>ERZ827520.22-NODE-22-length-238053-cov-5.534719_pt1 | contig 238053 bp, 234 predicted proteins | sample MGYA00519581_ERZ827520 | MGnify/ENA primary metagenome ERZ827520 (study PRJEB31778, sample SAMEA3449339) | human gut metagenome | biome: human gut; feature: human-associated habitat; material: faeces | place: United Kingdom | collected 2010/2012 ... | reverse complement strand
CGTTGATGAGCCGCCGCCTGTCGGTAAGGACTTCAACGATTTTTTATTGTCCTATCTGGGGATTGCAAGACCGATTTCAAGCCGTGAAAGGAGTGATGCCCGTTGATTGTCCGCAGATTTTGACCCGAAGAATAACACGACAAACCAAAAAATTAAATGTTGAAAGCGAGGAAATAACCATTGAAAAAATATGATGTAACCCTGACTGCCCACTATGAAAAGACCATTTCTGTTTGTGCTGAAAGCGCAGAACAGGCAAAGGCAAAGACCGAAATTATCCTGTTCGATACCGACCTTATCAACTTTACCGATGAGGATTTTATCTGCGGTGAAGCCAAAATCAACGAGTCTTGCGAGGACGGTGCTGAAGATACCGACGAAGAAGAAGCGAACGAGGACGAATGTTGTTCGGACTGTCCGTACTTCTGTCCCGTATGCGGAGAATGTATGTATGAGGACGAGTGCGACGAGTAATGTCTTACCAAGCACTGAATTTGGTTATCCAAATTCGCTTGTTAGGGGGCAACCCCTAATACCCCGTAACAGAAAGAGAGGTGCAGCAAAATGCGAAAACGAAATGTGCAGATACTTTTCCGCTTGACTGAGGAAGAAGCCGAACAGCTCTACTCTCTCGTTCAAAAATCAGGCTGCTCAAAAGAAGCGTTCCTGAGAGGAATGGTAAAAGGCTATCGGCTCTGCGAAAAGCCTGACCCAGAGTTTTATAAAATGATGCGTGAGCTGTCTGCCATCGGCAACCGTATCAATCAGCTTGCGGCAAAAGCCAACGCCCTGAACTTTGTGGACGCTCCGATGCTGAAAGAGGAAGCGCAAAGGTGGCACGAGTTTCAAATCGCTGTCCGAAAAAAATATCTGCTTCCAAGAAAAGCACCGTAATGGCAGTCTGTGAAATATGGGATGTGCGTGGCAGGCTCGACCACCCCATAGATTATGCGGAAAATCCCGAAAAGACAGCTAACCCCCAATACACCGAAGCGGATTTGCAGGCTATGGTCGATGTAATGGAATATGCCACCAACAAGGATAAGACCGAGCAGCGTTATTTTGTCACAGGCGTAAACTGCGACCCGACCACCGCCAGAGATGAAATGATGATTGCAAAAGCGCAATGGAACGATGAAAGCGAGATTGTCTGCTATCACGGTTTCCAGAGTTTTAAGCACGGTGAGGTTACGCCAGAGCAGGCGCACGAGGTCGGTGTAAAACTTGCCCAAAAGATGTGGGGCGACAGATTTCAGGTTATCGTTGCCACTCACCTAAATACCGACTGTCTGCATAACCACTTTGTCGTAAACTCCGTATCCTTTACGGACGGCAAGCATTACCACGACAACAAAGCAAACCTGCGGCTTTTACGACAGCGTTCCGATGAGCTTTGCCGTGAATATGCCCTGTCCGTCATTGAACACCCAAGCGGAAAGAAAAAGCCATACGCTTTGTATCAGGCTGAGAAAAACGGTATGCCCACGAGGGATAATGTTACACGGCAGGCGGTGGACGAAGCTATCAGCAAGTCGTTCACGCTGAAAGACTTTGACCGCATTATGGCTGAAATGGGATACCGTGTGAGCTTTGACCCAAACCGCAAATATTGGACGGTCATCGGTAAGGGGTGGAAACGCCCGAAGCGGCTGTATAAGCTCGGAGAAGAATATACCAAAGAGAGGATTATGGAGCGTATCACAGAAAACTCCTACGCCGTGAAGTCCTCCAGATTTACCGAGCCGCAAAGGACGGTCAAGGTGTTCCGTGTCAAAGGCTCTCTAACGGGGGCTAAAAAAATCGGCGGATTGCGGGGGTTGTATCTGCACTACTGCTACAAGCTCGGTATCCTGCCTAAAAATAAAAAACAGAATTACGCAAGGCTTCATTATCTTTTGAAAGACGACTTAATGAAAATGGAAGCTATCACACAGGAAACAAGGCTGCTATGCCGTAATCGCATTGATACGGTAGAGCAGCTCTTGTCATATAAAGGCTCTTTGGAAACGGAAAAAACCGACCTGCTTCAAAAGCGCAAGGAACTTTATTCTATCTCCCGCAAAACAGGCGGCGAAGAAAAGGAAGCAATACGGTCACAACTTTCCGATTTATCCAAACGCCTGAGCATTATACGAAAGGAGGTCAGGCTGTGCGAGAGTATCGAAGCCCGTAACGCTGCTCTCAAAGAAAAGTTATCCACCATACGGGCAGATGAAGAACAACAACGAAAGGAGCTGATGACGAATGAATACAAGCGGCGAAGCGGCAGAACAAATCGTCCGAATGAGCTTGGAAGGATTTGAGGTCGCAGCCAAAATCACAGGCGCAGGTGCGAAGAATATCGCCGTTCTCCTCTATTCTATTCTGAAAGAGGAAAAGAAAACAAAGGGCAAAGCAAGGCTTACCAATATGCTCCGTTCTGGCAAGGAGCTGAGAGTCTTTACCGTAAAGAACGGCGACCTGAAAAAGTTTACGCAGGAAGCTAAAAAGTACGGCGTACTTTACTGCGTCCTTGCGGACAGAGGAAACAAAGACCCCAATGCGGAGGTTGATGTGATTGCCCGTGCGGAGGACGCATCGAAAATCAGCCGTATTGCGGAACGCTTCAAATTGGCGTCGGAAACTACCGCTTCTATTGTGACAGAAACCGAGAAATCCAAAGATGAAAAAACAGGTCAGCCAGAGCCAGACATCGGCGTACAGGAAAAAGCCGAGAAAGACAAGCTGCTCGATGAGCTTATGGGTAAGCCTATCCAAAAGGAGGGAAATGCTCAAAACCCCTCATTGGCAAAGACCGAAAAATCCCCTCAGTCCGAGCCTATCTCAGAGCAGCCAAAGAAGTCCGCAGAGGGGGCTACTATGACTAAGGAAGAAAAACCGTCTGTCAGAGAGGAACTGCGGAAAATCAAGGAGAGCCGAAAGGAACAGGAAGCGGATATTTCTTCTGCTTTGGGAAAAAGCTCTGCTTCTGACAGGGTGAAGAAGCAGCCCGCAGGCAAGACCGAGCATAAGCAGCCCCAGATAAAGAAAAAGAAACCCAAATCTAAAGAAACGAGGTAAAACAGTATGAGCATTTATGATGTGTTTAACGGCGGCAGCAAACCGTTTGATAAAGCGGAATGGGCAGCCCAGAAACAGGCGCAGCGCAAAGAAGCTTATGAGCTGATTGACAACACCTGCGCTGAAATGATGATAAGCGGCGACAGATTCCATCAGTATCTTGATGTGCAAGGGCGTTTTGACCGTTACTCGGTTGCAAACGCTATTTTGGTATCGGCACAGATGCCCGAAGCGACACAGCTTAAAGACTACAACACTTGGAAGCAGAGCCGTGTCTATGTGAACAAGGACGCACAGAAAGTTGTTATCCTTGAGCCGAGCAAGGAATATACCCGTGATGACGGTACAAAAGGGATTTCCTATAACGCCAAAGTGGTATATGACATTTCCGAAACATCGGCAAAAGAAAGAGTGCAGCCGCAGGAGCAGAAATCTATGCGTGAGCTTGTATCGGCTTTGATTGACGCAAGCCCCGTGCCTTGCGTTCCTGTTGATGACTTGGAACTGCCTGCCTACTATGACAGCTCTCAGCAGACTATCTTTGTCAAAAAGGGACTCTCTGAGGAAGTGCTGTTTATCAGTGTGGCAAAGGAAGTATCTGCGGCGATTTATGACTTTAAGTACAATGAGAGCCGTGATACTTCCGATTTCAAATCCTTTTGCGTTGCCTATATGGTAAGCTCCCGTTACGGAGTGGATACCAAAGGCTTTGATTTTTCCAGACCGCCCAGAGAGTATGACGGAATGGATACGCAGGTATTTAAGGGAGAACTTGGTACAATGCGTGATGTTCTGGGTGAAATCCAGAATGATATGTATAAGAGTATGGAGAAAAACAAGCCTGCAAGGAATAAAGAGCAGGAACGCTAATCGGAGGTGCAGCTTATGAAAGAAGAACGATACCATATCGCACTTGATAAGTACGATAAAAATATCGTTATCAATGCGCTCAACAACCTGAGAAATCGGCAGATACAGGAGGAACGCCCCACCGAGCCTGTTGATGAGCTGATTGACAAGGTAGCCAACGCGCCGACCAGAAAGGTCAAGGTTGTTCCGTGCAGGTGCAATGAGGAACGATGACAAAAAAACGGGCTTAATCCTTTCTGTATGCGGTATTGTTCCTGTTATATGGCTTGCCCTGATGACAGCACCCTATGTGGGTGGAGGTTTAGTTGAAATAATCCGAGGTCTGCCCGTAGCAATGGGCAATCCGTTTCAAATAACGGTGTGTGAGGACAGTGTAAAGACTGTCCTTGTTTTTTTGCTTGCCTACGCTATGGGTATCGGCATTTATTTCTCTACACGCAGGAACTACCGCAGGCGTGAGGAACACGGCTCGGCTAAATGGGGCGATGCGGGGGCTTTGAACAAGAAATACCGTGATAAAGACCTGTCCGCAAATAAGCTGCTTACACAGAATGTCCGCATAGGCTTAGACGGGAAAAAGCACCGCCGAAATTTGAATATCCTTGTGTGCGGCGGCTCTGGAGCAGGAAAGACGAGGTTTTTTTGTAAGCCGAACGCAATGCAATGCAACACCTCAATGGTAATTTTAGACCCGAAAGGTGAAATCGTGCGAGATGTGGGCGGACTGCTTGAAAAGAAAGGCTATGAGGTGCGTGTGCTTGACCTTATCAATATGCACCGCAGCCATTGTTACAATCCCTTTGTTTATCTGCGGAATGACAATGATGTGCAAAGGCTTGTAACCAATCTGTTCAAGGCGACCACTCCGAAAGGCTCACAGTCGCAAGACCCATTCTGGGATACGGCGGCAAGTATGCTTCTGTTGGCGTTGGTGTTCTATCTGAAATATGAAGCACCGCCCGATGAGCAAAACTTCCCGATGGTAATGGAGTTGCTTCGTGCGGGTGAAGTCCGTGAGGACGATGACAGCTATGTAAGTCCTCTGGACGAACTGTTTGACCGTCTGGAATTGGTAAACCCAGAGCATATTGCTCTGAAGTATTACAGGGACTATCACTCAGGCTCGGCTAAGACCTTAAAGAGTATTCAGATTACCCTTGCCGCAAGGCTTGAAAAGTTCAACCTTGAAAGCCTTGCGGGGCTTACCGCCACCGATGAGCTTGACCTGCCATCTTTGGGCGAAAAGAAAGTTGCTTTGTTCGCTCTCATTCCAGATAACGACACGAGCTTTAATTTTCTGGTGAGTATCCTTTATACGCAGTTATTTCAGCAGCTTTTCTATCTGGCAGACCACAAATACGGAGGAAGCCTGCCTGTGCATTGCCATTTCATAATGGACGAATTTGCAAATGTGAGCCTGCCCGATGACTTCGATAAGATTTTGAGCGTTATGCGTTCCAGAGGTGTGTCGGTCAGTATTATCCTGCAAAATCTGGCACAGCTCAAAGCTCTTTTTGAAAAGCAATGGGAAAGCATTGTCGGCAACTGCGATACCTTCCTGTATTTGGGCGGCAACGAACAAAGCACTCACAAATATGTGTCGGAGCTTTTAGGCAAGGAAACGATTGATACGAACACTTACGGAAAGAGTGAGGGTCGAAGCGGCAGCTACTCAACCAACTATCAAATATCTGGGCGTGAACTTATGACACCCGATGAAGTGCGTATGCTTGATAACCGCTATGCACTTCTTTTTGTTCGTGGGGAACGCCCTGTAATGGACTTTAAGTACGACATTATGAAGCACCCCAATGTAAGGCTGACAACCGACGGATGTAAACCGCCGTATATCCACGGTGAGCCGACACAGGCTGTCGCAACCCTTGTGTTTGACAGCGATATTCCGAAGAACGCCGTAAGCGTAAAAGCTGTCAGCACTTCCTATGAACTTCTCTCCAATGAGGACTTGGAAGAAATCTTTAATATCTAAAGGAGGATTTTTATTTATGAAACTTTTTAAGAAAAACGAAAACAAGGAAACCGTAAAGCTGCCTATGTCTGGCAAGGTAAAAAAGGGCTTCCGTTTTTACTGTGTGGCGGTTATGGCAACGGCTTTGGTAGTCGGCACATCTGTGACCGCCTTTGCAGCAAGCGACCCTCTTACCGTAGTCAATAATCTGTCCGACTTCATTTTCGGTCTAATCCGTGCCGTCGGTATGATTTTGCTTGGCTTTGGTATTGTGCAGATTGGTCTGTCCCTTAAATCGCACGACCCGTCCCAGAGAGCTAACGGTTTCTTGACCCTTGCAGGCGGCGTTGTCATTACTTTTGCAAAAGAAATCCTTACCCTCATTACAGGCTGATGAGGAACTGACACAAGACAAGATAACGGGAGCAGATCCGCTTTGCGGATTTACTCCCGTTATCCAATTATCTAAGGAGGTGGTCAAATGTCGGATAATTGGATTGTGCAAAACTTGGAGAACGCACTCAAGACTTGGAACGATAAGCTATCGGAAATATGGCAACTCATTACCCAATCTCCAGAACAGTTCAAAGGCGGGACAATTTGGAATGTCATAGTAGATATTCACGGTGCAGTACAGGCTATCGGACTTGCCTTGCTTGTCCTTTTCTTTGTAATCGGTGTGATGAAAACCTGTGGCAGTTTTGCCGAGGTTAAAAAGCCCGAACATGCTCTGAAGCTGTTTATTCGCTTTGCCCTTGCAAAAGGTGTTGTGACCTATGGTTTGGAACTGATGATGGCTCTGTTCAACATTGTGCAGGGTTTAATATCAACCATTATGAACGCCGCAGGTTTCGGCTCGGCCGCACAGACGGTATTGCCGCAGGAAATTGTTACGGCTGTTGAGGACTGCGGATTTTTTGAGAGTATTCCATTGTGGGCTGTTACGCTTATCGGCGGACTTTTCATCACGATATTGTCATTTATTATGATTATGTCGGTGTACGGAAGATTTTTTCGCCTGTATCTCTATACCGCAATCGCTCCCGTCCCTCTTTCCACTTTTGCGGGAGAGCCGAGCCAGAGTGTCGGCAAGAGCTTTATCAAGTCTTATGCCGCCGTCTGTCTGGAGGGTGCAATCATTGTGCTTGCCTGTATCATCTTCTCACTCTTTGCGGCTTCGCCCCCTGCTGTTGACCCGAACGCTGCAGCGGTATCTATGGTGTGGAGCTATATCGGTGAGTTAGTATTTAATATGCTCGTCTTGGTCGGCGCCGTCAAAATGGCAGACCGTGTTGTAAGAGAAATGATGGGCTTATAAGGAGGAAACAATGAAACGCTTTTATGTTTTTAAGGACGGGACAATGCAAGGAAGTATGTCCACGAAAGAGGAAGCCGTTGAACTAATCCGTCAGCGGCAAAAACGAGAAACGCACCCAATTCTGCGTTCTGAATACAGCATTATTGCGGGCGAGGAAGAATTTATCCCATACCCGTCCCAGAAGAAATCCCAAAAGAGAAAGAACACAATGGACCGATAAGGAGGTGTAACTTTTGGAAGTCAAGATAAATAAGGAAATCCGTAATTATACGGAAAGTATGTTCTTTGGACTGTCGCTCAGACAGTTCATTTTTTCTTTACTTGCCTGCGGTGTGGCGGTAGGGCTGTATTTTATTCTCCGCCCATACTTCGGGACAGAAACCCTCAGTTGGGTGTGTATTCTCGGTGCTGCTCCCTTTGCGGTAATGGGCTTCGTCAAATACAACGGTATGACCGCAGAGCAATTTGTATGGGCGTGGATTAAGTCGGAGTTTTTGATGCCGAAAAAACTGATGTTTAACCCCGACAATCTCTACTATGAAACGCTGAAAACCACAATTCAAAGCCACGAAAAAGGCATTTGCCCCGTGGCGAAAAAATCAAAAAAAGCAAAGCGCAGCAAGGAGGTAAAGAATGCTGAAAACTCTTAAAACTCTGTTTAAGCAGGATAAGGAAAAGTTTGTCATTCCCAAATCGGTACAGGCGATTATTCCGATTAAGACTATCTGGGAGGACGGCATTTTTCTTGTCGGCAACAACAAATACGCAAAGACCTTTAAGTTTGAGGATATAAACTATTCCGTGGCAAGCCGTGAGGACAAAGAGGCGATGTTTCTTGAATACTCAGAGCTGCTAAACGCTCTCGACAGCGGAGCGACTACAAAAATTACGGTCAACAACCGCCGCCTTAATAAAACGGACTTTGAACAGACCATTTTAATTCCTATGGCAGAGGACGGATTGGATAATTACCGTAAAGAATACAATAAAATGCTGCTTGATAAAGTAACGGGGGCTAATTCTATCGTACAGGATAAGTATGTAACGGTTTCCGTCTGCAAAAAGAATATCGAGGAAGCAAGGAACTATTTTGCCCGTGTGGGAGCTGATTTGATTTCCCATTTTGCACGGCTCGGCTCAAAATGCGTAGAGCTTGAAGCGGAAGAAAAACTCCGTATTTTCCACGACTTCTACCGCACAGGCGAGGAAACGTCGTTCCATTTTGACCTGAAGCAGACAATGCGTAAAGGTCACGATTTTAAGGATTTCATTTGTCCCGATACCTTTGAGTTTGAAAAAGACTATTTCCGCATTGGTGATAGATATGGGCGTGTAATTTTCCTGCGTGAATATGCAGCATATATTAAGGACAGTATGGTGGCGGAGCTTTGCGAGCTTAATCGCAATATGATGATGTCCGTTGATATTATCCCCGTACCAACAGACGAAGCTGTGCGTGAGGTGGAAAACCGTCTGCTCGGCGTGGAAACCAATATCACGAATTGGCAGCGTAAACAAAATCAGAACAACAATTTTTCGGCGGTCATTCCTTACGACCTTGAACAGCAGCGCAAAGAAAGCAAGGAGTTCTTGGACGATTTGACAACCCGTGACCAAAGAATGATGTTTGCGGTTTTGACAATGGTGCATACGGCTGAAACAAAGGAACAGCTTGACAATGACACCGAAGCCCTGCTCACAACTGCCAGAAAGCACCTGTGTCAGTTTGCGGTGCTGAAATATCAGCAGATGGACGGACTGAACACCGCCCTGCCGTTTGGTGTTCGCAAAATCAATGCAATGCGTACTCTTACAACGGAAAGTCTTGCGGTATTTATTCCTTTCAGAGTACAGGAAATTCATCACGAAAACGGCGTTTACTACGGTCAAAATGTTATCAGCAAAAATATGATTATTGCCAACCGCCGCTATTTGCTTAACGGCAACTCTTTTATTCTCGGTGTGTCTGGAGCAGGAAAATCCTTTACGGCGAAAGAAGAAATGACAAACATTATTCTCACAGACCCCAATGCCGATGTTATTATCATTGACCCTGAGCGAGAATATTCGCCGCTTGTAAAGGCTATGCAGGGCGAGGTCATTCACATCTCGGCAACGAGCGAAAACCATATCAATGCTATGGATATGAACTCCGATTACGGTGACGGTGCAAATCCCGTCATTTTGAAATCGGAGTTTATTTTGTCTTTGTGTGAACAGCTCATCGGCGGCGCAAGTCTGGGTGCAAAACAAAAGTCAATTATTGACCGTTGTACGGCAAGCGTGTACCGCCATTATCAGCAAGGCAATTATCAGGGCGTACCGCCCACTTTGCAGGACTTCCGTGAGGAACTGTTAAAGCAGGACGAGCCAGAAGCGAAAGAAATCGCCCTTGCTATCGAGCTGTTTACGGACGGCTCTCTGAATACCTTTGCAAAGCACACCAATGTGGATACGCACAGCCGCCTTATCTGTTATGACATTCTGGATTTAGGCAAGCAGTTACAGCCCATCGGTATGCTTGTCGTTCTCGATAGTATCTTAAACCGTATTACCCAGAACAGAGCAAAAGGCAGAAACACATTCATTTTCATTGATGAAATCTATTTGCTGTTCCAACACGAATACTCGGCAAACTTCCTCTTTACTCTCTGGAAGCGTGTTCGTAAATACGGTGCGTACTGTACGGGTATTACGCAGAATGTGGACGACCTTTTGCAGAGCCATACGGCGAGGACAATGCTTGCCAATAGTGAATTTATCATTATGTTAAATCAAGCGTCCACCGATAGGATTGAGCTTGCCAAATTGCTTAATATCTCCGACCTTCAGATGAGTTATATCACGAATGTCGGTGCAGGGCAAGGGCTTTTGAAAGTCGGCAGCTCCCTTGTTCCGTTCGTCAACAAGTTCCCACGCAATACCGAGCTTTACAAGCTGATGACTACCAAATTTGGAGAGGTGTAACCGTATGAAAATGAAAAAGCATATTTGTCTGATTGCCGCCGTGTGCCTGTTAGGTACGGCGGCTTTTTGCGGCTATCACATTTACGACCATTATGCCGACGAAGCTGAACAGACCGAAGCCTTTGAGAATATTGCCGAAATCGTAGAGCAGGCACAATCAGAGGACGGCAACGCCCCAGAAGTTCCCTTGACGGAGGAAGAAAATATCCTCACAGAATACGGCGAACTGTATTTGAAAAACACGGATATGGTCGGCTGGCTTTCCATAGCCGGCACGACCCTCAATTATCCCGTGATGCAGACACCGAATGAGCCTAACTACTATTTGAAGCGCAATTTTGAAAAGGAATACAGTGACTTGGGGACACCGTATATTCAGGAAAACTGCAACCTTACGAGCAGCGATAACCTTGTTATTTACGGTCATCACATTAAGGGCGGCAAAATGTTCGGGGCTTTGGAGGATTACAAGTCCCAGAGCTTCTATGAGGAACACAAGACCATTCAGCTTGATACTCTTACGCAGCGTGGCGAATATGAAATTATCGCTGTTTTTAAGACCGTGGCATACAGCTCTCAGGGCTTCCGCTACTATGATTTTGTCAATGCGGAAAGCGAGGACGAGTTTAACGCCTATATTCAAAAATGCAAAGAGCTTGCATTGTACGAAACAGGCGTAACCGCAGAATACGGCGACAGGCTCATTACCCTCTCTACCTGCGAATACTCAGCGCAGAACGGCAGGCTTGTGGTGGTCGCAAAAAAGACAGCTTGATTTTGACCGCAAATCTTCTGGGAAAGGAGGTTATCTATGGCTGATATAAAGACCAGAGATGCAGTCAAAGGAACAATTAAGACCATTGACAAGGCTGCGGTAGCTTCCGAGCGTATGAAGTCAGCTTACTCCAAGATAAAAAGCAAGGCGGAACAAGGCTATTACGCCGATGAAAACTCCGCCACCGAATATGCCGCCGATAAGGTTTCAGCAGCATCGGAGCGTATCACGGACGAGGGCGTTCATCAGTTCAACAAGCAAGGTCAAAAAGGGGTAAAAACCACAAAGGATAATGTGGTTAAGGCAAAGGATAAAATATCTGAGCTCAAGCAAAAGCGAGCCGCCAAAACCGCCGAGCAGCGTATGTCTGGAAACAGCGTACAAACCTATCGCAGTACCGTAAGCCGTTCAGCAGATAAGGCGGTCAAAGGCGCACAGCAAACGGAAAAAACCATAAAGCAGACTGCCCGAAGCGGTAAAAAGACAGTGAAAACAGCCGCCAAAGGTACGGTAAAGACTACGCAAAAATCCGTAAAAACCGCACAGGCAACCTCAAAGGCAGCGATAAAAACTGCCGAGCATACCGCCAAAGCAACACAGGCGGCTGCGAAGGCTTCCGTAAAAGCGGCTCAGAGAGCTGCACAGGCAGCAAGAGCCACGGCGAAGGCTACGATTGTTGCCGTGAAAGCGGCGGTCAAAGTTACGATTGCGGCAGTTAAGGCGATTATTGCAGGAACAAAAGCGTTAATTGCGGCGATTGTGGCGGGCGGTTGGGTTGCGGTTGTTGTCATTTTGGTTATCTGCCTTATCGGTCTGCTCGTAAGCTCGGTATTTGGTATTTTCTTTTCGGGTGAGGACTCAGGAAACGGAATGACAATGCAGACCGTGGTTAGAGAAATCAATACCGAATATGACACCCGCCTTGATGAAATCAAAAACGGCACAGCCCACGATGTTTTGGAAATGTCGGGAAGCCGTGCCGTCTGGAAAGAGGTGCTTGCGGTTTACTCGGTCAAGACTACTACCGACCCAGATAATCCGCAGGAAGTAGCGACAATGGACGATAATAAAAAGCAACTTCTGACGGACATCTTCTGGGAGATGAACGAGATAAACTCCCGCACGGAAACCAAGACCGAAACCGTGATAACCGAGAGCGATGACGGACACGGGAATATTGTGCAGACCGAAACCACCGTCACACGGACTTATCTGTATATCACGGTCAGCCACAAGACCGCTGAGGAAATGGCGGATAAGTACGGCTTCAATGCAGACCAGAGGGAACAGCTCTCCGAGCTACTTGCCGAGGAAAACAATTCGCTATGGTCGCAGGTGCTATACGGCATTTCTGGCGGCGACGGCGAGATTGTCAATGTGGCATTGTCGCAGGTCGGAAATATAGGCGGTCAGCCTTATTGGAGTTGGTACGGATTCGAGGGGCGTGTGGAATGGTGTGCCTGCTTTGTATCTTGGTGTGCCAATGAGTGCGGCTATATTGATACAGGCGTTATTCCGAAATTCGCAGGCTGCGTGTTAGGCTCACAATGGTTTATGGACAGAGGTCAATGGCAGGACGGCAGTTTTGAGCCGTCGGCAGGTCATATCATCTTCTTTGATTGGGAGGGCGACGGTGTGACAGACCACGTCGGAATTGTTGAGCGTGCCGAGAACGGAACAGTTTATACCGTTGAGGGCAACTCTGGAGATACCTGCCGACAGAACAGATATGCTATCGGAAGCAGCGTAATTTACGGTTACGGTATCCCTGCCTATTAAAAAAGGGCAAAAGAAAAACCAGAGGATTTTATTCCTCTGGCTCTTTTGCCTTACATAGACCGTTTACGGTTGCTTCGATAACGGAAAGTTCTTTATCGTCCAAATTATCAAGCAGTGTTTCCAAACGCCTGCGGACGGAACTTTTATTTGTTTTCTTATTTGGGAAGATATATTCGTCAACCGAAACATCAAACATTGTGATGAGTTGAATAAACAGCTCAAAGCTCGGGTGCTGACCCTCGTTTTCTACCGACTGAATATGCCTTGCAGAATAATCTACTATTTCCGCTAACTGTTCTCTGGTTACTTTCTTGGCTTCACGGGCTTTTTTAATCGCCTGTCCTATCGGCATAAAATCGAAGTCAAAGTTATTGATTTTCTTGTCCATAAGCTCACCACCTGTACTCGTTTCTTCTACCCTTATATTGTACAGAAATGTAGCTTCTTATTAAACGATGTGAAATCTCTTATAAGTAGAGATAGTATTTCTCGTTAAAAGAGATAAGAATTCATATTTACATACTTGTATTCTTCGGATAAACGAAGTATAATATATTATTATATTGGAGGTGCGATATGGATTATATTACCACGAAAGAAGCTGCCATTAAATGGGGTATCTCAGATAGACGAGTTTTGCAATATTGTAATGATAATCGGATAGATAGAGCAGTTAAAATGAGTAATGTTTGGCTGATACCTAAAGATGCGAAAAAGCCTGCTGATGGGCGATTTAAGAATGGAGATGTGTGATTTTGACGATATTACGGGAGCTATACCAGAACAAAAGGAGTATAGGCGATGAATGAAAAAATTTTAGTTGTAGATGATGAAAAAGAAATAGCAGACTTACTTGAAGTCTACTTGAAAAACGACAATTACACTGTTTATAAATATTACAGCGGTATTGAAGCATTGAAATGTATTGAAGAAACAGAGATTGATTTAGCCATACTGGATATTATGCTGCCTGATATAGACGGATTTCGTATTTGTCAAAAAATCAGAGAAAAGTTTTATTTCCCCGTTATTATGCTTACTGCTAAAATTGAAGACGGGGATAAAATAATGGGGCTTACGATAGGTGCTGATGATTATATTACAAAGCCCTTTAATCCTTTGGAAGTTGTTGCAAGAGTAAAGACACAGTTAAGGCGTTATCAAAAGTATAATAATCCCGTACAAAATCAGCCTTTTCAAAAAAGCGAATATGATATTAGAGGATTGATTATTAACAAAGATACTCATAAATGCTCTTTGTTTGGGAAAGAGGTATCGCTAACCCCTATTGAGTTTTCAATTCTTTGGTATTTGTGCGAACATCAAGGAAAAGTGATTTCCTCCGAAGAACTATTTGAAAATGTATGGAAAGAAAAATATCTTGATAACAACAACACAGTAATGGCACATATTGGACGGCTTAGGGGAAAATTAAATGAGCCAGCCAAAAAGCCAAAATTTATTAAAACAGTTTGGGGGATAGGTTATGAAATTGAATAAAAATGAAAAAAATTATCTGCTTATAACCTTATTCAAAAGCTACATTTTCCAAAGTGCAATTTGTTCTGTGATTATTGTAATATGCACCGCTGTTTTACATACAGGGCTTACTTGGATACTTGACAGGTATGTCGAACATTACTATTTGATTTACAGAGGACTGTATGTTTATATGACAGCACTCATAATATGGGTAATATGTATTATGTGCTTGACTTATAAACTTTTGAAGAAAGTTGTCGGGTATGTCTATGAGCTACAAGCCGCAACGGGAAGATTATTTGATAAAACAGGTGATTATATTGAACTTTCTCCAGAGTTAAGCGAGATTGCGGTTAAAATAAATCACTTGAAACAGGAAGCTGAAAATAATGCAAAACTTGCACAGGAGAATGAACAGCGTAAAAATGATTTGATTATGTACCTTGCACACGATTTGAAAACGCCGCTTTCCTCTGTCATTGGTTATTTGACGCTATTGCGTGATGATGAACAGCAAATACCGCAGGAGTTAAGAAATAAATATCTTTCTATTTCTCTTGATAAGGCTGAACAGCTTGAGGACTTAATTAACGAGTTTTTTGAAATCACAAGATTTAATTTATCAAACATAACGCTGAAATACAGCGATATAAATTTGACACGATTGTTGGAGCAGCTTATATATGAATTTAATCCTATGTTAAAAGAAAAGAACCTACAATGTGTTCTCCATAGTGCAAAGGATATAATGCTTCATTGTGATGCGAATAAAATGCAGCGTGTATTTGACAACCTTTTGCGTAATGCTGCAATTTACAGTTATTCAGATACAGAGATTACAATAACCACAGAGCTTCGAGCGAACAAAGTTACTATTGTTTTTGAAAACTGTGGAGCTAATATTCCCGAAGAAAAATTAGAGCAAATATTCGAGCAGTTCTACCGTGTTGATACAGCAAGAAGTATGGCAAACGGCGGTGCAGGACTTGGACTTGCCATTGCGAAACATATTGTAGAACTACACAAAGGAACTATTGCTGCTAAAAGCAAAGATGAATGTGTTAAGTTTATAGTCGAACTTCCGCTTTCGTAGGAAAATCGTAAGAAATTCCGTAGTAAAAGAAAGGCTTTTTATACGGGCAATCATAAAAAACAAGGCTTTTATTTTGATACAATTATTTGTATCAGGATAAAAGCCTTTTGTTTTTCTCTTGAAAAATTAAATAGCAAGGGGGTATATCGGTGAAAAGATACCGAAAGAGATTTGCATTTTTATTCGTGTTGGGTATGATAGTTATTTTGTCTGCCTGCTCTGTCGAAAAACAATCAGGAGAAAATAACGAAGCAAATTCAACGATACAGACAAGTGAAACAGTGACCGTTACTCGTGGTACTCTCACGCCAACAGTATCAGCTCAAACAACGATTATTCAGGCATCGGATTTTGTTTTATCTTCTACTGAAAAAGGAGTTTTTGAAACTTGTGTTACAAGCGGAGATAAAATTACTGCCGGCGGTGTGATAGGAAAAGTATCCGAAAATGAAATAAAATCTCCTGTCGACGGGACGGTTATTTCAGCCACTAACTCGTCTGAAATTATTCCGAACAATTATCCCGTAGCAACCGTAAGATATACGGGCTTTGCTCTAAATGTTGAAGCAGAAAATTTTTTAAAGACTCTGCCAGAGAATACAACATTAAAAGCAAAATTTCAAGTAATCAATGGCGTTGGACCGACGGATATACTTGCCGTTGTAACACCAGCGACAGAATATGCTGAGGGCAGTTCGACAAACACCCTTTTTCCACAAAGTAATGTTTTACAATGCTTGATTGACAAAGATACTGATGTAAAGATAGGACAAAATGCTACGGTTGTTATAACGGCAGGAACAAAAGAAAATATATTATTATTACCGCTTTCGGTCATTGCTGGCAGACAAGGGAAAGGAATGGTAACTGTTATAAAAGACGGAGAGCAAATACAAACTGAGGTTACATTAGGAGCGACGGACGGAGCGTATATAGAGATATTGTCGGGCGTGGAGGAAGGAGATGTTGTTTCTTCTGTTCCCCCAAACCTTGACCCAAGGAGTAATTCATAATATGAATGATAGTAGTGGAGAAAGTTTAATCCAAATAAAAAACTTAACGGCAGCCGTTAAATTAAACAACGGCGATACTTTGGTAACTGTAAATAACGCAAGTATAGAATTGAAAAGAGGAAACAGTTACGCTATTGTCGGCAAATCGGGTTCTGGAAAGACAAGTCTTATATCTATTATCGGTTTGCTGAACCGTTCCTACAAGGGAGAATATCTTTACGATGGAGTTTCGGTATCTGCTTTGACAGACAGAGAATTGTCTATGCTGCGAGCTAATAATATCGGATTTGTTTTTCAAAACTATTCCTTAATCAAGCATTTAAGAGTTTGGGAAAATATCGAACTTCCGTTGCTTTATGCAAAAAAGAATATGGATAGAAAGCAACGCCAAGAAGTAATACGAAATCTTTTGAAAAGTGTTGGTTTAGAAGATAAAGAAAATGATTATCCTGCTAATTTGTCTGGCGGTGAACAACAAAGAGTTGCGATTGCCCGTGCTCTTACGGTATCGCCAGAAGCGATACTTTGTGATGAGCCGACAGGTGCTTTAGATAAGAAAACAGGGCAGCAGATTATGGAACTCTTACTCCAGATTGTGCGTGAAAATAACATTATGCTCTTGTTAGTAACACACGACTCTGATATTGCGAATACTTGCGATACGATTTTTGAAATGGACGAAGGGAGGCTTCGATGTGCTAAAAATGATTTTTAAAGACCTGCGTATCTCACCTCTCCGAAATATCTTAACAAGTATATCTATGCTTGTAGGAATTATAGCAATGATTGGTTCTTTTTTAGTCGGTACACTTGGTAAAGATTATTTAATTTCTGTTAATGCACAGATGTATGGTTGGACGCCTACCTATTCATATTCCATAACAGATTCAGATTTTCAAGACAGCATTAAGATGGAAGAATTTTTTTATAAAATTCGAGAAATTGACGATTGCGTTACCATTACATTTGATATGCGGGAAAATATAAGATTTGCTCCGATTATATCTGTTTCTTCTTTGCAGGGTGCAGCAAATGATATTTATAAAAAAGTCGTGCCTGTCGATGTGGTGCTTACTACAACGGCATATAACAAAATTTATAATCTGCCTATGTCATCGGGAAGTTGGTTTTCTTATTCGGAAACAGAAAAATCCCTTTGTATGGTTGTGAATAAAGAGGCGGAAAGCTATTTTAATACGCCTTATGCAGTAGGAAATACAGATAGTAGCCTTTCATTAACCCCATTTAATGTAACGGGCACTGTAAATGACGGAAAAGATATTCCTACTGTTTATCTTGATGCACAGGCTGTGGAAGAATTTCTGCCCAATATGTGGCAAGTACAAAATGCAAGTGTTTATTGGCATTTAACAAAAGGTCTTACAACAAATCAGATGTATTCCTCGTTAGATGACATTTTACAAGATACCATAGGCGGACATATAGAATACTCTGGGAGAAGCGATATTGGCGATGCTTATGACTCTGTGCTGTCTATGCTTCAATTAGGACTTTTAATAACCTCGTTTTTATTACTGTTTGTTTCAGTATTAGGACAAATTAACATAGGTCTGTCCTCTTTGGAACAACGAACATACGAACTGTTAATCCGACGAGCAATAGGAGCTTCCCGTATCAATATAGTCGCTTTGGTTTTGGGAACGCAGCTTGTCATTTCGATATTTGTTTGCATTGTGTCAATTTTGCTTTCAATACTTATTGTTGAGGGCATAGGAATATTTCTTCCCCCAGATACGCCGGTAGCATCACCCGCCTATCCATTTTTTTCAGCGGTAGTTGCTGTTGTGGCGTCTGTTACTGTTGCTTTGCTGGGTGGACTGTTGCCTGCATTAAAAGCAGCGAAACTTGAGCCTGCATTGGCACTTAGATAAAAAATCTTATGAATTGGAGGAATATATATGAAATCATTTTTTTCGAAAACAAGACTTTTTGTAGGTATTGTTCTTTCTTTAACTATATGTATGATGTTTGTCGGTTGTTCCAACTCCACCTCTGCCCCCGCTTCTGAGGCAAGAGGGTTCACTGATTTTGAACATATTGAGAAAGAATATCTTGCGACCATTGAGAAATTGAATTGGCCTGATGGTGTTACACTTCCCGACAAATTGGAAGGTGAAGATACAGGAACTTCTTTTCAGGTAGGATATGGTGATACCAGAGCTTCTAATCTGTGGGAATACTCGTGGATGAAAGAATGGCTTAATTCTTACAGTACCGACTCTGCCAGAGCAGAAAAAGCATTGGAAGAATTGGAAAAAGCCTTTGATATGCCGTATATGGGAACGGATAGATGTGATGATGCGACTCGTAATTACTTGCGTGAAAATATTGATAAAGCGAAATTAGGCGACCCGTCTGGCTTCAGAGAATGTATTGAACTTAACTATGAATAGCTTTACGCAGAGTAATTGCAACATATACAGGGAGGTGATTTGGAAAAATGAAACGAAAATACAGAAGTAAAAAAATTCGGATAGTTGGAGCAGTAGTTTTTCTTGCACTAATGATATTTAGCAGTGTCTTTGTAATATGGCAAATGAAAACTAATGAGTTTGGCGGTTTAATAGATAGAATTGAAGAAGTATTCTATGGAACGCCATTCAAAAATGCCTACAATGCTAAATCGCTGATATTAGTTGACCTTTCTAATGATGAGGTTTTTATATCAAAGCGAGAAAACGAGCAGCAGCTTCCTGCCAGTTTGGCTAAATTATTTGTTATTAAATATGCAGTAACACTTGCGGATTTAGATAGTATTGTTTCTGCAAATTATGAAGCAATTTCACTAACCAAGTCAGGCTCATCTGTGGCAAACATAAAAACAAAAGAGTATTATCTTCAAAATTTGTTTGCGGCTATGTTAGTGCCATCGGGAAATGATGCAGCTTATGTGGTTGCAGATTATTGTGGAGGACTTCTTTCGCCGCAGGCAAAAAACAGTCAAGAGCGTATCAATGCATTTATGGAGCATCTTAATGATTATCTACAGGAACAAGGATATGATGACACAGTTTTGTATGACCCAAGCGGATTTGATACGGAAGCGAGAACAACCGCATTAGACCTTAAGAAAGTTGTAGAAAGCCTTTTGGAATATCAGTGGTTTAGAGATATTGTTTCAAAAAGTTCCTACAAAGCGACATTGCCTGATGAAAGTACGCAGATGTGGAAAAATACAAATGCTTTTCTTGACTCAACATCAGACTATTATAATGGAAATGTTAAGGGGGTAAAAACAGGCTCTTTGTCTGATGATTATAATTTAGTAGTTCTTTATCAGCAACACGGAAAAGAATTTTTGATATGTAGTTTAGGGTCGAAATCCAACTCTTCACGATATGATGATGTGAATTACATTATTAAAACAATAGATGAATCGGACTATTTATCTCGTTAAAGGTTTAGATTAAAACCGAAGATGAACCTAAATACGAAAAACAAGCCTACCGAATAAAAAAACGGTGCTTTTTGGTGGGCTGTTTCTTCACGCCCGATAGACAGTTTTCCCTCCAGACCCGTTTGAGTTTGGAGGGATTTCTTATGTGTTGGTCAAGTACCGCCACTTCGCTGCTTATCAGAAGCAGCAGTTATCTACATAACACGGATTAGCGAGGAGAATCTGTTAAAAAAATCCTTGCTTCTGCGTGGCACTATTATACCCTCAAAGTAGAAGCCAAATATCTACATAATAGAAATAGAAACGCCTATATCCGCATTGGTTTGACGACCTTTGCGGATTTTCTTTTGTCGTTTTTTGTCGGAATACAGGACAAGCCTGTTTCTGGCGTGGGCTGTCGTTCCCCACCTCACAATCTGGATTTTTCAAAAAAATTCAGATTGGAGGAAAACAAAAGTGTTCGACAACACAAACCCTTATACCATTCGCATTGAGGAAACGAATGGTCAAAAACGCTACTTTGTAGCCTTTATAGATGGACAAGGTATCTTCCGAGAGTCGGAAGTATCTTATGAGGTCTATACACAGTTTTGCCGCTTTGTTAAGTGCGAGCGAAATCTGCGGAGGTCTGATGAAAGACATCTGGAGCAATCGGAACTGACCGAGGAAACGCTATGCAGGCGAGCTTTACATAAGCCGAAGCCTGTTGACGAAGCGGTTAATGATAAAATCCGCAGTGAACAGCTTGAGCGAGCTATTATGGAACTGCCCGAAGTGCAAAGGAGAAGATTTAGGCTCTACTTCGATTATGGTTTGACCTACGAGCAAATCGGAAAAATAGAGGGCTGTTCAAAAATGCCCGTCAAACGCTCCATTGACAGGGCGATTGAAAAAATCCGAGAAAAAATAAAATATTTTTGATTTTAGGGGCTACTTTTAGCTTCTAAGTGTGGAAACAGGTGAAGGGATAAAAACCTTTGCCTGTTTTCCTTTGTGTGGCGAAAACGGGACAGCTCCTTGACAACCGAATACCCATTCGTCAAACACTTCCTCTTTGTGATTGTGATGAGCATAAGCGTGTGCAGCGGTACGCCACGACCTGCCGAAAGGCAGAGAGCGAGAAATGCCGACTCAAAATATCGGGCAGCTCCCGATTTCGCAATAACCCACAAAGAGAATAATGGTACTCCCGTCCCGTCATAGTCCGAGCGTGATAAAACCGTCGCAGGCAATGAGGGCGGCTCTGGCAGACCGTCAGTTGGGGTGAAACTCCCGTGGCGTCAGTTCGCTGCTGACCGTTTGGCGACTTCCCTGCGTGAAACGCATTTGCATCTTGGGGTGTTGAGGACAAATAGAGATGCTTCTATCATAAAGCCAAATACAAGGCGGTCTATGGAAACAGAGAATTGTTTATGCTCTCCCGACCTTAAAAACTTCCTTGTGTTTGGCTGATTACATAGGCAGAGCTTACCTGCTTATATCCAGATAGGAGGTCAAACTAATGGATAAAACAATTAAGCGTGGTGACATCTACTACGCAGACTTAAACCCTGTTGTCGGCTCGGAGCAAGGTGGGACACGACCTGTACTTGTTATCTCCAATGATATAGGAAACAAGCACAGTCCTACGGTCATTATTGCCGCCATAACAAGTCGTGTACGCAAAAAGAAGAAATTACCTACACACTTGTATTTGGGGCAAATTGAGGGGCTTCCTGCAAATTCAATCATTCTCTTTGAGCAGTTACGCACGATTGATAAAAGCCGCTTGAAAGAACATCTCACACACCTTGATGAGAAGTATTTGAAATCACTTGAATTTCCTCTCCTCATCAGTATCGGAGTTGAAAAAAGGAGGAGCTTATGAACTTTGGAGATATATATGCGTTAGTCTTAAAAGAATACCCAGATATTTTAACCGTTGATGAAATGAGCAAGGCTCTTGGTGTTAGCACAAAAACAGGTTATCAATTACTTCGTGAAAACAAAATAGAACACTTGAAGGTGGGCAGAGCGTACAAAGTACCGAAAGCCCATCTTCTTTCTTATTTGAGGTTAGGTCTGCGAAATGCGGAAAATTAAAGAATTTGCACATTCGACTTCTTTAGCTTAAATTGCTACAATGTATATGGTCAACAGCAGAAGTCGGTGCTACGCAAAGGAGGTTAATTTATGGTAGCAGGACATCTGCAAGAGAAAAAAGGCTATTTTTATATGGTTTTGAGCTATCCCGATGCTGCGGGAAAAAGAAAAACGAAATGGTTGCCGACAGGATTGCCTGTCAAGGGCAATAAAAAGAAAGCGGAAAAGATGTTGATGGAAACAAGGCAGACCTTTGTTCCTGAGTGCAAACCCATACAGGAGGATATGCTGTTTTCGGATTTTCTGCTTCAATGGTTGGAAATCGCAAAGCCGACTATCGCACTTACCACATACGCATCATACTCAGGTATGGCAAAGAGCGTTATCATTCCGTATTTCAAGGAAAGAGAAATAACACTTTCTGAAATGAAGGCAACAGACATTCAGGCTTTCTATATGAAGCAGTTGAAGCGAGTAAAAGCTAATTCGGTTATTCACTATCACGCTGTTATTCACAGGGCTTTGAAGTATGCCGTAAAGATTGACCTTATTTCCGTCAATCCTGCGGATAAAGTGGAACGCCCTAAAGCTGATAAGTTCATCGGCAGTTTCTATGACAGCAACGAGGTACAGGCATTATTTGAAGCCGCCAAAGGAACGCTGATTGAAATACCGATTTTTCTCGGTGCATTTTATGGGCTAAGGCGAAGTGAAGCCCTCGGCTTAAAGTGGGATGCTATTGATTTTCAAAACAATACGATTACCATTAGACATACCGTTACTTCCTGCAATCTTGATGGCAAGCATATCCAGATAGCACAAGATACGACCAAAACCAAGTCGAGTATGAGAACGCTGCCCCTTGTTCCTGTGTTCAAAGAGAAGCTGCTAAAGCTCAAGGAACAGCAGGAAGAATACAAACGAGTATGCGGACGATGCTACAACAAAAAGTATTTGGAGTATATCTGCGTAGATGAGATGGGGACATTGATTTCTCCGCACTATCTCACAGCATCATTTCCAAAGCTGCTTGAAAAGAACAATTTGCGCCACATTCGTTTCCACGACCTGCGCCATAGTTGTGCTTCACTGCTTCTTGCAAACGGTGTTCCTATGAAGCAGATACAGGAATGGCTCGGACACAGCGATTTTTCAACTACGGCAAATGTATATGCCCATTTGGATTACAATTCCAAGCTGTCATCGGCTGACGCAATGGTAAACGGTCTGAGTGGTGCATTAGAGGTTATTTCATAGCTTCTGCGGCGTATCGCTTTACTAAGGATACGCCAACTACATATCCAGAGTTCAAATCTCAGAAAATTTAGGAGAGAACTATCGATTTTCAGGAGAGAACTCACGGAAAAATCCCAAAGGTGCAGTAAAAAGAAAAAGCCTGCAAACGGCAAAAACCGCTTGCAGACTGAGTTTTCTGGCGGAGTGGGTGGGATTCGAACCCACGGTACCCGAAGGTACAACTGATTTCGAGTCAGTCCCGTTATGACCACTTCGATACCACTCCGTGTATTTATCTTCACATCAGCCCTCAAAAAAACCTCGGAAAAAGGAGAGAACTGATGGAGAGAACTAAGGGATATTTACTTTTCAATGATAGCTGAAAAGCCCCATAAAATCAAGGTTTTTCAGAGGTGAGCTTCCAAAAAGGGCATTCGTTTTCGAGTCAGCCCCGTTATGACCACTTCGATACCTCTCCATGTATGTTAACTCGGGAAACCGAGATTAACGCAACTATTCTGTTGTATTAGAATTCCTGTTAGAACTCACGGTGTGCCTGCGGCGGGCAAGTGCCCGAAACCCGCACGGTTAAAGGCTTTTCGGAAGTTTTACTTCCGTTTGCCGAAGGAGATTTCGAGTCATGTCCGTTATGACCACTTCGATACGTCTCCGTGTATAGAAATATTGTACTAAAAAAACGGCGGTTTGTCAATAGGTATGCACAAAAAAATTGTGTGTTTTTACGGAAATCTGCGACAGGAGAACAAGAACTCCGCATTTTTATTATTTCAAAACAAGGATTCAACAAATCTTAATCTGTTCAACATAAAACTTAATTACGCTGAATCTTGTAACCGCGCAATTGTTATGATATACTCTTTCTGTAAGAAGATTCGGAAAGGGGCTTGCGTTCATAATGAAATGCGATTTACGAAAAATCATACTGAACCCTCTGACGATGCTTGTTTGCGGGCTTTTGCTCGGAACAGCGGCGCGGCTGTTTGACATATACACACAAAACCTCGGAGACATTTTTTCGCAAATGGCGGTTTGGGTTCTGCTCGGAACACTGATAGCGATTTACAGTCCGACAAGAGTGCGCGCAATGATAAACATACTCCCCTTTTGTCTCGGCATGCTCGCCACATATTATATAACTGCAACGCTCACAAAAAATCTGACGATTTGGTATATAAATTGGAACGTCATAAAATACTGGACCGTGTTCGCATTTTTATCTCCGTTCGCGGCATTGATCGTGTGGCAAACAAAGGAAAAGGGCATATCGGGAAAAATAATCGGAGTGGGAGTCGTCTTGTTCTCTGTTTTAACAAGCGTTATCATGTTCGGCGGTCCGCGATTTTATGATTTTATAATTGACGGGTTGTTGATATACTTTTTGTTTTTCAAAAAAATCGAGAGACCGAAACCCAATGACAGAAAAGAAATTGCTTGACACCGATTACTAATTATGCTATACTTATCCTGAAAATTCGGCAAAACCCTGCTTCGGAGGATAATTTTGAACTGCAAGGATACAAATTATGAGTTGATCGAAAAGTTCGGTTCACTCGAAAAGATATGCAATCAAATTTACGGCGAAAAACACGGCGTGACGGCATACATCGACGACATGGCGAAAAATAACGATTTTGGGGAAGTATATGTCCGCGATTGGTCGGACTTTTTACAAGGGCTTAAAGAAGTCAGGCACAAAAGGAATCAACTCTCACACGGCGATGTGCCTTTTTCTTCGGATTATGCGCAAAAAGATGATTTGAAGTTCATAGATGATTTTCACGAACTGATTTTGACGCAAAATGACCCGCTGACAATATTGAGAAAAGAGCATGAACGGCATCTAAAAGAAGCCGAGAAAAAGATTAAAGAGCAGAAAGCAAACAAAGAAAAGCAAAAAGCAACAGAGCGGCAACATTCAAAAAAAGCAAATCAAACAAAAGAAAAACCGATAATGTCGAAAAAGATTTCCGCCGCAATATGGATAATAATAGCGGCGGCATTCATCGCACTTATCTGTTTTCTCGGGTTCAGATAAATGCAAGAAAATAAAATCTTGACAAAGTATACCCCGTAAGCGAAAATCTCGCCTACGGGGTTTATTATTGTGAATTTAATTATTTATTACTTTACAAGCGTATGCAAATATTCTGCGGAAACATGAACATCATCAATGCTCTTATGACCCGCTGTCGGGGCGTCCTGCTCGACTATGAGCCACTCTGCACAGAGTTTTTCCGCTGTTTTAACCACGGCGGGAATATCTACCTTTCCCCTGCCGAGAGGACGGAAATCGGGTCTTTCTGCGCCGTCAGAAGAAACATAATCTTTCAGGTGAACCACTCTTATGCGGTTCGCATACCGTTCAAGATATGCGACGGGGTCTTCGCCCGCAAAATGAAGCCAGCAAACATCAAATTCAGGCAATAAAATATCAGGTACAGCGGAATATAGTTCATCGAGAAAATTATTTCCGTTCAATTCAGAAAGTTCGTGCGCATGGTTGTGATAAAGCATTTTCAAACCCGCGGCTTTTGCCTTTTCGGACAGAACGCGAACCTTTTCTATGGTGTTTAGACGGTCGTTCTCCGTTGACATTTCTTCGGGCGCAATATACGGTATGGCGATATATTCGCAGCCCATCTCTTTATAATCGGAAAAGACATTTTCATTTTCAAGCATTTCGCCTATGCCGACATGGGCGGAAACGGGAACAAGTCCGTATTTTTCGCAAAGTTTCCGAACATCTTCGGGTGTTTTGCCGTAAAGCCCGGCAAACTCAACTCCGTCATATCCGAACCCGGAAACGGCTTTGAGTGTTCCCTCAAAATCTTTTTCAACTTCATCTCTTACTGAATATAACTGCAATGCTGTCTTCATAAAATCACCTCGTGTTTAGATTGAGTCTACTCAATTTATTTTAACAGAATCCGTCTGATATTGCAATAGGCAAAATAAAAAAATCGACCTCACGAAGTAAATTCGAAAGGTCGATTTTTAATTATTGTTACTTTTGTTCTTCTATGCCGTCAACGTACCACTCGGAACCTATCTGTACGGAAACTTTGCGGTCATTGTCGGATGCAAGATTCCACTTCTGATTTACTTTGCCGCTCCACTTTGCAAGAGTAAGAACGTAAGTGTTCTTAAATGCTTTTTCGGGATCGGAGATAAAATCTCTGTCCATTTCTGCCTGAGTGAGTTTTACTCTCTTCAATGTTGTTTGAAGCGCAAGGTCGGTATCAACATTGATTATGCTGTAAACACCGCCCCTGTTTCTGATTCTCCAAACAAGAGAAGCGGGTTCCTCATCCGCATTTGTCGCGTCGTAAAGGACCAGGGACGAAACGCCGTCAACGGTTCTTACGCCGAGATACATACCGTTTGATGTGTTGTATATGCGGTAATCGGATTCACCCTCTGCCACAAACACCCAAGTCTGGGAATCTGCGGGAAGCAGTTCGCATTGAGTAATTCTGCCCGTCGTCTTTGCAAAGTTGGAAGAACTTGCGGCAAGATCTTCCGCTGTCTGATAAACGCTCCAATCAATATCGGGCGCATATCCCATCGTGCGTCTGTCCAATGCGGCAAGAGACGATGAAGAATATGTCACTCTGTCAACATAAGTCAGATACAGACCGGAGTTGTTGTTTCTTATGGTTGCAAACTCGGAATTGCCGATCTCATAGTTGATAGTCCAATATGCGGAATCATTGCCCTGAATATTCGACATTGCCACTCTTGCGCCGGGGAATGTTGCCGTCTGCATGACCGAAAGAGAATACTCGGTCAGACGTTCGCAAGCAAGTTGGTTGGTGGAATAATACCACATCTGCCACGGTGTTTTTTCGGTATCAAGAGGTGCGAATCCAACCTCGATTGACGGGGCTTTTCTCGTTGAAACGCCGACAGCCGTCATATAAAGGTTGTTTGCCGTGCATTTGATGTAGATGCTGGAAGAATCGGTTCTTTCTATCTGGAATCTCTGATTTGCGCTTCCGAGACCTTCAAGAACGGAAAGTTCGTTATCGGCAGCGGATATGTACTGACCGCTTGCAAGATCGCGAAGCGAATAGGACTGTCCGTCCGCCAGAGAGTTTCTCGATACGCTTGCTTTACCCGCGGACGAAAGAGTCTTTGCACTTTCAGCCTTATATGCGGAAACATCGGTCGTGGAAACGGGAACTATTCTGTAAGAGAACGAGAGCACACTGCCCGGTTCTATCGAAGAGTCTGATACCAGATATGCTTGATCCGAAGTGCTCGGAACGGAGCATCCGCTCTGCGCACCGATTATGCTGAGGACAGTATAAGGATTATTCATGGAATCCGAAGCATATGCAGCCAAAGAGTGCGGATACTGTTTCGAAAGATTGAATGCAAAATTGTTTGTGTCGGAAGTTACAAGAACACCTGTACCTGATTCATCGGTAAGCGCAAGCCATCTTGTCTGGCTTCTGTCTCCGCCGTTGGCGAAAAGATACGAGGGAACAAGATCGGAAACGGAAGAGGAGAAGACATCAACCGTTGAGTTGTAAAGTTTGTCGCCGTAAGTTTCGCCGGGGCCTCTGCCGTACCATGTTGCCTTTGTGAGATCGGAAGACATGGTAAGAATGCTCGATATGGAAAGCGGAACGGCAGACTCGGCATTAAGCGAATAAGCCGAACTGATATTCATAACGCCGTTCGGATAGAAGTCGTAAACGACCGCGTATTCCGTATTGCGGGAAGCAAGGTTCGAAACATTGCCGCCGTCGGAAACGGGAAGACTGTAACGAAGCGACATTCTGTAATGTCCGTCATCGGCCTTTCTGACGCTTACAAGTCCGTTAAGAAGTTTCTTCAAGTTGCCGGAATCAAAATTCGAAAGAGCCTTGGAATTATTTGCGGTACCCGAAACATAGTCTCCGCCTGTCGGATTTCTGTAAAGACTGCCAATCGTGCTTGCCTTAATGCCGTTTTCAGAATCGGCAGTTGCGAAAACATCTTTGCCGTCAACGGTGTACTTATTTATAAGTCCGCTGTCGGAATCTATTTCAATGGTAACTCTTGAATTGGAAAGGCGAATATACGGTGCGGGAGTCGGATTGACTTCATCGGGTGCGCTGTAATAAACAGTCGAAGAGGTATATTCCGTCAGACCGGGGTCACCGTTGACCCAAACTCTGTTTCCCTTTTCGTCTATCTGCTGTTCGCCTGTCGTCTCATCTATAACAGGTTCCGGAGTTCTCGAAGAATCAACGGGGAACGGAATTTCTGAACCGAGAGTTCCCGAGTTGAAATTATAAAGAAGTTCATATCCTGCGGGAATGTCTCCGAATGCCTTTTTCGTCGTAACAGAGATAACGACCTCATACGAACCGCGCTCTACCGCTTTGACGGAGAGCGGAAGTTTTACCGCACCGTCCTTTGTATATGCCGCAAGTCCTGTATTGACCTTTCCGCTTGCATATACGACCGCTTTCGGGTCATTGCAGAAGTTGTTTGTCTCAACGACGATGTATTTTAAAGTGAATATATCGTCAAACGCTTCGCTGCAATAGTTTGTTACATATATTGTACCGTTCGCAAGGTCTGTGTTTATTGTCGATATATCCGGAGCACGGAATATATCAAGAGTCAATGCACTGCCGGAAACATCGGTAGAACCGCCGTTTTTGACGGGTGCACTGTTGCCTGTTACGTCATATTGAACCGAGAACAAGGTTCCGTCATAGCCGTCTCTCGCCCATGCGGGAACTTCGTTGTACTTAACCGAAACGGTAACAAAAACATCTGCCGAAGTATCAACCGTTCCGTAGTCGAGTGTTACATCAAGTGTTTGACCCGCTTTGAGAGAGGAAATGTCAATGTTGCCGCTCACACCGTTTGAAACGGAATAAGAAACTGTAAATTTCGATCCGGCATCGGTAAATCCGAATCTGTTGCTTATTCTGAATGTACCGTCTTTTACATTCACGGGTTCAACATGGATAGGTGCGTAGGAAGTTTTCATTTCAAGCGCGTCGGACTGGAATGATCTGTCGGCATTGAGAATACCGTTAAGGCTGTACATTCCGAGCAATGCCGCAGCCGACTCCTCGTCTGAAACCCATGACGCGGCATATTTAAGTTCGTAAAGATCCGCATTATCCGCATTATACGGAGTATCCTTGCAGACCTGAACCGCATTTTTGCTGTCCTTGGGAACGTAGATCGCTTTGTCAACCCAGTTTGCAAGGAAGCAGCCCTGAACGGTATTGTCTGCGGTTATGTAATCGACATATCCGTCAACACCGCCGCCGGAAGAAAGAAGTGCGCTGTCGATATTTTGAAGAATAATGGGTTTTGTGATTTCTTTATTGGTCAGTATATCGTTGAATTTGTCCATATCCCAACCGGAAGCGGCGATGATGTCCCCGTCGGAGATATAATCGTCATTGCCGTAATTTTCCTTATCAAGGTCAAGATATGCGTCATATACGATAAGTCTGGAATCGTTTTCTATGAGGTAGTTTTTGATATTGGTCAAAACACTGCCCTGTCCGGACTCATTTCCGAGTCCCCAAAGAATAACGGACGGAGCGTTCTTGTCGCGCTCAACGACATTCGAAAGGCGATCGAGAAGCGCAGTCTGCCAAATGCCTTGGTCGCCGGGTATGGATTGCTCTTTTTTACTCGAATAAGGTTCGGATTCAAGGTTTATATCGGAAACGACATAAAGACCGTATTCGTTGCAAAGAGAAATAAACTCACGGCTGAGAGGAACGCCGGGAGATCTGACGGCGTTGATGTTGAGTTCTTTCATCTTTTTGATGTCTTCAATCATTTCATCGCGTGTCAGGGCTTTGCCGTTGATTGCGCTGAATTCGTAATAAGTAACACCGAAAAGCGAAACAGTCTGTCCGTTTACGGTAAATATCTGCTTACCGCTGTCATCGGATGCAAACGCGGCGTCTCTTATTCCGATGCGTTCGCTGACTGTTCCCACCGTCGTTCCGTCAGGCTTTTTAAGCGTATATACCGCAGTATAGAGGTTGGGTTCCTCCGCACTCCAAAGTTTAATTCCGTTCACGGTAACGCGTCCGCTGACGGTGGCTGTATATGCGCCGCCCGTTTTATCCGCAGAAAAAGAAATATCCGCGCCGAAACGGTAAGGTTCAACAACCGCGGTTCCGTTCTCATCATAAAGAGAAAACTCTGTATACCAACCGTCCTCTTTGTTTACGTATGTAGATACGTCTGCGGAAAGATAAAGGAGTGCGCTGCCGTCAAAACCGCCCTCTTTTTTCATATCGACGGTCGATTGAACGGAAAAATCTTTTATCATAGTTTTTTCGGACGAATACAGATATACATCTCTGTAAATTCCGCCCATTTTGAGAGTGTCCTGCGCTTCGAGCCACGATGCGTCGCAATATTTGAAAACTTTAACGGCTATCGTGTTCGTTTTTCCCGCTTCTATATAAGGCGTGATTCTGAAATCTTTCGAAGTATAGGAATCTTCGCCGTAGCCGCACATTTTGCCGTTGACATAAACGTAGCATGCGCTTTCCACGCCGTCAAAAGATATAAACACCTCTTGACCGTTCCACTCTGCGGGAACATCTATTTCTCTGGTGTAAAGACCTATCTCGTTCTCCTCGGGGATCTCGGGAGGCGTCAATGCGGACGAATTCCATGTATAATCGTCATATCCGTAATCGGGAGAAGAGAATCCCTGCGTTTCCCAGTTGCCGGGCACGCGAATGGTATTCCACGAACTCGAATCAAAGTCCTTGTTCTGGAACCCGGCGGGAATGTCGCCTTCTTTCGTAACGAGATTGAATTTCCACTCGCCGTTCAAACTCAGATAACGAGAAGAAGCCTTTATATCGGCTTTCAAAGCCTCGTCAATGCTGTCGTAAGAAACTATCGGAGAATGAGCGAGTTCCTTGTTTCGGGAAACAACGGAAGCGTTGTTCTTCCACTCACTGTTTTCGTCAAGCCCCGCACTGCCTTTACCGCACGCGAAAAGAGACGCGCACAGACAAACAACAACAGCGCAGACAGCGGCTGCCTTTAACCAATGTTTCATCAAAAAAACCTCCATTTGCTTTCGGGGACCCAACGCGAAAGAACCGATTTTCGTAAAAATCGGAATCGCGTTAATTATATATAGAATTATAACAGAAAAGAAGATGAAATGCAAGAAAACAGCGTTACGGGACAACGACGAAAAATCAATATGTATATCCCGCATTTTTGTTCAACATCAACAATAAAAAATGCAGAAGCAGACACATCAGATATGTATTCAGCACATTTCCGCGCACACAAAACTGTATCATTTCAACAAAATATTCCGAACTTTCGGTGACACCCGTCATTTTTATTTCAAATTCAAAAAAACTGCGTCAGACAGAGTGAAAAAAGCGCCGAATGTCAACAAATTCGACAATTATGAAAACTCATTGACAAAAGTGAGGGTTTGATATATAATGAAGATAATTATTATATATTATTGAGGTTGAGCAATATGGCTGAAAAACTTGTTAAAGACATAACTTCGATGGACGAAGATTTTGCAAAATGGTACACCGACATTGTGCTGAAAGCGGAACTTGTCGATTATTCGTCCGTCAAGGGCTGTGTGGTATTCAGACCTTACAGTTATGCCATTTGGGAAAATATACAAAAAGACCTTGACGCAAGATTCAAGGCAACGGGGCACGAAAACGTATATATGCCTATGTTCATTTCGGAGAGTCTTCTTCAAAAGGAAAAAGACCATGTTGAGGGATTTGCGCCCGAAGTTGCGTGGGTAACGCACGGCGGAAGCGAACAGTTGCAGGAAAGACTATGCGTCAGACCGACTTCCGAAACGCTTTTCTGCGAACACTATTCACATATTATACATTCGCACAGAGATCTGCCGAAACTTTACAACCAATGGTGCAGCGTTGTGCGTTGGGAAAAGACGACGCGTCCTTTCCTGCGTTCGAGAGAGTTCCTGTGGCAGGAAGGACATACGGCGCACGCGACCGCGGAAGAGGCAATAGAGGAAACGGAAAGAATGCTTAACGTTTACGCCGATTTCTGCGAAGAGTCTCTGGCTATACCCGTTGTCCGCGGCAGAAAGACCGAAAGCGATAAATTTGCAGGCGCGGAAGCGACGTATTGCATAGAGGCGCTTATGCATGACGGAGTGGCTCTGCAAGCGGGAACTTCTCACTATTTCGGGGACGGTTTTGCAAGGGCATTCGGCATTCAGTATACTGATAAAAACAACACTCTTCAATACGTTCACCAGACTTCATGGGGCGTTACCACAAGACTTATCGGTGCGGTTATAATGGTTCACGGAGACGACAACGGTCTTGTTCTGCCTCCCGCAATCGCTCCGATTCAGGCGGTAATAATACCCATTGCGATGCACAAACCCGGAGTTACGGAAAAAGCGCAGGAACTCGAGGCCGCGCTCAAAGCCGCAGGCATCAGAGTTAAATGTGACCTTAGCGAACAGTCGCCCGGTTGGAAATTCTCCGAATATGAAATGAGAGGCGTTCCCGTTCGTATAGAAGTCGGTCCCAGAGATATCGAAAACGGAACGTGCGTTGTCGCGTGCAGAGACAACGGCGAAAAAACAACGGTGGCTCTTGACGAACTTGCAAATGTCGTTTCGGACCTTATGACGACCGTAAGAGACAGAATGTATGAAAAAGCGCTTGCGAGACGCAACGCAATGACTTATACTGCAACCACCCAAGAGGAACTTGCGGAAATAGTCAAAGACAAACAGGGATTTGTTAAAATGATGTGGTGCGGAGACGAGGCGTGCGAAGACGAGATAAAAGAAAAGTACGGTGTCGGCACGCGTTGCATCCCGTTTGAGCAAGAGCATATTTCCGACAAGTGCGTTTGCTGCGGAAAGCCCGCAAAGCATCTTGTTTACTGGGGTAAAGCGTATTAATTCATTTTATGTTACGGAGGAGCCGAAGTGGGAAGTAAAAGACTGATATTGCACAGAAAAACGATGAAGAAAATCAATATTGCACTCTGCGTGATCATTGCAATTCTTGTCGTCACTCTTATGTTTTTGCTGATGAAGCGCAAAGAAGCGATAATGCAGACTGACAACGCAAGACTGACATATGAAGATGCAAAGACAAAGTATTCATATGAGGGCTTGGTGAAGCAGGAAACAGAGTTGCAGCAGCAGTTGGACAAACTCAATTCAGATATATCGGACAGAAACGATGAGATAAACGATTTCAACGACATGATATCGAAAGCCGAAGCCAGAGAGAATGCGGCAGACAGATTCAACGATTTGGCTGAAATGTATCTGAAACTTCTCAACGACGGACAGTAACGGAGATTGAACCGATGGGAAAAACGAAAATAAAGAAAAAATATTCGAGATCCGCATATAAAACTGTCTTGACAGTGCTTTGCGGGGGCATCATAATCCTTGTCATCGCTTGCATTCTTCTAATTCACTCCGTAAACGAAAAGAAGTCCGAATATGACGAGTATCCGAAAATGACTAATTCGGTCTCCGCGGAAAAAAATCTTGACGACAAGTCAAAAGATGTTTATGAAAGCATCAGAGAAAAGAACTCCATGCTGAAAGACCTGAAAACGTCTCTTTCGGAAAGAACTACCCGCAGAGAAGAACTCAAATCCCAGGCAACAGACAAGAACAACAACGCAGCGGAAGCGGAAGCAAAAATGGCTCAGTATATGAAAGAACTCGGTTTTTCGAGTTATGAGGAACTGCTTGCGGCTTACAACGATTTGCTAAAAGAAAACAGATAAAGAGGAAACATTCAACGCGTCTGCGCATATTATTATTGAGAAATAATCATGCGGAGGCGCGTAAAATGATAATCGACACTTTTTTATCTGCAAACACAACGAAAGGCTTCGTATCGCTTTACGGAGACTTTCTGAAAGGGAAAAAGCAGTATATCATCAAGGGCGGTCCGGGGACGGGCAAAAGCACTTTGATGAAAAACATCGGCGCGTATGCGGAAAACGAGGGTGAAGACGTCGAATATATCCGTTGTTCGTCCGATCCCGATTCACTTGACGGAGTGTGGCTGAAAAAGCACAATGTCGCGGTATGCGACGGCACGGCACCGCATGTTCTCGAGCCTGAAAACGTAGGCTGTCTAGGCGGAATAATCAACATCACGGACTGTTGGGACGAAAAAGCGCTGACGGAAGCAACGGAAGAAATACTTCTCATAAAAGACAAAACCGCAAAAGCATACAGAAGCGCATACGGATACCTCGAAGCCGCGGGCAAAATACTTGATACGACATTTGCGGACGCAACGGAAAAAGAGGAAAGACGAATAAGGGGAACGGCGGAAGATTTTTGCGGGACGTTCCTGAAAAAAAAGAAGAAAAACTGCGAACCGATATTTGAAAAGCGCTTTCTGTCAACTTTTTCATATAAAGGCGCAACAGCATTCTACAAAACATTCGAAACGCTGGCAGACAAAATTTATACCCTGCCCTATGCCTGCGGAGCGGCAAACCTTGCGATAGCGCGGATAGCGGAAGAAGCGAATAACAAACTCTATCCCGTCACGGTATTTGCAGATCCTCTTTTGCCGCAGACGGTAATGGGCGCGGTCTTTCCGACGGAAAAATTGGCTGTGCTTGCGCTCAGTCCCACATTCGAAGCGGCGGAAACAAAAGAGTTTGCCCCGTTCCGAGGTTCGACGCTGACGGACATAACGGACGGTGCGGCAGACGGTGCGTGCGGAATACTGTTTGAACAGGCAACGGATAAATTGAAGAACGCAAAGGCGCACCATGACGCGCTTGAAAGAATATTTATTAAAAATATGGATTTTGAAAAAGTCGGAAGGATCACGGCATCTTTGATGACGAGGATATTTTCCGAATAACGGAGACGAACGAGATTGATATACAAAGCAACGGAAGAAAACATAGCAAAAGCGGGAAAAATATTGAAAAACGGCGGCGTCGTCGCAATTCCGACGGAAACGGTGTACGGGCTTGCGGCGAACGCGCTTGACAAAAAGGCTGTTGCAAAAATATTCGCGGCAAAGGGCAGACCCGCAGACAACCCGCTCATCGTGCATATAACCGACGCAAAAGATATTGAAAAATACGCATATCCGAACGAAAAAGCGGCGGCACTCGCAAAAGAGTTCTGGCCCGGACCTTTGACGATGATACTTCCGAAAAAGGACTGCATCCCCGATATTGTCAGCGCAGGACTTGACACCGTGGCTATACGCTGCCCGTCCCACCCCGTGGCAAGAGCGATAATAAATGCGGCAGGAGTTCCTCTTGCGGCGCCGAGCGCGAATATCAGCGGAAAGCCGAGCGCAACGACGGCAAAGCACGTTTTGAAAGATTTCGGAGAAAATATTGACGCTGTCATAGACGGCGGAACGTGTGACTGCGGAGTGGAATCAACGGTTGTGACCGTGGCGACCGAGCCGCCCGTGCTGTTGAGACCCGGATTTGTAACACCGGAACAATTGCGCGAAATATTGCCTGACTTAAAAATCGCGGAAGCCGTTACAAAAGAATTGCCCGCAGGAGCAAAAGCGCTGTCCCCCGGAATGAAGCACAAGCACTATGCCCCGAAAGCGGAGGCATACGCGGTACTCGGAAGTCCGGAAAAAGCGACAAGGTTTATTCTCAACCGTATTTCAAAAGATAAACGAACGGCGGTTATATGCTTCGACGGAGAAGAAAAAGCGTTCAAAGACGTTTCCGAAGTAATCCCCTACGGTGCAGCGGACGACAGCGAACGGCAGGCGGCGAAACTTTTCGATCTGCTCCGCGAACTTGACGACGACGGCATTGAAGAAGTTTATATCAGAGCGGGAAAAACATCGGGTGTCGGACTTGCGGTTTACAACAGGCTTATAAGAGCGTGTGAATTCAGAATATTCGACGCGGACGGAGAAAACCGATGATTACGATAGGTTTGACGGGACAGACCGGAGCGGGCAAATCGACTTTTGCCGATTATCTGCGCAGAAAATACGGTTTTGTCCACATAGACACGGACAAGATCTCACGCGAAGTTATAAAAACAAAGACCGCGGAACTTGCCGCAATGTTCGGAAGCGAAGTGCTGAACCCCGACGGAACGCCGAACAGAAAGATGATTGCAAAAAGGGCGTTTTCATCAAAGGAGAACACGGACGCGCTGAACCGAATAATGCACCCCGCAATTATGCAAACGGTTGAAAAGATGATTTCCGATGCAGAGAAAAACGGAGCGGTGGGCGCAATCGTGGACGGAGCGGCGCTTATTGAAAGCGGCTCGATAAATGCGTTTGACACATCGGTTTGCGTCGTTGCAGACAGAGATGTCCGCAAGCGCAGAATAATCGAACGGGACAACCTTTCCGAGGAAGATGCGGAAACGCGGTTAAACGGTCAGAAAGACGACTCTTTTTATATATCCAACACGGAGCATAAAACAGTCAACAACAGTCTTGCCGAACTTGAAAAACAGGCAGACGAGCTGATGAAGAAATACAATATTTATCCTGTCAAGGAGGAAAAATAAAATGAGTGAACTCAGTTTCAAACAAAAAGAAACGTTCTCTTCCATGAGTGAAGAAGAACTGATAGCGGCGCAGAGATTTTGCGAAGATTACAAAAAATTTCTCGACGCTTCGAAAATCGAATACTACGGCGTGAAAAATGCCGTTGCGGAGGCTGAAAAGGCGGGTTTTGTTCCGTTCGAATACGGCAAAAAGTATTCGGCGGGAGACAAGATATATCACGTCCAGAAAGGTCATGCCGCGATTTTTGCAACGATAGGCAGAGCACCTTTTGAAGAAGGTTTCAACCTTGTTGCGGCGCACGTTGACTGCCCCAGACTTGATCTCAAACTCAGCCCGCTTTACGAAGACGGCGGTCTTTGCCTGCTGAAAACGCATTACTACGGCGGAATCCTCAAATACCAGTGGGTAACAAATCCGCTTATGCTCATAGGCGCGGTCTACAAAAAGGACGGTTCCGTTGTCGAGATAAACATCGGCGGAGATGACAGCGACCCCGTTTTCTGCATTTCGGACTTGCTCCCGCATCTCGGAAAAGATCAGGCGGGCAAAAAACTTTCGGAAGCGTTCACGGGTGAAGACCTGAACATCATCGCGGGTTCACGTCCCGACGCGGAAGAAGAAAAAGATAAGATAAAGACCACGGTGCTTAAACTTCTCAACGAGAAATACGGTATAAACGAGGAAGACCTGCTGACCGCAGAAATTTCCGCGGTTCCCGCAGGAAAGGCAAGAGACCTCGGTCTTGACAGAAGCATGATACTTGCGTTCGGACACGACGACAGAGTTTGTGCATATCCCGCATTCAAAGCGCTGCTTGACGCGGGCGTTCCCAACAAAACGGCGGTTTGCGTATTTGCGGACAGAGAAGAAGTCGGCAGCATGGGCGTTACGGGTCTCCGCAGCGATTATCTGAAAAACTTTATCGAAGAACTCTGCGTAAACGCTTCGCAGAATGTCAGAAAAGCACTTGCGAACTCTGCGGCTATATCCTCAGACGTAACGGCGGCGTTCGACCCCGATTTCGCTTCGGCTTTCGAGAAGAACAACACCGCATACCTGAACAAGGGCTGTGCAATATGCAAATTCACGGGTGCAAGAGGTAAGTCGGGTTCTTCCGAAGCTTCGGCGAGATTTATTGCAAAACTTTGCGCGATATTCGATAAAAACGATGTTGTTTATCAGTTCGGTGAACTCGGAAAAGTTGACCAGGGCGGCGGTGGAACTGTTGCACAGTTCTTGGCGGACAAAGACATCGAAAACGTCGATATCGGAGTTCCCCTGCTCTCAATGCACGCACCTTACGAAATCGCGGCGAAGAACGACATCTATATGATGTACAAATCTTCTCTCGTATTCTATAAAGAGTTTTAATTTTATAAGAAAAAAGCACAGAGGCAACACGGTTTTCGTGTTGCCTCTGTTTTTTGGTGGCTGTTAAAAAAGTCCAGACCGCAAAAAAAGCTGAAAAATACAAAAAAAGCAATGGTCTAAAAGATAAGCAGAATAACTCAAAACAACAAATTTTGTACTTTTTTCATTAAACCGGGAGAATATGCCTTTTTTGCTACGGGCGAATCTCACCTCTCGACGTACCTATGTACGCCTTCGGATTTGATTTCCCCATTCTGAACATCTTTTCCTATCCCCCAACTGCGGCTGTAAAAATTTTGCATTTTTTACAGTCCCATATATATTCTGTTTTATTGTTCAAGCGCAAAGATTATTTTCAGAGCCAGCCCCTCGGTTATTCCGGGCACGGTCATCAGTTCTTCTTTTGACGCTTTTTTCATTTTTTCCACGGTCTTGAATTTATCGAACAGCGCTTTCACTTTAACTTTTCCGAGACCGCTGATTTTAAGCAGGTCGCTTCGTCTTGCCGCCTCGTCGCGCAAAGCGCGGTGATAGCCTATCGCATATTTGTGGACGGATTCCTGCAATCTGCCGCAAAAAGCAAAAACTTCAGGGTCGTTGCGCAGATCAAGTTCGTGACCGTCGCAAAAAACGATGCTTTTTGTTCTGTGTCTGCTGTCTTTTTTGAAGCCGATAACGTCTATATCATAGCCGAAAGAATCGACAACGGCTTTTACCGCATGGATCTGACCGAGACCGCCGTCGCAGACGATTATCTTCGGCAAAGGTGAGAATTTCTCGTCTCCGTCCGCAAAATGACGCAGGCGGCGTTCCACGGCTTCACTCATAAATGCGGTATCGTCGGTGTTTCCGAAAGATTTTCCGACCTTATAACGACGATATTTGTCCGAAACCAATATACCGTCTATGCAGGTCACCTGACCGCAAACAGCGTCCGTTCCGAGCATTTGGCTGACGTCGTATATCTCCATGAACGAAGCGTCTTTGAGCGATGTAAAATTGCAGAAAGCGTCGAGATTGCGCTGCGCTTTCATAGTTCTGCCCTCGTATTGGAGCATTCTCTCCCCCGCATTTTTGAATGCGCTTTCCAAAAGTTCTTTGTCCTGCTTCATCGTCGGCAGTTTGACTTTGTTTTTAAGCCATTCGTTTATAAGAGGAAGCCATTCGTATTCCGCGTCGATATAAATTCCGTTCGGCGGATTTTCGTCGTCAGAATAAAAACGTTCGATATATTCGCGCAAAAGAGAATCGGAAAAAGGCTCGTCAAAAATATCGCTGCGTTCTCCTATAATATATCCGTTTCTTATGCGCAACATAAATATGCAGGTCTTTTTATCGTTTGAACGATAACCGATATAGTCGGCATGGCGGTTCGTAACGGACACCGCACGCTGACGTTCGGCAATCTCCGAAAGAGCGGCAGCGCTGTCGCGCAAAACGGCGGCGCGTTCAAAATCAAGATTCTCTGCGGCTTTTTCCATATCCGAAACGACTTTTTCGCGTATAGTATCAACGTTTCCGTTCAGGACGGCACAGACCTTTTCGCTGAGTTCTGCGAGTTTTTCTTCGTCCACCCGGTTCTCACAATATCCGAGACAACGCCCGATATGATAATTAAGGCATATCTTTTTACGTCTGTTTTTTGCGGAACAGTCGGGCAATGCGAACGCCTTTGAAATAAGGCGAACGACCATATTGCATTTTTGACGCGACAAAAACGGACCGAAATATTTTCCTTTTGAATTTTTGAAACGTTCGGTCGTCAAAACGGGAAAGCCCTTATCTATATAAAATCTGATGAACGGATAGCCGTTACCGTTTTTCAATGCGATATTGTAAAGCGGAACGTATCGTTTTATCAGACTGCACTCCGTCAAAAGAGCATCAAGTTCGCTCGCGCATATTATAACATCGAAGCGGTCAACGCGTGAGACCATCTGCCGAGTTTTTTCCGTATGCTCCCCGTTGCGGAAATAACTGACGACGCGATTTTTGAGTATTTTTGCTTTTCCGACGTAAATGACCGTGCCGTTTACATCTTTCATCATGTAAACGCCCGGTTTCAGCGGCAGTTCATTCGCCTTTTTGAGCAGCTCGCTTTTTGTCATATCGCGCCTCCGTTCCCGTTATTTTTCCCTAAAAGAACAAAAATAGTCAATAACCGAAATTCAAAACTCCGGTCATTCACTATTTTTATATCCTATTTAATTTGAAAGCCGCAGGTCATCAGGTGCGGTCTTCGATACCGCCGTTAAGAAGCTCGGTCAATCCTTCGATAGCTTCGGTCTCGTCAACGCCGTCAGCGATTATGTCAATAACGGTATCCTTGGTTATAGCCATGGAAAGGATTCCGAGAAGGCTCTTAGCATTCTGCCTGCAATCGCCTTTTTCTACCCAAATATTGCACTGATATTCGTTTGCTTTTTGAATGAAGAAAGTTGCGGGTCTTGCATGAAGTCCCACCGCATTGGTAACTTTTACCGTTTTAGATGTCATAAACATTCTCTCCTCTTTGCGCAGATATACAAACATCCGCGTTTTTACAATGTTATTTTACCATACGCAAAAAAAAACTTCAACCCGTAAATACAACAAAAAGCACATATCAAATTTATAATTTTAGGTTAAATATAACAAAATACAAATAATTCTTGACAAAGCGCGGCAACATTGTCTTTATCTGTATCGGCTGGCGTTCTTCTCACGGAATACGCCGAACCGACGCGGCAAACATAATATTGAAGCGCGGACTGCCAAAAGCGCATTGACAAAATCAACCACGGCGCCGCGATTCGAAGAAGGTGAACAATTGCCAAAATCAAAAACAATGCGACGGATATTTCTGCTGCCGTTGATGATCGCAATGGTCGTTACCTGCGCATGGATATATACAGACGCGCAAGTGCCGGAGAACTGCTATGTCACGGCGGGGAAAGAACCGAACATCGAAACTCTTTGTCCGACGACTCTGACGCGCATAGGAGAGGGACAGAGATACGATATCAAAGTCAACCTCTGCGGCGTCATACCCGTAAAAACGGTCAGTGTGACGGTTCTCGGAACGGAAAAGGTCATTCCCGGCGGGCAGGTCTTCGGCGTCAAGTTTTATTGCGACGGACTTATCGTGATAAATATTGACGACGGCTCGCCTGCGGCGAAAAGCGGAATATGCGTCGGAGACATCATAACGAAAGTCGACGGCTCAAAAATTTCGCAAAACGAAGAACTTGCGGCGCTTGTTGCTTCCTGTGGGGGAAAAGAACTGACGCTGACTTACACCCATGACGGCAAGGAATGCAAAGCGTCTGTTCGACCCACGTTGCGTGACGGGGAGTACAAACTCGGACTTTGGGTGCGTGACAGCGCGGCGGGTCTCGGAACAATGACGTTTTACAATCCCTCAAACGGAACTTTCGGGGCGCTCGGACATTCTATATCAGACGCAGACACGGCGCGCCTACTTCCTTTGAGAAAAGGAACAATCGTTCCGGCGGCGATAACGGGAATAGTCAAAGGCAACACGGGCAGTCCCGGTCAGCTTTCGGGAACTTTTCTTGACTCATCGGTGTTGGGAAATGTTTTCAAAAACTGCGACTGCGGTATTTTCGGAACTGTTGACAGCGCAAAGAACTACGACGCCGAACCCGTTGAGATAGGGCTCAGCGGCGACGTCAAAACAGGCAAAGCGACCATTCGCTGTACGCTTGATTCGACGGGCGTCAAAGAATACGACATCGAGATACTCAAAATCAACCGTGACGAAAATCAGAGGACGAAAAATATGCTGATAAAAGTTACGGATGCGGAGTTGCTCGAAAAAACGGGCGGCATCGTTCAGGGAATGAGCGGAAGCCCGATTATCCAGAACGGCAAACTTATCGGCGCGGTGACCCACGTTCTTGTCAGCGACCCGAAACAGGGATACGCGGTATTCATCGAAAATATGCTGGCGGAATGTGAACCCGCCGCCTGATTCGATCACGCAATAACATTCAACATCAACGCCTGCGAGTTATTTGAAAGATTTCGACGGAAGAAGAAAACGGGGCTGTAAAAAACGCAAGTTTTTTTTACAGCCCCGCACATATAATAAATTAAAAAATGTTTAACTGAATATATTAAAATCAACTCTGTCAAACAGTTCGATAACAGAATTTTTAAGTCCGACAAGGCTTTCGTCCGTGAACCAAAGAGGGTCGTTCAAAATATTGTCGGCGGTCTCTTTTGCCTGTTCAAGCGTTTGCATATCCGTCAACAGGTCTGCGTGACGGAATATCGGAAGTCCGCTCTGTCGCTGACCGAAAAAGTCTCCCGGACCTCGGATTTCAAGGTCTTTTCGGCTTATTTCAAAACCGTCGGTCGTCGAGCAAAACGCTTTGAGACGTTCGAGAGTTTTTTCGTTTTTCGTATCGGACGAAACGAAGCAGTAGGACTTTTTTGTTCCGCGCCCGACGCGTCCGCGCAACTGATGAAGCTGCGAAAGTCCGAAACGGTCGGCATTTTCGATAATCATTATCGTTGCGTTCGGCACATCGACTCCGACTTCAACAACCGTTGTGGAAACAAGCACCTGCGTTTTTCCGTCGGCAAAATCACGGAGTATCTCTTCTTTTTCCTTGGCTTTCATCTTACCGTGCAGATAGCGTACGGAAATGCCGTTCAGGTGTTCTCGGCAAAGTCTGTCCGCATATTCGACGGCTGAACGCAACTCGTCGTTGTCCCCCTCTTCTACAAGCGGGCAAACGACATAAGCCTGCGCGCCTTTCAGACATTCTTCGCGCAGATACGAATACATTCGGTCGTGATATGAGCCGTCCACGAGGTGCGTTGAAATTTTCTGTCTGCCGGGAGGCAATTCGTCGATAACGGAAATATCCATATCGCCGTAAAGAATCATTGCAAGAGTTCTCGGAATAGGCGTTGCGGACATAACCAGAATATGGGTGCCGTTTCCTTTTTCGGAAAGTTTTGACCGTTGTGAAATGCCGAAACGGTGCTGTTCGTCGGTCACGGCAAGCGCAAGGTCGAAAAAATCCACACCTTTCTGAAAAACGGCATGAGTGCCTATAAGTACATCTATCTCCCCGTTTTTGAGCCGATCAAGAAGTTTTTTTCGCTCTGCGGCAGAAGTCGAACCCGTCAGCAAAGCGCACCGAACGCCGAGACCGTCAAACAATTTTGTAAAAGACGCAAAATGCTGAACCGCAAGTATTTCGGTCGGAGCCATAAGGCAGGACTGCCTGCCGCATTTTGAGACATAATACATAACCGCGGCTGCGACAACGGTTTTTCCGCTTCCGACATCGCCCTGAACTATACGGGACATCGGCGTCTTTTTTTTCAAATCGGAAAGGCAATCGTCAAGCGCACGTTTTTGCGCGTTTGTCAGCGTATACGGCAACGTTTTCAGAAAATCGGAGACGTCGCAATCGCCCTCAACGGGGTTTCCGACAAGTTTGCGGTTTGCCGAACGCAGCGTCATTATACCGAGCGAAAACAACAGCAATTCTTCAAACGCAAAGCGACGCATTGCCTTTTCACGCGCTTCAAAAGATGTAGGAAAATGAATTTGTCTGTACGCTTCCGAAAGAGGGCAAAGCGAATACTTTTCGATTATTTCCCTGTTCAGAGTTTCCGAGAGATTGCTCCCTACCGCAGTCAGCGCCGTTTTCACAAGCGCCGCAATTCTGTTTGATGAGATACCTTTCGGGTGCGAATAAACGGGGTGTATATATTTATTCTCAGGTTTTTCAATCACGGGGGCGTTTATATCAACGAACTTACCGAGTTTTTCGACTTTGCCGTAAAACAGATATTTTTTGCCGACCTCGACAGAACCCATAACATACGGCTGATTGTAAAAGGTCAGACGTGCTTCACCCGTGCCGTCCGAAACGTCTATCTTCGAAAAGGTTATTCCTTTTGCGGTAAACGGACGCATTTTTTTGACGACAGTCGCTTCCACAACAACCGAAACATCGGGTTCGAGTTCGGCGATTTTTGATATTTGGGAAAAATCAATATACTTTCGGGGAAAGTATTCAAGCAGGTCGCGAACGGTCAATATACCGAGATTTTCAAGTTCTTTTTGCATTTTTGTTCCGACGCCTTTCAGCACGGAAACATTTGCGTCCGAAATGTTCATAACCTTTGCTTTCCCCCTTTACATTTTCTGTACAAGATTCAAAAAACTGCGGTTCTTGTCTCGGAAACGGACAAAGACCGCAGTTTGAAAGTTATTTTGAAAAGAGCGTCCGTTTCAGACTCTTTCCCACTTTGCTCCGTTCGGAGTGTCGGTTATAACGATGCCCTCCGCTTTGAGAGAGTCGCGTATCTCGTCGGCACGGGCAAAATTTCTGTCTTTTTTCGCCTGCGCACGTTCCGCAAGCAGAACCTCGATTCTTGCGGCATCGGGATCGGACGACGGTTCTTCCTCTTTTGCGTTCAACGCGTCCGCTTCTTTGCAAAGATTGAGCGAAAGCACGGTATCGAACTCTTCGATAAGCGCACGTTTGGTCTTATCGTTTGTATCGTATTTCAAAACGTCGTAAAGGCAGGTTATGCCGAGCGATGTGTTCAAGTCGTTGGACATTCCGTCGTTGAATTTTTCACGCAGAGCCGTCGCGGCGTTTTCATCAAAAACGTCGTTTTCCTGCGGGTTAAGAGCGGCTATACGCTCAACAAGTTTTTTGTATGCCACGGTCGCATTGTCAAGTCCCTCATACGAGAAAACAAGATTCTTGCGATAATGCGATTGCAGGCAGAAAAAGCGGTATACGGCAGGGTCATATCCTTTTTCTTTGAGCAACGAAAGCGTCAGAACTTCGCCTTTTGACTTCGACATCTTACCGTCAGTCGTGTTAAGATGCAGAACATGGAACCAATGCGGGCACCATGCATGACCGAGATATGCCTCGGACTGCGCAATTTCATTGGTGTGATGCGGAAAAGCGTTATCTATGCCGCCGCAATGAAGGTCAAGATATTCGCCGAGGTTCTTTATGCTTATCGCGGAGCATTCGATATGCCAGCCGGGATAGCCGACGCCCCACGGGGAGTCCCACTTCAATTCCTGATCCTCAAACTTTGATTTTGTAAACCAAAGAACAAAGTCCGCCTTGTTTCTCTTGTTCGTGTCCTCAAATACGCCCTCTCGAACGCCGACCGCGAGATTTTCCTCATCATGGTCGTTGAAAACATAATATTTTTTGAGCGTTGAAGTGTCAAAATACACGTTGCCGCCCGCGATATATGCGGAGCCGTTGTCAAGCAGGCGCGTTATCATTTCGATATATTCGGGAATGCAATGCGTTGCGGGCTCGACTATCTCGGGCTTTTTGATGTTCAGTTCGGCGCAGTCCTCAAAAAACTTATCCGTATAAAACTTCGCTATCTGCATAACGGTTTTATGCTCGCGTTTTGCGCCTTTGAGCATTTTATCCTCGCCCGTGTCCGCGTCCGAAGAAAGATGTCCCACGTCGGTTATGTTCATCGCGCGCTTAACGTGTATACCCGTGTAATTGATATATTTTTCGAGAACGTCTTCCATTATATACGAACGCAGGTTTCCGATATGCGCAAAATGATATACGGTCGGACCGCAGGTGTACATAGTGCAAACGCCCGGTTCATGAGTTTTCAACTCTTCTTTTTTATGGGTAAGCGAATTGTAAAGATTCATCATCACTCTTTTTTCTCCAATCTTTTAAGTTCCGCACGCAGCGTGTCTATCTGCGCCTGCAATCGACACAGTTCCTGCGATACGGGGTCAGGTATATGCACCTGATCCAGGTCGGGAGTTTTCTGTCCGTCACGTTTGACTATCCTTGCGGGAACGCCGACCGCCGTGGAGTTGGGCGGCACGTCGCACAGAACAACAGCACCTGCGGCGACTTTTGAATTGTCCCCTATCGTTATCGAGCCGAGAACTTTTGCGCCCGCGCCGATAACAACGTTGTTGCCGAGCGTAGGATGCCTTTTGCCTGTTTCTTTGCCTGTTCCGCCGAGCGTTACGCCGTGATAGATAAGGCAATCGTCCCCTATCTCTGCGGTCTCGCCTATAACAACGCCCATACCGTGGTCGATAACGAGTCTGCGTCCGAGTTTTGCGGCGGGATGTATCTCCACGCCCGTTTTATGTCTTGCGCGCTGAGATATGGCACGCGCCAAAAATTTATGATTGTGCCTGTAAAAGAAATTTGCAACGCGGTGACTGCGAATCGCTTTAAGTCCCGAATAGCAGAAAAATATTTCCGCATTCGAACGCGCGGCAGGGTCTCTTTCTCTGAAAGCGGCAATATCTTCTTTAAGTCTTTTTCCCATGATTCCCCTATCCGAATTATTTCATCTTAATAAATTTTGCGCCGTTTACAAAGTAAGGGATAACGGATATGACCGTTATAACGGCAAGTACCCATACGGCAAACTGAACCGGCAGAAATGAAATCCCGTCATGCGGAGCAGACATCATTGTTACGGAAGTGTCCTTTATCCAATACATAACGATAAGATAAATGTACGAACAGGACATGACCACGCCCTGCGTTCCCGTTTTAATCTTGCCCCAAATGCTTGCGGCGATAACTTCGCCCTTTGCCGCCGCCTGCATACGAAGTCCCGAAATAAGAAATTCGCGGGCAACGATAAGGATAACAGCAACGCTTGATGCAAGCCCCACGGAGATAAAGCCCATAAGGACGCTGACAACAAGCAGTTTATCCGCTATCGGGTCAAGAAATTTGCCGAAATCGCTGACAAGATTATATTTTCTCGCTATTTTTCCGTCCGCCATATCCGTGAGCATCGCAATGCCGAAAACTGCGCCCGAAACAAGCATTCTGATATATACGGGAATGCCGTTCACAACGGGGTTATCCAAAAGAAACAGCAAAACGAACGGTATCAGCACGATACGCGTTATGCAAAGATAGTTGGGTAAATTTTTATTTACTTTCATTCCTTCACCGCCTTGCCAAACAAGTCGTAATCTTTACATTCATCAATTCGAACGCGGACAAAATCGCCCTCCGAAACGGCGAAATCGGAGTCGAAATAAACTCTTCCGTCAATGTCGGGAGCCTGAAAATACGCTCTTCCTACAAGTTTGCCGTCTTCCGCGCCCTCAACGAGAACATCGTAAGTTTTTCCCACATACTGTTTGTTTATGTCTTCAAGAAGTCTCAACTGCATCTGCATAATGCGGTCCGCTCTGTCCTGTTTTGTCTGTTCGCCGATCTGACCGCGCATTCTCGCTGCGGGCGTTCCCTCTTCACGCGAATAAGGAAAAACGCCGAGATTGTTGAAACGAACTTCCGATACAAATTCACAGAGTTCCTCAAAATCCGCTTCGCTTTCGTGCGGGAAGCCCGAAATAAACGTCGTTCGAAGCGACACGCCAGGAACCATATCGCGGATATGCTTCATCTGTGCCGCAAGGCTCTTCACATCGCCGCTTCTGTTCATTCGTTTCAAAACGTCTTTCGACGCGTGCTGCAACGGCACATCGATGTACGAACAGAACTTTTCCTCATTTGCCATGAGTTCGAGAAATTCGTCCGTTATGCCTTCGGGGCGGCAGTAAAGCACACGCACCCACTTGACGGACGGAATGGCGCAGGTCTTTTTTATAAGTTCGCAAAGACGCGGATATTTTGTGGTGTCCTGAGCAATGAGATTTATCTCTTTCGCACCGTTGAACGCAAGCGTTCTTATCTCGTCGAGAACGTCCTCGAACGGGCGCGGCTGAAATTCTCCTCTGACGGACGGTATGACGCAGTATGTGCAATGATTTGAACATCCGTCCGCTATCTTGACATAAACCGAATAATCGGTCGAAGTCAGAACACGCTCGCCGTCGGGACACGGTGTGTCAAGCGGCGCATAGTATTCGTAAATGCCGTCGCTTTCTATCGCTTCGACTATCTTATCAAAAGATTTTGAACCGAGGCAGGCATCGACCTCGGGCATGTTCTCTATTATCTCGCCGCGATAGCGTTCCGCCATACAGCCCGTTACTATGACTTTTTTCAGTTTTCCCTTTGTTTTATACTCTGCCGCATCGAGTATCGCCCCGATGGACTCTTCTTTTGCGGGTCCGATAAACGTACAGGTGTGAACTATGCACGCATCGCACTCCGCAAGGTCGGGACATATCTCATACCCGTGTTTTTCGAGCATTCCCAAAAGCACTTCCGCATCGACCCTGTTTTTTGCGCAGCCGAGCGCTATCATGCCTATTTTTTTACTCATTCCGAAATTTCTTCTCCCGTAATCATCATTTCATATTTTTCAAAAGCCGCCGATATTTCTTCCGAACCGAACCCGCGCCGAACAAGAAAGGCGTAAGCCCTGTTCTTTTCTTTCATGTCGGAAAACGCCTGCATTTTCTGCTTTTTGCAGAGTGCGTCAAACGCGGCGGACGTCGGCTCCGAAAAAGCCTCGTCAAGAAGTTCAGCCGCAAGTTCACGGTCGATTCCGCGGCGGCGAAGTTCGTTTTCTATGCGGACTCTGCCGAACTTTTCAAAGTTCTTTTCGATAAACTCCCGCGCATAACGTTCGTCGTTGACATATCCCAATCCGACAAGTTTCTCAACCGCATTCGTTCCGTCGATACCGGCTCTTGCAAGCCGCCGCAGCAGTTCTTTTTCGGAATAGTCTCGATAACCGAGAAACCGCATCGCTGCGGAAAAAGCCTTTTCTTCCTCGACATAGTGCAGGATGTTTTCAAACTCTGCTTCGGAAAATACTTTTCCGACGGCTATCTCACATTCGAAAATCCCTTTTGCACTCAAAGAAAACGCATAGCCCTCTTCCGTAAAAACATTGAAACGCGAACTTTTTTCCGCTTCTTTTATATCGGTTATTTTTTTCATTCCCGCGAATTATATATCCTCGTCGTCCTCAAAATCGTCCGCAGTCGCGCTGAGTGTCACACGTCTTGCGGGAGCTGCCGCCGTCGAAGTTTTTGAGGTGGGAACGGTCGGCTTCGGCGCGGCTTTCTTTTCCGCAGCCTCTTTGAGCGCCGCCTTGATCTTTTCTTCTATTTCCTCTGCGACTTCGGGATTCTGCGCCAGGAAGTCTTTTGCCTTGTCTCTGCCCTGACCTATCTTTTCGCCGCAATAGGAGAACCATGCACCCGATTTTTCTACGATGTCGAGTTTTACGGCAGCGTCGATGAGTTCTCCCGTTTTGGAGATACCCTTGCCGTACATTATATCAAATTCCGCTTCTTTGAACGGTGGTGCGACCTTGTTTTTGACAACTTTGACTTTTGTGCGTGCTCCTATCGCTTCTGTGCCGTTTTTGAGCGTTTCCGTTCTTCTTACTTCCATGCGGACGGAAGAATAGAATTTAAGTGCTCTGCCGCCTGTCGTAACCTCGGGGTTGCCGTAAATAACGCCGACTTTTTCACGCAGCTGGTTGATGAATATGGCAACGCAGTTGGTTCTCGAAATAACGCCCGCAAGTTTTCTCAAAGCCTGGGACATCAGTCTTGCGTGAAGTCCGACGTGGCTGTCACCCATTCCGTCCTCTATTTCCTGTTTGGGAACGAGCGCCGCAACGCTGTCCACAACCAGCACGTCGATGGCACCCGAACGCACAAGTGTTTCCGCAATTTCAAGCGCCTGCTCGCCGTTGTCGGGCTGAGAAACAAGCAGAGAATCTATATCAACGCCGAGATTTCTCGCATATATCGGGTCAAGTGCGTGTTCCGCGTCCACAAAAGCAGCCGTGCCGCCGCGCTTCTGCGCTTCCGCAACGATATGTAAAGCAACAGTGGTCTTACCCGAACTTTCGGGACCGTATATTTCAACAATTCTTCCCTTCGGAACGCCGCCGATGCCGAGCGCCAGATCGAGAGAAAAAGAACCGGTAGGGATAGCGTCAACGTTCATATTTGCATTCTGTCCGAGAACCATGACCGAGCCTGCGCCGTATGCTTTTTCTATCTGCGACATCGCCGCTTCAAGCGCTTTCTTTTTGTCGTTTGCAACACCGCTCTGCGCGGCACCTTTTTTTTCTGCCATTTTTTTCAGCCTTTCCGACGGAAAGTCACCGTCCTGATTTTATAATATTATATACTAAAATATTTAAAAAAGCAATAGTTTCCGCAAAAATTTGATTTTGCGATACATTATCACACGCACCTTAATTATAATATCACATATTGCAATATTTGTCAATATCTTTTCACGACATTTTTCATTTGACATTGCGTGCAATATATGTTATACTGTAAAATATAAATTTTATCATTAACGGAGATACAAAAATCATGGATGAATCAAGAGTTATAGCCACCGTAGGCACGGAAAAAATCACACAGGCGGAATTTGACGCAATGCTGCTTGCGCTCCGTCAGCGCGGCAGAGATTTCAGCGACGAAAGAGGCAGAGAAACCATACTCGACGAACTTATAAGCCAAAAACTTTTTCTTTTGGACGCAAGAAAGAATCTTTATGAGTTCAGCCCCGAATTTAAGGCAGAGCTTCAACGCGTAAAAGAGGAAATGCTTGTAAGTTATGCGATGAACAAGGCGTTTTCTGACATCACGGTCACGGATGCGGAAGCGAAAGCGTTTTACGATGAGCACAAAGACCACCTCGGAGGCGGAGAGACCGTCAACGCAAGCCACATTCTTGTTGCCGACGAAGACGAAATAAAGAGAATAAAAGCAGAGATAGAAAGCGGTGCCATTACATTCGAAGAAGCGGCAAAGAAATACAGCACCTGCCCCTCGAAAGAAGAGGGCGGCAACCTCGGCGATTTCGGAAGAGGTCAGATGGTTCCCGAATTTGAAGTTGCGGCGTTCGGCATGGAACCCGGTCAGATATCCGAACCGGTAAAAACGCAGTTCGGTTATCACTTGATAAAACTCAACTCAAAAGGTACGGCTTCCACACCCGATTTCGACACATTGAAAGACAACATCAAAGAGCATCTTTTGCAGGAAAAACGTCAAAAAGCGTTCAGAAGCAAGGTAAATCAACTTAAAATTCTTTATCCCGTAACAAAGGCATAAAATTCGGCAGAGGTGTCGTAAATGTTCACTTTTGAAGAACTTCGAAAAAAATATCCGACATTCGTTTACAGGTCGTATACAGTGAGCGACGACGGCGGAAATCTGAAAGTCACATACGAGTTTGCGCTCGGCGACGATATCGTGTTCCGTCCGAGTTGGGTATTTCCCTATCAGAAAGAAAAAATCGAAAGCGGCAAAAACGCAAAGGTGCTGAAACGCGTTCTGTTTTTGCTCGGCTGCGTCGAACTTGTCAGTTATTGGAAAGCCGCCTGCCCGCCGAAAGTCGTTATCGAATGCGGAAAGTTGACGGACGAAGAAACGCTTTGGTTCAAAAAACTGTTTTTCAACGGGCTCGGAGAGTTCTTTTACAGGAACGGAATAACGACCGACGAAAAGACTTTTATGACCATAGAAAGCCATGGCGAAGCGTTTGAAAAAACGCCTTTGGCAGGAATTTTTTCGGGCAATCTTATCCCCGTCGGCGGCGGCAAGGACTCCGTTGTAACAATGGAACTTCTGCGCGCACACAAAGCGGAAAACAAAGTCTTTATGATAAATTCGCTCGGCTCGGCTGTCGAAACGGCGCGTGTGGCGGGATATTCCGAAAAGGATACCGTCGCCCCGAAAAGACGGCTCGACCTGAAAATAGTCGAATTAAACTCACAGGGTTTTCTGAACGGTCATACGCCGTTTTCGGCGATAGTTGCGTTCTCCGCTCTTTTCTGCGCGATCGCAGAGCAAAAAAGATACATTGTTCTGTCAAACGAGAGCAGCGCAAACGACGTTTACGTCAAAGGTACGACGGTCAATCACCAATATTCGAAGAGCGTTGAATTCGAAAATGACTTTCGCGTGCTTGTAAAAGACCGCATTTGCGGCGAGGTTGAATATTTCAGTCTTTTGCGCCCGCTCAACGAATGGAACATAATCAAGCTGTTTGTCGGTTATCCGCAGTATCTGCCCGTTTTTAAGAGCTGCAATCTCGGAAGCAAAAAGAACGTATGGTGCGGAGAGTGTTCAAAGTGCCTGTTCGTATATATAATGCTTTCGCCGTTTGTCGAGAACGAAAAACTCAAAGAGATATTCGGACACGACCTTTTGGACGACGAAAATATGCTTAAATACTTTGACGGACTTGTCAGCGAACAGTTCGATAAACCGTTCGAATGTATCGGAACGCGTGAAGAGATAAATGCGGCGCTGTCGAAAACGCTCGAAAAGAGAACGGGACATCTTCCCCTGCTGCTCGAAAAATACAAAGAGAAATATTACGATAAAAACTTTGACATAACTTCGGTTGATACATTTTTTGATGAGAACAACAATGTTCCGAACGAACTGAAAGAAGAGTTGAAATGGAAAAAGAACTGACAGACTTTTTCAAAGACAAAAAGGTGCTTATTCTCGGCTTCGGCAGAGAGGGCAGAACTACTTACGAATTTCTGAAAGACAAAGTTCCGTCGGCTGAAATCACCGTTGCGGACGCAAAAGAGCAAAAACTGACGTCCGTTTCGCCGTGCGGCTGTGTTTCTTTTGAACAGTTTAATTGCAAAACGGTATTCGGAGAGCATTATATGGACAACCTCGGCGGGTACGACATTATAATGAAATCTCCGGGAATACCGATACTCAAAGATTACGGCGAAGAAGTCGAAAACAAAATAACATCGCAGACCGATCTGTTTCTCCGATTCTGTCCAGCGACGGTTATCGGCATAACGGGCACAAAAGGCAAATCGACAACATCTTCGCTGATATATCATATTCTGAAAAAATGCGGAAGAAGAACACGGCTTGTGGGCAACATCGGTGTTCCCGTATTCTCCGATATGGCGAATATCAAATCCGATACCGTCGTTGTATACGAACTCAGCTGCCACCAACTGCAATATGTAAAAGCATCGCCGAACATCGCCGTATTGCTCAATGTTTACAGCGATCACCTCGATCACTATCGTTCGTTTGAAGAATACAGAGACGCAAAGTTCAACATTTTTAAGTATCAGACCGAAAATGATACGCTCATAGTCAACTCGACCTGCGAAAACATAGACACTTCGATGTTTGACGAAGCAAAACAGCACGTCATATTCGCAAACGACAAAAACGGGTGCGGTATTGACGGTGAAAATATGTATGTCTGCGGAAAAGCCGTTCCCCTCGAACGAGTAAAAACGACTTTGATAGGAAAACATAATTTATATAACATTTCCGTTGCGTTGACTGCGGCGGTGACGGCGGGCGTACCGCTTGAAGAAGCGATAAGCGCCGTGGAAGACTTCAAAGGACTTGAACACCGGCTTGAACTGTTCGCGACGCAAAACGGCGTCCGCTGGTTCAACGATTCCATTTCAACGATACCCGAAGCGGCGATAAACGCGGTTGAGGGCATAGGCGACGTCCGAACGCTGATAATCGGCGGCATGGACAGAGGTATTCCCTACGGCGAACTTGAAAAATATATCGCGTCCGGCAAAGTCGAAAACGTTATTTTTGCTTATGAAAGCGGAAAGCGCGTATTGAAAGAGACCGAGCCGCTTTGCCCGAAATGCAGGTTGTTTGAAGTTGCGGACATTTACGAAGCGGCGGACAAGGCAAAAGAGATAACAAAGAACGGTTCGGTACTGTTCTCCCCCGCGGCGGCAAGTTACGGCTACTTCAAAAACTTTGAAGAGCGCGGCACAAAATTCAAAGAATATGTCCTGAAAGGAACAAAATAAAAAATGTTCGACATAGAAAAACTCAAAAAAGAGGTATCCGCGTTTCCCGCAGGAGTGAACACGGAAATACGTTTTCAGCGAAACTCGACAAAGAGAGTGGGCTTCCTTGACGGCAGACTGACTTCAAACTCAACGGCATCGGGCTGCGGCGTCAATGCGAGAATATACAAAAACGGCGCTTACGGTTTTGCGTCATGCCCCAACACGGAGGAAGACGGCGTAAAATTTGTGCTGAAAGAAGCGGCGGGCAATGCCGAACTGCTTTATTCAAGACAAAAGCCGACAAAGCCGCAGTTCCCGAAAATTTCCGCAACGCAGGAAGCGAACAGACACCCGCAGGACGACTTATCTTCTCAAAAAAGACTTATCGAGTTTTGCGCGGAAGCCGACGCATATATAGCAAAAACATACAAAAAACTTGTTTCCCGTTCTGTTGTCGCATCAGGACTCAACATGGAAAAGGCGCTGCTCACTTCCGACGGCGTTGTTGCACACTCGTTCACGCCGAGAGCGTCATTCTATATCTTTATGACGGCGGAAGACAACGAGGGCAATATGCAGGAAATGCTCGAACCCATAGGCGATTTAGGCTGTTTTGACGAGGTATTTTCCTCTCCGACGAAGTATTACGGAAAGATTGACGCGCTTTACGAAGAACTGATGAAAAAGTGCGAGGGCGTTTATGCGGACGCGGGAATAAAAGACTGCGTTCTGCACCCCGACCTTGCGGGAATGTTGGCACACGAAGCGGTCGGACATACTGTCGAAGCGGATTTTGTTCAGTCGGGCTCCGTTGCGGCGCACATGATGAACAAACAGGTTGCGTCGGAACTTATAAACATGACGGACTTTGCGCATACGGCGTTCGGCAAAACGCTGCCTGTGCCCGTTTATGTGGACGATGAAGGCGTGGAAGCAAAAGATGTAAAGATAATCGAAAACGGCGTTCTTCGCAATTATATGCACAACAGGGAATCGGCTGAAAAATTCGGCGTTGAGCCGACAGGCAACGCAAGGGCGTTTTCGTTCCCCGACGAACCGCTTATAAGAATGAGAAACACGTTCGTGCTTCCCGGAGAATCAAAACTTGAAGAAATGATAGCCTCGGTAAAGGACGGTTACTATCTGACAAGAACAGGCAACGGACAGGCGGACTCGACGGGTGAGTTTATGTTCGGTGTGGATATGGGCTACGAGATCAAAAACGGAAAACTCGGCAGAGCCATAAAGTCCACAACAATATCGGGCGTCGCGTTTGAAATGCTGAAAACCGTTACCATGGTATCAGACGACCTGACGTGGACAAACTGCGGAATGTGCGGCAAAAAGCAGCCGATACCCGTTTCAATGGGCGGTCCCGCAATAAAATGCAAACTCAACGTAGGCGGAAGATAAGGAGGACAATACAATGAGCGAAAATGATAAGGCAAAGTTTCTTATCGAAGAAATAAAGACCTCCGACGCCGACTGCGGAGAAGTCTGCGTTACGCAAACACAAACGACGGAAGTTTATTACGAATCCGGCAAAGTCAGCATGATACGAACCAACGAAAACGTTTCAGCGAATGTAAAGGTCATCAAAAACGGCAAAAAGGGCGTTGTGGCGACAAACGACGTCTCTTCGTCGGACGCGTTGAAAAAAATCGTTTCCGACGCGCTCGAATCGGCGCAAAGCGCGCACGAAGACGACGCAAACGGAATTTCCGATATTCCTTGTAACGAAACTTTTGTTTACGGGGCGACCGAAAAGGACACGGAAAAACTTTACGACCGCCTTACCGAATTTTTGGCAGATACGAAAAAGAAATATCCCAAAATTTCGTTTGACTCCATAACCGCAAATCACGTTTCGGTTGAGCGAATATACAAAAACACAAACAATGTGAACATAACCGAAAAATTCGGTTATTACACTTTCAGCCCGATGTACATGGCGGTTGACGGCGAAAAGACCTCGGCGTTCAATTATTCGGGTGTTATCACAAAAGATCTCGACAAGCCGTTTATGACGCTCGGAATGACGGAAGAACTGCTGAAAGAAACGGAAGAACAGACGGACACAATAACCGTGGACGGCAAATTCACAGGCGACGTTATCGTCACCCCGCAATGCCTTTCCGAAATGCTCGGCATAATCGAGGACAACTTTCTTTCCGATCAGGTGCTCATAAACAAAACGTCTCCGTATCTGGACAAACTCGGCAAGCAGATCGCGGCAAAAGAAGTCACTTTGATCTCCTCGCCGCTTTCGGAAGAACTTGTTGACGGTTACAGATCTACGGCGGACGGCTATATTGCGAAAAATATGCCGCTGATAGAAAACGGAGAACTTAAAAACTTTATCGTTTCTCGCTACGGAGCGGCAAGAACGGGGCTCAAAAGAAGCGACAGCGACGGCGGCTGTTATATAATGAACGGCGGAGACACTTCCCTTTCAGACATTATTAAAAATACGAAAAAGGGACTTCTTATGAACCGTTTCAGCGCGGGTTCGCCGGGTGTAAACGGAGATGTTACCGGCGTGGCGAAAAACAGTTTTCTTATCGAAAACGGTCAGATAGTCGGTGCAGTCAGCGAAACGATGTTTTCGGGGAATCTGACAGAGATGTTGATGAATGTCAAAGCGATTTCCTCCGAGCGCATAAATGACGGTTCATGCATACTTCCTTGGGTCGATTTCGGCGGAGTCACGGTCTCGGGAAAATGACGTTTTACGACAAAAACGCGCTTAAACTTGCGCACGCATATCTGAATGCAAATGTCGGCAAAGGCGATACCGTCATAGACGCAACTGCGGGCAAAGGCAGAGATACGTTGCTGCTTGCGTCGCTTGTCGGCGAATACGGCAAAGTCATTGCAATCGACATACAAAAAGAAGCGATAGACGAAGCCGAAAAACTCATTGCAGAGCACGGGGTTTCGGACAGAGTGACGTTCGTCTGCGATTCGCACGAAAACATCAAAAGTTACGCGGATAAGGTGAACTGCGTTGTGTTCAATCTCGGTTGGCTGCCGGGAAGCGACCACGAGATAAGAACCTCGACGCAAACAAGTATAAAAGCGATAAAAGCCTCAACGGAAATGCTGACGGACGACGGATTTGTCCTTGTCTGCATATATTACGGCGGACTGTCGGGCTTTGAGGAGCGCGACGGCGTTCTCGACTTTCTCAAAACACTTGACCAGAAAGAGTTCACCGTTGCAATCACGCAATTTGCAAACAGAAAAGGCTGTCCGCCCGTCTTTGCGGTTATTGAAAAAAACCGATAAAACCGCATCGCAACCGCAACGCGGCAATTAAAACAAAAACAAAATAAAAAGCCCGACCGAAGCGAAAAAACTCTGCTTCGGTCGGTTCACTTTATATCAAAATTCATTCGTTGCTTTTTATTCGCTGCGTTTTTTACATTTCCAAAGGTTCACAACCGTGATGAACACCGTTTTCGTCCATCCAACCGAGAAAATAGCGGCTGTCGGCGGTCGTCAAAGCGCGGAAAAGACGTATATCCGCATCGAATATTTCGGACGTCAATTCGGCATAAAGCGCATCTGCGGGACTTTTTTTCGATTCGTATGCCAGCCCGTGAAACTCTGCCCACATTGCAATGTGACGGCGTTTTATATAACAGAGAGGACGTATAGTTTTTCCGCTTCTGGGCGGCAACGTTGCGGCTTTTCCGTTATATACGATATTTTCGAGAGTTGATGTGCAGACATCGTCAAAGCAGTCGTCAACGGCTGTCTTGTCATACTCTCCGCACGGTTCGGAAACAGGTATTCCGAGGTTTTCGAAAACAGGAGACGGTTCGTCCGCGCAAAACTCAACGGTCAGCGGAAAATCACTGTACGCGGCAAGCATCTGCATAAGTTTTGCAAGCAGAACGGACTGCGCGTTCGGGCTGACAGGAACAAGAATTCGGTCGTCGGGAGATGTCATGGAAAACTCCTGTAACGCTTCTATAAAAGGTCTTCTGAGATTTTTTCTGAAACGCTTTGTCAATCCGCGTTCGACGGTTATCGCGTCGTCCATTTCTTCCGCTCCTTTATACGATAAAAATTACGTTTTCACAATCGCTTTCCGTCAGAAGCATTTGCCGAGGCGGTGCGTTCTGCAATTATCGGTCTTTCCGCAATGATAGCAAAGTTCGTTTTCGCCGCAGCCGTTCCGCTCAAAGTCGCGCAGATTGCGAACCGTGGTCTCAGCGATATTGTTCAGCGCTTCCGCCGTGAGAAACGCCTGATGCGAAGTAACGATAACGTTGGGCATTGTTATAAGCCTTGCGAGAATATCGTCGGACACGATATGTCCCGAAAAATCCTCGAAAAACACGTCGGCTTCTTCTTCGTAAACGTCAAGGCAGGCGGCGCCCACTTTGCGGCCCTTGATTCCTTCGAGCAACGCTTCCGCATCGATGAGTGCGCCGCGCGAAGTGTTCAGAATATAAACGCCCTTTTTCATTTTTGCTATCGCGTCGCCGTCGATGAGATGATAGGTCTCTTTCGTCAACGGGCAATGCAGAGAAATAATATCGCTTTCGGCAAACAGCGTATCAAGAGAGACATATTCTATGCCGCAATTTTCGGCGGGAAATTTATCGTATGCAATAACTTTCATACCGAAGCCTTTGCATATATCAATGAATATCCTGCCTATCTTACCCGTGCCGACAACACCAACTGTCTTGCCGCGCAGATCAAAACCCGTCAGACCGTTCAGGCTGAAATTAAATTCGCGGGTTCGGTTATATGCTTTGTGAATACGGCGCACGGACGTCAGAAGCAACGCCATGGCGTGTTCCGCAACGGCATACGGCGAATATGCGGGGACGTGAAAAACGTGTATTTTGCCGTAAGCGTGGCGCACGTCAACATTATTGTAACCGGCACAGCGTAAAGCGATGACTTTTACGCCGTTGCGATATAAAATGTCGATAACATCCGCGCTCACGTCATCGTTGACAAACACGCAAACGCCGTCAAAGCCTTTTGCGAGTTCGGCGGTATCGGCACCGAGTTTTGTTTCAAAGAATTTGAACTCAATTCCGTCATGTTCAACTTTTTCAAACGATTCGGAATCGTAGTTTTTTGCATCGAAAAATGCTATTTTCACAGACTGTTTCCCCTTTCTTCCCTTTTATCATTTCCCGTTTTTGAAAACATATTTGCGAAGTTTTACAAAATAGAGTATACGCAGACGGGCAAGACAGAAATCGAGAAGAATGAACGCAACGTTGCCGAGCACGAGAGTTGCGATAAGAAGAAGTGTGCCTGTCGTTCTGAACTCTTCAACAAGCGCCGTCATATTGAAGACGAATATCAGAAGCGCATAAAGAACGACTGCGGAAACGTTGAACAAAAGCAGTTTTAAGATTATCCGCAAAACTTTCGGGCGTATTCGGTCAAAGAATTTTTTGACAATGGGATAATAACCGAGAAACACGAATACCGCGGCAGTTTCCTTATCCGCGACGAGAAGCACAGAGAGAACGGCGACGGCGGCATAAGAGGTCAAGCCGTATTTTGTTCCGCATTCGCAGTCTATCGGAACGAGCAGCATCGCGGCAAGAGCGGGACAGCAGTAAACGGCGATGGGAATGACACCGCCGAACAGCATAACGACCACGCCGAGAGCGCATAAAACGCCGCAAAGAGCCAACTTTTTAACTTTTTCGCCTGTTTTCACTTTAAAGGCTCCTTTTTGATTTTGTTATATTTTCTCGGATATTTTTCGGGGGTAACAGACGTTTTTTCAATTCGGAATATGTACCGTTCGCTCCCGTCCGAAAGTCGGAAATTGTCAGATGCGGACGGCGTACCTCCGAGAATGCGGACTGCATTTTCCGCTTCGCGCAGTTCCGCAAGTCCGTCGCTGCCTTTCATGGCAACAAAAGCGCCCCCGACTTTGACAAGCGGAAGACACAGTTCGGAAAGACCGTCGAGTCTTGCGACCGCCCGAGAAACGCAGACATCGAACTTTTCGCGCAGTTCTTCGTCATGTCCGAGTTCCTCAGCACGGGCGGCGGCGACGGTGACGGAAAGTCCGAGATCGCGGGAAACGCCGTCCACGAAAACAAGTTTTTTCGCAACGGAATCGACCGCGAAAATCTTTATATCTGGGCGAACTATGGCAAGAGGCAACGTCGGAAATCCCCCGCCGCAGCCGATGTCAACGACATCGGCATTTTGCGGGATATACTCCGCGACGCGGACACAGTCGGCGAAATGTTTGACTATAACTTCGTCTCTGTCCGTTATCGCGGTTATGTTTACACGGCTGTTTGCCTCGATAAGTTTGCCGTAAAGAAATTCGAATTTTTCGGAGCATTCCAGAAAATCTTCAAGTCCGTTGTCCCTGAAAATTCTCCCGAATGCGGCGGAGAAACCGCTCATTAAGAGTTCCTCCACGCCGTATACGCTTCACAGATTTTTTCAAAATCGAGTTCGGCTGTCGAACCGAGTTCGAGCCGAGGATGAACGCTTGTGACTTCGACGCCTATTCCCACCGAGAACATTCCTGCGGCGGTTATCGCCTCGATTCCGCTTTGAGCGTCCTCCACGCCGACGCAGTCATTGCCCTCAAATCCGAGTTCGGAGGCGCAAAGGGCAAAAATTTCGGGGTCGGGCTTCGGTTTCGTGACTTTTGCGGCGTCCGCAATATAGTCAAACCTGTCATTGATATTCAGCACGGAAAGCACGGTCTCTGCGTTTTTGGAAACGGACGCTACGCCCGTTTTTATTCCTTTTTCGCGGAGAACGGCGAGAAAATCCTCTATTCCGGGAAGGATATCCGCTTTCGTCATTTTGAGAATAAGCGTTTTGTAATGCTCATTCTTTTCGTTTGCGAGAGCGGCTTTTTCGGCGTCGGAAAACTTGTCCGAAACGCCGTTGTGAGCAAGGATTATTTCAAGCGAGGTCAATCTGTCAACGCCTTTGAGTTTTTCGTTGACGGTCTCGGTAAAGTCGAGCCCCAATCTGTCCGCGAGTTGCTTCCATGCAAGAAAATGGTATTTGTCGGTGCTCGTCAGAACGCCGTCGAGGTCAAAAATAAATGCTTTGGGTTGCATTGCAAAATCTCCTTATCGGTATTCGACGGTCAATACGTCTTTCACCGAATAGTCTTTACCGCCGCAGAGGAAAGATACATCGCCGTCTCCGCCGAGTTTTTTCACGGTAACGGTCTTTTTGTCGGCGCATATTTCAAGATGACAGCCGTGCCAATATATCTTTGTTCTGACTTTCTTCCACGTTTTGGGCAAATTGGGCTGAATACGGAGTTTTTGACCGTAAAGGCGAACGCCGAGATAGCCGAAAACAACGCATTGCCATATTCCGCCGAGCGAAGCCGCATGAAGTCCCGCGACACTCGAACCCATCTCTTTATCGCCAAGGTCTATGCGGCACGCTTTTTCAAAGAGCGAATACGAATAATCGGAAAGATTGATGTCTGCGGCAAGCGTCGCGTAGGTCGAAAGGCTCAAAGACGACGTGTGCGCACAGCGTTTTTCGTAATATTCGAGGTTGTATACTTTTTCTTCGGGAGTGAACAGGTCTTCAAGCAACAGGAAAAGCGCCGTCACGTCTGCCTGTTTGGTTATCTGAGTGTTGCATACGGCAACATTGGGGAACGGCTCTGTATCGTTCTTGAAGCCCGTCAGATCGACATCTTCAAGAGAAAGGAACTTGTCGTCCTGCGGCAGAAGCCCGTCCTTGTTTATATTGGGCAGATAAAGTTTCTTGCCTTTCGTTGTCCACTCGGAATAAACCTTGTCAAGTCCGAGTTTTTCGGAAAGCGCCGCGAAAAGTTCGGGCGACGATTTTTTCAGTTTTTCATAATACTCGACCGCAAGTTCGAGGTTGAGGTTCGCCAGATAGTTCGTATATGCGTTGTTATTGACGCCCTCGTGATACTCGTCGGGACCGATGACATTGTTTATATCGTATCTGTCGAGTTCTTTGTTGTAATCGAAGCGGGAGACCCAATACTTTGCGGTGTCGAACAGAAGTTCATAGCCGTATTTTTTCATGAAGTCTTCATCGCCCGTTACGGAATAATACAGATGAACCGCATAAGCGATGTCCGCCGTTATATGGTGTTCGAGTTTGCCAGAAAGCGCCCAGCCCGGAGTTTCTTCATCGTTGTCTATCCACGCCGCTTCCCACGGGAACATTGCGCCCTCGTAGCCGTTGTCCTTTGCCTTTTTGTGCGCGCCCGCAAGTCCGTGCCAACGGGAGATCAGCAGGCTTCTTGCAACGTCGGGTCTTGCGAATACAAATGCGGGAAGCATATATATCTCGGTGTCCCAAAATGCGTGTCCGCTGTAACCGGGTCCCGAAAGTCCTTTTGCTCCGATGTTCATTCTGTCATCGTGCACGGGTGTCATAACCGTCAGATGATAAACCGCGAATCTGTAAGCAAGTTGGTCAAAGCCGTGCTTGCAGTCTATAACGGCGTCCATATTGCTCCAAACTCTCTTCTTCCAAGCGGAAGCGGACGCTTTCAGAAGCGCATCAAAGCCCTTTTCTGCGGCTTTTTGCGCGGCTTTTCTGCCCACGGTCTTCAACTTGCGAAGCGTCAGTCCCTCGGAAGTCTTATCGCGCATGGTATAAACGGAAGCGAACTTTTGAAGCGTCAAAGACTGTCCCGCACGCAGATCCTTTTCAAAAATATCCTCGGCGTGCGTTCTGCCTTTTTTCGTTGTTTTTTCGGCGTCGCAGACATTGACTACCGTCGCAACAATGTCGATTCCGCTCTGACGGGTAGTCTGAACGACCTGAATATAGTCTTTTGCAAGCAGAGATTTTTTCTCGCAATGGGGCGCTGCGACCGTCTTTGTATTCAGTCCGCTTGCAACGGCGATATGTGCGTCGGAAACAGCGGTCACGCGGAGTTTTGCAGAATAAATATGCAGTTGTGCAAGAGAGATCATACGCTCCGACTCAAAACGGATCTGTTTGCCGTTCGGGGCTGTCCAATCAAAAGAACGGATAAGCAGTCCGTTTTTAAGATTTATAGAAACAAAATAGTTCGAAAGAACGCCCTTGCGCAAATCGAGTTTTTTGCCGTCAACATAGATATCAACGGGTGAAACGTCTGCGATAAACGGAAGTTCCGTCGGTTCTTCCCTGTAACGGTCGAATGTACCCGCAACAAGCGTTGATCGAAGTTGTCCGGGATATTCTTCTTCCGTCGCGGCGCGCATACACATATACCCGTTGCCTATGCACATGACCGGCTCGTACTTCTGCAAAAAGCCCTTGTCCTGCCCAAATTCGTCGGCTGCGACAATGAAGTTTTTTTCTGTTCCTTTTCCGTAGTCGTAGATCATTTTTCGATACTCCGATATATTTTTTATAATATTTGCATCTATTATATATAATAAAACAATAGCATACCGAACGGAAAAAGTCAATCAATGCCGCAAAAGTTCGGTTCGATTTTGCTTTTTAAGAAAACGGGGCATACAGACAAAAAAGAAAAAACAACCGAAAAAAGTATATATCCGAAGATAATTCTTTTGGTATACTCACCCCGAGGAATAATAAAACCACGGGCGATATAAAATAGTTACGGGTGATCATAATGAAAATAAATTGGAAAAAACTCATAATTTCTCTTGCCGTGCCGCTTGCCGTCGGCGGGCTTTCGGCATGGCTGTCGGGCGGGGCGATGGAAAGATTCGACAGCCTTCAAAAGCCCGCACTTGCGCCGCCGTCATGGCTGTTTCCCGTTGTATGGACGATTCTGTTTCTGATGATGGGCGTCGCGTCCTACCTTGTCGCGGAGGGAAAAGCCGATGAAAAGCAAAAAAAGACCGCACTTATCGTTTACGGCGTTCAACTCGCTTTCAATTTTGCGTGGACGCTCATATTCTTTAATGCGGGCGCGTATCTTTTCGCTTTTATATGGCTTATCGTTCTGTGGCTGTTGATAATCGTAACGATATACCTGTTCTCGAATATTTCCTTTGTTTCGGCGCTGCTTCTTGTTCCTTATGCTTTATGGGTCGCATTTGCGGGTTACCTGAACTTTATGATATACAGACTTAACTGAAAAATATCTCCGTGGGCTGAACCTCACGGAGATATTTTTCGGGTTATTTACAACCCATATATGAGCAAGAGAATAAGCATAAAAGCCATAACTTGGGGACATGAGAAATCATGTTCTTTTTGTCCGCTTATGCAGTATAATACTGAGCCTGCGCGTTCCACAGAGCATGATAAACGCCGTTTTCGTCTGAGACGAGAGAATCATGGTCTCCGCGCTGAACAAGCCTGCCGCCGTCGAACACCGCAATATCGTCGCAGAAGCGGCAGGACGAAAGGCGGTGACTGATATATACGGCGGTCTTGTCGCCCACAATGGAATTGAAGTTTGAATATATTTCCGACTCCGCAACGGGGTCAAGCGCCGCGGTCGGCTCATCAAGAATGATAAACGGGGCGTTTTTGTAAAGCGCACGGGCAAGCGCGACTTTCTGCGCTTCGCCGCCCGAAAGATCGACACCGTCGCGTTCAAACTCTTTGTAAAGATATGTTTCTTCGCCTTTTTCAAGAGTTTTCAGCCTGTCCGCAAAGCCCGCTTTTTCAAGACATTCATCGGCAAGAGAAGCGTTATAATCACTCCTGCCCGCAACATTGTCGCCGAGTTTAAAAGCAAAGAGTTTGAAGTTCTGAAACACAACGGAGAAAATGCCGAGATATTCCGAATAATCGTAATCTCTTATATCTTTGCCGTTCAGCAGTATCGTGCCCTCTGTCGGGTCATAAAGGCGGCAAAGCAATTTTATAAATGTTGTTTTCCCGCTTCCGTTCCGTCCGACAACCGCAAGTTTTTCGCCCGCGCGGAATTTAATATTGACATCTTTAAGCGCATATTCGCCGCTTGCGGGATATTTGAAAGACACGTTCCGAAACTCAATGACATATTCGTTGTCTTTATTCTTTTCGACAGGTTCGGTTCCGCTCGCCATATCGTTGGGTATCTCAAAAAACGTCATGCTCTTTTTCAGTGCGGGAGCATTGTTTTTAATATCGCCGAGCCCCTTGACAAGTTTTGAGAGCCCGCCCGACATCTTTGTCAGCGCCGCAACATACTGCGCAACGCTGCCGACGCCGAACGCGCCGCCGAGAGCTTTAAGACAAACATAGAGATATGCAATACCGATAAACACGGCGGAAACGGCGGATGATGAAGCAATGAGCGCACCGACTTTTCCCTTACTTAACTTTGCAAAAAAGCCCTGCGAGCCGAATGCCATGGTTTTGTCGCCTATATGCAGCGAACTTATCTTATCCTGACGGTAAATTCGCATATCGGAAGCGATATTTTTTTCATCGCCGCAAAAACCGTAATAACCGAACAGCCTGTTAACAAGATTGTGCGTATCGGAGTTTTGCGAGTAATACGAATTTGCTTTTGTCATAAGTGCGGGCGCGGTAAGCGTTGCGGCAAGCATTACTCCGATAAGAGCGATAATACAAATGGGATTGTTCAACACCGAAAGAGCATTGCCGCTCGGTACTTTTTGTGCAAACAAAGAAACCGTCAGCACTACGCCGCCGAACAGCGTTGCGACAGCCGACGCAAGACTTTCGGTCTGCCATACAACGCTCGGCAGTCCCCACCCATTGCCGTTTATAAGCTGCATTATTTCCGAATACAGTTCATGCGTTTTCGGGTCGTCCACGGACACAAAATCCATATTGAGGAATTTTTCCGTATATAACTTGCTTATTTTTGTGTAATCGCAGGTGTTCGAATTGTCTTTCCACATTTTCAGAAGAGCAGTCCCGAGCGCCGTCAAAGCAGCGGCAATAAGCGCGGCAACGGCAAGCACGGTCAGCCTTTTCGGGTCACGGGAAGAGGCTATTTCTCCGATAAGCAGAGCGGAAATATAGATTCCGACATACGGCGTCAGAGCCTCCCATGCAACAAAAACTATGCGCGAAAGGTACATTTGCGGATATTCCCGAAACAACAGCCGAAACGTTTTTGCGCTCAACCTGAAAGATTCGGCGAAAGAAATCTTATTCGGGTTTTTCATTGCATTCGTCTCCTTTCCGATAATATTTGCTCTGAACCTCGAACAATTCGGCATACCGCCCGCCTTTTGCGAGCAATTCCGCGTGCGTTCCCTGCTCCGCGATACCTTTGTTTTCGACAAGAATTATTCGGTCGCAAAAGCGCGTTGACGCAAGTCTGTGCGATATGTAAACGGAAGATCTTCCGAGCGTCATTTCGTTGTATTTTTCATAAAGTTCCCGCTCCGATATCGGGTCAAGTGCGGCGGTCGGTTCGTCAAGCAATATCACGGGTGAATCTTTGTAAAGGGCGCGCGCCAGCATAAGGCGCTGCATTTCGCCGCCAGAAAGCTCCACAGCATCTTCGTAAATATCCCTGTTCAGAAGACTCTTGACGCCGTTCGGAAGCGACGACATCTTTTGAGTCAGTCCAGCACGCTCTATGCAATCCGCAACTCGGGCATAATCAATATCTGTTTCCGTCTGCGCAACATTCGCCGCGATAGTGGCGGGCAATACCGAAAATTCCTGAAACACGGCGGAGAACAGCGTATAGTAATCGCGTCTGTTATATTCGCGAATATCTTTTCCGTTCAGCAGAACCCGTCCCTCGGTCGGGTCGTAAAAACCGCAGATAAGTTTTACGAGAGTGGTCTTTCCCGCGCCGTTTAAACCGACGACGGCAAGTTTTTCACCGGGATGAAGCGTTAAATTTATATTTTCGAGAACATTTTCCGAACAACCGTCATAGCGGAACGAAACATCTTCGAGTTTAATTTCATATTTTTCTTTTGTGTCGGGAACTATATGCTCACCCTCGTCGAGCGCAAACGGTTCGGGATACTCGATAAATTCTCTGACGGTCGAAATGTCGATACTCTGCTTGTGCAGTTCGGTCAAACCCGAAAGAATATCGCTGACCCAAGCCGTGAAGCCTCCGACGGCGGAAAAGTAAAGCAAAAATTCGGCTGCGCTCAACTTGCCGGCAACGGCAAGCCCGATAAGATAAGCATAAGCAAATCCGTTTCGCAAAAACGCAAGCACAAGGTCGACAACGCTTCCCCAAAAGTATATTCCGTTTTCCTTTTTCCTGAAAGCGGTATATGAGTTCAGCGCCTTTGTATAAAGGTCTTCAAGCCACGGGCGCAGTCCGAATATACGAATGTCTTTTGCCGCGGAACGGTCCGCGGAACGGCGGTTTATATATCCTATTTTCCGTTCGTATTCGGCAATTTCTTCTTTGTGGCGATAACCGTAGCCGTTGAGTTTTTTACCGACAAAATAACTCACAAGCGTCGTTGCCGATATAACAAGAATAAGTTTGATGTCAAGAGCCGAAAGCAAGGCAAGATAAATGATAAATCCCGCCGTGTTTTTGAGCAGGTCGGTAAGGGTTGTCCAAACAGCCTCCGTCGCACTTCTGTTTTGCTGTGTCGGTTCAAACGCCTTTGAACAGGCTTTTCTGAACTTTTCGTTCATGATGTTCGGATATGCGGTAAGCATACATTTTCCGTTTATTTGGGAAATTATAACCATTCGTGTCTGAATGCGCCCGAACGTCGTATTTTCGTCAATATAAGCCGCCGCCGCGGAAAAAATGACGGTTAGAAGCGTAAATATTCCGACGGCTGACAAAAGTTTTGCCACGGAGTCCCCGTTCTCGACGCAGGCAAGCACCGTTGGGGTCACAAAGAGTTCCGCAAGACTTTTCGCAACGGCAAAAACAGCAGATAAAAAGCAGAGGACAAGCACTTTTTTCTCTTTTATCCGCCACGCCGTCGAAACCATATACGCGACATTTTGCCACATATTGTATTTGGGCTTGTTCTTCTTTACCGCGTCCATGCGTTTCCTCCCGCACCGACAAGACCGAATGCAAGCGCAGTCAGCGCCGAATCAGCCCCGTACCATGAAGAAAACGGAAATGCTCCTATCTTTTTTTCTCTTTTTTCTTTCTTGTTTCTTCTGAATATTCTCATTTTGCCTCCCCCTTTATGTAAAATTTCAGCGCACGGGGTCGGACCCCGTGCGCTTATCGCTTTTCAGAGCCTGTATGTCTATTCAAATATGATTGCCAGAGAGCCGAGATTGTTTTCTCCCATAATTTTCAGCACGGGCGCGTCCGCCTGCGTTTCGTGTGACGGAATCTTAACAGAGCCGAGATTGTTGTCAACATTGCTGACCACACGCCATGCTTTGGGAACATGAACGACCATCGAGCCGCAGTTATTGTCAACATTCAGGGCTCCGCTGCCGCCGTATCTGTCCGCGTTTTCGATATAAACGTGAATCGAACCGCAGTTGTTTTCCACTTCGTATTCGCCGAGATCCGCCGCATCGACATAAACGACCGACGCCTGCGAAAAATTCTTTTTCTCGTTTGTGTTTATCACAACAGTATTACCGTCCTTATCTATCTGCGTTTTTTTTCTTTTTTTTAAATTGCCGCCGAGAACGCCGACGCCTATCGTCAGCAGAAGCGCGGCAAGAAGAACCAGCCAGTTTGAGATAAGGTTGGGGTCGTCATGACCGAGCCACATTGCTATCTGTCCCTCAAAAAGAAGGAAGATGAATGCCAACGGGAAGAAGATGTGCGAAAATTTGAGTTCGACGATTTCCACAACGAGCCATGCAAGGCAAAGAACGCCGCCGACTATGCTCCATGCCGAGATCTGCGCGCCGCTTATCGAAATGCCGAGCCCGTCAAGGATAAGCGCAACCGCCGCGCAAACAAGTATTATTCCGAAAAACAAACCGTTTCTGCTCTTTTTCATTTTTTTAACCTCGTTTCTTCTATCGTTTCTCTGAACGCCTTGTAATACATTCTCGAAACGTAAACTATTTTGTTTGAATTTTTAAAAGTGACTTCGCTTGCACCCGTCACCGAACGCTGAACGGAGAATACAAGAGCCGTGTTTATCAGGCATGATTTTGAACCTCGGACAAACGTTCTCGGAAGTATCTCCGAAAGTTCGTGCAGTCGCATCCGACACGAAAACATTCTGTCCCGCGTGTGTGCCGAAATTTTTCCGTCCGCCGTTTCAAAAAACAGAATGTCTTCGCACGGGACGTAACATTCGACATCGCCCAGAAACATCGCTATCTCGCTTTTTCCGTCGAGCAAGCCCTCGATGGCGGAACTGAGACGGTAAACCGTGTTGTCCGCGCTCGGAGACCGTATAACAACTTCCGCTTCCGCGGCGGGGTCTATCTCTATTCTGAGTTTCACGCCCTCATCTCCTTTCGACAATTGCATTATACAACTTTTCCCGCAACTTGTAAATACCTTTTCTCTGACAGGTCGTTTTTTTTCTCCGAGTGGTAGTTCTTTTTGCCCAAAAGCGTTTTTACGGGCATCAAAATGCGTTTTTGCCGTCTTGACGGGTATTGTTCGCGTATGATATAATCAATTCGGAACGGGTCAAAAATTTTTTTCAAAAATCATAAGGAAAAACGCCCGCCCGATTGTATAATAAGTGAAAGGGCTTGAAAACGCCCGCGTCAAAAGGAGGGAATCGCCTTGGATAACGGCGCTTGTAGCTACCGCCGTTTTCTGGACGGGGACGAAAACGCCTTTGTTGAAATAATGGACGAATACCGTGACGGACTTATTTTCTTCATCAACGGCTATTTGAACGATTTTCACGCGGCGGAGGACATTGCGGCAGACTGTTTTGTGTTCCTGCTCGTCCACAAACACAGGTACAACTTCAAAGTTTCGCTGAAAACCTATCTTTATATGATAGGTCGGTCAAAGTCGCTCAATTATCTGAAAAGGCGCAAAATTATCAAGATCGAAGCCCTCGACGAAGCGGAAGATGAAGTATCGGACGAAAAGACGCCCGAAGACACCGTTTTGACAAGCGAACGCAAGCGAGCGGTGCACGAAGCGTTGAAAAAACTGGGCGAAGAAATGCGAACGGCTGTTCACCTTGTTTACTTCGACGGTATGTCTTACGCGGAAACGGCAAAAATCATGAAAAAATCGCCTAAACAGATAGACAATCTTTTATACAGGGCAAAAGCGGAACTCCGCTCCCTGCTCGGAAAGGAGGGCGAAAGCCTCTTATGAAAACAAGAGAAGAATTCAACGAAGAAGTGTTCGCTCGACGCGACGCTTATATAAAGGAAAGAAAACAAAGGACAAAAAGAATAATTTCGGTATCCGCTTCCGCGGCTTGCGTGGTTCTTGTTGCTGTCGTCGCCGTTGCGGGGTTAGGAAACAGAGACCCGAAGAAAACAAACGTTTCAAACAGCGAAGAAAACGGATATACGCTCGCCGAAACGGAAAAAATATCTGCGCTTCCGTCACACACCTCCGACAGAGCAAATTTCTCCGCCCCGGAAGCCCCCGATAAGATGAAACTTGTGGAATTCTCTTTTGACGAAGATATGGAAAACCTCAAACCAGACCCGAATTTAAGGACAAACGGGTTTGTCAACACCTCTCCCGAAAAGACAGAAACCGCGGAGGACGCGATAAATCGGGCAAAGAAAGAATTAAAAACGGAATATCCCTATACCGAAGTCGCGTTTGACTGTGACGAAAGCGTTTGGAGAGTGCGCTTCGGTTCAAACGATGACCCCGACGGCGGCTGCTGCGTTTATATAACCGAAAACGGTATAACGCTTGCCGTGGTTTACTTTGCCGTCGCTTACGGAAAATAAGGAGAGCGATATGGGAAAACATATTTTGCGAAAAGCGTGTTTTCCGCTTCTTGCGGTTGCGGTTTTAATAACCGCGGCAGCCTGCGCGAAAAAAGAGACCGAACGGGAAGTCGGAAAAGAAACGCGGAGAACAACGAAAAATACGCAGACAATAATCAACAGGGACGCGGCGTATGCCGGCATTCACTTTTCCAAAGGCGAAGAGATAATCAAAATCACAGAAATAAACACCGATAAAAAAACGGTAACGGGAACGGTGCTTCCCCAGCCCGTAAAATGCAGGGAAAACATCGTTTTTTCCGTATCGGACAAAACAAGCGTTGTCACAACGGAAACCGCGGAAAGGGGGACAAAAGAAACCGTAACAAGCCTGTCAAAGCTCAAAACGGGCGATATTATCTCCGTCAAGACCGACGGCGCGGAAAAAGCGACGCCTTTTGCGGAAAGGATAACGTTTATCCAGACAGAAACCGATGAAGAAACGTTTTCGTATAAAGAAATCGCGGAAAAATTCGGTCTTGCAACGCAATGGAAAAACAGTACAGACATTGAAAGTCTTTATACTCTTGACAACGCTTTCGACGCGGTAATGATTGCCGTCCAGACCTACTCAAACGACGAATACGGTTTTTACGCATCTGTCGCTTACGATAAAGATTACGGTATGTGGGAAGTCATACTCACACCCGACGAGGAAGCGACAAGACCCGCGCCGACAAGAGCCGTATATATCGAAAAAATCTCCGATAAGGGCGGCATACACGAAACGGTTACGGAACAGCAAATGACGGTAAAAGACGTTGAAACTGCAACAAACACAGTTCTTTGCAACGGTTTTTCTCTCAAATGCGACAAAAACACCGCGTTTTACAGGGACGGTGCCGAAATCAATATTTCGGATCTGAAACCGAACGAAACGATCAAAGTATTCTATTCGGGAAATGCGACAACGCTTTCCGACCCGCCGCAGATAGCGCAAATTTTGCGTATTGAAGCGAAATTGCCGACCGAAAGATAAACAGGCGGAATATAATCAGCCAAGAAAGGAAATCAAATATGAAAAAGAAAATAACGGGAATTTTTGCGCTGCTGCTCGCGGCGGTTATCGGAATCAACCTTTCGGGTTGCGCAAAAAGGGTGCAGGCGGCAGACCTTTCACAGGGAATAACGCCCGTCAAGGTCGAAGGCAAGGCGGCGGACGCGAAATATTCGGCCGCGCAGATGAACTTTGCTCTCAAGCTGCTTGAAAAAACGTTTGAAGAAAAAGGAAAAGAAAATCTTCTTGTCTCTCCCTTTTCCGTTACGCTTGCGCTTGCGATGACATCAAACGGCGCGGACGGGGAAACGAAAAAACAGTTTGAAACTTTGCTCGGCTCGGGCATGGACACCGACGAACTGAACGCCTATCTTTACACTTTGCTGCAAAGTCTTTCAAATGAAAATGCCGGCAAACTGAAAACAGCGAACTCGATATGGTTCAACACGGAGCATCACTCTTTTGAAGCGGACAGAACCTTTTTGCAGAAAAACGCGGATTGGTATTCGGCGTCGCTTTACGGTTCCGATTTCGGGGCTCAAACCGTCAAAGACATCAACGCGTGGGTCAGCGACAAAACCGATAAAATGATAGACCGGATAATTGAAGATATCGACAAAGACACCGTTATGTTTTTGATAAACGCGCTTTCTTTTGACGCGGAATGGCAGGATATTTACAGGAAAAAAGACATCTCCGAAGGAACATTCACATCTCTTGACGGGCAAAAAAGAAAAGTCGAAATGATGCGGTCGAAAGAATACGCATATTTCGATGACGGGTACGCGACGGGTTTCAGAAAGAACTATACGGGCGGAAGATATTCGTTTATCGCGCTGCTTCCGAACGAGGGCGTTTCGCTTGCCGATTACGTCAAAACGCTTGCGAATACCGCGCCCGAAAAGGTCGTTAAAATGCTGACCTATCCGCAAAGTACGTCGGTACAGGCAACAATGCCGAAATTCGGCTATGATTTTGAATTGAGGCTCAACGACATCCTTATCGCGCTCGGGCTTTCCGACGCTTTCAATGCCTCAAAGGCAAACCTTTCAAAGCTCGGAAAATGCAGCGACGGAAGCAACCTTTATATAAGCGAGGTTTTGCATAAAACATATATCGAAGTTGACGAGCGCGGCACAAAGGCGGGAGCGGTGACATCGGTTGCAGTCAATGCGGAAGCCTCGATGTACCCCGAAGAAATAAAAGAAGTCACGCTTGACAGACCTTTCGTCTATATCATATTCGACAACGAGACCTCGACCCCGATATTTATAGGCTCGGTAACGGACATACAAAAATAATACAAGGCAAGGCATTAAATTATGGTAAAATCAATCAAAACAAGAAGAATACTGACAACCGTTTTTCTCATCGCGCTTCTCGCGGCAGGCATTTTGTTCTTTCCTGTTCCCGCGGCGGCGACAAACGACCGAACGCAGGAATTCAACGCCGTGACCTACAAGATAGTTATCTGGAACAAAACGCTTCCGAACGGCGAAACCTACAAAAAGACGCGCTTCTATCCCCTCTCGCAAAGATACAGAAGCCTTGACGAGCTTTGGGCGCAAGAGGAAGAATCTCTCTTCGGAAAAACGCTCAAAAACACCTCGACCGACTTTTCCGCAAGATAACAAAGACAGTTTCAAATCTCCTGAAATACCTCATCTCACAAAGTCCTGCGGCGTAAGCGAATGCTTACGCCGCAGGGCTGTTCAGGCAGTAAAATCTATATGAAAAAGTTCATGCTTTTGCAATTAAATTCTTTTTGTGAATGAGGTGTCACCATGTCGGGAGCATTTCTTTTTTTCAATGACCGTACCGCAACGGGCGGCTTCGGGATAGGGCTTTCGATAGCGCGCAGCATCGCGGAGGGACACAAAGGCAACATAAAGGCAAAAAGCGACGACGGAAAGACCGTTGAGTTCACAGCGGAACTCCGACAGACCTCGAAATGATATATTCCGAAAGAAATACGAAATTTGCTTTCGTCGCGGTTGACAATGCCGTTTATATATGATATAATATAACAAATCTATCTTTACGGAGGATAAAATCATGGAGAATATTAAGACGATAAGCACCCGCAACCTTTGCGAGAGCGCGAAAAACGGCGGCTGCGGCGAATGCCAGACTTCCTGCCAGTCCGCTTGCAAGACCAGCTGCGGCATTGCTAACCAGGCTTGCGAGAACAAAGAAAGCAAGTAATTTTTGACAAAGAACTAAGATGCCGCCCTTTCGGGGGCGGCATTTTTAGAATGAAAGATATTATGATTCATCAATATAAATTTAACGGCAGAAATATAGTTTTGGACGTGTGTTCGGGCGCGGTACACGTTGTGGACGACCCGACTTACGACATCATCTCAATGTTTGAGACAAACGACCTCGAAACGATAAAAAAAGCCGTTACCGAAAAATACAAAGACAGAGACGACGTTACGGAAAAGGACATAGAGAACTGTTACGCACAGCTGCTCGAAATGCAGAAGAACGGTCAGCTGTTTACGTCCGATTCGTTTGAGCCCATGGCGGGAACGCTGAAAGCCCGCACATCGGGAGTTGTTAAGGCGCTATGTCTTCACATCGCGCACACCTGCAACCTTAACTGCTCATATTGTTTTGCAAGCCAAGGCAAGTATCACGGCGAACGTGCGCTTATGAGTTACGAAGTCGGCAAACGCGCCTTTGATTTTCTTATAGAAAATTCGGGCACGAGAAGAAACCTGGAAGTCGATTTCTTCGGCGGCGAACCGCTGATGAATTTTGATGTCGTAAAACAACTTGTCGCATACGCAAGAAGCATAGAAAAAGAAAAGAACAAGAATTTCCGCTTTACGCTCACTACAAACGGTGTGCTTGTGGACGACGATGTTATAGAATTTTCCAACAGGGAGATGAGCAACGTCGTTTTAAGCCTTGACGGCAGAAAAGAAGTTCACGACAGATACCGTGTCGATTATGCGGGCAACGGCAGTTGGGAAAAGATAGTTCCGAAGTTCCAAAAGTTTGTCAATGCTCGCGGCGGCAAAAATTACTATATGAGGGGTACGTTTACTCACGCTAACCCCGATTTTCTCGAAGACATCAAAACGATGCTCGATCTCGGTTTTTCGGAACTCAGCATGGAACCGGTTGTTGCCGCTTCGGACGATCCCGCCGCATTGACAGAAGCGGATAAGCCCGTTGTAATGAAGCAATACGAAGACCTTGCGAAACTTATGCTCGAAAGGGATAAAGAGGGCAAGCCGTTCACGTTCTATCATTATATGATAGATCTGAAAGGCGGGCCGTGCATATACAAGCGTATCTCGGGCTGCGGTTCGGGGACGGAATATATGGCGGTCACGCCGTGGGGCGACCTCTACCCCTGCCACCAGTTCGTCGGCGACGAAAAATTCAAACTCGGCGATATATGGTCGGGCGTAAACAACAAAAAAATTCAGGATGAGTTCGCGTCCTGCAATGTGTATGCAAGAGAAGAATGCCGCGACTGCTGGGCAAGACTTTACTGCTCGGGCGGTTGTGCGGCAAACGCATATCATGCGACAGAGTCGGTCAAAGGCGTTTACAAATACGGGTGCGACCTTTTCAAGAAGAGAATGGAATGTGCGATAGCAGTTGCCGTCGAACGCGAATTGAGAGCGGAAAATGAGTAAACCTATCTGCGACTTTGTGCGCAAATACGCAAAAAGCAATGCGGCAAGATTTCACATGCCCGGGCATAAAGGCGTTCCGTTTCTCGGATTTGAGTCGTTTGACATAACCGAAATCGACGGAGCGGACGAGCTGTTCACGGCAAGCGGAATAATCGCGGAAAGCGAACAAAACGCGAGTGAAACATTCGGTGCAAAAACATTTTATTCGACGGGCGGTTCAACGCTCTGCATAGAAGCGATGATGAGACTTATCGCGGTTTACGCAGTTTCAAAAGGAGAAACTACAACTGTCCTTGCGGGACGCAACGCGCATAAAGCATTTCTGAACGCCGCCGCTTTGCTCGATATCCGAATAAAATGGCTGCGTCCAGAAAAAGAGAGTTCTTATCTTTGCTGTCCCATCTCGGCAGACGATGTCGAAAATGCCTTATCACAAGATAAAAAGCCTACCGCTGTATATCTGACAAGTCCCGATTACCTCGGAAACATTCTTGATATAAAAAGCATTTCCGCTGTATGCAAAAAACATGGTGTTATACTCTGCGTGGACAATGCGCACGGAGCATATCTGCGTTTTTTGCAGACCTCGCTTTTTCCAACCGATCTCGGCGCGGATATGTGCTGTTCGTCGGCGCATAAGACCTTGCCCGTTATCACGGGCGGCGCATATCTGCATATTTCGCAAAATGCGCCGAAAATATTTGCGGCGCGTGCAAAAGAGTCTATGTTCCTGTTCGGGTCAAGCAGTCCGTCATATCTTATATTGCAATCGCTTGACGCAATGAACGACGAAGCGGAAAATTTTCGGGAAGCCCTTTTACGATTTTTACCGAAAGCGGAAATACTGAAAAAGGAAATAAAATCGCTCGGGTTTGACTTTCTCGGCAACGAGCCGCTCAAAATAACGCTTGCGACGAAAAGTTACGGTTACACGGGTACGGAAGTCGCAAAAATAATGATGTCGGACGGGATATATCCCGAATTTTACGATCCCGACACGGTGGTTTTTATGCTTTCGCCTAAAAATACCGACACGGAACTCGCAAAGCTCAAAGGCGCACTTGCCGATATTAAAAAACGCACGGCAATAACAAGTACGCCGCCCGCACTCCCCTTATACGACGAGATCATGCGTCCGAGGGAAGCAATCTTCAAAGAGAATGAAGATCTCCCCGTCGAAGAATGCGTCGGTCTGATTTGCGCGGCTGCGGCAATAAGTTGTCCGCCCGCAATACCGGTTGCGGTCTACGGAGAGCGCATAACTGAAAAGACCGTAGAAGTTATGAAGTATTACGGCATCACGCATTGCTCGGTCATAAAACAAATCTGAAACTTCTTTTACGGAGGACATGCTCATGGAAGACATAAAAAGAATAATTGCAAACAATATCATTGAACTTCGCGTCGAAGCGGGAATGAAACAAGCCGACCTCGCGGAGAAAATACATTATTCGGATAAGTCCGTTTCCAAATGGGAGCGTGCGGAAGCGGCGCCCGATGCGGCTGTTCTGCGCAATATTGCGAAAGTGTTCGGAGTCACCGTTGACCGCCTTGTTTATTCAAAAGAAGAATGGAAAGAAAAGGAAGATGCAACCAAAAGCAGCATTATAAAACTTGTAACCAGCGACCGATACAGCCACAAAATGATCACAAGTGTTGCCATTATGGGAATATGGACTTTGGCGCTTTTGCTGTTCATCATATTTTGGCTCTGCGGGATAATTCTTTGGCAGATATTCCCTTGCGCGGTTCCCGTTTCGCTGATAACCCAACTGGTTCTTCACTCAATATGGGGCAAGGGAAAATACAATTTCTTTATCGTCTCAGCGCTTGTGCTGAGCCTTATCGCAATGGTGTATCTTCTGTTCCTCAGTCACAACTGGTGGCAGATATTCCTGCTTGCCGTGCCTGTTGAAATTCTTGTGATCCTCGGCTTCCGAATAAAGAAAAAACCTGAGAAGAAAAAAGAAGCTGAACCGCAAGTTACGGAAGAAAATAAATAACGGCGTGAAAACGTTGAAACGCAAAGGGATTCTACTATAAGTAGAATCCCTTTTTGTGGCTCTACCGCACCGAATTTGTCATAGACGTGCCGTTCCCCGACCCGTAGCCGAAAAAAGAGAGGTCGTAGGTTGCTTTTTGCCCGAAACGGGTATATGATGTTTATATAAATATAGAAATCAAGCCCAAACGGCGCAACACGTTTTGCCGCGGGCAAAAATTCAAAAAAGGGAAAAATCATGATACAACTTTATACGGATACTTCGGCAAACCTAACCTCGGACATAATCAAAGAATACGGCATAAAACTTGTTCCGTTCACATACCGCGTTGACGGAAAAGATTCCGATCCCAGCCCCGAGGGAGATTTCGACGGCAAAGCATTTTACGACGCCATGCGAAACGGAGCAATGGTGAAAACCTCAATGATAAACATCGTTGATTTTATGGACGGCTTCCGTGAAGCGCTTGACAAGGGCGACGATGTTCTTTACATAGGAATGTCGGGCGGTATCAGCGGCGCGGCACACGCGGCGTCCATTGCCGTAATGGAACTCGAAGACGAATACCCCGACCGCAAAATTGTTGCGATAGATACGTTTGCGGCATCTCTCGGAGAGGGACTGCTCGTTATCAAAGCGGCAAAAATGCTTGCGGCAGGGGTCGAACTTGAAAGAATAATTGATATCATCGAAGAAGACCGCAATACGATGTGTCAATATTTCACGGTCGATGACCTTGAATATCTGAAACGCGGCGGAAGACTCAGCGGAATTGCCACGATAGTGGGCACTCTTCTTAAAATCAAACCTGTGCTCAAAGGAGACGAAGAAGGCAAAATAGTTTCCTGCGGAAAGGCACGCGGCAGACAGGCGGCGCTTTTGATGCTTGCGGAAAAATATGAAAAGCTCGCAAAAGATAAATCCTCGGAAATAGGCATAGCTCATGCGGACGCCCCCGAAGACGCGGAAATATTACTCAAAGAACTTCGCAAAAGAGGATTCACGGGCAAATGTTATAACGTCTGCTATGAACCCGTAACGGGCGCACACGTCGGTCCCGGGACCGTGGCGCTGTTCTTTCCGGGAACAGAAAAATAGAATATAAAGAAGCACAAATCGGTTCCGAAGACTGAAACTCTTCGGAACCGATTTTTTGTAATCGAAAACCACGCGATAGTCGCGTGGTTTTCGATTACAAGAATACGGTGAGGATGACGAGCATCCTCACCGTACATACGATAGGTCTATTCAGTTTTCCGCTGACGGGACGATAGCCTACTTTTGTTTAATAGCAGCCTGCGCAGCAGCAAGGCGAGCGATGGGAACGCGGAAGGGCGAGCAGGAAACGTAGTCGAGACCGATCTTGTCGCAGAATTCAACAGAGGCCGGGTCGCCGCCGTGTTCGCCGCAGATGCCGCAGTGGAGCGACGGACGAACTTTCTTACCCTTTTCGATAGCCATTTCCATAAGAAGACCTACTCCGGTCTGGTCAAGTTTCGCGAACGGGTCGTTCTCGAAGATCTTCGCTTCGTAGTATGCTTCAAGGAACTTGCCTGCGTCGTCACGGGAGAAGCCGTAAGTCATCTGGGTAAGGTCGTTGGTACCGAAGCAGAAGAATTCAGCCTCAGATGCGATCTGGTCTGCGGTAAGAGCAGCACGCGGGATCTCGATCATCGTACCTACTTCGTACTTCATGTTGCTGCCGGCAGCCTTGATCTCTGCGTCAGCGGTCTCTACAACGACTTTCTTAACGAATTTAAGTTCTTTGATGTCGCCGATAAGCGGAATCATGATTTCAGGCTCGATGGTCCAATCCGGATGCTTTTTCAGAGTGTTGAGAGCGGCACGGATAACTGCCTTGGTCTGCATCTTTGCGATTTCCGGATAGGTAACAGCAAGACGGCAGCCTCTGTGACCCATCATCGGGTTGAACTCGTGAAGAGATTCAATAATAGCCTTGATTTCTTCAACGGTCTTGCCTTTGGAATCAGCAAGTTTCTTGATGTCTGCTTCTTCGGTCGGAACGAACTCGTGAAGCGGCGGGTCAAGGAATCTGATGGTTACAGGATCGCCTTCCATAGCCTCGTAAAGTTTTTCAAAGTCACCCTGCTGAAGAGGAAGAATCTTTTCAAGTGCTTCTTCTCTTTCTTCAACGGTGTCGGAGCAGATCATTTCTCTGAATGCAGCGATTCTGTCAGCTTCAAAGAACATGTGCTCGGTACGGCAAAGACCGATACCCTCTGCGCCGAGTTCGCGAGCTTTCTTCGCGTCGGTCGGGGTGTCTGCGTTGGTGCGGACTTTAAGTCTTCTGTACTTGTCAGCCCAAGCCATAACTCTGCCGAATTCGCCTGCGATGGTAGCGTCTACGGTCGGAATGATTCCGTCGTAAATGTTACCGGTCGAACCGTCAATGGAGATATAATCACCCTCGTGGAACTCTTTGCCGCCGAGAGAGAATTTCTTGTTTGCTTCGTCCATTGTGATGGCGGAGCAGCCGGATACGCAGCAGGAACCCATGCCGCGGGCAACAACTGCCGCGTGAGAGGTCATACCGCCGCGAACGGTGAGGATACCCTGAGAAGCCTTCATACCGGTGATGTCTTCGGGAGAAGTTTCAAGACGGACAAGGATAACCTTTTCGCCTCTTGCTTTCCAAACTTCCGCATCTTCTGCGGTGAAGACGATCTTGCCGCAGGCAGCTCCCGGAGAAGCGCCGAGGCCTTTGCCTATCGGAGTTGCAGCCTTGATTGCTTTTGCGTCAAACTGCGGGTGAAGCAGAGTGTCAAGGTTACGCGGGTCTATCATAAGAACAGCTTCCTGCTCGGTTCTCATGCCCTCGTCAACGAGGTCGCAAGCGATTTTAAGGGCAGCCTGAGCGGTTCTCTTACCGTTTCTGGTTTGAAGCATGAAGAGTTTGCCGTGCTCAACGGTGAACTCCATATCCTGCATATCTCTGTAATGCTTTTCAAGAATGTCGCAAACTTCAACGAACTTCTTGTATGCTTCGGGGAATTTCTGCTCCATTTCGGAGATGTGCATCGGGGTACGAACGCCTGCAACGACGTCTTCGCCCTGTGCATTGGTCAGGAACTCGCCGAAAAGACCCTTGTTGCCGGTTGCGGGGTCGCGGGTGAACGCAACGCCGGTACCGCAATCGTCACCCATGTTACCGAATGCCATGGACTGAACGTTAACGGCAGTTCCCCAGGAGTAAGGGATGTCGTTGTCTCTTCTGTAAACGTTTGCTCTCGGGTTGTCCCACGAACGGAATACGGCTTTGATAGCGCCCATAAGCTGTTCTTTCGGGTCATCGGGGAAATCCGCGCCTATCTTTGCTTTGTATTCTGCTTTGAACTGATGTGCAAGTTCTTTAAGGTCGTCGGCGCCGAGTTCAACGTCAAGCGTAACGCCCTTTGCAGCCTTCATCTTGTCGATGAGTTCTTCAAAATATTTCTTGCCGACTTCCATAACGACGTCGGAGTACATCTGAATAAATCTTCTGTAACAGTCCCAAGCCCATCTGGGGTTATTGGATTTTTTAGCTATAACATCAACAACCTGCTCGTTAAGGCCGAGGTTAAGGATGGTGTCCATCATACCGGGCATGGATGCTCTTGCGCCGGAACGAACGGAAACGAGAAGCGGGTTTTCAAGGTCGCCGAATTTTTTGCCGGTGATGTCTTCCATCTTTGCGATGTATTCCATGATTTCAGCCTGAATTTCGGGGTTGATAACCTTGCCGTCTTCATAATACTGCGTGCAAGCCTCTGTGGAAATGGTAAAGCCCTGGGGAACGGGAAGTCCGAGGTTGGTCATCTCTGCGAGGTTGGCACCTTTACCGCCGAGAAGTTCTCTCATTGTTCCGTTACCTTCGGTAAAAAGATAAACGTATTTTTTACCCATTTAGTTTATACCTCCTAATATTTCGGGTGTTTTCATATTTAACATATGGATTATATCATATATATACTTCAAAAACAAGACATTTCTCCTCTTTTTAGTTTTTTTGTAACAAAAATTCTTTATACTCGGTCATTTTTCGCGAACACGCACTCCGATATTTACTTTTTCCCCGAAAGCGAAAAGTAATTGCGCGACAGGAAGAAAAAGTCAACAAATTTCAAAAAAATATCAAAATTATCGGCGTGGGTATTTACAAAACGTGATTTTTGTTAGATAATATATATAGTATTATTACGGAGATATAGATATGGATTATATAATAGTCGGACTTGGAAATCCGGGAAAAGAATATGAAAAAACGAGGCACAATGCGGGCAGGATAGCCATTGACCGCATTGCGGAAAAGTACGGGATAAAGATAAACAAAATCAAGTTCAAGGGACTTTACGGTCAAACGGACATCGCCGGTAAAAAAGTGCTTTTGTTAAAGCCCGAAACATATATGAATCTTTCGGGAATATCCGTTTCGGAAGCGGCGGATTTCTATAAAGTTCCCGCAGAACATATCATTGTATTATGCGACGACATATCGCTTCCGACGGCAAAACTGCGCATAAGACGCGAGGGCAGCGCGGGAGGTCACAATGGGCTGAAAAGTATTATAAATATGCTCGAAACGCAGACTTTTCCGAGAATTAAAATAGGCGTTGCCGACCGTCCCGACAAAAACGAAGATCTTGCGGATTGGGTCTGCGGAAACTTTTCGAAAGAAGAAATGACGGCGATAGAGTCGAGACTTGACGATATATGCGAAGCGTGTGAAACAATAATCGGAGACGGTATCGACGGCGCAATGGCAAAATTCAATCAGAGGACCTAAAATGGACAAACGGCTCGAATGCCTTGCGGGGCTCGAACAATTTCAGAAAATACAGCGTGCGGCGGAGGAGAGCAAGACCTGCGCCGTTTTCGGCGTGAGCGAACAAAAACCGTATTTCACGGCGCTTATATCCGAACTGACAAAGAAAAAACTGTTCATTGTCGTTCCGAGCGAAGGCGACGTTGTGAAAACGCAGGCGGTCATGAACCGACTTGCGGGGAAATCGCTTTCGTTCCCGACAAAAGATTATAACTTCCGAACGGTCGAATCTGTTTCGAGATTTGACGAAAACAGACGAATAGAAACGGTTGCGGCGATACGCAAAAAAGAGTTTTCGTCGGTTGTCATACCTGCGGAAGCACTCTGCACGCTTGTTATGCCGCCCGAAGATTACAGAGAAATGACGATACGTCCCGCCGATACGGTCGAGTTTGACAAAATGGCGGACATCCTCGTTTCTTTCGGATATGAAAGATTCAACAATGTAACGGGACAGGGGCAGTTCAGCATAAGAGGCGGAATCGTGGATATTTTTCCGCCGTCCGAAGCACAGCCTTACAGAATAGAATTTTGGGACAACGACGTTGATACGGTGTCGCTGTTCGACGTCAATACACAGCGCAGAACAGAGCCTGTTGACGGTGTTAGGATAACGCCCGCAAAAGAATACCGTGCGGAAATCGCCGAAAAACTGCTTGAAGCAATAACCCCGTTTGAGGGTAACGAATATGCGGACGAAGATGCGGAAAAATTACGCGGCGGCATTCTTCCGAAGCATGACCGCTGGCTGCCCGCCTGCTACGGAAAAGCCGCGAATATTCTTGATTATGCGGACAAAGACACGACCGTTGTATTTTTTGAATACAACGCCTGCATGGAAGCGGTCGATGGCTTTGCTTCAAGGCTGAAAGAAGACATAAAAACGCTTTCGGAAGAGGGCTACCCGTTCCTGAATGCGCCGTATTGCTTCGACGAAGAAAGAATAGTTTCAAAATTATCCTCCCCCATTGTGTTCGAAACGCTTCCGAGGTCATTGAACGACTTAAAACTTGACGAACTTGCGGAAATAAAACTGTTTCCGACAGCGGTATCAAACACAGCATCGTTGCAAGAAGACGTTCTGAATTATCTCGACGGGAAATATAAAGTTTTCATCGTTGCGGCAAACGAGGAGCACGCAAAAGAACTGAAAAAAGAGTTCGGGAACGATGAAAACCTCGATATTTCGACGGGAGACTTGCCTTGGGGCTTCATTTGTCCCGAACAAAAGACCGCGGTTTTCAGTTTCGGGCAGAAAAAACAACTTAAAAAGCCGCCGAAATCACGATTCAAGCGCGGCGAAGCGATAAAGAACTTTTCCGATATAAATGTCGGAGATTATGTTGTTCACGTCAATTACGGCATAGGCGTTTACGACGGAATACACAAGGTCGAATCGGGCGGCATCATCAACGACTATATACGCCTGAAATTTGCGGGAACGGACGTTCTCTATTTTCCGTGTTCGCAGCTTGACCAGATATCAAAATACACGGTCGGAGACAGCGGCGTCAAAGTCAAACTGAACAAACTCGGCGGCAACGACTGGCAAAGAACAAAGGCAAAAGTAAAACATTCCGTCAAAGACCTTGCAAAAGAACTCATTGCACTTTACGACGTGCGCAGAAAAATCAAAGGGCACGCATTTTCGCCCGATACGGAATTGCAGAAAGATTTTGAAGCGATGTTCGAGTTTGAGGAGACGGAAGACCAAACAAGAAGCATTGCGGAAATCAAAAAGGATATGGAATCCGACGTGCCGATGGACAGACTTCTTTGCGGAGACGTCGGGTTCGGGAAGACGGAAGTTGCGATAAGAGCAATTTTCAAGTGCGTATGCGACAACTATCAGGTGGCGTTTTTGGCGCCGACAACGATACTTGCATATCAGCACTATCAGACGCTCATCAAAAGGCTCGGCGATTATCCCGTCAGCGTGGAACTGCTTTCACGTTTCAGAACGCCGACGCAGCAGAAAAAAATTCTTGAAGGCGTCCAAAAAGGCAAGGTCGAGATACTTGTCGGAACGCACAGAATGCTTCAAAAGGACGTGCGGTTCAAAAAACTCGGGCTTATAGTTGTTGACGAAGAGCAGAGGTTCGGCGTTGCACACAAGGAACATCTGAAAGAGATGTCAAAGAGCGCCGATGTGCTGACTCTTTCGGCAACGCCGATTCCGAGGACGCTCAATATGTCAATGTCGGGCATACGCGACATTTCCGTGCTGACGGAAGCGCCGCATAACAGATACCCCGTCACCACCTATGTTGCGGAGTACGACATAGGCATAATCGTTGATGCGATAAAGCGTGAAGTTGCGCGCGGCGGACAATGTTTTTATCTGCACAACCGCATTGACACGATATATAAAGCGGCAAATCTCCTTTACGAAAAAACAGGGTTCCGCATACAGGTAGCGCACGGAAAGATGTCGCAGGAGGACCTTTCCGAAATATGGACGGCGCTTGTAAACGGCGAGATCGACGTTTTGGTATGCACGACAATAATTGAGACGGGCGTTGACGTGCCGAACTGCAACACGCTTATAATCGAAGACGCAGACAGGCTCGGACTTGCGCAGTTGCATCAGATAAGGGGTCGCGTCGGCAGAAGCGACAGAAGAGCGTATGCGTATTTCACGTTCAGAAAAGGCAAAACGCTTTCCACGGACGCATACAAACGACTGATGACCATCAGGGAGTTCACGGAATTCGGTTCGGGACTGAAAATTGCAATGCGCGACCTTGAAATACGCGGTGCGGGCAATGTGCTCGGAGCGGAACAGAGCGGACACATGATGACGGTCGGCTTTGATATGTATATGAAACTGCTTGAAGACGCGGTGGCGGAAGAACGCGGCGAAACGGTAACGGCAAGCGACTGCGCCGTTGACATCAAGGTCAACGCATATATTCCCGACACATATATCAGAGATATGGAAACTCGTGTTGAAATATACAAGTTGATAGCGGGGATGGCGACGGACGAAGACGAGAGCGACATAGTGGACGAACTTATCGACCGATTCGGAGAACCGCCGAAAGAAGTCATGACACTTATCGCCATATCAAAGATAAGAATGCTCGGCATACGCTGCGGCGCGTCGAGACTTGAGCAAAAGGACAACACCGTTATCATATACCTTGACGCGCAGCCCGATTGGGACGCTGTTTCGGAAGTCTCGGCGGCATTTCCGAAAAGAGTTTTCTATACCCCCGCGCAAAAGCCGTATTTCACTTTGAAAACCTCAGAACCGATAAAAGATGTGCAACAATTCTTAGTAAAATTATCGCTTCCGGTAGACAAAAAAGGCGAAGAGTGATATAATTAAAGATATAAATATATTTCACGGAGGACAAAATGAAATTCAAAAGGATAGTATCCGCGCTTCTTGTTCTCGCATCCGCGTTGGCAGTTGCGACCTCGTGCAAAAAAGAAGACCCGGAACCGGATCTCATATCGTTCAATATCAGTACATCGTCAACGGAAACGACCAATGAACTCCGTGCAGATGACGGCAGCGTTATAATGACGGCGGAAGAACTCAAATCGGCATTCAACTTCTTCTCGCAGTATTTGAGAGATTACTATTACAATCAATATCTGATCTATTCAAGTTATTATTCAATCAAGGATTTCTCTACGTTCCTTTCATCGACTGCGTCAAGTTCAAGCACAATGACATTTGAAGCGGTTATGAGACAGGACGCAACAGATAGGTTTACAAGTTACATTACCTGCAAAAAAGAGTTCGTTGATCTCGGATTGTCTTTTACGGATGAAGAACAAAAGAAGATAGACGAAGATCACAACGACAGAGTCGCACAACTGAACAAAAACGACAGTTCGACAGTATCGTCCGCCTGCCAAAAACTCGGAATAACGCAGGATCAGTTCAAAGATTATATCACCGTTACAAGTTACAGAAGAGATAAGATAGCCGATTACTACTACGGGGAAAAAGGCAAAGAGCCGATAACGGAAGAAGATCTGAAAAACAACTACGATAAAAATTATACCAGAATTAAAGCTATAATTTTGGCAACGACCGACGATGACGGAAAAACGCTTACGGACGACAAGTTGCAGGCAGTCAAAGACAAAGTGGCAAAAATCGAAGCGCAGGCAAAAAAGAAAGGCGCCGACTTTGAAAAACTTTTGGATGAGTATTCGGAAAATGCTTACGATATTTCAAAAATCACAGGAGACGACAACATAAAAACAGCAAAAGAATATAACGCTCATTTCAGAGACATCGGATTTCTGTACAACGAAAACGGCTATGAACAGATTTTCTACAAATCACAATCCATTGCGGTTCCGAGCGAAATAATGGACGCGGCAGAGAGCATGAAAGTCGGAGATGTTACTACCGTAACCGTCAGCAGCGGCGGTATCTGGATAATCAAGAAATACGACATCAACGAAAAAGAAAGTTTTTATACGGATGTTAAGGAAGATATTCGCGCAAATATGACAAACACAAAGTTCAACACACTTCTCAAACAATGGGAAACGGAACTCAGTTACTCGTTCAACAACACGGTAAAAGACAAGTATCTTGACCCCAACGCGAGAGATTCTGTTTTCGTTTCTAAATAATTAAAAAGAGGGAATGTAAAAACTCGTATTTTTACATTCCCTTTATATTATTTTTCGGGTAGGCTGAGCGTTAAACATATGCTCAACACTGCAACAAAAGCAAAATCCCGAACGCATTTGCATTCGGGATTTTTGGAGCTGATGATCGGAGTCGAACCGACGACCTCATCCTTACCAAGGATGCGCTCTACCTACTGAGCTACATCAGCGTTACCTTGAATATTATACATTATAAAAGGGATTTTGTCAATAGCAAAATGTGAAAAAAAACCGATAAAACTCCCATGTCAAAAATTTATTTTTGAAATCAATTGAAACGGAGGATATACAGATGAGAATTCTTATGCTGAACGGAAGTCCCCGCCCGAACGGGAACACATTTCTCGCACTTTCCGAGATAGGAAAACAACTGAAAGAAGAGGGCATCGACTACGAAATATTTCAGATAGGAGGAGCGCCGATAAGAGACTGTCTGGGTTGCGGAAAATGCACCGAAAACGGATGTGTGTTCACCGATGACAGAGTCAATGAGTTCATTGCGAAAGCAAAAGACGCAGACGGCTTTGTTTTCGGCACGCCCGTTTATTATGCGCATCCGAGCGGACGTATACTTTCGTTCCTTGACAGAGCGTTTTACAGCGGCAGCGGAGCGTTCAGATTCAAGCCCGGAGCCGCCGTTGCGGTTGCCAGACGAGGAGGAACGACCGCCTCGTTCGACTGTCTGAACAAATACTTCGGAATCTCGCAGATGCCCGTTATCGGTTCAACCTATTGGAACAACGTTCACGGAGCGGCTCCGGGAGAAGCCGCATTTGACGCGGAAGGATTGCAGACTATGAGAAATCTTGCAAGAAACCTTGCGTGGATGCTCAAATGCTTTGAAGCGGGCAAAAAGAGCGGAATACCCCTTCCCAAAACGGAAAAAGGAAACAGAACGAATTTTATAAGATAACGAATATTTTTTGAAAGCTACTCAACATAAAATAAAACGCAGTCCGAGATTGAACTGCGTTTTATTTATCTTCGCAAAGACCTTCGGGTCGTTTCTGCCAGCCATTCGCTTCTTTACCCGCAAAAAGCGTATACCTTTTTGCCGTTTTCACGTTCAGAATACTAGTACTTCCGAACCATGTGCCGTCCGCAAAATACGGTCTGTGATGTTTTTCGGCAAGTTTTTGCGCATCTTCGTCCGAATCTGCGTAAACGACGTAACGTGACGACATATTCTGACCGAAACACTCGATTTCATATCTTGTCATGTCTTTCACTTCCCTTTCTTGCCTGATATTTTAGCACAGCGGAAAGAGTTTGTCAATATTGGGAGACAAAAAATATCGGGGTTCCTTCCTCACGAAGCAACCCCGAATTTTTATTTCGGAACAGTTTATCAGTCTACAAGAGAAATGATAGCCATTTCCGCAGCGTCTCCGCGGCGGGGACCCATCTTAACTATTCTCGTATAACCGCCGTTTCTGTCGGCATATTTGGGAGCGATCTCGGTGAACAGTTTGTTCACAACATCCTCCTTGGTTATAAACGCCATAGCCTGTCTCTTTGCGTGCAATGTATTATCTTTTCCGAGGGTTATCATTTTTTCTGCAAGGGAGCGAACTTCCTTTGCTCTTGTTGCGGTCGTTTCAATAGAGCCGTTTTCAAGCAGATAAGTTACCATACCGCGAAGCATGGACATTCTGTGATCGGCAGTTCTACCTAATTTTCTCATACGACAGCAGCCTCCTTTCTTACTCTTTGTCTATCGCGAACGAAAGTCCGTATTCCGCAAGTTTGGAAATAACTTCTTCAAGTGATTTCTTTCCGAGGTTACGAACTCTCATCATCTCTTCGGGTGACTTGTTTACAAGGTCGCCAACGGTGTTTATGCCGGCTCTTTTAAGGCAGTTGAAAGAACGGACAGAAAACTCAAGTTCTTCGATTGTCTTGTTGAGAATCGCTTCCTTGTCCTTGCTGTCATTATCTTTCCAGACTTCCGCGGTAACGTCCGTATCTTCCGCAAGGTCGATGAACAGAGCAAGGTGCTCGCTCATTATCTTTGCGGAGAGGGAGACTGCTGTCTTCGCGGAAACCGTGCCGTTAGTCCAAACTTCAAGAGTCAGTTTGTCATAATCCGTTATCTGACCGACACGAGTGTTCTGTATCGTGTAATTGACCTTAGTTACGGGGGAATGAGAGGAGTCCATAACGATAAGACCTATCGGGGAATCGGCAGCCTTGTTTCTTTCGGAAGGAACAAAGCCTCTGCCGAGACCGATGGTTATTTCCATATAAAGTCTCGCACCCTTGCCCAACGTCGCAATGTGTAATTCGGGATTAAGTATTTCTATATCGGAATCGCCCTTAATATCAGCGGCGGTCACTTCATAGGTATCCTCGGTAACTTCTCCGATGTCGATATAAGCGAACTTGGAGCAGTTGCCGTGGAGTTTTGCAATGACGCCCTTCATGTTGAGAACGATTTCCGCAACATCCTCGGTAACACCGGGGATTGTGGAAAACTCGTGCTGAACGCCGTCGATTTTGATGGACGTAACCGCGGCGCCCTGAAGAGAAGAAAGAAGAATCCTTCTCAAAGAGTTGCCGAGAGTTATTCCGTAACCTCTTTCAAGAGGCTCAACGACGAATTTACCGTAAGTGCCGTCTTCGCTGCAATCTAAGGCTTCTATTTTAGGCTTTTCTATTTCTATCATATAAATACCCTTTCTAAACGCTCAGCGTTTTCTTTGTTAATCCGACGGGATCGCCCCGCAAGGCAAACCCGACGGTCTGCGAGGGTTCGGAAGTTCCGAAGAGCGCACTCTTCAAAAGAACTACCATATACTTTATACATAAAATATATAAGCGAACCTTATTATTTGGAGTACAGCTCGACGATAAGGTGAACTTCGATGGGAAGGTCGATATCTTCAACCGTCGGAAGTGCAACTATCTTTCCTTTTACGTTTTCGGAGTCCTTTTCGATCCATTTAACAACGGGCTTCGCAGAGTTTGCCTCGAGAACGCCCTTGATCTTATCGGAATCTTTGGACTTGTCGGTCATGGCAACAACGTCGCCCTCTTTAACAAGGTAAGACGGAATGTTGACCTTTTTGCCGTTAACGGTGAAATGACCGTGGTTAACAAGCTGTTTTGCTTCCGCTCTGGACATTGCGAAGCCGAGGCGGTAAACAACGTTGTCAAGTCTTCTTTCAAGAATCTGAAGAAGCGCTTCACCGGTAGTCAAACCCTTGACTTTGGTAGCCATTTCGAAATAGTTTGCGAACTGACGTTCCATAACGCCGTAGTATCGCTTTGTCTTCTGCTTTTCACGAAGCTGTGTTCCGTACTCGGTCAACTTTCTGCGGCGATCGCCGTGAGGTCCGGGTATTTTCACCTTGGGATCGTTCATCGGGCACTTTTCGCTCATGCACTTGTCGCCTTTAAGGAAAAGTTTCGTGTTTTCACGTCTGCAAAGTTTGCAGACAGGACCTGTATATCTTGCCATTTCAGATTACCTCCATCAAATTATACGCGGCGTCTCTTCGGGGGACGGCAGCCGTTGTGGGGAATCGGAGTTACGTCTTTGATAAGAGTAACTTCAAGTCCTGCGGTCTGAAGCGCTCTTATCGCTGCTTCACGTCCCGAACCGGGGCCTTTAACATAAACCGCAACGGTCTTCATTCCGTGGTCGATAGCGCCTTTTGCAGCGGTCTCGGCAGCCATCTGAGCCGCGAACGGAGTGGATTTTTTGGAACCCTTGAAGCCCATTTCTCCGGCAGATGCCCAAGAAATAGCGTTTCCGTTAAGGTCGGAGATCGTTACAATAGTATTGTTGAAGCTGGCGCGGATATGAGCAGCACCTTTTTCAATATTTTTTCTGTCTCTGCGTCTTTTGATAGCAACCTTTTTGCCTTTAACCTGTGCCATAGTTCAATTCCCTCCTAACTTATTTCTTCTTGTTGGCAACTGTCTTGGACGGACCCTTGCGCGTTCTTGCGTTCGTCTTGGTTCTCTGTCCTCTTACGGGAAGACCTTTTCTGTGTCTTACACCGCGGTAGCAGCCTATTTCAACAAGTCTCTTGATGTTAAGAGCGGTATCTCTTCTGAGGTCACCTTCAACGGTCAGATGATGGTCGATATAATCACGGATAAGTCCGACCTGTTCCTCGGTCAGATCTTTGCAGCGGGTGTTCGGATCGATGCCGGTAGCGGCGAGGATCTTGTTGGACGTGCTTACACCTATACCGAAAATATAGGTAAGTCCGTATTCAACTCTCTTTGAGTTCGGTAAATCTATACCTGCAATTCTTGCCATATTTTAATTACACCTCCGATTTTATCAGCCCTGTGTCTGCTTATGTTTCGGGTCAGAGCAAATTACCATTACTTTACCCTTACGTTTGATTACTTTGCATTTATCGCACATTGGTTTTACGGAAGGACGTACCTTCATATTAAAAACCTCCTTTTATCGCCGCTTGAAGCGGACGTGTGAAAAATTGTTTCTCTTTTCTTCGGCGCTCGGCGCTTCCGACGTCAGACGTCAATCGGAAGTCCTTCTTGCACCTCTCCATTTAATTCTGCCCTGATTGAGGTCATATTGCGACAGTTCAACAACTACTTTGTCACCCAAAAGGATGCGGATGTTGTTGTCTCTCAGTTTACCCGAGATATATGCCGTCAGCCTGTGGCCGCCCTGAATTTCAACGATGAACTTGGTGTTCGGCAGAATTTCAACGACTGTGCCTTCGACTTCTATGATACCGTCTTTCGCCATTACAGAACCTCCTCCGATGAGAACAGATTGATTACCTTGCGTATCTCGGCGTTTTCGATATGCTTTCCGTTTACGATTTTCTCGTAAACCTTCGACTCATTACAATTGCCGAGATATTTCAGATGTTTCAACTTTTTGTGCTTTGGTTTTTCGAGCGGTCGCGAATGACCGTCTGTGATGTGGGCGTACTCCCCGTCGGCATCGAGCACAACGAAAAGCCTGTTCTCGTCTCTTCCCCGCAGGGCTTTGACGATACTGCCCGCCTCAATGTCAACCATGTTTACTTTTTCCTCCAAAAGCCTGAGTTTGCCTGTATTTCGTCGCAACGCCCTCAGCGTTGCTTCCTCCATACCGAACGGAACTCATCCGTCATAGAGATGTGAGTATTAACGGCTCTCCTTTGCGGATAGCAATCGTGTTCTCATAATGAGCCGATAACTTTCCGTCCAGGGTCTCCACAGTCCAGCCGTCTTTCAACCTCTTTACGTCCGGCACTCCGGCATTGACCATGGGCTCGATAGCGATAGTCATACCGCTTTGAAGCCTTCTGCCCTTGCCTTTCACGCCGTAATTCGGTACATCCGGGTCTTCGTGCAGGTGTGTTCCGACACCGTGGCCGACGTACTCATAAACAACGGAAAATCCAAACTTTTTGACGTAGGATTCTATTGCGTTTCCGACATCTCCGAGTCTGTAACCGTCTTGCGCGTACATTATGCCTTCAAAAAAGCTCTGCTTTGTAACGTCTATAAGACGCTGAGCTTCTTTTGAGATATTTCCCGCACCGTAGGTGCGCGCGGTATCTCCGTGGTAGCCGTTTAACAGAACACCGACATCAATACTCACGATATCCCCATCTGCAATAACTCTGTTTGCGGACGGAATCCCATGTATGACCTGATTGTTGATCGAGATGCATGCAGTCGCGGGAAATCCGCCGTAGCCCTTGAATGAGGGTATACCACCCTTGCTTTTGATAAACCGCTCCATAACGTCGTTTATGTGCTTGGTAGTAACACCGGGCTTTACGTTTTCACCGCCGAGAGCCAACGCTTCGGCTGCGACCTGCCCTGCCTTGTACATAAGTTCGATTTCGCGGTCGGTTTTAATGGTTATCATCGAGTCACGCTTTCAAAGCTTCATTTACGAGAGCCGTCGTATCCGCTACCTCTTCCTGCCCCTCAACAAGAACGAGTTTTCCCGTTTTCTTGTAGTAGTCTTTGAGAGGCGCGGTCTTTTCGTAATAAACCTTCAATCTGTCAAGAACGACTTCGGGTTTATCGTCGTCGCGCAGGATAAGACTCTCGCCGCATTTATCGCACGTTCCTTCGGCAGTCGGCTTTTTGTAAACGATGTGGTATGACATACCGCAGCCTTTGCAAACACGTCTGCCGCTCATGCGTTTTACGATATCCTCGTCCTTTACCTCTATGCTGATGACCTTTGACAGTTCAATGCCCATTTCCGCAAGCATTTTGTCAAGAGCCTCCGCCTGAGGTATCGTTCTCGGAAAACCGTCCAGAATAAATCCGTTTTTGCAATCGTCCTTTTGCAAACGCTCTTTGACGATAGCAATAACGTCCTCGTCCGAAACAAGCCCGCCGCCTTCCATGACAGCTTTGACTTTCAGCCCGAGAGGCGTTTCGGCGGCAATCGCTTCACGAAGAATGGCGCCCGTGGAAATCTGCGGGATACCGTATTTTTCGGAAATCTTTTCCGCCTGTGTACCCTTGCCGGCGCCGGGAGCGCCGAGAAGAATCAAATTAAGCATATTGCGTTCCTTTCTTCCGTTCCTCCGTCGGAACACGGCATTTCTCTGCCGTGTTCCGACTTCGGAAATAACTGTCAAACTTATCTGAGGAATCCTTTCGACTGACGCATAAGCATCTGGGATTCAAGTTGTTTAACGGTTTCAAGAGCAACGCTTACAAGAATCATTACGGATGTACCGCCGAGAGCAAGACCGGTCATTGCTTCACCGAAGATCGCTTCGAGAATGTAAGGAACGGTTGCGATGATTCCGAGGAACAGCGCGCCGACTATCGTAACTCTGTTAACCACTCTGATAATGAAATCGGATGTCGGTTTACCGGGTCTGATACCGGGGATTGTTCCGCCGTTATTCTTGATATTGTTCGATATCTCAACAGGATTGTACTGAATGGAGATATAGAAGAAGTTGAATGCAATGATAAGAACAAATGCGAGAATGATGTAGATCGGGCTCGTGGACGAGAAGTGATTCGTCACGAACTTTGCCAAGCCGCTGTTCGGGAAGAACTGCGCTATTGTTGCGGGAAGACCTACTATCGCATAAGTGAAGATGATGGGCATAACGCCGGTCATTGCAACCTTTACGGGAAGGAATGTGCTTTGGCCGCCGTACATCTTTCTGCCGACCTGACGCTTTGCGTACTGTATGGGAATGCGTCTTTCGGCACTGTCCATAAATACGATGAACGCAAACATAACAAGTCCGAGAACAACAAAGATGGGGATTATCCACCAGTAGCCGGTCTGCGCCTTCTGAACGCAGTAACCGACAAGGCTGACACCGCGCGAAACGATGGAAGCAAAAAGTATTATGGAGATACCGTTGCCTATTCCCTTTTCGTCAATGCTTTCGCCCAGCCACATAACAAGCATGGAGCCTGCAAGCAAAAGAACAACGAATATCGCGATACCGAACCACTCGGGCATACCGTTGGGAAGGTTCATCAGGGAGGTGGAGTAGCCGTTGGTCATTATCGTGTAATAACCGAAAGCCTGAATAAGACCTATGCCTATCGTAAGGAAACGAGTTGCGTTTTTAAGTTTCTTCTTTCCCGCTTCGCCGCCGTCTTTCTGCAATCTTTCAAGTGCGGGAATGGCAACGGTAAGAAGCTGAATGATAATGGATGCGTTGATGTACGGCTGTATCGTCAGCGCAAAGAGTGTTCCGTATGCAAGCGCGTTACCGGAAAGCATATTGAAGTAACCGAGAAGCGTGCTGCTTTGGGAACTGAAGAAACTTTGAAGTGCATCCGTGTTAACAAACGGAACGGGGATGTTTATACCGATTCTGAAAAGTATTATAATAAAGCAAGTAAATACGATCTTCGCTTTGAGGTCGCTTGTCTTCCAAGCATTTCTCAGGGTCGTAAAAATATTCATTTATTATAACACCTCAGCTTTCCCGCCTGCCGCTTCGATCTTGGCTTTTGCGCTCTCGGAGAACTTCGCAGCCTTAACCGTGAGTTTCTTTTCGATTTCGCCATCGCCGAGGATCTTAACAGCAACGGCAGTGCCGCTGATCATATTCTTCGCGTAAAGTTCTTCCGCGGTTACGACCGTGCCGTCCTCGAACTCGTTGAGAACGCCGACATTAACGGTTTCGTAAACCACCTTAAACGGATAGTTGGAGAAGCCTCTTTTGGGAAGTCTTCTTGAAAGGGGCATCTGACCGCCTTCAAAGCCGGGTCTGACTCCGCCGCCGGAACGTGCGTTCTGACCTTTGTGGCCCTTACCCGCAGTTTTTCCGTTACCGGAACCGATGCCTCTGCCCTTTCTGTACGGTGCTTTGACTGCGCCGTCAGCGGGTGCAAGATCATGCAATTTCATATTGGGCACCTCCTTAATCTTCTACTTTGATAAGGTAACAAATCTTTTTTACCTTACCTTCTGTTGCAGCGTTCTTAGGCTGAGTGGTCGTGTCGCCTATTTTTCTCAGACCGAGGGAATTCGCTGTTGCGATGTGATCCTTGTGTCTACCTATCAAGCTTTTAACAAGCGTGATCTTAATCGTATTTTCAGACATCTGCAACCCCTCCTTAACCCAAGATTTCTTCAACAGACTTGCCTCTCGTCTGCGCAACCTGCGCCGCGTCTCTCAGGGTCGAAAGACCGTTGATAGTCGCGTGAACAACGTTCTGCGGGTTACGGGAACCGAGTGCTTTTGTTCTGATGTCTTTTACTCCCGCCATTTCGAGAACGGCACGAACCGCACCGCCCGCGATAACGCCGGTACCTTTTGCAGCGGGTTTAAGAACCACGCGGCTGGCACCGTAGCAAGCAACTATTTCATGAGGAATAGTTGTGCCTTTAAGGGAGATTCTGACGAGATTTTTCTTTGCGTCTTCAATGCCCTTGTTGACTGCATCGGGTATCTCGACGGACTTGCCGAGGCCTACGCCTACAACGCCGTTTCCGTCGCCGACAACCATCAGAGCGGCAAACTTCATTTTTCTACCGCCCTTAACTGTTTTCGACACACGGCTGAGAGATACGAGTTTTTCGTTCAAATTCAATGCTGACGCATCTATTTTTTCGTACATTTATACATATCCTCCTGTTACTTTATTAGAAGTTCAGTCCGCCTTCTCTTGCGCCTTCCGCAAGGGAACGAACTCTTCCGTGATAAAGATAGCCGCCTCTGTCAAAAACAACATCTTTAATATTTTTAGCCTGAGCCTTCTCGGCAATTTTAAGTCCGATTGCTTTTGCCGCGTCAACGTTTCCGCCGTACTCATTGAAGTCCTTGTCAACGGTCGAAGCCGAAACAAGCGTTACGCCGGTCTCATCGTCGATGATCTGAGCGTAGATGTTCTTCAAGGAACGGTAAACGCAAAGACGGGGGCAAGCAGCAGTACCGCTGATCTTGCCGCGGACACGCTTATGCCTTTGAAGTCTTGCTTTATTGGAATCTTTTCTGCTAACCATAAAACGATTATCCTCCTATTACTTCGGAACGAAGAGCACGGTGGGTTATTTCTTACCCTTACCTGCTTTACCTTCCTTGATTCTGACATACTCACCGGCATATCTGATACCCTTGCCGTGGTACGGCTCAGGCGGCTTCTTGCCGCGGATCTCGGCGGCTACCTGGCCGACACGCTGCTTGTCGCAACCGCTTACGACTACCGTCGTCTGGTTGGGGCAATCAAGTTTGATGCCGTCAGATTCTGCTACAACGACAGGATGTGAATATCCAATCGTGAAGACCACCGTGTTTGCCTGTTTCTGAACTCTGTAACCGATACCCTGGATTTCAAGGGTCTTGGAGTAACCGTTTGTTACGCCCTCGACCATATTGGCTATCAAGGTTCTTGTCAAGCCGTGCAAAGCCTTATGTTTCTGGTCTTCGGACGGACGTTCAACCGTAACAACGGAACCGTCTACTTTGATTATCATATCGGGATGCATCGTGCGAGAAAGTTCGCCTTTGGGTCCCTTTACGGTTACCGTGTTATCGGGCGCAAGCGTGAGCGTCACGCCTGCGGGTATATCAATATGCTTTCTACCAATTCTTGACATATATTTACCTCATTTCTTTACCAAACGAATGCGAGGACTTCGCCGCCGACATTTTCTTTTCTTGCCGCTTTGTCGGTCATAACGCCCTTGGAAGTCGAGACAATCGCAACACCGAGGCCTCTCATGACCTGGGGGATTTCCTCTTTTCCGACGTAAGTACGAAGGCCGGGCTTCGAGATACGTTTAAGTCCCTGAAGAACCTTGGACTTGTTGGGACCGTATTTAAGGAATACCTTAATTACATCCTGTTTGCCGTCGTCGATTACGTTGAAGGACTTTATATAACCCTCATCAACAAGGATCTGAGCGATCTGCTTTTTCATGTTGGATGCGGGAATCTCAACACTTTCGTGTTTCGCATTATTTGCATTTCTGATACGAGTAAGCATATCCGCGATAGGATCTGTTGTATTCATATCTGTTACCTCCTTAATAATTCAAACTAACAGCTTTACCAACTTGCCTTCTTCACACCGGGGATCTGACCTTTGTAAGCAAGTTCACGGAAGCAGATACGGCAGATACCGTACTTTCTGAGATAACCGTGAGGTCTGCCGCAGATCTTGCATCTGTTGTATGCTCTTGCGGTGTATTTGGCAGGCTTCTGCTGTTTCAAAATCATAGCTTTCTTTGCCATATTCAGTTGCCTCCTTATTTCGCAAACGGCGCGCCCATAAGAGTAAGAAGTTCTTTTGCTTCTTCGTCCTTGGTTGCCGTTGTAACGAACATGATATCCATTCCGCGAACCTTGTCGATCTTGTCATACTCGATTTCGGGGAAGATAAGTTGTTCTTTGATACCGAAAGCGTAGTTTCCGCGTCCGTCGAAAGATTCACCGTTGATACCGCGGAAGTCACGAACTCTGGGAAGAGCGAAGTTGAAGAGTCTGTCTATAAACTCATACATTCTGTCGCCGCGAAGAGTTACTTTGACACCAATGGGCATGCCCTTACGGAGTTTGAAGTTTGCAACGGATTTTCTCGCCTTGCAGACAACCGGATGCTGACCGGTGATAACAGCAAGGTCCGCCATGGCGGAGTCTATGACCTTTGAATTATCTTTTGCGTCACCGCAAGCGATGTTGATAACAACTTTGTCAAGCTTGGGGATCTGCATGGGGCTCTTGTACTCGAATTTCTTCATGAGCGCGGGAGCAACTTCGCTTCTGTAATAATCTTTAAGTCTGGCCATTTTAAGTCGTCCTCCCTCTCAATTAAAATTCCGCATTGCATTTTCTGCAATATCTGATTTTCTTGTCGCCGTCAAACTTATAAGCGGGACGTACGGCTTTGCCGCACTTCGGGCAAACAAGCTGAACTTTGCACGCGTAAAGCGCTCCGTCGGTTTTAACGATGCCGCCAGTTTCGCCCTGTTTTCTGGGTTTAACGTGCTTCGTAACCTGGTTAACGCCCTCAACGATGACTTTTTTCTCCTTCGGAGAAACGGCAACGACCTTGCCTTTGCCGCCCTTTGCCTTGCCGGAAAGAACTACGACGGTATCACCTGTTTTAATATGCATAACGTGGTTCCTCCTTTACAGAACTTCGGGAGCCAGAGAAAGAATCTTGGTGTATTCTTTGTCTCTGAGTTCTCTCGCGATGGGCCCAAAAATACGGGTACCTCTGGGGTTTTTGTCGTCTTTGATTATAACCGCAGCGTTTTCGTCGAACTTGATATACGAACCGTCTGCTCTTCTGAGTCCTCTTACGGAACGAACAACAACGGCTTTAACAACTTCGCCCTTCTTAACCGTTCCGTTGGGAGCGGCTTTCTTGACGCTGCAAACAACTACGTCGCCGATGTTGGCGAACTTTCTGCCGGAGCCGCCGAGGACTCTGATGCACATAAGTTCTTTGGCACCGGTGTTGTCGGCAACTTGCAGATATGTCTGCTGTTGAATCATAATAATTCTCCTTTACTTAACTGAGTATACTCGCTTTCGCTTGGCGACCGCCGCGACGCGGACAGTCACCGTGCGCATACGGAATTATTAAGCGTTTGTCGAAGCCGACACGCTTTATTATTTCGCCTTTTCAACGATCTCAACGATACGCCATCTCTTGTCCTTGGACAGAGGTCTCGTTTCCATAACGAGAACTTTGTCGCCGACGCGGCATTCGTTGTTTTCGTCGTGTGCCTTGAGCTTGTAGGTGGAACGCATAACCTTCTTGTAAACAGGATGTCTGTAATGTTCCTGAACAGCTACAACGACCGTTTTATCCATTTTGTCGGATACGACAAGACCAACTCTGGTCTTTCTTAAAGATCTTTCCATCGTTATTTACCTCCTGTCCAGATTACGCGTTTTTCTTTTCGTTAAGGACCGTCATAACAACGGCGATTTCCTTACGAACGGACGCAATACGCATGGGATTGTCAAGTTGATTCGTCGCATGCTGGAAACGAAGAGCAAAGATCTCCTCTTTAAGTTCCCCGAGTTTCTTTTCAAGATCCTCGACGGAGAGAGCCTTGATGGCTGCAAGATCCTTCTTTTTCATTATGCGTCACCTCCAACTTCGAAATCGGATTTCTTAACGAACTTGGTTTTGATGGGAAGTTTGTGACCTGCAAGACGCATAGCTTCTCTTGCTATCTCTTCGGAAACGCCTTCCATCTCGAACATGATGCGGCCGGGTTTAACAACCGCTACCCAATACTCGGGAGAACCTTTACCGGAACCCATTCGGGTTTCAGCCGGTTTTTCGGTTATCGGCTTATCGGGGAATATTTTTATCCAAACCTTACCGCCTCTTTTGATGTATCTCGTCATCGCGATACGGGCAGCCTCGATCTGGTTTGAAGTGATCCATGCCGGCTCGGTCGCTACAAGACCGTACTCGCCGGAGGACAGTTTGGTTCCTCTCGTCGCCTTACCGGTAAGACGTCCACGGTGAACTCTTCTATATTTTACTCTTTTTGGCATTAACATGGCGTCTTTCCTCCCTTACTTCGAGTTTCTTGCCTGCGTTGAGGATCTCACCTTTGTAGATCCAAACCTTTACGCCGATACGTCCGTAGGTCGTTGCGGCTTCCGCAAAGCCGTAGTCGATGTCGGCACGGAGCGTTTGCAGAGGAATGGTTCCCTCGTGATAATGCTCGGAACGTGCGATTTCGGCACCGCCGAGACGACCTGCAACGTTGGTCTTTATACCCTTGGCGCCCGCTTTCATTGCTCTGTCGATAGCGGAACGGGTTGCTCTTCTGAAAGAAATTCTCTTTTCGAGGTCAAGTGCGATTCTTTCCGCAACAAGCTGTGCGTTAAGATCCTGTCTCTTTTCCTCAACGATAGTCAAAGCAACGGGCTTTTTGATGAGTTTTTCGATGCTCTGTCTGAGCTTTTCGATCTCGGTGCCGCCCTTGCCGATAACCGCGCCGGGTCTTGCACAGTGAACGAATACCTTAACTCTTCCGCCGTTTCTTTCTATCTCGATTTTCGGAACTCCGGCAGATGCGATCTTCTTCTTGACGAACTTTCTGATCTTGTCGTCTTCAACGACGAGATCGCCGAATTGATCATCGCGAACAAACCATCTGGAATCCCAGTTACGGATAATGCCTACTCTCAGGCCGTGCGGGTTAACTTTCTGTCCCATAATGTCTGTCCTCCTATTCTTTCTCTGCCAAGATCATTGTGATGTGAGATGATCTCTTCAGTATTCTGTCGGCGCTTCCTCTTGCTCTCGCCATAACTCTTTTCATCGTTTTGGCGGGGTCGACGTAGCAAGTCTTAACATAAAGCTTGGAAACATCCATATTGTGGTTGTTTTCAGCGTTTGCCATTGCTGATTTCAGAAGTTTCAGCACCGGTGCGGCAGGCGCATTCGGAGTGTTCTGAAGAATCGCAACAGCTGTTGCGGCATCTTTACCTCTGATGAGGTCAAGAACTATCTTAACCTTTCTCGGGGTAATACGAAGATCCCTTAAATAAGCTTTTGCTTCCATAATTCTCGTTTACCTCCTTGCGCTTTACTTACCGTTGTTGGACGTCTTGGAACCTGCGTGGCCCTTGAACAGTCTTGTCGGTGCGAACTCGCCGAGTTTGTGTCCTACCATGTCCTCGGTTACATATACGGGAACATGCTTTCTTCCGTCGTGAACAGCGAAGGTGTGACCTACGAACTGCGGGAAGATGGTGGACGCTCTCGACCACGTTTTGATAACGCGCTTCTCGTTCGTCTTATTCATTTCTTCGACCTTTTTCATAAGCGATGCTTCGACGTAAGGTCCTTTTTTAATGCTTCTGCTCATATCTCAACACCTCCCGTTTATTTCGCGTTTCTGCGCTTAACTATGAATTTATCGGACTTGTTCTTCTTGGAACGTGTCTTGTAACCCATAGCAGGTTTACCCCAAGGAGTAACAGGGCCCGGTCTTCCGACGGGAGACTTACCTTCACCACCGCCGTGGGGGTGGTCGCAGGGGTTCATTACGGAACCGCGAACGGTAGGTCTGATACCCATGTGACGTTTTCTGCCCGCTTTACCGAGGTTTACGTTTTCGTGGTCGGAGTTGCCGACGGTACCTACGGTTGCTTTGCAGTTAAGAGCGATCATACGAACTTCGCCGGAGGGAAGTCTGAGCTGTGCGTAGCCGTTCTCTTTTGCCATAACCTGTGCATACATTCCGGCAGCTCTTACAAGTTGAGCGCCTTTGCCGGGGTGCATCTCTACGTTGTGAACGAGAGTACCGAGGGGAATGAATTCAAGAGGCAGGCAGTTGCCCGGTTTGATATCGGCTTCAACGCTGCTTCTGATCTTATCGCCTACGGAAAGTTTATCCGGAGCGATGATATACGCTTTTTTGCCGTCCTCATACTGAATGAGAGCGATGTTTGCGCTTCTGTTGGGGTCGTACTCGATAGATACAACCGTTGCTTCCGCATCGGTGGTGTTTCTCTTGAAATCTATCAGTCTGTACTTTCTTCTGACTCCGCCGCCCTTGTGACGAACGGTGATTCTTCCGTAACTGTTACGTCCGGAATGTTTTTTGAGGCTTACGAGGAGCGATCTTTCGGGCTTCTTCGCAGTTATCTCTTCAAAAGTCAGAACGGACATTCCTCTTCTGGAGGGAGTCGTCGGCTTATAAACTTTAACTGGCATCTGTCTTCCTCCTTATTACGTCAAGCTGTCGAAGAACGGAATCGTCTTCGAATCTTCGGTGAGCGTGACGATCGCTTTTCTGTAAGCGGCGGTCTTGCCGGAGGTGTAACCTCTTCTGCGTTCCTTGCCTCTGCAATTCATCACGTTGACGGATTTAACTTTCGTACCCTTGAAAAGAGTCTCAACCGCTTCCTTGATCTCGATCTTGTTAGCGTCTTTTGCGACCTTGAAGGTGTACTTGCGTTGGCTACGCATAATGTCCATGGATCTCTCGGTCACAACCGGAGTAAGGATTATATCCTGTGTAAACTTACTCATTATGCATAAACCTCCTCTGTTTTATTTACGGCATCTTTCGTCATGATAAGAACGTCGTGTTTGATGATGTCGTATACGTTAAGGGTGTTGACGTAAAGAGTCTTAACGCCCTCGATGTTTCTTGCGCTGCTGATAACGATGTCGTTGGCATCGGATTTTGCGTCAACAACGATGAGCGCCTTTTTGCCCGCAGCGTTGAGAGCCGCAAGAACCTCAACCATTTTCTTGGTCTTCGGTGCGTCAAACGCAAGGCTGTCAACAACGATGAACTCCTCTGCCGCAACCTTGGAAGAGAATGCGGATTTGAGAGCAAGTCTCTTTGCTTTCTTGTTCATCGTGATTCTGTAGCTGCGCGGCTTGGGACCGAGCGCTACGCCGCCGTGCGTCCACTGCGGTGCGCGGATGGAGCCCTGACGAGCACGGCCTGTGCCCTTCTGTCTCCAAGGCTTTCTGCCGCCGCCTCTGACTTCTGTTCTTGTCAGAGTGGACTGCGTTCCCTGACGCTGATTTGCAAGATACTGTTTAACTGCCTCGTGGATAACGATGGGGTTAACGGGAACAGCGAAAATTCCGTCGTTGAGTTCGATGGTGCCTGCTTCGGCGCCTTTCATGTCATAAACTTTGTAATTCATCTGTTATATCCCCCTTCCTACGAGCGCTTTTTGACTGCGGTCTTAACTGCAACGAGACCGCCGTTGGGACCGGGAACGGCGCCCTTGATGGCGATGAGGTTGTTTTCCGCATCAACTTTAACAACTTCAAGGTTCTGGATCGTAACCTGAACGCTGCCCATGTGTCCGGGCATGCCCTTACCCTTCATAACTCTGGAGGGGTCGGTGTTCGCGCCCATGGAACCCTGGTGTCTGTGGTAACCGGAAGTACCGTGCGATGTCGGCTGTCTGTGGAAGCCGAGACGTTTGATGGTGCCCTGGTAACCGTGACCCTTGGAAACGCCCGTGACGTCGATCTTGTCGCCCGCCGCGAAGGTGTCCGCTTTTATGATGTCACCTACGTTAAGTTCGGAGGAGTTATCAAGTTTGAACTCTTTAAGAACTCTCTTGTAAGCAACCTGTGCTTTGTCAAAATGACCTTTTCTCGGTTTAACGACCAGCTTTTCTCTGAGGTCTTCAAAACCGAGCTGTACGGCATCGTATCCGTCGGTGTCGGTCGTCTTCTTCTGCACAACAACGCAGGGACCGCACTCAACAACGGTTACGGGAACGACATTTCCGGCTTCCGTGAAAAGCTGCGTCATGCCGATCTTTCTGCCAATGATTCCTTTTTCCATTTTAGAATTACTCCTTTCGGTTATTGGTTGGCGTTTGCCAACTTGACCGCGTTCGATGTTTTCATCGACGGGAATAGCTTTTAGCGGTTAGCTATCATAAAACCTGTCATGGCAAAAGACAAATTAGTTTTTCTTATTGTTTGATTTCCATATCGACGCCTGCGGGAAGTTCGATTCCTATAAGCGCTTCAACGGCTTTCTGATTGGGTTTGATCACGTCGATAACTCTTTTGTGAGTTTTTGTCTCGAACTGTTCTCTGGAATCCTTGTACTTGTGAACCGCACGAAGAATGGTGATAACTTCGCGATCGGTCGGCAGGGGTACGGGACCGGAAACGGTTGCGCCGAATCTCTTTGCAGTTTCAACTATCTTTGCAGCTGACATATCAATGAGATTGTGGTCGTAAGATTTCAAGCGGATTCTGATCTTTTCCTGTTTAGCCATTGTAAATGTTCGCCTCCTCATATTATTCGGGTCTCTGCCCTGATTTTTATGGGCTTTCAAGACCCATCAAAGTATGGAGATGAATAACCGAACACTCAAAGCCTGATCTTATGTGTTTTTCTTGCCTTTTCGCAAAAAAATGCCGGGACAAGGCAAACCTATCCCGAACCATAAAACTTGCCGAGTGGTAAAGCGGCGGGTGCGTTTTCTCACGGCGAGAGTAATTGTCGCCGTTTCGCAACGTGAAAACGCGGTTGTCGCATTACATCAACTAAATTCGGTATTTCATCCAATGTGTTGGATAATGCTCGCGCGGAATTCTCTGTCACCTTTACCGGGGTGAATTTCAGTAACCTCCGCGGTCATCGCACCTTTTGCATTTTTGCCATGCAAGTTATTATAACATATATTATATATGCTTGTCAAGCCAAAAACTGCATTTTCTCAACTTTTTAGGTGAATTTTTTGTAACATTAAGCCTGTTTTCGGGCCGATTTTCATTTTTGTAACTTTTCAACAATCTTTTACGGTAAAATTCTACCCTGTAAACAAGACTTTTCGCACACACGGAACGGTGAAAACGCTCAAACAGAACTTTAAAACACGATTTTGAATATACTCAACAAAACCACCCCAAAAGTAATTTCGCAGAAATTTTCAGTACACACGGTTCGGCGGAAATGTCAAAAAAAATGGTGTGTTTCCAAGACAGACACAAACAGAATAGTACTCAACCTTAAAAGTAAGATTCAACTTTAAAAGTAAAAACAACACTCACCCAAAAAGTTCGGCACACGCGGCAAGGTGGGAACGTTCAAATTAAAAAATATATACGCACGCATACGCGCGCGTATATATAATTAATGTAGACAAGTTATTTTTTTGTCATGTATTGCCGTGCCGAAGCATTCCGACCGTCAATACGAGAACAGAGACTTTTTTCAAAAATCCGTCAGGCGACAGGACGATATACTCAACTCAAAGAGTCGATTCTGCCCGCGACAAAAAAGAACAATATCATCGCATCAGCTATATCTACGGAGTCATCGGCGTTAAAATCACAAACATTCAATTGTTCTTCCACGAGTTTTTGCCGCCCCGCAACGTGATAGAAAAGAAGCATTGCGTCCTCAATATCAACGCTTTTATCGCCGTTTATATCGCCTAAAATGATATCAATCTCTATGTCATCATTCGGATCCGAAGATTCGTATTCGGTATAATCAAGGCATATCCAGCCTGTCTTGCCGTCATATGAGATCTTGCCCCACACACCTTTTATCTCCGTAACCTTAACGGTGGTTTCGTCACGGAGAGAACCTATAACGTCGCCGGAAATCGGAGCGGAGCGAACTCTCAAAGTCGTACCAGCACAAGTAACAATGTATGTACCAGGGCAATAATCGACCGTCAGCGTAAGAGTTTTCGCCGCGGCTTTTCCGCCGGCGTTGCGTGCGGTAACATTTACAAGATATGTTCCGCCGAGGGTAACTTCTATCGAAAGATTGTCTTCCGAAACGACAGTATTCAGAACTTCCAGGCTTTCCACGGAATTCTTTACATTTACCGTTACAACATACTCGACTTTCGCGTCGGAAGAAAATTTCAAATTCAATTTATCGGAAAGTTTTACCTCCGATACATCGACAACGACAGAACACGTTGTCGGAGCAGTGCAAGTGGCATATTCAAGAGAAATCCAGCCTGTTATGTTTTTATAAGTGATTTTGCCCCATGAACCGTTCACCTCGGTAACGTTCACAACGGTCCCGTTGTCAAGTTGCCCCACTATCGCTGCCGATGTGGAGGCGCTTGCTCTAACGTTAAGCGGGATATTCGACGTGTCTGACGTATGGACCGTATATACGCCCGGCAAAAAAGACGACGGAGTATCGGGAGTTTCGGTCGAACCGCTCGACTCTTTCAGCGCATAAGGCGCCGAATAAGTATAAGAGAATTTCGACTTCAATTCGGAAACGGTTTTTCTTCCCCATCTGATTTCACAGCCGCGGGAAACACCGACGCCGTTGGCGTCGCCGAAATAAACATATCCGTCTTTAATCGCAGTTACAAAGATGTAATGCTCGGAGCCGTAATAACCGGTATAAACAACAATGTCACCTGGTTTTATGGCATCAAAAGAATACGCTTTTGCTCTTTTTCTCGCTGATACGCCGTAAGCGTCATAAGCAAGTTTAAGAACAAAGCCCCAACATTGGATGGCATTTTCAAAACTGTTGCAGCCGCAAGTTCCGTACCAACTGCAAGCGCTGTGATGCGTGCAGGGTTTATCCGTCCAACCGTCGGGATTGTTGGCTCCCGAACCGTGATTCCAATACTTTCCGTTCGGGAACTTTTCCATAAGTTCGTCAACCGTCAGCAGTTTTGCTTTCGACGCCGCCTGAGAAACGACAATACCGGATGCAAGCGTAACGGTCATAATAAACGCCATAAGAAAGGCGAATATTCGTTTTCGCATAAAATGCAACACCTCCTATTTTACCGTCCCCTCGGACGCCCCTTGCGTCTCGACAGTGCGACGTTACCCTCGGTTCATTGACTTCGGGCATAGAGAAGAATTATTCGTCGCGGGGTACGATATAAAACAGCCGTGCAAGCGTCTGAAACAAAAAAGTTTTCGACGCCGAGTTTTTAAAAGGCAGACCACAAAACCGCGCTTCTCCGACGCGCTCTGTTCATGGTTTCACGGTCATGCCGATTTACACGACATATGTATTATATCACAAAAACCGCTCTGCGTCAAGCAAACGGGCGGCATTGGAGGATATTGTCAAATTTTAAAAAGAAAAATTTCTAATCACTGACACGGATTACAAAGCACAAAACCGCACACTTTTAAAGTGCAAAAACTGTGCAAAAAGCCATAACGGCGGGAATCAGAAGCCGTCCTGATTCCCGCCGTTAGGCATTCTTCCCTCGAAATCGAAAGAATATTTCGTATGAAAGTTTTGAAAGTTGTTTTTAACATAAATGACTTGTCAATATTTCGAAACTTTGAGTCTTACTATAACAAGAGCTTTCTGCGCGTCGCCGCTGCCGTCAAGTACGAAGTAATCGACAAGTTCGTCGCCGACTTCGCTTATAAGGTTTATCTGCGGCAGATATGTCGTAAACAGCATTATGTCGCCGTTATTGGTTCGGGGCATATACACGGTCTTTTCTGCATTGTTCAGATTGTCGAGTCCCGCAACGGTCATAAAGCAGATATAACCGTATTCGTCGTTAACGTATCCGTCAACGGTCTTGCTGAGTATATCGAGAACACTCTGTTCCGAATAAGTTCCGTAATTCGGAATTTCCGAACCGTCGGTGAGATATTTGATATAATTTTCGGTAATATAATCCGATTCGTTCTCCGTCGTCTGTTTTGACGATGCCTGTGCAGCTGCATCGGGAACATCTCTCGAAATATATTCACCGAGAGACTTCTGCCGTTGTTCCAAAGAGAATGCGCTGAACACGACAGCAAAAACTATAAGCAGACAGGCGGCAATGGGCGCCGCGACACGCATAACGCGGTTGAACGGGATAACGGTTTTCTTCTTTTCCGGCAGAGCCGATATACGCGCCATAACCGACGAGGTGAAGTCTTCGTCGAGTTTCGGACTGCGGTCGCGAAGCGTTTCTTTTATAAATTTTGCGTTTTCATATTCGCGGCAACAATTTTCACATTCCGAAAGATGCAGGAAAAACGCGCTTCTGACATCTTCCGACGCAGAATTATCAAGTATTTTGTCGATACAACCGTCAAAATCTTCACATCTGAATTTCATACGTTTTTTCCCCTTTCTTTCGTTCTCATTATTTTAGACGAAGCAAATCGTTAAAAGTTCCGTCATTCCGATAATTTTTTTCGCAAACTTTCACGCGCTCTGTTTATACGGGATTTGACAGTGCCTTCTCTGACGCCCGTCATCTTTGATATTTGCTCATAACTGAATCCGTGAACGTCTCTGAGTTCAATCATTTTTCTCTGTTCTTCGGGCAATTCCGCAAGAGCCGCAAATATTTTTTTACGCAGAGAGGTTCTTTCAAACGCTTTTTCGGGCTGCGTTTCTTCTGCGGCTCTCAAATTCCGCATTTCCGAATCGTCTTCGTCAAAAAGGCTTTTCGAGTCGGGCGTTTTTCCGCTCTTCCGACAAAAATCAAGAGCCGTATTGTAAGCGATTCTGTAAAGCCACGTCGAAACGGAACTTGTGCCGTTAAAGGAAGCGATCGACGTATATGCTTTAACAAAAGTGTCCTGCGCAAGATCTCTTGCGTCCTCTTCATTCCGAACAACGGAAACAATAACGCGGAACACGTTTTCCTGGTTGTCACGGACAAGCCGTTCAAAGGCGTCGTGATCTCCGTGTCTCAATTTTTTTAACTCTTCGTCGGTCAAGTCCGTCACCTCCGTTCGGCATTGTTTTTTTGATTAACTGCATATTTATATTGCACCCGTCGGCGCTTGTTACCGTTCATTCATAAAATCGGTAAGCAAATTTTCGACTTCATTAAAAGTCTTTGCCGAGAATACGGCATTTTTGATTTTTGCGGCGCCGTGCATACCTTTCAGATAATACGCAAGATGTTTGCGCGCTTCGGGAATAGCGACTTTTTCACCCTTTATCAGGCACATATCACGAACTTGTTCCAAAGCCACGGTCAACCGCGTTTTTTCGTCAAATTCGGAATAACTGCCGCTCTGTATATAACTTTTTATCTGTTCGAATATAAAAGGATTGCCAAGCGCTCCCCTGCCGACGGCGATACCGTCAACCCCCGTTTGCTCATACATATTTTTCGCATCTTCGGGGCCGAACACATCTCCGTTTCCGAAAACGGGAACGGATACGGCAGACGTTACCGCGCGGATGATATTCCAATCGGCTTTTCCCGAATAAAGTTGTGTTTTCGTTCTGCCGTGAACTGTAATGCTTTTTGCTCCCGCTTCTTCGCACATGACACCGAACTCTACGGCATTTATATGCTTTTCGTCATATCCCGAACGGAATTTGACGCTGACGGGAAGTTCTGTTGCGGAAACTACCGCACGAATAACGCTTTCCGCCTTTTTCAAATCTTTCATAAGAGCGCAGCCGTCTCCGTTGTTGACTATTTTCGGCATAGGGCAGCCCATATTTATGTCTATTCCCGCAGGCGACAGTTTTGAAACTTCCTTTGCCGCAAAAGCCATTATTTCCGGCTCCGAACCGAATATCTGGACAAGAACAGGCTGTTCGAAATGTTCAAAAGCGAGCAATGTTGCCGTTTTTTTATCCGAATAAAAAAGCCCTTTTGCACTCACCATTTCGGTGGTTACGATATCCGCGCCGAAACGTTTGCAAACACGACGGAACGAGCCGTCCGAAAAACCCGCAAGCGGAGCAAGCGCCGTTTTGAAAATTGACATAGCCGAAATAACCCTTCGGAAAAATTTTTCAGAATATATTTTTTTCACGTTTTGAGAATTTTCTATTGACATGTATCGCATTGTGTGATATAATACATTCGCAATAAAGTGAAAGGAGGATCCCGATGCTGTTCGGAAAGGGATATGAAGAACCCGAAAAAAAGGTCTTCGACAAATCAAAAATACTGCGTCTCGGAACAGAGGGGAAATGGTGCACGTTCACAGGGCATCGTCCGACAAAGCTCGGAATCAAGAGCGAAAGGGATCACCTTTGCGAGGATATAAAGCTCGGGCTTAAACGCGAGATAGCAATAGCCTGCGAACTCGGTTACAGAAACTTTATAACAGGCATGGCACTCGGAGCCGACACATGGGCGGCGCAGGAAGTGCTGCGTTTCCGCTATATTTACGGATTACGTAACGAAACGCTGAAATTGTTTGCCGCCGTGCCGTTTGACGGACAGGAGTTGCAATGGACCATGGCGCAGCAGCAACGATACCAACAGATACTTGCAAACTGCGACGGCGTTTTCTATATAAGTTCCTCGGGCAACGCGGGAGCATATATGGCACGAAACATTTATATGACCGACCACGCAACGCGCCTTATCGCCGTCAGCAACGGTTCTGCGGGAGGAACTCTGCGAACGATAAACGCGGCAATAGAACGGGGAATGGAGATACGGATAATCAACTGTCTGAAAGACAGGATAATGTCTACAACCACTCTTGACTACTGACTTTTCCGTGTTATTCAACCGATTTCAAGGACTCGACCATATCTATGTTTTTGAGACGGAAGTGCATGACCAACGCGACAATGACGGAGAAAACGATAGTCATTGCAAAAGCGAACAGATAACTCATCGGATGTATCTGCCTGCCGAACATAACGGCATCGACCTCGGCGGTCACGATTATGAACCGATGCAAAAATATCCCGAGAACAAGTCCGAGTCCGCTGCCGAGCAATGTCAAAACGACGTTTTCGCGGTAGACGTAACCCGCGACCTCTTTATCCGTGAACCCGAGAACTTTTATGGTCGCTATCTCCCGAGTGCGTTCGGTAATGTTTATATTGGTAAGATTGTAAAGAACAATAAACGCCAACAGGCTTGCGCAAACGATGATAAGAATAACGACGGATATCAGACCTTTAAGCACTTTGTTGAAGTGATCTCTCATATCGAAGAATTTCGAAAGTCCGAGAACATTATCCGTTCCGATTATCTCGGAACAGGTCGCCTCTATATCAGTTCCGTCACGGAATATTCCCCAAACGGTCTCATATTCGGGTCTGCTTCCCACCGCGGCCTCATACTGTTCGGGCGTTGCGTAAACATAACTGTACAGATAATTTTCCGTTATACCGCCGACCGTGAACTCATATGTATTCATTCCGTCGGGGCAAACGGATATCTTATCTCCGACAGAGATACCGAATTTATAAGACAGTTTTTCGGTGATAACAACGCCGTCCGCAGACGGGAAATCAATCTGTTTATGTATGATACGGTCTCGGAACACGATAAAATCATTCAGTTTTTCGGGATTCTCGGGAACGACCAAATATATTCCGAAAGACGCATCGCCGGTTTTCAAGTCTGCGCTCTGCTGATAAACATAAATATCTTCGCCGAGGTCATCGGCAAGCGTCTTGTTCAGAGCAGTATCTTCATCGGAAGATGAAGGGTTTGAGGTTTTTATGACAACGTCATATTTCTGAATCTCATCGAACTGTTTGGGCAGAATATCTCCTATCGAGTCGCGAAGACCGAAGCCCGTAAGCAACAGCGCCGTACAGCCCGAAATGCCTATCAGCGTCATAAAAAATCTTTTTTTGTATCTTATCAGATTCCTTGCGGAAACCTTGTGGGAGAAAGACAATCTCTTCCATATTGGTGTTATCCGTTCAAGGAATACTTTTTTGCCGCTTGTGGGCGGTTTCGGACGCATAAGTTGCGCGGGAACACTTGAAAGTGCCGCAAAGCACGCCCAAAACGTAGTTACACACATACACAAAACGGCAACGGAAGAAGCCAGAACCGCATATTTGACGTTGAATTCAAGAACGATGGGAAATTCGTCGTACATCATCGTGTAAGTTTTTATTATAACGGTCGGGAATATCCAATATCCGAGAAAAACTCCGACAATCGAACCGCTGAGACTCGAAAGTCCCGCATACACAAGATACTTCCCCGCAATCGCGACCTTGCCGTAACCGAGCGCTTTCAGAACGCCTATCTGAACTCTGCGTTCCTCAACCATTCGGGTCATTGTTGTTAAGCACACAAGCCCCGCAACGATAACAAAAAATACGGGAAAAACGCCCGAAATCGCGTCTATTTTATCAGAATTGTCGCTGAAACCCGAATATCCCGTATTATCGGTTCTCGAATATACATAATATGTAGGGCGTTCAAGTTTTTCGAGATCTGCCCTGCCCTCGTCGATTTTTTTCTGCGCATCGTTAATTTCATTGTCTGCATCGGCTTTTGACTTTTCATACTCTGCGCGGGCGGAAGCCATATCCGCATCGCCTTTTTTAATACTCTTTTTTGCGGCTGCAAGTTCTGCCGCCGAATTATCAAGACTTGCTTTTGCGGAAGCAAGTCTTTTTTCCGCGGCGTCAAGTTCGGCATATCCGCCGTCTATTCCCGCTTTCATTTCGGCAAGTTTTTTCCCCGCCTCGGAAAGTTGCTGTCCGAACACGTCGAGTTCCGCTTTTTTGTTTTCATACTCCGCACGGTATGCGGGAGCGTCGGATGAACCCGCGTCTTCAAGAGCTTCAACGTATTTCAAAAGTTCCGCAAGAGAGGCAAGCGAAGCCTGATAAGAAGAAACGGAAGCGTCATATTCCGACTTTTTTGCTTTATATACGTCATTCAGCGCTTCGAGCTTTTCCACAGTTGCGGGCTTCGCCGTCACAAAATCATTATAAGATTTTTCATATTGCGCCAGCGCGGAATTGTACTTTTTCAAACCGTCCGAATAAGATTTTTTTGCAGACGCGAGTTTGGTTTCGCCCTGTTCTATTTCTGCAAGAGCTGCCGCAAGTTTTTCCTCCGCTTCGGCTTTCTTGTCGTCAAGTTCTTGTTGCGAATCGTTTATTCTTTTCGAGTATTCCTCGTAAATGCTTTCATAGCGAACGCCCTCGCGCTCGGAAGCGAACTCTTCCACGCGGTCCTGTGCGGCAGCGACAAGCGACTTGTATTCGTCACCGTAACAAACGAGTTCTTTCGCGCCCTTTACAATTGCGACTATCTCAAAATAATATTCACTGTCAAAAGCAGATGAAGGAACGCAAACAAATCCATCCAAAGAACCGTTTCCGATATTCGTGTTTCCCCGTTCGAAAGAAAGATATATCGGGCTTCTGATATATCCGGTAACAGTAAGCGTTTTTGGTGTCAGCGCATCCGTAACAGTCTCGGAATTTTCGGAAGAAACGGCAATTTTATCGCCTATTTTAATTTTGGAAGAAAGTCTTGAATCGACCGCACACTCGTCGCTTTTTTCGGGGAATGTACCCCCTGTAAGAAGAAACGAGTCTATGCTTCCGGCATCTTTTTCAAAAACGCGGAGGGACAACTGCCCCACATCGGAATCAAAAAGCGCATCCGTTGTATGCGTTGCCTCAACTTCCGACAACTCGCCGTATTTTCGGAGTTCGACGACGTCGTCTTCCGTAAAACCGACGGTCGAAACAAGACGCAGATCATAAAGATTCAGACCGTCATAATATGCGTCCGCAGATTTTTTCATGACACGGCTTGAAACCTTGAGCCCGGCAAAAAGCCCGACGCCCAAGGCGACTATCGCAAATATTGAAATAAACCTGTTGAAGGTGTTTTTTATTTCTTTAAAGAAATCCTTAAAAAGTACCGAACTCATTTTTCCTGTTTTTTCAATCGAAATTATTTTGGGCAGAAACTACCATTCAAGACTCATAACGTCCGCGGGCGCGGGGTTTGCGTGCATACTCTCGACTTTTCCGTTTTTTATCTTTATAACTCGGTCCGCCATTGCCGTCAACGCCTGATTGTGAGTTATAACGATAACCGTCATTCCCGTTTTTCTGCAAGTGTCCTGCAAAAGTTTCAGCACCGCTTTTCCCGTGTTATAGTCCAACGCTCCCGTAGGTTCGTCGCAAAGGAGCATTTTCGGATTTTTGGCAAGCGCGCGGGCAATGGAAACACGCTGTTGTTCGCCGCCCGAAAGTTGAGACGGGAAATTGTGCATTCTGTTTTCAAGACCGACGTTTTTCAACACTTCTTCGGGAGAAAGAGGATCTTTGCATATCTGAGACGCAAGTTCAACATTTTCTTCCGCCGTCAGGTTATTGACCAGATTATAAAATTGGAACACGAACCCGACATCGTAGCGGCGATAGTAAGTCAGTTGTTTTTTTGAAAAAGCGGACACTTCCGTACCGTCTACAACCACCTTGCCCGACGTGCATGAATCCATACCGCCGAGAATGTTCAGAACCGTAGTTTTTCCCGCGCCGCTCGGACCTACAATGACGCAGAATTCGCCCTTTTCTATTGCAAAGTCAACGCCGCTGACAGCCTCGATGGTGACTTCGCCCATTTTATATATTTTCTTTACGTCGTGAAACTCGATAAAACTCAATTTAAACCTCCGCTAAATACGCTTGCGTCGCATAAAACTCATCGACGGAACGGGATTGGGATAAGGAATAAGCACCGTCATTTCCGGGTGCGGTGCGGCAAGAATGGGTTCTCCCTCGCCGTCAAACATTTTTTCGACAACGATTTTTTGCGAACTCTTTCCGGGAATCAAAAACTCGCACTCGTCGCCGATAACGAATTTGTTGCGCTGGCTCAGAACCACACATCCGCGCACATAATCGTAACCCGTAACTATACCCGAAACCTCATAATCCCTTATGTAACCCGACTCGTTGAAATTCATCGACTCGGATTTTTGGTCTCCGTAATAAAAGCCCGTAAAATACGGTCTGTGGCTGACCTTGCAGACCTCTTCACGAAGTTCGGGAAGTATACGCTCATATTCTCCGAGATCTGAGAAGCAGGCATCTATCGCACGTCTGTACGCGGCAACAACGCACGCCACATAGTATTCGGTCTTTACTCTGCCCTCAATTTTGAAACTCGTTATTCCCGCGGATATAAGGTCGGGAACATGGTCTATCATGCAGAGGTCTTTTGAATTGAAGATAAACGTGCCCGTGTCGGTCTCTTCAACAGGCATATACTGTCCCGGACGTTTTTCCTCCACAAGATTGTATTTCCAGCGGCACGCCTGCGCGCAGTTACCGCGATTGGCGTCCCTGCCCGTCATGAAGTTGGAAAGCAAGCATCTGCCCGAATGGGAAACGCACATCGCGCCATGGACAAACGCCTCTATTTCAAGCGAACCGGGCGTCCGAAGCCGAATTTGCGTTATTTCGTCAAACGTCAACTCACGGGCAAGCACCACACGCTTTGCGCCGAGCCTGTACCACGCAAGACAGTCTGCATAATTGCTTATATTCGCCTGCGTCGAGACGTGAAGTTCCATTTCGGGGCATTCGTCGCGGATCATCATAAAAAGCCCAAGATCGGAAACTATCAGCGCATCGACCTCGATTTTTTTCAAAAATTGAAGATAATCCGAAAAGCGTTCTATCTCGTCGTTGCGCGGAACGGTATTGCAGGCAACGTAAACACGAACGTTGCGCCTGTGCGCGTAATCGACGGCGCGAGCAAGATCCGCGCGCGGAAAATTTGCGACGGCGGTACGCAAAGAAAACTCTTCGCCGCCGACATAGACCGCATCTGCGCCGTATTCAACGGCGTAACGAAATCTTGTATAATCCCCTGCGGGCGCAAGCAATTCAGGCTTTGCAAAGTTCATATCATACCTCAAAAAAACGGTTATTTACCAAAAATATCTTTCATCAAAGAAAAAGAAGAACCCGACAAGAGCATCGCCAACAATGCGGAGGCGCCTATCAGAACAAGTTGAACTGTAACAGTTGTCAACAAAAACGTTTTGGCTGTTTCGGGTTGAAGATTTCCGTTTTCTCTGCGCACAATGGCATATACTGCGGCTATCAGAAGTCCGACCACGGGCAGCAGAATGCAGACAATGCGAAGCGCGGCGGGAATCTCCCTTTTCTCTTTCTCGTCAAACACCTGTGCGGCGGGTCTGCCGCGGACAATAAGTTCAAACCCGCATTCATCGCATTTTTTACGGTTCAACTCATCAAATTTTTTGCCGCAGTTCGGGCACATCTTGAATTTTACGGAAACATCGAGTTCACAACCGCAGGAAGCGCATGTTTTTGCTTCGTAATCATTGATTTTTCCGCATTCGGGACATATCTTTTTCATCGTTCTTTCGTCCCCGTTCTGACACTTACGGTCACCCCGTCGCTTATCGGAAGTATAACCGTTTTCAGCGAAATATCCGCTTCCAATTCACGCAAAAACTCCGCAAGACGCTTAACAATGGTCTTGTTGCGTCTGATGTCGGGTATGCCCGTCGCGACCATTCCGTTAAAAAGTACATTGTCGGCAACTATAACGCCCTCATCGGCAAGCAAGCGCTCCGCTTCACGCAAAAACACTGGATACTGTCCTTTTGCGGCGTCTATAAAAATCAAATCAAACGTTCCGTCGAGCGTCGGAAGCAGTTCCACGGCGTCTCCGATAAGCATTTTTATCTTGTCCTCCGCGCCGAACTCCCGAAGATTTTTCTTTGCGGGTTCTATCATAACGGGGTTGCGTTCGACAGTCACAATATCCGCGTCGGGGCAAGCGTCGTGCATAAGAAGCGCCGAAAAGCCTATGCAAGTGCCTATTTCAAGAATCCGCTTCGGTTTTCTGACGCGGCACATAATTTCAAGCATATCCGCCGTTTCGGGTTCCGCTATCGGATATTTTTCTTCCCTTGCGCGGCGTTCAAGGTCTCCGAGAGCGTCCGTCCGCTCTCTTCGAAGCAGCCGCATATATTCGGTTATATGTCCGAAAACAAGTCCGTCTTTATCCATTTGAATGATTTCTGCGCCATTCGTTAAATTCCGCCGCGTTCCGCTCGTGTTCTTCAAGCGTTCTCGCAAACTTTGTCACGCCGTCTCCGACATAGCAGAAGTAATAATAATCCGTCTCCGCCGGTTTCAGCGCCGCCATAAAGCAAGCGGCGGTCGGGTTGCATATCGGGGTCGGTGTCAAGCCCGAATAATAATAGGTGTTATACGGATCATCCGTGTTTATCTGTTCATACGTCAGCGAATAAGTGCGCTCCGCTTTCGGGATTTTGTAACTGTAACAAGCGTCGCTTTGAAGTTTTATTCCCGCGTCAAGCCTGTTATGGAAGACAGAGGAAATCTTGTCTATATAATCATACCCGCCGCCCTCTTTTTCGATTATAGAAGCAAGGGTCAGTATCTCATAGAAGCTGTATTTGCTCTGCGACAAAAGCGTTTTGACCTCATCGGTCATAACCTTTGAGTCAAAGTGGTCTATAAGTTTTTGAAGTGCTTCTTTCTCCGTCGTATCGGTATAAAACTCATAAGTATCGGGATACAGGAAGCCTTCAAGTCGGTTTTCCTTGTTCTTTTCGGGAATATAATCATACCCGAAGTCGCTTTCCGCTATCGCCTTGGCAAAGCCCTCTTCCGTGCCTATGCCGTTTTCGATGAATTTTGCGACAATATCGCTGACTTCGCTGCCCTCCGAGAAGCGAATGGTAACCGTTTCACGGGTCTTTACTTCGTGATTGATTATCGCTTCATATATTTCGGCGTAACTCATCGAAGTTCGCAGCTCAATATCTCCGCTTCTGAAACCCTTTGAAAAATCGTACCGAGCGCAGACCAGATCATAAAAGAATTTATACCGAACCACACCCGCGTCGACAAGTTTATCCGCTATTGTATCAAAAGTTTCCAAGTCGGAAAGCGTTACCGTTACGGTCTTGTCCTCTTTTTCGTTTCCCGTTCTGTCGCGGTTCATGTCAACAATAAAAATCACGCCCGCAATAACAAGTGCAACCGCAAGCAAAACCGCGACCAAAGCAATTATTTTACCCTTGCTCTTTTTCTTTTTTCTGCGGCGGGAGTTTCTTCTTTCCCGTTCGTTTCTGTAATCGTCTCTTGCCATGAAGAACCTCCATCGACGGACTTTCTGCCCGCCCTTTTAAGATTTTTGCGGCTTTTTCTTATCGTCACGCTTAAAATGAAATATACGGCGATAAGGAAAACAAGTCCCGCGAAATAAATCATCAGACCCGTCAATTCAATTTCCGAAAGAATGTCTGAATAATACGAAAGCGCATAACTGAGAATGTTGTTGATAAAATGCAACGCTATGGCGGCATATACGCTTCCCGTCAGTTTGACAACCAGACCGAAGACAAGCCCCGCAAAAAACGTTGTCAGGAAATAAGGGTCGAGTCCGTGCATGAACGTAAAAAGAAACGCGCCCCATACAACGTGAAATATCTCACTTTTTTCAGTCATAAACGACTGCAAAGCACCGCGGAAGAACAACTCCTCGTAAACGGCGGGAAGCAAAACGGCGGTTATCATCAGAACCGCATAATTGCCGTTTGTCAAAGCGACCGTGTTTTTTGTTATGTTTATCCCGACAAATTCGTAAAACGCATCGGCAAGAGAGTTGAGCATAAACGCGCCGAAAGCGAGTACAAAAAGGCAGCCCAATATTGCGCCGACATCGCGGAAACGCACCATTTTCATTCCGAAAAACTTTTTGTAAGAAGAGTCGGGAGAAAGTTTTTTCAGCAGATACGACGCGCCAGCAAACAGAGCAACTCCGACTACGCTGATTACGATTTCTTTATAAGGAAAATCAAACAGACCGAGAACGGTCAGAACGGCGCACATGATAAGCGAAAGTACGCCCGTAAATACAGTTTGTCTCATAAAAATCCCTTTTACCTGAGCCGGAACAAGCCCTCGTCCGTTATAAGAATATCTACACGGACATCAAATCTTCCGCGCGGAAGTTTCTTTTCGATATTGTCGGCATAGCATATTCCTATGCGGGTACCTCTGAACGACGTCAGAAATCGGTCATAAAACCCGCCGCCGTAGCCCATGCGATAACCCTCGACATCGTAAGCAAGCGCGGGCACTATGCAAATATCCGAATTGCCCGATTTATATTCGGGGGCGGTGGATATGGGTTCAAGGATATTGAACGCGGACGGACGAAGCTGTGAAAGGTCGTCGATGTAGTGATACGTCATACGTCCTTTATCCAGACACCTCGGATAAAGAATCTTTTTTCCGCTGTTCAATGCGTTTTGAAAAATCCCGACGGTCTCTATCTCGATAGGCGTCGCGGAATAGAGAAGCACCTGTTCGGCGCGTTCAAATGCGTTGGTCGAAAGGAGATTGCGGCAGACTTTTTCGTCTTTCAAGACTTTTTCTTCTTCGGACATTTCGGCGCGAGCCGTCTTGTACTTTTTTCTGAAAAAGCTTTTCAGATCCCTTATGTTCGACATAATTACCTCATCTGACAGACTCGCGGAGTTCGTCCGCGGTCTGTTTGTCTTTCATTATCTCAACAAGTTTAAGCCCGAATTCAACGGCGGCGCCCGCACCGACGGCAGTCACTATGTTGCCGTCACGGACAACTCTTTCGCCCGTCATTATCTGCGCACCTGTAAGATATTTTTCAAAACCGGGGAAGCAGATTGCTTTTTTGCCGACAAGAACGTTTCTTTTTCCGAGAACCATGGGAGCGGCGCATATCGCGGCAAGATAACGGTTCTTTTCCACGCAATGTCTGACAAGCATATCCGTTCTCGGATGCTCGTCCAGATTCTTTGCGCCCGGCATACCTCCCGGAAAAACAAGCATTTCCATATCTCTTATGTTTATTTCGGAGAGCGTCAGATCCGCCATAACATTTATGCCGTGAGCGCCCTTGACATATAATTTCTCGGTAACGGAAACTAGTCTTGTTTCAACTCCCGCTCTGCGGAGCATATCGCACGGGGCAAGAGCTTCAAGTTCTTCAAAACCGTCCGCAAGCAAAATATAAACCATATTTCTTCCTCCGAATATCAGAATTCTTTCTTCACTATCTCATATATTGTGTCCGCTATCTCGTCAACGCTTTTGACGTTTCCGTCGGAGTCGAGACACTCTATGCGGCGCATATATCCGTGGTCGCACGCAAAAGTCGCGGTCTTATAACATTTTTCAAGATACGACAGGTCTTTTTCGTGAATGTCCTTTTTCGTTTCGTCCCCGTCGTAACGTTTTTCCACCTGTTTGACGGCGGCGGAGGGAGGAACGTCGAGAAACAGCACGGCATCGGGTCTCGGAAGTCCGAGTTTGTCAAACTCAAAATCATAAAGCCAATCAAAAAATTCGAGAGCCTCTTCCCCCTCCAATTTCGAGCCCTGATGTATCAGATTGGACGAAACATAGCGGTCGCTCAATATGGTTGCGCCGTTTTCGTAATCTTTACCCCAGTCTTTTTTGTATGCGGCATATCTGTCAACGGCAAAAAAGGTCGATGCGGCAAAGGCGTTAACATCGGACGGGTGCGAACCGAACGCTCCCGCAAGATACATCCGAAGCAAGGCGGAAGACGGTTGGTCATACTGCGGAAAACGTATATGCATGGACGTTCTGCCGTCGCGTTTCAGCCTTTCGACAAGAGCATTGACCTGCGTTGATTTTCCGCTGCCGTCAATCCCCTCTATAACAAATAGTTTTCCCATTTTTCATTCTCCGAGTTTATCGAATTTTTCTCTTACCTGCGCAGTCTTTCCGCAGCACATCTTCTTTTCTGGGCAAGGACCTTTCAGGCATCTCGGACCCGCATTTTTGAAAAGGGTCGGACACGCTTTGCGGACAAGCGCAAGCATTTGCGTGGCAACGTCGCGTATTTCCCATTGGGCGCGCTCACAGCAGCGAAGTTCAAAGAAGTTCATCAGACTGCGGGCATTCATCGTCATTATCATTTTTGTGTCGCAGGCATTTGGCAGAACAAAACGCGCGTCTTCAAGAACTGCTCGTCCCGCCGTTTTTTCCGCCGCAGCGGCGTCCATACCGCCTGCAACAAGTTCCGCCGCTTCCGCTTTTGCAAGGGCTTGGGCTATTCGGTCATAAGATTCCTGCGCGCTCTTCATTGCCTTTTCAAATTCGGCTTTTGCTTCGGGACATTTTTCAACGCGGGGAGGAACGACAAAATCAAACTCATTTTCGCGGACATATCTTTGGCTCTGAACGCTGAACGATGCGATACGGTGACGGGTTATCTGCGCAAGAAGCGCACGGCTCACACCCTCTATCGCAAAAGTGAAATAAGCGTGTTCAATGGGGCTTTCATGTCCCATGTCCACAAGTTTTGTAAGAAACTTTTCCGTTTCCTCGGGCGTTTGTTTTTCCATTATCGCATCGATATCCGCCGCCGAATAACAAAGTTTTGCGGCACTTGCGACAATAACCTGCGCTTCGGGCGTATAAGCAAGAAGTTCGACTCTCATTTTCATTCCTCCGCCGACAAAAAAAGACGGCTTTTATATATTATAATCTATTCTATATTATATCACATAACCCGCAATATGGCAATAGCGGAGCGAAAATTTATCCGAAAAAATATTTATCCGAACCGAAAATTTGCTTTCGGCTCGGATAAAAAGTCATTAAAAGTTTGGATTTAATGTGTTCTATTTCATTTCTTTCAGAACTTCGAGCAGGAACTCCCACGTTCTGTTAAGAGACGAAACGCTCAGTTTTTCTCTCGGAGTATGTATATCAAAAATGTCGGGGCCGAACGAAACGCAGTCAAGTCCGGGCATCTTTTCGGAGAAAAGACCGCATTCAAGTCCGCCGTGAATGGCGGTTATAACAGGCTTTTTGCCGAATTTCTTTTCATATACATCGGCGCAGAGTTTCAATATCGGGGAATCCGACTTGAACTCCCATGCGGGATACTCACCGAAATAACTTACGGTGCCGCCGAGAAGAGCCGTCATGCGGGTCAGTCTCTTTTTAAGCATTTCTTTTTGAGAAGAAACGCTGCTTCGAACGCAGAAAGACGCCGAAACTTCGTTTTCGGAAGTAGTCAATATACCGAGATTCAGCGATGTCTGCGGCAAGCCCGCAACGTCCATGCTGAGTTCTATAAGACCGTTCGGCATACAGGTCAGAAGCGTAACGACTTTTTCGCTGTCCGCATTTGTCATGGGCAGCACAGTCGGGGCGGCGGATTCAACACAAAGGGTCACGTCGGGATCGGGCGTTCTGTACTCATTTTTCAGGTCATCACCGAATTTTTCAAGTGCTTCCCGCGCTTTTTTCTCATCTGAAACGACAACAACGGCAAAACTTTCAACGGGAATGGCATTGTCTTTCAAACCGCCGTCAACCGAGACAACGCGTATATCGCAAACGCAGTCAAGGACGTCAAGCGCTCTGCCTATGAGCATGGAAGAATTTGCCCTGCCTCTGTTTATCATCTCACCCGAATGACCTCCGCGAAGTCCGTTCACGGTCACTTTCAGCACCGTGCCGTCAAACTTTTCACGGGCAACGGGAATAACACATTCCGTGCGGTTTCCTCCCGCACAGCCTGCGGTGAAAACGCCCTCGTCTTCGGAGTCGAGATTAAGCATACGACGTCCTTTTATCGGAGAACAGTCAAGTTTTTCGGCACCGAGCATTCCTATTTCTTCATCGGAGGTCAACAGAACTTCCAATGCGGGGTGAGAAATGTCAGAAGCGTCGAGAAGAGCCAAACCCATTGCAACGGCAACGCCGTCATCGCCGCCGAGCGTTGTGCCTTTTGCATAGAGCATATCACCGTCAAGACAAAGGTCAAGCCCCTCGGTCAACATATCTTTTTTGCAGTCCGCCGCCTGTTCGCAGACCATATCGGTGTGTCCCTGTATTATAACGGGCGCGGCGTTTTCATATCCCGCCGTCGCAGGTTTTTTGATTATAAGATTGTGCGCTTCGTCACGGATAACTTCAAGGTGTCTGTCACGCGCGAATTTCTCGCAAAAATCCGTTATCGTGTCAAGATTCCCCGACCCGTGCGGGATAGCGCATATCTGTTCAAAAATTTCGAGAACCTTTGAGGGAGCAAGCCCTGCGGTCAAATATTTCATATCATCACAACTTTCGATTTGTTTTTTTACAGTATAGCACGAATTAAGGTTTCAGTCAAGACGCACCCAAATGTTTATTGACGACAAAATACACTCTGTCAAAGTCGTTGCGGTATAAAAGCGGGAAACCCTTCTGAAAAGGTCTCCCGCTTTAATTTTAATTTTTGAGATTTCTATTCGCAGGTATCTGCGTATTTTTGTGCCACGGATCTGATTGACAAAGCCCTTGCAGAGGAAGCGCCGTTGACAATGATATAGAACTCGTCGCCGAGAGTATATCCGCTGACCGTAAGCGTCGGGTCATAGCCTGCGGCTTTGAGAACGGCTTCTTTGTTCGCTTTGAACGTTGCCCAGAACTCATCGATATCGCCGATTATGTGAAGTTCTATATATCCGTCGTTTTTAAGGCACCGCGCCGCTTTTTCAAGTTCAAAGCCATTGGATATCTTATCTTCGACGTGCCAATAATTTGCTTTGGTCGAAGTGCATGTCGGTATAGTCCACGGCATGGTTTCCAAAGTTCTCGATTTAAGCAGCTCTTCCGTCGTTATATTCATATACTCATGGAATATAGCGTTTATGCTGTCCTGATCCGCCCAAGTCGGGTCGCAGAAATAATACTCGCCGTCTATTCTGACAAGAAGCCACGCATGATATATGACATTGCCCGAATCGTCTTTTGTTTCGCCCGTTGTATAAGTGGAAACTATTCCCGCTTTATACAGCAAATATTGCAAGCCACGCGCATATCCCGCGCATATCGCCTCACCGTTGCCGAGAGAGCCGTAAGCAGTCTGGTCATAATCATTGAAAACGTATGTAACGGCATTGACAAACCTGTCGTGAATAATCACTTCTCGCTCATATTCGCTCATCGACGCGGTTATGCCTTCAAGCAGTTTTGCGGCGGAAGCATCGACTTTCTGTTTCTGTTTTTCGAGTTCTTCGCCCGTAAAGAAATAGTTCGGGTTGACATTGCCGATATAAACTGTACCGTCCTGAACGGAATTGGAATAACTGTACGACCTCTTAAACCACCAAAACTCCGGGCAATCGTTGATAACACCCGTAAAAACAACATTGAAAAATTCGTCGGAAGTCAAACGGTACGAAGAGAAATCAACGGTTTCTTCGCAGTTTGCAAGCGCTTCATAGAATCTGTCATATGCCGCTTTGTACTTATCGGAGATATGGTTGTAAATATAGTATTGATCTTTTGTTATCGGGGTCAACGCGCTGTTTTCGATATAAATAAGTCTTTCTTCGCCGCTTACCTCGGTTCCGTCAAGTGTCACATAGTACGCCGTCACCCTGAAAGGAATTTTTCCTATCGAAAACGGAACATTAGTCACCGTGTAAGACGTGAAAAACGCCGCATCGGAACATATATCGGTCGGTTTATAGACTATCGTTCCGTTTTTTGCCGTCATTTCACGGTACGCATTGTGAACGGGTTGAGTTACGGTTTTTCCGTTAAAAGTAATTTTGAAGCCCGCTTCCGAATAAGCCACGGAATCAAGAGTTGAAATAAAACGAAGATTTCGGGGATCGGTAGGCTCATTTTTCGCCGTCACCTGTGCCTTTACGGTAAAAATATCTTCGTCCACGAATTTTGCATAGGCTGTACCCGTCGTTTCTTTGTATGGCACGGTCTTTGCACTGTCGGCAAACCAGCCAGCGAAAACAACGCCGGGACGCTCAGGAAAAGTCCCCGCCTTTTTATAAGAGGAAACATCGTATTTGTCTGTAACAAATACAATATTCATTATCGCCTTTTCAAGCGTTTTATACCTTTCGACCTGTTCATCGTAACGGCTGTCGTTGAACGTGTTGTAAGCATAATTGTAGTGCGCGTTTACAAGAAAATCGTTCAGCGCATTGAGCGCCGCCGCATAAGAGGAAACAGTCAGCAAGTTTTGGTCTTTTGTCGAAACGTAAGTGTAGTTTGCGGACGTATACGTCACGGCAAGAGAAGCGGGCATATACCTGTTCCACAAATCGTAGGCACGCTTTTTGCCGCCGTCAAGAATATACATCTGTTCGCCGAATTCATTGAGAAAATACGATATGAATTTCTTGTTTACCGCAGGTATGACCAAATCGTCAAGTGCCGCGCCGTGGTTCGCCATCATAAACTCAAAGACGACCGAATAAGGCGTTCCGCTTGCTTTTTGCGCGGCATGAGCCGTATCGTCGGCAGAGGTCGGGATAGAACAAAGCGCCGCAAAATATTTATCCCATGAAAGCCCCGACGCGCCTATCGAAGCGTCAAACGTAAACGTCGAACGCTCATAATCGGGATTCGGGTCGGGCTCGGGATCGGGTTCGGTAGGAGTCGTCGGTTCGGGAGTTGTGGGGTCGGGCACCGTTGGATCTGTCGGGTCAGGAGCCGTCGGTTCAATCACATCAAGCGCCGCGACAAGGACGTTATATCTTGCAAGTTGTTCGTCGTATCTGTTTTCGTTGTATGTATTAAAAGCATAATTATAATGTGCGTGAACAAGAAAATCGTTCAGCGCGTCAAGCGCCGCCTGATAATCGGCAACATTGTAACGGGACTGGTCGGCCGCCGCCATATAATAATAGTAATCGGAAGTGTACGTTATTTTAAGTTCCGCCGCCACGGTCGAATTCCAAAGCGTGTATGCCCTCTTTTTGCCTCCGTCGAGGATATACATCTGTTCGCCGAACTCGTCAAGCAGATATTGAAGCAGACTTTTACCCGTAGACGTTGTAAGGCTGTCATATCGGGTCGTCGAACCTATTTCCGTATAATCGGAGTCCATCGTACCCGTCGCGGCCAAGTCATTTTTCATCGTTTGATCGACGATATAGTACGGAGTTCCCTCCGCGCGCATGGACGAATGAGCGGTATCGTCGGAAGGAATGGACTCTATCGCGCGATAATACCCCTCCCAGTTATGGTTTGCGGCAACGGCGGACGAATCAAAAATAAAAACGGATTGCGTCGCCGCAGACGAATGAAAAACGGTAAAAACACTCAACAGCAGAATAACCGCCAACGAAACGGATATCAATTTATTTTTCACGACCGAACCCTCTTTTCTTATATGTTATTTCATTATAGCAAAATATACCAAAAAAGTCAATACAACATTGAACAAAAACAAACACTTTGCATACAATGCGGAGACCGACGATTATTCGCTTTCCTGATTTTACGATATGGTAAAAACAGCAGGCAAAGTCCTGTTTATCGGACACGCTTAATGATATAATATGCTCAAAGAAAAGTGAACCAAAACTTTTTCACCTATCGTAAAGCATATCGCAATTTGTAAAATAAATGTAAATAATATCACATATTGCAAAATCGCACTTGACTTTCATTGCGAAGTGTGATACAATCATATCACACAAGGTGAAGTTCGCGAAAAATATCACAAAAGAAATTCACTTTCAAGAGAGGAACAAAAAAATGACTACCGGATACAACGAAAAGAGATATAACATAGATGTTACCGAAGACGCAAGATATGCGGCAAGAACGGCGGAAAGAGCTGCAAAAAGAGCGGCGGCGGAAGCAAAAAGACACACCGCTGATATGTGTATTCTGCTTGCGGTTGCGGCAATTGCGGTTCTTGTTTTCATCGTATGCGGAAGCATTGCGGCGGCTTCGAGAGGTTTCGTTTTCGGCATCGGCGGTGAAGCGTTGCTCGGCGGCGCGGTAGTTTTCGGACTTTTCAGATTTTGGAAAAAGATTAAAAAGCACCTTGATTGAGACAATCGGTCAAAATGTGCATATTCAGACTATAATACATCGGATATTCGGCAAAACAATTCATTGCCTTTTAACATTGCTTTTCCTACATCATTCATTTCTTCATAAAACAACCCTCACGCGCATCCGAAATGCCGTGAGGGTTGTTTCTTCTTTTATAATCCGAAATTAAAACAGTTAAGCCGTATCAGTCGAGAATTGAACTGTATGAGCCGATTTTTTTGCCGTCCTTTATATAAACCCTGGGAACACGTTTCCCGATAAGGCAGGTTATCTCATAATTTATCGTGTTCATACGGTCGGCGATGTCCGTTGCGGAGATAACTTCGTCGCCGTCTCTGCCGATTATCGTAACCTCGTCTCCCCGTTTTACATCGGGAATGTCGGAAACGTCTATCATACATTGATCCATGCAGATTCTGCCGACTATCTTTGCACGCTTGCCGTGAATGAGAACTTCACCGTTATCGGAAAGCAGGCGCGAATAACCGTCCGCATAACCTATCGGAAGCGTTGCAAGAGTTGTTTTCTTTGCTGCGGTGAACTTGCGCCCGTAACTGACGGTCATTCCCTCTTCTATCGTTCTCGTTTGCGAAACAACGGCTTTCAGGCTCAATGCGGGACGAAGCCCGATATCGCGGGTGTGCTTATCGGGAAGCATTCCGAAAAGTATTATGCCGGGTCTGCAACGGTCGAGATGATACTGCGGGTAATTGATAACGGCGGCGCTGTTGCAAACGTGATGGATCGAAAAATGCACACCTTTTTCTTCAAGTTCTTCAACCGTTTTTATATAGCGATAAAATTGAATGTCCGTGAAATCCTGTTCGGGCTCGTCCGACACCGCAAAATGAGTGAATATTCCCTCAAAATCAAGTCTGTCGGAAAATTCGTTTACGGCGCGAAAAAGTTCTTCCACAGTTTTTTTACGCATTTCATCGTTCTGAACCGCAAAGCCGAGACGGGACATACCGGTATCGAGTTTGACGTGGACTTTAAGTTTGTCCCCTTTTCCGTCAAGCGAATCGTATATATCCTTTATATAATCATAGGAAAACACTGTCTGCGTGATTTTTTCGTTTTGAAGAACTTTTGCAAACTGCGACGGCGTATAGCCGAGAATAAGCATATCGCCGCGAACGCCCGCATTGCGGAGCTGCACGACCTCATCTATCGACGAAAGCGCAAACATATCCGTTTCTTTTTCCAGCGCCTTTGCCACGGCAACGGCACCGTGACCGTATGCGTCGGCTTTGACAACGGCAATTATTTTTGAATTTCCCGTCAACGTGTCCTTTATTACTCTTACATTATGCAGAATATTGTCTATATCGACTTCCGCCCATGTGCGGTTAAAAATATTTTCCATTCATTTACTTCCTTTGAAGACCGCCTCAAACCCGTTATATTCCAACTGTAACGGTGCAGAGGTTTTTTTATCGACCGTCAGCGAATAGCCGCAGCCTTTATACGTTCCCGAAAGAACGACGGCTTCGGCGGTAGTTGACTTTTCGGAGGGTATCTCCTCGGTTAGGATTTTTTTCAGAAGTTGCCCGAGATTGAAGACCGAATTTATCCCGAAAAGAGACGGTGAGGTTATTTTCTGTCCCTCGAACACAACATCGTAACCGTCAACTGAGGCGGTTACGGGGCTTGAAAGTTCACCCGCACGGTCAATCACGACCGTTTCCGTTTGTGTAAAAACGATGCTGTAATACGGCGTCTCGGCTTCAAACCGATAATCCGCAAGAGGTTTGTTTTCTACATCCGATATTTTCGCACATCCCGTCAAAAACATTGCAAAAAGCAATGCAAGCACAAAAGATCTGCGCATATTCGTTTCTCCGAAACCGTCAAATAAGATTTCCTATAACGCGGGGCAGGTCGGACGGGAGCACGCTTGCTTCCGAATTTCCGTTTTCCGTAAGTATCTCCGCCGCGCTGCCGTGAATGTATGCACCGAGACGCGCCGCCGTAACGGCATCGTACCCCTGCGCAAGCAATGAGCCTATAACGCCAGCAAGAACATCGCCGCTTCCGCCTTTTGCAAGCGCGGAATTGCCGCTCATGTTGACATAAACGTTCCCCTGCGGGTCGGCGATAAGCGTTCTGTTGCCTTTGAGCAGCACCGTGGTATTGTATGCAACCGCAAAATCGCGCGCCGCTCCGAATCTGTTTTCTTCTATTTTCGCGACGGAACAGTCGCAAAGACGAGCCATTTCAGCGGGGTGCGGCGTCAGAACGCAATCTGGTCTTAACCTTTTCAATTTATTTTTATGTTTTGCCAGATAATTTAATGCGTCGGCGTCAATAACGCACGGACGTTTTCTTTTCAGATATTTTTTTACGACCTTGCCTTTTTTGCCGAGACCGCAGCCGACAACGAACGCATCGGCTTTTTTTACTTTCTTTTTTCTTTTCACGAACACGGGTTCGGCAAGATGCGTTTGGATTATTCTTCTTGTCTTTTTATCGGAAGCGGCATAAACAAGCCCGACGCCGCTTCTCAACGCTCCCGAACAGCACAACACAGCCGCTCCGGTCATTTTTTTCGTACCGCAAACGACCTGCACGGCTCCGAAAGAGCCTTTGTTCGTGTTCTGTTTACGTTTTTTTACAGACGCCAAAACTCTGCCGTCGTTTTCATATATATACGGATTCTGTTTGCCGAGAGCCTCTGCCGGAAGCCCGATATCGGCTATTACGACACGTCCGATATAGTTTTTTGACGGGTACAGAAACATAAACGGCTTCTTGGCGGCAAAAGTCACGGTTATATCCGCTCTTATCGCCGTGCCGTAAACAGCACCTGTGTCGCAATGCACCCCGCTCGGAACATCACAGGCGATAACATGCTTGCCGCAGGTCGCTTCCGCAAGGATTTTCGCATCCGCTTTAAGTTCTCCCGCAAAACCCGTACCGAAAATGCAGTCCACGATAACGTCTGCATCCTCAACAAGTCTTACCGCGTCCGCAATGCCGTTTTCCCAAACGTCGTAAACGGTCTCTTTGTCGAGTTCGGAGAACATCGTCTCCGCGTCGGGAGAAAGGTTTTTTGTACCGTAAACGGCAACGACCGTCACGTTTTTGCCCGCGTTTTTCAGAAGACCCGCAAGACAAAAACCGTCCCCGCCGTTATTCCCCTTACCAGCTAAAACAACAAAATTGTTCGCCGTCGGAAACTCTCCGCAAGCGTCAAAAAGAGCCTTTGCGGCGGAACGCATAAGTTCCGTTGACGGAATATTCAAAACTTCGACGGCGTATTTGTCCGCGCCGTGCATCTGTTCGGATGTGAATATCATATCTGTCTCCCGTTTCAGCGAAGAACCGTTGCAAGCCTCTTTTCAAGGTCTGCGCGTATTTTATCGTTCGGCTCGAATATAAGCAGCGTTATTCCCTCGGACGGATGCTGCACCACCGCATAGCAGGCAAGCGTTCCCATATTGGAAGAAACGTCTATAACCGTATCAAACTGCCTCTGCGCAAGGCGTGCCTTTGCACCGTCATCGTAATCGCCGTATTCGCGAAAATGCTTGTAATTGACGGTTATTATGCGTTTACGGAACGCTTGGCTCATTATCTTGTCAATATCTATCTCGCCGTTCATATATGTGTACTCATACTCTATGTACTTGTAGCGCATATACACTTTCGCGCCGAGGTATATTATAACAAGGCACGCGATACCTCCCAGCATATACGCAAAGGCGTTGCCCGCAAGCAGACGCACCGAAACCATAACGGCGGTTGCTGCGGCAAGAACAACGACGAGAATCCCGTATTTTTTGAGATTCTCCGCCGCGGTGTTCTTATGTCTGTAAATCTGTTCTATCAGAGTATCCATGTCGAGCCTCAGTTTTCAAGATATTCCTTAACGAGCGTTTCGAGCAGTTCGTCTCGGTCTATTTTTCTGATAAGAGCTCTTGCATTCTTGTGATTGGTGATATAACCGGGATCCTCGGACAGAATATATCCGACTATCTGATTCAGAGGGTCATATCCCTTTTCGACAAGAGCGTCGTAAACGGTCGTCAGGATACGCTTCATCTCGCTGTCTTTGCTGTTTTTGATTGAAAAAACGATGGTATCGCTTCCGATATTGTTTTCTTTTCTGTCCATGTGATCTCCTCCCGAGCGTTTATGCTCTCAGGTATATTCCGTCCGCTTCGAGAACGGAAATGATTTTCTTCATCGCGGCGTCAATCTCTTCGTCCCCCAAAGTATGGTCGGGGCTTCTGAGAACAAGCGCATACGCGATGCTCTTATAACCGTGCGCCACCTGCAAACCGGTATAAACATCGAAAACTTTTATGCTTTCAAGCAGCGGTCTGCCCGCTTTCTTTATCTTTTCCTCGATGTCGCCGCTGTAAACCTCATTTTTGCAAACAAGAGAAAGGTCTCTTGTAACCGCGGGATATTTCGGAACGGGTTTATACTCGCTGACACCGCCACGGCAGTCATAAAGACTGTTCATATCAATTTCAAAAGCATAAACTTCCGTGTTTATTCCGTAGTTCTTGGCAACCGTCGGATGAAGCTGTCCGACAATGCCGAGATATGTGTCGCCGCTGTAAACGCAAGCCGTTCTGCCCGGGTGATACGACGGTGCATCGGTGCAGGGCTTGAATTTGACTTTATTGATGTGCAGTTGCGAAAGAACCTGCTGAACGGCGCCTTTGACAGTGAAGAAGTCAACGCCCTCGCCGTAAATTCCCGCCGTAAGGATCTTCTTTTCCTCGGGCAGTTCTGTCTCGCTTTCCGCGGGAATATAAACGGTCGCGAGTTCGTAAAGCGCGGCTCTTTCCGCTCTGAACGAATAGTTCCTTGACGCAACTTCAAGAAGCGACGGAAGCCCCGTTGTTCTCATAACCGAAGTATCCTCGCCGAGCGGGTTCATGATTTTCAGACACTTTCTCAACGCATGGTCTGCGGGAAGACATATCTTGTCAAGCGATTTGGGGCTGACAAACGAAAACGTCATTATTTCCGTATATCCGCAGGCACGCATAAGAATGCCCGTTTTCTTATCGAATTTCTGTCTTTCCGTAAGACCTCCGGTTCTGATTTCCGCACGGAAATCCTTTGCGGGTATCTTGTCATAGCCGTAAATTCTTGCCGCTTCTTCGGAAAGGTCGTATATGGATTCGATGTCGCTTCTGAACGACGGAACCGTAACCGTGTTGCCCTCGACAGTCATGCCGAGCGCCGTGAACACACGCTTCATTTCCGCATCGCTCATGTCAATGTCAACATAATGATTTATCCAGTCAACGTCAAGTTCTATCTTTTTCAGCGTCTTATCGGAATTGTCAACATCTATGTAGTTTTTGGATACTTTGCCCGCACCGAGCATCTCAACAAGTTCGCAGGCTCTGTCAAGCGCTTCAACGGTCATCTGCGGGTCAAATCTCTTTTCGAACAGCGCGGAAGCGTCCGTTCTCATGCCAAGCCCCTTTGCGCCCTTTCGAACAGTCGGTCCGTCAAAGTTTGCCGATTCGAACACTATCATTTCGGTTGTATCTTTTATTTCGCTGTTTTCGCCGCCCATGATCCCGGCAACGGCAACGGCTCTTTCCGCGTCCGCGATAACGAGCATATCGGAAGCAAGGGTTCTTTCCTGTCCGTCAAGCGTAACGGTCTTTTCGCCTTCTTTTGCTCTTCTGACGTTTATCTTTCCGCCTTTAAGGCAAGAATAATCAAAAGCGTGCATAGGCTGACCGTATTCAAGCATAACATAGTTTGTTATGTCAACGATGTTGTTTATGGAACGGATGCCGCAGGAACGAAGTCTCTCAACCATCCATTTCGGAGACGGAGCTATCTTGATGTCGGTCACGACTCTTGCGCTGTAACGCGGGCAGAGTTCGGGGTCTTCCACCGTAACAGTCAGATAATCGTTCACATCAACGCCTTCTCCTTTTACGGACGGGGTCTCGACGATATACGGCTTGTCAAACGTAACGGCGGCTTCTCTTGCAATGCCTCTTATTGAAAGGCAATCGGGTCTGTTTGTTGCGATGTCCGCGATAAAAACGGTATCGTCAAGTCCGAGCGCCGCGCATATATCCTCACCTATCGGCGTGTCGTCTTTAAGAATAAGTATTCCGTCTTCTATCGCGCCGTCATAATCGGCAACAGTCAGACCGAGTTCCGAAACGGAGCAGAACATACCGTCCGACAAAACGCCGCGCAGTTTGCCTTTTTTGATATTTATGCCGCCGAAAAGAGTCGAACCGTCAAGCGCAACGGGAACGACCGCGCCCGCAAACACGTTGGTTGCGGCGGTAACTATTTGAATGGGCTCTCCCCTGCCGATGTCCACTTGGCAAACAACAAGTTTATCAGCATTCTCGTGTTTTTGAATATCAAGTATTTTTCCGACAACGCAGTTTTTAATGATATCGGAAGACTTTTCGTAGCCCGTGACCTCCGTGCCGGTCATGCACATTTCGTGAACGAAAGTTTTTTCATCCACATCGACCGGAGTATACTGTCTGAGCCATTTATATGAAACGTTCATTTTCGTTTAACTCCTCTTTATCAGAAATTGTTCAGAAAGCGCAGGTCGTTATCAAAGAACATACGGATATCGTCTATCTTGTAACGGAGCATAACAAGTCTTTCAAGCCCCATTCCGAATGCAAAGCCGCTGTATTTTGTCGTATCTATGCCGCAGCCTTCAAGGACTTTCGGATTGACCATGCCCGCGCCGCCTATTTCTATCCAGCCTTCGCCTTTGCAAAACTTGCAGCCTTTGCCTCCGCAGCGGAAGCAGGAAACGCAGATCTCCGCCGAGGGTTCGGTGAACGGAAAGAAATCGGGACGAATTCTTGTTTTAACATCATCGCCGAAGAGTTTGTGAACGATGGTTTCGAGAGAGCCTTTCAAGTGAGCCATTGTGATGTTTTCGTCAACAACAAGTCCCTCTATCTGATGAAACATCGGCGAATGCGTCGCGTCTATCTCGTCTATTCTGTAAACTCTGCCGGGAGAAACTATTCTGATGGGAGGCTGCTGCTTTTCCATCGTTCTGACCTGAACGGACGAAGTCTGCGTTCTGAGCAAAACTTCGGGGTTGAAATAGAACGTGTCCTGTGTATCTCTTGCGGGGTGGTATTTGGGAATGTTGAGTTTTTCGAAATTGTATCTGTCAAACTCGACTTCCGGACCGCTGACAACGGAAAAGCCCATGGAAACGAATGCGTCCTCAAACTCTTCGAGGACCATATTCAACGGGTGCTGTTTGCCCACGGGAATTTCTTTGCCCGCAAGCGTAACGTCAACCCTTTCTTCGTCAAGTTTCTTTTTCAGTTCGGCTTCGCGGAGCTGTTCCTTTTTCTCCTTTATCGCTTCTTCGATGTGGGAGCGAACTTCGTTTGCTATCTGTCCGATAACGGGTCGTTCCTCTTTGGAGAGTTTTCCCATCTCGGAAAGGAGCGCCGTAACTTCGCCTTTTTTGCCGAGGAATTTGACACGGAAAGATTCAAGTTCGTCCGATGTTTCGGACTTTCCGATATTTTCTTCCGCATCGCTGCGCACTTTCATAAGTCTTTCTTTCAAACTCATCTTATCACCGTCTTTTTCATTGCCGTCGCACGCGCACGCCGCGTCGGCGTATATAATCATAATTACATATTATATTAACACACAAGCAACGGTTTTTCAATAGGTTTCAAAAAATGTTCAATCATCTGCTGTTTTTTTGAATAATCAAAGCCGCTCAACTCAAAATATTCCCGAAAAAACTTTTTTGGAGGAAAACGGATTTGAAAGCCATTATTCTTGCGGGCGGTATGGGGTCAAGACTTATGCCCGTTACCGCAAAAATTCCGAAGCCGCTTGCTCCCATTGCGGGCAAGCCGTGTATTTTTCACACATTCGATCTTCTCAAAAAGAACGGGATAACGGAGGTCATCGCAACCGTGCGGCACGGCAGCGCGCAGATAAGAAACGCCTGTGCGGACAGAAACGTTGTCTTCATCGAAGAAAAAGAACCGCTCGGAACGGCGGGCGGCGTCAAAGCGTGCGAGGGACTTGTTGACGGAGATTTTCTCGTGATAAGCGGAGACGCGATAACTGACATCGACCTCGGTGCGGCGGTCGCCTTTCACAGAGGACACGGCGGTGCGGCGACGGTCGTTCTGAGCGAAGTCAAATCGCCTTTCGAATACGGTGTCTGTCTGACGGACGATGACGGGAAAATAACCGACCTTGTTGAAAAACCCGGTTGGGAACGGGCTTATTCGGGCACTGTCAACACGGGGATATACGTCTTTTCGCGCGAAGTTTTTGATTTTATCGAATACGGCAAAGAGCAGGATTTTGCCAAAGACGTTTTTCCGCGCATGATAGCCGACGGAAAGAACATTTACGGTTATCGGGCGGCAGGATATTGGTGCGATATAGGTTCGACGGGCTCTTACCTTTCATGCAACGCAGACGCATTGGCGGGCAAAGTGGGGCTTGAACCCGCCGAAAACAACAAGGTCACGGGCGCTATTGTGCATGAGCCGTGCCTGATAGGCAAAAACGTGAGCGCCGCGGGGGCTGTAATAGGACCTTTTTCCGTGATAGGCGACGGCTGTCGGTTGCAGAGGGGCTGCCGCGTTGAAAGAAGCGTACTGCTCGCGGGTACAAGCGTCGGCGAAAACAGCGTTATACGAAATTCCGTAATCTGTGAAAACGCAAAAATACGGGAGGGCGTCAGCGTTTGCGACGGTGCGGCGATCGGCGACGGCTGCACGGTTGGAAGCGGCTGCGTGATAGGTGCGGAAGTCAAGATAGCGCCCGACAATGTGATTCCGAAAAATACGGTTCTGACAACGAACGTTTCGGGCGAATACAGACCGTACAAACTCGAAAAAAGCGTGGCTGACCCGATAGGCGACATAACGTCGTTCACGCGTCTCGGCGCGGCGTTCGGCTGTCTTTTCAGAGGCAATGCGGCAGTAGGATACGAAGACGCGGCGTGTGCGGCGCAACTGCACGCTATAATCAGCGGAATACTCTCTTCGGGAGACAACGTGCTCAATCTCGGCTGCTGTCAGCGCACACAGTTCAGATACACGGTCAGGGCGTATTCTCTTTGCGGCGGAATATATGCGGCGGCGGACAAAATATATCTTTATGCCGCGGACGGGCTTCCGCTCTCGACCGCAGACGGAAAAGCGTTGAGAAAAGTTTTTGACGGTAACGAATTTTTCTGTGAAAAAAGCGGAAATTACCGTATGCTCAAAAACTACGGCGAACCATACGACAAAAAACTTCGCAGAAGCGTTATTGCGATGAAACCGCTGAATGCGCACATCTACGGCGACGATATTCTTTCGGAAGTCGTCCCCGCAAGAGCCGACGACAGCGCGGAGAAAATATATGTCGGCGATACGCTCGGCGTTGACGAATATCCGGACAGGCTCGTCAAATGCTGTGTTGCCGTGGCGTTCGGCAAGACGTTCGGAAAAGTCGCCGTTCCCTATTCATACCCCGCCATGATAGAACGTCTCGGTGAAAGCGGCGGATTTGAAGTTAAAAGGCTGACGCTCGACTCGCCCGAACGCGACGAACTCTATGATATAACCGACCCGAATATATGTGCGTGCGTGCTTTGCGGATACCTTTCCAGAAGCAGAAAAACGTTTGCAAAACTTGCGGCATCCGTTCCGTCTTTCGACGTTTTCAGCCGAGACGTGGACTGCGACGGGGACAAGTTCGAGATAATGCGCAAACTTTCCGAAAGCAAAGGCGAAAAGGAACTCATCGAAGGAATACGTTTCATAGACCGAGAAAAGGGCTGGAACGTGCGCGTCGTTCCGAAAAACGACCTGAAAGGATTCCGAGTGGTGGCGGAAGCCGCAAGCAGCGAAACGGCAGAAGAAATATGTGACTTTTATTTGAAGAAAATACGAAGTGACAAAAATAGCGTTGACAAGAGCGAATAAATTGCGTATAATTATAACAAGATATATATTGGAGAATGTGTCCGACGAGGAATAAAATTCCGAAAAGACATATTTTCGTGTTGACTTTTTCCCTGCATATAACTTTTGAGCGGGTCACGGACGGGACGGAGAGTGCGTCCATGTCCGTTCCGCACAGGAACGGACGGTCTGTTCGTTTTAAGCGAAAAGACTGTCAGACAATGAAAAAAGAGCCGAAAAACATCGGGGTTTTCGGCTCCGCTTTCGCTGTACGCGAGCACAATGCTCGGGCTGTAAGACGGCACAACCTTTATTATATCTTTGAACTTTACCGATGATACATACACATCTGATGTTTTTTTACAAGGAGGAAATTTATTTGAAAAGAATCGACAAAGTAAGAATAATCCCGCTCGGCGGGCTTAACGAAATAGGCAAAAACCTGACACTTATAGAATGCGGCAAGGATATAATCGCCATTGACTGCGGTATTGCGTTCCCGGACGAAGATCTGCCCGGCGTGGACTACGTTATTCCCGATATGCAGTACATTGTCAAAAACGCGGACCGTTTCCGCGCCGTATTTCTTACACACGGACACGAAGACCACATCGGTGCCATCCCCTATCTGCTCCGACAGATAAACGTTCCCATATACGGCACGCGTCTCACGCTCGGAATAGTTGAGAACAAACTCCGTGAGTTCCGCCTTGATAAGACCGCGCAACTCATAGAGGTAAAACCGGGACAGACCGTTCCGATGGACACCATGTCCATAGAGTACATTCACGTCAACCACTCCATAGCGGACTCTGCCGCGATAGCAATACACACGCCGTGCGGCACGCTGTTGCACACGGGAGACTTCAAGATTGACGTTACTCCGATACAGGGCGAAATGATAGACCTTGCGCGTTTCGGCGAACTCGGAAATGCAGGCGTCCTTGCAATGATGTGCGAATCGACCAATATCGAAAGACCCGGCTTTGCAAGCAGCGAGAGGAAGGTCGGCGAGAGTTTTTCGACGATTTTCAGAGGTGCGACAAACAAGAGAATAATCGTTGCGACCTTTGCCTCAAACGTTGACAGAGTTCAGCAGATAATCAATGCGGCGATAGCGTTCGGCAGAAAAGTCGCCGTCAGCGGCAGAAGCATGGTAACGGTTCTTGAAGTTGCACGTCAACTCGGATATATGCAAGTGCCCGACGGAGTAATCATCGACATCGACCAGATAAACAGATACAACCCCGAAGAACTCGTTATCGTAACGACGGGCAGCCAGGGCGAACCGATGTCCGCACTTTACAGAATGGCATATTCCGACCATAAAAAGGTTGAGATAGGACCGCAGGATCTCGTTGTTCTGTCCTCTTCCGCCATTCCCGGCAACGAAAAACTCATAAACAGAGTCATCAACGAACTTTACCGTTCGGGCGCAGACGTCGTATACGAATCCTATGCGGGCGTTCACGTTTCGGGACACGCTTGTCAGGAAGAAACAAAACTTCTTATAGGACTTGTAAAACCGAAGTTCTTCATTCCCATACACGGTGAGTTCAGACACTTGAAAAAAAATGCGATAGTTGCAAACTCCATGGGCGTTGCAAAGGAAAACATCGTTGTCGCGAACATAGGAAACATAATCGAGATAAGCCGCGAAAAAATTGAGATAGTCGGAACGGTTCCCGCCGGCAGAACGCTTGTTGACGGGCTCGGCGTAGGCGATGTGGGAAGCATCGTACTCCGCGACAGAAAACACCTTTCGCAGGACGGTCTTGTTGTCGTTGTCGCCGTTGTCGATGCCGAAAACAGGGAGATAGTTTCGTCGCCCGAAGTCGTTTCAAGAGGCTTCGTTTACATCAAGGAAAACACGGACCTTCTCGACAACGTAAGAAAACTGACCGAAACCATTCTTTGGCAGGCGGCGGACGAGAAAAACGAAGAGTGGCTCTACAACGCAAAAACGAAGCTCAAAGATGACCTCGGAAAATACATTTTCGAGCAAACGAAGAGAAGACCGATGATACTGACGGTCATCAAGGAAATATAAAAAATGTATTCGGAAAAAAAGGAAAATACAAAGAACAGAACAAAGCCGTTTCTGCTGCTTATTGCGGCGTTTGTTGCCGTAATACTTGCGACGGCGGTGCTGGCAAAACTCGGAGTGCCGCAATCTGCGGTTCAAACGGTCAGGCTGCTGCTTGTTCCCGCCGCTGCGGCAGGAATATTCCTGCTGATAAAGAAGTATATGTATTCGTATACTTTTGTTATGGACGGCGCACTTCTCTGTGTCTACAAAAGCATAGGCAACAGAGAATACGCGCTTTGCAGAATAAAGAACATAGAGATGCAGAACCTCGTCCGAGACAAGGAAGAGGTTGAAAAGTTGCTTGCCGACAACGGAAAAGCAATGAAAAACGATTGCCGCGTGGGCGAGGACAGAGCAAAGGACGCGGCTCTGCTTTACAAAGATTTCAACGCAAACAGAGACGTTGTGCTTCTGTTTGAACCGAGCGACGAATTGTTTACAATTATTTCGGAATCCATGCTTGACAAAGCGGAATAATTGTGGTATACTTACCAAGTACAATGAAGAAGAACCGAAAAGTTCTCACCACTGCGGTATTGCCGCAAGGTCAATAGCGAATGATTTTTCAGTCATTTTCGATTTGATTTCACGGCTGTGGACTTTTTACGGTTCACAGCCTTAGTTTTTTATTTATCGGAGGTGTATCGGCCATAGGCAAGAAAAACGCACAGCAACTCAACGAGGAGATCAGAGACCCCGAGGTAAGGGTCATCAGTGACAAAGGCGAACAGCTCGGAATCATGTCTTCGAAAGAAGCGCAGAGAATTGCGGATTCCAAAGGGCTTGACCTTGTTAAGATATCCCCGACCGCTGTACCGCCCGTCTGCAAGATAATGGACTACAACAAGTTCATGTATGAAAAGGCGAAGAAAGAAAAAGAAGCAAAGAAAAATCAAAAAGTAACGCTTCTGAAAGAAGTTCAACTCAGCCTTAACATCGAGGATCACGACCTGAACACGAAAATGAACCATGCCAAGAGATTTCTCGGCGACGGCAACAAAGTCAAAGTTGCGCTGAAACTCAGAAGCAGAGAGATTCAGAGACCGGAACTCGGACTCGTTCTTATGGAGAAGTTCGCAAACGGAGTGTCGGAACTCGGCGTCATCGAAAAGCCCGCAAAACTCGAAGGCAGAACGATGATCATGATTCTTGCGGCAAAGCCGACGAAATAAGCCGCTGACCGTTCAATCAGTAAAAAATGAGGAAACTCACTTTTATATCATCAAAACAAAGGAGAATGTGACATGCCCAAACAGAAGACTCGCAGAGCAACCGCGAAGAGATTCAAGGTTACAAAGAGCGGTAAGATCAAAATGAACCACGCGTTCAGAAGACATATTCTTACGAAGAAAACTACCAAATACAAGAGGGGTCTGCGCAAGGCTTGCTATCTGAGCGCCGCCGACGCACCCGTTGTTAAGAAACTTATTCCTTATAAATAATTACGGAGGGTGTTGAAAGATGGCAAGAGTTAAAGGTGCGGTTACTACCCGCAAGAGACATAAGAAAGTTCTTAAACTTGCTAAAGGATATTTCGGCGGCAAGTCCAAGCTTTACAGAACTGCCAACGAAGCGGTAATGAAGTCCCTTCAGTACGCTTACGTCGGAAGAAAACTTAAAAAGAGAGATTTCCGTTCTCTTTGGATCACCCGCATTTCCGCGGAGTGCAAAGCAAACGGCATCAATTACAGCAGATTCGTAAACGGTCTTAAAAAAGCAGACATCATGCTTAACAGAAAAGTTCTTGCAGAACTCGCCGTTTCCGACAAGGCTGCATTCGCCGCTCTCGTTGAAAAAGCGAAAGCTGCTCTGTAAAAAAGAAAAAAAATCATCGGCGTATCGGATAAACGGTACGTCGATTTTTTTAGGTAGTTTGAGATGAACGATATATTAAGCCCGCTCCGCAGAGCGGTCAAAGATTACGATATGATAAAGGACGGGGACAGAGTCTGCGTCGGCGTTTCGGGCGGAAAAGACTCGGTTCTGCTTCTCGTTGCGCTCTCCCGCCTGTCAAAATTCTATCCGAAAAAATTCGAAGTGTTCGGATATACCGTTGACGCGGGCAAAGAGCCTACGGACTTTTCTTCCGTTTCCGAACTGTGCAAAAGAGAAAACATAGAATACCATATCGAAAAAACCGATATTTTCGAGATAGTGTTCGACCGAAAAAAAGAAGAAAATCCGTGTTCGCTGTGCTCGACTATGAGGCGCGGCGCATTGTGCAACGGCGCAAGAAAACTCGGAGCAACGGTTCTTGCGTTCGGACATCACAACGACGATGTGCTTGAAACGTTTATGCTCAATCTGATAAACGGCGGTCGGCTCGGGTGCTTTCAACCGGTCACGGATTACGACGGCGGAGCGCTTCGGGTTATAAGACCTTTTATATATGTAAGCGAACAAAAAATACGCTCCTGCGTAAAAAGAAACGGACTGCCTGTCGTCAAAAGTATATGCCCCGTTGACGGTCACACGCAGCGGCAGGAGATGAGAAATCTTATTTCGTCGATTGAAAAAGAGCATAAAGGTGCAAAGAAAAGAATGTTCGGTGCGCTCTGTCGCAGCGGACTTGACGGCTGGAAAGAGTTTTGAGCTTTGCCGATTTATAATACAATTTACAAACCTGAAAAATAACCCGACGCAAAAAACGCGTCGGGTTATTATATTATTTTCTGAGTTTGCAGGCAAGGTGAAGATTTTCGATTTCGGTATGTGTTCCGCCGTCGGCAAACTCGCCGTCCAGAGACCACGATATGGGGGTGTCGGACTCTATCGTAACTTTTGAGCCGCGAACGAAGTCTATCATATCGCAGCCCTCAAGTTTTGAAGAGGTTATCGCCGTAACTATCTTGTTGAACTCAGCAAGGTTTGCGGGATTGCGGACAAACGTCACTTCAAACTCTCCGTCCGAGAGGTCAACCACACCGTCTTTGAGTTTGACAACGCCGCCGACTGCGGTCGAATTTGAAATTGCGCCGAAAATGTAATCATCTTCAAACTCTTTATCGTCAACGGTCGCCTTAATATGATACTTTGTTATATTCGAAAGGTCTTTGACCGCTTCAAAAACGTATGTCAGATGCCCGAACACATTTTTTACCGCCTGCGAAGCGGAATAAGAAGAAGCTGTGAAAATGCCGAATGACGCGATATAGGAAAAATATCTGTCATTGAATTTTCCTACATCTATAAGCGTAGGTTCGTTTTTCAGAATGCTTTTGACGGCGGCAACGGGTTTGAGCGGGATTTTCAGGCTGTTGGCAAAGTCGTTTGTACTGCCTGCCGGAATATATCCCAATTCCACTTTGTCGTTTCCGCTTTTCAGCACACCCGAAAGCGTTTCGTTAAATGTGCCGTCCCCGCCCGCGCAGACGATAAGATCACATTCGTCGTTTTTTGCGGCTTTATATGCAAAATCCGTAGCGTCGCCCCTGCCCGTGGTGGTCTTTACGACTATCTGACAGCCCGCGTCGCTCATCTCTGTCACTATATTGAAAAAATTCGGTTTGATTTGTTTTTTCCCTGCAACGGGATTGACTATCAACAGAACCCTTTTCATTTTTCGGTTTTATCCTTTCTCTTTTTCTTCCTTTGATCTTCAAGTTCTTTTTCTATCAGGAACTCCAACTCGTGTTTTCCCTTTTCCGCGTCGCGAACGGGACGTTTCAGAGCGTTTCTCATAAAAGAATCTATGTTGCTGACAAGTTTCAGAAATTCGTCGCCGCGCACGCCGTTTCGCGGCAGTTTGCCGCATTTTTTCAAGTCTATAATGCTTTTATATCTGTCAACGGCAACGCCGACGGCGTCTTCCCATGAAATATACAACTGTTCCATGGCATTGTCACCAAGTTTCCGCATTGCCGGACGGTCGTGCATTATTCCGAGCAGGGCGGCACAGAGCGCGTCCGAATTTTCATCTATCAGCACTGCGTTTTGTCCGTCAAGAGTGTCCTCTGCGGCACAACTGCCTTTTATCAGAACGCTTGCAAGACCGCACGCAGCGGCTTCACGCACAACTATGCCGTTTGTGTCGTATGTTGACGGGAACAAAAACATATCCGCAAGGGAATAATATGTGCGGAGCACTTCCCTGTCATACACGGCGCCCGCAAATATACATTTATCGTCTATGCCTGTATCTTTAATATAAGCAAGTATCTCGTCAACATCACCGCGTCCGCCGACAAGCAGAAAGCGAAAATCTTCGCCTCTCGCTTTCAGTTTTGCAACGGCGTCAAGCGATATTTTAAGCCCCTTATACCACATCATGCGTCCGACATACAAAAATAACGGAACATTGTCGGGAATATTGAGACTTGTCCGAAGCTTGGCGACTGCTGTTTCGTCGGCTCTGCCTTTTGAAATATCGACGCCGTTATTCATAACACGCGCTTCGCCACGATAGCCGAGCGTCCGCATATTTTCTATCGCGCCGTTGCTCACCGCCCAAACCTCGTCGCAGGCTTCCAGATTGTTCAGGAAAAGTTTTGTCGAGAGTTCACGCAATTTTTCGGAGGAGAAAACGCGCGCTATGTCTATATCAAACTTCGTATGATAAGTAAAAACTATCGGCACATCTTTCTTTTCCCTTACAAGGCGGGCAAGAAACGACGAAACGGCGGGACAATGCGTATGTATAATGTCAATATCGTGTTCGGCGATATGCGCGGCGGTCGGAGATGCGATGGGATTTCCCAAACGGTAACCGGCTATTTTGGTCGTGTTGAAACTCGTGTATTGAAGCACGGGATATGGATAGCCCGACACATCGCGTTTCGGATATCTGGGCGTCGCAACTATCGGATGACCGTATTTTTCGTTGATGATGTTCGCATAATTCAAAACGGTGTTCGCCACCCCGTCTATAACGGGGGGAAAAGAATCGTTGAGCAGACAAACCCCGAGGTCGTTTTTGTTCATAAGGCTTTACCTTTTACAGATGTTTTTGTTGGCGCATCCATACGCGCATAACAAGTTTGTGCGGAAGAATTTTAACTCCGAATATCTGCAATTTGACTTTGAATGTATGGAGCGACGTATCTTTTTTCTTCTTTTTCATATCTTTCAACGCCTGCGCCACTATTTCTTCGGCGGTGAACATGACCGAATAATACGTCACGGCTTTGTTATCCTGCGTTGCGGCGCGGTCGAAGAACTCCGTCTTTGTCCAGAACGGGCATACCGCAAGACATTTTATCTTTCTGTCACGCAATTCAACGTTCAGCGCACGGGAATAGTTCAGAACAAACGCTTTCGTCGCGCCGTAAACATTGATGTACGGAATAGGCTGAAATGCGGCAACGGAGCAAAGTTGATATATCTGTCCTCCCTCGCGCATATACGGAAGCGTTGCGCGGGTCATAAGAACGACCGCACGGCAGTTCAGGTCTATCATATTCGCCTCATCTTCTGGCGATACGTCGGTATATTTTCCGAATTTGCCGAAACCGCTCGCATTGACAAGCACGGCAACATCGGGTTTATATTCTTCAAGCAGAGCCTTGTATTTTTCAAAGGAATCGGGAGATGTCAAATCCATCGAAACGGGTCTGACACGGCATTTCAACTCCTTTGAAAGACTTGCCAGACGGTCTTCCCTGCGGGCAACGACCCACATTTCGTCAAAATCGTTTTCTTTGTCAAGCTGTCTGCAAAATTCCCGTCCTATACCGGAACTTGCGCCCGTCACAACCGCAATACGCATAAAATCACGCTCCGAACCTATATTTACATATATTGTAACTTATATTATACAATCAAATATCTTAATTGTCAAGTATAAAAACCGTTCGTTTGCCCGATAATCATTTTGAACGGGCTAAATGCGAAAACAATTTTTTTCGCCGCCCGATGATAATTGAGTCTGCGTGACATACTGAAATCGCAGACACAAAAATGTTTCACAAAAACAGGAAAACATTCTCAAAAAAATCATCACGGAAAAAGGCGTTTTCTCTTGACTTTTTCGGCGGTTATGGTATAATATGTATGATAACATAGGAAGTATGGGGTTTTATAAGCAACCGAACTTTCGAACAGTCAAAAAAGACGCTGTTATCAATGAGGAAATACAATAATTTTATCATAAACGGAGGTAAATATGGAAGCATTGACAACGGCTCTTGCCGGTGTGCCCGAATGGCTGCAAAACTTTGCAAACGAGATATTCGGATATCAGGCACCGCAAGAGGGCGAAGCCTCGATAGGCATGGTCATTCTGCTCGGCGTCGGAATAGTCTTTCTCGGACTTATCTGTCTTGTCATCGTCTGCTCGATATTCGGGCTGATAGGAAAAGCGACAAACCGATCAAAGAAAAAGAAAGAAGAAATTGTTCCCGCTGCCGCAAAAGAGGAAGAGATTCCCGACAGACAGGAATTTGTTGCGGCTGTGTCCGCGGCGATAGCGGAAGAACTCGGAACGGATGTTTCGGCAATAAGAATTTTATCCATAAAGAGAATGTGAGGAACGAAAGATGAAAAAGTACAATGTAAACGTAAACGGAAAAACCTATCAGATAGAAATTGAAGAAGTTCAGAACTTCGACCCGAAACAGGCTCCCGCAGCGCCTGCTGCCGCAGCTCCCGCAAAGGAACAGCCCGCAGCACCCGCCACAGTTCCCGTTGCGGCTCCCGCAGGCGGAGAGACCATCTCCTGCCCGATGCCCGGAACAATACTTGACGTAAGATGCTCCGAGGGCGCTTCCGTTAAAAAAGGCGATATTCTCTTTATCCTTGAAGCGATGAAGATGGAAAACGAGATAATGTCTCCCTGCGACGGCACGGTTCACGGCGTAAGCGTTTCCAAGGGTTCTTCCGTTGATACGGGCGCCGTTCTCTGCACGATCGCGTAATTCGGAGGTCGTAAAATGGAATACATCATAAAATTCTTGCAGCAAACGGGATTTTACCTGTTTGCGGACGGCAACTGGATGAAACTTGTCATGATAGGCATTTCATGCATATTGCTGTATCTCGGCATCGTTAAAAAATTCGAGCCGCTGCTTCTTGTTCCAATCGCTTTCGGCATGCTTTTGACAAACCTGCCCGGCGCGGATATGTTCCACGAAGAACTGTTTGCGGGCGGTCACGTCCATTGGGATATGTTTGCGGGTTCGCAGGAAGGACTGACGGCGGGACTGCTCGATTATCTGTATCTCGGCGTTAAACTCGGCATTTATCCCTGCCTTATATTCCTCGGAGTCGGCGCAATGACAGACTTCGGTCCGCTTATTGCAAACCCGAAGAGTTTGCTTCTCGGCGCAGCGGCGCAGGGCGGTATATTCGCAACTTATGCGGCGGCACGCGGCTTCCTCGGCTTCTCCATGGCGGAAGCGGCTTCCATAGGCATCATCGGCGGTGCGGACGGTCCCACGGCAATATTCGTAACATCAAAACTTGCGCCTCACCTGCTCGGTCCCATAGCGGTCGCGGCATATTCTTACATGGCTCTCGTTCCCGTTATTCAGCCTCCCATCATGAAGTTGCTGACAACGAAAAAGGAACGCAAGATAGTGATGAAGACTTTGCGTCCCGTATCCAAGAGAGAAAAGATTATTTTCCCGATAATCGTAACTATATTTGTTTCCCTGCTCGTTCCGAGCGCGGCGCCTCTTATAGCGTGCCTTATGCTCGGTAACCTGTTCAAGGAATGCGGAGTTACGGAAAGACTTTCCAAGACGGTTCAGAACGAGTTGATGAACATTGTCACGATATTCCTCGGCGTTACTGTCGGAGCGACCGCGACGGCGGAAACATTCCTCCAAGCAAGAACGCTGAAAATCATCGTACTCGGAGTTATCGCATTCAGCGTTGCAACGGCGTGTGGCGTACTTCTTGCAAAAGTGATGAACCTGTTCCTGAAAAACAAGATAAATCCCCTTATCGGTTCGGCGGGCGTTTCCGCAGTTCCGATGGCGGCAAGAGTTTCGCAGGTCGTAGGTCAGAAAGAGAACCCGTCGAACTTCTTGCTCATGCACGCTATGGGCCCGAATGTCGCGGGAGTTATCGGCTCCGCAATCGCGGCAGGCGTTCTTATAGCCATCTGCGGCTGATACTGCGGGAGGTAACGATATGAACAAATTATTTATAACAGACACAATTCTCCGTGACGCGCACCAATCGCAGGCGGCAACGAGAATGAGAATCGAGGATATGCTCCCCGGCTGCGAAATTCTCGACAGCATAGGCTATTGGTCTCTTGAATGCTGGGGCGGCGCAACGTTTGACGCTTGTATGCGTTTCCTTGACGAAGACCCGTGGGAGCGTCTGCGCAAACTGCGTTCCGCAATGCCGAAAACCCGTCTTCAAATGCTTCTGAGAGGTCAGAATCTGCTCGGATACAAGCATTATGCGGATGACGTGGTTGACGAATTTATTGAAAAATCCATCAAAAACGGAATTGACGTAATCAGAGTTTTCGACGCGCTCAACGACCCCAGAAACCTTATGCAGTCCGTCAAATCCATAAAGAAATACGGCGGTATCTGCGAAGCGGCGATAAGCTACACCGTTTCGCCCGTACACAACATCGAGTATTTTGTCAAACTCGCAAAACTGCTCGAAAAAATGGGCGCCGATACCATCTGTATCAAGGATATGGCGAACCTGCTTCTCCCCTACGACGCTTACAAACTTGTTTCCGAGTTGAAACGTTCCGTCAGCGTTCCCATTCACCTGCACACGCATAACACGGCGGGTACGGGCGACATGACAAACCTCATGGCGGCGCAGGCAGGCGTTGACATCGTTGACACTGCGCTTTCCCCGCTCGCAAACGGAACTTCACAGCCTGCAACCGAGTCCCTTGTAGCGACGCTTCAAGGCACGGACAGAGACACGGGGCTTGACCTTGTAAAGCTCAACGAGGCGGCGGCTTATTTCAGAACGGTTGCGGACAAGTTGAAGAAAGAAGGAATCCTTGACCCGAAAGTTTTGAGCGTCGATACAAAGGCACTTATCTATCAGGTTCCCGGAGGAATGCTTTCCAACCTGCTGAACCAACTCAAACAGGCTAAAAAAGAAGACAAATATTATGAAGTGCTTGCGGAAGTTCCGAGAGTGCGCAAAGATTTCGGCTATCCCCCGCTTGTAACTCCGACCTCGCAGATAGTCGGAACGCAGGCTGTAATGAACGTCCTTGCGGGTGAACGTTACAAGATGGTTCCCAAGGAATCGAAAGGAATGCTGAAAGGCGAATACGGTCAGCTTCCCGCCCCCGTCAACGAAGAAGTCCGCAAAAAGTGCATCGGAGACGAGGAAGTTATCACCTGCCGCCCCGCAGACCTCATCGCGCCCGAACTTGAAAAATACAGAGCGGAAGCGGGAGATCTTGCGAAGTGCGAAGAGGACGTTTTGAGTTACGCACTCTTCCCGCAGGTCGCAAAGAAATTCCTTGAAAAGAGAAACGGCGGCGGCGTGAGAACATTTTACGTCGAAGACCTTTCCGAATAAGGAGAAAAACAATGCCGTATATAAGAATCAAGGCATATCCCAAAGATGAAGAAACAAAAAAGCGTGTGGTTGACAAAATCAACGCGGTGTTCCTTGAAGAATGGGGTTGTCCGCAGGAAGCGATTTCCGTCTCGATAGAAGAAATCGCGCCGCAGGATTGGGAAGAAAAGGTGCATAAGCCCGAAATACTCCCGAATAAGGACAATATGCTAATCCTTGACGGACAAAAGCAGTACAAATAAAAGCAATGCTCCGAAACCAAAAGGTTTCGGAGCATTGCTTTTATTTGTTTGAATATATGCAGCCTGAATTGATAATATCCAAAAGTTTGCAGTCCTATTTATCCGTCCGCGGAAACTCAACATCTACGGGCGACTTTCCGACAAACGGGCTTCGTCCCGTCAGTTTTTCCGTCAAAGCGTCGATAAATGCGTCGTTGCCGCAGTAACAGTTTATATAAGTTCTGACCTGCGGAACATCAAGCAGATGATACGGGTTTGCAAAAGACACAAAAACCGTGGGAACGCTGTGGCAGTAAACGGGAACGTCCGCACCCATGGGCGGCTGCCACTCTATACGGACGACCGTTTGATTGGAACGCGTTTGAAGATTTGCGGCATATATAAGCAGGTCGTATTTTTCGGTTATCTCCGAAACGGGCGACATCATGCCCTCAAAACCCTTTGCGGGCTTGAAAACGGTAACGTCAAAGCCCTCGCCGCGAAGTTTTTTGAGAAATCTTTCGCAAACGGAGTCGTCGTTGTTGAAAACTGAAAAACTTTTATTCATTTCAAGAGGATAGAACAAAACACGCCGATATTTTTCGGGCGTCAGAGGAAAAACGCCCTTTTCTTCCCGTACAAGCGTTATCGCTTCCGAAGCGCAAGTTCTGCCCCACCCCGCAAAAAGAGGCGACCCGAGCGGTTCGGGTTCTTTTTTTGTCTGTTTTTTATGCAGTCCCAACGCCGCTTTCAGCGCAAGTATTCGGCTTACGGCATCTTCGAGCCGTTGCGGGGTTATTATGCCTTTTTTATAACCGTCGAACATAAAAGAAATATCCTCTTCTATGTTTTTCGTGAACAGAAACATATCACAGCCCGCGGCAACGGCGGTAGGAACGGCAATTTCTCGCGGCATGGCGCACGCAAAACCCGCCATCGTAGAAGAATCGGTCACGATAAGCCCGTTAAATCCGAGTTCGTTGCGGAGCAGCCCTGTCAGAATATCACGGCTCAAAGTTGCGGGCAGTCCCGCGGGACATACGGACGGCAGGCTTATATGTCCCGCCATAACACTCATAACGCCCGCATCAATGCATTCGCGGTATACGGCGCCGTAAGTTTTCAGCCAATTTTCCTTTCCGAAATCGTTGACCGAAGGGGCGATGTGTTGATCCCGTTCGTCACGTCCGTCTCCCGGGAAATGTTTTGCGCACGCCGCAACGCCGCATTTCTGCACTTCTTCTATATACGCTCGGCTCATCTCTGCCACGGTTTTGGGGTCGCTGCCGAACGTTCTTGTATTGGTTATCGGGTTTCGGAAATTGTAATCTATATCTGCAACCGGTGCAAACGCCCAGTTAACGCCGACGGCACGGGCTTCCGTTCCGCAGATTTTTCCGAGACGGCGCGCCTGTTCCGTTCTTCCCGTCGCGGCTATCGCCATTTCGGGAGCGAATGACGTACCCTCTTTTGCAACGCCGTTCCCGCCCTGTTCGAGATTTGCGGCAACGAGCAGCGGAACCGATGAATATGCGTTCATCTTTTCCACGGTTCGGCGGCAGTCCTCCGCACTCATCGTTCGACACATAAACCCGCCGGGACGGACGACTGAGCCGATATACCGACAGTATTCATCATCGTCATTATAAGTTATCAGACAAAACAACTGCCGCAGTTTGTCCTCTTCACTCATTGAAAGGCGGGTCGAAATGACCCACCTTTCGGCTTCCTCGTCAAGATAAAAAGGTTTTGAGCCAAGGTCAAGCATAGTTTTTCCTCTTTCGCAGTATAAGGTCTTCGTTATTCAGATATATTAGGAAAAGAACGAGTACGGCGGCTTCGACAACTTTGTATACATCGGACGTGAAAAACGCTTTTACGCTGCTTATCTGTCCGAAACCTATCTGAATAAATTCGTAAGCGACACACCCCATCAGAACGGCTATCTGCTTGTTGCAGAACTTGTTGATGAATTGAGAAAAAAACAGCGGCAGGAAGCAAGCAAACATAGAGGCTATCGTTGAGAAATTTATGGTGGGGGTCACGCCGTTTGTGGAACAGACGGATATTGCACCCGCCGCGCCGAACAAAAGCCCCGCAACGGTATAGCATATAACCGCATTGGCTTTTTCGTTCACACCGGCATTGACGGCTATGCCCTGTCCCGTTTGCAGCGCTCGGTAATCATACCCGAATTTCGTAAAATGGAAAAGCGTTATCATCAGCAAAAGTGCCGCAGCACAAATAATTATCATCGCCGTGGGATTTACGGCAAAGCGATAATACGAATCGTCAGCACCGAATCCGACGGGCTTGCAGCCGTCCGTGATTATCGCGATAATGCCCTCGATAATGAGCGTCATTCCCAGCCCTATTATCATCGGAGGAAGACGGAGAAGAACATAAAGCAAGCCCACAACGCCGCCCGTGACCGCACCGACAACCGCTGCGGAGAGGATCATCGCCACAGGTCCGCCGCCGCTCATATATCCTATTTTTGCACCGACAATGCCGCCGATAAGCATTACCGCACCCGTAGAGAAATCAAAACGTCCCGTATGCAAGTTTATCGAAACGCCGAGCGACAGAAGCAGGACATACGCAAGCCCGCGAAAATACAGTTGAACCGTGCTGAACCCCGTAAACAGCGCCGTACCCGAAAATCGACAGACCGCGCTCATTATCAAAAGGCAGATAACGGGTATCGCAACAATGCCGAGAGTTTTTTTGATATACTTCATTTTCAATACCCCGGTCAGCCGAGAAGTTACTCGGCTTTTATCATTTTTGCGGTCTCGTAATCCGCCATACAGAGTTTTTCGAAATCGGCGTAAGAACAGCCCTTATACCGTTCGATAACTTTTGCGTCGAAACAATAACCGTCCGTTTCGTTATCTGATTTGAGCATATTTTCAAGTTCTTCGCGGCTTTTTGCTATCCAATAACTGCTGCCCGTTCTGGGGGCGTTTCCGTCCGCCGCCGTCAGACGGCTGCCGTTTACGGCATTGGTTATAAGAATAAGCGCGGGAGCCATAGCGGAAGCGTATTTACCGCAGTCGTAAGCATAGCCGAGTTCAAAGTCGGAAGCATATTCGGAGGTTATCGCATCAACGCCGCCGACAAGTATCTTTCCGACAGACGAGTTTGCGGAAGTGATGCCGTAAGCGGTCTTTGTAACCACTCCGCCCGCTCCGACGGTCAATATGCAAGTGCCGCCCGAGATCATGCTGTTCGTCAGTTTTGTGGAGAATGCATCGTCAAAAGCAAAACCGTCCATATATCCCGAAATCTTATACTTATCGCTCTTGAACTTTGCGGGGTCAAGGCTCTGTCCCGCAACTTTTCCGTAAAGTTCATCGCGTTTTTTCGCGCCGTCGTAAGAAGTTGACGGGTCCTCGCAAAGATATGTCAGTATACCTGTCAGACGGTTGATGTGCATGGTCGAACCGTAAAGTGTCGCGCCGCCGAAAATCGTAAAATTCGTTTGCTGTTTTTCTTCGGCAAAATATTTTGCCATATCATAACCGGCTTTGTATTCGGTATCGTCAAGCGGAGCCACCGAACCGAGATAAAATTCGTTGTCCTTTATCTGCTCATACTGTTCCTCCGTCGGGTGTCCCGTGGGAGAGACAACATACATTTTTTTGTTTGCCGCCGCGCTGACGGACGCCACGAAATCGTCGTCCGAGAAAAGAAGTATCGCATTATACCCTTTTGAGGCGTATGTGTTTATTGCGGACACTTCGGAAGAAGAACTGTTCGTCGTTGTGAAATCGACGGTCATATTCAAAGCTTTTCCGACCGTTTTCAAGTATTTTTCCCATGCGCTCGCTTCGTCGGAGGAATCGTCCTCCCGAAGCACCCCTATTTTCAGCGTCTTTTGTTCATCAATGTTGCCTTTGTCTCCGCTGCCCTTTTTGCAGGAAGATGCGACAGTCAGAAATATCGCCGCAAACAGCGCCAGACATATTGTTTTCATAAATGATTTTTTCATATTGACCTCCAAAATATTACCGTTTTAATACTCGGCTGCGGTTGCCGACGGAGAACAGCGTGACGACCGCGATAAAAAGTGTGCCCTTGACGATTTGCAGATACCAACTTCCCGTCACGAAAATATTCATAAACGAATCGAGGAGCGCCATGGAAAATGCGCCCAAAAGCGCCGAATACATTCGCGATTCGGGTCCTCCGTTCATGTTCATTCCGCCGAAAACAAGCGCGATGAGCATATTCATGCCCACGGTCGAACCCGATGATGACGAAAGCGTCGGTGTCTCGACTATCATCGCAAAAGCCGCAAGTCCTATCCCGATACCGGCAAGAGCGAACGAAAGAACCGTCAGTTTTTTTGCGTTTATGCCCGAGAGCCGTGCGCATACGGGGTTACCGCCGAGAAACCTCTCTTTTCTGCCGAGTTTTGTAAAGTAGAACAGAAAACAGCAGAAGAGTTCGAACGCGACAAGAAGAACAAGCCGAAAAGAGGTGGTGTTCAGGTCTTTTACAAGCCGCATCGGCACGGATATCTTTGCGTTTGTGCCGAACAGGGTTATCATCAATGTCGCGACAGATGAATATACGTTCATCATAACTATCGTCATAATGAATACGGGCAGATTGAAAAACGACGCAAGAACGGAGTTCAGCACGGAAAGAGCCACGGCAACGGCAATGCAGACAAGCGCCGAAAGCAATATATCTTCCGTTTGTTTGCAGACAAGCCCGCCGACAATGGCGCTTATCAGCATATTCGAGCCGAGCGACAGGTCAAACGAACCAGATGAAAAAATGAATGTTGCGCCTGTTGCGACAAGCGCGACAAGGCAGGCGTCAGAGACAACGCCTTGCAGCCCAATCGCCAGGTCGTAGCCTTTCGCTGCCGCCGCCGAAAGATACGCTGCGCCGAGAACGACGCACGCGATAACGGGAGCAAGACGAACGATGCGCCCTGTCCGCAGCGCCCTTTTCCGTCGCCGCAAAAGGGTCTCGGCGGTCAGTACGTTTTCGTTTGTTCCAATATCCGACATACCGTCATCCCCTTATACCATATATCCGATAATATCGGCATCGGAAAGTTCCGCGTTACGAAAAAACTCTTTTGTCACCCTGCCGTCTTTCATTATCAGAAGCCTGTCAGACATACCGATAAGTTCCGAAAGTTCTTCGGATATCATTATTATTGTTTTGCCCTCGTTTTTCATTTTATACATAAGAGAGTACATCATCTGTTTTACGCCTATGTCTATTCCGCGCGTCGGACAGTCGAGAACAAGTATGTCCGAACCGTAACCGAGCCATTTGGAAAAAACGACTTTCTGCTTGTTTCCGCCCGAAAGTTCGGACACCGGCTGATTTGGAGAAAAGCATTTTACCTGCATATCCCCGATTCTTTCGGCTACATACTTCTTTTCTTTTTGCGGCAGAAGCAAAAATCCCGCCGTCACAAATTTATCCATACCGACGGACGAAATGTTATCCTTTATCGACGCGGCGAGACAAAGTGATTCGACATCTCTGTCCTTTGCGGCATAACCGACGCCCGCTTTCATTGCGGAGCGAGGGTCTTTCAGAGGTTTTCCGTTCACAAGAACGCTCCCAAACGTCGGCTTTTCCGCCCCGAACAAAACTTTTCCGAGCGTGTGCATTCCGCAGGACGAAAGACCTCCTATGCCGAGGATCTCACCTTTGTAAGCTTCAAAAGACACCCCTTTCAACTTATCTCCGAGCGTCACGTCGCGCACTTCGACGGACACCGCGGAAAAATGCGTAGGGTCAACGTCCGAACGATAGTAATCGCCTTGAAGTTGCCTGCCTATCATCGAAGTTCTTATCAGGTCGGCATCAAATTCGTTTTTTTCGAAAGTTCTGATTATTTTTCCGTCACGGAGCACCGTCAACGTATCGCACTTTTCCATAATTTCATCGAGATCGTGAGAGATAAAGACCACGGCTTTATCTTCATCTTTCATCCGTTGCATAAGCCCGTATATTATGTCTCTTCCGCGCTGCGAAAGCGCCGTCGTCGTTTCGTCAACGACAAGAATCTGCGGGTCGTGGAGCATTACTTTTGCGACTTCCGCAAGTTTTCTGTCCTGCATATCGAGTTTTCCCGTTACTGTTTTTGCGTCGATATGGTCGGCGCCTATTTCGTCAAGCGCATTTTGCGCGGCTTTTGTCATATCCGAGCCGCTGACGAACTTGCCTTTTGAAAATCTTCTGCTGTCGTTCAAAAACAGGTTTTCCGCAACCGTTATACCCGGCACGGTTCCGTTTTCCTGAACAATCATTCCCACCCCGTGCAAAAGAGCGTCATGCATTGAACGGGGACGCCACAGTTTTCCCATATATTCCATTTTTCCGCTGTCAAATCCCTGCATACCCGAAAATATCGAGGTGACAGTGGATTTTCCCGAGCCGTTTTCGCCGATAAGTCCCCGAACTTCGCCGCGCCTGACTTCAAGGCTTACGTTGTCAAGCGCGACAACGGGTCCGAAAGTTTTTGTCAGTGAGGATATTTTCATAACTGTTCTGTTTTCCGTCATATCCGTAATTCTCCGCACAGGCGGCAAAAAGCCGCTGCAATACTTTTTCTCTTTTATTATGCTTTGATCCTGCGTATTTTATTTTCATATTCGGAAAAATTTTCGTCTGTTTCACCTATCCCGAACGCTATCGCACAGGAACGGACGGTTTCAAGAAGAAATGCGCGCGAACCTTTTTCACAGGCGGCATATATCGGGTACAGATATTTTTTCAGGAGCGATTTTGTCGGCTCGAATGCCATAATGTCGATATTGGGAGTGTCGCACGAAAACGGAAAACTTATATCTGCGGGAACGGGAACTTCAAAGGAATATTCGCCGTCCGACACTTCGGAAACGGTTTTTCCGAAAACGTTTATCCGTGCCGTACAGCCCGCGGGAACGACCGTGTTAATAAACAATTTTTCTTTTTCAATATCAAGATTCCATTTGACTTTCCATTTGCCTGTCGGCGCAATATACTCTATCTCCGCGGAAAGCATAAGACGGTGCGGACACGGTTCGATAACGGCGCTCTTCCACCCCGCTTCACCGAGCCGAAGCCCCGCTATACGGGTATAGACCGCCTCGCAAACCGAGCCGTAAGCATAATGATTGAATGAGTTCATTCCCGTTTCGGAGACCTTGCCGTTAGGAAGCAGAGAGTTCCACCTTTCCCAAACGGTAGTCGCACCGAGCCCGACCTCATAAAGCCAGCCGGGATATTCACGGTTCAGAAGTATTCTGTAAGCGTCCGTTGTCAGTCCCGCGTCAAACAAGGCGGGAAGCAGCAGCGGCGTTCCCACAAAGCCCGTTGTCAGTTTATACCCGTCGCGTTGAAGACGTTTTTCAAAGGCGGCGACAACAGGCTCTTTTATCCGATATATGCCGTAATACAGGCTTAAAGCATACGCCGTTTGAGTGTCGAGCGCAAGTCTGCCCGCAGGAGAAAAATATTCGTTCAGTATCGCGTTTCTTATTCTGCCCGCAAGCAAAAAAAGTTCGCGGCGTTCGGGACGCCCGAGTTCATCGGCGGCTTTCGCCGTAAGATTTACGGAATTATAATAGTAAACGCTCATTATAAAGCCTTTGTCTGTCGCGCCGACCATTGCCGTCTCGTCAAGTCCGTCAAGGGCAAGCCAATCTCCGAAAGCAAAGCCTTCCGTTACAAGTCCTCTGTCGCCCTGTTCAATATCCCGTTCGCGGAGAACGGAAACATAATCCGTCATCATCTTAAAACAGTTCTGTAAAAGGACGATATCGCCGTAAAACTCATATAACTTCCACGGCAGAATAACGCCGCAGTCAGCCCAGACCGCACCGCCAGCGGGAGGCGTTCCGATAAGAGACGGACTGTACATCGGAAAATCACCCGCATAATAAAGCGTCTGATCGTCCCGCAAGTCGCGCAAATACTTTTTGTAAAAAGAGTAGCAGTCCGAATTAAAGCAAGCGGTCGAGGCAAATACCTGCGCGTCGGCTGTCCAACCGAGCCTTTCGTCGCGCTGCGGGCAATCCGTCGGAACATCTATAAAATTGCAAAGTTGCCCGCGATATGTGTTTTCTATAAGGATGTTAATGTCGTTGTCCGCAGTTTTGCACAAACACGCCCGAGGAATATCCGCGCTGAGTACCACGCCCTCAAAATCAGAGACGGAAACTGCGTCAAGTCCCTCGACAAGCGCATATCTGAACCCGAAATATGTGAACATCGGTTCGTACACACGTTCTTTTCCGTCTCCGACATACTCCGCAACGGCTTTTGCGGAACGCAGATTTTCATTGTAAAAACAGCCGTCCTGCAACACTTCGCCGTGAGATATTTTCAGCATTTGTCCGTGTCGGAGCATACCCGAAAAGCGAACAAACCCCGCAAAATTCTGTCCGAAATCGAGAATATATTCGCCTTTCGGGCTTATGATAAGCGCAGGTTTCAATATTGCTTTTTCGACTGTCGGCGCGCCGAAATCGGGGCAAGTCGGGAAATGTGCGTTCGAAAATACGCATTCGCAAGAGTGCTCCGTCGGGTGTGTAAAATCGTGTTTTTCACCGTCGTATATCGAGTTTTCCACGCAGGAACTTGCGCGGGCGCGCCAATTTTCGTCCGTTTGCAGTGCCGCCACCGTGCCGTCCGCAAATGTCAAGACCAACTCGGCGGCAACCTGATATTCGGAGCCGTAAACCTCTTTTTTCCTTTCAAGACCTATTTCTCCGCGATACCAGCCGTCGCCGAGAAAAACTCCGAGTTCATTTTCTCCCTCGTCAAGCATTTCGCTTACATCGTAAGTCCCGACACGCAGATATGAGCCGTAATCGTTAAAGCCCGGGGTCAGATATGTTTTTCCTACTCTTTTCCCATTCAGAAAAGCGCGATAAAGTCCGAGTCCGGTTATTTTCAGGCGCGCCGAACCAGGGCGTTTTTCAAGTGCGAAACCGCGAAAAACATACGGAGAAAACAACGTTTTATCTTTCGGAGTAATGAAAGGAGCGTCAAATTTTTCGAACGTTTCGAAACGGGAAGAACTCTTTTTGCTCCCGAAAGAGACCGTCCATTCAAACCGTCCGCAAAAACTGCGACCGAAGCGAAAACCGCCATTTTCGGGCGCAGCAACAGCCTTTTCGGCAACTGCGTTTCCGTCGGAATCGAAAACAGCGACGGAAAAAGTTCCGCCCTCGTCGCAGAGAAAAGAAAACAACGGATCGTTCCCGTCAATACCCAAAGGTTCCGTTTTGTGTTCGACTTTCAAATCATATATGCGCATATTCACCGTTCCCGTTATTTGATACCTATTTTGATTATCCGAAAAACGGTTCGATTTATTCATCAGAACTGCTCCATAGACGTTTTTTTGCGCAAAAAATCACGGCTTCCGAAAAAGCCGTGATTTGATTTTTTATAGTTTGTATGTCGATTATTCTGCGGAAAGATTGTACTTCTGAACGATCTCTTTTGCAAAGATACCGCCCTCGGGACGCTCTCTGTCCATGATGTACATTGCTCTTTCATGTTCAACGCGTGCAACAAGCGTATCGACTTTGGAACCGTTCGTTTTCTTGTTGATTTCGTCTGCGGATTCCGCAATGTCGGCGAATGCCGTGGAAAGAATACCTCTGCATTTCTTACCTGCGACAACTTGAAGAACATTTTCAAGAATGTAGGTTGCCTCAACGTTGGAAGCGGCTGCAAGAACGCCGTCGAAAAGAACAAGCGAATCGGAAGTGATCTGCGGAAGCATTTCTGCGATCTTTTCGCAGTCGGCCTCAACAAGTTTTCTGTTCTTGTCACCCGTATCCATCGGGCAAAGAGCAAATACGTTGTCAACCGGGCTCATTTCAGCCTTGTCAGCGGCAACATACATACCGAGCTGGAACATTATCTGCGCGATACCGACAGACTGCGTGAACAGCGTTTTACCTGTCTTTGTGCCGCCGGTAAGAACATAAATGTCACCGACTTTATCAAAGATAACGTTATTGACAACAAGGTCTCTCTTGGTCTCTCTGATAGCGTAGATCGGGTTGTAAACACCGGTAAGGTGAAGAACATGCTCCTGCATGGAGTGAACTATGGGTTTGGTAACGCCGAGTCTGTAACTTACTTTGAGTTTGTCGAAAAGCATACAGCCCGAAACGTAGAACGTCAACTGCTCAACGATGTCGGAAAGGAAGTCAAGATTTTCCGCAAGGAATTCCGCAACCATCGGCTGGAATTTCTTAACGGATGCCTTGTACATAACATCAAGTGCGTTGTTAAGCGCATCATATACGGCGTTGACTTCATCGGGAGCCATACCTCTGGTAACCATCTCAAGCGGAGCCATGCAGGTATATGCGTCGTCCTTGATTTCCGCACGAAGAACTTTGTCAACCACGTTGCCCGATTTGTATACGTCTTTGTTTATGGAAACAATGCCCGCTTCCTTCGGATAAAGTTGTGCGTCAAGGTTGATGCCGAGCGTTATGGATTTGATGTTTTTAACTTCATCCATTGCAACTTCAACGCGCTGTTTCATGCTTGCAAATTCGGGAGCGGAAACTTTTTCTGAAATAAATTTTCCGAAATCTATAAGAGCCTGGGATTGAAGTCCCGTCGCTTCCTTGAAGATAGCGTCAAGATCTGTCAGAGTAGAGAAATAAAGTTCCATATCGCAGATGCTGTAAAGATGAGCGGTGGTGTCGCCGCTTTCTTTGTTCTGCTTTCTCATGTCAAGAAGTTCCTGCAAGTGCGGGATCATCTTCTCTATTGCAGCCCTGAAAGAAGTGTTCTTTTTGAAGTCGTCAAACACCTGCTGCCTGTATTTGATGGTTTCAACGTCGGTGGTAACATAATCTATAAGTTTATTGCTGTCCCCGAGCGAACCGAAAAGACGCATGGTTCCGAACACAAGTCCCTGATCGAAACCGAGCTGTTTATAATATTCGATGTTTTTCAGTTTGCTGTTTTTCGCTTCCTCGTTGGGATAAAACAGGTTAACCATTTTTATTTCCTCCAAAATATGTATCAATAGAAATCTTTTTTACTGAACTATTTACCACCGTAATAAAGCAGCATAGGTATAACCAACGACAGAGCAAAGCCTATCACATAGATAAGAACGTATAGCACCATCGAATAATGATACGCTTTCCAGACATGGGAAAACATAACTATAAAATAAACGCATATAACCGCAAGCGGACCTGTGAATATGAGCATAAGTCCCATTGCGCCGCCCAAAGGCATACCTGTTAACGCGCCTATAAGTACAACAAACACAAGAAATGCCGAGGCAACGCCTATAAGCCTGCCGCGGGGAACTCTTATGAATAACGCTTCTTCGGGAACCTCAAACAAGGATCCTCCGCTTTCTTCCGCCATAATGAACCTCCGGGTCGAATATATCATACATATAATACTATATTTTTTTTCGAAATGCAATACATTTTTACAAAGTAACCATTTTTTTTAACGCTTTTTCACATTTATTTGCGTTTAGAAATCTTTCGGAAGAGGATTTTCGCCTTTTGCGCCATTATTTGTCACACAATTAAACTTGAAAAACGACATTCGTTGTTGTATAATAATTCTGTCAAAACAAATCAAAAGGATAAAACAAAAGATGAAACATCTGAATATAGTGCTTGTCGAGCCCGAAATTCCGCAGAATACAGGCAACATTTCCAGAACCTGCGCCTGCACGGGCGCAAGCCTGCATTTGGTAAAGCCTCTCGGATTTTCGATAGACGACACGCACCTTAAACGTGCGGGACTCGATTATTGGAAATATCTTGATGTGACGGTGCATGAAAGCCTTGCCGATTTTCTTGAATTTGCAAAGGGCAAGCCCATGCGCCTTGCCTCGACAAAATCTTCAAAAAACCATACGCAGACGGATTATCCCGACGATTGCTTCATTCTTTTCGGACGCGAAAGCAAGGGACTGCCCGAAGCATTGCTTAAAGAGCATTACAAAGATTGCGTCAGAATACCGATGATGGGAAACCTGCGCAGCCTGAACCTCTCGAACTCGGTGGCGATAGTCGTTTACGAGGCTCTTCGCCAGAGCGGATTTGAAGATATGGAGCAGCAGGGTCATCTGCGCGAATCTGCGGAGGACACCGAATGAGCCGTAAACGGAAACAGGAAAAATTTGTCACTTTCAAGGAACAGCAGCACAAAGATTTTCTGAAAGAAGTCTTCAATACACTGCTCATTGCGGGAATTTTTATGTTTGCGGCAATTCCCGTTTTCGGAGTTTATCCAAATGCGCTCGTCACCCCCGACAGCGAATGGAAAAGTTGTTTGAGAATAATCGTCGACTTCCTGTATGCGGGTGTCGGAATCTATGTGCCGTTTCTTATCTACAATGTCATAAAATATAAATCAAGCGGCAGATATTTCACAAACAAAGGCTCTGCGGCAAAGCCTACGCATTATGTGCTCGGAATACTCGCGGGTCTCGGCATTTCGGTCTCGTTCAACTATCTCGGCGCGCTTGCCGTATCGGCACTGCGAAATGCGGGGCTGACGGTAAATGAAGCCGCTCCTTTCACGGGAGACAGCATTCTTACACAAGCCGTTTTTGTTGCCGCGGCAACGCTTATCCCGCCGTTTTTCCACGAAATATCTTTTCGCGGAATCGTTATCGGAGACATACGCAAACAAAGCTATGCTTTTGCGGTCGTGCTTTCGGGGCTGTTCAACGGTTTTTGTTTCAAATCTTTTCAGCAGATACCGTACTTCTTCGTTCTCGGACTTCTGCTCGGCTGGCTCTATCTCAAAACCGATTCAATAATTTTGACATACACGATAAACGCCGCATCGCATCTGCTTATGTCGCTGCTTTGGATTCTTCGACTTCGCAATGAGACGCTTTACGATAAAATATTCCCGTTTGTCGCAGTCGGAGGCGCGGTTGTCGCACTCTGCGCCGTTGCCGTGCTTTTCAAAATATGCGGATTCAAGTTTATCAGAAAAGATTGTGACGGAGCGGGCTTGAAAAAGCAGGAAGCAAGAAAAGCGTTTTTCGGTTCGTTCGCTTTTTGGATATTCATTATTTTTGCGATAATATTCATCATGCTCGGCAAAAACGGAAAACCGTATCTGTTCAAAGAACCCGACCCTGAGGAAGTAACGCCCGTTACACAACAAACCACCGCGGCGGAAGAGGAAACAAACTGAAACCTGCAACAAAAAAAATGAGGTTCCCTTTTTGAGGGAACCTCGATTTTTATTGTCATTATGCTTCTGCATTACCCTTGTCTTCGGGTTCTGCTTCGGCTTTCGGTTCGGTCGTTTCAGCCACAGAATCTTCGCCTTTCTTTGCAAAAACGATCTTGCCGTCCTCGCCTCTCGCAACGACTTCGTCGCCCTCGGAGAACGTCTTTTCAAGCATTTTTTCAGCCATTTTATCTTCAATAAGAGACTGAATGGCACGTTTGAGCGGACGGGCACCGTAAGTCACGTCAAAGCCCTTTTCAACAAGGACATCTATCGCGGAATCCTCCACGCTAAGCGTTATACCGAGTTCTTTAAGGCTCTTGACAACGCTGTCGCAAAGTCTGGAAGCGATCTTCTTGATATCCTCGCGGTCAAGTTGTTTGAACACGATAATATCGTCGATACGGTTCAGAAATTCCGGTCTGAACGAACGTTTGAGTTCGTCCATGACGTTTTCTCTTATAGTCTCCTGATTTCTGTCGAAATTATCCTCTGCGGGGGTAAATCCGAGTTTCTTCGAATCGGTTATCGTCTTTGCGCCGATATTGGACGTCATGATGATGACCGTGTTCTTGAAATCAACGGTTCTGCCCTTTGCATCGGTCAGTCTGCCGTCGTCAAGGATTTGAAGCATGATATTGAAAACGTCGGGGTGAGCCTTTTCGATCTCGTCGAAGAGGATTACCGAATACGGCTTTCTGCGGACTTTTTCGGTCAACTGACCGCCGTCGTCAAAGCCGACGTAGCCCGGAGGAGAACCTATCATTTTGGACACGGTATGCTTCTCCATGTACTCCGACATATCAACTCTTATCATTGCGCTCTCATCGCCGAACAGAACCTCGGCAAGCGCTTTCGAAAGTTCGGTCTTGCCGACACCGGTAGGACCGAGGAACAGGAACGAACCGATAGGTCTCTTCGGGTCTTTGAGTCCGACTCTGCCTCTGCGTATTGCTCTCGCAACGGCGTTTACGGCTTCATCCTGACCGACAACTCTCTTATGAAGAATGTTCTCCATGTTGAGAAGTCTTTCGCTTTCTTCGTGAACGAGTTTTTTAACGGGAATACCCGTGGTCTGCGTTACGACATCTTCAATGTCTTCGGCAGTCAGCGTCAATTTTTCTTTGCCGCTTTCGGAGTTCCAATTCTTCTTCATCTCTTCGAGTTCGGAAGCAAGAACTTTTTCCTTGTCACGGAGTGTTGCAGCTTTTTCGAAATCCTGATTTCTGACGGCGTTTTCTTTTTCGCCTGCAACTCTCTTGATTTCTTCTTCTTTACTCTTCATATCCGGCGGAGCGGTCAGATTCTTCATGCGGAGTTTGGACGCAGCTTCATCCATAAGGTCTATCGCCTTATCGGGAAGGAAACGGTCTCTGATATAACGGCTCGAAAGTCTTACCGCACTTTCGATGGCTTCATCGGAAATTTTGACGCCGTGATGCGCCTCATACTTGTCTCTGATACCTTTCAGAATGGCTATTGCGTCTTCTTCGGAGGGTTCGGAAACGATTATCGGTTGAAAACGGCGTTCAAGTGCCGCGTCTTTTTCGATATGCTTCTTGTATTCGTCAAGCGTGGTTGCGCCTATGACCTGAATCTCTCCTCTTGCAAGGGACGGTTTCAGGATATTTGCCGCGTCCATCGCGCCCTCTGCGCTGCCTGCACCGACAAGAACGTGAAGTTCGTCGATGAACAGAATGACGTTACCTTCTTTTTTAACTTCTTCGATAACGTTTTTAAGACGCTCTTCAAAGTCACCTCTGTATTTGCTGCCCGCGATCATTGAAGCGATGTCGAGGGTTACGACTCTCTTGTTTTTCAGCGGTTCGGGAACGCTGCCCTCAATGATGTGCTGCGCAAGTCCCTCGGCTATCGCCGTTTTGCCTACGCCGGGCTCACCTATAAGACAGGGATTGTTCTTTGTTCTTCTCGAAAGAACCTGAATTACCCTTTCTATCTCCGTGCCTCTGCCTATAATCGGGTCAATCTTGTTTTCGCGAACCATTTCGGTCAGATCCGTACCGTAAGAGTTCAGGTTCGGGGTATTCTTGCCGCCGCTCTTTTTCGCGGTGCCGTGTTTTTGACCGTCACGGTCTGTGTCGCCCGCAGCGGAAAGTCCCATACTTTCGATAACATCGGAATAAAGAGAACGAATGTCTATACCTGCGGATTCGATTATCTCGACCGCCTGGCAATTCGGCTCTTCAAGCAGGGACATGAGGATATGTTCCGTTCCGATTATATAATTACCCGTCCGACGAGCTTCGACGAACGACCTTTCGAGGATTCTTTTCAGTCTCGGTGTCATATCCTGACCCGAGACATCGGAGGGAACGCCGACACCTACGTTTTCTTTGATTCTTTCAACGACAAATTCATCGGTAAGTCCCGCATCGAGCAGAACTTTTGAAGAAACGCCGCCGTCTGCACGGAGAAGACCGAGCAGCAAATGTTCTGTGCCTATATATCCGTGACCGAACTGTCTTGCGGCTTCAAGCGCAAGGTTCAAAGCACGGGTGGAATTTTCGGAAAAGTTGTTCGCCATAATTATCACTCCTTCAATTTATCGCGGACTATCTCCGCGCGTTTTATATCACGTTGGCGTATCTCCATACCCTCGCCGCCATAAAGCATAAGCGTGTAAGGCTGAACTTTGATGCAAAGTTCGTCAAGAACTTTTGTATCAAGATTCAGAAGACCGCCCTCGATACCCAAACGGATATCGCTCATAAGTTTCATAAATTCCTGTGAGGACATTATTCTTGCTTCGCGCGCTATTCCGTAAGAACGGAAAACTCTGTCCTCGATAGATATGTTTTCAAGCATCTTTTCGCGAAGCGCCGCTTCGTTTCTCGCAATCTGGCGCACTATGTCTTCAAGGCGTTCGATAGTGTCCTTTTCGCTTATTCCGAGCGTTATCTGATTGGAGACCTGATAAACGCAGCCTGCGGGTTCGGATCCCTCGCCGTACATTCCGCGAACGGTTAGACCGACCTGCGAAACGGTGTTTATTATCTTGTTTATCAGACCGCTTTCGTGCAGTGCGGGAAGATGCATCATAACGCTTGCCCGAAGTCCCGTGCCGAGGTTTGTGGGACAATGGGTCAGATAACCGAGTTTTTCGGAAAACGCAAAGTGCAGTTTTTCGTCAAGCGCGTCGTCTATCTCGGACGCCGTTTCATAGAGCGTCGCAAGTTTTTCGCCTCTGCCGAGAACCTGTATGCGCAGATGGTCTTCCTCGTTTATCATTACGGAAACGTTGTGTTTTCTGTCAAGCAGAAGTCCCTCGCCCTCGCGGTTGTTTGCAAACTCAACGCTGATAAGGTGTTCTTCCACCATGGAACCCGCCTGTATGGCGGTCACGTTTTCCATATCTATATAATCGAATTTATAACCGGGAATCGCGGACGCAACTTCTTTGACTTTTGTGCAGACCGCTTTTTTCTGCTCAACGGTCATTCTTCCCGTAAAGGGAATTCCCTTGATATTTCTTGCAAGTCTTATTCTCGAAGAAATCATTGTGCTGTCCATACTTATTCCCCTTTCCCGTTATTTTCGTCGTTTTTCTTTATTTCGTCTCTCAGGCGCGCCGCGTCCTCAAAACGTTCTTCGTCGATCGCTTTTTGGAGTTGGGAACGGAGATCTTCCGCCTCGTCGCTTCTGCCGCCCGAAAAAGATGACGGAATTTTGCCGGCGTGCTTTTTATTGCCGTGCATACGGTTCAGCGCGGGTGCAAGTCTGTCTGCAAAAGTTTCATAGCATTGGTCGCAGCCTACACGACCGCTTTTTCCGATTTCGCTGAAAAGCATTCCGCAGGACGGACAGCGGAGTTCCGAAAGTTCGTTTGACGCTCCGAAGAATTTGGGAAGCATATCGAATCCGAAAGACCCGAAGCCCGAGTCAAGTCCGAGTTTTTGAGCACACTCGGAGCAAAGGAATATTTCATTTGTTTTTCCGTTTACGGTTTGTTTCAGATAAGTAGTGGCAACATTTTTCTTGCAATTTTCACACAACATAAGATCAACCCCTTATTTCAATGATAACAGACAATTTTTAAGTATCGCCGCTCTTACTTCATCTTTGTTTTCCTGCGGCACGGAAGCCAAAGCGTTGTCGGAAGTCGCCGCTCTGATGATTATATGAGCCTGCGGAGAAATATATCCGTATTCTTCCATATTTTTCAGAAACAGCCCCGCGTCGAACATATTGACGCTTTTTCCTATCGAATTTACTATATGCATTATCCGCGCATTTCCGTCGTTATATTCCACTCTGCGTATGCGGATATATCCGCCGCCGCCTCTGTGGCTTTCGGTCACATATCCGTGTTCGGGGGTGAACCGCGACGTTATAACATAACTTACCTGCGAGGGAACGACATCGAAACGCTGCGCAAGTTCGTTTCTGCGAAGTTCGACATTGCCGCCCTGCTGTTCAAGCATTTGTTTTATAAACGCGCTTATCAAATCGCTTGATTTCATTTGACTGTCACCTCATTTTTCCTCTTTCTCATTTTCTGCGTATATTATACATCAAAAGTCAGAGAAAGTCAAATTTAATAAAAGTCAAAGAAAGTCAAAATCAGAGAACGCCGTTTTGCGGTTAATATGTTTTTTATGATTATCTAAAAATATCTCGTTTTTTCTCCATTTTTCTCGTTCGCTCTCATTTATGGCCGAAAAATTGATTTTGAAAGAAAAAAAATTTACCCGCCGAAAACGACGGGTAAAAGTCAAACATCAAATATTTTAAGAAGGGTATGTCCTTGCCTGTGAGAGCGCAAGATAAGTTACTACTTTGCGTCTACGATTCTGCATCTGAACACGCGGCAGGCGTGATAGTTCATCGGCGGGGAGAACGTTTCCGTCACGTTTTCAAACCTTTCGCCGCTCATGACGTCAACAAGTTCAAGCGCCTTTCCGCAACCGAGAGAAAGACCGATGTCGAAGAGTTCCACGCGGATGGGACGTGCGTCGCCGTCCGTGAAATTGAAAACTCCGAGGGCATATTCACCGTCTTCAAGCAAGCGGAAGAGAATGAGTTTTGCGCTGTTGGTGCCGTCGGGGTTTTTGCCGCTTATAATCATCGGCGGACGGCATTCCGCGTCCTGATTTATACGGATAAGCTCTTTGTTGTTCAAAAGGTCTATCATCTGCGGGGTCGTGTTTCTGATGTCGCAGCCTATCATAAGAGGAACGCCGAGCAGACACCAAAGAGCGAAGTGCATGGTATATTCGTCGTCGGTACAGCCGCCGCAGGCAACGTTGCCCTTGTTGTACATTCCCACTACAAGCATATCTATATCGTTGTAGCAGCCGGTCGCGGAAAGACCTATTTTATCAAGTTGGCTGTACGCGATGTCTCTTATGCTGACGATGTTGTCGAGAATGTCGGTCGTGGTTCTGTAAAGATGTGCGCCTGTCGGTCTTATCCAATCGTGAACGTCGGGCAGACTGTTGCAGGCGGCATAAACGATGTCCCTGCCGCAGGAGCGGAGAGCAAGCCCCATTCTGCGATAAAGAATCTGATAATCTATCGACTGGGGTTTGTAGCAATAGTCGTATTTAAGATAGTCCACGCCCCATTCGGCAAACGTCTTCGCATCTTCGAACTCATGGTCGAAACTTGCGGGGTAGCCTTTGCAGGTGCGCGTGCTTGCGCTTGAATAAATACCGAATTTCAAGCCTTTTGAGTGAACGTAATCGGCAACGTATTTCATTCCGTGAGGGAACTTTTCCGGGTCGGGAACGAGTTTTCCGTCAACTCTTTCCATAGCAGGCCAGCAGTCGTCGATAACGATGTATTCGTAACCTGCGTCACGAAGTCCGAGTTCGACAAACTTATCGGCGGTTTCCAAAACGATCTGCTCGTTTACGAGCGGACCGAACGTGTTCCAAGAGTTCCAGCCCATCGGCGGTCTTTGACAAAGCAGCATAGCGCATACCTCCGCAAAATTCGATAAAAATAGTTTCTTACGGTATTATACAGTATGCCGAGAACTTTGTCAACCGAAAATAACAAACAAAGTTTTGATAAGAATACAGGCAATAATGCCCATAACGGTGGGGAGGGCGAACGCGGCGGCGGTCATTTTAACGCTTTTTGTTTCTTTGTAAACAGTCAGACACGATGTCGCACACGGAAAACGGAACAAAAACGCTGCCAAAAGACATAAGACCGTGCACATAGTCCAACCGTTTGAAATAAGAAGCGAACGTAATGCGTCAAGGCTTTCATACTGAACGAGCGCACCACTGTTCATGTAGCACATCAGAATTATCGGCAAAACTATCTCATTTGCGGGAAAGCCGAGAACAAGCCCCAGGATTATTGCGCCGTCGAGCCCGAGTGCTCTGCCGAGAGGGTCGAGAACAGCCGTCAAAGATGCAAGCAAGGTCGTATCCGAAACATGAATATTCGCAAGCAGCCAAATCAACAGTCCTGCGGGCACGGCAACAACGACTGCTCTGCCGAGAACGAATAGAGTTCTGTCAAGGACGGAGCGAACGATGACGCTGCCTATTTTGGGAACACGGTACGGCGGCAGTTCAAGAGTAAAAGAGGACGGCTTGCCTTTCAGGAATGTCGAGGACAGGAATTTTGACGCGCCAAGGGTGGAAAGCACAGACAATACTATTATGCCGAGCAAAACTGCGGCACAAAGGAACGATTTTGCACCGCCGACGGCAGACCCGACCAAAAACATGGAGATCAGCGCGATAAGCGTCGGAAACCGTCCGTTGCAGGGAACGAGGTTGTTTGTCAGAAGCGCGATTGCGCGTTCACGGGGAGAGTCTATAATGCGGCAGCCCGTTATTCCGCAGGCATTGCAGCCGAAGCCCATACACATGGTCAAAGACTGCTTGCCGTGAGCGCCCGCACGACGGAAAAGCCCGTCGAGGTTAAATGCTATACGCGGCAAATATCCGACGTCTTCAAGAAGCGTAAACATCGGAAAAAATATTGCCATGGGCGGGAGCATTACAGAAACCACCCATGTCAGCGTCAGATATATCCCATCTGTGACACAGCCGACAACTGCGGGAGGAGCGGATATTGCCTGCAAAAGCCCGCGAAATTTTTCACCGAGGAATGCAAATCCCCGAAACAGCAACTCGGACGGATAGTTTGCGCCGACGACCGTTATCCACAGTATCAAAGCAAAAAGCGCAAGCATAACGGGAATACCCGTCAGAGGAGATGTCAAAATCATGTCTGCCCTGCGGTCGCGCCTATCGGCATTCGGCGGCGAATGAAGACACAGCGCGGCTATCTGTTCGGCGCGGGCAACAACCGTGCCGACCTCTTCTTCAAGAAATTCTTCTCCATTCGTTTGCGAAATGAGCCGTTCGATGCGTTCATCTGCCGAAAAGTCGGTTTTGGTATATTCGCATATTCGTGCGTTCAACGTCTCATTCCGTTCAAGCAGTTTCAGCGCGATCCAGCGGGGAGAAAGCAGCCCCGTTGCCGTTTCCGCAACAATGTCCGAAAGCGCACGCACTGTTTCTTCCGTCTCTTTGCCGTAAAGCATACACGGCACATAGCACTTTTTGCCCTCGCACACACAGCGCACGGCATCTTTCAGTTTGTCAAGCCCTTTGCCCGACCTTGCGGCGGCGGGAATAACGGGAACACCGATTTGCAGAGAGAGTTCGTCGGTGTCTATATGTATTCCTTTCTTTTTCGCTTCGTCCATCAGGTTCAGAAGCACAACCGCACGGTCGGTAAATTCCAGTATCTGCAAAACAAGGTTAAGATTTCTTTCAAGACAGGTCGCGTCAACCGTGATTATTCGGCAATCGCAGTCTCCGAAGCAAAGAAAATCACGCGCTATTTCCTCTTCCGCGGAATTTGCAAGAAGAGAATACGTGCCGGGAACGTCAACAAGCGAATATTCCTTTCCTTTATATAAATACTTTCCCACCGCGTTTCCGACGGTCTTTCCCGGCCAGTTGCCCGTGTGCTGTTTAAGTCCCGTCAGCGCATTGAACACCGTACTTTTTCCGACATTCGGGTTTCCCGCAAGCGCAACGATATAATCCCCGCATTTTTCGCTTCTTTCGCCCGCAACGAAAAAGCCCGTAGAAGAATTTGTCAAGCCCAATAAAAATCACCTGTATCCGATAAATATTTTTTCCGCGTCCGAACCGCGAACGGCAAGAACGGCACCTCTTATCATATATGCCACGGGATCTCCGCAGGGACTTTTGTGAAGCGCTTTCACTTTCGTTCCGCGAACTATTCCGAGATCGAGCATTCGCCTTTTTTCCGAACCTCGGAAAGCGGTTCCGACCACTCGGCACTCATCCCCGACGGGAAGTTCCCGCAATGTTTTTAATGTCACTTTTTTTACATCTCCGTTTCATTCCGACTTTTCCACTATCACTATATGTCCCTCTGCTTGTTCTTGACAAAAAGCGAAGACCTCCGCAAGGGAGATCTTCGCTTTTTGTTACTTTATAAACAGAACCGATTATTCTATTTACAGTTCCGATTCTTTTATTGCGTTTCCGAGAAGTTTCACGCCCTCGACTATTCTGTCCTCTGTCATCGAAGAATAGTTCAGTCTCATTGTCGAAGTCGGCGCGTTCATATCAACCATAAATGTGCTGCCCGGAACGAAAAGAACATTCTTTTGCACGCATTCTTTCGCAAGCGGCGCGGTGTCCGTTCCGTCACAGAGGTCGCACCAGACAAAAAGTCCGCCTTTCGGAGAAGTTCTTGTCGCAGTCTTCGGGAAATACTCGTCTATCGCGTCAAGCATGGTCTTGCAGCGTTTGCCGTAAAGCGCACGGAGTTTTTCGATATGCGAGGAAAGGTCGTAACGCGTCAGGAACTCATAAGACATCATCTGCGTGAGCATGGGCGTATGAACGTCCGAAACCTGCTTTGCTATAACCATTTTTGCGATAAGGTCGCGGTGACCCGTTATGTAGCCGACGCGGATTCCCGGGGTCAGAATTTTTGAAAACGAACCGCTGTAAAGAACAACGCCCTCATCGTCGCCCGATTTTATCGTCGGAACTTTCGAGCCGTCGAACGTCAGTTCCCCGTACGGGTTATCCTCGATAATAACGACGCCGTGTTTTTTTGCAAGCGCATAGAGTTTCTTTCTCTTTTCCTCGGACATAGTTACACCCGACGGGTTCTGGAAAGTGGGAATGGTGTAAATTATCTTGACGTTTTCGGTCTCGTTGAGTTTTTGTTCGAGGACGTCTATGTCCATACCGTCGTTTTTAACGGGAACGCCGACAAGTTTTGCGCCGTAAGCGCGGAATGCGTTCAACGCGCCGATAAAACTCGGTTCTTCAACTATAACCGCGTCGCCTTCGTTGACAAGCACTTTCGTTGCAAGGTCTATTCCCTGCTGACCGCCCGAAACTATTATTGTTTCATCAAAATCTCTGCCGATGTTTTCCCTTTCGGCGATGAATTTTTTAACGTATTCGCGGAGCGGCGCATACCCCTCCGTCACTCCGTATTGAAGCGCTTCCGTCGGTTTTTTTGCAAGTATTTCGGCAAGTATTTCCGCAAATTCTTTGGACGGAAACAGTTCGGGTGCGGGGTTGCCGCCCGCAAGGCTGATAACTTCGGGACGGTTGCCGTATTTGAATATTTCTCTTATGGCAGATCCCTGAACGCCGCTTATTCTGTTCGAAAACTTAAATTCCATTTTATTATATACTCCTTTCGGTCAGTTCCGACCGTAAACCTCTTTTGCCGCACGCACCGTTGCCGCCGCATCTTTCGAATAATAATCCGCGCCTATTTTTGCGGCATAATCGGCAGTCAGAACGGCGCCGCCGACAACCGTTTTGCAGAACGGAGCCTGCTCGTTGAGCAGTTTTATCGTTTGTTCCATCGCGGGCACGGTCGTTGTCATCAAGGCGCTGAGACCGCAAAGTTTTGCGCCGCTTTTGATAACCGCATCAACCACGGTCTGTTCAGGAACGTCGCGGCCGAGATCTATTATTCTGAAACCGTAATTTTCAAGCACAGAACGCACGATATTTTTGCCTATATCGTGAATATCGCCGTGAACGGTGGCAAGCACAACTATGTCTTCCGAGCCGTTTTCCGCCGCGGGCAGCGCCGCACGGACAACGTCGCAAGCCGCCCTTGCCGCTTCTGCGGAACGCATAAGTTGCGGCAGATATATCTTGCCGTCTTCGTAGCGTTTTCCGATATTGTCGAGAATGGGAATCAATTCTGTATTGATAACGTTCTGCGCGTCCTCGGTCCGCAACAGCGTTTTCATCGCCGCCGCCGCTTCGTCGCAAAGCCCGCGTTCCACCGCGTCCGAAAGAGAATATGCGCTTCCCTGCGGAATTTTTTCGGCTACGGATTGCGAAAATTTTTCTATATACTCCGCGCCGCCCTCGTCAAAACCCGAAAGCAGACGCGAAGCTGCCATTGTTTCTATCATGGCGGTGTCGCCGGGGTTGATTATCGCAAGATCGAGTCCCCTGTTCAACGCCGCCGCAAGAAATGTTCTGTTGACAATATCTCTTCTCGGCAGACCGAACGAGACGTTGCTGACGCCGAGCACCGTTTTTGCACCGAGTTTTTTTACCTCTTCAAGCGCGGAAAGCGTTATTCTCGGATTTTCGGAATCGACGCCGACCGTCATCGTCAGACAGTCTATCGCTATATCCGCACGGGGTATTCCCGCTTCTTCACAGCGGGAGATAATCTTTTTCGCTATCTCCACCCTGCCCTCGAAAGTTTCGGGAATGCCGTTTTCGTCAAGCGCAAGCCCGACGACCACCGCACCGTACTTTTTCGCAATGGGAAGTATAGTTTTTAATGATTCTTCTTTGCCGTTAACGGAATTGACTATCGAGCGACCGCCCGCAAGGCGAAGCCCCGCTTCTATTGCGGCAGGGTCGGAAGAGTCTATCTGCAACGGAAGATCGCTGACGGAGCGAACCGCCGAAACGACCTTTTTCATCAGTTCTTCTTCATTTGCGCCGGGTACTCCGACATTTATGTCAAGAATTTCCGCCCCCTGCTCCTGCTGTGCGACCGCCTGACGGCAAATATATCCCATATCGCCGTCTATAAGCGCCTGTTTAAGCAATTTTTTTCCCGTCGGATTAAGTCTTTCGCCAACCGTTACGGGACGTGAAAGAATGACGTGTTTTGTTGAAGAGCAAACGCCGACGGGAACGGTTTTCGGGCGTTTGGGCGGCTTTGTATTCAAAAGCTTTTCTTTCAGAAGTCTTATATGTTCGGGCGTCGTGCCGCAACAACCGCCGACAACGCACGCACCCGCATTTACAAGTTCCGCCGTATGCGCGGCAAACTCTGCGGGGGTCAGATCGTAACTGCCGTCCGCACGGGGAAGCCCCGCATTCGGTTTTGCAATAAGCGGCAGCGTTGTATATTTCCGCATTTCGGAAACAACGGAGAGCAGTTTATCCGGTCCTACCGAGCAGTTGACGCCTATCGCGTCTGCTCCAAAAGCCGTAAGCGCGATTGCCGCAGACGGCACGTCGCAACCCGTAAACGTTCTTCCGTTTTCCTCAAAAGTCATCGTCACAAAAACGGGAAGCGACGTATTCTCCTTTGCCGCGACAAGAGCGGCTTTTGCCTCGTAAAGATCCATCATCGTTTCGATGAATATAAGGTCTGCACCCGCCTTTTCGCCCGCCGTCATCTGAACTTTGAAATATTCGACCGCGGTCTCAAAGGACAAAGAGCCGAGAGGTTCGAGAAGTTCGCCGAGAGGGCCTATGTCAAGCGCCACTTTTCCGCCGAACGGTTTCGCGGCTTCTTTTGCGGCGGAAACGGAAGCAAAGGTCGCTTCTTCGCAACTCATGCCGCTGTCCTTCATCTTCGGAACGCTTGCCCCGAAAGTATTCGAAAGCACTATCTGCGAACCCGCCTCAAAATATCCTCGGTGAATATCTTCGAGTATCTGCGGATTTTCCGCACCGAAAACGCACGGATTGTCACCCGGTTTCATTCCCCGCGCCTGAAGCATCGTACCCATTGCGCCGTCAAGAAAAACCAACTCGTCAAAATTCATCGTTTTCCACCTCTTTTATTCCCGCTATCGCCGTCACGGATTTTATCGGAGAAAGCATACAGCCCGACCCTACGGTAAGCCCCAGATCGCGTCTTGCATTTGTCAGGGTAAGGAGCGCGGGCTGAATATTCATCGGCAAATCCCCGTACCCAGGCGAAAATCTCGGCGTCAGTTTTACTCCGAGTTCGCTTTCAATGCTTTCGCAGCAGGCGTCGCAGGAATCCTCTACGGCAGAAGACGCGGCGGCGTCCGCCAAAAGCGAAAGCGCGGGAGAAGACGAGCCGAGCGCGGCTATCTTCATATCCAATTCAAACCCGACGGTTATCGCCATCACAACGCATTTATTGCACGGAGCAAGCAGTTTTTTTATGCTCTTGCCTTCAAGTTCCGTATCTGCGACAAAAAGTTTTTCGCCGTCTCTTTTTATATCAAAAAGAACGGCGGCGGCGGCAGGACGGATAAGGTCGTCAACGAGCCTTTGCGCCTGTTCCGCTTCCTTTTCAACGCCGACACCGTCGCCGCACCTTGCATATCGCAGCATTTCGGCGCGACGTACATGGGGTTCTCTTAAAAATTTTATTCTCATAACATATTCGCAACCGCTTCGTATATGCGGCGCGAAACCTCGATGTTATTCATTGCGTAAACGTGTATGCCCTGAACTCCGCTTGCAAGCAGGTCTATTATCTGCTCTATCGCATAACTTATTCCCGCGTCGAAAAGCGCTTCGGGCTTTGAGCCGTAACGAGCCATTATCTTTGAGAATTTTCTCGGCAGTTTTGCGCCGCAGGTGCTGACCATACGCTGTATCTGGCGCACGTTCACAACGGGCATAACTCCCGCCTGAATGGGGACTTTGACACCCGCGCGGCGGGCAAGATCCGCCATATAATAGAAGTCCTCATTGTCAAAGAAAAGTTGGCTGATAAAGTGCGTTGCGCCAAGGTCTTCTTTCATCTTCATATATTGTATCTCCGCCTCAACGCCCTCGCTGTCGGGGTGTCCCTCGGGGTAACAGGCGGCGGCGATATCGAACCCGCCGAATTCCGATATATGTTTTATCAAGTCCGTTGCGTGCAGATACTGAGGGTTGACGTCCGCGCCCTCAACAAGGTCTCCGCGCAGAGCCAAAACGTTTTCTATGCCCTCCGCGCGCAGAGAACGGAGCATATTGTCTATGCGTTCCGTGTCCGAATTTATGCAGGTCAGGTGTGCAAGAGGTATAACCCCCTGCTTCTTGATGTGTTTTGCCAAGTCAAGCGTGACCGCCTGCTGCGTTGCAGAACCGCCTGCGCCGTAAGTGACGCTGATATATGCGGGATTCAACTTTGCTATATTTTCCGCTGCGGCATAGACCGTATCGGCGGAAACTCTTTTGTTCGGGGGAAAAACCTCGAAAGACAGATGTTGTTTGCTATCCGAAAAAAGTTCCGAGATCTTCATTTTCGGTCATTCTCCTATAAATTCTTTATATCTTCTTCGCAAACGAGTTTTATTCCGTGTTCGGAAAGAAGTTTTATCGCCTTGTCGTTGTCTTCGACACGGAGAACAACGCAGGCATGTTTGCCTGAAACGGTAATGAACGCATACATATACTCAATATTTACGCCGTTGTCGGAAAGCAGTTTTATAACTTCCGTCAGCGCTCCGGGTTTGTCGTCCACCGCAACTGCGGTAACCTTTGTTATGCTGACGATGTTTCCGTTTTCGGTCAGAACTTTTTTCGCCTTTTCGGCGTCGCTGACGATAAGACGGAGTATTCCGAAATCCTGCGTGTCCGCGATAGACATCGCACGGATATCTATACCCGCTCTGCCGAGAACTTCCGTTATCTCGACGAGTTTGCCCGCCTTGTTTTCAACAAAGATCGATAATTGCGAAACTGTCATATCTTTATCCTCCGTTTATTTAAGTCGTTTGTCTATAACTCGTTTTGCTTTGCCCTCGCTCCGCGCTATCGATTCGGGCGCGACAAGGTGAACTTTTGCGGCGATACCGAGCAGAGAGCGCAGTTCGCTTTCGAGTTCTTTTTCTTTTTTGGATATGCCGGTCACGGTATCCGTGAACGCGTCAACGGTCATTTCCACAAGCACGTCAAGGGTATCGTGATTGTCTATTCTGTCAACCACTATCTGATAGTTCGGCGAATATCCCATTTTAATCAGAACGGTCTCTATCTGCGACGGGAAGACGTTGACGCCGCGGATTATGAGCATATCGTCGGTTCTGCCCATCGGTTTGGACATACGGACAAACGTTCTGCCGCAGGAACATTTTTCGTGCGTTATCGTGCCTATATCTCTTGTTCTGAAACGTATAAGCGGGAATGCTTCTTTTGTCAGGCAGGTGAAAACTATCTCGCCCTGCGTGCCGTCGGGAACGTGTTCTCCCGTTTCGGGGTCTATTATTTCAATTATAAAATAGTCTTCGTTGACGTGCATTCCGTGCTGTTCGGAGCATTCATACGCAACGCCGGGGCCGCAGATCTCGGTAAGTCCGTATACGTCGTATGCTTTTATGCCGAGACGTCTTTCTATCTCCGCACGCATTTCCTCCGTCCACGGTTCGGCTCCGAAAATACCCGCTTTGAGTTTGAGTTGGGAAACATCCACGCCCTCTTTTTCCATTGTCTCCGCAATATACAAAGCATAAGACGGGGTGCAGCATATAACATCGGACTCAAAATCCTTGATAATGGTTATCTGTCTTGCGGTATTTCCGCTTGATACGGGAATTACGGTTGCGCCGAGTTTGGTCGCGCCGCCGTGAAAGCCCATGCCGCCCGTAAAAAGTCCGTAGCCGTAGGAAACGTGGACTTTGCTTGTTTTGTCAGCACCCGCCGCAACAAGTTGGCGCGCACATATATCATCCCACATATCAAGGTCGTTTCTTGTGTAGCCAACGACTATCTGTTTACCCGTCGTGCCCGAAGATGCGTGCAGTCTGACGACCTCGTCAAGAGATACGGCAAACATTCCGTAAGGATAAGTGTCTCGCAAGTCCTGTTTGCAGGTAAACGGTAATTTTGTTATATCGTCAAGAGACTTTATGTCGGAGGGCTTTACCCCCGCCGCGTCCATGCGGTTGCGGTAAAGTTCAACGTTGTCATAAACTCTGCCGACCTGTTTTATAAGTCTTTCGGTTTGCAATTCCTCTATTTTTTCATGAGGCATTGTCTCGATTTCTTCCTGCCAATACTTCATAGAGCACCTCAATTTTCCGCGTCGTAGCCGAGTGCAAACGCCTTTTCGTTCATTTCAACGAACTTCGGAGCAACGGACTGTTCTATCGCCGCCGTCCATTTTTCTCTCGGAATATCGAAATGACGGGCAAGTCTGCCCATAAGAACGATGTTAACCGCTTTTGCGGAGCCTGCTTCAAGAGCGGGCGTCAACGCATCTATCGCGTCTATGTCAACGCCGAGCGCTATCATCTCTTCTATCACGTTTTCGGGATATTCAGCCGCGCCGATAATAACGGGCATGGGGTCTATCTGCTGGGTGTTGACTATCATTTTCCCGCCTTTTTTCAGGAACGGAAGCCAACGTGCAGCCTCCGCCTTTTCGAAAGAGATTATATAATCAGCTTCGCCTCTTTCGACTATGGGCGAATAAACTTTTTCACCGAAACGCACATACGTCACAACGCTGCCTCCGCGTTGGCTCATGCCGTGAACCTCGGAAACCTTTACATCGTAGCCCTCGGACACAAGCAGTCTGCCGAGCAGTTTGGACGCAAGAAGCGTGCCCTGTCCGCCGACGCCGACAATCATTAAACTGGTTGTTTTCATCACGCTCTCGCCTCGCTTTCAAATGCACCGAATTTGCAGAGTTGTTTGCACACGTCACAGCCGACGCAAAGTGTCGCGTCAACAACGGCTTTCTTTTCTTTGACGCTTATCGCGGGACAGCCGAATTTCATGCAAGCCTTGCAGCCGATACATTTTTCATGGTTGACGTGAACGGGAGATTTTGCCTTGACGCTTTTGAGCAGAACACAGGGTCTGCGACTGATGATGACAGACGGTTCTTCTGCGGCAAGTTCCTCTTTAAGAACTTTGTCGCATTCCGCAAGGTCATACGGGTCAACAACTTTGACACGGTTTATGCCGAGTGCGCGGCAAAGCGCTTCAAGGTCAACTTTTGCGGCGGGATCGCCTTTTATGTTGTAACCGGTCGTCGGATTCTGCTGATGTCCCGTCATGCCGGTTATGGAGTTGTCAAGAATGATAACGGTCGAATTGGTTGCATTGTAAGCGATATTCACAAGCCCCGTCATACCGGAATGCATAAACGTGGAGTCTCCGATAACGGCAACGGTTTTCTTCTCTCTTTCCGCTCCGCCCGATTTGTTAAAGCCGTGAATGCCCGAAACGGACGCGCCCATGCAAAGGGTCGTGTCAAGCGAGTTGAGCGGCGGCTGAGCGCCGAGCGTATAACAGCCGATGTCGCCGAAAACAGTGATCTTGTTTTTTGCAAGGACGTAATACATTCCTCTGTGCGGGCAGCCCGCGCACATCATCGGAGGGCGAACGGGAACGGGGTTTTCAAGCGCGGAGAACGGTTTGTCTTCAATGCCGAACGCTTCCGCGATTTTTCTCTGCGAAAGTTCGCCGAGATAACCGAAAAGCGATTTGCCCTCAACTTTAAGTCCGAGCGCAAGACAATGGTTTTCTATAACGGGGTCAAGTTCCTCGATAACGACAAGGCGTTTAACTTTTGAAGCAAAATCCTTTATCGTGTCAACGGGCAGCGGATTGACAAGTCCGAGTTTGAGAACGGAAACATCGTTTCCGAAAACTTCTTTGACATATTGATAGCACGCGCCCGAAGTGATTATTCCGAGATCGGACGAGCCGTATTCAACTCGGTTAAATTCGCATTTTTCGGAAAATTCGCGAATCTTTTCGGTGCGCTGTTCGACAAACGGGTGACGCTTTATCGCGTTGCCAGGCATCATTATGTATTTTGCGGGTTCTTTTTCATACGGTTTATCCGCAATGTTTACGCGTTCCCCTGTCTCGACAACGGACTGTCCGTGAGCGATACGGGTGCAGACGCGAAGAAGAACGGGGGTGTCGAACTCTTCGCTGAGCTCAAATGCTTTTTTTGCAAATTCAAGACATTCGGAAGAATCCGCGGGTTCAAGCATGGGCACCTTTGCGCCTATCGCATAATGACGGGAATCCTGCTCATTCTGCGAAGAGTGCATTCCGGGGTCGTCCGCCACGCATATGACCATACCGCCGCGCACGCCCGTATAAGAAAGCGTGAACAGAGGGTCTGCCGCAACGTTGAGACCGACGTGTTTCATGGCGCAGGCACAGCGGACACCGCCGACCGACGCACCGAAACAGACTTCCGCCGCAACCTTTTCGTTCGGAGCCCATTCGCTGTAAATATCATCGTATTTTGAAAGAAATTCCGTGATTTCCGTACTCGGAGTTCCAGGATAAGAGGAAACGACTTTCAAGCCGCCCTCATAAAGACCTCTGGCAACCGCTTCGTTGCCTATCATCAGTTTTTTCACTCTTTTATTCCTCCTTGCCGCGAAGATCGACTATACGCTTCGACTTGCCCTCATAGCGTTTCAAAGACTTCGGCGCGACAAGCGTCACTTTTGCTTTGATGCCGAGAACCGTTTGAAGTTTTGCGACCGCGGTCTGACGCAGGGTCTCCAGTTTTCCGAAGTTGTCAAGCAGACCCGCGTCGTTAATTTCAATTCTCACTTCAAGGTAATCCGTGTAATTCTTTCTTGTCAAAACAAGTTCGTAATGCGGCGAAATACCGTCGATATTAGCCATAACGCTCTCGATCTGCGACGGGAATACGTTGACGCCGCGAATTTTGAGCATATCGTCGGAACGTCCTTTTACTTTATCCATGCGGCAATGCGTTCTGCCGCAGGCGCACGGTTCATAATTCAGGCGCGTTATATCCTTTGTTCTGTAACGGAGCATAGGTATGCCCTCTTTCGAAAGCGTTGTTACGACGAGTTCGCCCGTCTCTCCGCGTTCGAGAACTTCACCCGTTTTCGAGTTTATTATTTCGGGCAGGAAGTGGTCTTCCGCAAAATGAAGTCCCTCGCGCAGATAACATTCACCCGACACACCGGGACCGCAGAGTTCGCTCATTCCGTAGTTGTCCGTGGAGAAAAGCCCGAAGCCTTTTTCTATCTTGTCACGGAGTTCGTTTGTGCAGCCCTCCGAGCCGAAAAGTCCGATGCGCAGTTTGAGTTGGTCGTTCGATATTCCCATATCGTGCGCGACTTCGCTCATGTACATGGCATAAGACGGAGTGCTTATCAAAACGGTCGTGCCGAAATCGTGAAGCAGTTTCACCTGTTTTTCGGTGTTGCCGCTCGAAACGGGAATAACCGCCGCTCCGAGTTTTTCAAGTCCGTAGTGAAGCCCGAGCGCACCCGTGAAAAGTCCGTAACCGAACGAGATTTGAGCCACGTCGTCATCGGTCACGCCGACCGCAGCGCAAAGACGCGCAACGCAGTCCGACCACATATCGAGGTCGTTGCGGGTATAACCGACGACCGTGGGATTGCCGGTCGTGCCCGAAGAGGCGTGAATGCGGACAATCTTTTTCATCGGCTGCGCGAAAAGTCCGTAGGGGTAATTGTCCCTGATGTCGCTTTTTTCGGTATACGGTATGTATTGAATATCGCTGAGCGTTTTTATCTTGTCCCCGCTTATGCCCGCCGCTTCAAGGCGCTTTGCATAAAACGGAACGTTATTTTTGCAGTAATCGACCAAATGCTTCAACTTTGCGAGTTGCAGTTCTTCCAACTCACGGCGCGGCATTGTCTCAATATCTTTTTGAAAAAACATATCCTTTTTCTCCTCGGCAGATCATTCTTTTTCTTTAAGAGAACTTTTTGCGTGAACGACGACTTCCGCCGAATAGCACGAAAAGATTCTTTCCATATCCTCTTTTTTCGGTTTCGGGGTCACAAGACTGACAAGCGGGACAACAATAAGTCCGACCAGCATCGCAAGCACACCCGCATTTATAGGAGACGAGAAAAACGGAGAAATAAACGTTGTTCCCGTAAATGTGCAGACAAGATTTGCCGTCATTATTCCCACGCCGAGCACAAAGGAGACCCAAACGCTTGCTTTTGTGGTCTTTTTCCAATAAAGCGAATAAAGAAACGGGGCAAGGAACGCGCCCGCAAGAGCGCCCCACGAAACGCCCATCAACTGTGCGATGAACGAAATCTTAAATTCGGGATTTGCCTGAATTATTGCTATAAAAGCCGAAACAACGATGAAAAACGCGACAAACACACGCATACAGACAACTTTTTTCTTCTCATCGAATTTTTTGACCGCGGGTGCGATAAGGTCAAGCGTTATCGTTGACGAAGACGTCAGAACAAGGCTCGAAAGCGTGGACATCGACGCGGAAAGTACAAGCACGAGAACAATGCCTATCATCAGGTCGCTGTCAAGAGAAGAAAGCATTGACGGGATTATGCTGTCGTAGCCGTCCGCTTTGACCGCTTCGGGAGTTGTGAAAAGTCTGCCGAAACCGCCGAGAAAGTAGCAGCCGCCCGCGACGACGATAGCAAAAAACGTGGAAATTATAGTACCTTTCGTTATCGACGATTCACTCTTTATCGCGTAGAACTTCCCGACCATTTGCGGAAGTCCCCAAGTGCCGAGAGACGTCAGAAGAACAACGAACAGCAGTGAAAGCGGCTGCGGACCGAAAAACGAAGCGAACGCACCGGGAAAATTCGCCGTTTCCGAGGAAGAAACATTTGCAAGCGCGGTGATACTTTCCGTAAACCCACCGCTTTTGCCGAGAACGAGAACTATAACGGCAACTATACCGCCGAGCATTATCAGCCCCTGTATAAAATCGTTGACAGCCGTAGCCATATATCCGCCGATAATGACGTAGATGCCCGTAAGAACAGCCATAACGACAACGCACCACGCATAATCGACCGCAGGGAACGCCATTGTGAAAAGACGGGAAAGTCCGTTGAAAAGGGACGCCGTATACGGAATAAGGAAAACAAACACGATAACGGACGCAACAATTTTCAAAGCGGGAGAATTAAAGCGCAGCCCGAAAAAGTCGGGCATGGTTTTGGAGTCGAGCGCGTGCGTCATAACGCGGGTACGTCTGCCGAGCACCACCCAGGCAAGCAATGACCCGATAAAGGCGTTGCCGAGCCCTATCCATGTTGATGAAAGTCCGAAATCCCATCCGAACTGACCGGCATATCCTACGAATATAACCGCTGAAAAATATGATGTTCCGAACGCGAATGCCGTCAGCCAAGGTCCGACGCTTCGCCCTCCGAGAACGAATCCGTTGACATCCGTCGCTTTTTTTCGGCAATATACTCCGACGCCGAGCATCACGACGAAAAATGCGGCAATAAGAATAATTTTTATCGCCATTTTACCACTTCCGTTCACTCTTTTATAAAATGAATAAATTTAATATATAATAACATACTTATTCACCTTTGTCAATACAAACCACTCCAAAATTGCGTATTTCGGTGAATTTTTATAGGTATTTATCGATATTTAATCATTATGGTTTTCATATTCAAAAGACGCTGCGCGTCTGCGTTTGGCAAGTACCCGAGGAAGAATGACACACGCCGCACACGAAACAAGACCGAGAACGGTGCAGGCTGCGCCGAGAGTCAGGAACGGTGTTTTATAGCGAAGCGTCACCGTATGCGCGCCCTCGCCTACCCGAACGCCCGAATACATCACGTTTGCATTGAAAACTTCCGCTTCTTCGCCGTCTATATATGCCGTCCAGCCCGAAGAAAACGGAACTGCGAACACAACCGTTTTTTCCTTATCGAAATCGGTCTTGCAGGAAATGCCGTTTTTGAAAACTTCTATATCGGAGACGGTATTTTTCAACGCTTTTGCGGCAGCAAGAACTTTTTCGGAAGAAAGGCACGATACGCGCATATTCTCAAAATGATAATTGCCGCAGGTCTCAAACGTCAACGTGATTTTCGTCAAGCCCTTATCAAATGTTCCGAGGTTGACCGTAAAATCATCGTCGCCCTTATAATACGAATATGTCGGATTGAAGCAGGTCAACTCTTTTGTAACGTCCTCCGCCGAGACCTTGATGTAAAGTTTGTTTTTTGTGGTTCCGATATTATATTTCCTGTTTGCCTTTTCTTTCTGCTTATCGGTCATTTCAGCCCATGTCGAATCGTCAACGAGGTCTGACCGCTCGAAAGGAGAAAAACCTATTTGTTCAAAGTCCAGATACGTTTCCGACAGCGCGTCGCCGTTGAAAGTAAGCGTAACTTCGGCATTTTTCTTTGTGACGCGAAAAGATTTGCCGTCATATTCCGCACCGTCGCCGCAAACGACATCAAATTTCTTTTCAACCTCATCGAATGCGGGGGGTTGCGTGTTTTCGGAAGCGTCCGTAACCGCAAACGAAAGCATTATCTGTTGTTTTTGCGCGGGGGACAGAGAGTTGAACCGACTTGACGAAAACTCTTCGTCAAACGCGTATACAAGTCCGGGAGAATCGGGATTTTCGTAAATATCATATGTTCTGCCGCCCGAAACGGTCGAAGCGACAAGTGTAGAATACCCGAACGGTCGTGCTGCCCCGTCAACGGAGACAAAATATCGACACCCCGCAAGCATATCAAGAGCCAAGCGTCCGTCGGAGTCCGAATACTTCTGCTCCATCGGAACATTCAGATGCAAAGCGTCAAAATATCCCGAAACATAGGGATTGGAAACGCTGTAATAAAATTCAGTCGAATTGACGCCGCGCTGCATCGCGACATTATATCTGCCGTTGCCGAAAATATCGTAACGTGTTTTTTCCGCATCGGGCAGAGAGGAAATAACGGTCTCGGGCGTATTTTCCGAAAAGAGCGTTTCAAAAACAGCTCCTTTATCGTGAAACGAACCCGCATAGTTATAACCCACGGTTGCATTTTTGTTCGAAGATGAGCCGTAATACATCAAAAACACATTGACGCCGACGCCGAGAACTGTGCAGACGCAAAGTGCGGTGCGTGCAGCTTTTGCATTATTTCTGAACGCAAGAAGTGTCAGCGATGTAAGGCAAAGAACCGCCGCAAGAATAAGCGCATTTTTATCCGACGCAGAAACGGTAAATGCGAGAGCAACGGAAACAAGCAGTCCGAAAAGTCCCGAATACAAACGGTGATTGTCGGAAAACTCCTCCGTATTTTCGAGAACGGTGGAAACTATATATGCGCAGAACAGACAGTACATCCATTCCCAACGGTTCGAAACATATGAAAAACCGTTCAATATATGCCCGAAATACGGAACAAGCAAAAAGAGCGTCAGCACGCCGAAAACTATCTTATGTGCCGTTTTTTTTCTGCGCAGGAACATAAGTGCGACGGCAACGACGGAAACTCCGGTCAGAGAAAGGCGCGTCCAGTTGCCCGCATTGACGGGACCGATAAACGAGGACAAAAACTTATTATAATAATCGCTTGAATACAAAAGCGGAACGAATACATCGGACGTGGTTCTCGAAGCGGACATCAGCGCATAAGCCGAGGGGACGAAAACGACACCCGCAAGCAAAACACCGACGGCAAAATACAGAACGAACCGACCGAGCCATTTCAGCAAATCGACAAAATTACGCTTTTCGAAAAACGAAAAATAGACCGCAACGGCATAGATAAACATACCTATGCAGATCATATAGAAAAAGTAAATGTTAGAGACAGCGCAAACTGCGGTCATAACGATGAACAAAAGCGGTTTTTTCTTTTCGAAAATGCGGTCTATGCCGATAAGCAAAACAGGGAAAAAGATACAGGGATCAAGGAAATACGGGTGTCTTACGCCCGCAAAAAGCATATATCCGCAAAAAGCGTAAATAAGGCTGCCGCTCAAAACAGCGGGAACGCTTTTTCTGCCTCTGTGGCGCAAAAATACGCAAAAAACAAGCCCGCAAAGATACAGACGAACAAATATCAGAACATTGTAAAGAATTTCCGTGAACCGCTCTGGGACAAACACCGCAAAAAACGAAAACGGGTCGCCGAAAACGTAATAGTTCAGCGTTGTGGGAATATCGGCGCCGTAGCCTATCGACAGGCTGAACATCGGAACTTCAAAATCGCCGTGCAGAAAACCCGAAAAGACCTCGCGCAGATATTTTCCGTAATACGCAAGAGAGTTGACGTGCTGATACATACCGTCGTCCCACCACACAAAACTCTTGCCCGCCGCCGCGTAAATTGCGATAATAAGAGCGGAAAAGGCAAAAAAGCAGAGCGTGTATGCGGCATACACACTTCTGCCCTTTTCTTTTTTTATCAACGCAATTCCGTTCATATTATATATCCGATTAAATATTTTTCTTATTCGAGCCTTTCAAAAAGGCAAAAACCTTCTGCGCTTTTGAAAGAACCGAAATTTTCAATAAGTCCGACGGGCTTTCGCCCGTCGGAACAATAGAGCGGCGTTTTTCGATCCGACAGATCAGTTGCACTCAGCAACCAACGGACCCGCAAGTTCTTTAAGATAGAAGAGTTTGCCGGGAAGCGTCGGAATGTAGGTAGAGGTGATATGTCTGTCCGGACCGTAGTGAAGCGTTGTCAGGAAAGACATTCCCTGCCAGCCCATGCCTCTGCTGAGAGCGCCGTCAGCACCGCCGATGGCGTAATCCGCCTGCAGGAACAAGCCAGGGCCTATTGTGTTCGCTCTGCACGGAACAAGAGTAGTTCTGGATTTGAACGAAGTTATGGCATTCTGCTCTATCGTGAGCGGGTGAAGTTTAACACCGATTCTGTACGGCTGTTTTGCCCATTCTTCATCGTTGTCAAACTCTGCGCCTATCGTCGGTTCCCAAAACGCGATGTGGCACATTCTGCCGATACCGTAGATAAGAACAAGTTTAGCGCCCTCTGCCTTCAACTTCGCAAGTTTTTCGGGGTAAGTCGGAAGATTTGTCTTCGTTGCAAAATTTCTCTGCGATTCGGGAACGGTAAGTTTTCCGAGTTTGTTGAAGAACGCTTCTTTCATCGAATACTCAAACGATGCGTGGTCGGTCGATTCAAGAGTGTTGCCCTCGCCGTCAGCCCACTCGTCCATGTTGAACGTGGTAACATGGTCACAGCAAACGTTCCATTCTTTAAGGAAGTAAACCGCCCACTTATACATTCCCATGGGACCTACGGGAAGGATCATGGCAAGTTTCTCGCCTCTGTCTCTTGCCTTTTTGATTTGAAGAGCGATCTCGTGACCCATGTAGGTGTCGAGGTCTGCAACGGTGTCGCAGGCGACGGGTTTGAACTTCTTGTTCCAGAAAGCCTCTTTTTTGGTGCCTTTTTCGCAGCACTCATCGATTTTTTTCATATTCCAGCCCTGCGGATAGAATCCTTCAAGGGCGGAACCTTTTACCGTGGACATAAAATTCATAATGGTATTCCTCCATTCGTTATTTTCATTTTTTGAACCTATGCGAAAAATCCGATTTGGTACAAACAGGTGATAAGCAGACTTGCATTAAAGCCTGTCAAGGGCAGCCATTACACCCTTTTTGATCGCGTCAACGGGCTGACCGTGTTTGTGGCAAAGCTTGATTGCGCCGAGAAGTCGGTCGTTCGGTTCAAGTTTGCGTTCGGGGTCTCTGCCTACGCGCTCGGTCGTATCGCCGAGGTATCTGTTCTTGAAACGGAACATAAGATCTTCCGCATACGCAAGAACTTCTTTTTCATCTTTGCCGTGTTCCGCCGCAAGCGCTTTTGCGGAAGCGGTCATCGCGTCGCGAACCGTGGACGCTATTTCGGGATCTTCCATCGCTTCCCAAATATAGGTGTAGCCCTTGTTCATACCGAGATACGCAGCGATGGCGTGTCCCATATTGTGCAGGAACAGTTTTGACTGAATATAATATTGGAACGGTTCGGACGGAACCATGCCTTTTATATCGGGAATCGGATTTCTGAACGCCGCCTTATCGACGGGAAGTGTACAGAAAGGTTCTACCCAAACTTTGCAGATATTGCCCTCACGCATTTCGTCGGTCATAACGGGAACCATTCTGCCGACGGAAGCCTCGACGTAACCCACATCGTCTCTGTCCAGATCAACGAGTTTTTTCAGATACTTGTCCGCATCCATCAGATTTTCACAGATAACGATGTCAACGCCCTTGGAGCGTTTTTCGATACCCGCACGCAGAACGGGCGCAACATAGGGAAGTATTCTGACGCCCGCGGAAGTGAAGATAATGTCAGCCGTTGCGATTTCGTCAACCGCATCGTCGGGCGTTACCGCACGCACGTTCTTTATCTCGACTTCTTCCTGTTTCTCATTCGAAACTATCTTTATGGGATAGGAATGAGTTTCGTTCAGTTTATCAATCAGTTCACGGTTTACATCGACAAAAACGGTCTCGAAGCCGCTGTTGTAAAGAAGCTGGCCGAGAAAGCCTCTGCCGATATTTCCGCCGCCGTATACTACTGCTTTCATATATAAATTACTGTCCTTTTTTAATCAGATTTGTCCGTCAGCCGGGAACGTTATCTTTCATAAAGGCTTTTATCGTGTCAAAATCCTTTATGCCCGTCGTTGCGCCTTTTGCGCTGACGCAGAAAGTGCCGACAGCGTTTGCGAACGCACCGCATTCGGAGAATGTCATTCCCTTTGCAAGACCCGTTATAAAGCCTGCGCAAAAACTGTCGCCCGCACCCGTGGTATCAACGACCGGTGCGCCTGTATAAGTCGGAAGCAAAACGGGTGCCGCATCTTTGCTTTCACGCAGATAGCAACCGTGTTTTCCGTTTTTGACGGCAACCTGTTTTACACCTTTTGAGAAGAAGAAATCGGCTATTGCGTCAAGGTCTCTTGTGCCCGCAAGTTCCGCCGCCTCGTCAATGGAGGGCAGGAACACGTCGATATACGGCATACAGGGTTCGAGAACTTTCATCCATCTGCCCTGCGAATCCCATGCGGTGTCAAGCACGGTCATCTTACCCATTTCTTTGCACTTTTTGAGAACTTCCGCACACGGCTTGCCGTCAAAGGAATCCATAAGCATGGTGCCTGCGACAAAAACTATTCTCGAATCGGATATAACGTCCCAATTCACGTCGTCAAGTCCGAAAGTTCCGTTTGCTCCGACGCAATGCAAAAACGTTCTCTCGCCCGAAGAAGCGGAAAGAACTATGGAAGCGGAAGTCTGCACGTTTTCGTCAACGGCTATACCGTCAACGCCGACGCCGTATTCCACAAGCGCGTTTTTCAGAAAACTTCCGAAACTGTCGTTTCCTATTTTTCCGAGAACCGCGGTCTTTATGCCTATTTTTGCCATATCTATGCCCGCGCTCATCGCGCAGCCGCCGGTAAACGTTTCTATCCCGTTTATTCTTTCAAGAAGACCGGGAGCGGGAATTTTGTCTACGGGTTTTGCGATAACGTCGGCAACAAGAATGCCTATACAAGCAACGTCATATTTCACGGCAATAACCTCCTCGGCTGAACTTTGGGATAAACAAACGCCTGCGTGAACGCTTCGGCATAAGCGACGCCGCACTGGAAGCCTCTGTATTTGGCTATCGTGCGAACAAAATCCGCAAAGTCTATGTTGTCATGCTCTCTCATCCATTTGAGCTGACTCTCGTGGCATTCGAGCATTTCCATTTTCAATTCCATAACGTCGGTGACGTCCACATATTCGGTCGGAACAAAGCCGTGACCGCCGAGATTATCCATATAATAAAGCGGGGTGACTTTGGAAGCTTTTCCGAGTTCGGGCATATAATGCGGGCAGGACGCGGCAAAACAAGCGTCAAACACAAGTTTTGATACCGCGACGTGGTCGCACATATAGTCGGTCGGTGCGTGAGTTATGATAAGGTCGGGATCGGCGTCGCGGATTATCTTTATCGCCTTGTTTCTCTGCTCCATATCATAGCCGTTCGCAAGCAGGTCGCCTATGTCGCCGTTGATAACTTTGATTCCGGCAAGCGACCCCGCCTTTTCGGCTTCCGCCGCACGGATAAGTCTGAGTTCGTCGGGCATGATGACTTCATGTCCCATATTACCGTTGCAGAAATGGCAAACGGTTACATTGTCGCCTCTCTGAACGCATCTGATAAGCGTTCCGACGCAGTTTATCTCCACGTCGTCCGGGTGACAGCCTATTGCAAGAATATTCATACTTTCGCCTTTCATTCCCGCTTTAACGGGTTTACCGTATGTCCGAAACGGTCAAGTCGGACAAAACAAGTTTATTATTTTCTTCTTTTACGTTTATAAAAGCCGCATAGTTTTTATCGCTGTCGATATGAAAACTCATTTTCATTCGACCGTCAGAGTCCGTGAACAGCATACCGTGACCGCCGCTTTCCGCACCGTAACAGGAAGAATAAAGAATACTGTCAAACAGCCAGTCGCCGTCTATGCCGTTCTTGCTGCGAATAACATTGACGCAGTAGCCGTAATCGTCATCATATGTAGACCAGAGCGAAAGCAGGTCTCCGTTTGCCGCGGTATAGATAAAGCAGCCGTCGGTAACACCGCCCGTGCTGAAAACATCTTTCGGCTCGGAAACAAGAGTTTTCAGATCCGAAGAAAGTTTTGCGCAGGCAAATTTGCCGCCCTCGCCGTCGGTCGAAGTCCATTCGTGAACAAAGAAAAGCCACGGCTGTCCTTCGTCATCTACATACAGCGTTCCGTCTATACAATCCCAAGTATCAGGGGTTATCAGACCATCGGACCAACGCGTAAACGGACCTTCCGGAGTTTCGGCGCGAAGAATGACCGTTCCTCTGCCGTCGTACTTGTGCGTGCCGTCCGAGCCGCCTCTTTCCGAAGAATTGTATGTGGTTATCGCATAATACGCGTCGCCGTATTTGTAGACCTCGGGAGCCCAGCATTGCTGTTCGTAATCGGGAAGAATCTCGCTGATACGGTTCCAATCCACCATGGAATAAGGTCCCGTCCATTCCCCGTTTATGTCGCCCGATGTATTTTTGTAATACTGCCAGCCCGTTCCGTACATATAATATACGCCGTTCTCCGAAAGAATGAACGGGTCGCGTATCTCGCAGACGGTCTTCTGCAAAAACGGGTTTATAACAACAGGATAAATATCTTTCAACGAAACAAAACATTCGTCTCCGTTATCCTGCTGCGACAGCGTTATACGGCGAAGTTTTCCGACAGAGTTATTGCCGAGTTTTGAAACGGGAAAGAAGAAAACGCCGCTCTGTCCCGGTTCAAGTTCCGTGTAACACTTCGTTGTCACGTTTGTAAGACTTACGGACATACTGACCGTAATGTCTTTCAGGGTATAATCGTTTTCGTTTGTGATCTCAAATGCGATGTGCGTAAAATCCGAACCGACACAGCCAAGGTCAAACACCGACGAGGGAAATCCGTATCTGTTCGCGGCATTGAAATATATCCTGCCTGCGGAATACGTCCCTGCGTTTTTCTTGTTTGAAGCGTTGACTTTTTCGAAAATATCCTCCGAAATTCCGTTCGGCAGAAACGAGCCCTTGTAAACGGATTTTTCGGGGACATCTTTGCGGACAACGCCGCAACCGGTTATCGGCACAAACGTTGCAAGACACAGCGTAAGCAACAATATCCTTTTGAAATTCATAATTACTTATTCCAAAGCCACGGTTTCAGAATGTCGGGATTGATATCGCCGAACATATCGAGGATTTTTTCTCTTGCCGAAGCGGAAAGTGCGGGAGCGTTGGCAAGTTCAAGGTTCTGTCTGACCTGATCGGGGTTTTCCGCGCCGAGAACAAGAGAGTTTACGCCGGCAAGGTCACGCATAAACGTTATTGCGACCTGCGCCACGGAAAGTCCCTCTTCTTTTGCAAGAGCATGAAGTCTTCTGAGCGGCTCTTTTGCCTGCGAAAGCAGTCCCGTTTCGGGAAGTGTTTCGGGATCACGGAAGAAAAGTCCCTGCAAAAATACGCTTCTGATAAAGACGATAACGCCTTTTTCTTTCAGTTTGTCTATACCGCCGTGAAGCACGTTTTGTGTGTCCATCATGTTAAGAGGTATCTGAACCGCTTCGTAGAGATCGTTTGCAAGAACGTCCTTTACATAAGTGCAGCCGTTAAGAGAAACGCCCACACGGTCAACCATTTTTTCCGCTTTCAACGCTTCAAGTTCACGGGGAAGCACGTCGCCGTAATCAAACAGTTCGCTTTCGCGGTGAAGCATGAGAATGGGAAGCGAATCATAGCCGAGTCTTTCGAGAGAGGTCTCGACCTGTGTGCGCAGATTTTTTCTGACATCGGATATGGGAGCAACTTTCGTATGGTCGTTCTCAATCTTGAATTTTGTAACTATCGTGGGTTTTTTGCCCTTATACTGCTTGAAGAATTTTCCTACAACTTCTTCGCTCGTTCCGTAGTCGGAAGATGTGTCGATAACGGAAATTCCGCCGTCAACAGCGGTTTGAAGAAGTTCAAAAGCCTTTTCTTCCGTCGGTTTGCCGCCCGCATTGTTTATACCGTAGTCCATACCGAGCTGAACGGTACCGAGCGAAAGCGCGGAAATTTCAAGGCCTTTCAAAGTCTCGTATTTCATATAAAACCAACCTTACAAATTTTTCGAGAGGGAAAAGTCTTACTGTAAAGACTTTTCCCCGCAATTATTCTTATTTCTCCACTTCGCTTATCATGTCGAGAAGAATCTTGTCTTTCTCAAATGTATAGACAGGCTCTTTGCCCTCTTTTACATACGCGAAGAACGCTTTTATCTCGTTCAGATACGCGTTTTCAACGACGAACGAAGCGTATTCGCTTCTGTTCTCGGCGTTGTTGCCGTAAATGTCAACGCTTGTAAGTTCGACCTTGTTCGGATTTTCAGCCGTCGGGTCCGCGTGCCATTCGCGTATACCTGTTGCGCTTCCGTCCCAGGAAAGGAAGAAGTTTTCGCCGTATACTTCAAAGTCTCTTTCGGTCTTCGGCGTTACAACATCGCAGACAAAAACGCCCTTGTTGCCGTTTTCGTGTTCCATCATGATGTAAACGTTGTCGTTGAACGCAATGTCAAGGTCGGTGTTCTTCGATTTCATCGCGGAGAACTTTTTAACGGGTCCGAAGATGTCAAGAATCCACGGCATATCTATTGCCATGATCTCACGGCAGCCGTTCGTTCTCGGATTCGCATAGAAAACTTTTCTGTAATCTTCCCACGGGTGCCAGTTCGGAAGATACTGACCGATATGATAAATATAGTTGAGTTTGCCCTGTTTTGCCGCGTCGCAGGCTTTCTTTATGTAAGCGACTTCATCTCTGTAAAGGAACGTCGAAGAAAGGAAGAGTTTGACGCCCTTTTCTCTTGCGGCTGAAATATTTTCCTCGTAACCGTCGGCAACGAGGTTGATCTCCGTGAAGACGTGAAGACCGTATTTGATGCACTCTTTGATGATGGGGTTGTGCGAAAGCGGACCTGTGCTGATGAAGATGCAGGAAACCTCGGGTTCCGCCGCAACAAGGTCAGGAATGGACGCGAACGTCTTCATTCCGTATTTTTCCTGACATTCCGCGCATCTTTCGGGCATCGTGTCAATGCCGAAAACTTCTATTGAACTGTCGTACTGCTTTATAAGACGGGTTCTTCTCTGGCCCATCGAGCCGAGACCGACTACTGCTACTTTCATATTATATAATACCTCAAAATATAATTTTCTTGTTCGGGGAAGCGGAACGCTTCCCCGCTTTTTTAATTGTTTACAGATTTTCTTCCGCGGTCTTTTCAAGAAGTTTCTTTTCGTCCTGCGTAAGTTCTCTGAACGGTTTGCGGCAGCAGCCTACATCAATGCCTGTCGCAACGGTCGTCATATACTTCATTGCGGGAAGACCTCTGGTCTCGATGATAGCCTGAACGCAGTTGTTTATCTTGCGCTGTTCGGACTGTGCGGTTGCGATGTCGCCCTTATCAAACGCTTCTTTGATAGCGATGAATTTCTCTGTGCAGTAGTTCATCGAGGTTCCGATACCGCCGTCTGCGCCCGCCATAAGAGCGTAAGCAAAGCACTCGTCCGCGCCGGAGTAAATGAATGCGCCCGTGTGCTTCTTTATTCTGTCAAGCGTGTAGTAATTGACATCGGTGTATTTAACCGCAACAACACGGTCATCGGAAAGAATGTCCTTGAACTGTGCAAGAGAAAGTCCTACACCGGTAGTTCCGGGAACATTGTAAATGATAACGGGAAGATCGGAAGCGTCCGCGATAGCGGTGTAGTAGCCTTTGATCTCACCCGGCTGGAAACCGTGATAGAACGGAGGAACGGAAGCGATGGCGTCAGCGCCCGCTTTTTTGGCGTGAGCCGCAAGGTCGCAGGCAATGCCCGTGCCTATTGCTCCGACGTGAGCGACAACCTGTTTGCCGTCCGCAACTTTAACCGCAAGTTCGAGAACCTTTTTTCTCTCTTCCTGAGTCAGAGAGAAGCATTCTGCGGAAGAACCGCCGACATAAACGCCGTCAGCGCCTTTGTCAAGAACGTATCTTTCGATTTTTGCGAATGTATCGTAGTCGATACTGCCGTCTTTGTTGAATGTGGTAAACAGAGGTACCAGAATGTCAGCCTTTTTGCTCATAATAAAAGTCCTTCTTTTTATATAAATAAATTTTAATAGCATTTTTACGGGATTTTTCCCTTATTTTCTTTTTGTAATGGTCAGTTTGCAGCGCGCATGATCGACTTCGGACATATCGTAATCATAATCAAGTCCGAGAGGCTCGACAACACGACGATAAAGCAAATCGCAATGTTTGCAATAATCGGGATAGGGCGTTATGCGTTTGCAATCAAGCAATCTGCCTTTCGAGGGGCAATGGAACATTTCTATCGTGAAAGTGTCTCCGTCAAGCGTCATGCGGAAATCCGCCGCCTCTTCACTCAAAGACTTTGCCCAATAATTGTAACAGCCCTCAATGCCGTCCTTTTCAACGCAAGCGCCGAGCCTTTCTTTGACATAATTGTCCGAGATATGCTCCCAATACGTTCTTATCGCGTCTTTGCCGCCTTTTTTCTCGATGAACTTGAACAGTTCGCTGTAAGAATAGATGAATTCGGTGCAAGAAATCATTTCGACACCTCCCTGAATTCAAACGAGGTCTTTCCCGTTTTTCTGTCGTAATCACCCATGACGAACTCAAATCCGCAGGTCTTCGCCCACTCTTCGTATACGACGGTCGTGGTCATATAGTACCAAGGCGAATGGTCGTGACCAATCGAGGTCATGTACTTTATTGCGGGGCAATACTCGACTTTAACTTTAAGACATCCGTCCGAAAGTTCTGTCGAAAGCGCCTCGGGTTCTTCCTCCGCTTCGTATATTTTCTTGAAATAATCTTCAAGCTCGGGAAGCGTCATTTTCGGGTAATAGGCTTTTGCGAACGTCGTCAGATATTCTTTGACGGCATCGTCTCCGCCGAAATGTTCCCCGATATAGGTGATTCCGAGGTCGAGCGTAACGTGAAAGTCCTTGTGCAGGTACTTGTTGTCGCTCGCCTTTCTTTCCATTTGCAGCATTTTTCTCAACTCCGTTTATTTTGTCTCCCGTTATTTTCCGAGAGAAATATCAGTTATGTAAACAGTTGTCGGCTCGGTAACGCCGAAAATAACCCGTTTTATCGTATTTTTCTTTGCGACAACCACATCACCCTGTGTCAAATCAAAGGCAGAGGTCGCGTTTTTTTGCCAATAAACTTTTACGCCTGTTTGAGTGTTTACACTTGCAAGACCGGCGGCGATGTTCGCTGTAAGCTTTGAGCGAACGTTTCCGTCACCTTTTTCAAGGTCTAAAACAAGCGATGAATAATCTTTCCACGATGCGGTCGAAAAATCAGAGCCTTTCAACGCGATTTGGTCGGCGTCGGAAGAAAAGGTTATTTTCATTGCGTTTTTGCCGTTGATTTCAACCTTTTCTATTTTATCGGCTGAAATTGTCGTTCTGCCGTTTGCAAGCATGGCTGTTTTTATTGCGTCAAAGTTGTTTTCGATATCGAGAAGAGTAACAAGTTTTTCATATATCGGCATTCGGTATGTCTTGACAAAATAGCGTCCGTCAACGGTAACCGTGTGACGTTCACCTTTTTCCGTTGCGCTGTCGTTGAAAACGTGCTTTTCATACAAGCCGAAATAAAGGGTTTCGTCGGCGCCCCTGCCGTCAAGCGCAACCGTCGCGCCTTTTCGGGTGAACACTTCCACGGTAACGCCGTTCGGGTTCGCCTCGGTGCGGTTTTCCGAAATAACCGTGAAAGAGTTCGTTCCGCTCAAAATATCGGAGTATATCTCTTTCTGCATTAAATCGAAAATATCGGCCGGAATTTCATCGCTGTTATAGGTATGCGTGTCTATAACATTTGCGTATATGCTTCTTATAGAGTCTTCGAATGTATACTCGGTTATGCCGAGCCCGTCATAGAACGCCTTTGCTTTTTCTTTGAAAATAAGAAGTTTTTCATATTCTTCAGCAGCGTCTCTTATACCTTCCGCGCAGGTCGTGGTAACGCCGCGGTTTTCGTTGACTATGCCGTCGTCAATACGTCCGGGGAGAACAAATGTACCGCCTTCACCGTTCCAAAGTTCTTCCGTAGTCAATTTTTTGTTATATAAGCCCTCGTCATCGTTCCACCCGCAGAAAAGACCGTATTCCCATTGCAGATAGCCTGTCGCGCCTATCATCGCCGAATACCAGCCCGACGCGGCTCTTTCCGCCAGGAAGTATACCCAAAACGGCTTGCCCTCGCCGAAATCCGCATAGTCTTCCGCAAGTTCGGAATAGAAAAACGGAACGAAAAGAGAAGCCTCGTCGGCATAAAACTCTTCAACAGGAGAGGCCGTCAGAATAACCCTTATCTCCGGATAATACTCCTTGAACTGACGAAGAACCTCCTTGGTTCTGTTTCGAACCCACTCGTTCTTTTCGGGCTCGTCCAAAGGATAATATACAAAGTGATCCGCTATACCCTCGGCAACGACCGCTTCATAAAACTCAGTCATTTGAGTATATTTACGTATATCAAGCTCCTCTGTGGGAGTGGTCGTATCCATCCACCAGCTCCAACATATGGCATGAAGATGAAGGCTGTTCGGGTGATCTTCAAGATAGTATTTGCATTGACGCGCCCACGCTTTCATACCGGTAAGACCGTCGGTGGGATATTTAAAAATTCTGTCCCATATTCCGCCCGCGACGGGAATTCTCTGTTCCTCGGCAAAATCGAGGAACACTTTGTCCATTTCTTCCGCGGTCATATACCCTTCGTAATAATACCTGCTCGACGGAAGCCAGCTGCCGAAGTTGGTCTCATACGACTTATTTTCGGGAAGAGTTATGTCGATAACCTTAACAACGACCTCGATATCCTTTTTGCCTCCGTCATATTCAATGGCAGCCGTTCCGCGGTAAATTCCCGCGGGAGTGTCCGCGGAAGTCTCGAAACGAAGCGCGTACGCCTGATTCTCGGCGGATGCGACCTTTGAATTGTTGGTAAAATCATTGAGGGGAATATATCCGAAAGGTTCGGTATAATACGCCTGTTTTTCATTGCTGAATTTTTCGGCGTAGCTCATTTTGTAACCCTCGATCTTGTCTGCGGGGAAGATGTGCTCGCCGTCGGAAAACTCTCCGAAAGAGAATTTGACGCCCGTCAACTCTTTTTTCGCATCGGAAATCGCGACATAGGCGATCTCACGCTCGTTTTTGCACATTGTTACGGTTGCAGCGGCGTTTTTGTATTTTTCCGGCAAAGTCTCTTCTTTTCCGAAAAATTCGGTCGAATACGCAAAGCCGTAGACCTCGGGCGCGTTACCGTAACGCACAACTGAGCATGAAGCCAAACTCAAAACTGCGGCGACGCAGAGAATAGCTGCCAAAACTCTTTTGATTTTCATAAAAACCTCTTTTTTGTCAAGGTTTGGCTTAAAAACTGTTTTTCGCCTTGTTTGCAAGTTCGAGCGCGGTATCCGTGAAGATATAGCCCGCCTCGGGTTCAAGGTAACTCGTGCAGCCGAGTTTTGACTCGTAAACAGTCGGTGCGAATCTGTCGCGGAGCGGAATATAACCGAAAAGACCGTTTGAGTTTGTGAATATGAAATTATGTCCGAAAGGCGATTCGGCCTTTATCTTTTGACCGAACTCAACAAAAACCTCGCCGGGAAGTTCGTAAAAAGCATTGTCGCCGATACGGACGAACTGAACCGGAACGTCTTTTGTATCATTCTTGTCCTTGGCGTAATTAAGCAGATCGTAAGCGAACACCGCACGCAGTTGGTCGGGGTCGGATTGCGAGCCTATTTCTTCGTCTTCACGCAAAACAACTGTTTTTGTTATATTTTCAAGTTCGGGAATTTCGCTTTCGGGAACCATTCTCTTTTTAACGGTGCAAACTCTCTTATATGCAGATACCGTATCGTCGGAGCAATATTCACGTTCGGGAAGAACGCGGAGTATCTCATCCGAAAGTTTTTTACCCATAAGGCGATAATAATCTTTTTGCGCGTGCTTGCCGCCGAACACATCAAAGTGATTGATATTGCCACACGTTCCCGGGAAAAAGACCGAGACAAAGCGGAAGCCGAAACGCTCTTTTAAGTTATCCGACATTGCGCTGGAAAAATCGCCGCTGTAAGCCATGGCGTCAACGCAGTCCTGATGGCACGCAAAATTGACAATCGCGCCCATTGGCTTGTCGGTTTCGGCGTCTTCTACAAAAAGCACCGTAACATCGGGGTCTATCGGACCTGCGGGGCGGACAACATCGGGGTTGCGAACGCCGGGATTGGTCTGATATGTTCCGTTTTTCATCAGATATATGCGGTGGAATGAAATATCGTCCACCTTGCCGTTGGCATAACTTACTTTTGCGGGACGCAGATGTTGGTTTGCGACGATAACCGCGTCAGCCGCCTTTTCTGAGACAAATTTAACATACCAAGGGCTGTGTTTTACAAGTTTGCCCCAATCCACGGTGGGACCGCCGTTGTGAATGTGCGTTGCGGACATCGTAACGTTTTCGGGTTTTATATCGGAATGAGCCGCGATTCTTTCTTTTGCGTCGTTCGCAATCTGTTCGGTTATGAAATTCGCTTCGACTGCTATCATTGCGACCTTTTCGCCGTTGCCGCCCTCGACGACTATCGCTTTGGCATAAATCTTATCCTTTATATCCGTGGCAATCCGCTCGTTGAAATATCCGGGCATACAGTTATACAAAGGCGGGGTGATGTCACTTTCAAAAAACGCACACTTAAACATAATATCTTCCTCTTTTTTTGTCCGCTGCGGCGGAGTGTCCCGCCGCAGCGGTCTGAAATTGCCGTTATTTCGGTTTACGCTCTGCCGAAAAACTTGTCGATGTTTACGACCTTTTCGTTTTCAGCCGCATAGTAAGCCGCTTCAACTATTTCCTGAACCTGAACGCCGTCGGACAGCGGAACAAGAACGGGTGTGTCGTTGATGATGGAATCGGAGAACGATTCAATCTCTTTTGTGTAAAGGTTTGTGAAGTCCGCCGTGATGTCGGGGTGAGAGCCGTCTTCCAACGTAACTTCAACGGAGCCCGTATCAAGCTGATGAATTGTATCATTTGCCGTGATGCAGCCCTTTGTTCCGTAAAATTCAAGTCTCCACTTCGCCGCAGCGTCGGGAATGTTGAAGTTTGCCTCAACATATGCGTTGCAGCCGTTTTTCAGGTGCATAAGCACGGATGCGGAGTCGTCAACTTCATACTTGAATGTTTTTGTGTCGATAAGCGCGGAAACCTTGTCGCAGGTCGTGCCGAGTATGTTCTGAATAAGGTCGATGCAGTGAACACCCATATCCACGAACGCTCCGCCGCCGCCGTTCTTTTTCTGCTGACGCCAGCAGTTCGGCATATCGGGATACCAGCAGGTGAACTGCGCTTTTGCGGAAACGACCTGACCGATGTTACCGTCGGCGATGAACTTTTTGATCTGCTGATTCAGAGCGCCGAAACGCATCATGAAGCCGCAAGCGGATTTAACGCCGCAAGCGTCAACGTCTGCGATAACCTGTCTGCCCTGCGCAACGGTCATTGCGATGGGCTTTTCCATAAGAACGTGTTTGCCCGCGCGAGCGGCTTTGACAGCCTGTTCGGCGTGGAAAACAACGGGAGTTGCTATATATACCGCTTCAACCTCGGGATTTGCGATGAGGTCATCTGCGTTTGTGTAGGCGTATTTGGCGTGATATTTTTCTTTGAGTCCCTCGATGATGTTTTCGTTAACGTCCATAACCGCGATGAGTTCGGCGTTCTTTGCAAGCATCATACCGGGCATCGTTCTTCTGTCGGCTATACCGCCGGCGCCGATAACGCCCCATTTGATTTTTCTGTCCATAAAATGTTTCTCCTTTCGGCAGGGAAGACGAAAAAACCGCCGTCAAACCTGTCCCGTATACTTCGGAAAGACGCTGAAAAAAGTTCAAAAACCGTTTTGCGCTTCCCGACGAAAAATCCGTATAGAGGGACGGCAAAAGCCTATCCCTCTATATATTTTCCTATGCGGTCGGATTATTTCTGATGCTCGGCAAGAATCTTCTTGAAGACGTCGATGCATCTCTGAATGTGCTCGGGCTCCCATGTCGGGTGCAGGAACAGGGAAACGGTAACGGCACGAAGGCTCTTTGCTTTCGGGCAAAGAACGTTCTTGTAGTCAACCTGTTTCGGGTCTGTATACTCTTTGGATTCGAACGGGAATTTAGCCGTACCGAAGCCGACGTGCTCGGTGTATGCTTCTTCCTGATATGCTTCGGGCCAAAGAATACCGGAGCAGGGAATGTTGTTTTCTTTAAGGAGATTGCAAACCTCTGCCGCGTCAACGTCAAGTTTGTCGAGGTCAAGGTTTATCGGATACCACCAATAAGCGCACTGTCTTTCTTTGGTGTTGACAGGAAGTTTTGCGATGCCGGAAACGCCTGCAAACGCTTCGTCGTACATTTTAGCGTACTTCTTTCTTCTTGCAAGGTTCCAATCGTCAAATCTTTCAAGTTCGTTGATACCGATAACGCTCTGCATCTCGGTCATACGATAGTTGAAGCCGACTCTGGTATGAACGTACGGAAGAGCCTCTTCCATTGCAAGCAGGTTCATACGAAGTCTTACGTTGTAACCGTGGTCACGGAACGAACGAGCTTCCCAAGCGGTGTCTTCATCGTTGGTAACGACCATACCGCCCTCGCCGCCGGTCGTGAAGTGCTTGGACTGGCAGAAAGAGAAGCAGCCTACATCGCCGATGGTACCGGATTTATGTTCAACACCGTTTTCGTCGGTGTAAACGCCGCCGAAGCACTGCGCGCAGTCTTCGATGACTTTGAGGTTATGTTTCTTTGCGATAGCCATGATCTTCTTCATATCGCACATAACGCCGTAAAGGTGAACAACAACGATACCCTTGGTTCTCGGGGTGATAAGTCCCTCGATAAGGTCGGGGTCGATCGTGTGATCGTCCGTTACGTCGCAGAATACGGGGATAGCGCCCGCCTGAACGATAGAGAACGAAGACGCGATGAAAGAGTAAGAGGGAACGATAACTTCATCGCCGGGGCCGATGTTGAGAGCCGCGATTGCGATGTGAAGAGCAGCGGTTCCGTTAGTGCAGGAAATCGCATAGTCCGCTCCGCACCATTTTGCCCACTTTTCTTCAAATTCCATACCCTTTTTACCGGTCCAGTAAGAAACCTTACCGCTTTTAAGGGTCTCGGTAACCTGATCGAAAGTCTTGGGGTTGAATTGAGGCCACATCGGGAATCCGAGATCAACGATGCCGGATCCGTTCATTGCGCCGTCGGTTTTTTCAGCCATAGTAAATATCTCCTATCTGATATATTAGATTTTTATATATTATCTGATTCCGATTGTACCATAGTTCTCCAAAAAAGTCAAGCGATTGCAAGCCCGCGCATAATAAAGAATGAAAAATGTTAACCTTATTTCAAAATTCGCGCAGGAATAACAAAAAAACGACGCCGAAAAACGGTTTTCCCGTCTTCGGCGTCAACATTTGTTTACAGCGGTCGAAAGTCGCCCTTTACGACTTTCTCCAAACCATTTTGTTCACAACATCGGTATACGATTCGATTATCTTAACGACCTTTGTCGAAACATTTTCTTCCGTGTAGTACGGAACGGGTATTCCAAGATCGCCGTTCTCGTTCATGTCAACCGCGGTCTCTACTGCGCGCAAAAGGCTCGTCTCCCCTATTCCGGCAAGAATGAAGCACGCTTTGTCAAGCGCTTCGGGTCGTTCCGTCGATGTTCTTATGCAAACGGCGGGAAACGGCTTGCCGACGGAAGTGAAGAAACTGCTCTCCTCGGGAAGAGTACCGCTGTCCGAAACCACGGCGAAGGCGTTCATCTGCAAATTGTTGTAATCATGGAATCCGAGCGGTTCATGACGGATAACGCGCGGATCAAGTTCAAAACCCGTCGCTTCAAGTCTTTTCCTGCTTCTCGGATGGCACGAATAAAGTATCGGCATATCGTATTTTTCAGCCAACCTATTTATTGCGTTGAACAGAGAAAGAAAGTTCTTTTCCGTGTCTATGTTTTCCTCTCTGTGAGCGGAAAGAAGCATATATTTTTTAGGTTCGAGTCCGAGCCTTTTCAGAATATCGCTTTTTTCGATACTGTCAAGGTTTTCGTGCAGTACTTCCGCCATGGGAGAGCCGGTCACGAACGTGCGCTCTTTCGGCAATCCGCATTCTGCAAGATAGCGTCGCGCATGCTCGGAATAAGCCATATTCACGTCGGAAATTATATCAACGATTCTTCTGTTCGTCTCTTCGGGCAGACACTCGTCCTTGCAGCGGTTGCCGGCTTCCATATGGAAAACGGGAATATGCAGTCTTTTCGCGGGAATCGCAGAAAGGCAGGAATTGGTGTCTCCGAGAACAAGAAGAGCATCCGGTTTTATCTGTACCATAAGCTTGTACGAGCAGTTGATAATGTTTCCGACAGTTGCGCCGAGGTCGTCTCCCACAGCGTCCATATAGACTTCGGGAGCGTCAAGACGCAAGTCCTCAAAGAACACGCCGTTAAGCGTATAATCGTAGTTCTGTCCCGTATGGGCAAGAACGCAGTCAAAATATTTTCTGCACTTTTTTATAACGGCCGCAAGACGGATTATCTCGGGTCTGGTGCCGACGATTATAAGAAGTTTAAGTTTTCCGTCGCAGCGAAATGCAACGTCCGAATAATCGAGTTTCATTTGTTTTCCTCCACGTTTTCGGAATAGGTATCGGGGTGCGCGGGGTCAAACGGTTCGTTTGCCCACATAACGGTCACCAAGTCATCCTTTTCTGAAAGGTTTATGATGTTGTGCGTATAGCCGGGAAGTATGTGAACGGCTTCGATCTTATCTCCCGACACTTCAAAATTGAGAACCTCATCAGAACCTATCTTCCGTTCCTGTATAAGTCCGTGCCCCGAAACAACGATGAAAAATTCCCATTTCGAGTGGTGCCAATGCTCCCCTTTTTTGATTCCGGGTTTTGAAATGTTAACCGAGAACTGTCCGCACTTTTCCGTCCGCATAAGCTCCGTAAAACTTCCGCGGGCATCAATGTTCATTTTCAGCGGCACGCAGACTTTTTCTTTCGGAAGATACGAAAGATATGTCGAATACAGTTTTTTTGCAAAACTCCCGTTCGGTATCTCGGGCATAACATGCGTAGCGGGTTCGTCGTGAAATTCCGCAAGCAGATCGACGATTTCTCCGAGCGTAACGTGATGCGTCACGGGCGCCGCGCAGTATTTTCCGTTTTCGGACAAAACGGTTTTCAAACCGTCAAACTCACAGCGATGTTCTTTGTTTTCAAGCGCGTCGAGCATCTCGGCAACAAGGTCATCTATGTAAAGCAGTTCAAGTTCCGTCGTTCGGTCATTGACCGTTATGGGCAAATCGTTTGCAATATTGTTGCAGAACGTCGCAACGGCGGAATTGTAATTCGGCCTGCACCATTTTCCGAAGAGATTCGGAAAGCGATAAACAAGCACTTTTGCACCCGTTTTTTTTGCATAGTCAAAAAACAGTTCTTCGCCCGCGAGTTTGGACTTGCCATAATCAGACTGTCCGTATCTGCCGATAAGCGTCGCCTGCACGGACGACGAAAGCATAACGGGACAGGCATTTTTTGCTTTTTCGAGCGAAGCCAAGAGCGCTGAGGCAAAGCCGAAATTGCCCGCCATAAATTCGCTCTGATCTTTCGGTCGGTTCACTCCCGCAAGATTGAAAACAAAATCCGCTTTTTCGCAGAACCCGTCAAGCGATGCGGGGGCACTTGCAATATCAAATTCAAAGATTTCGTCTATTTTCAGTTCCGGTCTTGTCCTGTCTTTTCCGTCGCGAACCGCTTTCAGCGCTTCACACAGATTTTTCCCGACAAACCCCGCCGCACCTGTAACAAGAATATTCATTTTTTCTCCTTTATTCTTTTGCAAGTTCGGCTTGTATATATTCAAGAGCGGCAATCTTTGCTTTTGTCTGTTCAACGTTCAATATTTCCGTATTATTGGAGTTAAACTCTGTCAGCGTATTGCGATTCTCATCACCGTCTTTGAAATATTTGTCGTAATTGAGTCCGCGATTGTCGGCGGGAACGCGGTAAAAGTTGCCCATATCCACAGCCTTTGCGCACTCTTCGTTCGTCAACAATGTTTCATACATCTTTTCGCCGTGACGTATACCGATAACCTTGATATCCTCTTTTTTGCCGCCGAATAATTCGCATACGGCTTCCGCCTGTGTTCCTATCGTACAAGCGGGGGCTTTCTGAATAAGCAAATCGCCGTTTTCACCGTGTTCAAACGCGAACAAAACAAGATTGACGGCCTCGTCAAGAGACATGATGAAACGCGTCATGGAAGGTTCTGTAACCGTTATCGGATTTCCCGCTTTTATCTGTTCTATCCAGAGCGGGATAACCGAACCGCGTGAGCACATAACGTTTCCGTAGCGAGTGCAGCAGATCTTTGTTTTTCCCGAATTTCTGGATTTTGCAACAGCGACCTTTTCCTCGATCGCTTTCGTTATTCCCATTGCATTTATCGGGTAAGCAGCCTTGTCCGTCGAAAGACAGATGACAGCTTCAACCCCCGCTTCTATCGCCGCCGTAAGCACATTATCCGTGCCGATAACGTTCGTTCGAACCGCTTCCATCGGGAAAAATTCGCATGACGGAACCTGCTTCAAAGCTGCGGCATGGAAGATATAATCAACGCCGTGCATCGCACCGCGACACGATTCAAGATCTCGGACATCGCCTATATAGAATTTTATCTTGTCCGCAACTTCGGGCATCTTCGCCTGAAATTCATGGCGCATATCATCCTGCTTTTTCTCGTCTCTCGAAAAAATACGAATCTCTCCGATATCCGTCTTCAAAAATCTGTTGAGAACGGCGTTCCCGAACGACCCCGTTCCGCCTGTTATAAGCAAAGTTTTATTCGTAAAAAGACTGTTGGGCATATCACTTTTCTCCTTGCCTGTCAACCGCAAAATTTATACTTGTTACATTCGCCTTATTTTCTTGCATGAATGTATTCTCTACATATATAGATAATATCACTTATACAGTATATCACAGCGAAATCTTTGTGTCAAGAGTTTTTTGATAAACTGCAAAAATGCAAAAATCAATGTATAGATGTCAATTATGGGTAACACTTTCCATTAAAAACAGTTCTATATCTTCTTAAGGTTGAGAGATGGAATTTTTCGACAGAAAATACCACACCTACCCCCTCCACTGACAATTATGCTCCGGTATAATGTTTTTCAGGCGAAGCAATTCATTGCTTTATCTTATTAACAAAGAACCGATAAATATTCTTACAACACATCATTCGGACGCTTAAAACAAAGACATATCTTCGGTATATCGTTTGAAAGCATCATCAATTGAAAAGAGCAAAACAGCATCAGTGATACATAACGTTACTATACTAAGTTATGTTCTTTTCCATAAGGCAAATAACATAGCCGAAACAAAGCGATATGTGTGTATGCACCGTAATATGATTGCGTTAGAGTAAACAACGAGAGCAATAAATAAAGATTTTCAAAGTGTTTTTATTATTTCTTTTCAACCCAATATACTTCTGTAATAGGACAGGTACTCAGCCACCATACGTTCCTGAGAATAGGTTCTCCTCGCTTTTAACGAGATTGATTCTCTATCTCCTATTTTTCCTTTTTTTATCAACTGAATATAATTATAAACTTGTGCGATATTATGGGGTGAAGCCACATAACCGTTTTCTCCCTCAACAATCATTTCGGGACAAGCAGTAGCTTGGTATACCACGGCCGGAGTACCGCAACTCAACGCTTCAGCAATTGTTAATCCAAAAGTTTCTTCTGTTGACATACTGACATATACAGATGCGGAGTTGTAAATCAAAGCAAGTTCATGCATGCTTTCTGTATGATTTATTGCTATGATATTTTTTTGCAATTCAATGTTTTTTGCCATATTACCAACCAGCACTATCACTTCATCATTCGATAATTTGTTTGCCAACCGAACAAAATCGCTTATACCTTTATGGCTGTTCCAAGATGAAGCAACCCCTAAAATAACAAATTTATCTTTAATCCCATATTTTATTTGAACATCATCAGGAACAGGAATAATATCATATATACTATTGATTCCGTTTTTGATTGTTGTAATTGGATAAGTTCCCAAAAATGAATTTTTGACTTCATGTTTAAGCCAATCCGATATTGTTACAATATTAATTTTTTCAATAGGCTCAATCCATTTTCGCTTATCCATAAGCATTTTTGATGTGCAGTCAAACAAAAAACTTTTTGGATACATAGATAACTGCGGACAGTTACCACACCTGTTTAGATACTTATCGCATTTTGCTTCGTAGTAATGATAGCACTTGCCGGTATAAATCCAACAATCATGAATTGTAAGAACAACAGATATGTTTGCTTTTTTTAAGTAATCGAATAAGATTTTTAGATTAAGATAACCACCATGAAGATTATGTAGGTGGATTAAGTCAGGATTAAACTTTTTTAATTTCTTAATTAAGCGCCGCGTTACATGAACAGATGAATAGCCATGCAATCCTGTAAATAAAGTTAAAAGTGTATGTACAAAAATATCAAGTCTGTTGCTTATTCTATACCCACCATCAACAATCTCAGGGCCTGAACCGTATGCAAATAAACTATCGTTGTTTGAATTTAATAGCGCTGAGTGAATAGAAGCAGCTATTTGTCCCGTGCTACCGTTTGAATAACTGTTTATCTGTACGATCCTCATTCTTTTATGACCATTCCTTCCCGCTGAACAATACAAATCAACAGTTTTAATAACATTTAATTTGTATATATAGTTTATATGTCCTAAACATTTTCGTTTCGACAATAAGTGACAGCATCTGTTATATATTTCTTGATTCGTGTACCATTAGATTCGGAAGCACATTTTTTAATGAATTCAGTTGCGTTTCTTTCATAATCTTCAACGGTGATTTCTCGATTTAATCTCTCCGCTATCTTCTTTACCGAAGGGTTGTATATCCAAATCCCCAAATTATTGTCAGAGATGCATTTCATGCTCGCAACATCAGATGGCCCAATCGCTAATATTTTTGCTCCGCACGCAACATATTCAGAAATTTTTGTAGACATAGAAAGCCTTGTGATTTTACGATTTTTTTTATCAAATGCTTCCACATGAACAACATATTCGCATTTTTTCAGCCGACATTCCAATTCATCCTTTGTAAGCCGTCCTCCATACCGTATTGAACTAACCTTAGACAGGGATTTTAATATATGTTTTGGTGGCACATCCGGGGTATATATATTTAGTGTTGCTTTTTGATTTATCTGTAAGAGTGCCTTCCCGAGATTTCGGAGAACTTTCCAACGGTTCAAAAGCAAATTTCCCGCATATACATAATCATTAGGTGTTCTTTCGCAATCATAATTGAAATTTTTAGTATTGACAGCATTCATCATCACATCCATGTCGCCACCAAAACGTGATTCATATTCCTCTTTCATAAGATCACTTATAACAATGGTTTTTGATGCAAGAGTTATCGCTTCGGTAAAAACATTCATGTATCTTTTATGGTTAATTTTTTCAATAATCGATAATGGATACAGTCTATATGTATAATCATCTGTCAATTCAAGAATTAGAGGTATATTGTTTCTTTTGCAAACACTCAAAGCGAAATCATAACCATATGCCATACTAAACCCTTGAAAAAATACAGCATCCGGGTCGAACTGATCTATCCAATCTAAGGCTTTTGAATAATCAGCTTTCTTCCATATTCGATCTTTTATCCATAAGGCTATCGGATTTCTTGCTTGTGAAAACACATGAAAAAATCTCTTAATAAAAGATTTTTTTTTACCGGATTCCATAATGTTCTCTTTCATAAGAATGCCGGCTGATTTATACGCTGCACCTTTGTTACCTCTAAGAACATCTTCCTTAGTAAAAAAATAATAGTTATCGCATATATCACTATTGAAATCTCCGCCAGAATAGGAGAATTGGGCAATCAAAGTTCTATCATATGTTTCAAAAAAAGATGATAAAGTTTTTCCGTTATTCTTTGTTTTGCTAAACGGTGTTGATGCAATCACCAACACCTTTGGTAAATCATTCATTTTACATAAATCCTTCTAAATACATATCTTGCTATATTTCTTAAAGAGCCAACAACTGCATATCGGACAGAACAAACAGGATATTTGATATAATATGTCAAATTATTCACTTTATTTTTCAGATATTTAATTTTCACGTACTTAGCCGCCTCAAAGCATCTCCTCTTCTCTAAGCCATAGTACATTTTTTCATTGTTTTTGACTGTATTGTATTCACTGTTTTTGTTCATGGTATCGGCTATCCAAATGAATAATTCATTCATTTCTTTATTAAACAAATCGACCTTTGTTTTTCCTACTTGTTTACCATGTGAACGATTTTTTACCAAAATATCATCAGACAAGCAGTAAAACTCATATCCCGCAAACAAAAGACGATACCAATATTCCACATCGGAAACGGTTCGGATACTTTCGTTAAACCCGCCAATATCTGCGATGCAGGCGGAAGGCAACAGAAACGAACAACCCGACAAGCGATAATTGGATATATTATTCAAAATTGTTTCAATCGGCCTTTCATGCTTCGGGACATTCTTAAAACTCGGGGTCTTGATTACCTTGCCGTCTTTGTCAATCGACTCGGTTGCCGTGCGAACCGTAATTTTTTTGATGTCTAAATTCGGATTTTCATCAACTAATTCATTGATAAACGCAATCTGCTTTTCGATTTTTTCGGGATAATACAAGTCATCATGAGAAAGCCACGAAAACCATTCCCCTGTCATTTTTTCAAAAGCGTAATTCAATGCAGAGGATACTCCGCCGTTTTCTTTTAAGTAATAGCGGACTTTTTCTCCATATGACAATGCAATCTTTTCACTTGCACCGTCATCTGTTGAGCCATCGTTTACAACGAGGATTTCACAATTTTGATATGTCTGTGCAAGAGCACAATCAATCGCTTCCGCAAGAAAATTACTTCCGTTGTAAACAGGTATAACAATTGTGACTTTAGGTTCGTATCTCATATCAATGTTCCTCATTAAGCCTATTTCTTAATACTTTTTTTTCAATCCAAATCACATCAAACATTCAAAAGTTCCCTTGCTTCTGTTTGCTTTTCTTCATATTCTTCTTTCGTAACTTGCCCTTTCATCATGAGCCAATCGCCGTAATCTATATCCGACACTGTTCCTTCGCGGACTATATCGCTTCTTTTCAGGACTTTGCCTATCGTCTGCAAGATAATTTTCAAATTGCCAATGAAAGTAATACCTCTGTCGATATACTGCAAGTCGTTTTCAAACTTCTGCTCCCATGTGATGTTGTTTCGTCCATTCACCTGCGCAAGACCTGTGAGTCCGGGACGAACCGTGTGTCGTCTACGTTGTTCATCCGTTAAAAACACGCAATCTCGGACTAAAAACGGGCGTGGACCGACCAATCCGACTGCCCCAACAATATGTTGACCAACGATGGTAATTCATCCAGAGAAAGGCTTCAATTCCATAAAAGCTGCCCCGCCGAAGTATAATGCCGCAAGGATAAAAATTCCGATTCAGGTCAATCGGAATTTCATAAATATCAAACAGACTTTTTTATCACTTCCAATGCGTTTTTCAAAACATTCGCAAGCTCGCAAAAGATTGTGAGTGAATCAAAAAAAACAATCATTGGATATATAAGATCATAATATCATAAAAATGTTAAAAAGTCAATAGTGTGAAATGATTTTGAAAAAAAATTAAAATGTTCTACAATAAATTGCAAGAGGTCGCAATGCACAAGTCCGTAAAAAACGGACAATTGAAAAAAAGAGCCTTCTATGGTAGAATAGATATATATCTACAATTACCATAGGAGGTTTTTTGTTATGCCAAGAGAATATTGCCACACAGAGGAGTATGAAAAGGAAATCATACGCCTTTGGGAAGAAGGAAAACATTAAGAGAAATAAGTGAACAGCTTGGATTTAGATACCGGCAAATTCGTAATTTCAAAACAAGATACAACGAAAAGCAACGAAAGATAGCCGCAGGAATAATTCTCAAGAAGAAAGGTAGACCTGCCAAAGATAGCGTAGTAACCGAGGAAGATAAACTTTCCATTCTACGATACAAGTTGGCTCGGAAGGATGCGCGGATAAAGCAATTAGAGATGGAAAAAGAACGAAAATCATTAAACTGCTTTTGCCCTTGATATATCCCATAAATTGTGCTATACTTATGTATGGTGGAATACTTACCAACATATGTATATGATCTACACATGCTTCCGCTTCTATTATCTCTGCGTTTTTCTGCTCACACAGTTTTCGGAGTATCTCGCCGATATCTTTCCTTAATTTCCCGTATATTACTTTTCTGCGATATTTCGGAGCAAACACTATATGATATTGACATCTGTATTTTGAATGCGCCAAACTTTTTATTTCATTACTATCTTTTTTTCATGCTATTAAACCTCCTTGTATTTTAGTAATGCGGTCGCCAAACCACTACTATTATACTTTGAGGTTTTATTTTTTTCAAGTTCTTTTCGGCTTGCTTTTAGCTCGCCGTTTTTTTCTCTGCTGAAGCTTTTCTTCTTCCCCCGGTAGAACCGGGGGTTTATTTCCACGTCTGAAGACACCAACAAATCCCCCGCCTCAGTCACAACCGAGGCGGGGATTATAAAGTGTATAATTCAAAACAGAATAAAATCAAACGCCCAAAAGATTTTTTGCTTCCTCTTGTTTTTCTTTATATTCGGTTTCGCCGACTCTCCCCTCAAAGACAAGCCAATCGCCAAAATCCATATCGGAAGAAGTTCCGTCACGGACCGTATCGCTTCGTTTCAAAACTCTGCCCACAGTCATCAGGATTATCTTCAGATCTCCGAAAAAAGTTATCCCGTTATCTATGTAAAGGAGGTCGTATTCAAACTTCTGTTCCCATGTGATATTGTTTCTGCCGCTGACCTGCGCAAGACCGGTAAGTCCGGGACGCACATCATGGCGCCGGCGTTGTTCCGCAGACATGAACACCATATCGCGAACAAGTTGAGGGCGCGGACCGACGATTGAAAGGTCTCCGACAAGAATGTTTATCAATTCCGGCAACTCGTCAATGGAAGTGGAGCGAAGCCATCTTCCGTAGCCGTTCAACCGCTGTTCGTCGGGAAGCAGATTTCCGACCGCATCTTTTTTATTGTTCATCGTGCGGAACTTGATAAGTCTGAATATCTTCTCGGTTCCGTCTTTCCGCTTTTTCCCCGGACGCAGTTGCGTAAAAAACGGATTTCCGTGCATGGCAAAAACACCTATAACGGAAAAGATCAGCAAAAACGGAAATAACACCGTTAACGAGAGAAAAGACAGGACTATATCAAGCACGCGTTTGAAAAAGTTTGCGTACATAAACAACTCCGTTCTTTCGCGTCAGTCGAAACAGCGTCTGACAATCTCTATTATGACATCTTGCTGTTCCGGAGTCATCTTATTATCGCTCGGCAGGCAAAGACCGCGCTCAAAGACATCAAGACCGACATCCGAACCCTCTGCGGCAGAAATAAACAGATTGTCTTTATAAAGAGGTTGAGCATGCATGGGTTTCCAAATGGGACGTCCCTCTGCGTTGTACGACGCAATCGTTTCAAGAATTTCTGTCGGACAAGATTTTCCCTTGGAGGGAACATATGAAGCGGTGGTTGCGGTACGTGTCTGTTCGCACATGGCATCTTTGTCTATCAAAATGCAGGACAGCCAAAAGTTCGGAGAACTTCTTTTCTCGTCATACGGATTCATTGTGACGGGAAGATCCGAAAATGCTTTTTTATATCTTTCGTATATCGCTTTTTTCTGATTTATATGTTCTTGCAAATACGGTAACTGACCGCGAACGACGCCGGCTATGACATTGCTCATACGGTAATTGTAACCTATTTCATTATGTTGATACCACGGTGCGGGTTCACGACTTTGCGTAGACCACTTACGAGCCTTTGCCGCGGCCGCATCATCATCGGTCAGAAGCATACCGCCCGAAGAACCTGTTATTATCTTGTTGCCGTTAAAGCTGATTGCATTATACTCCCCGAATGTCCCTGCCATTTTCCCGTCATATGTTGCGCCGAAAGATTCTGCGGCGTCCTCAATCAGAATGGCATTGTGCTTTTTGCAAACAGCCGCGATTTCCGTCAATTTTGCAGGTGTACCGTAAAGATTGGCAACAATAACCAACCTGACATCGGGATAAAGATCAAAGGCTCTTTCAAGAGCTTTAGGATCCATATTCCAAGTCGTTCTTTCACTGTCTATAAACATGGGAACCCCGCCCTCATAAACGACAGGATTCACAGTCGCGGAGAACGTCATATCCGAACAAAAAACTTTTTCTCCGGGTTTAAGTCCCGCAAGTTTCAAACAAAGATGTATGGCAGCCGTTCCGCAGGAAAGTGCAACGACATCTTTACATCCGAGCATCTCGGAGATCGTTTTTTCCAAAACATTCAGGTTTTCACCGAGAGTAGACATCCAGTTCGTTTCGAACGCTTCCGTCATATATCTTAATTCATCGCCGTGCATTGTCGGAGACGAAAGATATAATTTTCTCTCGAAAGGTTTAAGTTCCATAAAAAAATTGCCCCCACCGAAGTATAATGCCGTCCGCGTGAAATCCGTTCCGATTCAGGTCTATCGGTAGTATTCGGAATTATCGGAAAGTTTTTTCTTCTTTATTATTTTGTTGTTCCGCACGTTCGCGTGCGATCTCCCCCGTTCCGCCCTCAACGACACCCTCATGGCGAAAAACGGATAAGATTGTTCCGAAAAAGCATTTACAGTCAAATACAAAACTCAAATTATCTATATATTCTCCGTCAAATTTCGCCTTTTCGGGAATTTCAAGTTCGTCGCGCCCGTTTATCTGTGCCCACCCCGTAAGCCCGGGACGCACATCGTTTGCTCCGTATTTTTCACGTTCATCAACAAGATCTTGCTGATTCCATAATGCGGGACGAGGTCCTATAATGCTCATTTTTCCCGTAAATATCTGATATATCTGTGGAAGTTCATCAAGACTCGTTTTTCTCAAAAATTTTCCGACACGGGTGATATACTCGTCAGGATTTTGCAGAAGATGCGTAGGCACATCATGCGGTGCCGAGACTTTCATGGTTCTGAATTTGCAAAGGCTGAAATATGTAATTTTACCGTTCTTTTTCCGACCTACACGCTTTTGCCTGAAAAACACGGGTCCGGGATCATCTATAACTATCAAAAGACATATAATCAAAAAAGGCAACAACAGAATCAATATAGCGAAAAGAGACAGGACAATGTCCAAGAAGCGTTTAAAAAAGTGAGAATACATACCAACCTCGATATAAACGGCCGTTAAAACCGCCCGTATGCCAACATATAATTACATAAGGATATAATATCATAAAAATGTTAAAAAGTCAATAGTGTGAAATGATTTTGAAAAAAAATGTTATGAGGTCTTTTAAATCGAAAAAATTTGCTTTTTTGTCTATTTTTCGATACCACAGTTTCCCTTTTTGACTATTCCGTACAGGAAAAAATTTTCAGCAAGAAATATGAAAATGGAAAAATATTCATAAATACCGCGGCACGAATGTTTCATAATACTATTGCGACCGAAAGATCGCGTGATGAAAACGAGTAATCACAGATAAAGTGCTTTACGCACAAAGGAGATTAACAAAATGGCTAATAAGAGTCTTGTTCCCGCAGCAAAAGAAGCGCTCAACAAATTCAAAATGGAAGCGGCTTCCGAAGTGGGAGTAAATCTTAAACAGGGTTACAACGGTGACCTTACCGCTAAACAGGCAGGTTCCGTAGGCGGCCAAATGGTTAAGAAAATGATTGAGAGTTACGAGAACGGCATGAAGTAAACCCTTTTTGGGGCATATCTTTCTCGAGATCCGCAGACGTAAAAAATATTGTTTTTTGTCCGCGGACGGGCAGAGGCTGTAAAGAACACAGTTTTTTTACAGCCTCTGCTCTTTTTCGAATAAAAAATCCGATAAATCGCCGAAAAATGAATAATATCCCATATCCCGCAGATAATATAAAGGCACAGCAGGCAAAAATCCGGAAATAATCAAGGGAGATATATCAAAAATGAAAGCAACGGGAATAGTCAGACGTATAGACGACCTCGGAAGAGTTGTAATACCGAAAGAAATAAGAAGAACGATGCGAATTCGAGAAGGTGCGCCGCTTGAAATATTCACAAACAAAGACGGAGAAGTTATTTTTAAAAAGTATTCTCCGATAGGAGAAATCAGCGAATACGTGGATGCTTATGCGGAAACGGTGAACAAGGGCACGGCAAATACTGCGATAATTTCGGACAAAGATTCGATACTTGCGGTATCGGGAGAGAAAAAGAGACAACTCGCGGACAAAAAAATTTCGCCCGAAATAGAAAAAATGCTTGAAGAGCGAAGAACTTACGTTTACAAAATAGGCGATACCAGAATACCTGTATCCGACGGCGCGGAAAACTGCCATGCGGGAATAGTATGTCCGCTGATAGTTGACAGCGACGTCATAGGCGGAATAATAGTTTTAATAAGAAATGACGGGGCGGCGCCGACTGAAACGGAAGTACGAATAACCGAAACAGCAGCAACACTTTTCTCAAAACAACTTGAAAACTGATCTACGATTCAAAAAAATATAGGCGCGCCGCACGGTGCGCCTTTTTTTGAGCATAAAAGGATTGACAAATCCTGTCTGAAATGGTACAATGCAATCGGACAGAAAACCAAGCAAAAAGGAAGAAAGGATCAAAATTATGAAAAGAATCGTTTCACTCGTACTGTTGCTCTGTTTGGTATTTTCGCTGACTGCCTGCACGGGAACGACGGAAACACCGACAACGGAACCGCAGCAACAGACAACGACTCAGCCCACGACGGAACAAGAGCCGCAAGGAGAAGTCTCCACTCCGCTTTTCTGGAAAGTTTCAGGCAACGGATATGAAGGAGAATTTTATCTGCTCGGCTCGATACACGTCGGAACAGACGACACAAACAATTATCCGAAGCAGATTCTCGATGCGTTTGAAAAATGCACCGCGCTTGCGGTTGAAAGCGATATTGTAGAAATTGAAAAGGATACCGCGGCACTCATCGAAAGCATGAAACCGTTTGTTTATTCGGACGGAACGACCATTAAAGACCATATCGACAAAGAACTTTACGACGATGCAGTTGCCCTGATGACTGAACTCGGCATATATAACTTTGCGATGGATTATTACAAGCCGACATTCTGGGACTCGATGATCTCATCAATGCTGGCGGATAGGTCAAAGAACTACAAAATCGACAACGGCGTAGACCGTTGGTTCCTGAACAAGGCAAAAAAGACAAACAAAGACATAATCGAACTCGAAGATTACAAAAAGACATACGCCGACGAAGCGGCGCTTTCGGATAAAACACAGGAACTCATTCTGGAAAGCGTTGTCCACGGTTTTGAAACGGACGACTATGTAAAAGAATATGAAGAGTCGATAAAAGAACTTTTCGAAGCGTGGAAAAAGGGCGATTTGACTAAAATGGAAGAAATTCTGTTTACGGAAGCGGACGAGAGCGAATATACGGAAGAAGAAATAAAATGCGCGGAAGAATACAACAAATTCATTATGACCGACCGAAATGCGGAAATGGTCAAAAAAGCGCTTGATTTTCTGAAAAACGGCAAAAGCGTTTTCTACGTTGTGGGCGAAGCGCATATGCTCGGCGACGACGGTCTTGTAAACAAACTGACGGAAGCGGGTTATACCGTGGAACTTGTAAAATTCGATTAAATACCGTATAAGTGAAGAATGCAAACAGGTATGTAAAAACTTGCGTTTTACATACCTGTTTAGTTTTTCAGTCTGCTATTGTTTTTGCCATGTCTTCCGCAGATATGCGGTAAACCGCGCCGTCTATTCCGTTTGAAAGAAGCGCTCGCAAAACATCGCCTTTTTCATATCTGCAACCTATCAAAGCGGAACAGATCGTCTCCGCGTCGAGCGTCGAGAAGAAATCCCCGAATACGGAGGCATTTTTGATAACACCTTTGGAAACATCGAGTCTGAATGTTATCTTTCCGCCGTCGAACCGTCCCGTCCGTTCGATATTGAACTTGGGATTGACGCCGAAAATGCTCTGCCAACTCTCGAATTTTTCTTTTGCTATCTCTCGAATGCATCTGTCGTCTTCGGCAGTTACTTTATATACATCGGAACTTCCCCGCATTATGTGTCTGACCATACACTCCTTAAATTCATCGGGACTCATTGCGGACGGCAGGTGCTCGGAAATATTCGTAACTCTGTCGTGAACAGACTTTATGCTTTTTGAAATAATCTTATAACTGTCAACGGTGGTTGACGCGACCATCTGTTCGATATCGGTGTCAAACAGCAAAGAGCCGTGATGAACGAGACTTTCTCCGAGGCGGTACTGCGCATTACCCGAAAACTTTTTTCCGTCTATCGTCAAATCGTTTCTGCCGTTAAACCCGGCGTTGACGCCCATTTCATGAAGAGCGTCTATGACAGGCTCGATAAACCGGCTGAACTCTATCTCTTTTTCCGCACCCTGGCAGATAAACGTGAACTGCCAGCCGCCGAGATCCGTATATATTGTTCCGCCTCCCGACATACGCCGGACGAGTTTTATACCATGTTCGTCGGCATAGGGTTTGTTTATTTCTTCGGCAACGTTCTGATATTTTCCGACCATAAGCGTCGGGGTCGTGCGCCAAAACAGAAAAACCGTATCGGGCAGTTGCTTTTCTACGGTAAAATAATATTCAAGTCCGAAATTGTAATAAACGTCGTCGGAGCCTGTTTCAATATAGATCATGCACGTCCTCCATCACTTCCCACGCGCGGTATGAACTGCGTGCAAGCGGCGCAGACGCAACATGGCGAAAGCCCTTTGCGAGAGCCATTTCCTTATATCGAGCAAAATCTTCGGGCGTGGCATAACGGGCAAGCGGATAATGTTCGGGCGACGGTTGCAGATACTGTCCTATCGTCAGAATATCACACCCCGTTTTCAGAATATCGTCCATCAACTCGGATATTTCGTCTTCCGTTTCGCCGAGTCCCACCATAAAACCGGTCTTTGTCAGAAGCGTCGGGTCTTTTTGTTTGCAATAACGCAAAACGCCAAGCGAACGCTCATAATCCGCCTGCGGACGGACGGCTTTTTGAAGTGATTTTACTGTTTCGACGTTATGATTGAGCACGTCTGGGTGTGACGCGATGACAACATCGAGTGCGTCCGTATTGAATTTCATATCCGAAATAAGAGTTTCCACCGTGGCAGAGGGACAAAGCCTGCGAATTGCAGCAACGGTCTTTGCAAACTGTTCGGCACCGCCGTCGGGCAGATCGTCCCTGGTGGAGCAAGTCAGAACAACGTGGCGCAGACCGAGTTTTTTTGCGGCAAGCGCGACGTTTTCTGGTTCCTCTGGGTCGGGCGGCAGCGGACGCCCCGTTGTGACGTTGCAGAAACGGCAGTTACGGGTGCAAACGCTTCCCAATATCATAAAAGTTGCCGTATGTTTGCGATAACACTCTCCGAGATTCGGACAGTTCGCCTCTTTGCAAACGGTGTTGAGTTTCAGGTCGCGCATAAGTTCCGCAACTTCATTGACTGCGTCGCGGTTATAGCGCACCCTGAGCCATTCGGGTTTTCTTTCCATAAAATATTACTCGACCTCGATAATCGCAACGGCGGTATCAACGGCAACCGTGTCGCCGTCTTCAAACAACAATTTTTTGATGACTCCGTTTTCGGTCGATTCGACCTGATTGACGACCTTGTCCGTCTCAATTTCAAAAACGGGTTCACCGACACTTACACGGTCGCCCTCTTCTTTGAGCCAAGCACAAAGCACGCCCTCTTTCATTTCGGGACGCAGTTTCGGCATTTTGATTTCTTTTTCCATGGTATGTATTTCCTTTCAAAAGGTACTGTTGCAATTTTTAACTCACATAAAAAGGCTGAAAAGTTCTCCGTTTTCGTCATCGGAGAGTTTTAGGCAAATATCTTCAAAGACTTCGGGGCAAAGAAACGACCCGTTCATAAGAGCCGACGCAAGAGCACCGTCAAGCCATGGACTTTCGACCACGGCATCCGAGACAACGCCCTTTTTTGCCTTGTAAGAAACATATATGGGTTCGTCCCTGTAAACGCCTGTTTTTTCATAGACAAAAGGCGGGGTAGTTCCCCATGTCCATTCGCGGCTTTTATATTTTTCGTCCCGCAGTTTTTCGACTTCCGTAGCCTGTTCCGCCGTCAGTTCGACGGTTTTGCAATCCGACGGTAAAAGTTTTTCCGCAAGTGCCGACCGGAAATCTTCGACTGACATCGGATTTTTAATGTAATCCGATATATTCGCAACGGAACTTATCGCGGAAAGAGTTCCCTTTGTCTTAAAACAGTCGTTTTTACCGAATGTGGTCAAACCGTCAAGCACTCCGAGATCGCAAGAATACAAAAGCGTTCCGTGATGAAGAACTCTGTCCTTGACCACGCGCTGTGCGCTGCCCGAAATCTTCTTGTCCGCGATTGCAATATCGCAGACACCGTTTTGGTGCGCGGGGATGCCGAGAGAGTTAAGAGCCTCAGTAACGGGACGTATACAGTCGCCGTAATCGGGAAGTCCGTCAACACTTTTGATATATGTGTAATTGATGTTTCCGAGATCGTGATAGACAGTGCCTCCGCCCGAAATGCGGCGAACTACGGGAATGTGTGACCGACGCAGCGCCGGAACGCTGACTTCTCGGCATATATTCTGCGAACAGCCGACAACGACTGCGGGAGAGTTGCGCCACAAAAACAGAATGTCGTCTTCCCGAAACGTATCGAAAACGTATTCCTCAAACGCCTGATTGTAAAAAGGGTCGTGAGAAGTGTTGTTGAACGTCAACATTGTCAATTCTCCGAAAACGGTTCTATAACGCCGCCGCCGAGAACGGTTTCTCCGTCATAAAGAACCGCCGCCTGACCGGGAGTTATTGCGCGCTGAGGCTCGTCAAAAACAACTTCTACGGTACCGTCCGCACATGGCGTCACCAGCGCAGGCTGTTCCTGCTGACGGTATCTGACTTTGGCCTTGCAGCGGAATGGTTCGGAGGGTGCTTCGCCTGATATCCAGTTGAAATCGCCGACCGAAAACTCTCGGCTGAAAAGTTCTTCGCTGTTGCCGAGTACGATCTCATTCTTGTCGGGTCTTATGCGGCAAACGTATTTTTTCTCGGACAGGGATAACCCGAGCCAACGGTGCTGACCTATCGTATAACGTATAATTCCGTTATGCTTGCCGAGAACGTTACCTTTCGTATCCACAAAATTGCCCGGTTCGGTCTTTTTGCCCGTAAAACGCTCTATTACACTGGCATAATCGCCGTCGGGAACAAAGCATATATCCTGACTGTCAGGTTTTTCCGCATTCACAAAGCCGCTTTCATCCGCAAGTTTTCTTGTCTCAGTCTTGTGAAGACCTCCGAGAGGAAAAAGCGTCCGTGCGAGTTGGGCCTGCGTCATAGCATAAAGCACATAACTTTGGTCTTTTGTCGGGTCAACAGCCTTTTTAAGAACGTATTTACCGTTTTCTTTTTCTATTCTTGCATAGTGTCCCGTCGCGATACAGTCACATTCAAGAATATCCGCGCGTTCGAAAAGTTTATCGAACTTCATAAAACGGTTGCAGTCTATGCAGGGGTTCGGAGTCATACCTTTCGAATATGCGTCAATAAATCTGTTCACAACTTTTTCCTTGAAATCATCGGAAAAATTGAATACAAAATACGGCATACCGAGTTTTTTTGCAACGCTTCGTGCGTCCTCGACATCATCAAGAGAACAACAGGTATGCCCCTGCGGAATGCCCGCGTCTTCGTTGTTGTACAGTTTCATCGTACAACCCACGCAGGTATGTCCCGAATTGGTCAATATTTTTGCCGCGACGCTCGAATCGACGCCGCCGCTCATTGCGACAAGTACTTTCATAAATATATCTTTTCTGCGGTTCACTTATCCGCATGGGGCAAAAAGCCCTCAAAAATGAAATTTTCAAAGTTGGGGTCGTTCAGTTCTGTTTCTTTGCGAACCGTCCAGCCCACGGGCACGGCGGCAAAATATTTTGAGCATATTTTCAAAGGCACAGACGATGAAAAATGTATGTCAAAAGCGATAAAATCGGGACGTGAAAGGAAATTGAAAAGAAGGTTCGAAGCCATAAACGCAACGAACGGATTTGCATCGTTCTTTGAATTTTTGAACGATGTCGCAAGTTGCCCGCGCAATATCTCCGGGCGGTGTATCCTGTACCACCGAAGCGCAAACGGGTTAAAAGATTCAACGGCATACGTTCCGTTATAATGCCGCAGAAGTATCTCGCTCTGAGGGCAAACGGAAACGTCCGTTCCCGCCGCTTTCATCTCGATAACAAGCGGCACCGCACCGTCAACAAGGTCAAGCACCTCTCGAAGAGTCGGAATGCAGTCTTCCGTATCAAGCAATTTCAATTTTTTCAATTCATCGACGTTCAGGTCATCGACGTTTTTGTTCACGCCGCACATTCTTATCAGCGAACGGTCATGCATAACAACGGGTATGCCGTCCTTTGACAGGCGAATGTCAAGTTCTATGCCGCAGCCGAATTTCTTTGCCGCCTTAAATGCCGACAATGAGTTTTCGGCAACAACACCGTTATCAAAAAGTCCTCGGTGTGCGAAAAATTTTGTCTGCTCAAACACGTCCGAACGCGGGCGAAAATGCTTCGGTCGAGGCAACACAAGAAAAACATATCCCCCGGACAGGATTATCAAAACCAGCAAAATGTAAACAAACCACATATATGCAGAATAACTCCGTAAATCAGTTTTTTAGGAAACGGCGGCGGAAATATATGCCGCCCAAGGTATTTCACCTGACGATACGAACCGAACGGACTTTCCCGTATCGACGGTTGCGAGAACCCCGGTCGCACGGAAGGAAAAGAGTATTGTATAAGAGCCTTTTTTACCCTTAAAATCAAAAAGCAGGGTATCTATCAAGAGGTCGTTGTCAAGCCAAGCGGCGGCAACATTCGTCAGGCTGAATTCCTCTTTTCCGTTTTCATCGACACGGGACGTGAAAACATTTTTCTTAACAAGCGACGAAAGCGTTATTTCAAAAAGTTCGGGATTTGTCTGTTCGAGAACCTTGTCCACGGTGTCCCTTGCATTCATAAGACCGAGCGCACGGAAATTTGATTTCAGATAGTTTGCGGGATTAACTTCCGTCAAACATGAGCGGTCAAACCATATATCGGGCTCGGGTTCCGTTTCACGCTTCATATAAACAAACTGCGACATAAGAAACATGAACCATTCGCTGTAAGTCAATTCAAGGTCTATTCCGAACGGGACGGAGACCGTTTTGTGATAGCCTTTCGTAAACTGTCCGTCAAGCCAATCGCACAGCATTTTTGTATCGAAATACGCAAAAACGGTATTTATTTTGCGTTCCTCGTTTCGCGTAAACACATACCAGATCCCTTTTCGGCAGCAGCAATGCCAAAGCCCGTCGTCGCTTTTTTTTCTGCCGACAGTCAAAACATTTTCGGGACGCATGAGAATGCGCGAAAGCAACAGCCCCTCGGCGGAGATGCGCATCTCGTCATTCGTCTCGGTTCTTTCAAACAGCCCGAGTTCGACAAGTCCCCGTCTGTTTTCATCAAGCATTCTGCCCTCGATCTGCGTTTTTTCAGCGAGAAATTCGACAAGAGGAGAGCGAACGTTCGGAATAAGACCGGAAGCGGAACACAGAACCCGAAGTTCGCTGTCGGAAATAAGATATATCATACCGAGTTCCTCCCCTGTTCCGTTATCTGCGGAAAGCGGCTCTGTTTCAGATAAGAACCGGAAGACGATTCCGCCGTATACAGATCGCATTTTTCTTTCGCAAAGCGTTGAACCTGCGGTTCCGAACTGCCTATTCGAACGGTCATGTCAAACGGCAGTTTCAGCAGTTGGTGCACGCTTGACTGGTCAACCCCCGTTTCCGCAAGTATTGCAGAGATCGCCGCCTCGTTTTTCTCAAAGAAATCTTCTTCAAAAAACGGGCGTGCGGCGCGTATTTTGCTTCCGTCGGCAGACCTCGTCGCCATATAAACGGCGGCAAGTTTTTCAACGGTTTTGCCGTAAGCGCCCCTGAACGCGGATTCGAGAGTTCCTTCCTCGTCGAGATATGACCCGAGAGAAAACAGCGTCATATCCGTCACCGTCGAGACGTCCGAACGATGAAATTCGACAGCATTTGTCAATTCATATGCCGCAATGCCTATTCCCACATCGGAAAGAGGCCATTTAATATTTTTTTCCGCGGCAGTTGCAATATCCGACTTCTTTTTCGGTGCTTCGGCGGATTTTGCCTGCGTTTCTATCTTATCCATTATGGTTGCGTGACTGCGGCGTTGTTTTTTTTCTATTTTTTCACGTTCCACCGTACTGCTCTTTTTACGGGCGGAGAAAAGCCACAGAACAAGAGAAAAAGAGCCTAAAACGGCAACAATGCACGCTATTTGCGCAATGATACCCGATTTTGGCAGATCGTTCATAACTATCTTGCCGTCAAGTTCAAGAGATTCACGACGCTGTGCGTAACGCTTGTCCGAACAGGAGCAAAGCGCGCAACTGCTTCCGCATTTTTCACATATCAAAATACTTCCCGCATCAGATTGTATCACACGGGAGGAACGCCCGCACCAACAATCGCAAACGCATTCCGACGGAGCTTTCCCGCATTTCGTGCAAAGCCCGTTTTCATCAAGCAGTCTGTCGCAGCGGCAACGGGAACTCTCCGCAAAAGAGCATATTGAAACAAGGAACATCAACAAAATAAGGCATAACGCAAACAATCTTTTTTTCATATTATGCCTCCCGTAAAGAAAAGCCATGCGGCGGTCACAAGTACACCCGCAAGCGCGGATATACCGAAAAGTCGAAAGATAGACGCGGCAGGGCGTCCCTCTTTTCTGTAAAAGACAAGAGACGCGTCAAGGCTCATCGCTATTGCCGCGACAAAAAAGAATATGTGGCTGACACCGCGCCCAAAAAGAACGCTGCCTACGGCACAAAGTGCGGTAAAAGGAGCGAAAAGAAGCCAACTTTTGCCCTCTGCGTCGGGCATAAAACCGGAAGCGAAGAACCAAAATCCGAAACCGACAAGAGCGCAGAATACTCCGTAAAGAGCGCTTGACAAAAGTCCCGCGCCGCAAAACAAAGCGCCGCAAAGGCTCATTGCAAGAACGCAGACAAGCCCGCATATCTTATACCGTTTCTTTTCCATAATCAGACCTTTCTCCCTTTGTGCCCGGCAAAAAACGAATCAAACAAGAAGCCATAAAACAAACAGTTGAACGATACCCACGGCAGTCACGGTCAAAAGCGCCGTCATCTTCCGTTTTTTTATTCCGCCGAGGTTCAGATATATCATCAAATAATACAAAGGAATGAGTTGCGTCAACGAAACAACAAGCAAAAACGCGCCCGAAACGTCAAGCGAAAAAACAACTCTCAATACAAAGCCGATAAAAGAGATAAACAGAGGAACGCCGAACGATGCGCCTATTGCATAAGACAGTTCCTGAAAAGCGACGGAATCGGCGGTAAAGACCGAGATTATTTTAATTACCGCCGCTCGGAAAAAGACGGAGCAGACACCGAGAGCCAACCCAAGTAACGAAACTTCGACAACATTATCCGCGCCGCACAGACCTGCGGAATACCTGTCAAGACCGACGCTGAGCATGGAAAAAAGTCCCGTCAATGCGGGCAATATCAGGCTGAAAAGCCACAAATGCGGCAACTTTTCCTCATAAAAGAACTGAGGACATATACTTGCTTCGATATAATTTCTCAGTTTTTCTCTCATACTTCTCTTCCGTTCGTTTGCTGCGTCAGACAAAAAACGTCTCAATCGCGGATATAATTTTACTTATATATTATATCACATATTCCGCCATTTTGCAACCCCCGCAAAACAGTTGACTTTTCAGCGTTTTTGCAATGGCAACGGCGTTGCACCGAAAGGATGCAACGCCGTTATATTCATTGTCTTAATACAATTCCGACAGAACAGATTACAGTCTGACTTTATAAATTGCCTTTGTTATTTTCGCGGGTTGACCGTCCGCAACCATAGGCATATGAACATCGTTCGGCAGACATACGCAGAAATAGCCCGCTTTGAGATCAACTATCGCCTGCGGCTTTCCGTCCGCAAGCAGATAATCGCCCTCCGCGTCATACTCTTTCGTCACGTTCATCTCGGATATATCCGAAACATAAACTTTCTCGCTGCCGACAACATCAACATGAATGTCAACATAAACGCGGTGCGCTTCATAAGTGTTCTTTTCAAGAGGAACAGTTTCGCCCTCTTTAACGAAGTTGTAGTAGATATCGTCGCCGTCAACGTCGTTTCTGCCCGCAACCGATTTCGAAAAATCGTTGTGCGCGGCGTGTTCAAGCGCGCGGTAAACGCGCTCGTTTATGCCTTTGTAGTTTTCGTAATTTGTAAGTTTATCGCAGATCATAACAAGATCTCCTTTTTATAAAATCATTTTGATTATCCTGATACTCTTCGCGCTCACGGCGTTTTCGGATAAGGAGGTAAAACTTCGGCTCCGCAAGGTCGCAGATGTGATGTATGAACACAAAGAATTCTTTACCCACCACATTAAGCGCAAGAATAACGAGGAAAATTTTCGTTTTCGCGAAGCCGCAGTCTCGAAGGCGTATCGGGTATACGTCGAGGGCAAGGCAAAGCGTAACGGAAATTTAACCGTTATTACAGTTCTATCTCAGTGGAGAGGGTCATATATTGTCCCTGCTCAGCAAACCAGTGGCTCATGAGTATGTGCCCGTTTTGAAGAACGATGGCGCCGGGCTGACCGAATTTGAGGAAGCTGAAAATTTCGGCGGCTTTTTTGTCCTGAACGACGGGCGTTGCGGGTTCCCAGACGAGAAGTTCTTCTTCAATATCCCATGTTCCTTTTTCAAGGTTCACGACATAAGCGTAAATGCCGGGCTTATCGGTGTCTCTTCTGCAAGCGTGAAGTGCGAGAAGTTTGTTTCCGCCTATTGCGCAAACGCTCGAAGCCTGACCTCTGATGCCCGTATCCATGGGTTTGGAGAACGTTTTTCCGTTATCATAAGAGATAGTGAAATGGTTATTCATTCTCTCACCCGTCTTGACATTTTCATTCCAACCGATAACAACAATCGCGCCGTTTTCAAGTTGGCAGCATCTCTGCTCATAGCATGTTACGCAATCGCCCTCGAATTCCATGCAAACGGTATCGTCATTCCATGTCTTTCCTTCGTCCGTGCTGTGCAGAAGTCTGCCGCAAAGACGGGACGACATTTTGCCGTTCCAATCGGGGAAGCCCGTTATCGGAGTTACCCAATCGCCGTTTTTGAGAACGGTTATCGGAGCGGAAGCCTCGGTGTGGTGTCCCCAAGCATTCGGAACTTCTTCATGCTTTGACCATGTTTTGCCTCCGTCTTCGGAGCGGGTGATGTAAACTCTGTCATCTATAAGGCCGCCCGTCTGCGGGTTGCCGATGGGCCATTCGGGGTGGTCCCTGTCATATTCATAGCCGACACCGACAACACGGTTGCCGCCGAGCGCGGTAACTTTGCAGCAGTCGGTTATGGGAGTTGTTTCCCACGATTTGTCGAACATCTGAAACGGACCTTCCCAGGTTTTTCCGTTGTCCGAACTGCGGGAAATATAACTTGTTCCGTCAACGCTTTCGAACGCTTCGCCTATCTGATAAGAGCAGATAACGGTGCCGTCGCCGAGCTGCGCGAGAAACGGAAATGCGGCTTGGCGCGAACGAAGCTGCGGAAGCGGGTTATCGTAAATAATGGAATGAGAAAGAACTTTCATCTTGATTCCTCCGTGTTTTTTCGTTGATATAAGCAAGTATACAATATATTTCGCGCTTTTTCAATAGGCGTAAGCAAAATTTCAGAAAAAAAACTATTGAAAATCAAGTTGTTTTATGATATAGTAAGTGATATAAGTAGAATTATGCCGTTGTGAAGCGACGGTAATACCCACAAACAGCAAGCCGCATAAAAAAGAAAGGAAATACAAAATGTCGGATTTGTCAAAAGTCGTCATACTGATTCCGTCTTTTGAACCGGACGAAAAACTCCCGAAGCTCTTAAACGATTTGCAGGGATATCCGTTCGAGAAAATACTGATAGTAAATGACGGAAGCGACAAAAAATTTGACACAGTATTCGATGAATGCCGTGTATTCCCCGATGTTGAAGTCATCGGATACGAAGAAAACAGAGGCAAAGGATTCGCCCTTAAAAAGGGGTTCAGATATATACAGGAACATTATCCCGATTTCAAGGCGATAGTGACCGCCGACAGCGACGGACAGCACACGCCCGAAGATATACGCCGCACAGCGCAGACCACTCTCGAAAATCCCGAGAAGCTCATTCTCGGTTCAAGAAGCTGGAAAGAAGAAAACGTGCCGTTCCGTTCGCGCTACGGCAACAAAATCACAAAAGCGGTATTCAAATGGATAAGCGGAACAAAAGTCGAAGACACACAAACGGGGCTTCGCGGTTTTTCGCCCGATGTCGTTTCGGAGTTCCTTAAAACAAAAGGCGACCGCTTTGAATACGAAATGAATATGCTGATGGAAGCGCGCCTGCGCCATATCGAGATTTTGGAAATTCCCATCGAGACGGTATATATAGAAGAAAACAAATCTTCGCATTTCCGTCCGTTCAGGGACTCCGTAAAAATATATTCCGTATTTTTTAAGCATCTGAGCAAATTTGTGATTTCAAGCATGTCTGCGACAGTAATAGACTTTGCGATATACGCGATAATGCTGAATGCCGTATTCGGTTATACGGAAGAAAACACAAGTTTTTTGGACAACCTGACCGATTACAGAATAGTTATATCTTTCATCGTTGCCAGAATCCTCTCCTCCGCATTCAATTTCATAATAAACAAATATGTTGTCTTCAAAGAAAGAAAGAGAAACCCCAAAGAAGTTGCCAAGTACTATTCAATAGTTGTTGTTGTCTTCCTTTGCACCGTGCTTCTGAACAGTTTCTTTCTCACTATCGGCGTTGCACAATGGCTGTGTCAGCCTCTCGCAACATTTATAATGTTCTTTATCAGTTACTACTTCCAAAGAGTCATTGTTTTTAAATAACGGAAAGGGAAACGCGACATGGGTATCAAATGCTTTGAATGCAAAAAGAAAAACCCTTTAAAAAAGAAAGAGTTCAACAAAAACTGGTACATAGTTTTTTCATTTCTTATCCCGTTTGTACTCATGTTTTTGTATTATGCTCTCGAAAACTTTTCGGGTTTCAACAAAATTGTTCCCGACTTTGTTTATGAGGTGCTCAGGAACTTTGGTTTCTCGATAAGCAAAGACGAACAGCAAATACTTGTCATCGACATGTGGCATCAGTATTTCCCGTTCTTCAAAGAGATGAACGAGGCGTTGAAGGATGGAGGAAGCCTTCTTTATCAATGGAATAACGGGCTCGGCACAAGTTTCCTGCCCATCATCGCTTATTACGGCGCTTCTCCTCTCAATCTTCTTTCGATAATTTTCCCGTCAAACTTCCTTGTTGAAGGCATGGCGCTTCTGGTTATAACAAAAATCGCGCTTGCTTCAACTTTTATGTTCGTATATCTCAAAAAGACGTTTGACAGAAACGATATGGCGACGCTTCTTTTTGCCGTGATGTACGGAATGTGTTCGTTCAACATGGGCTATTCGTGGTGCACGATGTGGCTTGATGTCGTTATGCTTCTGCCGCTTTGCATTCTCGGATTCAACAGACTTGTAAACGAGGGCAAATTCCTGCTCTATTCGATAATGCTCGGACTCATAATGTACTCGAATTACTATATCGGGTTTATGGTCTGCGTTTTCATCGTTTGCTACTACCCCGTTGTGTACTTCTCGAATCCGAAAAACAAGGGTGCGAAAAAGTTCTTCGGAACAACGGCGGAAGTCGTCGCGTTCTCCGCGCTCGGCTGCGGACTTGCGGCGTTTATGCTCGTGCCGACATTCCTTGCAATGCAGAACAACTCCTACATGGGAAGCGGCTTTTCGGCAACGCTTTCAACATACCAAACTTTCATTGAAAGTCTCGGAAATCTTCTGCCGGGAGTTCATGTAACTTACAGAAACGGTCTTCCGAATATTTATTGCGGCTTTTTGACGGCGATACTCGGCATTACATATTTTGTAAACAGAAAGATAGCGACACGCGAAAAGGTTCTCAACGGCGCGTTGCTCGGTTTTCTGCTTCTGAGTTTCAACTGGAACATACTTAATTTCGTTTGGCACGGTTTCCATTTCCCGAACGAACTGCCTTACAGATTCTCGTTCCTGTTCTCTTTTGTACTTATAACGATAGCCTTCAAATCTTTCAATAACATTCAAGGCATCTCCAAGAAGAGTATTGCGGGCGTTGCGACGGGAATTTTTGCGTTTATCCTACTGCTTGAAGCAATAAAAAGCGAAAAATTCTCTTATGAAGTAATATACATAGCCATTGCATCGCTTGTGATATATACACTTGCCCTTTACGCATACAAAAAAGGAAAACTCAAACAGTGGGGCAGCAAACTTATAATAGTCATAGTTGCGATTTGCGAGGTTGCCGCCGTTTCGTTCCACAGCATTGCGGAAGTGGGCTCTTCAAGCAGAGACGGATACGTTGCAACCGCAAAAGACGTGCAATCTCTTCTGACAACGGCACGCGGCAGATCCGAGGGATTTTACAGAATAGAAACCGCACAGAACTGGACGGTCAACGACCCGGCTCTTTACGATTATCACGGAATTTCCGAGTTCTCGTCCGTTATCAACACAAGACTGACGGACTTGGCAAGATCGCTCGGTGTAAACGCTCAAAAAGGCGCGAACAGCATGGTTTACAACCACGGAACACCTGTGATAAACGCACTGTTCAACGTCAAATATATAATCGGCAACAACAAGCGCGTTGCGCAGGATTCACATCTTGATTTTGTTGCGGAATCAAATGGTTCAACGCTTTATGAGAACAAGTATCCGTTGTCTCTCGGATTCATGGTCAAGGACAGTGTATACGATTACGATGTGAACGGTTCATCGCAAAGGGCTGTTGCGCAGGAAAATCTCATAAACCTTGCAACGGGGCTCGACATAACCCTCTTCAAAGAAATTGATTCCCCCGAGGTCAGCGCTTCAAACATGACCGCGACTTATTACGGAAACGGCAAAATAACCTGCTCCGCGCCGACAAACAGCAAACAGCCCTCCACCGTTTCTCTCGAATATGTCTCGGATAAGGATCAGGACATCTATTTCGGAGTTACCGCAACGGGTCTCAGCAGTATCGTTATTTCGATAGGAGACGGAGATGAAGTCAAATACCCGAGCCAGGGCAGGGCGGCCATCCTTGCGGGGGGAAGAGCAAAAGCGGGCGACACTATATATATCGACATCAATATTTCCGCAGGAAAAAGCGGAGATATAAAATCAAGAGTTTACGGTTTTGACGATGACGCATGGAACAAGGCATATGCCGCGCTCAGCAAAAACATGATGACTGTTACGGAATATACGGACAGAACAGTCAGCGGAACCGTAACAGCCGATGAAGTCGGTGTGCTTTTAACATCTATCCCCTACGATAAGGGCTGGTCGGTCAAAGTGGACGGACAGAAAGTCGATATCAAGCCATTTGCAAATGCACTGTGCGCAATTCCCCTCACGGCAGGAGAACATACGATAGAATTTTCGTTCTTCACTTACGGACTGACACTCGGCATAATTGCAAGCATATTCTGTGCGGGATTACTTGCTCTGATATTCTTTATGTCAAGAAAAAAAACCGAGGAGAAAGAAGACGGGGCAAAATATGGCGGCACTGAAATTTCGGACTGCTCAACGACGGAAGAGCAACCCGTAAGCCTTTCGGAAACAGAAACAGCAGAAGAAAAGCTTATCGAAGAAGATGGTCAAACAGAGGACTTGCAGCCCGATGAATCGGAACAAGACGAAGCGATTCAGCAGGAAGAAGAGCCGTCGGACGAAAAAGAGTAATAAACTACCATACAGAGCGGCGGAGCGAAAGTTCCGCCGCTTTTATATGTATAAAATCCGAAAACCGCGACCATACTTTTTGCGAGGTGATAAAAATGCAATTGACGCAGAAAGAAACTTCGCTGCTGAAAGACTTGAAAGACCAGGAAAAACTTTGTGAAGAAAAGTACAGAAAGCACGCCGCAGCGGCGTCCGACCCGCAGTTGAAAAATTTGTTTTCGCGGCTCGCCCAAACCGAAAAAGCGCATTACGATATGCTTGTTCAAATGGAACAGGGCGCGGTTCCACCGCCTCCGACAGGCGGCGAGCAGCAGACATTTTCCGCAACTTACCAACTTGCGGACACCCCCGAAAAGCAAAACGATTGTTACCTTTGCACCGACCTGCTGACGGCGGAAAAACATGCTTCGCACCTTTATGACACCTGCGTGTTTGAGTTCACGGACGAAAATGCAAGGAATCTGTTGAACGGCATTCAAAAACAGGAACAGGGACACGGAAAAGCAATTTACGACTATATGAGCGCAAACGGGATGTATTCATAAAACAATCGGGAATTACTATATCACATCGAACGGGGCTGTAAAAACGTATGTTTTTACAGCCCCGTCACATTGTTTTTTTATGACAAAATTTTACATTTTTTTCTTTTTCTCTCTACCCTTTTCATGTATAATAGAGACATAATACTTCACCGTGCAAGCAGAAAGGAGCGCTCAAAATGAAAGAGAAAGAAAAAAATTATTTAAAAGACTTTGCAAACGAATGCACTCTGCCGCTTTTCGATAAAGACCTTTATGCAAAATACGATGTAAAACGCGGACTTCGCGATATAAACGGAAAAGGCGTTGTTGCAGGACTGACAAAGATCTCAGAAGTCAGCGCTTCAAAAATCGTAGACGGGAAATCCGTACCTGCGGACGGTGAACTCTACTATCGCGGGTATCCGATAGAAAAACTCGTTGAAGGTTGCCTGAAAGACAAGCGTTTCGGGTTTGAAGAAACAACGTATCTGCTTCTGACGGGCAAATTGCCGAAAGAAAAGGAACTTGCGGATTTCAAAAAGTATCTGACTTCTTTTTATACTCTGCCGAAAAACTTCGTGCGCGACATTATAATGAAATCTCCGTCCGAAGACATGATGAACACCTTGATACGCAGTGTGCTTTCACTTTTCCCGTATGACCCCAAAGCAAACGATACGTCCATAGAAAACGTCGTCCGCCAATGCGTTATGCTGACGGCTGTATTGCCCGTATTTTCCGTTTACAGTTATGCGGCATGCAACTTCTACAAACACGGAGAGTCGCTTATCATACACCGTCCCCGCCCGGATCTTTCAACCGCGGAAAACATTCTGTATATGCTGCGTCCCGATTGCAAATATACGGAACTTGAAGCGCGTGTGCTTGATGTTGCGCTCATACTGCATGCAGAACACGGAGGCGGTAACAACTCAACGTTCACAACACACGTTGTCACCTCGTCGGGAACGGATACATATTCGGCTATCGCCGCGGCGCTTTGTTCGCTCAAAGGACCAAAGCACGGAGGCGCGAACATAAAAGTCTGCAAAATGATAAAGGATATGGAAAAGCACGTTCATGCTTCAAAAGACGACGAAGTAAGAAAATATCTCGAAGATCTGCTCGACGGCAATGCCTTTGACGGCGCGGGGCTTATATACGGCATGGGACACGCAGTTTACAGCATTTCCGACCCGAGAGCGAAGATCTTTAAGAGTTTTGTGGAAAAACTTGCCATAGCAAAGCACCGCGAAAAATCGTTTGCGCTTTATGACAAGATCGAGCGTCTTGCACCGGAAGTAATCGCAGAAAAAAGACATATCTATAAAGGCGTTTCCGCAAACGTTGACTTTTACAGCGGCTTTGTTTACGAAATGCTCGGCATTCCCGTTGAACTCTTTACCCCGATATTCGCGGTTGCCCGTATTGCGGGTTGGAGCGCGCACAGAATAGAGGAAATAACAAACGCGGGCAAGATAATCCGTCCCGCATACAAATCCGTCGGAGAACACGAAGAATATGTGCCGATGAGCGAAAGATAACCGCTCAACAGGCTGACGAAAGGAAAACCCAAACACATTATACAAAGGGGCTGTAAAAAAACTTGCGTTTTTTTACAGCCCCTTTTCTTTATTGTCAACGGATAAATTCTGCTCAAAAGAGAGTTTTAAATCGGAAAGTGCCGTACCTGTTGGAATTATTTGATTTGACCGAAATCCTTATTGTTTTTCGGCAGGGATTTCCGAGAACGAACCGTTTCGCGGTTCGACAAAAACTATTTTTGCCGAATCAGAGTTTTCACCGCAAAGAGACAAAACAATGTCCCGTTGCTCAAAGACATATGTTGCATGGTTTTCTGCCAAAGTGTCTGTCTTTTTTGGATAAAAACTCTGTTCTCCGTATGCTTTAAAGATACTTTCTTTTGCAGTCCATATTTTCAGAAATTCAAGAGAAGACTTTTCGACGCGTGTGTTTTCTTCCTCCGAAAAAGTGTATTTTCTCATTTTTTCAAGAGTTTTTATATCATATTTAATGCCGCGGGCAATGTTTTCGATGTCAACGCCGCAAGGCGCGGGAGAGACGGCAACGGCAACATTTTTATCCGTATGAGAAAGTGAAAAAAAGAATTTGTCGCAAACCCATTTTCCGTTCTGCGTTTTTTTGAAAATCAGCCTTTCGGGCGCGATTTCAAACACGCGATTTGCGGCGTATTCAAGAAGTTTCCAATCCGTATACCGTGCTTTTTTCAAATTTTCATTTCGACATGATGCAATTTCAGCGTTGCGCTCATCCGAAAAAACTTTTCCGATTTCAATTTCGCTCGGAATTTCGGAAACAAAGACAACGCAGTCATTTGCCGAAAAAAGACTTTCTTCCGTTTTATCCGTAATTTCCACCTTGTCTATTTCCTTTCTCAAATATTTTATCAATCATCAAACGATACCGCACAGGCTGAATATAACAAGGCATTTATGCTATTCAATAAAACATTGCACCTGCTTGTTTTTTATTATACTAAAACCCTGATCGGACTTCAAGGCGCATAAACCAATATACAAAAAAATGTCACCATTTATCTGTTCTTTGTCAGCAAAATACGGAGCAACCCTGTTCGGACGCTCCGTATATTTTAACTCTAAATTTTTATATGTATGCTATCTTGACTGAACAAATTTCATTTCGCCGTTTTCGTCAAGGTCTATCATCGCAAGCGAATGAACTTCAACGCCCATGTCGCGTACAATAGCGCCGCCGTCCTGAAAGACTTTTTCGACGCATATTCCGACGCCCGCAACTTCCGCGCCCGCCTGTTCCGCGATGTCAAGCAGACCGAGAACGGCTTTGCCGTTGGCAAGGAAATCGTCTATTATCAGAAGTTTGTCATCGGGAGAGATATATTTTTTCGCAACGCGAACCATGAACTCTCTGCCGTGCGTGAACGACATGACGGGCGTTTGATAAACGTCATCGTCAACGTTCTTGGTCTGCGCCTTTTTTGCAAATACGACAGGGATATTACCCATGTGCCGTGCGGCACAAATGGCTATCGCTATGCCCGAAGCCTCGATGGTCAAAATCTTTGTCACCCTTTTATCCTTGAAAAGTCGGGCAAATTCCTTGCCGCACTCGTCAAGCAATTCAACGTCAAGTTGGTGATTCAAAAAGTTATCGACCTTGACTATTCCTCCCGGTCTTATCGTTCCGTCTCTGACTATTTTTTCTTCGAGCAATTTCATTGCAAACCGTCCTCCTCCGTTTTGAAACCTCTTCCGACAACTTCGGCAACGTCTCCGACAATGACGAAAGCGTGTTTATCCGTTTCTTTTACGATTTTTTTCAACTTAAAAAGTTCCATCGGACGAACCACCGTCATAAGCATGGGTTTGGGTTCGTTCGTATATCCGCCGAAAGCGTTTATTCTCGTCACGCCCCGGTGAAGATTTTTTGTTACAGCCTCGCATATCGCGTCGCCGTGATTGCTGATTATATAAACGACCTTTGCGCTGTCAAGACCGTTCAGCAGTTTATCCACGATAAAGCCGTAAATGCAGACGATGATGGCGGCATAAAGAACCGCTGTAAGGCTTTTGGAAACAAGTCCCGCAGCACATACTATAACAAGGTCTATAAAAATAAGCAGCCTGCCGTAAGAAATAAACGGGAAAAGTTTTTCGAGAAGCAGCGCGATAAGATCGACGCCGCCCGTCGTTATTCCGCGCATAAAGATTATGCCGAGCCCGATACCCGTCAAAGCGCCGCCGAAAATACAGGCAAGCAGCGGGTCTTCGGTATATTTCGGGAACCACGGGATAGCCGCGGTTATATCTATAAGCGCAGATGTTATGACAATGGCTATCGCGCTTTTGAAAAGCGTTTTTTTGCTGACGAATTTGAAAGACAGCAGGAACAGCAAAACGTTGACGGCAACAACAAAAAGACCTATCGGGATATTGAACAGATAGTTCATTATAGACCCGATACCCGTCACGCCCGAAACAACGATTTTATTCGGAGCACTGAACGTGTTTATGGCTATGGCGTATATGATTCCGCCGATAAAAATAACGCCGATATCGCAAATAAGTCCGACGACTTTCTTTTTCATGGGAAAAGTCCTCCTATTTGACCATCAGTTCAAAAAGTTCTTCTATTCTCTCCGTTTTCCCCGAAAGATAAAGATACCCGAAAAGAGTTTCCAACCCCGTTGCGCGTTTGTAAACCGCAACGTCGGTGTTTTTCGGGGGAACGGCATCGGAATTTCTGCCGCGCTTGTAAACGGCAAGTTCTTCCGTCGTCATTATTCCCATTATTTTATCGACAAATTCGCTCTGCGCTTTTGCCGAAACGAAATGTGTCGCCTCAAAATGAAGTTTGCCGTTGGTTTTGTGGGAATTGATAACAAGCATTTCACGGACAAGAAGTTCAAAAACCGCATCGCCGAGATATGCAAGCGTCAGCGCCGACTGCTGCGACGCTTCTGCGGCGGAAACAGGTCTGTCGTTAAGAAGCATTACATCTCTCTCCTGTTTTCCAGCGAACGCGAAAGCGTTATCTCGTCCGCATATTCAATGTCCCCTCCCACGGGAATGCCGAACGCCAAACGCGTAACGCTGACGCCGAGCGGTTTCAGCAAATTCGCAAGGAATATGGCGGTCGCGTCGCCCTCCACTGTCGGAGCGGTGGCAACGATAACCTCTTTTACCTCATCCCCGTTCAGTCGGGCAAGAAGTTCGGTTATTTTCAAGTCTTTCGGTCCGATATGGTCAACCGGAGAAAGAACTCCGTGCAGAACATGATAAACGCCTCTGAACTCGTTCGTTTTTTCTATTGAAATAACATCCTGCGGCGATGAAACGACGCATATAACGGACTTATCTCTTTTTTCGTTGGCACAAACGGAACAGACTTCGCCGTCGGTCAGATTCTGGCATATCGGGCAAAGGTGAATCACTTTTCTTGCGTCCTCAATTGAGCGCAAGAACTCTTCCGCCTGCTCGTCCGTCATGCGCAAAATATGAAACGCAATGCGCTGTGCGGACTTCTTGCCTATTCCCGGAAGTTTTCTGAACTGCTCCGTCAGCACATCGAGCGGATTGACGTTGTATGCCATATCAGAAGCCGAGACCGGGTATATTGAGACCCGATGTGATCTTCGACATTTCTTCTTCCGCCGTCTGTTCAACCTTGTTTATTGCCTCGTTTACGGCGGCAACTATAAGATCTTCAAGCATTTCGACGTCTTCGGGGTCAACCACCGACGGGTCGATTTTGAGTGCTTTTATTTCTTTTGCGCCGGAAATGGTTATTTTCACCATTCCGCCGCCGGAGGTAACATCATATTCGGCGGCTTCGAGTTCCGCCTGCTTGTTCTGCATATCCTCCTGCATCTGCTGAACTTTTTTCATCATTGCGGCCTGTCCGCCGCCCTGGTTGGGGATCCTTACTTTCATAATAAGAGTTCCTTTCTCGGTATTGACGCTCTATTCAAAATCGAACAGAGGGTTGTTTTCAAGGTCTTTATATTCTTCGGCATTGAGATATTCGCCTTTTCTGCCGATTTTAATGCTTATCGTGTAATGGGTCTTTCGCAAAGCGTCAAGCGCCTTTTTCATGCTCTCGCGGCAATGCGAATTGTCTATATCCGTCAAGTCCTGCTCCGTTTTGCAGAGAATAAGCAGCTCGGTGTTGCGGTAAACGGCGCTGCACGCGGTTTTGAGCATCATTCCGAGGAACATATCGTCGTCTGCTACAAGTTTGCAGAAATCCTCCCAGGAGCCGAACTCTCTGTATTCTCCGTCATGGATCTCTTCCGTGGGAGCAGCCTTTTTTACGGGAGCAGCAATCTGCTCGGTTTTTATGGGCGCAGGTGCGGAAGCGGCGCTTTTCGGCGGTTCGGAATACTCGGGAACATCGGGCAATACGGGTGCGTCACCCGTATCGGGCGGCGGTGCGGGAATGAAATCATCATCTGCGGGAACAAACGATGTCGGAGACGCGCCGAAAACATCTTCCGGGGTCGGGGGTGTCATATCGGCGTTTTTCGCGACCTTTTTAGCGGGTGCGGGAGTATCCGTTCTCCTTGCTTCGGCATACCCCGCCGCAGGCGCGGACAAGGACGAAGAAGCAGACGGAGTGGATACCGTGATTCCGCCGCGTTTCAGTTTTTCAAGTTCGTTTTCAAGTTCGGCGACCCTTGCGGTCAACGCCTTGACGCCCTCATTCAGTTTCGGGCGGGAAATTCGCAAAAGGCATATTTCCATATCGGCTCGCTTGTTTGAACTGCGCGAAAGTTCTTGCAGCGTCTGCTGCGCAATATCTATCGCATAAAGAATATGTTCGGTGGTATAAAGTCCCGCAATTTCTTCAAGCCGTTTTTCATCTCTGTCATAAAGGTCAAGTATGCCTTTTCTGTTGCGGACGTTTTTGACAACAAGAAGCGCTCTGTATTCGTCAAGCAGTTCACGGCAAAGAACGCCGAGGTCTTTCGCACCGTTGTAAAGTGAGTTTACAGCCGTATAAAGTGCGTCTATATTCTGCTCCGCGGCGGCTTTCATCAGGTCGTGTATAAGTTCCGTGTCGATAACGCCGAGAACCTCGCGAACCTCTTCCGCCGATGAAAGTCCTATAACCTTGTCAAGCACGGAAAGGCTGTCGCGCACGGAACCGTCGCCGAGACGCGCAACCGTCAAAAGACTTTCGTCGTCCATTTCCGCCCCCTCGGACGCAACGACCTTTTTGAGATGTTCCACAAGCGTTCCCACGTTGACGCGGCGGAAATCAAATCTCTGACAACGCGACGCAATGGTTGACGGAACTTTGTTAACCTCTGTCGTGGCAAGAATGAATACCGCGTGTGACGGAGGTTCCTCGATGGTCTTCAAAAGCGCGTTGTATGCCGCAGGCGAAAGCATGTGAACTTCGTCGATGATATAAACTTTATATTTCGCGAGAACGGGAGAAAACGCGACTTCCTCACGAAGTTCGCGCACGCTGTCAACGCCGCTGTTTGTCGCCGCGTCTATCTCGATAACGTCGGTAACGCTGCCGTCCGTTATTCCTCGGCACACCTCGCATTCACCGCAAGGTTCGCCGTCAACGGGAGAAAGACAGTTTATCGCTTTCGCAAAGATTCGGGCGCAGGTGGTCTTACCCGTTCCTCTTGTTCCGGTAAAAAGATATGCGTGAGCAAAGGTTGCGTTTTTTATCTGATTTTTCAGCGTTTTTGTAACGGGTTCCTGTCCTATCACATCGCCGAAGACCGTCGGTCTGTATTTGCGGTAAAGTGCTTGATACACCTTTGTTCACACCCTTTCATAATCAAAAAAGAAGCGGGTTCCTTGCTGTGCATCCCGAAATTCCCTTAATGCTGCTCAGTTCCCTGCCTGACATGGTTCGAGACACGGAATCACGCAAGACCCGCTTCCATTGTATTATACACTATAAAAGGAAAATAATCAAGACCTTTACCGTGTTTTTTTATTTAGTTAACAATTTTTTTCATACGCTAATAAAATATTATTGGAGAGCAAAAAATCTCCCGTGGGCGACGTTTTACCGCGCCCGAAAAGAAAGGATGAAAGACAAATGCCCGAAAACTTATTTCTTGAAGACGAACAGGGGCTTCCGACGATAGCAATGCCGTGCCGCGGCTGTGAGGAATGCCGGACGTATTTCTGCATAGACGGGGCGAACGCTCCGATTGCAACGTCGTACACTCCCATGCAGGTTTTTGACGATATTTACGCTCCCGAAAAAGGTTACACGAGGGGAACGATATTCGCCGCGCTTGACAAACCGTTCCTTGCAGGAGGTATGTGATATGAAAAAACAGAGAAACGAACTGCTTGCGGAACTCGGAGCTTACGCCTTTGCCGCGCACGACACCGCGCTTTTCCTCGACACGCACCCGAACGACGAAACGGCGATGAAAGCATTCTGTGCTTACCGCGACAAGGCGGACGGTCTGAGGCGCGAATACACCTCGCAATGCGGACCTCTGCGAAAAAACGACGTGACAAAAAGCTGGAACGAATGGATAAAATCACCGTGGCCGTGGCAATAAGGAAAGGACGGAAAAAAGACAATGTTTGATTATGAAAAAAGGCTGCAATATCCGATAAAGATCAAGAACCCCGACCCCGCCATGGCAAAGTTCATCATCAGCCAATACGGCGGACCTCACGGAGAGATAGGCGCGTCTCTGCGGTATCTTTCACAGAGATACACCATGCCTTACGAAGAACTCCGCGCCGCGTTAAATGACATCGGCACGGAGGAGCTTTCACATTTTGAAATGGTCGGAACAATAGTTCATCAACTGACGCGCGGGCTGAAAGAAAGCGAGATAAAAAACAGTCCTCTTGCGGATTATTTCATCGACCACACCGCGGGCGTTTATCCGGTTGCGGCAAGCGGCGCGCCGTTTTCGGCGACAACTTTCGCATCCACCGGCGACACGATAGCAGACCTGACGGAAGACCTCGCGGCAGAGCAAAAAGCGCGTCTGACCTACGATAACATTCTCCGCTTTGCGGACGATCCCGACGTGCGCGATCCGATAAAATTCCTGCGCGAACGCGAGCTTGTTCATTACCAAAGATTCGGCGAATGTCTGCGCATATTGCAGGACAGACTGAACTGCCGCAACTTCTACGCGTTCAACCCGTCGTTCGACAAATCGGCAAACTGAATCAGCAAAGGTTCGATCAACCAACGCAACAAGGGGATGTAAAAAAAGCCCAGACCGCAAAAAAGGCTGAAAAATACAAAAAAAGC
>ERZ827520.21-NODE-21-length-238230-cov-10.705229_pt1 | contig 238230 bp, 212 predicted proteins | sample MGYA00519581_ERZ827520 | MGnify/ENA primary metagenome ERZ827520 (study PRJEB31778, sample SAMEA3449339) | human gut metagenome | biome: human gut; feature: human-associated habitat; material: faeces | place: United Kingdom | collected 2010/2012 ... | reverse complement strand
GCGGGGGTGCCGCCTGCGGGCGGGTTCGCCCCCCTCCCGTCCCCCCTCCGGGGGGGAGGCGGATGGTGTCCGATGTTTGAGGGTTGACAGAAGCGCAACAATGTGCTATACTGCATATGGATGGTATGCCGATGCATACTTGAAGCGCCCGGGAATTGGAGCTTGCTCCGAGATTTCCCGGGCGTTTCGCTGCGTTTATGGACGAAAACTCCCGGAATTTCACGCATTTCACGCCGAATTCTGTCGATTTCCGTCGAATTTCGGCAAAACCCGAACCATCCCTGCCCCAGCCCTCGCGCCTCGCCGGAACTGCGTGCTGCCCGTCGCGGAGGGTGCTCCCGTCCGCGCGCCCGCTGCGGCGGGGTGCGCAGAGTTGAACAAAATCAAGTTATTTTGTATAATAAATGAGGTTTACGAAAACGTCCACCCCATACTCTCCTTATTCGATAAATTGGATGAGCGAAAAATTCTTCGTGAAATTATAAAATTGAAGTATGCTTCGTAGCTATTCAACGGCCGTGATGGTACACTTATATTCTGAGAACATTCAAACAGGAGGACTTCACACCCATGCGATCGCCGAACGCCCGTATGCAGCGTCTGATGCGCATCTGCATACGCGACTTCCGTTTCGCCAACGGATTCACGCAAGAAGAAATGGCGGAACAATTAAGACTTTTGCCGGAGGATTACGAAGCGTTGGAAAGCGGAAAAGCCGAATTTTCAGCCGTGACGCTGGCCTTCTTCCTTTCACTTTTGCCGTCCGATGAGCGGAACGCGATCTTAACACATTTTCGCAAAAAAGACGGCGGTACCGCAAATTCTTCCAACCATCAAGTCGTCAGTTGAGCCAAAAATAAAATTACAAAAAGCCGTCAGTCCATAAGCTGACGGCTTTCGCTTTTCTTCGTGTCAAAACGCACGGCAGCAAAGGCAATGAAATCGCGTTCTTCGTCTTCTTGCGTTTTTATTCGGTTTGCTTGACAAAAGAAGGATTGTGATTTATAATAAATGTCATAATAATAAGGTAAAAAGTGCAGGACGAGAAAATCCCGATTTGCACCGCTGTGTTGCTCGGCCTGCAGCTTGAAATCACTTCGCAAAGGTAGCTTCGTATGACAAAAATTGCGGATAAAACCTATTTGTTTGAACAAATGCCGGTACGCAAAGCACTTCTCAAGCAAATCGTCCCCGCAGTTATCAGCCAGATGATCGTGTTGATTTACAGTCTGGCCGACACCTATTTCGTGGGGCTTCTGAACGATCCGCGGCAGACGGCGGCCGTTACGGTCGTTTCCTCCGTGTTTCTGATGCTGACGGCCGTATCCAATCTGTTTGCGGTCGGCGGCGCCAGCCTTGCGGCGCGCACGCTCGGACGGCGGGAGGACGAAAAGGCCAAAGAGATTTGTGCGCTTTCCTTTTGGGGCGCGCTTTTGGCTTCGGTTCTGTTTTCACTGCTTTTTTGGAGCCTCGCCTCTCCGATCTTGTACCTTTGCGGCGCGACGGCGGACACCTATCCGTTCGCGTTCGGGTACGCGAAGTGGGTTGTGCTCATCGGCGGCGCGGGGACCGTGCTGAACGTCCTGCTGGCAAACCTTATCCGCGCCGAGGGAAACGCGCTAGTCGCCGCTTTAGGCGTTTCTCTGGGCGGAATCTGCAACATTGTATTGGACCCGATTTTCGTCCTGCCCCGCTTTTTGAATCTGGGCGCGGCCGGCGCAGGCGCGGCGACGGCGATTTCCAATACAGCCGCCGCGCTGTTCTTCATCCTGTTTGCCGCGGCAAAACGGCGGTCAACTATCGTCAGCCTTTCGCCGGCGCGGCTAAAGCGCGCACACAAACACATCAAAGATGTCCTCACCGTCGGTTTTCCGTCCGCCGTGCAATATGCGCTGACCGTCGTCTCGATCGCCGCCATTTCAAAATTCGTTTCGGGATATGCCACGGAGGCCGTCGCCGCGCTGGGCATCGTCAAAAAGCTGGACCAGCTTCCGCTGTACTTCTCTATCGGCGTGGCAAACGGGCTGCTGCCGTTTTTGGCTTACAATTACGCGTCGGGGGACCAAAAGCGCAGGCATGACGCGTTTTTGTTCGGCTGCGGCATCTCCCTCGGTTTTTCGCTGCTGTGCGTCGGCGTCTACGAGTGCTTCGCGCCCTATCTGACGGGTCTTTTCATCGGCGATCCGCTGACCGTCTCTTACAGCGCCGCGTTTCTCCGCATTATGGTGGTCGCGATGCCGATGATGTCATTGTGTTACCCGATGATCATACAGTTTCAAGCCGTCGGCAATGTGAAGGCGTCTTTAATCTGCTCGATTCTGCGCAAGGGCGTGCTCGACATTCCGCTGCTGTTCCTGCTGGACCGTCTGGTCCCCTTATACGGCTGCATGGCGGTGCAGCCCGTCGTGGACACGATTTCGCTGATTGCGGCAATCTATTTCTACCGCCGGATGCGAAAAGCGCAACCTCCGCACATTCCGGCTTAAAGCAATGCAATACCAAACAAAAAAGGGCTGCGGAGCAAGTTGCTTCGTAGCCCTATAAAACATGCAGACTCCCCTGCCCTTTTTACGCCGCCGAATCAGGGACATCGACCTTGCGGTTGAACCGGTCCAGCAGCAGCGCGGCCGCCACGCCGAAGAGCAAGCACAAGGCGTTGGTAATGCCGTTCTGCACACTGCTTACGAAGCCCGCAAACGGGATAATGGGCAGCGTCGCGGCAAGGATGATGCCGATGATGACATGCGAAACCATGGAATGGTGCTTTTGCAGCAGATAATTCATCCCCTTCGCCAAAAGGATGACCGTCAGCAGCGCGCCGATGCCGCCGGGGATCAGGACGCCGAAATCGAAGTCGCCGATGCCCTTCACGAACGGCGTATACAAGCCGAGCGGCATCAGAAGCGTGGAGAAGCTCATACCGGGCGCGATCACGCTCATCGCCAGACAGAAGCCGCAGAACAGGTACCAGCCGAAATTCGGCGTGATTTCAACCGACAGATCGTTCAATATGAGCAGCAAAGCAAAAAGTGCGGCGAAAGCGATGGCCATGCCGACATAATCCTTGCCGCTCACCGGCCCCTTGGACCTTGCTTCGCGAAAGAGCGAGGGCAGCATACCGACGATCAGGCCGACAAACAGGCAGACCGATGCGTCGGGATACGTCTCGAGCAGAATCCCCAGCACCTTGGAAACGCCGAGGAAGCCGATCCCCATCCCGATGACGACGGGCAGCAGCGTCGGCGCATACCGCTTGAACGCGCGGAACGGATTGGACAGCAGCGCCATAATCGGCGCGTAAACGCCGAACACCACACACAGCACGCCGCCGGAAATACCGGGCAGCACGGCGCCGAGTCCGATCAGTACGCCCTGTAAGAGCTTGATGAGAAAGCCGCCGACTGTCATCGGCTTGGCATTCGTTTCCATCGCAAGCACACCTCGTTTCTGTTTATACCGCGCTCCCGCAGGGGAGAACGCAAAAGAAGCCGGCCGCTGTCCGGCCGACTTCCCCTCTTGTTGTCCATGCCGGATGCTGCCAAGCAGCAAGGCCCGTCGCGAACGCCAATGTCCCATTGGACAAAAAGACGTCGTGAAAACGCGGGCGACGCCGTTATAAGGAAAAGGAAAGGCCCGGAGCGCGAATTGGCTCCGGGCCCTGCCTGGTCGGAGTGGCGGGATTCGAACCCACGGCCTCTTGGTCCCGAACCAAGCGCTCTACCAAACTGAGCCACACCCCGATATTCTATTTCGCCCGTGTCTCACACGTACTCGTTTATTATAATACAAACGAGCGTCAAAGTCAAGTGGAAACAGGAAATTTATTGCTTCGGGAAACAACATTTTTCTGCTTTCGGAGGCGGACCGATGCGGACCGCCTCCGAATGCTTTTGCCGGCTTACATTTCCGACGGATTTTCCATCGACTTTTGCACCAGCGTTTTATAAATCCCCTCTTTTTGCAGCAGCTCCTCGTGGGTGCCGGCCTCCACGACGTCGCCTTTATCCATCACGAGAATGACGTCCGCATCGCGGATTGTGGAAAGGCGGTGCGCGATGATGAAGGTCGTCTTCCCTTCCATAATGATGCGAAACGCCTTCTGAATACGGATTTCCGTCAGGATGTCCACGTTGCTCGTCGCTTCGTCGAGAATCAGCATCGACGTATCCGCCAGCATCGCGCGGGCGATGGTGAGAAGCTGCTTCTGTCCGGCGGAGAGGTTCGCGCCGCCGCCCTCGATCAGCGTCTGATAGCCCTCCGGCAGACGTTTGATGAAGCTGTGTGCGTATGCCGCCTTCGCCGCGGCGGTGATTTCATCCATCGTGGCGTTCGGACGTCCGTAAGCGATGTTTTCGGCCACGGTGCCGTCAAACAGCCATGTTTCCTGCAGCACCATCCCGAACGAGCGGCGCAGACTGTCGCGCGTCAGCGTGGTAATGTCCCTGCCGTCCACCTCGATCACGCCGCCGTCCAGCTCATAAAAGCGCATCAGCAGATTGACGAGCGTCGTCTTGCCCGCGCCGGTAGGGCCGACGATGGCGACGGTCGTGCCCGGCGCGGCGGTAAAGCTGAAATGGCGGATAAGCGGCTTCTCTTTGCTGTACGAAAAGCTGACGTCGCGGAACGCGACGCTGCCCTGCGCGTCGTGCAGCGCGACCGCGTCCGGCGGCTCCGGCTGCTGCTCGTGCTCGTCAAGCAGCCCGAAAATACGCCGAGCGGAGGCGGCTGCGTTCTGAATCTGGGTGGTGATGGCGGTGATTTCGTTGAACGGCTTGGAAAACTGCGACGTATAGGTGAGAAAAGCCGTGATGCCGCCGGCGGTCAGGTTGCCGTCCAGCACCGAGAGGAGGGAGAACACGCCGACGAGCACATACGCGATATTATTGACAAAACGCGTCGTCGGGTTGACCAGCGCGGAGGCGAACTGCGCGCGGTAGCCGCTCTGATAAAGCTCGGCGTTGATTCTGCCGAAGGCTTCGACCGCGTTCGGCTCATACGAAAACAGCTTGACGGTATGGAACGAGCTGATGTATTCCTCCGCAAAGCCGTTCAGCTCGCCGAGCGTGCCGGCCTGCGCGCGGAAGCGCCGGCCGCCGTAGCGCGTGATCGCCCAGCCGACGAAAAAGCAGAGCGGTGTGACGAACACGGCGACGAGCGTCACACGCACGTCCAGCATCAGCATCATCACCAGTGAAATGACGATCGAAAGCACGCCGGAGATGAACTGGATGATCCCCTGCGAAAGCCCCTCGGCTACCATATCGGCGTCGTTGGTCAGCGTATGGATGACGTCGCCGTGCTTATGCGTATCGAAAAAGGAGAGCGGCAGGCGCCCCAGCTTGGCGAACGCGTCCCGCACGATGGCGTTGGTCGTGCGGAAGGCGACCAGCTTGCCGGCGCGCGCGCTGAGCCATTGCAGGAACGACCCGACGGCATACAACCCCGCAATGAGCGCCAGCAGCGTCACAAAGGCGCGCTCCCAACCATCGCCGCCCTCGGCGAGCAGATCGACCGCGTCACCGATATAGCGCGGCGCCAGCAGCAGGCTGACGTTGCCGACAAGCACAGTGACAAACACGAAGAGAAGCGTTTTCTTACTTTTGCCCACATAAGCCAGCAGGCGCGTCACGGTATTGTTTTTCATTGCTCCACGCCCCCTTTGATCTGCTGCGACGCACAGATCTCGCGATAGAAATCACAGGTCCGCAGCAGAGATTCATGCGTGCCCTCGCCGACGATGCGGCCGTTGTCCAGAACGAGAATCTTATCGGCGTCCATAATCGAATTTACGCGCTGCGAGACGACGATGAGCGTTTTCCCCGCATATTCCTGCCGAATGGCGCTGCGGATGGCCGCATCGGTCGAATAATCGAGCGCGCTGGAGGAATCGTCCAGAATCAGAATATCGAAATCCCGCACCAGTGCGCGCGCAATCGCCAAGCGTTGGCGCTGGCCGCCGGAAAAATTCACACCGCCGCGCTCAATCTGCGCGCGATAGCCCTCGGGCTTGGCGGAAATAAACCCGTCTGCCTGCGCCGCGCGCGCGGCACGGACGACCTGCTCGTCGGTCGCGTCCGGCCTGCCCCAGCGGAGGTTCTGCTCGATTGAGCCGGAGAAAAGCTGCACCTTCTGCGGCACGGCCGCGATGGCGCCGCGCAGCGAGGCGAGGTCGTATTCGCGGATATCGCGGCCGTTGATCCGGATTTCGCCGCTGCGCGCATCATAAAAGCGCATCAGCAGGTTGATCAGCGTCGTTTTGCCCGCGCCGGTGGTTCCGATGATGCCGACCGTTTCCCCGCGTTCGACAGTGAAAGAGACGTCCTCCAGCTCGTCCTCGCCGTCGCCGTAGGTGAAAAAGACGTTGCGGAAGGCAATCTGCGGACCGGCGTCCGACGGCGCATAGGTCAGGCTGCCGCCGACGATGGAGGTCTCCACGCACAGCACCTCCGCCACGCGGTTCGCCGAGGCATACGCCTTGGTGAAGGTGACGACGAGATTGGAAACGACAATGAGGGCCGCCAAAATCTGGTTGGCGTAATTGATGAGCGCAACGATGGTGCCGGTGGACACGTCCCCACCGTTATGCGCGGTCACGCCGGTCACGGCGAGAATCAAAAGGATCGCCGCGTTCATAATCAACTGCGTGATCGGGTTCAGCAGGATCGAAACCTTTGCGACCCGCACGGAGGCGGCCGTGAACTCGTCCAGCTCGCCGCCGAAGCGGGCGTTTTCCTCCCGCGTTTTGCCGAAGGCACGGATCACGCGGACGCCGGACATATTTTCGCGGATGATGCGGGACATCCCGTCGAAGTGGGTCTGAACGCGTTTATACAGCGGCACGCTTTTTTTCATAATCAGCGCCATCGTAAAAACGAAAAGCGGGATGACGGCGACGATAATCAGCGCCAGCCGCCAATCGAGGACGAACGCCATAATCATCCCGCCGACGCACAGGAACGGCGCGCGGATGACCAGCCGGATGAGCATAGCGACCACAAACTGAAGCTGGTTGACGTCGTTGGTCAGCCGATTGACGAGCGTCGGCGCGCCGAAGCGGTCGGTATCGCCGTGCGAGAGGGACATGATTTTGCCGAACAGCTCATTGCGCAGCGTGGTGCCGAAGCCCTGCGAGGTCTTGCTGGCCAGATATTGGCAAACCAGCGCCATCCCCAGTCCGGCGGTGACGATGCCCACAAGCACGAACGACATCCGGCGGACGTAGGCGTAATCCCCCGTTGCGATGCCGCGGTCGATGACCTGCGCGAGCAGAAACGGCATATAAAGCTCCAGCACCGCCTCCGTCAGCTTAAACAGCGGACCGACGACGCACTGCACCCGATACGGTTTCAGATAGCGAAATAGTGAAAACGGCGATTGCGACGACACTTTTCTGACCAAACCTTTCCTGCGGCCCGAAAGCCCCTGCCGGCCGCGCGGGCCGAATGCCTCCGGACTTTTTGGGTATGATTCAAGAAAAAACGCTCGAAAGAGCGTTTTTTCCTGCATATCAAATTCTGCTTACTTCGTAATGGTAACCTTGTTCAGATTTCTGGGCGCGTCGGGGTTACGTCCCTTCACGGCCGTCAGCTTGCAGGCGAACATCTGCGCAAACACGGCGAAGAGGAAGGGCGAAACGCAGTCGCAGCCGAGCTTCGGAACGAGGAAGGAGAACGGACGGCCGGCGACGATCTCCTCGTTATCCGAAACAAGGATGACCTCGGCGCCGATGTCGTCGAGCTTCGCAAGCATTTCCTTGCAGTTCTCGAACACGGGTCCCTCCGGCGCGTAAAGGATAACGAAGGTGCCCTCGTCCACCTGCGCAAGCGGGCCATGCCAGAAATCGGAGACGGCGTAGCCCTTCATTTTGACATAGTTGGTCTCCTGCAGCTTGAGCATCGTCTCGAAGGCGACGGCCATGCTGGTGCCGCGGGAAAGGACGAAGCCGTTTTCCATATATCTGTATCTCTGGATAATCTTCTCGATGTCGTGCGGGATGTAGGAAAGAAGCTGCTCGACGGCGCCGGGAACCTCGTCCAGCTTGGCGAGCATCGCCTCGTTGTCGCCCCAGACGGCGGCGAGCATCGCGAGAACATACATCTGGCTGGTGAAGGTCTTGGTCGCAGCCACGCTCTCCTCCAGACCGGCGTTGCAGTAGAGATGATAGTCGCCGAACTGCGCCATCGGAGACTGCAGGTCGTTCGTCACGGCGACGGTAAGCGCCCCGCACTGCTTGGCCTTCTCCATCACGGCGAGGACGTCGGCCGCCTTGCCGGACTGCGAAACGCCGATCACCAGCGCGTCCTTCAGGCAGAGCTTGCCGTCATACGCGGTTATGACCGAGGGGAGCGCCAGCGCCGTGGGAACGCCGACATATGTGCTGATCAGATAAGAAGCATATATCGAGGCATGGTCGGAAGTGCCGCGCGCCGCAAAGTATACCATGCGGATGTCTCTCTGCTTGATATCGGACACCAGGTTCTTGATGGTGACCTCGTTTACCCCCTTAAGGGATGCAAGTACTTTGGGCTGTTCGAGGATTTCCTTTTCCATTTTCGTCATGATGATGGATCCTTCCTTTTATAACTTATATTGTATCACAAACCGGCAGATCAGCCTCTGTCGGTGAATACGCGCTCGGTTTCCTCGGCTTCCCCGCCGTCCTCGCCGTAATGCGGGTCGATCATATAGCGTTTGATGATCGGATACGCACAATAGGCGGAGATGAAAGAGGAAAACGAAAAGGTCCAGATGAACGGCATCAGGATGCCGACGGACGGAACGAGATAGTACAGCGTGAAATTCACAAACGCGACAACGAAAATACCGATAATCGCCATTAGGTTGCGTTTGATGCCCAGCAGCGAAAAGATCAGCGCGTTTTTGATAATCTTGATCAGCGACAAATCAAAGGTGATCATGATGAGGTAAATATAAAACCGCATCATAAAATACAAAATTGTAAACAGCAGAATCAAATAGAAGAACAGGTTATATAGGAAATTGACATCGTTCGCGCGATAAACAAGCAGATCGTACGCCAGCAGCGCCATGACCGCCAGATCGAGCGCACCCATTACCAAAGCCTGCTTGAAGTTGCGCTTGATGGCCTGCATAAAGTCATGCCAGAGATACACATACTGGCGACGGACCATACCGCGGAGGATATACGTCATTCCCACATTGGCCGCGCCGTAGGTCAGGAAAAGCAGAAGGCCCGCGTACATCAGCACGTTGCTCCAAACGCCGCGGACGGCGATTTTGGTGCTGATGCCGAATACGCCGCTTAACGCCTGCACAACCGGCGAGGAGGGCTCGTACTGCGCAATGCCGTAAATCTGCGGATACAGCGCGTTCTGCGGCGTGGGAAGCGACCCGTCCGGCGTACCGGCAAACGAGATGAAAATAAACACCGCCGGAATCATAAAAATGGAAAAAACCAGATTGGTGCTCGTCAGCCTGCCGAAATTCAGCCGGAAGAGCTTGAAGAAATACCGCGTACCGAAATTCTTGTCTTCCTTCAGTTCTTCTTTGGTGTAGCCCTTATCCTTTTTGTTGGAGCCGGACGAAAAAAAATCGAATATCTTTGCCAAAGCGTACCCTTGCCTTCCCCGTTCGCGCCTGCTACGCGCGCGGATGAAACTTCATATAGCCGTTTTTCATCTTATCCTTCAGGAACTGCGCATACCGCTGCGTGGAGGATATGTCCGCATGTCCGAGGATTTCCTTGATATCGTGGATATCCGCACCGTTTTCCAGCAGGTGCGCCGCAAAGGAGTGGCGCAGCGTATGCGGCGTGATGTCCTTATAGATCTTCGCGCTTTCGGCGTACTGTTTGAGCAGCTTCCAAAAGCCCTGACGGGTCATCCGGTCGCCGTTGACATTGACGAACAGCGCCCGTTCGTCCGGATGCACGACCAGCAGCCGGCGCGAAAATTCCAGATAGTTGGTCAGCGCCTTCAGCGCCAGCGGGTAAACGGGGATAAAGCGTTCCTTGCCGCCGCTGCCGCACTTGATGAAGGAAAGCGACAGGTTGACGTCGTCCACGTCCAGCGAAACGAGCTCGCTGACCTTAATGCCCGTCGCGTACAGCAGCTCCAGCATCGCCTTATCGCGGATGCCCTTGAGGTCGTTCGGCGACGGCTGCGCGAGCAGCAGCTCGATTTCCTTGTTCGTGAGCACCTGCGGCCCCTTCTTGGCGACCTTGTCGTTCGGGATTTCCCGGGCGGGATTATGCTCCGCCGCGCCGACCGAAATCAAGTACTGGTACAGTCCGCGCAGAGCGGACAGCGAACGGCTCACCGAGCTGGCGGACAGCCCCCTGCGCAGCAGGTACTGCTTGTACGACGACACGTCGGACGCCTCCACCCCGTCGAAGGACGCGATGCCGAATTCCTCCGCATAATCGAAGAATTTCTGCATATCGCGCTGATACGCCGAAAGGGTATTGGGCGAGCAGTGCTTCTCCTCCCGGAGATACGCCACATAGTCCTCGTAAAAGGCTTCCATTTTGGGGCTTGTCTGCAAATAGGCCATCATAAGAACCGTCCTTTTTATTATACCATAAGCAGGTAAAAATAGTCAACCGATATAAGTGAGATAATATATAACAAAAGATTTAATAAATACGGAACGACCCGCTGCGCCTTAAACATTTCCGCCGCGCCGTTGACCGAAACGCGCACATAGCGGAACACCTCCACGGCGAATAGCAGCCCGAAGAAGCAATGCAGCGCGGTACCGCCTATGCAGACGGCAAGCTCGCCCTTCTGCGCAAACAGCGTGCATATCGCCAGCGAATAGCCGAGCGAGAGCGAGCGGACACCCGCATAGAGCAGGGCCGCGACCGGCGAGAAAACGGTAAAGCCGCAGAAAAAGACGACGGCCGCCAGCATCAGCTCCCTGCGGGAAAGCGCAAACGCGTTCGCCGGCGTCGAATCGCCGGCAAAACGGACCGACGCCTGTAACTGCGCGGACAAAGCCTGCTGCTCGGACGCCGAATTCAACTAAAAAAAGGCGAGCACACCGGCAGAGGCAAAGACGAAAAAGACTGCGAAAAACAACGCATACAAGCGCTTCCGCTCCGAAAAGGCACGCGAAAGCAGGCCCGGCTCGCGCTTAGGCGTAAGCTCGGCCGTCGGCACCGGCACGAGCGCACGTTCGATCGGGATCGGCTGCATCGACTGCATAACACAACACTCCTTTTTTGCATCGCCGCCGTTTGGCGCGGCGTTCTTCCTGTAAATGAGGTTCCGTTATACTGTATTCGGCAGCCGCCCGCGTTATCACAGTTCGGCGGTGATCTCGTCGGCGCGGACCGTACAGGCGCGCATAGCCTCCGCCACGGACTGTACAAAGCCGCTTTTCTCAAACGACGCCAGCGCGGCCAGCGTCGTCCCGCCGGGGGACGACACCTCGTGAATGAGCGTATCGATCGGCTTGCCGGAGCGCCGGACCATCTCCACCGCCCCCTCAATCGTCTGCAGAATCAAGGGCTGCGCGATCTCCGCGGAGATTCCCTGCGCGGCTGCGCCGTCGAGCATCGCTTTGATGAAGAGATAGCAATAGGCCGGCGAAGAACCGTTGACGGAAATGATCGGATTCAGCAGCGTCTCGTCCGTCACCTCTACAACCGATACCCGCTTCAAATCCGCCACGAAGTCCTCCAGTCGTCCGGCAGGCACAAAGCGGTTGGCCGTCACGGCGGACGCGCCCTTGCCGACCAGCATCGGCGTACTGGGCATCACGCGGATCACGCCCACGTCGCGCCCGAGCTGCGCGGTAATGAAATCGGTCGGCACGGAAGCGGCAATCGAAACAAAAACCGCCTCCTCGGCAAGCGGGGCGTCCTTGAGCCCCGCGAGGCAGTCCCGCATCTGATAAGGCTTGACCGCCAAGTATATGTATGCGCACGACGCACAGACCTGCGCGGCGCTCTCCGCGGTAAGCGCGCCGCGGTCCGCAAAGGGCGCGCAGCGCGTGCCGTCGATATCAAAAACCATTATGTTATCCGGCCGGACCGTGCCCGTGTCCATCAGGCCGGCAATGAGCGCGGAGGCCATATTCCCCACGCCGATGAAGCCGTATTTGCAGCGGCAGGCCGCCGTTTCGTTGTTCATGCAACGTCCATCCCCTTTTCACGACATTAAAAAAGTGACGCAGCGGCGGGCTTTTGAAACCGAAGCCGCCGGCATCGCAGACGCGGGTGCATCGCATCGCCGCCTCTTTATAATAGTACAAACGGCGGCTTTTTTCAAGAGCAAAACGAACAAATTTCAAAAATTGGCTATTATGCCAGTATGTTATGTAAATATGATTATGTAAACTATATCAACCGACGCCCGATATAGTGGACGCCCGAAAAACCGCTCCCAATATGTAGTGGGCTTCCCGAAGAAGGCGTCGAATCGCCTGCGCGCGGCAAAAAGCGCCGGAAAGCTTTCGGCAGATTTCACAAACCGGCGCGAAAGCGGTCGGCAAACGGCGGAGCTGTACGAATTCCCCCGGCGTCTCCCGTCCGGCGAAGTTGCCTGCGATGCGAACGGCGGGCGAAGCTGCAAAACCGTCCGCACCGCCGATTTTCCGTCCGGCGGACCGCGCGCAAAGCGGCCGTCTCGTTTGGAATGGATATGGCGGAAAGCCTCCCCGTTCGGCAGCCCGCGCGCGAGGCAAAGGGCGCATAGCGTTCGTAAAAAAGAAAATGACCCCGCGCCGCCGGGAACGGCTTGCCTGTACGCGTCTTACCTTCTCCTCGAACGGCGCTCGACTTGTACCTCCCCCTCCCTTAATAAGCCAAACAAAACGCCGCCCAAGCGAATGGACGGCGTCTGAAGCAACGGAATTCGAGCAATTACCGGCTCAAAGATAGAAACAGCTTCCCTTTTATAAATTGGCGCACAAACCGCAAAAAAGCGCTCCGAGGAATTCGGAGCGCTTTCGAATTTTCGGCAATTCAGCCCTGCAAATCGGTTTGTATCAGCACGACCTCGGCGTCGCTGGCGGTCCGCATCGGCGGTCCCCAGTAGCCGACGCCGCTGGTGACGATCACGTCGGTGTTCCCCTCCACGGTATGGCCGTAGTTGCGGCCGGCGCCATGGGTCCAGGCGGCGATCAGATTGGCAGGGAAAATCTGGCCGCGGTGCGTATGGCCGCACATGATCAAATCCGCGCCGAACGCAACCGCCTCGTCCACGCCGGCGGGGCGGTGGTCGATCACGATCACGGGTTTGCTGCGGTCGGCGCCGGCAAGCAGCTCCTCCAGCGATTTCCGGCCTTCCGACACGTCCCCGTGTATGGGCGCCGACTCCGCGCGGCCCACGAGCGTGAAGCCCGAAAAGGCGACGGTCTCGTCGTTCAGCAGGCGGATGCCGGCGGATTCAAAAAACGCTTGCAGCGGCGGATATTCGGGCGACGGGTCGTGATTGCCGAGTACGGCGTATACGCCCAGACGGCTTTTTATGCGGCGCAGCTCGGCCGCGGTCTCGTCAAGGTCGCAGCAATCCTCCACCTCCGCGTTGAACACGTCGCCCGCGATGACGACGATGTCCGCCTCACAGGCGTTGACCTCCTCGACCACGCGGCACATCTGCGCGCTGCCGATTTCGCTGCCGAGGTGCAGGTCGGAGATCAGCGCGATGCGCATCCCGTCGTCGGCGCCGTTTTCAAAAGAAACGCTGTACGTCGTGCGGTCAATCGTCGCGGCATTGACGACGCCGTAAACCGAAACGCAAACGCTCAGCGCCAGCACGGCGCAGCCGACAACGCGCAGCGTTTTCCGGCTGCGGAAGGCGGGCCGCCGGGACAACGGCGTCAGACGCAGCAGCAGCGCCAGCAAATCGGCCGCAGCCGTGAACAGCAGCGCGTACAGAAACAGCCCGATGGAAACGCCGCCGGTCAGCGTGACCGCACGCGCGAATCCCGAGGCGGGCAGAAAATCCCCGACGACAAACAGCAGCGGCAGCAGCACCAGCACGATCCAGAGAACATAGGTGCGCCGAAAGTCGAACATCGTCCGCAGCCAGCGTATGGCGCGCAGGCCGACGTAAACGATTGCGGCGACAAGCAGAAGAATCATCAATATAAGCAATACATACATAATGAACATATCCGCAGCCCGTGCGCAGAACGCACCGGCTTTGTTTCCCTTCGTTGATATGGAATGCAGTTTCGGAAGCCCGATTTGTTTTACGGCTTCCTATAAGCGTTGGCCTGTTAAGGCTTGCGCATCCGCGTACAGTCCGCCGCGTCTTTGCGCGGAATCGGCCCTTGCGGACGCAGACGGCAAAGCGCGTCCGATGCGCTTTTTGCAAAATAGAATTTTGTTCGTATTATCTCTCCCCTTCCTTGGCAGACGGCAAGCGCAAAGCACCAGCCGCCAAGACGCGCTCGCCTCCGGCGCCGCGCACTTCGGGCCGGACGCCGAAGCGGCAGAAGCAGCGCGGCTCGGCAAATTGAAGCCGCGCAAGAACGCCGTTCACGGCTTTGGCTTTTCGCCCAAAGCGCAAACGCCGCTTTGAGCCTGTTCGTCCCGGTCGCCGGCGACGGCACGGATGAGCGCGCGCAGGGCTTCCCGCCCCTCGCGGCAGGGCGTCAGCGCCCAGACGTGCATTCTGTCCCGCGCAACGCGAAAGGTATACGGCGATCGGTGTTTTTTCAGCCGCTCGACCAGCAGCAGCGCCTGTACGAACAGAATGTCCGCCGTGCCGCTGAAAATGTGAACAGGCGGCAGGCCCGAGAAGTCCCCGTACAGCGGGCTGGCCAGATAGTGCCTCGGGTCAAAATCCTGCGCGATAAGCCGCGGAATCGTATCAATCATTTTGGTCGACAGCATCACGTCGCGCTTTTCGATTTCCCTCATCACGGCAAGCTGCTTCTCCGTCGCGCAAAGCGAACAGCAGGGCGACAGCAGCACGAGGCGCGCCGGAAGCGGCTGCGCGCGGTCGCGCGCGAGCATCGCAAGCGAAAGGCAGAGCGAGCCGCCCGCGGAATCGCCGGCAAACGTGACGTCGGCGCCCGCATAGCTTTGGAGTACACGTCTGTAATAGCACAGCAGATTGTCCAGCGCGCGGTCGCAGCGTTCCCGCGGGGCCAGCGGATACAACGGCACATATACACATACGCCGAGCGCGTCGATCATATGCGCAATCCAGCGATAATGGAAGGGCGTGATTTGCAGCACGAACGCGCCGCCGTGCAGAAAAAGCACGGCCTTTTCCGCACGGCGGCCCTTCGGGCCGATGCGGTAGCCGGGACAGCCCGCCACGGAAAAGGGCTCCACGGCATACTTGGCGTACAGCAGACGCGGCGGACGGCCGGACAGGAGCGCGTCGCGCCGCGCGGCGTAGCGCAGCAGTCCCTCATAGCTGCGGTCGGTGATGCGCCGGGTGCCGTACACGCGCATCAGCGCCTCCACGGCCCGGTAGCCCAGACTTTTATCCGACAAAGCGCACACACTCCCTTCCGCGTTTGGAATTCGTACATAAAAATTCACATATATTCGGAGAACACAAGCTCGGTTTTAGCATTTTTCCGTTTTTCAAAATAAGCCTCGCAGACCTCGCCGTACAGCGTCTGACAGCGGGCGAATTCCTCGAACAGCTTCCTTTTGTTCCTCCGATAATCGGCAAGTCCGGAAAGATAAAGCTCCCGCTGCCCGCAGTCGGGCATAACCGGAATCAGACCGTAATTGAGGCACTCCTTATACATCAGCATCCGGCCGATGATGCCGTTGCAGTCCTGAAACGGGTGAATCACCTCGAACCGATAGTGAAAATCGAGGATGTCCTCCAGCTTCGGTGCGGAAAGTGCGGCATACCGCTTGAGCAGCCGCCGCATATCCGCCGGCGTTTTTTCGGGCGGCGACGTTTCCGCCAGACCGGGTCCGAGCACGCTCGGCACGGTTTTATAATCCCCGACCGTAAACCACTGCCGCCGTTCGTCAATCGTCCCGCGCTTGAGGATGGTGTGGTAGCCCTTGATTTCGTCCTCGGCCAGCGGCCCCTTTGCGTTCTCCAGCATCACGTCGAACAGGGCGAAGTGATTGAACGCCGTCATAATGTCGCCGACCGAAACGATGTCGCCGCGCTGCGTCGGAACGGTGTAGGTGTCGTACAGAGACTCGACCTGCTCATAGGTCAATTCGCCGCCGTCGATGGCGCAGGAATGATAAGCGAACGCGATTTGCGTATAGCGGTAGATTCCGCCGCTGTAAGAAATCCGTTTTTCGGCCAGCAGCAGCTTGAGAAGCCAGTCGTCCGTGAACGTCACCTCCGTTTCATCGGCAAAAATGTTTCGGCACCCTCTTGCAATCGGGCGGGCGCGCGTGTAAAATAGAGCCATACTCGAAAAAAGGAGTCAAGCGTTATGAGCGACACCCGACGCACCGTCCAGCGCCACCCCATCGCGCCGGTCTGGGACGAAACGTCCCGCATCCTGATTTTGGGCAGCTTTCCGTCGGTCAAATCCAGAGAAGCCAACTTTTTTTACGGGCATCCGCAGAACCGTTTCTGGCGCGTGCTGGCCGCCGTACTCAGCTGCGATAAGCCGGAAAGCACGGAAGAAAAGAAGCGCTTTCTGCTCTCGCATCACATCGCGGTCTGGGACGTCATCGGAAGCTGCGAAATTGCCGGCTCGGCCGACAGCAGCATCCGCAGCGCGCAGCCGAACGACATCGCGCCCCTGCTCGCCGGAAGCGGCATCCGCCGGATTTTCACCAACGGAAAGACCGCGCATGCGCTCTACGTCAAACAGATTGAGCCGAAAATAGGCCGTCCCGCCGTGCCGCTTCCCTCGACAAGTCCGGCCAACGCCGCCTGCAGCTTCGAGCGGCTGACCGACGAGTGGCGGCAGATTCTCGAATGGCTCTGACGACTGCGGCCAAGCCGATCGGCAGCCGTTTTTGCACCTCGCCGGCACAGAAACGGTTCCTCCGTCGAATCGTTTTGCACGCCTTCGATTCCTTTTTGTTCTTTGGCAAGCCGGAGCAGAAAGCCCGTGCGGCCGCGTATTTGCCGCACATCAAAGGGAAATCCTATGAATACACGCGCTGCAAGACGCGTAAAACGCAAATAGCCGCCGTATTTATTCGGCTCATCGCTGTCTCTGTGCGGCCGGCTTACGCAAGAACCCGGCGTTTTGCGCGCCCCCAAGGCGCGAAAAACGCAAATAGCCGCCGTATTTATTCGGCTCATTGCTGCCTCTGTGCGGCCGGCTTACGCAAGAACCCGGCGTTTTACGCGCCCCCAAGGCGCGTAAAACGCAAATAGCCGCTGTATTTATTCGGCTCATTGCTGTCTCTGTGCGGCTATTATACCACAATTTTACAGGATTTTCAAGGGACAATTCGACCGCCGCCGCTTTTATTCGCGTCCGTACAGCCGTTTGGAGGCGCGCTTTTTGGCGAATAACGGATTTTTTACCACTTTCTTTGCGCAAGCCCTTGACAGGCGGGAAGGTTTGTGTTATTCTATGTACGACATGAATAGCTGTAAGATCGCTTCGTTCATGCAAATATATGACCACTTTCAAAAGCGATTTGAGAGGTTAAGCCTACGGACAGGCCGGTCAACTGCCGCGCGTGGTTAGAGACCACATTATTGATTGAGTTTGAAGCTCAAATTTTATAAGTTGATTCCTTTTTAAGTGCGAAGTCGCACACACTTGTGAAACGGTCAATAAGAGTAGTAACAGTATATTTGCTATTTAAGCTCTGAATGAAACGAACGATCATACTTTCCCATAGGAGCATCGGCTTTCCCCGCTAAGCGAGCAGTAGTCTGCGCTTTCACGCGGGATGTCGAAACGGTATGAACGCAGGTGGTGCGCAAAACAGGCGCCGCCTGTTTTTTTGTCCCTTTTGCCCGCCGGTTTCTGCCGGCGGATTTTATGCGGAAAACGCGGAGTGTTGGCATGAATGTAAACAACCAAAAACGAGCGCCGCTCTACGAGGCGCTGGAAAGATTCAGAAAGCAGCGGGTCGTCCCCTTCGACGTGCCGGGTCACAAGCGCGGGCGCGGCAATCCGGAGCTCGTCGAGCTGCTGGGTGAAAAATGCGTCGGGATGGACGTCAATTCGATGAAGCCGCTGGACAATCTCTGTCACCCGGTTTCGGTCATCCTCGAGGCGGAGGCGCTGGCGGCCGAGGCGTTCGGGGCCGAGAACGCCTTCTTTATGGTCGGCGGCACCACGTCGTCGGTGCAGAGCATGGTGCTTTCCGCCTGCAAGGCGGGCGACAAAATCATTCTGCCGCGCAACGTCCACCGCAGCGTCATCAACGCGCTCGTCCTCTGCGGCGCCGAGCCGGTCTACGTCAATCCGAAGGTGGACAACCGCCTCGGCATTTCGCTGGGGATGGAGCTTTGCGACGTGGAGCGCGCCATTCTGGAGAATCCGACGGCCGTGGCCGTGCTGGTCAACAATCCGACCTATTACGGCATCTGCTCGAACATTCGCGAGATCGTGCGGCTGGCGCACGAGCATGGGATGCTTGCGCTCGCCGACGAGGCGCACGGCACGCACTTTTATTTCGGGAAGAACCTGCCCGTCTCGGCCATCGCCGCGGGCGCGGATATGTCGGCCGTCTCGATGCACAAATCGGGCGGCAGTCTGACGCAGAGCTCGCTGCTGCTGCTGGGCAAGAACGTGAGCGCAGGCTACGTCAGCCAGATCATCAACCTGACCCAGACGACGAGCGCCTCCTATCTGCTGATGTCCAGTCTGGACATCTCGCGCCGGAACCTTGCGCTGCGCGGCGAGGCCTCGTTTGAAAAGGTGACGGCGATGGCCGAATACGCCCGCAGCGAAATCAACGGCATCGGCGGCTATTACGCTTACGGACGCGAGCTGGTCAACGGCAACAGCATATACGATTACGACGTGACCAAGCTGTCCGTCTACACGCGCGACATCGGGCTGGCGGGCATCGAGGTGTACGACCTGCTGCGCGACGAGTACGACATCCAGATCGAATTCGGCGACATCGGCAACATCCTCGCCTATATCTCCATCGGCGACCGCATTCAGGACATCGAACGCTTTGTGGGCGCGCTTTCGGACATCAAGCGCCTGTACGCAAAGGACACCAAGGGCATGCTGTCAAACGAATACATCGCCCCGCGGGTGGTGACGACGCCGCAGAAAGCGTTCTACGCCAAAAAGGAGTCGCTGCCGCTGCGGCAGACACGCGGCCGCGTTTGCAGCGAGTTCGTGATGTGCTACCCGCCTGGGATTCCGATTCTCGCGCCGGGCGAGGTCGTCACCGAGGACATAATCGACTATATTGAATACGCGAAGGAAAAGGGCTGCGCGATGCAGGGCACGGAGGACCCGACGATCTGCCGCCTGAACGTATTGATGGAAGGAAGCTATTGATTGATGGAATTCTGGTTTTCCGAAATGCATACTGACAATGTAAAAATCTCCGTGCGGGTCAATCGACAGCTTTTCGGCGCGCAGAGCGACTTTCAGCGCATCGACGTGTTTGATTCGCCGGAATTCGGGCTGTTTCTGACCTCGGACGGCAGCATCATCTTCTCCGAAAAGGACGAGTTCACCTACGACGAGATGATCGTACACGTCCCGATGGCCGTCCACCCGAACGTGCGGCGCGTGCTGGTCATCGGCGGCGGCGACGGCGGCGTGGCGCGTGAGCTGTCCTACTACGACGAGATCGAAGCCATCGACGTCGTCGAGCCGGACAAGATGTTCGTCGACGTCTGCCGCGAGTTTTTCCCCGACAATGCGAAGGGACTGGACGACCCGCGCGTCACCGTATACTATCAGGACGGGCTGCGCTTCCTGCGCGCCAAGCAGGACGCTTACGATCTGATTATCAACGACTCGACCGACCCGCTCGGCCACACGGCCGGTCTGTTCACCAAGGAATTCTACGGGAGCTGCTACAAGGCGCTGCACGACGACGGCATCATGGTCTACCAGCACGGCAGCCCGTTTTACGACGAGGACGAGGAGCCCTGCCGCGCGATGCACCGCAAGGCGTTCCGCTCTTTCCCGATCAGCCGCGTGTATCAGGCGCACATCCCGACCTGCGCGGCGGGCTACTGGCTGTTCGGCTTTGCATCGAAGAAATACCACCCGCTCACCGATCTGGACGCGGCACGCTGGAACCGCCGCGGCATCCAGACGTGGTACTACACGACCAACCTGCATATGGGCGCGTTCATGCTGCCGAAATATGTGGAGGATCTCTTAATCGAGGAAGAAAAAAACTGACGCAAACGAAAGGGTTGTTGTATTATGAGCAAACTGCTTGTCATCGGCTGCGGCGGCGTCGCCGCGGTCGCGATTCACAAATGCTGCGAGAACAGCGGCGTATTCAGCGAGCTTTGCATCGCCAGCCGTACCAAATCCAAATGCGACGCGCTCAAGGAAAAGCTGGAGAAAACGACGTCCGTCAAGCTGACCACCGCGCAGGTGGACGCCGACGACGTGCAGCAGCTCGTCGCGCTGATCGAGCGTTACCGTCCCGCAGCGGTGCTCAACGTCGCCCTCCCCTATCAGGACCTGACGATTATGGAGGCCTGCCTGCAAACGCGCACCGACTACATCGACACGGCCAACTACGAGCCGGAGAACACCGACGACCCCGAATGGCGGCGCATTTACGAGCAGCGCTGCCGCGAAAAGGGGTTTACGGCTTATTTCGATTATTCCTGGCAGTGGGCGTATCGCGAAAGGTACGAGAAGGCCGGCATCACCGCGCTGCTGGGCAGCGGCTTCGACCCGGGCGTGACGAGCGTGTTCACCGCATACGCGAAGAAGCATTATTTTGACGAGCTTCACACCATCGACATTCTCGACTGCAACGGCGGCGACCACGGCTACCCGTTCGCCACCAATTTCAACCCCGAAATCAACCTGCGCGAGGTGTCCGCGAACGGCTCCTACTGGGAGGACGGCCGTTGGGTGGAAACCGAGCCGATGGCCATCAAGCGCGAATACGACTTCGAGGGCGTGGGCACAAAGGATATGTACCTGCTGCATCACGAGGAGATCGAATCGCTTGCGGCCAGCTTTCCCGAGGTGAAGCGCATCCGCTTCTTTATGACGTTCGGCCAGAGCTATCTGACGCATATGAAGTGCCTCGAAAACGTGGGGATGCTCTCCACCACGCCGATCGATTTCGAAGGCCGTCCGATCGTGCCGATTCAGTTCCTCAAGGCGTTGCTGCCCGATCCGGCCACGCTCGGCCCGCGGACGAAGGGGAAAACGAACATCGGCTGCATTTTCACCGGCGTCAAGGACGGCAGGGAAAAGAGCCTGTACATCTACAACGTCTGCGACCACGAAGCCTGCTACCGCGAGGTCGGCTCGCAGGCCATCTCCTACACCACCGGCGTGCCGGCTATGATCGGCGCGGCGCTCGTCGTCTCGGGTGTATGGAAAAAGCCGGGCGTGTTCACCACCGAGCAGCTCGACCCCGACCCGTTTATGGACGCGCTCAACCGCTTCGGCCTGCCGTGGGTGGTAGAGGAAAACCCGCGGCTCGTAGACTGACCGTATGCGGTTCCACGAGCTGCCCACGCCCGTCTACGTCATCGACGAGGCAAGGCTGAAGGAGAACCTTGAACGGCTGAACGCTTTGGAACGGCGAACCGGCTGCCGCGTCCTGCTGGCACAGAAGGCGTTTTCGGCGTTTGCGCTGTATCCGCTCATCGGCCGGTATATCAGCGGCACCGCAGCCAGCGGGCTGTATGAGGCCCGCCTCGGCTTCGAGGAGATGGGAAAGGAAAATCACGTCTACTCCCCCGCTTATACGGCGGCGGAAATCGACGCGCTCTGCACGCTTTGCAGCCACGTCATTTTCAATTCAATCAGGCAATTCGAGACCTTTTACCCGCGTCTCTCGGGCGTGAGCGCGGGCCTGCGCATCAACCCGCAGCACTCCACGCAGTCCGGCGCGATTTACGACCCCTGCGCGCCCTATTCGCGTCTCGGCATCACGCGCGCACACTTCCCCGACGCGCTGCCGGCGGGCGTGGAGGGCTTCCATATGCACACGCTCTGCGAGCAGGACGCCGACGCGCTGGTCGAGACCTTCGAGGTGCTGGAACGCGATTTCGGCCGTTATTTCCGCGCGCTCAAATGGCTCAATCTCGGCGGCGGCCACCACATCACGCGGCCCGGGTACGACATCGACGCACTGGAAGGGCTCATCGGCTACATCCGCAGCGAATACGGCTTAACCGTATATCTGGAGCCGGGCGAGGCGGTCGCGCTCAACGCGGGCTTCCTCGTCACCGAGGTACTCGACGTCGTGGAAAACGGCAAGCCGGTGCTGATTCTGGACGCGTCCGCCGCCTGCCATATGCCCGACGTGCTGGAAATGCCCTATCGGCCGCCGCTGCGCGGCGCGGGGCTGCCGGACGAAAAGCCTTACGCCTACCGGCTGGCCGCGCGCACCTGTCTTGCGGGCGACGTCATCGGCGATTACAGCTTCGACCGGCCGATCGCCGTCGGCGACCGGCTGGTTTTTGAGGATATGGCCATCTACACGATGGTCAAAAACAATACCTTCAACGGTATGCCGCTGCCCGCCATCGCGCTTCTGCGCGAAAACGGCGAGGCCGAGCTGCTGAAAACGTTCGGGTATGCGGATTTCAAAGGGAGGCTGTCCTGATGGCGCTGCTGCACACCCTTCCCGCAGACGACGGGTTCTCTATGCCCGCCGAATTCGACGAGCAGCAGGCGGTCGTGATGATTTGGCCCTTCCGTCCGGGTTCTTGGGGCGCGGACAGCAGGAAGGCCGCCGCCGCTTTCCGAAACGTCGCCGTCGCCGTCAGCCGCTTCGCGGACGTTTTGATGCTTGCGCCGCGCGCATACGTCCGGCAGGCGCGCGAGGCGCTGCCCGATACGATCCGCGTGCTGGAAATGGAGGCCGACGACTCTTGGGCGCGCGACGTCGCCCCGACCTTCGTCCGTGACGGCGCAGGCCGGCTTCGCGGCGTAAGCTGGCGCTTCAACGCTTGGGGCGGTGAGACGGACGGGCTGTACGCCTCTTGGGAAAAGGACGACGCGCTCGCGCCGGCGCTCTGCGCGCGGCTCGGGGTGGACTGTTACGACGCGTCCCCGTTCGTGATGGAGGGCGGCGCCGTCCACAGCGACGGCGAAGGAACGCTGCTGGTCACGGAGGCCTGCCTGCTCAGCAAGGGACGAAACCCATCGCTTACCAAAGCCGAGATCGACCTCCGGCTCAGGAAATACCTCGGCGCAAAAAAGGTTCTCTGGCTGCCGCGCGGCATTTATAACGACGAAACCAACGAGCATGTGGACAATGTCTGCGCGTTTCTCCGACCCGGCGAGGTCGTCCTCGCGTGGACGGACAACGAATTCGACCTGCAGTACCCGCTTTCCCAAGCCTGCCTGCGCTACCTGCAAACGCAGACCGACGCGCGCGGACGTGCCATTACCGTACACAAGCTGCCGATTCCCGACCGTCCGGTCTGCGTGACGCAGGCGGAATGCGGCGCGTATGTGTTTGAAAAGGGCGAGGACACGCGCGAGCCGGGCGAGCGTCTCGCCGCCTCCTATGTCAATTTCCTGTTCGTAAACGGCGGGCTGGTGCTGCCCGTGTTCGGCAACGGCAACGAAGCGTCCGACCGGCGCGCGGCCGAGCTGCTTGCCAAGCTCTGCCCGGAGCGGACGGTCGTGCCGGTCTACGCGCACGACATCCTGCTCGGCGGCGGGAACATCCACTGCATCACACAACAGATCCCGAAAGGAGTACCGACGGTATGAGAGAAGTCAAGGCAGCTGCGGTTCAGATGCGATGCGTCTCGGACGCCGCTTCCAACCTGCAAACGGCCGAGCGGCTGATTCGGCAGGCGGCGGCCGAAGGCGCGCAAATCATCCTGCTGCCCGAGCTGTTTGAGCGCCCCTATTTTTGTCAGGAACGGCATTACGGCTACTATCAGTACGCGCGGCCGGCGGAGGAGAATGCAGCCGTGGCGCGTCTGTCCGCGCTGGCAAGGGAGCTGCGCGTGGTGCTGCCGGTGAGCTTTTACGAGCGGGACGGCAACCGTCTGTACAACTCGGCGGCTATCCTCGACGCGGACGGCTCGCTGCTGGGCGTATACCGCAAGACGCATATCCCCGACGACCATTATTATCAGGAAAAATTCTATTTCACGCCGGGGAACACCGGCTTTCGCGTGTGGAACACGCGATACGCGCGCATCGGCGTCGGCATCTGCTGGGACCAATGGTTTCCCGAAACGGCGCGCTGTATGGCGCTCAACGGCGCGGAGCTGCTGCTCTTCCCCACTGCCATCGGCTCGGAGCCGGTGCTGGAGGTGGACAGCGCAGGCCACTGGCAGCGCTGCATGCAGGGACACGCGGCGGCAAACATCGTCCCCGTCCTTGCGGCGAACCGCTTCGGCGTCGAGCGCGTGGAGCCGTCGCCGGAGAACGGCGGCCAGCAGTCCGAGCTGACCTTTTACGGCAGCTCGTTCATTGCCGACGAAACGGGCGCCCTCCTTTCCGCCGCCGGACGGGACGGCGAAGCGGTGCTCTGTGCGTCGTTCGATTTGGACGCGCTGAGCGAAAAGCGTCTGGAATGGGGCCTGTACCGCGACCGGCGTCCGGCGTGCTACACGGACATCACGGCCGAATAACGCCGCACGGCGCGGGAGGCAAAGCGGCGATTTTAAAACACCTCCCCGGCTTTCGGTGTTCTTTTCACCTCCGAGGGAATCGGGTTCGCCGCTCTCCGGCGCGTCTGAAATTCCGCTGCACCGGCCACGATATTCCCGTTCTGCGTTTCCGATACGGTTCGTATCACGGCGAGATTCGCATCTGCCGTATCATCAAAGCACGAACAAAAGCAGAGCAAAGAGATTCATCCGAGCCTTGGCACGCAACCGCGCCGTCCATTCCGAACTTTACACCACCGGCATTATTTTTCGACCCGCTCGACAGCAAAAAAGCGCGCAGAAGCGATTTTGAAACAGCGATATGCCCGACGGGAATTCCCGTCGGGTACATATTTACAAGGAACAAAAAAGGCGCTGCCGGCAGCATCGACTGCGGCAGCGCCTTTTTATTATTCGGGAAATTCGTTTCCAACGAAAGCCTGCGCATTTGCCGGACGGCTACTCGCCGTTCTGCAAAAAGGTTTCGACATAGGCAAAGCCTTCCGTGAAAAGCGTGGTCGCATCATCGTAGCGCGAATAGGCGTCGGCCGATTGGAACAGGATCGCCACAAGCTGCGTCCCGTCCTTTTCCGCCGAAGCGGCAAGACAGGGGCCGGCTTCGTCCGTCGAGCCTGTCTTCAGCCCCGTGGCGTAACGATAGGAGCCGAGCAGCTTGTTGGTCGAATACCAAGTGACGTCCTCGCCCGACAGGAACACGGCGCGGCCGACCGTTTTGGAACAGGATTTCGCCACCGGCTCGATTTCCATACAAGCGACCGCGATTCGCGCCATGTCGTAGGCGGTGGTATAATGGTCGTCGTGGTGGAACCCGTCGGGATTGGCAAAATGGCTGTCGCGGCAGCCCAGCTCACGCGCCTTCTCGTTCATCAGCTCGACGAACAGCGCCACGGCGTCCGCCGCGGGCAGCGTCGGGTCGTTCGCCACGATCCGGCCCACGCCGCAGGCCATTGTATATGCCGCGTCGTTACCGGAAGGCAGTATCATCGCGTCCAGCAGGCCCTCGAAGGTCAAGCGCTGCCCCCTTTGCAGATAGGCGAGGCTGGAGCCCTCCTGCACGAAGTCCTGTTCGTCGCCGACGGTGAAAGGCGTATCCGGCTGGCAATATTCGCTGGCAACCGCCGCCGTCAGCAGCTTGGTCACGCTGGCGGGATACGCGCGCTCGGCGCTGTTTTTGGAATAGAGGATCGCGTCGTGCGTGACGTCGTACAGAATGCAGTACTGCGTTCCGACGCTGTTGAAGGTGCCGGCCGACATCGCGGGGATGGACTGTCCAAGCTCGGTGGCGCTCGAGGTATCCGAGCTTTCCTCCGGCGGATTGACGGCGCTTTCTTCGCCCGCCGAGCTTTCGGACGGCGGCTGCGACGAATCGTCGGACGGTCCGGCGACGCTGTCCGAAGCGTCAGCCGATGCTTCGGACTGTATTCCGGGATCCGACAGCTCGCTCGGTTCCGTCGCATAGGTGATGCCGACGGTTATAAGCACGACGGAAAGCAATATAATCACACAAGCGATTACGGCCGAAGGTGCAGCAGTCGAACGTCTGATGGTCATTTTTGTATTCCTTTCATCCGGGTTTTTGAAACGTCAAGACGGCTGCGAATCGGCGGCAAGTCTCCGCTCAAGCTCGGCGACGCGCTCCTTGAGCGCCGTAAGCTCCTGCGCAACGGGGTCTGGTACGTTGATTTGGTCAAGATTTTCGGCGCCGCTCTTCGAGGCGCTGTTGACGATTTTTGCGGGGATGCCGACGGCGGTGGAATCGCTCGGCACCTCTTTGAGCACGACGGCGCCCGCCGCGATTTTGGCGTGATCGCCGACCTTGAACGGGCCGAGCACCTTCGCGCCCGCGCCGACCATCACGTCGCTGCCGAGCGTGGGGTGCCGCTTGCCGCAGTGCTTGCCGGTACCGCCGAGCGTTACGCCCTGATAGATGGTGCAGTTATCGCCGACCTCTGCAGTCTCGCCGATGACGACGGCGCAGCCGTGGTCAATGAACACGCCTTTGCCGATTTTCGCGCCGGGGTGGATTTCAATCCCGGTCAGCCCGCGGGCAACCTGACTAATCGCACGGGCGGCAAAAAAGTGTTTTTTGCCATGCAGATAATGCGCCGCGCGGTGCGCCAGCACGGCGTGCAGCCCGGGATAAAGCAGCAGCACCTCCGCGTTGCTGCGCGCGGCGGGGTCGCGGTCGCGGATGGCGCGGACCTCGTAGGCGATGTCCGTGACGGTCTTTCGCCCCGCATCGATTGCTTTTTCCGCTTTTTTCATCCAAAAGGAAGGATCCCATACAAATTGTTTTGCCATAATGCATGCCTTTCTATGCGTGGTTTACGAAATTGAGCGTATGGATTCTGGTATCGTTCGGACCGAGGGTACAGATTTCAAAATAAAGCGGTTTTACGGTATCGCTGCCGACGTCGCCGCGGAACGTACCGTTGTTATTCATAATTTTATACGAAACCATATAGCAATACAACGTGGTCTGCTTCCCGTCCACCTCGGATTCTTTTTTGTCGGTCAGATCGACGCGGATATCATAAATTTTCTGCATCGTGAAGCGTTCGGGGATGGTATACCTCTTGAAAAAGCCGTCGGTGAACAGCTCCGGGTATTCCTCATAGCGTCCGTTGATCACGCAGTCAAAATACTTACGGAAAAACACCGCCTGCTCGCCGTAGCTTTCATAGGCGCCTTCGTCGATCAGCTCGCCCGAGCCGTATTCGGAATAATAGATTTCACGTTCTTTGGCGTTATACAGCACATCGTCGAAAATATTATAGGTATAGTCGGCCTGCGCGAAGCGGATTCCCTCCAGACGCACATAGGTGTCAACCTTCTCCACCATGGCCTGCGAAATCCAGTAGACGCAGAGCAGCAGCACCAGCAGCGCCGCGATGACGATGCCGACGATGAGCAGGCCCTTACGCATTTTCTTTTTTCGTTCGTTTTTATCCATGATATGCGCTCCGATCCGAGCATGCCGATGCAGGGGACCGCCGCGGGTCCCCTGCACCGATGCGATAAAATCAGCCGATAAAGCGTTTAAGGTTATTATAGCCCACGGTGATGCCGCGGATGGGGTCCTCCATCCCCTCGAACTCAATCATCATATACCCGTCATAGCCGCCGCGGCGAAGCGCGTTGATGCATTGTCTGACCGGCACGTCGCCGTGACCGATGATCGAGCCGCGGAGGTAATTGCAGGCGCGGGACTGGAACCAGCCTTCGCCGGGGTTGTCGAGACTGCCGTTCTTCTTATGGAAATCCTTCGCATGCGAATGGAAGGCATACGGCGCCATAATGCCGACCGAGCGGGCCGAGTCCTCGTCCGCGCAGGCAAAGTTGCCGATATCAACCAGCGCGCCGAAGTTCGGATGCCCGACGGCGTTGATGAGCTTTTCCACGCGCTCGGCGTCCTGCGCAAAGAAGCCGTGGTTCTCAATGCAGGTCTTTACGCCCTTCTGCTCGGCATATTCCGTCACCTCGCGGTAAGCCTTTGTGAGGATGGGCAGCACCGCGTCAAAGCTGCGGCCGAACTTCTTATCGTTCGGATAGCCGGGCGTGGCGTCGTGGCGCATCAGCTTGCAGCCGTAAGCGGCGGCGATGTCCACCCTGCCCTTGACTCTGGCGATTTCGGCGTCCACATCGCCGCCGCTGCCGTTGAGGAAGTCGCTGCCGACGCAGAAGCAGACGGCCTCCACGCCCATTTCGCGGCAATATGCGCCGATCTCGCGCGCATGCGCAAGATACGCCTCCTGCGACTCGTGCTGCGTTTCGACGAAATCAACGCCTTCGCAGCCGATTTCCTTTGCCTTGGCGATACAGCCCTTCATTCCGAGGCTGTCCTCCCCGGCATACGCGTGAAAGCTGTACAAGCTAACTCCGATTTTCATTTCCGTCCGTTTTCCTTTCGACATTCAAAGTGATGGTTTTACAGAGGAAATGGGGGACCCGCCCGATAAGGGTTGTTCCCCCATTCCGTTATGTTGTTTTAGCTCTCGATGATCGCAACGGGAACTTTGGAAAGATCGTTGCGTCCGATGATACCACCGCCGTCGCGCATCGTGATGTTCTTCCAAGTACCGGATTCAATATCCGCTTCGTTGGTCGAGTTGATCGAAACGGAGAAGCCGAATTCGGTACCCGAAGCGACGCTGTCCAGACCGAGCTCCGCCCACGGAATCGCGACCTCATAGGTGGTGGTTGAATCCGCGTCATTGCGGACGACCTTGCATTCGCCGGTGAAGCCCGTCTTTCCGTCGGATACCCACACGGTGGAAAGCGTCTCGGCGCTGTCGTTGCTGCTGACCGCAAAGCCATACTGTCTGAAATGCCCTTCCTGAGAGGCAGCCGGGTTCGTAGAGGAGAACCAGTCATAATTCTCAAGGATATAGTCGCTCATAGGGCTCTGGTCAAGTATGTTGACCTGAATGCATTCATACTGCCACATGCTGTTTGCACCGGTCGAGTCCAGCGGGCAGTAGTGGTAAGGCGAGTTGACGACGACTGCGAAATAGAGGTTCTCATCGTCGCATCTGGCATAGATCTTCGCGGTGGCGTAGTAGTTGTTTTCCTCAAACGAAGAATAAGACCAGTACTTATTTTCTTCGTTGACATCCCAGACGGCCGTACCCCATTCATCCTCGGTCACAACGCCGTCGATCGTAGGCGCCGTATCCGTTTTGAGGAACGTGGTAACATACTTCGGATCAGTTGCAAGCGTCTGCACGCCGTGGACGTGGACGATGCTCTTATCTGTAATGTTCTTCAGATTGGCAAGCGCCTGCGTCTGCAGCGAAGAGATGGCAAGGACGAAGCCGTCTTCGGGAATCGCGGTGTCGGCCTTCGTGTCATCCTCGCCGACCTCGGCCAGCGATTTCTGCACATAGGTGAAGACGTCATGATCGTATTCAAACACAACAATGGCAAAATCGGCGTAGGTCTCGTCGTCGGCCGCGATGGTATCGCCATACGCGCTGGTGAAGAGCACGATGTCGCCTTCCACGGGCGCATCGTCGATCTTCGTCAGGCGGATGGAGGTCGTGTCTGTCGCCTTCAGCCCCGTCCCGAGCGATTCGGCAAAGGACACGAAGTTCGTCAGATACGCCGGCAGCTCAACACCGGGATCACTTTCCTCGGACGAGGTGTCCGAAGATGCGGCAGACGATTCATCGTCCGCATCGGACGAAGTGGTCTTGCTCTCCTCACTGCTGGTGGATGCGGGGGGGGTGGAGGAAGCGGCGGCGCTGCTTTCGTCCCCTTCTGACGTCCCGCAAGCGACGAGGAAGAGCAACATCACAACGGCAAGGATGGAAGCGATAACTTTTTTCATGCTTGTTGTCCCCTTTTCTTTCGTTTTTGCATAACGATTATTATAACCGCTGCTGCGATTACAACCAGAAGTACAGCGCATACGAGGAGAATCGCCCCCGTATTGTCGGCGCCGTCGTCGGGCCCCTCGTCGGGTCCGACTTCAAAAACGATGGAATTGGTGACAGCGTCGTAGATGGCCGTACAGCCAACGACCGCGTTGGCGCTGAGCCAATTCACCTTTTCGTCGCCGATGGCCGCGATGACATAGCCTCCCTCCGGGATGGCGGTGTCGTTCGCATACGCGGCGGAAATGACCTTTCCTTCCGCGCTGACGGCGACTTCATAGATTCCGTCGCCCGCCGTCTGGGTGGACGCCTTATCGGCGAAGCGGACGATGCGGGTGCCGGTAAGCGCGCTGCCCGCCTTGCTCAGCGGCATCAGCGTCTCCACGATTTTCAATTGTATGGTCACACGGCCGGTCGAATGCTTACCGTCGGAAATCTCGATGACAAAGCTGTCGTCGCCCGTGTAGCCGGTATCGGGCACATAGAGGAAGTAGCCGTCCGCGTCGATGGACAGCTTGCCATGCGACGGCTCCTCCAGATAAGCGATGGTCAGCTCGGTGCGGGGCGTGTCGCCGTCCGTCACCACGAGCGTGCCGCTGTTTTTGGTCGAATCCTTCAGGAAATAAACGGGGCCGTCCTGTTCGATGACAGGCGCGAACTCCTCATAGGTGCCCTTGATATACATATAGGTCATATCATACACGGCGCGCTGCTTATTGTTGCCGAACGCGCAGGTGTACAGCGCGCCCGGGCCGCCGCCCTGATAAAAGGCGGTAAAGCTGTCGGTCATCACGCCGGCCTGATAGTTGCCGGAAATATACTCGGAATAACGGTCGAAATAGTCCTCCACGAGCTGCAGCTCGATTTCGGCGCCGAGGCCGTAGCGATACGCGATGTCCAGCGAGTCGGCGATGACGCCCGGCTGTACCAGCCCGTTTTCGCTGTCCTCCTTCGGGAACGCGTAGCCGTTCTGCACGCAGGCGACGTCGAAGCCCAGATCCACCGCGCGCTCCATTCCGGGGGCACAGTAGTATGGAATCCACATCGTGCCGAGGTCCTTGCTATGCACATAGGCGTTGAACGACTGCACAAGCGCCTCGCCGAAGTCCGACGCGGCATAATTGATCAGCTCGGCGTACCAGTAAAAGCCGACGAGCTTGAGGTTCTGGAAATCCGCGTCCTCAAACGCGGCGATGGATTCGTCGACGAACCACTCCACGACCGCTTCACAGCCCTCCAGCGTATCGAGGCTGACGGAAGCGCTGCCGTCCAGCGTACCGAAAACCGCTGTGGACGGGCTGGTATAGGGGACGGTCATCAACACGGGAAATTGGAAGTCGTCGCCCAAGTCCAGTTCGGCCTTGATGTCGCCGACGAGACGGTCGAGCGCGGTCATATTGATGTCCTCCGCCGCGCCGATGGTATTTTCCAGATAATGCTCCCAGCCGCTCTGCTTCATCAGCGAATGCTCGCCGTCGGTCCCGGGGTTGAGCGGGAGAAAGAGCGCCGAATCGAACATCGTATCGAGCAGGGTTTTGTTTTTGTCGACGTAAGCGATATAAGGCAGCAGCTCGTCATATGTATTCTTGCCGATATCCGACTCCACGCCGTTGTAATACGCGTTGTTGTAAATCAAAATGCTGTTGGAAACGCCGCCGAGCGCTTCGATGTTGTTCGGCGCATATGCGTTCCGATATTCGATTTTCTGCTCGACGTCGGCCGTTTTTTCACTGCCGTCGGCTGCGCCGCCGAACACCTTGATCTCGTCGATAAAGCAGTTGACGTCCGACGAAAAAATCAGCCGCACATAGCGCGCCTTATAGCGGTCGCCCTCATAGGAATGAACGACGCGCCCGTTCGGCGTGCTGGAGATCATTTTCTGATCCTCCCAGCGATGGACCAGATAGAAGCTCTCCCCGTCCATCGAAACCGAGAATTCGATATAGCGCGAAAGGTAAACGCCCGCGCCAAGCCACGAAAGCTGCCCCATCTCATAGCCGGAGACAGCCATCTCCTCGCCCAGATCAATGGTCACGCCGGTAAAGACGCCGCGGTAAAGCTGCACCCAGTTGGGGTCGCCGATCACGTCCGAAGCGGACTCGCCGTCGGTAAGCTGGCCAGCATCCGCGAGCACCTGATTCGGAAACGCGTTTTCGATGGCAGCCTCGGTAAACACGGTATAGGATTTTCCCTGCGCGACGTTCGTCTCCTCCGCCGCGGCCGCCGGCAGCGCGGCGGTAAACAGCGGCAGGCAGACGAGCAGCGCCAACAGTCTTCTTCGCATAGATATCGGCCTCATCAGGTCAAGCTGTCTCTGTACTGCTGCAGCGTATTTTCCATTGCGGTAGTGACGGCGGATTCGATCTGCTGCCACGAGGAGATCAGCGTATTGTCGGCGTCGTTGCTGATGACACTGCCGTACAGGCCGGAGAGCGTCCCCCAGGTGAAGATGGAGCCGAGGTCATAGAAGGCGCTGTCGAAAATCACGTCCAGCATCCGAGCGTCCTCGTCCGAATCGGTCGCCTGCAGCTTGAGCGTGGTTTCGTAATAGGCGTCCATCACGGTTTTGCCGCTGGGCATATGCGTATTGTAATAGCCGAGCGCGTTCATCAGGAAGGTCGTCGCTTCCAGATTGTCGGTATTGGTGGTGGGAATGCCCAGCACGCTGGACTGGTAGCGGTTGACGGCGCAGTAATAAGCGTCCTGCGTTTCGTCATACTTCGGGATCGGCAGCACGCCGAACTCGAAATCACGCTCGGAGGTGGAGTTTTTCAGAATCGAAATTGAGGAAACGGTGGTGTTGTAAAACAGGCCGCGCCCGTTCACGAACATATACTCCAGCTCGGCGAAGCCGTAGGTGCTGGGGTTAGGCCCCTGCCCCGCGATCAGCTCGGCGCGCTGGGTGACGTTTTTGTTCGACATCAGGTCATAGACCTTCTGGAATACATTGATGCCGCGCTGCGTGCCGACGGTGGCGGTCAGGCCGCCCTCGCCGTCCTTTTCGACCATACCGAGGCCGGCGCCGTTGACCATAATTGTGGCGCCGTAGGCATGCGAGAGGTTGCCGAAGGTTGCATTGATGCCCCACTCGCCGTTTTCGTCGGCGACGGACACGGCGCGGGCGATGGCATAAAAGTTATCGAGCGTAAAGGTGCCGTCCTCGACCATATCATACAGGTCGCCGAACTCGGCCTTCACGTCCGCATGGCTGTCGTACAGATCCTTGTTGAAAAGCGTCAGGTAGATATGGTCAACGTTCGTGAGCATCCCGTCGCCCGAGACGAAGAAATGCTTCACGCCGTCCAGCGAAAGGATCTCCACCGACCGCTGGTCCCACCATGGGTCGTCGAGATTCAGCAGGTCGTCCAGCGACCAGTAGTAGTTCTCAGAAATCTGCGTCACCATCCGGTCGACCGACTCGCAGACCAAATCATACTTGGCGTCGCCGGTCAGAAAGTAATTCTTGATTTCCTCCGACGGATATTGTGCGGATTCCACTTCGATCTTCAAGCCGTACTGCTGCTCAATCAGGTTGTTCCGCTCGGCGACGGCGTCGTTGATAACGTTGACGGACAGCTCCTCATTGGCGACAAACTGCTGCTCGCCGTACAGGTGGCGTTCGGTGGCGACGGTAAGGATCCGAACGGTCTGCCCGCCGAAATCGCCCTGATACGGGAACGCGTCGGTCACAGCATCGCTCGAGGCGGACGCCGTGCCGGAAGCGGTGCCGGACTCCTCCCCGCCGTTGCCGCAGGCAGCCAGCGCCGTGCAGCACATCGTTAAACAAAGAAACAGCGCTACAAAGGTCTTTTTGAAAGCCATTTTGCACAACCTCTCCAATCGAGATGATTCGGTATATCCGTATATGGGCATTATAGCACAACGTTTTTGCTTTTTCAAGTCGAAATTTGTCGTTTTTGGCCCATTTTCCAAAATTTACAGAATCGCTAAAATCCGTTTTATTTGCCGACGGCCAGCCGGACGCAGCAAACCATCAGGTCCAGCGCCTTTTCCAGCTCGGCGAGCGACGGATATGTAGGCGCGACGCGGATGTTGGCGTCCTTCGGGTCCCGTCCGTAAGGGAAGGTGGCGCCGGCGGGCGTGAGCACAAGGCCGGCTTCCCTTGCCAGAGCAACGGCTCTGGAGGCGCAGCCGTCGGGCAGGTCAAGGCTGATGAAATATCCGCCGTTCGGCCTGGTCCACGAAACGCCGGGCAGCCCGCTCAGCTCCGCTTCGAACGCGTCGAGCACCATCCCGAACTTCGGCCGGATAATGGCGCGGTGGCGGGCCATCTGCGCGCGGACGGCCGCCAGATCGGGCAGCATCCGCAGGTGGCGGAGCTGGTTGAGCTTATCCGGGCCGATGGTCTGGTACTGGATGCGCCGCAGCATCCAGTCGATGTTTTTCGGCGAAGCGGCAACGCAGGCCACGCCTGCGCCGGGGAACGTGATCTTCGACGTGGAGGTGAAAAGGAAAACGATGTCCTCGTTGCCGCAGGCTTCGGCCTCCGCATAGAGATTCAGCAGTGTGTCGGGCGTATCGCCGATGTCGTGAAGCACATAGGAGTTGTCCCAATAGATGCGGAAATCGGCGGCCTTCGGCTTCAGCCGCGCAAAGCGGCGGACCGTCTCGTCGGAGTAGGTGATGCCCGTGGGGTTGGAATACTTTGGCACGCACCAGATGCCCTTGACCGACGCGTCGTTTTCGACATATCGCTCGACGGCGTCCATATCGGGGCCGTCCGCGCCGATGGGGATGTTGATCATTTCGACGCCGAAATACTCGGTGATGCCGAAATGGCGGTCGTAGCCCGGCACGGGGCACAGGAACTTAACCTTTTCGCCGCACCACGGCTTTTCCCCGCAGACGCCTTTGGAGTACGCCTGCGCAACGGTGTCAAACATAATATTCAAGCTCGAATTGCCGCCGGCAATCACATTTTCCGGCCGCACGCCGAGAATGTCGGCGAACAAAGCCCGCATGGCCGGCAGACCGGCGGGCAGGCCGTAATTGCGGCAGTCGAGGCCGTTCTCCAGCAGGCAGCTTTCCTCCTGCCCGGGCTGGGACAGGAGAGCGCGCGAGAGGTCGAGCTGGTCGGCGGACGGCTTCCCGCGGGACATATCCAGCTTCAGGCCGGCGGCCTTATAGCGTTCGTATTTTTCTTTGCACTGTTCAATCGTCTGCATGATTTTCGTCTCTCCGCACATTAAAATTCCGCGCTGCCCGCGGTTCTCGGGAAGGCTTCCACATCGCGGATGTTGCCCATACCCGTAATATACATCACCAGCCGCTCGAAGCCGATGCCGAAGCCGGCGTGCTTGACGCCGCCGTACCGGCGCAGCTCGAGATACCACCAGTACGCCTTTTTGTCCAGCCCCAGCTCCTCGATGCGCGATTCCAGCACGTCAAGCCGTTCTTCCCTCTGCGAGCCGCCGATCAGCTCGCCGATGCCGGGCACGAGCATATCCGCGGCGGCGACGGTCTTTCCGTCGTCGTTCAAGCGCATGTAGAACGCCTTGATTTCCTTCGGATAATCGGTGACAAACACCGGGCAGCCGAACACCTTTTCGGTCAGATAGCGCTCATGCTCGGACTGCAGCGCCGCGCCCCATTCGGTCGGAAACTCGAATTTCTGTCCCGATTTGTTCAGTATGTCGATGGCCTCGGTGTAGGTGACGCGCACGAAATCGGCGCCGACGACCGCCTCAAGGCGCGCCTTGAGCGTGTTGTCTACGAATTTGTTGAAGAAATCGATCTCGCGCGGGCACTTTTCCAACACGTCGCGGACGACGTATTTCGTCAGGTCCTCGGCAAGCTGCATATCGTCCTCTAAATCGGCGAAGGCGATTTCCGGCTCGATCATCCAGAACTCGGCCGCGTGGCGGGGCGTGTTGGAATTCTCCGCGCGGAAGGTCGGGCCGAAGGTATAGACGTTGTTGAACGCCAGCGCGAAGCACTCCGCCTCAAGCTGCCCGGAAACGGTCAGGTTTGTGGGCGCGGAGAAAAAGTCCTCCCGAAAATCAACCTCGCCGTCCTCGGTGCGCGGCGGGTTGCCGATGTCCAGCGTCGTCACGCGGAACATTTCGCCCGCGCCCTCGGCGTCGCTGGCCGTGATGATGGGCGTGTGTACATAAACGAAGCCGCGCGAGGCGAAAAAGGCGTGAATGGCCTGCGCCGCGACCGAGCGCACGCGGAACACCGCGTTGAAGGTGTTGGCGCGCGGACGCAGATGCGCAATCGTGCGCAGGAACTCGAACGAATGCTTCTTCGGCTGCAGCGGGAATTCCGGCGAGGAGGCGCCGAGGACCGTGACGGCCGAAGCCTTCAGCTCAAAGGGCTGCTTGGCGCCCGGCGTGAGAACGAGCGTACCCTCGACCAGCAGCGAAGCGCCGACGTTCTGCTTTGTAATCTCATTATAATTGGGCAGCAGCGCGTCTTCGATGACGACCTGCAGATTGGAGAAATATGTGCCGTCGTTCAGCTCGATGAAGCCGAAGGCGTTTGATGAACGGATCGTGCGCACCCAACCGCCGATTTTCACGTTCCGGCCGCCGAAGCGCTCTGCGTCGCGATAAAGCTCGCTGACTGAGGTAAGTCCCTTTTTTACGGACATGTTTACCCTACCCTTTCCTGTCTCAAAATCATAGAACACGGCCGTCAAACGGCCGTTTCCTATTATTATAGCACGATTTTTCTATTTTTCAATAGAGATTCCGTATTTTTTGAATTTTTTGTCCGTACATCGTGCAAAAAAAGAATTTGTTTCGGGCTTTTCTCCGACAATGCCGAGAAAAAATGAAACGAAAAGCAAATTGTTTTGCATATCGGTTGACAGCGCCCGTCGTTTTTGGTATCATACCCTTCGGACGGAAAGGAAGGATAGGATGACAAAGCACACGCTGTTTTCCAAAAAAGCGTTTATTTTCGATTTTGACGGCACGCTGGTGGATTCGATGCGCTTCTGGTTTTCCGAGCAGGTGCGCGCCTGCAGCGGCCCGGAGGAATGGTTCGCGTATATGAAGGGCCGGTACGACGGCGAGATCGGCTTCAAGGCCGACGCCGGCGTTTTCCTCGACGAAGTCCGGCGGCGGGGGATTCCCTTCTGCATCGCCTCGCATACGCCGCTGTTCTGCTCGTCGGGCTGCTTTACGCGGCTCGGCATCGACAGGGGCTGTTCGTTTTACGTTTCGCCCGAGGACGTCGGCTCGGACAAGCATGACCCGCGCATTTACCTTGCCTGCGCCGAGCGGCTGGGTTTTTCGCCCGAAGACTGCGTCGTATTCGAGGACCATCCCGTCTTTGCCGGCGTGGCGCGGCGCGCGGGCTTTTCGGTCGTCGGCGTCCGGGAGGCGTGTTACGCCGCGCGGGAGGCCGAGCTGAAGCGCAGCGCGGACATCCTCATCACAAACTACGCCGAGCTCTTTGCCGCTGATACCGCCGGCACGCTCTGCGATTCGGAAAGGAAGGACCTGTCATGAAACGAAGAAGCTTTCTCTGCCTGCTGCTGGCCGTACTGCTCGGCCTAATGGCCTGCACGCCCGCAGCGGAGGAATCGGGCGCGCCGTCGTCTGCGGACAGCGACGCCCTCTCCGGCGAAGCAAGCGCGCCGGAGGAGAGCGGTCCGACGACAGAACCGTTCGAGCCGGTCTACCGCACCGTCGTCTCCCGCGGGAAGCCGTACACGGGGCCGACGGCGGTCGACAGCTATCCCGACACCTACGGCAGCGAGCTGACCGACGGGCTGTACGCAGAGGGCGACCTCGGCTATTCCAACCCGCGCTGGTCGGATTACGGCAAGCCCGACCCGCTAACCTTCACAATCGATCTGGGCGAAATCGTCGATAGGATCTATATGTTTGAAATTTCCTATTATCATGAAATCGGCCCCGGCATCGCCACGCCGCAGGGCATGCGCGTGGAATGGTCGGCCGACGGCGAAGCGTGGGACGGCTCGCTGCACATCCCCCGCGCGCTGGACGAGGAAACCGGCGCTTACCGCGTTTACGGCGAGCTGGAGTACTGCGTTTCGGCGCGCTACGTTCGCTTTGTGATGAGTCACTACGCGGCCAACCTGTTTCTGGACGAGCTTTCGGTCATCGCGGACGTTGCCCCCGCGGACGGCGCGGGCGCGCTGGCCGGACAGATTGAGGCCGCATACGCCGCCGACGACTACGACTACGCGGGCGCGCTCGCGGCGCTTTCCTCCGGCAAGCCGGCGAAGGACAAGGCCAAAACCTCCCTCTCGGTCGGCCGCAGCTATACGCTGTCGCGCGCGGCGGGCTCTAAATTCCCCGACGGCGGGCGTCTGACCGACGGCAGGCCGACCGGCTCGACCTACGAATCGGGCAGCTACGTCGGCTTCGACGGCAGCGAGGCGCTGGAGGTTACGCTGGACCTCGGCGGCGTGCAGACCGACGTCTCCCGCTTTGAAGTCTCCCTGTACGCCAACGCTACGCTTGGCGTACTGCCGCCCGTTTACGTTGACGTATATGCGGCCGCCGACAACGACTTCGCCAAGGTCGGCCGCGTTTACGCGCCGATGAACGACGTCGAGGGCTGCATCACCTATACGCTGGCGCTGCCCGAGACGGTGGAGGCGCGCCGGATTCGCTTCTCCTTCCCCGAGCAGGAGCGCGGCTCGCTGATGCTGGAGGAGCTGAGCGTGTACGCCTACCGCGACGCGGCGGGCGACGGCTTTGAGAGCTTTTACCGCGAGGAGCCGATCCGGAAGGTTGAGAGCGAAAAGCTCTTTCCCGCGACGGACAGCGATTACAGCGACCGCATCAATCTGATCGCCGGACGCGGGCAGACCATTTATTCCTATTGCCCGCTGCCCGCCGGAACGGCCGGCAACTCGCCCGAGTCGAGTCCGCTGCTGACCGACGGCAAGCGCGCGTCGACGCCCTCCTACACGGACGGCGCCTACTTCAAGTTCGGCAGCGGCGAGGGGCGCGACGTAGTCTACGACCTCGGCGCGACGGCGACGGTGGACGGCTTCACGCTTTCCTTCCTGCGCGAAACGCCCGTCGGCATCAACAGCATTTCGAGCGTGCTGTTCTATCTGTCGGAAAACGGCGTGGACTGGTACGCGGTCAAGGCCGCGGTGCTGCCCTCCGATAAGGACACGGAGTTCCTCCGCTACGACTACAAGCTGGACGAGACCTATAAGGCGCGGTTTGCGCGCTTCTCCTTCCGCGTATGGCCCAACGCCTACTGCGACGAGCTGGAGGTCTGGGGGACGAAGAAGGTGGACGGCAGCTCGGTGCCGCTGTCCGCTTCGGGCATCAAGCCGCGTCCGCTGGACGCCGACGGCTACGCCGAACGGGATACCGCGCTCGGCGGCGCAAACGACATCGTGCTGGTGCCGAACTATTCGGCGGCCGACGAACGCGAAGGCAGGGCGGACGCCGGATATCAGCTTGCGGAAATCCTTCCCTACGCCGCCTACCTTGACCGCGAGGGCGGCATCGTCGATACGATGTTCGACGGCTTCCTGTTCTGCCCGACCGGAACGGGCTTGGAGGGCGGCCACTTCTACGACGACGCGAGCATGGCCGAAATCCGCGATATGTACGAAAAAACCTTTGCCGCAGACCGCGACATCGCGGCACTGGACGAGGCCGTCGGACTGCTGAAGCAGGCGCTCGGGAATAGTGAGTACAAGGCGAAATACTATCTTACGCTCGCCTACCCCGGCGAGGGCGTTTCATTCGGCGATCTGGACGGCGACGGGCAGACCGAAAGGCTGGAAACGCTTGACGACCGCATCGCCGCGATGCGCTGGGCGGTCGACCTGATCCTCGAATTCGTCAACGGGCAATTGTATGAAAACATCGAATTCGCCGGCTTCTACTGGACGCACGAAGCGATGAACGAAAACGAGGACGACTGCGAGCTGATCAATACGGTGGCCGACTATACGCATGAAAAGGGCTACGAGCTGTTCTGGATTCCCTTCTATAAGGCCTCCGGCTTCGACGCTTGGCATGCCTACGGCTTCGACATCGCCTGTATGCAGCCGAACTACGCGTTCGACGCCAACGTCGGCGCCGGACAGCTCGCAAACTGCGCCATTATGGCCAAGCGGCTCGGCATGTGCGTGGAAATGGAGCTGATGGGCGCCACGCTGACCGACAAGACCTATTTCGACAAGTATATGGGATACCTGACCGAAGGCGTCACGCAGGGCTATATGACCGAAACCGTACACATATATTATCAAGACATCCTCGCCTATTACAACGCCTGCTATGCGGAGGACGATATGGCGCGGCTGGTCTATACCTATACCTACGACTTCATCAAGGGCCGGCTCAACACCGCGCCCGAGCGCGAGCCGGACAGCCGTCTGTCCGCCGAGGCGGGCAAGCCGCTGAACGGGACGTTCAACGAGAGCGCTTCGACGGCGCGCACCTACCGCGTCGAGACCTCGCCCGCAAACGGCAGCGTCACGCTCACGCCCGACGGCAAATTCACCTATTACCCGCAGAACGGCTTTACGGGCGCCGACAGCTTCACATACGTCATCAGCAACCACCTCGGCGAAAGCACGGCGACCACCGTGACCGTATCGGTCGAATAATCGTATCCCCCGGGCGGGGACGCCGGAAGGACGCGGAATCGCGTCCTTCCGGCGTCCCCGCCCTCTCTAATTTCCGCTTGAAGATCGCAAAATCTGAATTTTTTGCGAAACCATGATTGACAAACCGCAAAATCGGCGCTATAATGGAAACGTAGGCGGAAGCTGCTTTTGTTTCCGCTTTTCACTGCGGCATAAGTTAGTTTTCACTAACCAAAAGCAAGGAGGTAGGAGAATATGGTAAAAATCACGTTGGAGATTGAGGGCATGGCGTGCGGAATGTGCGAATCGCATATCAACGACGCGGTCCGAAAGGCGTTCGCGGTCAAAAAGGTTTCTTCCTCGCATACGAAAGGGAGGACGGAAATCCTCGCGGAATCGCCGCTCGAGGAGGAAAAGCTCAAGGCGGCCATCGAGGCAACCGGGTATACGGTGCGAAGCATCCGCACCGAAGCGTATGAAAAAAAGGGCTTTTCGCTGTTTCGGAAATAAGCCCCAGCAGGAGAGGAAGAAGAGAATATGGCAATCGTGGCATTTCAAAACGTCACCCGCGTATACACGAGCGGCGACCATACGCTCAAGGCGCTGGACGGCGTCAGCTTTACCTTGGACGAGGGCAGGTTTGTGGTGATACTCGGTCCGAGCGGCGCGGGAAAAAGCACGCTGCTGCACCTGCTCGGCGGACTGGACAGCCCCACCGGCGGAAGCATTCGGGTGGACGGAAGGGACATCGCCGCGCTGCGCAGTAATGAACTGGCGGACTACCGCGCCGCAACGGTTGGGTTTGTTTTTCAATTCTACAACCTGATCCCGACGCTGACCGTATACGAAAACGTGGCGCTCGTCAAGGCCATCGCGCCCAACGCCTTTGACGCGAAAAAAATGCTGACGGAGGTGGGGCTGGCCGACCATCTGCACCACTTCCCCGCCGAGCTGTCGGGCGGCGAGCAGCAGCGCGTATCCATCGCCCGTGCGCTCGCCAAAAATCCCAAGCTGCTTCTCTGCGACGAGCCGACCGGCGCGCTCGATTCCGAAACCGGCGTGCTCGTGCTCAAGCTCCTGCTGTCTATGGCGAGGAATTACGGAAAAACGATCGTCATCGTCACGCACAATCAGAACATCGCCAAAATGGCGGACGTTGTCCTCCGCGTGAAGAACGGCAGGCTGACGTCCTGCGAGGAACAGCCGTCGCCGCTCAGCGCCGACGAGGTGGACTGGTAACGAAGATGCTGACAAGAAAGCTGTTCCGCACGGCGCTGCGCTACAAGGCGCAGTTTCTTTCCATGGTTCTGATGATCGCCATCGGCACAGGTGTTTTCCTCGGCTTTCACATCGAATGGAAAAGCCTCGAGCGAAACGCCGACGCCTTCTTACGGGAAACGAAATACGCCGACTACCGGCTGTATTCCGAATCCGGCTTCACCGAGGACGACCTCCGCAGCGTCCGCGGCATTGCCGGCGTCGACGCCGCGTCCCGTTTCCTGAGCATTCCCGCCGCCGTGAAGGGGACGTCGAGCTCGGTCGCGCTGCAGGTCACGGAGGACGCCGCCGTCTCCTCTCCGCTGGTCATGTCCGGCGCCGCATACGACGAAAGCGGCGACGGCATCTGGCTTTCCGACCGTTTCGCGGACGAAAACGGCATACGGCTCGGCGACACGCTGACGCTCACCTATCTCGGGCTGGAAATCAGCGGCCCCGTCGTCGGACTGATCAAGAGCGGCGAAAATATGATCTGCGTCGCCGACGAAAATCAGTTGATGCCCGACTTTGCGCGCTTTGGCTTTGCCTACGTTTCGCCGCAAAAGCTGGCCAGCGTACTCGGGACGGTTTACTATCCGCAGCTCCATCTGCTCTCCGGGCTGGGAAAGACCGTTCTGGAGGACCGGCTTCGGGCGGCGACGGGGACGACGCTGCTCGTCACCGCCAAGGAAGAACACATCGCCTACGCGGGTATGCAGAGTGAAACGGAGGAGGGCAAAACGATGGGCGCCGTCCTGCCCGTACTCTTTCTCGGCATCGCGGTCCTCACGATGGTGACGACGATGCACCGCATCGCGGCGAACGAGAAGGTCCAGATCGGCACGCTCAAGGCGCTTGGCTTCCGCGACCGTAGGATTCTGCTCCACTACGCCTCCTACGGGCTGGCCATCGGGCTGGCCGGCTCAGCGCTGGGCGTCGCGCTCGGCTGCCTGATCGCCTCGTTCATCATCGGCCCGTCCGGAATGATGAGCACCTATCTGGACCTGCCCGCGTGGGAGCTGGTCATGCCGGGCTTCTGCATCCCCGCCGTACTCGCCACGCTGGCCTTTCTCACGCTGATCAGCTACCTGTCCGTCAAACGAATGCTCAGGGGCACGGCTGCGGACGCGCTTCGTCCGTACACGCCGAAGGCCGTCCGCAAAAGCGCCGTCGAAAGTCTTCCGCTCTGGAGCCGGCTGTCCTTCGGCACGCGCTGGAACATCCGCGACATTCTGCGGCATAAATCCCGTTCAGCGATGACGCTGCTGGGCGTGTTCGGCTGTATGCTGCTGCTTGTGGGCGGACTGGGCATGCGGGACACGATGGAGCGCTTCCTCTCGATGCTGGACCGGGACATCAGCCATTATCGTACAAAGCTCATCCTGACCGAGTCGGCGGACAACGATTCGGCGCGTGCGCTCGCCGATCGGCTTGACGGCGACTGGCAGGCCTCCGTCGGCGTCCGCTGCGCGGACGAGTCCGTCACGCTCGAGGTCTACCACGCCGAAAACGACCGCATCCGCTTTCTGACGGAAGACAACGAAGCGCTGGAATTGTCCGACGACGGCGTGTACCTCTGCCTGCGGCTGAAGGATACGGCCAAAATCGGAGATATGATTTCGTTTTCCCCGTACGGCAGCGACCAGACCTATACGGTCCGAGTCGCGGGCTATCTGCGCTCTCTGATGTCCGAGTGCATCGTGATGACCGACGCCTGCGCCGACAGCGCGGGCGTGCCGTACCGCATCGGCTCGATCTACACCGACGCGGCGACCGAAGCGGCAGACGCGCCGATTATAGCCGACCGGCAGGACAAGGCGTCGATTATGGCGACCTACGACACCTTTCTGGAGATAATGGACCTGATGATCGGACTCCTCGTCGCGGCGGCGGTGCTGCTCGGCGTCGTTGTGCTGTACAACCTCGGGATTATGAACTATGTGGAGCGCTATCGCGAGCTGGCGACGCTGAAGGTGCTGGGCTTCCGGGAGCAGGCGATCAGCCGTCTGCTGATTACGCAGAACGTATGGCTCACCCTGCTCGGCGTGGCGGTCGGACTGCCCGGCGGCGCGGGTGTGCTGTATATCCTCATCACCGCGCTCGCGCGCGAATACGAGCTGAGTCTTGCAATCGGATGGAGGACATGCATCGTCAGCATCGCGCTGACCATCGGCGTGTCCCTGCTGGTCAGCCGGATGGTGGCGCGGAAGAACAAAAAAATCGATATGGTCGAAGCGCTCAAGGACGCGGCATAACCACCTGCCTTCGCCGCGGCGCAAAAAATTCCCGTCCGACGGTGTGCTGTCGGACGGGAATTTTCCGATTTTGCGGCCCTACTCGGCTTCTGCCGCGGGAACGTCCTTTCCCAACTGCCGGAAATAGCCGATCATCAGCGCGCCGGACACGAGCATCGCCAGCAGGTCGGCGGCCGGCGCGGCGTACAGAATCCCCTCGATCCCGAAAAAGCGCGGCAGAATCAGAATCAGCGGTATGAAGCACAGGATGTCGCGCACCATCGAGGCGACCACGGCGCGCACCGGCTTGCCCACTGCCTGAAAGAAGATGGACGAGACCTTGACGATACAGGTGAACGTGGTCAGGGAGAGAAAGATGCGGAAGGTCTTTTCGGCAAACAGCCAATAGTCGTCGGGGTTGGGAATGTTGGTCGGCGTGCCGAACAGACGGGCGACCGCGTGCGGCGCGAGGACGAACAGCAGCGTGGCCGCCAGCCCGACGGCGACCGTACACAGAAGGATCGAGCGGAACAGCCGCTTGACCCGCGCGTAATTGCCGGCGCCGATGTTATAGCCAATGATCGGCTGGCAGCCGAGCACGATGCCGACGACGATGTTGATGACCACCGTAAACACCTTGCTCTGGATCCCCATCACCGCGATGGGGATGTCCACCCCGTACTGCGACACGGCGCCGTAGCGAACCAGCATTCGGTTGCTGACAAGAACGATAACCAGAATCGTCATCTGCGTGATAAAGGACGAGATTCCCAGCTTCAGCGCGCCAGCAAAGGCGCGGAAATCGGGGAGAAGGCTGCGCGGGCGCAGCCGAAAGGTCTTGGTACGGAAGAAATACCAGACGCAGATGAGAAACGAGACAAGCTGTCCGAGAACCGTCGCCCACGCCGCGCCAGCCATCCCCCAGTGGAAGCCGAAAATAAACAGCGGGTCCAGCACGATATTGACAACCGCGCCCGCCAGCATCGACGCCATCGAACACGCGGGGCTGCCGTCCGCGCGGATGACGGAGTTCATCATATTGGACAGCATGAAAAACGGGAAGAAGGCCAGAATCACGTCCAGATATTCAATCGCCATCCCGAGGCTGTTTTCCGAAGCGCCGAACAGCGTCAGCAGCGGCGCTTTGAGCGGGTATCCCACCGCGATCAGCAGCAGGCTGGTCAGCAGCGTGACCGTGACGCCGGTACCGATGGCCTTATCCGCGCTCTGCATGTCCTTTTTGCCCAGACAGATATTCAGATATGCGGCGCAGCCGTCGCCGAAGCACCAGGCAAAAGCCTGCGCGATGATGAAAAACGGGAAAACGACGCCCGTGGCCGCGTTGCCGAGCGTACTCAGCTCGCTGTTGCCGATAAAAATCTGATCGACGATATTGTACAGCGCGCTCACCAGCAGGGAGAGTACGCAGGGAATGGAAAATTTGAGCATCAGCTTGGAGAGCTTCTCCGTGCCGAAGCTGCTGACTTCTGCCGCCGTGTTCATAGTTTACCTCCGGATGCAATGGATTGTCACAAGAAAAGAGCGCAGAATTTGTCAGAAATTCTACGCCCCAAAGCTGTTTGGCTCTCTTATTTTAGCAGATTCGGCTCTGTTTGTCAAGACCCGTTTTCGTCCTCAGAGGGGTCGATGCCGAGACTTTGGCGGAACGCGCTTTTATCCGCCCGATAGGCGGAAATGCCCATCGCCTCACCCTGCCGGCGGCCGTAATAGGCCGGAAGAAACGCGGCGGCGGTGAGCACGAGCGTCACGACGACGCCGATGCCGAGAATATGCGGCGTCAATCCTTCCAACGTGAAATAGTTTAGCTGCAAATCCCGTTCGGAAACGATGGCCAGCAGGTTCGTCTTATCCACCACGCCGGTAAACGAAGCGATAAGCGCGGCGACGTACCAGAATTCGCTGCGCAGCTCCATGCTGAACATCAGATAGACGTCGAAAACAAGACCGGCGGCCAGAACAAGCGCCAGCTCGGTCGCGATGCGGAAGTCGGAGGTCTGCTTGAGCGTGCGGTACGAAACCTTCGACGCGGCGAAGCGAAAGCCGTAATACATCGCCGCAAAATAGCTGCCGAGCATCAGCAGGCCGAACAGCGGATAGATCACATTGAACAGATACGAGCCGTCCGCCTTCAGCTCGGTCACGCTCGGCGTATGCACGAACAGCGAAAGCATCGTGCGCACCAGAATCGGCACGATACGCGCCGCGACGGAGACGACCGCATACAAACAAAACGAAAAGCCGAACGACGTCATATGGTCGTACTTCGTTTTCACCTCTGCCATACTTGCTTCCTCTTTCCTTATCCAAACGCATCGAAACCGCCGCCGCCAAGTACGGCGGCGACGGTTGTGCAATGCATTTCTTTATTCGGCGTTTTCGTCTGCGGACGGCGCTTCGGCTGCGGCCGCTTCTTCACCGGCGGCGTCTTCGGCCGCGCCGGACGTCTCCTCCGGCAGCTTTTTGCCGAGCAGCTCGGGAAGCTGCATACCGGCGAGCGCAAAGACCTCCTCCAGCGGCGGCACCGACTTCATCAGCCCCGAAAGGAAGTTGGAAGTCGAGCTTTTGCCGTTGGCGCCGTTGCCGCTGTCCCAGACAGTGACCTTATCGATGCGTATGTTCTTGATTGCATCGACCTGAATGCGCATCAGGTCCTCCAGCTTATCGGCAATCAACAGCTTGAGCGCGGCGTTGGGATCGCCGCCCGCGGCGCTGACCACCTCAGCAAAGCCGGCGGCCTGCTTCTTAAGCACCGTTTCGATACCCTTGGCCTCGGCCTCCATCTTGGCGTAAAGCGCATCCGCTTCACCCTTGGCGCGGCGGCGGATTTCCTCGGCCTCCGCCTCGGCCTGCAATTCGATTTCCCGCTTTTTAATTTCAGCCTGCACGATGACGTCGGCCTCGAGCGTCGCCTTTTCCTTCGCGAAGCGGGCGGCTTCGGCCGCCTGCTCGGCGGCATAGGATTCCTCGAGCGCGCGGGCGCTCTGAATCTTTTCGGCCGTGGTGGCGATGCGGGACGCCTCGGCCTCCTTCTCGCGGAGCTGGGCGTTGGACATCGCTACGTCGATGCGCGCCTTGTTCTCACCCTGAATGGCCACCGAGTCGGCCTCGGAGACCTTGATGCGCTGCTCCATCCGGGCGTTGGCCTCGCCGATGGCGCCCTCTCGCTCCTGCTCGGCGACGCTTTTCTTCGCGTCGTTGATGGCCTTGGCCGCCGCTTCCTTACCGAGCGCGATGATGTAGCCCGATTCGTCGTTGATGTCCGTCACGTTGACGTTGATCAGGCGCAGACCGATTTTCTTCAGCTCGGTCTCGACGTTCCGGCTGACCTGCTCGAGGAACTTATCGCGGTCGGTGTTGATCTCCTCGATGTCCATCGTGGCGATGATGAGACGAAGCTGACCGAAGATGATGTCCTTGGAAAGCTCCTGTATCTCGCTCAATTGCAGCCCCAGCAGGCGCTCGGCCGCGTTCTGCATAATCCCCTGCTCGGTCGAAATACCGACCGTGAAGCGGGAGGGGACGTCGATGCGTATATTCTGGCGCGAAAGCGCGTTGGTCAGATCCACCTGAATCGAAATCGGCGTCAGGTCCAAATACTGATAGGACTGCACCAGCGGCAGGACAAAGGCCGCGCCGCCGTGGATACACTTCGCGCTCTTGGACGACCCGTCCGGGTTCTTGCCGACCTTACCGTAAATGACCATGACCTTGTCGGAGGGGCACTTTTTGACCCGCGACAGCATCGCCATCACCAGGGAAAATACGATCAGGACGGCTACGATGACAACAATCAGTTCAACTGGCATTGTACGTTACCTCTTTCTCCTAACGTTATTTTGTTTTGACATATTTATTTCCGCCGCACAATCAGCGTATTGCCGCCCGAGATGCCGGTCACGACGACCTCGGTCCCGAAGGGCAGCGGCGTTTCCTCATCGGTGACGGCGTCCAGCTCCTCCAGCTTGCCCTGTATGAGCAGGTTCACCTTCCCCTTCGCGCTGCGCTGCGGCGGGACGCTGATGTACACGCTTCCGCTGACGCCGATGGCGTAGCGGATGTCCATCGTACCGTCGCTTTGCAGCTTGGAAAGCGCTTTGAGCAGGAAGGCGACGCCGAGCATGGCGAGGAAGCCGCCGATGAAGGCGATAAGCACCGCAAGCCATTCCTCCGTGCCGTTGGTGACCATCGTCAGGCCCAGCCAGCCGAAAATGCAGAAGAAGGCCACAATCCCGCGCAGCGAGAACATGTGCAGGCCGCTCGACTCGGCAATTTCAAAATTGTCGGTTTCGCCGGCCTCATTGCCGCCGAAAATGCCGTCCGGCACGCCGTCCCCGTCCAAATCGGGCAGGTCCGCGTCGCCGTCCCCGTCGCCGAAGCCGAAAAACGTCATCACCGTCTGGATGACCAGAACGAGTGTGGACGGAACGGCAACGCAGACGAAGACCTTGCCGGCGACCGACAACGCTTCAAACCATTCAATCATTCAGAATTCAACCGTCCTTTCAAATACTTGACAGCCGTCAGGCGCCGACGATTCGCTCAGTCGAAATCGGCCATCAGGTTCTCCGCCGTCAGGCGGAACTCGGCGGCCGTATACGCGTAAAGCATAACCTCCAGCACTCTGGAAAGCCTTTTCCGCGCGCCGGCATACGGTTCCTTATAGTCCGCGGTCAGCTCGTCGATCACAATTCGTATTTCCCGGGGTGACCGAAAGCCGCCGCAGGCAATGATCAGGTTGACGAAATCGTTGTACAGCTCGGCGTCGCTGACAAGATCGTCCCGCTCGTCGTCCAAATGGCCATTGATATACGACAGCAGGCTCGTAATCCTGTCAATCTGCATGCTCTCACGGAGCGCGCTGATGATCGCGACACGGCAAAACTGATTTTTTGTATACAGCTTCTTTTCGGGTCTGGGCAAAAAACCTCGTTTCACCCAGTTCTGTATGACATAAGGCTCAATTCCCGTCAGCGAGACGACCTGTGACAACATCAGACCGCCCGTCATAAAGATATTGTCCAAAAACGTTTTGGCAACATCCTTGTCGGTCAGCTTCGTTTCTATGGTCGTTCCCGGTAAGACCGATCTCACGATCGCACCTCCCCAAATCATTGTGACTTGATTATATCATATGGTCACTTGATTGTCAAGGGGTTGAGACAATATTTTTTCAAAATTGTTCAAAGAGGTTGATGGGACGGCGCGCGAACAGCCGAACCAGCAGCGGCCGCTTGCCGTATACCGTCAGCCCGTCGACGTAGTCCAGCTCGGCCTCCGACGCGCCCGCAAGCGCAAGCAGCGAGAAGGCGTTGACGGTCATGCTCGCGTCGGCTTCGCCCTCGGCGCATTTTTCCACCACGGTTTCCCCGTCCGTGAAGGCGAGGCGGTAGAGACCGGTGTTTTTCGGACAGGTGTCGTCGGTGATGCGCAGCAAAAGCGTCTGACCCGCTTCGGCCCGCATACGGCGCAGGCAGGCGGGAACGTCCAGCACGCGGCCCATCGCGGCATCGTAAGCGCCGAAGGAGGCGCTGCGGTCGCAGTCGATGAGCAGCTCGACCGGCGAGTCCTGCTCCAGACGGCGGAAGCTGACAGTGTCGAACTGTCCCTCAAACATCCGCATAAAGCCGAGCAGACCGAGCAGCGAAGCGCGGTCAAGGTAGACCAGCTCCAGAATGTCCAGCGTGCGGCCGTTTGGCCTGGCTTGGAAATAGCCGCGCGCCTCCCCGGACTCGTCGCGCCAGAGGTAGAAATAATTCTGCGTCCGATAGGGATCGAGCGGGAAATACTTGCCGTCCCTGCGCATAAAGCAGGCGTTGTAGCGCGCCGCGAAGCGGTTATAGAGCGCCAGCAGCTCGGGCAGGCTGTCGTCCGATTCCAGGAGAGCCGCGCCGCTGTTCCGCGGGATGCCGCCGAGCGCCGGCAGCGCCACGGTCAGCGTACGGTTGCGCACGGCGCGCTCGTAGCCGAACTTTCGGTAATAGCGGTAGGAAAACGGGTACAGATAGCTCAGCTCCCAGCCCTGCTCGCCGGCAATGGAAAACAGGTGGTCGAAAATGGCGCGGACCGCGCCGGCGCGCCGATGCTCGGGCGAGGACGCGACGCCGGCGATGCCGACCGCGCCGACCGGCGTCCCGTTATGAAAGGAAACGTAGTCGATGGCGACGACCTGCGCAATCAGCGTCTCGTTGTCGTCCAGAAACGCGCCGAAGGTGTGTTCCTTAAGCGTCTCCTTCTTTTTTTCTTCGATGTTTACGGCGTAGGAAAAGGCCAGCGCGGACAGCTTGGCGCTCTTGTAAAGCTCGTCGTCTCTCAATTCCCGAATCAGCATAGCTGCAAATCTCCTTCCGTTTCCGTTCTGCGCGCGGGTCGATGCGCTTTTATTGGAATTATACCTGCTTTTCCGCCCGCTGTCAACACAATCCTCTTGCAAAAGTCGTTTTTTTGATATATAATTAGAAAAAAAGACGCGGAGGAAACATATGAAAGCGGTCATCACGGTTACGGGCAGAGACAGCAAGGGCATCATCGCCAAGGTCTCGGCCGAATGCACCAAATACGGCGGGAACATCGTCGACATCTCGCAGAGCGTTCTGAGCGAATATTTTGCAATGATTATGCTGGTGGACGTCAGCGAGCTGACGGTTCCGTTCGGCGCTTTTGTCGACCGGCTCTCCCGGCTCGGCGAAGAAAACGGGCTGCACATCGACACGATGCACGAGGACATCTTCAACTCGATGCACAGAATATAAAGGAGGCCGCCCCGTGCTGAACACAAACGATATTTTGGAAACGATCCGGATGATCCACACCGACCATCTGGACATCCGCACGATCACGATGGGCGTATCGCTGCTGGACTGCGCAAGCGACGACGCGGACGTTTTCGCCTCGCGCATTTACGACAAGATCACCAAGAGCGCCGAGCGGCTCGTGCCCGTCGGCGAGGAAATCGAAAAGGAGCTGGGCATCCCCATCGTCAACAAGCGCATTTCCGTGACGCCGATTGCCATCGCCGGCGGCGCGCTGCGCGGGGACGGGATGCAGAAGGCCGCGCGCGCGCTCGACCGCGCCGCCGAAACGACGGGCGTGAACTTCATCGGCGGCTTTTCCGCGCTGGTACAGAAGGGCGCGACGCCGGCGGACCTTGCGCTGATCGCGGCCATCCCGCAGGCGTTGGCCGAAACCGAGCGCGTCTGCTCGTCGGTCAACGTCGCTTCGACCAAGGCGGGCATCAATATGGACGCCGTCGGCGCGATGGGGCGCGTCATCAAAAAGGCCGCGGCGCTGACCGCGGACAGGGACTGCATCGGCTGCGCGAAGCTGGTGGTATTCGCCAACGCGCCGGAGGACAATCCGTTTATGGCCGGCGCGTTCCACGGCATCAGCGAGGGCGACTGCGTCATCAACGTCGGCGTCTCCGGCCCGGGCGTGGTGCGCAGCGCCATCGCCGCGGCGGGCGACTGCGACCTGACCGAGCTGGCGGAAACCATCAAGCGCACCGCCTTTAAGATCACCCGCGTAGGGCAGCTCGTCGCGCGCGAAGCGTCGCGCCGCTTAGGCGCGGATTTCGGCATCGTGGACCTTTCGCTCGCGCCGACCCCCGCCATCGGCGACTCGGTGGCGCGCATCATCGAATCGATGGGCGTCGGCACCTGCGGCGGCTACGGCACGACGGCGGCGCTCGCGCTGCTCAACGACGCGGTCAAGAAGGGCGGCGTGATGGCCTCGTCCTCGGTGGGCGGCCTGTCGGGCGCGTTCATCCCGGTTTCGGAGGACGAGGGGATGATTGCCGCCGTGGACGCGGGCGTGCTCCGGCTGGAGAAGCTGGAGGCGATGACGGCGGTCTGCTCGGTCGGGCTGGATATGATCGCCGTCCCGGGGGACACGGACGAGGCCGTGATCTCCGGCATCATCGCGGACGAAATCGCCATCGGCGTGGCCAACACCAAGACCACGGCGGTGCGCATCATTCCCGCCGTCGGCAAGCAGGCGGGCGACCGCCTCTCCTTCGGCGGCCTGCTGGGCGAGGCGCCGGTGATGCCGGTCAACAACGTCTCCCCCGCCGCCTTCATCCGCCGCGGCGGCCGCGTGCCCGCGCCGATCCACTCGCTGAAAAACTAAGCGCAGCTTTACGCAGCTCAGCGCAGCCGCAGCAGCGCAAGCGAAAACGCATAGTCGGTCAACGGCTGCCCGTCGTCCGCAGACGGCGCGAAGGACAGCGCCGCCTCGCCGCGCGTTTCCAGCACAAAGCTGTACGACAGCGCGCCGAACGCGTCCGGCGGGATCAGTCCCGCCCGCGCGCGGGCAAAGTCGAGCGCATTCTCGCCGTCATACGGCAGCAGCTCAAGCGCCGCGCTGCCGACGCCGCCGCGGCCGGACAGCGCGCAGGCGACGAAATACGCGCCCCCGGCCAGCGTGAGGACGCCGGAAGGCTCGACGCGCACAAAGCCCGCCGGGCTGCGGGACACGAGCGCGGGCAGCAGCCGGTCGCCCGCGTCGAGCCGCGCGCCCTGCACGGCAAGCTGCGCGAACGACAGTCCCTCCGCCCTGCCGACACGGGGCGGCGTCATTCGGGCGCAGGGAATGAAATCCGATTCATCGGTGCGGACGGCGAGTTCGCCGGGCGGCGGATAAACGTTCATAATCGGTTCCTGCTCTCTGCTTCGCCTCATAAAAAACAGCTCCTCTGCATAGAATGATGCTTCATTTTATGCAGAGGGGCTTTATTTTATATCGATATTCGCTTTTTTCGCCTGCCGGTGCTGCTCGCGCCGTTCCACCGCATAAACGCGGCCGTCCTTTCGGAAGCGGGCGCCCGTCTGCCGGAAGCAGAACGGCACGCCCTGCTCGCGGCACTGTGCGCGCAGGTCGAGCACCCAGTCGTAGTCGCACACCCGCGCCTCCGGCCCGGACTCGCCTCCGACGAGCACCCGCTCGATCTGCGGGCCGAGATAGGGCGACAGGCTGATACGCTCAAGCAGCGGCTCGCAGATGATCTGTTTGTGCCGGATCGGGAGCGAAAGGAAGTGCGGCAGCCGCTCGGCGGCGCGGCTGCGGTTCTCGACGGTGCAGCAGAGCGTCACGTTTTCGTAGCCGTCTCCCCAGTCGGCGGGCAGTCCCTCCGAAAAGCGCAGAATACGCTTGGTGACGATGAAAAACGAAAGCTCCGGCCGCGCGCGGATCATCCGCCACGCCGCCGGCCGCCAGACGTCCGCCTCCTCCAGAAAAAAATCGGAGGAAAAGCAGGTGAACACCGGCTCGTCCCCCGCAAGGAGGAACGTACCGTCCCGCTTCTTGCGCAGCGGCTTATCGAACTCGGCCGTTTGTACGACGCGGCTGCTGTCGCGGCCGTACAGCGCGTCCGTCCGATACACATAGCAGTGCAGGCAGCCCTCGGAATACTTGCGGCAGCCATGCCACGGGTTCCATTGCAAGCACGTTCCCTCCCCCGTACAAAATGACGCGGCGCCGCTCATCCGAAGCGGCGCCGCTGAAGCTCAGAGCGATTTTTCGAGATTGTCCCGCACGGCAAGAATGAACGCCTCGGTGTCCACCGCGCGCTTGTTCTCGGCCTTGGAAAGCAGGAACAGGTCCTTTGTCATCACGCCGTCCTCGATGGTGCGGATCGCGGCCGCCTCCAGCTTGTCGGCAAACGCAGCCAGCGCCGCGCTGCCGTCCAGCTCGCCGCGCTTGCGCAGCGCGCCCGTCCATGCGAACAGCGTAGCCATCGAGTTGGTGGAGGTCTGCTGTCCCTTCAGGTGGGCGTAATAATGGCGCTGCACGGTGCCATGCGCCGCTTCGTACTCGAAAATGCCGTCCGGCGAGACGAGCACGCTCGTCATCATCGCCAGCGAACCGAAGGCCGTGGCGACCATATCGCTCATCACGTCGCCGTCGTAATTCTTGCACGCCCAGATGAAGCCGCCCTCCGAGCGGATGACGCGCGCGACCGCGTCGTCGATGAGCGTGTAGAAGTACTCGATGCCCTTTTGCGCAAACTTTTCTTTGTACTCCGCCTCGTAGATCTCCGCGAAGATGTCCTTGAAGCGGTGGTCGTACTTCTTGGAGATGGTGTCCTTGGTCGCGAACCACAAATCCTGCGCGGTCGCCAGCGCGTAGTTAAAGCAGCTTCTCGCGAAGCTCGCAATGCTGCCGTCGATGTTGTGCATGCCCTGCACGACGCCCGCGCCGGAGGCAAAATCATGGATGAGCGTGCGCGTCTCGGCGCCGTTCGAATCGGTGACGACAATCTCGGCGCGCGCGCCCTGCGGCACGGCGGTTTCAGACGCCTTGTAAACGTCGCCGTAGGCGTGGCGGGCGATGGTGATCGGCTTTTTCCAAGTGGAAACAAACGGCTCGATACCGCGGACGAGGATCGGCGCGCGGAACACGGTGCCGTCCAGAATCGCGCGGATGGTGCCGTTGGGACTTTTCCACATTTCCTTGAGATTATATTCCTCGACGCGCTGCGCGTTCGGCGTGATGGTGGCGCATTTGACGGCGACGCCGTACTTCTTCGTCGCCTCCGCCGACTCGACGGTCACGCGGTCGTCGGTTCTGTCGCGGTTTTCCAGCCCGAGGTCGTAATACTCGGTTTTTAGGTCGATATAAGGGAGAAGCAGGTGATCCTTGATCATCTTCCAGATGATACGGGTCATTTCGTCGCCGTCCATTTCGACCAGCGGCGTTTTCATTTGCAGCTTAGCCATTGTTTTTCTCCTTTATCATATTGATCAGTCCGCCGTACAGCAGCATTTCGCGCTGGCGCGCAGAGCATTCGCAGGACAGCCGGTAGGCACGGTTTTTCGTCTTGTTCAGCATCGTCACGTCGGAGCCGGAGGCAATTTCCCTGCGGACGTTGGGCAAAACGAGCACGTCGCCCTGCTCGATGTCGTCATAATCGGTCGGGTCGGCAAACACGAGCGGAAGGATGCCGGAGTTGATGAGGTTCGCCTTATGGATTCGCGCAAAGCTCTTGACGGCGACGGCCTTCACGCCCAAATACAGCGGCACGAGCGCCGCATGCTCGCGCGAGGAGCCCTGCCCGTAGTTCGAGCCGCCGACCACGATGCCGCCGCCGGCCGCCTTCGCGCGTTCGGGAAAGCTCTCGTCGCAGACCGCGAAGCAGAATTTGGACAAATACGGAATGTTCGAGCGGTAGGGCAGAATCTTGCTGCCGGCCGGCATGATATGGTCGGTGGTGATGTTGTCGCCCACCTTGAGGATGCAGGTCTTTTCGATCGCATCGGGCAGCTTTTCCGACAGCGGAAAGGGCTTGATGTTCGGCCCGCGCTCGACGGTGAGCGACGCCGCCTCCGCCGGGGATGCGGGCAGCTCGATCATATTGTCGTTGACCAGAAACGCCTCCGGCATCGCAACGCGCGGACACGCGCCGCAGGTCGTCGGGTCGGTGAGGACGCCGCGGACGGCGCTGACGGCGGCCACCTCGGGGCTGACGAGATAGACGCCCGCGTCCTTGGTGCCGCTGCGGCCGGTGAAGTTGCGGTTGAAGGTGCGCAGCGACACGCCCGCCGAGTTGGGCGACTGCCCCATCCCGATGCAGGGCCCGCAGGCGCATTCGAGCACGCGCGCGCCCGCGGCGATGATGTCGGCCAGCGCGCCGTTGGCGGCGAGCATCTGAAACACCTGCTTAGACCCCGGCGCGACGACGAGCGACACGTTCGGCGCGACGGTTTTTCCCTTGAGGATGGCGGCGACCTTCATCATATCCACATAGGACGAATTCGTACAGGAGCCGATGCAGACCTGATCGATTTTGATTTCGCCCAGCTCCGAAACGGGTTTGACGTTATCGGGGGAATGCGGGCAGGCCGCCAGCGGCCGGAGCGCGGAAAGGTCCAGCTCGACGACCTCGTCGTACACCGCGTCGGCGTCTGCGGCGACGGGAACAAAGTCCGCCTCCCGGCCCTGCGCCTTCATAAACGCGCGCGTGACCTCGTCCGCCGGGAAAACGGAGGTGGTGGCGCCCAGCTCGGCGCCCATATTCGTGATGGTCGCGCGCTCGGGGACGGAGAGCGTCGCCACGCCTTCCCCGCCGTATTCGATGATCTTCCCGACGCCGCCCTTGACCGAGAGGCGGCGCAGCAGCTCCAGAATGACGTCCTTGGCCGAGACCCACGGCGAGAGGCTGCCGGTGAGGTTGACGCGGAGAATGCGCGGCATTTCAATGCAGTACGCGCCGCCGCCCATCGCCACGGCCACGTCCAGCCCGCCGGCGCCGAAGGCCAGCATGCCGATGCCGCCGCCGGTCGGCGTATGGCTGTCCGACCCGATGAGCGTTTTTCCGGGGATACCGAAGCGCTCCAAATGCACCTGATGGCAGATGCCGTTGCCCGGGCGCGAGAAGCGCAGCCCGTGCTTTTTGGCGACGGTCTGGATATAACGGTGGTCGTCGGCGTTTTCAAACCCGTTCTGAAGGGTGTTGTGATCTATGTACGCCACCGAAAGCTCGGTTTTCACGCGGTCAATGCCCATCGCCTCAAACTGGAGGTAGGCCATCGTGCCCGTCGCGTCCTGCGTAAGCGTCTGGTCGATTTTCAGCGCAATCTCGCTGCCCGGGGTCATTTCCCCGCCGACAAGGTGAGAAGCGATGATTTTGTGTGCGATTGTCATTCCCATAGGTATACCGTTCCTTTCCGTATCCGTAATCACTTTCACGCGTCCGTACGCTTCCGCGCATACAGCGGAACGTACGGTGCGGTTTCCTGTATGGTCTTATAGGCGGGGCGCACGATGCGGCGGCAGGTCATCACCTCTTCGATGCGGTGCGCGCACCAGCCGGCCATCCGCGCCACCGCGAACAGCGGCGTGAACAGCTCGTCGGGGATCCCGAGCATCTTATAAACAAGCCCCGAATACAAATCGACGTTGGCGCAGACGGCGTCCGCGCCGCCCTTTTTGCCGCCCAGCATCGCGGGCGCCAGCCGCTCGACGGCCGACAGAAGCCGGAATTCCTCCGCAAAGCCGCTGCTGACGGCCATCTTTTCCGCGTGCGTTTTGAGGATTCCGGCGCGCGGGTCGGATTTGGTATACACCGCGTGTCCCATGCCGTAGATCAGCCCCGAGCGGTCGCCCGCCTCGCCGGCCAGCAGCTTCCGCAGGTACGCGGCGATCTCCTCGTCGTCGTCGCTGTCCTTCACGGCGGCCTTCATCCCCTCAAGCATCTGCATAACCTTGATGTTCGCACCGCCGTGGCGCGGCCCCTTCAGACCGCCGATGGCCGCGGAAATGGCCGCGTAGGTATCCGTCCCCGACGAGGAGAGCACACGGCAGGCGAACGTGGAATTGTTGCCGCCGCCATGCTCGGCGTGCAGAATCAAGCAGATGTCCAGCAGCTTCGCCTCCTCGCGGGTGAAGCGGCGGTCGAGACGCATCGTGGAAAGAATGTTTTCGGAAAACGACATCCCGTCGATCGGCGTATGAAAAAACAAGCTTTGGTGGTCGTAATAGCGCTTTTTCACCTGATAAGCGTTGACCATAATCGTCGAAACGCGCGCAATCAGCTCAATGGACTGCCGGACGATGTTTTCCAGCGACATATCCTCCGCCAGCTCGTCGTAGCTGTACAGCGCCAGCACGCTGCGGGCCAGCTTATTCATAATATTCGGCGACGGCGCCTTGATGATCATATCCTCGATAAAGCCCTCGGGCAGCTCGCGGTGCTGCTCCAGCAGGCGCGTGAAGCCGGAAAGCTGCTCTGCCGTCGGCAGATAGCCGAACAGCAGCAGCCAGACGACCTCCTCAAAGCCGAAGCGATCCTCCGCAGTACAGCCTTCGATGAGGTCGCGGATATCGATGCCGCGGTAAAACAGCCTGCCTTCCGCCGGGCGGCGCTCGTGCGCTTCCATAACATAGCCGTGGACATTGCAGATGCGCGTGACGCCGGCCAGCACGCCGGTGCCGTCCGCGTTGCGCAGGCCGCGCTTGACGTCATACTGCTTATAGGCGTCCTCGGGGATCGTAAGCTGCCTGCGGCAGTCGTCGCAGTACGGCTTCAACGCCTCGTTGAGCGCTCGTTCGTTTTCTCTTTCCAATCTCTTCATCCGCCTTTCGGAGTATCCGTTTGGATTGTCTTGTGCAATAGGATACCACATTCGGCGGCCAATGTCAATAGTTTTGCAAGAATAATTTTTGCAAATTTCATTTTGACGTAGCCGGCGCACAGAGAGCGGCATGCGGCGGCAGGGCGTGAAATAAGTGCTGCGGTACGGATTCAAAAGTTCTCAAAAAAAACAGAAAAGGCGCGCCTCCGCACGTCTTTTCAAAGTCTGCCGTTCCTGTTTTGCAAGTTAAGAGCGTTCGCTTATTTCATACCCACGGCGGAATCCGTCAAAAGCTCCTTCATCGAATACAAGCCGTTCTGCTTGTTTTTGATGTATTCGGCCGCCGCCAGCGCGCCCTGCGCAAACAGCTCGCGTCCCTGCGCGGAATGCGAGATGCGGATGACCTCGCCCCGGCCCGAAAAGATCACCTCGTGTTCGCCGACGATCGTGCCGCCGCGAATGGAATGGATGCCGATTTCGCTGCGGCCGCGCGGTTCGCGCCGCTGGGTACGGTCATAAATATACTCCGGCTCGTAGGGCAGCGCCTCGCGGATGCCGTCCGCGATCATCAGCGCGGTGCCGCTCGGCGCGTCCAGCTTGCGGTTGTGATGCATCTCGATGATCTCGATGTCGAAATCGCTGCCGAGCGCGGCAGCGGCGCTTTTGGCCAGCGAAATGAGTACGTTGATCCCCAGCGACATATTGCCGGAGGAAAACACGGGAATGTGCGCGGCGGCTTCGCGCATCTGTGCGCGCTCGGCCTCGGTATGGCCTGTGGTGGCGATAACCGCCGGCAGGCGCTTATCAAGCGCATACGCCAGAATCTTGGGCAGCAATGCATGGTTGGAAAAGTCGATGATGCAGTCTACGCGCTCCCGCACTGCGTCGAAGGAATCGTACACCGGGATGCCGGATACTTCGCCCGCCTGCACATCGACGCCGCAGACGACGCGCACGTCGGTCTCCGCGGCGGACTCGACGAGCTGCCTGCCCATCCGTCCGCAAATGCCGCAAATCAGTACGCCGGTCATTTCTTTTCCTCCGTTTTCGGCAAAAGGCCGTATTTCCGAAGAACCGAAGCGAGCTTCTCATTCTCCGCCTCGCTCATTTCCGCCAGCGGCAGCCGCATCTCGGGCGAGCAGGCGCCCAGCATCGCCATCGCGGTCTTGACCGGGATGGGGTTGACGGTCATAAACATCGCGTTCATAATCTCAATCAGCCGAAGCTGCTCGGCGGCGCTCCCCTTCCAATCGCCCTCCAGAAAACGGCGCGTCATGCGCGACACCTCGGCGGGCATCACGTTGGACAGCACGCTGATAAGCCCCGAAGCGCCGACGGCCATCAGCGGGATGGTCTGGTCGTCGTTGCCGCTGTACACATACAGCTCGTCCCCGCAGCAGGCGAGCAGCTCGGTGATGAAGCTGAGGTTCCCGCTCGCTTCCTTGGTCGCGACGATGTTCGGATGCTTGGCCAGCTCGCGGTACGTTTCCAGCGAAATGCCCATACCCGTGCGCGAGGGGACGTTGTACAAAATCACGGGCTTGTCGCAGGCGTCGGCGATTTTTTCAAAATGGCGCACCAGACCGCGCTGCGAGGTTTTGTTGTAGTAGGGCGTGACATGCAGCAGCGCGTCCGCGCCCGCGGCGCAGGCGTGGCGCGACAGCTCGATGGCGTACGCGCAGTCGTTCGAGCCGGTGCCTGCGATGACCGGGACGCGGTGCGCCACCTTTTCCACCGTGTACTCCACAATCTCGCGGTGCTCGCGGTCGTCCAGCGTCGCCGCCTCCCCCGTCGTGCCGCAGACGACGATGGCGTCGACGCCGCAGGCGATCTGGTTTTCCAGAATGGCGCCGTAGGCTGCGTAATCGATCTTATCGTCGCGGAACGGCGTGATGATCGCCGTCGCCGTACCGCGGAAAACCGCTTCTTTTTTCATAAGAACTGACCTTTCCTTATAGTTTCCTCATTTATCTTATCCTAATTATGATTTCTGCTTATTCGTATTTCTCTATCGGCATATCGCCCGTATCGGCCCCGAACCTGCCCGCACATTCTTTATACATATTTCCGCAATGGCAGCTTTCACTTTTTGTCGGGTCAAGCAACATATAATCACCGCATTCGGGACATTCGGCATAGAAATGTCTGCCATTTTAACCTTCAAAAGAATGCGCAGCTCCTACCAATTAAAATATATCAAAAAAGGCGGGCTTTTCAATCGAATTCGGATTTTTGTTTCTTTCTGCGGGAGCAAAGCCGGGACAAAGCACCGCCGCGTCCGGCGTTCCTTCCCCGATGAAACGGCGGAAGCCGGAAACGCACTTTTAACCTCAGCGCCCGGGTTCCGGGCCGCCGCAGCCAATCTGCGGCCGCTCGTTTTCAAAATAACAAAAAGCCGGGGCATTCCCCGGCTGTCCGCAGCTTTTGTGCCGACGGCAAACGCCGCGCACACGCAAGCCAAAACAGACAGCACTCCATCACAATCCATGATGACAGTCCGCAGCGTATTCCGCATACGGCCCAAACACCGCCGCCCGCCCGAACGGACGCGGGATTTTCGGCGCTTTTCCCTTTCGCGGCGTCCGCATTCTGTCGGGCCGGACGACTGCCGCTACTGATGAAAAACGCACCTCCATCGTTTTGCTTTATATACATCATAGCACGGATTAGGCGGTTTGTCAATTCCTTTTTGCCGCTTGCGGCGCAAATTTTCGGGCGCGGACGTTATATTTTAAGGAAAAGCGCGCGCTGCGGACGGAAGCCTTTCCCCAAGCCGAAAAAATATTTGTATTTTTTCGATTATTTAAGTTTCATTTCAGCATCGTCTGGTATCCTTTAGTCAGCAAAGGGAAATGCTAATCCTCTTTCGTAATGCCGGGGTCCGCATGCCGCAAGCCCCGGCGCCTCTCCTAACACTTGAGAAAGGCCGTCCTGCACAGGACGGCCCTTCTCAACATTATGCAAAAGCGATCTGCCGGTCGGCCTACGCCGCCGGACATGCGCGGAGACACGAATGCCGGTTACTGCTCCATACGCTTCTTCAGCGCCAGCAGCGGCTGGGCCAGAATCGGCGTGATGACCACCGTCGTCAAAAACTCCACGAGGAAATTGAAAACGCCAATGGCCGTAATCCACCACATCAACAGGCTTTTCCCGTCGGCGGCGGCCGTGGGCGACCAGAAGTCCCCGAAAAGGACGATCATACAAAACAGGAAAACGACGGTGTTCACAATCGGGCCGACGACAGAGGCGACGATCGTGCCGAGCATCTCGTTCTTCCGTGCGATCAGCTTATACAGCAGCGCGGGAATCCAGCCGGCGAGCGCCGCGCGGACCACGCAGCCGAGGAAGGTGTAAAACCAGTTTTCGGCAATCAGCAGCGCGGCGGTCGCGTCGGTGAAATACACCGTCAGCCCAAAAATAGTACCGAGGAACGCTCCCGCCCACGGGCCGATATAAATGCCGCCGAGCACGATCGGAATCATTGTCAGGGCGATGGAAACGGTGCCGATGCGCACGAAGGAACCGAAATACGAAAGTACGAATACAATACACGCGAAGACCGCCGTCAGCGCTATCTTGAGTGTTTTGTCATTTTTCAACTTCATTTCATCATACCCTTTCCTGAAGATATTTTTATTATTCTACTCGCAAATCGCCAAAAATGCAATATCTGTTATCACAAAATGTCATAAATGTGACGGGGCGCGGTTATGCAAAACGGCGAAACTAACGTTCAGCGGCGCATCTCTTGTTTTTTTATCCCGTCTGTGCTATACTTGACGCAACGAAAGGCTGGTTGGATTCTGAATGTGCAATCATACGAATTCGATAGATTTACAAAAATACAAAAACGTTTATTTCATCGGCATCGGCGGCAGCAGCATGTCCTCTCTGGCGATGATCCTCAAGCGGCGCGGCTGCGTCGTCCGCGGCTATGACCGCGCGCACACCCGGGAGACCGAGATGCTGCAAAACAGCGGCATTCCCGTTTACGACACCACCGACGCGTCGCACTTCGACGGTGCCGAGCTGATCGTATACACGGTCGCATTCGCGCCCGACCATCCCGAGATGGTTCTCGCGGCGCAGCGCGGCGTGCCGGTCATCCCGCGCGCCCGGCTGCTCGAAGCGATTGCGGCGGACTACCCGAATTCCATCGGCATCGCGGGCACGCATGGCAAATCGACCACCTCGGGGATGACGGCGCAGATTTTCCTGTCCGAGGAGCAGGCCGACCCCACGGTTCTCATCGGCGCGGCGCTGCCGGCCATCGGCGCGGCTTACCGCATCGGGAGCGACGGCAATTTCATATTTGAAGCCTGCGAATACAAGGATTCCTTCCTCAGCTTCTACCCGCGCATCGCGGTCGTCCTCAACGTCCGGCTGGACCACACCGATTACTTCGCCTCGCTCGAGCAGCTAAAGCGCTCGTTCAGGCAGTTTATGAACAACGCCGGCGATTCCGGCATCGCGCTGGTCAACGCCGACGCGCCCGACGCGGTCGAAGCCGCGCGGGACGTGCTGCCGCAGGTGCGCTACTTCTCGGTCAGGGACCCGGCGGCCGATTACTTCGCCGGCAGCATCACCTACGACGGCGGCTTCGCTTCGTTTGACATTTACGCCTTCGGCACGCTGCTTTGCAGGGCGTCGCTGTCGGTCATCGGCAGCTTCAACGTCTCCAACGCGCTGGCGGCGGCGGCAAGCGCGCACCTGTCGGGCGTCAGCGCGAAGGCAATCGCGCGCGGGCTGTCGGAATTCCGCGGGGTCGCGCGGCGGTTTGAATACCTCGGCGAGCTGAACGGCGCGCGCGTGTTCACCGATTACGCCCACCATCCCGACGAGCTGAAGGCCACGCTCGCCGCGGCCAAGGCGGCGGCGGGCGGCAGGCTGGTGACGCTCTTCCAGCCGCACACCTTTTCCCGGCTGCACGACCTGTTCGACGACTTCGCGGCCTCTTTCGGCGACAGCTCGCTGCCGCTGTTCACGGACGTGTTTTCCGCGCGCGAGGTCAACACGAGCGGCGTCCACGCCGGACTGCTGGCCGACGCGGCCGGCGGCGTATATCTGCCGACGCTGGAGGAATCGGCGCGCTATCTGGAAGCGAACGTCCGGCCGGGCGACACGGTGCTGCTCATCGGCGCCGGAAACGTCAATACGGTCTGGGACATCATAAAAAACGACAGAAACGCAAAAATGTAGGATTATTCCCCCGACGAGTCCATTCGGTGAAATCCGCTCAAGCGCACACAAGAGAATTATCGGAATGTTTGCGTTGAACGGTAAGCGGGGCGGCAAACGGCAGACGGGAGCAAGACTATAGAAGTGTTTTACAGAGTTCGGGCGCGCAGGCTTCCTCCGGCTTTGGCCGTGGAAACATCTCCGGCGCGGGCATAGCCGCGCTGCTCCGGCAGCGCCGCAGCCCTATCAAGCTCCGTGCGAGAGCTCCTGCGGCGCATCCCGAATCTGTTTCAATTCCGCCTTGGTGCGCGGACTTGAATGGCCGAAACGCCGTCGAAGCCGGCAGCGTGTTTTGGGAAACGTTCGGAAACGAATGTATAAGCGGCGATTGCTTTACGTTCTGCTCATCCGGCTGACGCCATATTTCCCGGGCTGCTTCGTCGGGGATTGCCGGCAGGCTTGTCTTGTATTTTGACCATAGAAGACGCGGCTTCTTGCGGCTCGCTTGTTCTGCGGCAGCGCCGCGACGGCCTATGCCGCCTCCTGCTTCTCCGTATCCCTTCCCCCAGCCGTATTGGAACGGCCGCGCATAAAAAACGACAAAAACTCAAAAAGGTCTTGACAAACGCCGAAAAATAGTATATATTTAATTGTTGAGATTTAACGAACGCAGTATTCAAAACGGAGGTGCATATACATGGCAAAGTGCGCGATTTGCAGCAAGGGCGTCACGTTCGGCAACAACGTTTCCCACTCGAACAGAAAGACCAGCCGGACCTGGAAGCCCAACATCAGAAAGGTCAAGGCCGACATCGGCGGCAGCAATAAGACGATCTGCGTCTGCTCCCGCTGTCTGCGTGCCGGGAAAGTCACCCGCGCCCAGTAAGGCTTTACCATCCCGAACCGAACAAAACGATTGACCCCGTCGGCGCGGTTTCCGCGCACCGCCGGGGTCAATTCTCGTTTCTTCAGCTTTGGCTTTGGCACATATCCCGCCGCATATACCGGCTGTTGTAGCCGCAGAGCGGGCAGAAGGACGGCATCTGCTGCTGCGTGGTGACATGTCCGCAGTTGCAGCAGCGCCAGTCGATGTCCTCCGCCGCGCCGCCGTAGCCGCCCGATTCCAGCCGGTCGAGCATATCGGCGAACAGGCGCGAATGCCCCTCCTCGACCGCGCCGGTCATCGAAAAGCGGTCGGCCAGCTCGTCAAAGCCTTCGCCGCGCGCATTATGTGCAAAATTCGGATACGACGTTTTGTAGTCCGCCATTTCGCCGCGGATGGTCTGCTTGAGATTGTTCCGCGTGTCGCTAATGCCGCCCAGCTCCCGCAGCCACATTTCCGCATGCCCCAGCTCCTCGCCGGCGATGCGGTCGTATTCGTCCGCAATCTCCCCGAGGCCTTCCTCCGCGGCCTGCCGCGAAAACAGCTTATACTTGACATGCGCGGCCGCCTCGTCCATAAACGCGTCGTGCAGGTCCCTCTCCGTCTGTGTGTTTGCGTAATTCATCTCTCAACCTCACAATATAAAAAAATACGGGCGCATACCCTGTGGGAAGTCGTTCTCTACTCCCATGGTATGCGTCCGTATCGCTTTTTGTCGCTTATTGCCGGGCGGAAAGATAATCGCTTTTCAAAAGCCCGTAATGGCGGATGGTGCGGTAGACCTCCTTGACGAGCAGCGATTCGCGCGACGTCCCCTCATATCGGAAGCCGCAGGCTTCCGCCAGCCGCTCGGAGGCGACGTTCCCCTCCATAATCCGCAGCTCCAGCCGATGCAGGTCCAGCGTCATAAACGCCAGCTCCATCACGGCGCCGAGCGCCTCCCGCATATACCCCTTCCCCTGATATTCGGGGTTGAGGACATAGCCCAGCTCGCCCTTGTTGTGCGCGAACATCAAATCGGCGAATCCCACCGTGCCGATGAAGCGGCCGTCCGCCTTGCAGTTTAGGCCCCAATCGCCGTACTCGCCGCGCCGGTAGCGCTGCTGCAAAAATTCGATGTAGCCGCGGGTCTCGTCGATGTTGATGTGCGGCGACCAGAGCAGATACCTCGTCACGTCGCTCAACGAGGCGTAGGCGAACATATCGTATGCGTTCTCCTGCGCGATCCGCCGCAGAACCAGCCGCTCGGTCTCCAGCACCGGCAGCGAGGAAAACACCCGCCTGAGCTTAACCGTATCCATCGGTCAATTGCCGAGCAGGATTTCGGCCAGCGGGGAGTCCCGGCCGATAATCAGCGTTTTTTCCGAGCCGGTGAGCGACGCCTCGAGCGCCTCGAGCGCGCGGATGAAGGTATAGAATTCCTGCTTCTCCTGCGTGTCGTACGCCTGCGCGAGCAGATTCATATACTCCCGCTCGCCCTCGGCGATTTTCTGCTCGGCGGCAAGCTGTGCGTCGGCGATGATGGTATTGTATTCCTTATCCGCGGCGTTGATGATCTCGGCCGCGGCCAGCTCGCCGTCGGCCTTGTATTTTTCGGCAATCTGCTTGCGCTCGGAGATCATACGCGTGTATACGGCCTGCTCGTTCTCGCTCGGCAGATCGATGCGCTTGATCTTGACGTCGATCACCTCGATGCCGTAAGCCGCCGCGCCTTCGCCGACCTTTTCGGCGATTTCGCGGTACATGGCGTTGCGCTCCTCGGGCGGGTCCTCGTTGACCATATCCTCCTGATTGAGCTTGCCGAGCTTGACCTGCGTATTATTATAGGTAAGCACGTCCAGACGCGCCTCGGCCTCCTCGATGGTCTTGATGGTCTGGAAGAAGAGCAGCGGGTCCTCGATCCTCCAGACGACATAGCTGTCGATGTTCATCGTCTTTTTGTCTTGAAGAATCACGTCCGCAGGCGTGATGTCGTAAATCTGCGCGTTTTTGGGGTATACCTTGATTTCGTCCACAAACGGCAGCTTCATATAGATGCCCGCCTCGCTCTTGACGTCGATGATCTTGGAAAACCGCACGACGCACGCGTGTTCGTCCTCCTCCACAACATAGAAGCAGGTCAGCGCCGCGACGACGACCAGCAGCGCCGCGATCACAAGCAGAATTTTTATGGCTTTTTTCATAACACCTTGCCCTCCGTCACTGTCCGATGAGCGAATCGAGCGGCAGCAGCTTCTGCACGCCGCCCTCGGAGGTGTCGATAAACACCTTCACGCCCGGAAGGACCTGTTCAATCATTTCGTAATACATACGCGAGCGCGTGATTTCGGGATTGAGGATGTATTCGGCGTACATCGCCTCGAACATCGCAATCTGCTCCTTGGCCTCGTTGACGCGCTTGAGCTTGAGATATTCCGCGTTTTCGGTCAGCTTGTTTTTCTCGGCTTCGGCGGCCGGCCGCTTGGCGTTGGCATACGCGGTGGCGTCGTTCTTGGCCGTTTCCATCCCCTGCTTGGCGGTTTCGACCGACTTGAACGCCTCCCGCACCGCTTCGGTCGGCGGCTCGCTGTCCTGCACGGAGACGGCCAGCAGCGTCAGCCCGATGTCGTACTTCTCCAGCTCGGCGGCGGTCAGCTCCTTGACCTTGATCTGAATTTCCTCCTTCTTGTCCGTCAGAATCGGGTCGATTCTGTACGAGCCGATTACGTTGCGAATCTGGCTCTGCGTGAGCACCTTGAGCACGTTTTCGGGGTCCTCGCACGCGAAAAGGTATTTTTCGGGGTCGGTGATCCGGTACTCGATGAAGAAATCAATGTTGACGATATTGAAGTCGCCCGTGATCATCTTGCTCTCGTTGGCGACGGTGATGTCCTCGCCCTCGTTCCCGTCCGAACGATAGCCGATTTCAATGCGCTTGATGGCGTTGACCTCGACGATATGCACGTCCTGAATCCCGAACGGCAGCTTGAAATGCATCCCTGCCTCCGCCGTGCCGGTCACCTGTCCGAAGGTGGTGATGACCGCCTTCTCCTGATCGTTGACCATATACACGGAGGAAAACACGATATACGCCCCCACAATCACAACCGCCAGAATCAGCAGCAGCCGGCGGCGCTTTTTGCCGTCCTTGGGAATGAAGGACATATCCTTTTTGCTGAACCTGAGCTTGATTTCGTCAAACGCTCCTTTGTTCATACGAAGCTCCTTTCTTAGCCCGGAAATTGCGGACGGCCGTTTTGCCGTTCCGTTCATTAACGGATATTTTACTATATTTTCATCGAATTTGCAATAGCATCGGACGAAAAATAAAATTTACAACTTTCTTCTCTTTTTACTGTATCGGTTGCACAAATCCATCTTGACAGCAGGATTCATTTAGTGTATAATTACAACGTTACATCGATCACCGCCCAATTACGGCAGAAAAATCGGAGGCAAATGATGAAGAAGAAATTTATCGCGCTGCTGCTTGTGACGCTGATGCTGTTCTCAGGCGTGCTGACATCCTGCTCAGATACAGTGGATATCGTGGACACGGCCGCAAAGGTGTACACGCTGTATACGATTGCGGAGGAAGGCACGACGCAGGAGGGCATCCGCGCAACCGAGCTGGCGCTCAACCGTCTGGTCTTTTACCGGCTGGGATTTCTCGTAAAGCTCGTTATGGTTCCGGAAGCGGAATATGACCAGCTCATCGAAGACAAGCTCGCCGAGCTTGCGGAATACGAGGCGAACAAGAAGGGCGGCAGCTCCTCCTCTTCTTCTGCCGACAGCAACGCCGAAACCTCCGAGGAGGTCCTCACCGGCGAGGTGCTGCTTGACAGGCTGGACCAGGGGCAGGACATCGAGCCCGACCGTCCGCGTCTGGACCTGTTCCTCGTGCGCGGCAGCGAGCAGTATCAGGATTTGATCAACCGCGGCCTGCTCACCAAACTGAACACGAACCTCGGCGCCGAGGGCAAGACGCTCAAGGATTACATTTATCCGACGTTCATCAACGCCGCGACGATCAACAAGAACATCTACGGCGTGCCGATGAACACCGGCATCGGCGAATACGAGTACATCGTTTTTGACACCGAGCTGCTGCAAAAATACGGCGTAGATGCCGCGACGATGAAGACGATGGAGGACCTTGAGGATTATCTGGCGCTCATCAAGGCCAACGAGCCGGACGTCGTTCCGCTGCAGAAGGCGGCCGCCTCGCCCGATTTCTCCTTCCTGTTCTCCGAAGGCTTCCCCGCCTATGTGAACAACAAATTCGTCGTTTCCTCGCTGGAGGATGAAGCGCTCAACGCTTACTACGCGATGATCGCGAAATACAACTCGCTCGGTTATATTTCCGAGGATGTGGACGAAAGCCAGCGCTTTGCCGTCACCTTCGTCAAGGGGCAGCAGTCGGATGTCGACGCGCTGTCGGAAAAAACGGGTTATGAATATACCTCGAACGTGTACGCCCTCCCGACGGCCACCGAGGACAACACGCTGCAGAATTTGTTCTGCATCAGCAAATACTGCGTCTCCGAAGACCTGACGAATATCGTCAAGTTCCTTGCGCTGCTGGAGACCGATCCCGAGCTGCAAAACGTGCTCACCTACGGCGTCGAGGGGCAGCATTACGAGCTTGTTCCCTACACGACCGACGACAACGAGACCTACGATCAGGTGAAGCTGCTTGAAGGCTCCAATTACATCACGAAGCGCGAATACACCGGCAACGCCTTCCAGTGCTACACGATGGTCGGCGAGGACCCGCTGATGTGGGAGAAGATGAAGAAGCAGAACCTCGCATCGGTCTCCGCCGTCGACCTCGGCTTCGGCTTTACCTACGTCACCCTAACGAACGGCGACGAAACGATTCAAGAGCCGGATTACATTGAAATCCTCGAATCGGTCATCGCCAAGCATTACAACGAATATATGACCGGCACCGCCGGAAAGCTGAATTACGACGCCTACCGCGCCGCAAACGATGCGACCGTCCGTCAGACGCTCCGCGACCAGCTCGCCGAGGAGTACAACGAGATGCTCTCGACGCAGTACACCGACGAGATCCGCGCCTCTTACGAGGAAGGCTCCGAGAACTACAACACCCTGATGGCGCAGGCGGAGGAAGCCGCTCTGGATTCGCTCGCCACCGCGCTCAAGCGCACGCTGCGCACCGAGCTGACGGCGCAGTTCCGCGAGGAACTGGGCGAGGACGCGACCGACGAAGAAGTCACGGCGAAGGTCAACGAGCTGCTCGACGACAAGACATATATGCGCGAGCAGGTGATCGCCCGTACCGAACAGTCCGAAATCGAAGCGGAAACGCTCAATCAGTTCAACCGCCGTCTGGAGACGGAGCTTCGCAACGAGCTGAACACCATCACCGAAACCGCAGAGTATCAGAACGAGCTGGCCGCAATGCTTGCGGGCAGCCAGTTCGCAGCCGACTTGGAAGCGCTGATCGCCACCGATTACGACGACGCTATGCTGGCGGCCTTTGAGGAAGAGATTCTGGCAAAGGTCACGGAGTTCTCGATGACCGTACTCGCAGAATGCGAGGCGGAGCTGAAGAAAGCCGTAGACGAGTTTGTCGCTGAAAACGCCGACAAGCTGGATATGACCGAGCAGGAGATTCTGACCGAGATCGGTTTCCTGGAAAAAGCGGATGACACCGACACGTCCGACACCTCCGATACGTCGTCCGACGCATCTTCGGATACCTCCTCTGACACGTCCTCAGACACCTCCGAGCCGTCAGACGAGCCGGCAGAGCCGGAGGACCCGGACGCCGACACGGTGGATTACCCCTACTTCCGCTTCGTGCTGGAAAAGAAGATTACCGAGCAGTTCTACGCCTTCAACGGCGATCCGAACCAGATCGGCGGCTGATTCTCCCGAATTGCTTCCGCAAAACAGAAAAGCCTTCCTGTTCCCCGCCATACAGCGGACAACAGAGTGATGCTCGCCCGGTCGGGCCGGGAATGCGCCTTTCGGGTTTGGCCTGCGCCTTGTTCTGTGTGTGATGTGTTTGATATGTTTTGCAGGAAATTCCACAGCGAACGGCATCGCAAAACGCGAGTTTGCGCAGCAAACACAGCGCCCCGCCGAAAAGCGCAACACCGTATCCTTGTAAAGCAAGAGATGCAAAAACGGCAGAGAAAATGTTTCTCTGCCGTTTTGTATTGCTGTCAAAAATGGAAAGAATAGGAGAACGGGTATTACAAATCGACCGACTGTCCCGCCGTTATGGAAAAGTATGCTTTGCCGCCATACCGCAGCAGACAGCCCCAATCGCATTCAGGCTTTGACAAAAGTATATTTCTCTCTTGTGTTCCACGCAAAAATATGTTATTATAAATGCACAAAATGCGGGAGGTGCGATATGGCATTCGAAAAAGCAGAAAAAGACCTTTTGTCTGATGACAGAATCAAGAAAGACGCCAAGCGGTATATAGGCGTACATTATCAATCAAAAGATTTACTTTTAGATCGATTTGTAATACCCGTTCTCCTTATTCTTTCCATTTTCGTATTGTTTTTTACGCATTGGGCTTGGTATGGCTGGCTGTGTTTCCTCCTTCCGATCGCCTATTTCGCTTTCCGTATAGCCGCCGACAGAAAGAAGCAAAAGGAAATTTTGAACGGGGGATATATTGTCGACAAAGATACGCTTGTCTCCGTTTCATCCGAATGGCTCAACAGACGCGAGGTAATTATCCTGAATTTCAAATCGTCTGCCGACTGGGAAGTCCCATATGACAATTATAAATGGAGCAAAACATACCGGCTCACCCGTAAGGGCGTCGCAAACACCTCCCTGCAAGGCGATACCTTTTGGATCGTTCGACTGAAAAGCAGCTACGATGTTGTAGTCGCTTACAATACCAAGTTTTTTGACTACAAGAACCCTTAACGGCTGTGTTGTGTGCGGCATAACCGTGTACCGTATAGCCATGTAAAGCGTGAGCATTCTTATCGGATAACCAATCTTTTATAAACGATAATACACCGTGCCTTGCAAAACAGCATAAAAAAGACGGAGCGCGTTCTCCGTCTTTTTTACCGCTTCTTTTGTGAGGATGCAGAGGGATTTCTCCGCCCTTCGCGCTGCGCCTTTCCTTTCGATGCGGGGAGGTATTTCCCGACCTCTGTGCGCATCCTTTTGTGCCGCAATAAAAGCCGCCTTAATCGCAATGTCCTTCGGCTTCCCTCTTGTTTTTCATCGCTCCGCTTGAAGCGACGTTTGTTCCCGCGCTGCTACGGCTATGCAATCAGCGGATACGGCATTTTTCCCGGCCCGACGCCGTGCTTTCAAGCGGCGTCGGGTATTGGAACAACGCCGCAAAGCGGTGATGTCAAAACACCCGTCGGTGTGGAAAGCAAGCGAAAGCGCGGCCCGATTTTTTGCAAATGCAATCAAACAGACCGCCATAGTTTATCTTTTTGGCCGCGCGGGACTCCGCATCGGCTGGACGTCTGCGGAGGTCTGTCGGGACGTTCCCTGCCGACAGAGCCGAGATGCGCATAGCATCGGCGCCGCAGTGATGAAACATAGGTGATGAAATATATCGGGGATTGCGGCAAATCCGGCTCGTCGGACGCGTCCGCGAAGCTGCCGGCTAAGCGGCGCGGATATTCCGCGAAACCGGCGTCGTCGGCTGACCGGCGAAAACGGCAAAGCCGAGCAGGGCGGTGCGGGGACCGTCGCCGTATCTGAGCTTTCTTTTCAACGACGTGCCGTAAACCCTCCGTTCGGGGCGAAGCACGGGCGCTTTCTACTCTTCTGCGGCTTTCAAAACGCTGACACGGCCATTGAATTGCGCCGGAACGAGACAGCCGCGCGCCGAAGCCGACAGGCCCGCTTCTTTGCTTACCAAGTCCGGCCGGCCCGCCGTATCCTCCGCTGAAACGCTGCCGGCGCTTTTCACGACGGCGCGGCGATTCCCGCAAAGCGTTTCGCACGGCAGCCCGCCGAACAGTTCAGCGGACATATGGATTTTACGGCGCTTGAACGCAAGACTGTAAACAGGCTTCCGATGCGCCGGCAATACGCCGTTTCGCCTTTGCGCTGTCCACGACTTGCGGAGGAATTGCGCAGTCCCTCGTGAAAAAAGGCGTTTCAACGCCGCCAAGCGCAGAGCGCCGCTTGCCGCCGTGCCTGCCAACAGCGTCGAACGTTATGCGCTGACAGATGGCGCCGTTATCGCCGCCTCCGCAGTCCCTCCGACGGCGGCGCAGCCGTGGGCAATAAACACAGCTTTACCGTTTTTCAGTCCGAGGGGCAATTTCAATTCCGTTCAGCCCGCAGGCGATCCGACGGACAGCCGCATCTGTATATCGCTCCGTTAAGATGTGTGTTTCAAAATTGTGCGGTCGGCTATCCATCTTGATTGCGCGAAGCAACAGGGCCTTTTACGGGCCGTTGCCGCACGAAGAAGTCCTTCGGTCAAACGGACGCAGAAGCGGCAGGACGAAACAATGCCGCCCATCTGTATGGGCGGCATTTTCGTTATCATATGGCTTTATCGGTCGGCAAAATATGCCGCGAGCGCACGGTGCAGCATATAAATATCCGCCTTCGCGGCCAGTTCCACGGGCGAATGCATCGACAAAATCGGCACGCCGGTATCGACTACGCTGATGTTCAGCATGGCGATCTCCGTAGCGACGGTCCCCGCGCCGCCCTGATCGACCTTGCCGTATTCGCCGGTTTGCCAGACGACGTCGTTTTCGCGGAAAATCCGCGCCAGCTTGGCCAGCAGCTCCGCGGACGCGTCCGACGAGCCGGATTTGCCGCGCGCGCCGGTATATTTCATCACCGCGACGCCATGGTTCAGATACGCGGAATTGCCCGCCTCATACGCCTCGGCATAGCAGGGGTCGTACGCGCCGCCGACGTCGGCCGAGAGGCAGTCGGAGGCCGCGAAGCAGGTCTTGTAGTCCGCGCCGCGGTTCTCGCACAGAGAAGTCAGGAAATGCGCCAACGCGGCGCTGCGCAGTCCCGTAACGCCCTCGGAGCCGATTTCCTCCTTATCCGCCAGCACGACCACGCAGGTGCGCGCCGGCGCTTTCGTTTCAAACAGCGCCGTCAGCGACGGATAGGCACAGACGCGGTCGTCCTGCCCGTAGGCGGCGATCATGCTCGCGTCGAAGCCGACATCGACCGCCTTCTGCGCGGGTACGGCGGACAGCTCGGCGGTGCGCAGATCGGCTTCGGTGATGCCGTACTTCTCGTGCAGCAGCGCGAGGATCCCGAGCTTAACCGCGTCGCTCCCCTCGCCGAGCGGCAACGAGCCGTTGATGATGTTCAGCCCCTCGCCGCTGATGGCGTCGCCGAGCTTTTTTTCGTACTGGTCCTTGGCAATATGCGGCATCAAATCGGAAATGAAAAACACAGGCTCCCCTTCCGCTTCGCCGACGCGCACGTCCACACGGCCGCCCGACTCGGTCATCACCGTGCCGTGCAGCGCCAGCGGCAGCGCCGTCCACTGGTACTTTTTGATGCCGCCGTAATAATGCGTCTTGAAATACGAAATGCCCGCCGTCTCATACAGCGGCCGCTGCTTGAGGTCCAGCCGCGGCGAATCGATGTGCGAAACGACGATGGAAAAGCCGGCTTCGGGCGCGTCCGTGCCGATGACGGCCAGCATCACGCTCTTGCCGCGGTTGACCCGATACACGCGGTCGCCCGGCTTGCAGCTTACCGTCGGGTCGTAGGGGACGAAGCCGTTCGCTTCGGCCTCCCGCACCGCCCATTCCACGGCCTCGCGCTCGGTTTTGGCCGCGTTCAGAAACGCCTTGTAGCCCTCGCAGTAGGCAAACGCCGGCTCCCGGAGCTGCGGGTCGCGGGTATACACATTTTCCTGCTTCAGCAGCAGGGATTTTGCCTGTTCTTCGGTCATCATAATGCTTCAACCTTCCTTTTCAAGAATTTTCGTATACGTCTGTTCGTAATCGCGGATGCGCCGGACGTACGTCTCGGTTTCCGCAATGGGAATCGAATGCAGCGTCACGCCGTCGGACGAATAACGCGAGTCTGCAACCCAGCCGCTCACGCGGCCGATGCCGGCGTTATAAGCGGCCAGCGCGGTGTAATAGTCTCCGAAATAGCGGTAAAGATACGAAAGATAATATACGCCGTAGCGCAAATTCTGCGCCGGGTCAAAAATCTGCGACTCGTCGCAGTCCTCGCCCAGCCGTCCGGCGATCTCGCGGTAGGTTGCCGGCATCAACTGCATCAGCCCGCAGGCGCCTGCATGCGACTGCGCCTCCGGCCGGAACCCGCTTTCGGCCTTGACGACGGCGAAAATCAGCGGCACGGGAACGCCGTATTCGGCCGACAGCGCCTCCACCTGCTCCCGATAGGTCAGCGGGAACGACGCCCGACGGTCGCGGTAGAGCTTAAACGCAGCAAAGGCGGCCAGCAGCACGACCGCCAGCAGCACCACAAACACAGTCGTTTTTCGTTTGCTCACGCCGTTATCCCTTCCCTTCCGTCTGCGCGAGCAGCCCGCCGACCGCTTCGCGCAGCTTCTCCGCAAATTGCGCCAGCGAGCCGTTGTTTTCCACCACGCGGTCGCAGCGCGCAGCCAAGTACGCGTCGTCAAGCTGGCGCGAGAGGCGGAGCGACGCGTCGTCCGCGCTCAGCCCGTCCCGCTCGGCCAGACGCGCGAGCTTTCCGGCGCGGTCCGCCGTAATCAGCACAATTGCGTCGCAGCGTTTGTCCAGCCCGCTTTCAAACAGCAGCGGGGCCTCTACGGCGACGGCCGGCGACGAGCGGTGCGCGTCGAGCCACGCATCGACCTGCCGCAGAATATGAAAATGGGTGATCCGATTCAGGGCTTGCAGCTTCTCGGGGTCGTTGAAGGTCAGCGCAAACAGCCTTCTGCGGTCGAGGCTGCCGTCCTCCCGCAGAATCTCCGGCCCGAACGCCTCGCAAAGCTCGCGGCAGCAGACGCTGCCGGGCTGCATCACCTGTCGAGAAACCGCGTCGCAGTTCAGCGTCGGCATACCGTCCGCCGCAAGAATGCGCAGCGCCTCGGTTTTGCCGCTGCCGCTGCCGCCGCAGATACCGATGACCTTCATAGCCCCAGCAGCGCCTTCAGCTCCGACTCCGGCAGCGCGCCGGCGCGGATCAGCTCCGGCCGCTCCCCCGCCAGCGACAGGATGGTCGAGGGGGTGCCGATGGCCGTTTTTCCGCCGTCGAGCACGGCGTCGATCGCACCGTAAAAGGCGTCGATGACCGGCGAAGCCGTGACCGGGCTCGGCTGCGACGAAAGATTGGCCGACGGCGCGGCCACCGGGCAGCCGCAGGCGCGCAGAAACGCGCGGCAGACGGGGTTGGCCGGAAAGCGCAGCCCGACCGTATCGCCGCCGGCGGAAACGACGTCCGGCACGCAGGGCTTCTTTTTCAGCACCAGCGTCAGCGGCCCCGGCGTATAGCGGCGCAGGAGCGCGCGGGCCTCGTCGGTGAGATAAGCGATCTCCTCCGCCTGCTCGAGCGAAAAGAGATGGCAGAGCAGCGGTTTGTCCGCCGGACGCCGCTTGACCTCGAAAATCCGCGCGCAGGCGGCGGCGTTGAACGCGGACGCCCCCAGCCCGTACACCGTCTCGGTCGGAAAGGCGACCAGCCCGCCCGCCCGCAGGGCAGCCGCGCAGGCCTCGATCGCCTGCCGGTCGGGCGATGTTTCCGTCATCGTATATAGCTTCGTCTGCATACCGCAATCCGCCTTTCGGGTTCTTTTCGTATACAGTATAGCACGTTTTGCGCATGATTTCCAGCGTTTTGGCAACTTTTATTCGTTTTTTCTCTTGAAAAGCGCGTCGACAAATGCTATAATGGATAAAATGTAAGGAGCCGTAAAGACCTATGCCGATTAAAATACCCCGTTCACTGCCGGCCAAAGAGATTCTGGAGGGCGAAAACATCTTCGTTATGGACGAGGATCGCGCCGTCACGCAGGACATACGGCCGCTGAAAATATGCATTCTCAATCTGATGCCCACGAAAATCGTGACCGAAACCCAGCTTCTCCGGCTGCTTTCCAACACGCCGCTGCAGGTGGACATCACGCTGCTGAACACCGTCTCCCACCGCTCGAAGAACACCGCGGCGGAGCATTTGGAGACTTTCTACAAAACCTTCGCCGACGTTCGGAACGATAAATACGACGGCCTGATCGTAACCGGCGCGCCGGTCGAGCGCCTCGACTTCACCGACGTGGACTATTGGGACGAGCTGTGCGGGATTATGGAGTGGGCCAAGACCCACGTCTATTCCTCGCTGTACGTCTGCTGGGGCGCGTTTGCCGGCCTGTATTACAACCACGGCATCGACAAGCATCCGCTGGAGCAAAAGCTCTCCGGCGTGTTTCGGCACCGCACGCTGCTGCCCGCGCACCCGCTGCTGCGCGGCTTCAACGAAGCCTTCAGCGCGCCGCATTCGCGGTATTCCTGCGTCGAACGCAGCGACATCGAGTCGAATCCTTCGCTGCTGCTGCTGGCCGATTCGCCCGAGGCCGGCGTTTATATCGCCGCCTCTGCCGACGGGCGGGAGGTTTACATCACCGGCCATCCCGAATACGACACCGACACGCTGCGGCTCGAATACCTGCGCGACTGCGCCATCGACCCGGACACGCCGCCGCCGGTGCATTATTTCCCGGAAAATAACCCCGCGCTGCCGCCCGTGAACACTTGGAAGGCGCACGCGCATCTTTTGTATTCCAACTGGCTGAATTACTTCGTGTACCAGAACACGCCCTATGATCTGGAGCTGCTGTAAGGCACAGCGGCGGGAAAGGTATGGTTGATTCGCATTATGAGAAGATTCCTTTGCAGCTTTGACAATTTTGAAGCCGACGCCTATGATTTCGACGTCATCATCGTCGGCTCGGGCGTCGCGGGGCTTTACGCGGCGCTGCATATCGACCCGGCGCTTCAGGTGGCGCTGGTGACGAAGGCCAACATCGACGAGAGCAATTCCTATCTCGCGCAGGGCGGCATCGCGGCGGTGATGACGGCGGACGACAATTATGTCAACCACATCGACGACACGCTCAAGGCGGGCGCCGGACTCTGCAACGTGGACGCGGTGAAGGTGCTTGTCGAGGAAGGGCCGGAAAACATCCGCACGCTCATCGACATGCAGATCCCGTTCGACGTCAATTCCGAGGGCGACCTGCAAATCACGCGCGAGGGCGGGCATCGTATGCGCCGCATCGTCCACTGCGGCGGCGATGCGACCGGCAAGGAGACCACGATGCAGCTCGGGCGGCTGGCGCTGGAACGCGAAAATCTGCACTTTTTCTTCGAGTCCTACCTCGTCGATATTCTGACTGCGGACGGCGCCGCGTCGGGCGTGCTCATCCACGTCGGAGACGACTACAAGGTGCTGCGCAGCCGGAACATCATCATCGCCACCGGCGGCATCGGGCAGGTGTTTGCATACACGACCAACCCGCTCGGCGCGGTCGGCGACGGCATCGCGGCGGCGGCGCGCGCGGGCGCGCGCGTCTGCGACATGGAGCTGATCCAGTTCCACCCGACGACGCTGATTTCCTCCGGCAAAGCCTCGCGCCTGTTTCTGATTTCCGAGGCGGTGCGCGGCGAGGGCGGCATTCTGCGCAACAAAGCCGGCGAAGCGTTTATGGCCGGCCGTCACGAGCTGGCCGATCTGGCGCCGCGCGACATCGTGACGCGCGAAATCATCAAGGAGCTGGAGCGCACGGGCGACACGAACGTATTTCTGGACGTTTCCTCGATGACGCGCGAGTTTTTCTCCAACCGCTTCCCCACGATTTTCAACGAGTGCGAAAGCCGCGGGATCCGCCTGACCGCGGACTGGATTCCCGTCCGGCCGGCGCAGCATTACCTGATGGGCGGCATTCGCTCGGACCTGGACGGCCAGACCAACATACCCGGCCTCTACTGCTGCGGCGAATGCGCCGAGACCGGCATCCACGGCGCCAACCGGCTCGCCTCCAATTCGCTGCTGGAATGTCTGGTGTTCGGCCGCCGCTGCGCGCGGCACATCAACGCGCACTTCCGCCCGAACACGGCCGAGGGCAAGACGGTGCTCCTGCGGACCGAAAGCAGGACGTTTACCCGCCCCTACGAATATTATGTCGAAACCGAGACGAAAATCAAACGGACGATGAGCGAGTACGCCGGCGCGGTGCGCACGCAGCGCGGGCTTGCGGCGGCGAAGGCGGTCATCGACGCCATCGGCGCCGAGCTGGACGAAACCCATCTGACCGACCCGTACACGTTCAAGGTCTACAATATGTATATGAACGCCGCAGCCATAGTCCGCGGCGCCATCGACAGAAAGGAGAGCGTCGGCGCGCATTATCTGGCCGACTGAGCATGTCCTATGTACAACGAATTTGACGACATCATTCTGAGGTCCTTAGAGGAGGACGCGCCGTTCGGCGACATCACGACCGACGTCACGGTCGCCGGAGACGCGACGGCCTCCGGCGTTTTCCGCGCTAAGGAAAGCGGCGTCCTCTGCGGCATCGACATCGCCAGGCGAACGTTCGAGCTTGTGGGCGGCGAGGTCGCCTTCGTCAAGAAGAAGGCGGACGGCGACCTGCTTGAAAAGGGCGACATCGTTGCCGAAATCAGCGGGAACGCCGCCTCCATCCTGATGGGCGAGCGCACGGCGCTGAACCTGATGCAGCGCGCGTCGGGCATCGCCACCGCCACCCGCCGGGCGATGCAGGCCGTCGAGGGTACGCAGGCGCGCATCACCGACACGCGCAAGACGATGCCCGGTCTGCGCAAGCTGGATAAATATGCCGTGCGCGCGGCGGGCGCGGTCAACCACCGCTTTTCCCTGTCGGACGGCATCCTGATTAAAGACAACCACATCGCCGCGGCCGGCGGCATCGCGCCGGCGGTGCGCGCGGCGAAGCGGAAAGCGCCGCACACGCTGAAAGTCGAAGTCGAGGTCGAAAGCCTTGACGGGCTCCGCGAAGCGCTGGAGGCGGGCGCCGACATCATTATGCTGGACAATATGACCTGCGCGCTGATGCGCGAGGCCGTAGAGCTCACCGCCGGACGCGCGGTGCTGGAGGCTTCCGGCAATATGGGCGAGCGCGATCTGGCCGAGGTGGCGGCCACCGGCGTGGATTTGATTTCCATCGGCGGACTGACCCACTCGGTTAAGGCGCTTGACATCAGCTTAAAGTTCGATATGCACGGAATGTAAAACCGGCTATTGACAACCCGCATCATTTACGGTATAATGAACGGGCAACGAACCGGGGAGGTTTTCGACCGTATGGACGCAGACAGTAGCGATACTGCCGACGAAAACAACCGAATACGACGTATGAAAAAAGCATATCTGTCCCACTCTCGCTTAGAGGGACAGACATGCTTTTTTGCGCGTTTTTAACCCGAAAACGCATCACAAGAAGGAGACAATCGATTCGCATTATGGACAGCAGAACCATTACGGAAATCCTTGTTATGGCATTTTTCATTCTCATGTCGGCTTATTTCTCAGCGACGGAAACGGCCTTTTCCTCGCTGAACCGAACAAGGCTGAAAACGATGGCCGAGAAGGGCAGCAAGCGCGCCGTGCTTGCCTGCCGGCTGTCGGAAAGCTATGACAAGCTGCTTTCGACCATCCTCATCGGCAATAACATCGTCAACATCGCCACCGCGTCCATCGGCACGGTGCTGTTCGTGCGGCTTTACGGCGACATCGGCGCGACGCTTTCCACGGTGGTCATCACCATTGTGGTCCTCATTTTCGGCGAGATCACGCCCAAAAGCATTGCGAAGGACTGCCCCGAAAAATTCGCTATGTTTTCCGCACCGCTGCTGCGCCTGCTAATGTGGCTGCTGACGCCGGTCAACTTCCTGTTCTCCCAGTGGAAACGGCTGATTGCCAAGCTGCTGCGGCTTGAAGCCGACACAAAAATGTCGCAGGAGGAGCTACTGATGCTTGTCGAAGAGGTCGAGGAGGGCGGCAGCATCGACCGGGACGAGGGCGAACTGCTGCGCAGCGCCATTGAGTTCACCGAGCGCGAAGCGGACGACATTCTCACCCACCGGACCGAAATGGAAGCCGTATCGGCGGACACGCCGGCCGCCGAGGTGGCGCGCCGCTTTGCCGAGACGAAGTTCTCGCGCATTCCGGTCTACGAGGACACCATCGACAACATCATCGGCGTTATCCATCTCAAGGACCTGTATACGGTCGACGGGCTGACGACCGGCACGGCGCGTGAAATCCTGTCTCCGGCCGTTTTTGTACGAAGAAACGAACGCATCAGCGCCATTTTGAAGCAGCTTCAAAAGGCGCAGTCGCATATTGCCGTCGTTCTGGACGAATACGGCGGCACCTACGGCATCGTGACGATGGAGGACATCCTCGAGGAGCTGGTCGGCGAAATCTGGGACGAGCATGACGAGAGCGACGAGGACTTCCGCAAGCTGTCGGACAGCGTTTTCCGCGTAAACGCCTCTATGGAAATCAAGGATTTCTGCGCCTTTTTCGGCATCCGCATCGAAACCGAGCTTTCCTCGCTCAGCGGGTGGATTATGGAGCGGCTCGACCGCATACCGGCGGAGGGTGACAGCTTCGTCTATGAAGGGCTGCGCATCACCGTCGCCTCGCTCGAGCATCACCGTCCGTCTATCGTGGAGGTGGAGCTCTGCGCGGCGGACGCGTAAACGACCACCGCCTGACGGCCGAAGCCGTCATACGCGACCGTACAGTCGCCGCGCGGATAGGCGACGGCGGCCTCTCGCCAAGGATCGTTGAAGTAGTAGCTCTTTTCGTCATAGCCGACGAGCAGCAGGCAGTGCATCGGCGTCATCCACTGGATGAGCCGACCCGTGTCGCGCACAATCCAGGTGCTGCCCGGCTTCGGGGCGGCCATATCTATGGTCGCCCAGACGATGACAGGCACGCCCTTCTGCACATACCTGCCGCAAAGCTCATCCAAGGTCAGACCGTTCAGGGACTCCACCGTATAGGGCTGCGTACCGACCGCACGGCGCAGGGCGCGCTCGATGACGGGCGAAAAGCAGCCGTAGCCGCTGGAGGAGCGCGGGTCCCCGGGAAACGCCTCCCACGGGTCGCAGCCGTAGCGGACGCCGTCCTCGTATGCGGGACGCTCGCCGGTGTCAAGGCAGTCGTCGATGAAGGTGTCTACGGTGATGTCCACCCCGGCATATTGCAGCGCCATCACGGCGGAAACCGATTCACAGCCGGTGGGATAATCCATCCGCTGGTTGATATACGGCACATTCAGCAGAAACGGCAGCGTCGCGCCGGTCTTTTCCGCAGCAGCCTTCGCCGCGTCCCGCGCGCACCAATACACGGCGGTCCACAGCAGCGCCGCAAACAGAAGCAGAACGATAAACCGTTTTGCTTTTTTATGTTTCACAGGAATCCCCCCTCTGCAAGTTCATTATAAGCGGACGAACCGCTGCAAATCCACATACAAATGCAAAGGAAATGCAAAAGCTGCGCCGCAGCGAGACCCGCGGATTGAAATTTGATTTTTTTCGTGATATAATAGCCGCATAAAGTAATAAGTTTGTGCGACGGCTATTCAAGTTTTCCGCGCCGTCAGCACGTCAATTGCCGGGGCTTACTGCGGTTGAGAACAGCCGAATAAAGTCTGCAAAACGGAAAAGTATGTGCAGCGGCCATTCACATTTGACGCGCCAACGGCGCGTCAATCGCCGGTTTCCACAGCGATTGAAGGCTGCCGCAGAGAATACGGCAAAAGCCGAAGCGGATGCGACGATTATAGTTCGCCGGTTCTGGCATAATAACAATAATAACATAAGAAGGCCGGCCGAAGCGAAGACGCGCGAAATGCAGAGCCGTTGTCCGGCGGGACCGCCGCGGCCTTTGCCGGCCGCATCCGGCGCGCCGGAACGCCGCCGGGCGGCGCGTACATATCCGCATACCGAGCGAAGGGAGAGGCACACCACAAGCATGGCAAGAATACTGATTGTAGAGGACGACGAAAACATAACAAAAATGATTGAAGCGGCGCTGTCCATCGTCGGGCATACCTATGTATCCTGCGCGGACGGCGGCACGGCGGTGGACATGATTCTGTACGGCAGCTACGATTTGGTGCTGCTGGACATTATGCTGCCGGGCGCCGACGGCTTTTCGGTAATGGAGCAGGTGCGCCACAAAGAGACGCCGGTCATTTTCCTGACGGCCCTGCAGGACGTATCCGACAAGGTCAAGGGTCTGCGGCTGGGAGCGGAGGACTACATCGTCAAGCCCTTTGAGGCCGTCGAGCTGCTGGCGCGCATCGAGGTGGTTCTGCGGCGCGCTCATAAGAGCGAAAGCCTGCTGACCTACGAGGACATCGTCGTCGACGTAGACCGCCATACCGTCACCAAGAACGGCGCGGCAATCACGCTTACCCCACGGGAATTCGAGCTGCTGGTCTTTTTCATGCAGAACATCGATATTGCGCTCACGCGCGAGCGTCTGCTGGCATCGGTCTGGGGCTACCGTTTTGAAGGCGAGAGCCGCACGGTAGACATCCATGTGCAGCAGCTTCGCCGCAAGATGGGCCTCAAGGGCAGGCTGATTACCATTCCCAAGCTCGGCTACCGGCTGGAGAACCGACGCCGGAGCGAAGAAGAACCGAGCAAATAAGGATGTGATACCGTTTTATGAAGCTCTGGCAAAAAGTATTCTGCATTTCACTCGTCTGCGTCATTCTCGTCACCGGCGGTACGACGCTGCTGGTGCTGCTGAACAACTTCCGCGCCTCCGTGCGGCAGGAGACCGACCGACGGATTTCCGAGCACAGCTTCGTCGTATCCACCATTACGAACAATGTGCTGTATGAGCGGCTCCAGCGCAACGTGCTGATGCTGGACCGTATGAAGGTGATGTACAACATACTGAATCTGACGGCGGAGCCCCTGATCGTCGACGGCAAAACGCTCGTGCTGTCCGAAAACGGCAACATCAGCAGCGACAGCTTCGAGCCGCTTTCAGCCTGCACCGACTACACCGACGCGCTGGAGGCCTCCGACAGCGAAATCCTGACCTATCTGCTCGACGACGGCAACGCGCACTATCTGCTGACCGGCTCGCGCAACTACATCGAGAACGAGCCGTACAGCATCATCACAGTGGCCGACATAAGCGGCATTTTCGACAGCCATTACAGCGAGCTGCGGAATGCGGCGATCGTGAGCTTCGTCGCCGCAGTGAACGCAGCGGTCATCATCGCGATTCTGGTCTACCGGCTGCTGCCGCTCAAACGCGTCAATGCCATGCTCCAAAAAATTGCCAACGGCAGCTATACCCTCAAGCTGCCCGAGCGCGGCGGCTACGAGTTTCGCGAGCTGGCGCGCAACATCAACGTGATGTCTGATTCCATCAACGAAAACGTGGAGGCGCTTAGGGCCATCGCGGACGGCCGCAAGCAGTTTGTCGACAATTTTGCGCACGAGATGAAAACGCCGCTGACCTCCATTCTGGGCTTTGCGGACATTATGCGCGTCAAAAAGGAGATGCCCGATGAGGAGCGCGTCGAATATGCGAGCATCATTTTTGAAGAAACGAAGCGGCTGAAGAACCTCTCCTCCAAGCTGCTGGAGCTGGCCACGACCGAGAACGCGCCGCTGGAGTTCGAGGTATTGTATGTCCCCGACCTGTTTGCGGAAGTCCGCGCCACCGTCACGCCGTTGGCGGCTAAAAAAGGCGTTTCCTTCACCGTTCAGCCCGCCGGCTGCTTCATCCGCGCCGACCGGGTGCTGTTCTTATCGCTGCTGTACAACCTGATTGACAACGCCATCAAGGCCAGCGAGCAAAACGGCTCGGTGGCGCTGCAGGCGGCCGCGGACAAGGGCATCCTGCAAATCACCGTCACCGACAACGGCGTCGGTATGCACCCCGAGCAGCTTCGACACATCGCCGAGCCGTTTTATATGACCGACAAATCCCGTTCACGCAAAAACGGCGGCGTGGGGCTGGGGCTCTCCCTCTGCGCGAAAATTGCCGCGCGGCACAGCGCCTCGCTGTCGGTCAAGAGCAGCCCGGGCAAGGGCACGGTCGTCACCGTCAGCCTGCACTGCCAAGAAACCGCCGTGGAGAAAGGAGCGGCAGAATGAAAAAGATACGCAAGCGTCTGACCGCGCTGCTTCCCTATCTGCTGATCCTCCTGATTCTTGCAGGAGGGCTGGGCGGTTCGTTTCTCCTCATCCGCTACGCGCCGGTCTACGACGCGTCGATTGTCCGCCATGACGCGCCACTGGAGGACCGCCTGCTGTTCGCCGACGCGAAGGAGCCGCTGCTGCTCTACCCGTGGGATCGAATCATTCCGCAGTATGCCCAGCCTTATGCCGAGCTTCTGAGCGACAAGGTCCATTCGTATCTCAGCGGCGTTTTCAACGAAACCGTCAAAGAATATTTGCGGCTGTTTTCCTCCGTCGAAGCCGCAGACGACGTGTTTTTCAACGCGGCGATGTTTTCCGAGCAGTATTATCTGGACGTCGACGGTAACTTCGTCTATATCAAGGACTTGGTTTTCCGCAGCGTCGATAACAGCGAATATGTGCTCAATATCGTGCTGCGGCAGGACGATTACGCCGTCGTCTACTACCACTGCGTACCCAAGGACCGGCCCCAGCTCTCCGATGAAATCCTGACCGAAGGCTATGAATTCGTTCTCAGCTTTTTCGACGGCTCGAACGTGATTCTATCGGACGTTTTCTATCTGGACCCCTACTACAAATACCATTTTGATTTCAACCCTCCCGAAACGGTCAGTGACGTACACAGCTATAACTTTTTATGCGCATTGCTCGCGTTTTCCCAAGGGCTTCCCGAGGAGCGTCTGGAGCGGTTCGCCGCGTTTATGAGCCAGGGGAGCGACGCCGTGAGCGTCAATATCGTGGCCTACGAAAACGAGCTTCTGCTGTTCTTTTCCAACTATCAGACGGATTATTACGGCGACAACGTGACACTGATATACGATCCGCTGCAGAATACCTTTACGGGCATCAGCCTGCATCTCTCCTGATGTCCCCCTGAAAAAAGAACGCATATCCGGCGTTCTTTTTTCCTGCGCGCCCGTCGGGCGCCGTATCCGGCGCGGCGTCGGACCGCCGACGCAAGAAATCATGCCGAATTCGGTTTTTCCGCTTGCAAAGCGCCCTGCCGCATGATATAATGAGAACTTGAAAGGAAGTGCCCCAAAGAAGTTGAAACGCAACGCCAAGCTCCCTCCCTTTGCGAAACGCGCCGAGGCAGCGGAACGATATGAGCCCGCGCCCGACCTCGGACTGACCGACGCGCAGGCCGCCAAGCGCAGGGACGAACGGCTGAGCAACGAAAACGCCAGCGTACAGTCGAAGTCCTACGCGCGCATCCTCAGCGACAACCTGCTGACGCTGTTCAACGTCATCAATCTGCTGCTGGCCGTCGCCGTTCTGGCGGTCGGCGCCTATAAAAACGCTCTGTTCATCGGCGTTGTGCTCTGCAACGCCGCCATCGGCATTTTTCAGGAGATCCGCGCCAAGCGCGTGGTCGACAAGCTCTCCTTCCTCTCGCAGTCGCAGGTAACGGTTATCCGCGACGGCGAAGAGCTTTCGCTGCCCATCGACGAGGTTGTGCTGGACGACGTGCTGGCCTTTTCCAACGGCAGTCAGGTCTGCGCCGACAGCATCGTCCTTACCGGCGAGTGCGAGGTCAACGAGTCGTTCGTCACCGGCGAGTCGGACGCGGTATTCAAAAAGCCGGGCGACCTGCTTCTGGCCGGCAGCTTCGTCGTCTCGGGCGCCTGCCGCGCGCGGGCCGACCGCGTCGCGGACGGGAATTACATTTCCCGGATTTCCGCGGGCGCGAAGTACATCAAAAAGGAAACCAGTCAGATCATAGCGGGGCTGAAGCGGATCATCAAAATTATGTCCGTCATTATCCTGCCGCTCGGCATCGCACTGTTCCTCAAGGAATATTCGGTCGCGCATGATCTGACGAGAACGATTCTCGGCACGGCCGCCGCGCTCATCAATATGATCCCGCAGGGCTTGATGCTGCTGACGAGCAGCGCGCTGGCGCTGGGCGTCGTCAAGCTCTCCCGCGAGCGTGTGCTGGTGCAGGATTTGTATGCCATTGAGATGCTCGCGCGGACCGACACGCTTTGTCTGGACAAAACCGGCACGATCACGGAAGGGCGGATGGAGGTCGTCGACCTCGTGCCGCTGCGGACGGGGTCGGAACTCGAAACCGCGCTGCGCTCGCTCTGCGCCGCGACGGGCGACACCAACGCCACCGCCGAGGCGATCCGGGCGCGCTTCGGCAAAGGGGAATGCTTGATTCCGACGGCGTCCTTCCCCTTCTCCAGCAAAACAAAATGGTCGGGCGCCAATTTCGGCAAACACGGCTGCTATGTGATGGGGGCATGCGAGTTTCTCTTTCCCGCGCCGTCCGGCGCACTGTCGGAGGCCGTCCGGCGCTACGCGGACGACTACCGTATAATTGTGCTTGCTTTTTCAAATACTTTATGCAGCGCCGGTAGGCTTCCCGAAGGCATGGAGCCGCTCGCGCTGATTCTGCTGCGCGACCGCATCCGTCCGAACGCGGAAAAGGTGCTGCAATACTTCTACGCGCAGGGCGTGGATATTAAAATCATATCGGGCGACAGCCCGCAGACCGTCGCGGGCATCGCGAAAACCGTCGGCGTGCGCGGGTGGGAAAAGCACATCGACTGCTCGACGCTGAAAACCGACGCAGAGGTCGCGGAGGCGGCCGGGAAATACACCGTTTTCGGACGCGTGACCCCGGAAATGAAAAAGTCGCTCGTGCTCGCGCTTAAAGCCGGCGGGCACACGGTCGCGATGACCGGCGACGGCGTTAACGACGTGCTCGCGCTCAAGGAAGCCGACTGCGGTATTGCCATGGCGGGCGGCAGCGACGCGGCGCGCAACGTCGCCAATCTCGTTCTGATGGACTCGGCCTTCGACCCGCTGCCCGCGGTCATCGCCGAGGGCCGACGCAGCGTGAACAACATCCAGCGCTCGGCGGCGCTGTTTCTGGTCAAAACCTTTTATTCCACACTGCTGGCCATTCTTCTGCTGTTCCTGCCCGGGATGCACTATCCCTTCGCACCCATTCAGACCACGCTCATCGGCTCGCTGGCGATCGGGATGCCGTCGATGGTGCTGGCCTTCACGCCGAACCGCGACCGCATTCAAGGGTCGTTTTTCCGCAACGTCATCGTCAAGGCCGTGCCCGGCGCGCTGACCATCTTTCTTTCGCTGTCGGCGCTGTTCCTGTTTCAGCCGCTGCTCCGGCTTTCGCATGCGGAGCTTTCCACAATCGCCGTGATCGTGACCGGCAGCGCGGCGATTATGGTGCTGTACACGATCTGCCGACCGCTTAATCTGGTGCGCGCAGCGCTGCTGGTGACGGTCGCGGCCGCTTTTGCGCTCTGCAATTTTCTGGCGGACGGCTTTTTTGAGCTGGCGCCGCTGGCGCCGACGCGTCTGCTGCTGCTCGGCGGACTGGTTCTGTTCGCCGGATTCCTGCTTTGGGCGCTGGGCAGACTGGCGGGGTATATTCTGCGCAAATACGAATTATAACGTCTGTGCGGCTCCATCGTCCCTTTGCCGCTCCATCGTAAAACAAACGATGCATCGCCCTTCGTCCTTTTTACGGCGGATTTCATTTCCGTGCCGAAGCGCCGAGGGAACTTCGCCCCGTCGCCGCCGCAATTGTTCAAGAGGCTCCGACGCGGGCCGGTCAAGTGTCGGCCGCCGAGATTGTGAATTTTTTTCGGAGGTGAAAGCAATCAAAAAGGTCATCCGTTTTCTATACGACATCGTACAGTATTTTATTCGGAAGTTTGACGAGCACGCCGTCGGCGCGTTCTCGGCACAGGCGAGCTTTTTCACGATTATTTCCTTTTTTCCGTTTGTTATGCTGCTGATGGCGCTGCTCAAGCAGCTTCCCTTCTCTACCGAAGAGCTGTTTGTCTTTTCGCAGACCTTTTTCCCCAAGAGCTTTTCCGATTTCTTTCAAGCTACGGTCACGGAGATTCCCACACTCTCGTCGGGCGCCATCATTTCCATCTCCGCCGTTACCGCGCTGTGGTCGGCCTCGCGCGGGGTGTACTCCATCGTCAGCGGGCTGAACTCGGTCTACGACGTGCAGGAAACGCGCAGCTATATCAAAACGCGGCTGCTGGCGCTGTTTTATACGTTTTCCTTCCTCATCATCCTCGTCGCGCTGCTGCTCGTGCTTGTGTTCGGAAACGGGATTTACGACTGGCTGATCGAAACCTTCCCCCGACTGGAGCGGCTGGCCTTCGTCGTCATCAGCATGCGGTTTGTCGTGTCGCTGGCGGTGCTGTCGATCTTTTTCACGCTCTTGTACAAGTTCCTGCCCGCGCGAAAGACCAAGCTGCTCTACGAATTCCCGGGCGCGACGCTGGCGGCGATCGGCTGGATCGGGTTCTCATTCCTCTATTCGCTCTACGTCGACCGCGCGGCTTCGAATACGTTCTACGGCAGTCTGACGACGGTGGTTTTTCTGATGCTCTGGCTTTACGCCTGTATGTATATCGTTTTTTTCGGCGCGGAGGTCAACGCGCTGCTGTTCAACAACAAGCTGTTTGAAAAATACAAGGAAGAAAAAGCCAAACGGGCAAGAAAGGACAAAGACCAATGATCTGCTTCAAAAACGAACACAAAAGCGACCAGGAGACCTACGTCGCGCTGACGAGAGCCTTTTTCACCTCGCTCTCGCCGGTGCGCGCGGCTCTCAACTACATACTCGCCGCGCTGCTGCTGGCCTTCGGCATATACAACCTGACGGCCGGCGAAACCGCGTGGGGTATCGTGATGACCGCCTGCGGCCTGCTGCTGATTGCGCTGACGCTGCTCTATCCGTGGCTGATGGGCCGCTCGGTGGAAAAATACGCGGCCGACTACGAACCGTTTGATATGTGGGTCGAATTCCGGGACGACGGCTTCCGCTGCTCGTACTGCGAGGACGACAACGCGTACAGCGACATCACGGCCATCAAGGAGAGCGACCGCTATTTCTTCCTGCTCATCAAGGGCGGCCATGCCGTGCTGCGGAAGGGCTGCTTCACCGTCGGGGACGAAGCGGAATTCGCCGCCTTCATCGCGGAAAAGAGCGGGCTGAACGTCCGCCGGACAAAATAGCTCGCCTTTCACACAGCAAGAACTAAATTTTACATAATGTTTTCGGCTTTACCAGTTGACAGAATGCGTCGAATGGTATATTCTATCTAACGGTGTGCCGAGTACTGACAAAATCTGCTGGGAGGAACCCTGATGGTCTTTTCCGATCTGCTCTTTATATACGTTTTCCTGTGCGCAACGCTGATTCTCTACTTCCTGTTCAAAAGCATCGCTTGGAAAAACGCGGTGCTCATCGCCGCCTCGCTCTTTTTCTACGCGTGGGGCGAGCCGTTTTACATCTTTCTGCTGCTGCTGTCGTCGCTGGTCAACTATGTCGCCGGACTGCTGATTGAAAATCACCGCGCGCACGGCAAGGCCATCGTCGCCGCCGCGCTGGTGTTCGACCTCGGTATGCTGGCGGTGTTCAAATACGCCGGCTTCTTCGTGGAAAACATCAACGCGCTGCTCGGCGCTTCGATTCCCGTGCCGGACATCGTGATGCCCATCGGCATCAGCTTCTTCACCTTCCAGATCATCTCCTATGTCATTGACTGCCACTGGGAGAAGGTGCAGGTGCAGCATAATTTTTTCAAGCTGCTGATGTACATCTCGCTCTTCCCGCAGCTTATCGCCGGTCCGATTGTGCGGTACGAGACAATCGAGCGCGAGGTTTCGGAGCGCAAAACAACGCTGAGCGACTTTTCCGACGGGCTGACGCGCTTCATCGTCGGTCTGGCCAAAAAGGCGATCATCGCCAACAACCTCTCCATCGTCGTGGACAAGCTGTTCGGACTCAACGAAGGCGTGCTGCATGTGGAAAGCAGCTCGGTCGCCGCCGTCTGGGTCGGCGTGATCTGCTTTGCGCTGTACGTCTACTACGACTTTTCCGGCTATTCGGATATGGCCATCGGCATGGGCTGGATGCTCGGCTTCCACTTTGACGAGAACTTCCGCTACCCGTTCGTCTCGCGCAGCATTGCGGAATTCTGGCAGCGCTGGCACATTTCGCTGGGAACCTTTTTCCGCGATTACCTGCTGTATGTGCCGATTTTCGGCAAGCGCCGCAAATACGTCAGCCTCTTTCTCGTCTGGTTCTGCACCGGCTTCTGGCACGGCGCAAGCTGGAACTACATCCTGTGGGGGCTGTACTTCGGGCTTTTCATCTTCATCGAAACGCTCGTCGGCAAAAAGCGGATGAAGCGCATTCCCGCGCCGCTGGCGCATCTGTACGCCCTGCTGGTCATCGTGGTCGGCTTCGGCATATTCAAATTTGAGAATCTTGCCGATCTGGGGCTGTTTTTCAAGGGCCTTGTCGGCGCCAACGGCAACCCCTTCCTCGACCCGGTGGCCGAAACGGCGATTTTGCAGAATCTATTCCTGATTCTCGGCGCCGCGCTCCTGTCGATGCCGATTCTGCCCGCCATCAAGAAATTTGTCGCCAAGACGACGACGCGGACGGCCGTCGCCGGCGCGGTGACGATGGTGACGAACGTGGGCCTGCTGGCGATTTCCTCGATTATGCTCATCGACACGATGAACAATCCGTTCCTGTATTTCCGCTTTTAAGAAGGAGGCTGCCATATGGAAGAACAGCGCAAAAAGCCTGACGCGGCAACCGTCGTCAAGGCCGTCAACGCCGCCGTGCTCTGCCTGCTGGGGCTGGGGATCTCCGCCTATCTTTTGCTGGCGCCGCGGCCGACCCAGTCGGGCATCGAGAACCGGGAACTGGCGAAGTTCCCCGAATTCTCATGGGAATCCTATTTCAACGCCGAGTACACGGCGGGCATCACCGAGTACTTCACCGACACCGCGCCCGGGCGCGACACATACAAAAACATCATTACGGACATCCGCGCGCTGTTCGGCATCACGCCGAAGGAAGGCGTCATCGGCGTCAAGCCGAACGACCCCGGCGAAGACGAACGGCCGACCGGCGAGGTTTCCGACCCGCTGGCCAACCGCTGACGAATAAACGCAAATTTCAAAGAAAGGACGCGCCGCAGCAAGCGCCGGCGCGAAATCGGTACGCAAAGAATGAAAAAACTCGTTTCCCTGCTCCTGCTCATCAGCCTTATGCTGTCTGCGATCTTAGCCGCATGCGGCAGCAACGGCGGTGACGTCTCTGCCGACGCCTCGGCGGGCAATTCCCAGTCCGGCGGCTCTGCTTCGACGGACGAAAGCTCGCCCATCATCGGCGCGCCGAGCGACGACCCCGCCGTCTCCGATGATGCTGCGGCCGACACGTCGTCCTCCTCGACCGGCGGCAACGAGTATGAGTTTAAGGGCATCATCTTCACCGAGGACTACCGCGCGGTCGAGCCGTTCGGCGGGTCCTATGAGAACGGACAGCTTTTCGCGCGCTATCTAAACAGATACCGCCATTTTCTCGGCGACGACATCAACATTTACAATATGATCATCCCGACCGCGGCGGCCTACTATATGCCGGAAAAATACGAATCCCAGTACGGCGGCAAGCAGTTGGACAAGATCGACTATGTTTACGAATGGCTCGACGGCGTGACGCCGGTGGACATCTACGACATCACGGCGGAACATAAGAACGATGAGGAAGAAATCTATTTCCGCACCGAGCACCACTGGACGCAGTACGGCGCCTACTGGGCGGCGAAAAAGTTCGCCGAGATCGCGGGCGTCCCGTTTGAAGCCGACCTCTCGAAGTACACATACGGCGGCAAATTCTACGAGGACGGCAGCCCGATGCCCTTCCTCGGCTCGCTTTACTCCCAAACCCAGCAGCAGATTCTCAAGGATCACCCCGACAAGTTCTTCTACTACGAATATCCGGGCGAATACACGATGGAAATGTACTCCTACGACTTCAAAGAGCTGAAGCGGACGAAGGATTCCTGCTATATGTATGTGTCGGACGATCTGCCGAGCGCGTGGTATATGATCTTTATGGACGGCGACAACTACTCCATCAAGATCAATTCCGACGTCAAGAACGGCCGCACCTGCGTGGTGTTCAAGGACAGCTTCGGCAACGCGCTCGTCCCGATGCTGCTGTCCTCCTTTGAAACGATATACGCCATCGATATCCGCAAATTCCCGATTAACGCCATCGATTTCATCAAAGAAGTCGGCGCGACCGACGTGCTCTTCGCCGTCTGCGCGTTCACGCCGATGGGATCGAACTATCAATACGTCGAAACCATCCGCACGATGGGCGGCAAATATCTCTGGGAAGAATAAAAAATGAAAAAGGTCATCGCACTTATCCTGACGTTTCTCCTCACCCTCACCGCGCTGCTGGCCTGCGGGTCTGACGGCGACCCTTCCGTATCGTCGGACACGTCGTTCTCCTCCACGCGCCCGTCGGTCAGCGACGGCCCGGCTTCACTGCCGAACGCCGGCTCCGAGACCGAAAGCTCCAACCTGCCGCCGCAGGAAAGCGGCGCGGGCACGGAATCGGAAGCGGAGACCAGCTCAAACACAAGCTCGGAGACCAGCGCAGACACGAGTACAGAAAGCAGCGGCTCCGATTCCTCCGAAGCCGAGTCCTCGCAGCCGCCGGTCGTCCCGAGCGACAAGGGCTATGAGGTCAACGGCGTGCTGATTTCGGGCACGAGAGGGATGGAAATGTTTTACGGCAACACGAAAACCGCCGCCGCCTTCGCGCAGCTTCTCGGCAAGTGGCGCGACGCGCTGGACGACGACGTGCGGCTGTATTCGCTTGTCGTGCCGCATGCAAGCTCGTATTATGCGCCGAGCAACTATTCGTATCTGCTGGATTACGCCGAACGCTCGTTTGACGTCATTGCCGACAATATGCCGGCCGGCGTGGAATACGTCGATGTATACAACCTTTTCAAATCGCATCTGGACGAACCGATCTACCCGCGGACCGAGCATCACTGGAACGCGCTGGCAGCGTACTATGCCGTCGGCGAGCTTTGCCGGCTCGCAGGCGTTTCGTACCCCGAGCTGAGCGCGTTCCGCGAGGAAGTGCAGAGCGGCTTTGTCGGCTCGCTGTACACGTTTTCCAAAAAGCAGGCGACGGTGCTCAAAGACAACCCGGAGGACTTCGTTTTCTATGTGCCGCAGAACACATACACCGCCAAATTCTACAATCGCGGCAATTATGACCTTTCCGCACCAAATATGACGCGAAGCAGCTGCCTGTTCGACCTCTCCGGCTCGACGAGCGGCAAATACGCCACCTTCCTCGGCGCGGACGACTACTTCGTGCACATCCAAACCGAGCTGAACACCGGCCGCAACCTCGTCATCTTCAAGGACAGCTACGGCAACGCGCTCGCCCCCTTTGTCGCGACGGCGTTTGACAACATCTATTTGGCGGACATCCGCTCATACGACAAAAACGGACTCGACCTTGTCCGCGACGTCGGCGCGACCGACGTGGTGTTCGCGGTGAGCGGCTACACGGCCTGCGGCTCGGTGTACACACATATTGAACGACTGCTGAATAACTGACGAAAGGACGTTTTCGTATGGAAGACATCCGTAAAGCCGCCGCCAATCCTGCCGCGGCCCTCGCCTACCCGTTCGACGCCGGCGAGCTGCTGCGGACGCGGCGGAAGCTGAAAAAGGCGCTGCTGGCCGACGGCCGCGAACGAATCGAGAAGAAAATCGCCGTCCTCGGCGGGTCGACGACCAACGACGTCTGCGACATGCTCGAGCTGTTCCTGCTGGCCGAGGGCATCCGGCCGGTTTTCTATCAATCCGAATACGCCAAGTATTGGGAGGACGCTATGTTCGGCAATCCGACGCTGGAGGCCTTCGCGCCGGACGTGGTCTATGTGCACACGACCTTCCGCAACCTTGCGCCGTATCTCCCGCATCCCGACGACAGCGCGGAGGCCGTCGAAGGGCTGCTGGCAGACGCGGAGCGTCACTTTTCCGAGATGTGGGAAAGGCTAAGCGCCGCATTCGCCTGCCCGATTGTGCAGAACAACTTTGAATACCCGTTTTTCCGGCTTTACGGGAACCGCGACGCGACGGACATCCACGGCCAGACCAATTTCGTCAACCGTCTCAACGCGCGCTTCCAGCTTGCGGCGGCACAGAAACCGCATTTGTTCATTCACGACCTCAGCTATACCGCCGCCTGTTACGGGCTGGACCGCTGGGCCGACCAGTCGGTGTGGTATATGTACAAATACGCAATGGCGCTGGAGGCCATCCCCTCGCTGGCGCACAGCGTCGCCTCGATCATCAAATCCATTTTCGGACGCAACAAAAAAGTGCTGGCACTGGATATGGACAACACGCTCTGGGGCGGCGTCGTCGGCGACGACGGCCCGGAGGGGCTGGAGTTGGGCGAGGAAACGCCTAACGGACAGGCGTTTCTGGAATTTCAGCGTTACGTCAAACGCCAGAAGGACATCGGCGTGCTGCTGACGGTCTGCTCGAAAAACGACCCGGAGAACGCGCTGGCCGGCCTCCGCCATCCCGATTCGGCGCTGTCGCCCGACGATTTTCAGGTCATCCGCGCCAACTGGGAGCCGAAGGACCGCAACATTGCGGAAACGGCCCGCCTGCTGAACCTGATGACCGACTCGGTCGTGTTTGCCGACGACAATCCGGCCGAGCGCCACATCGTGGCCGCTTCGCTGCCGTCTACGGCCGTGCCGGCGATGGAGGGCGTGGAAAACTATATCCGCATCCTCGACCGCAACGCCTATTTTGAGGTCACTTCCCTGTCGGCCGACGACCTGCGGCGCAACGAGATGTACAAGGAGAACGCGCTGCGCGAGGCGGAACGGCAGAGCTTCGCGGACTATTCCGATTATCTGCGTTCGCTGGAAATGCAGGGCGAGATCCGCCCCTTCTCGCAGACCTATATGCAGCGCATCGCGCAGCTTACCAACAAATCCAACCAGTTCAACCTGACGACAAGACGCTATACCGCGGCGGAAATCGAAGCGGCGGCCGCCAGTCCGACGCACATCACGCTTTACGGACGGCTGACCGACCGCTTCGGCGACAACGGCGTGGTGGCGGTCGTCATCGGCGAAATCCGCGGCAGCGAGCTGCACATCGACCTGTGGCTGATGTCCTGCCGCGTGCTCAAGCGCGATATGGAGTATGCGATGCTCGACACGCTGGTCGAAACGGCCGTCTCCCGCGGCATAACGAAGCTGGTCGGCTACTACTACCCCACCGCGAAGAACGGGATGGTGCGCGAGCTGTACGCCGATTTCGGCTTTGCAAAAACGGCCGACAACGACGGCAGCACCGTCTGGGAACTGGAAACCGCCGGCTATACAAAAAAGAACCGATTCATCACCGTAAACGGAGGAACAATATGAACGAAATCTACAACCGTCTCAACGCCGTTTTCCGCGAGGTATTTGACGACGAATCCATCGCCGTCAGCGAAAACACAACCGCTGCGGACATCGAGGACTGGGACTCGCTCACGCACATTCAGCTCATCGCCGCCGTGGAGGACGAGTTCGGCGTAAAATTCTCGATGAAGCAGGTTTCGTCTATGAAAAACGTAGGCGAAATGGCGCAGATCATCGCCGACGCAGCGAAATAAGGAATCAGAAAGCAAGCCGAAAAAGCGATGCGGTTATACCGTATCGCTTTTTTCTTCCCCCCCTTCCCTTTTATGTTTATATGAATAAATATTTCTTGCATATTTTTTAATACTGTGTTATACTGGTCGTAAGGAGGCTGCATAAATGAAAATGCGTGTTACTCTATTGTTTGTAGCTGCTATGGTATTCCTATTCGTCGGAGGCTGTGAGATGGATGCCGAACGACCTTCCCTCTCCGCCGCTTCGGCGGAGTCACAGGAGGAGAGCGAACAATCGGAAAGCGAGATGAGCTTCGTCTCGACGGCCGAACCCTACGAGGACGTGGATAAGCCGTCCATGCATTTGGAAAAGATGGCATACAAAGAGGACGAAACCGTCTGCATTTCTTATCAGAATACCGATGAAAAGGATTGGATCGGCTTTTATGCGGAGGGGGCTGACCCGGGAACGGTTTACGCAATCGTTTGGAAATACACGGCGGGCGAAGCGGGCACAGTCGAATTCCCGGCTTCGCAAATCGGAAATCCCGGCAATTATTGGGTCTTTCTATGCGACAATGACGGATACAAAGTGCTGGATATGAAAGAAATCACCCTGCTCGACAACGATCCGGGGGATTACGGCGTACAGGCGGCTTATTTGCGCGCAGAATCCGGTGACGGCGGCAGCCATATCGAGATCGACGTTGACCCCTCGTCGGAGCTTACGTTGGACTACCGTTTCTATTGGAGCAGAAACAACGTCAGACTCGAAGACTACGAGCCGATTTATACCGTTTCGCATTCCGGCTCCGAAGCCTTTACCGTCGTGTTCAACGACTGCCTGTTTATGCCGGATGACGCGGATGGCATCGAAATATCTGTGAACAAGGGCGCTTCCAGCTCGTATTATATCGATGTTTCCGATGAATGGAAGGCGCCCGCTTCCCAATTGCTTTATAAATTCAACGTCCTTACGGATTTGCATATTATCGCCGACCGGCCGCAGCACGTTTCCCATCTCAGCGGCGCGCTTGCCGACATCATCGCACAGGGCGGCAGCACGGCGATTTTTACCGTCGGCGACAATACCGACCAAGGGACAGAGGCGGATTACGCGCTGCTTCTTGAAACGATAGAGGGCGCAGGCGCACTTTTGCCTGATGTGTATTACGCCGTCGGCAACCATGACATTGTGTATAACAACGGCGCGGGATATGACCGTCAAATCGCCCTTTTCTGTGAGAAAACAGGTATGCCCGGCGCCTATTATGCCGTCGAAATCAATGGCACGCACTTCATTGTGCTCGGCTCGGATACGGCTGTCGGCGAAGGGACCGTCGGGGAAGCGCAGCTTGCGTGGCTCAGAACAGAATTGGCGAAAACAGATCCAAACGAGCCTGTTTTTTGTTTCCTGCATCAGCCGTTGATCGATACCGTATCCGGCTCGCTTTACTCGCAGGACAATGAAATACAGGACTGGTACGGCATCGTCCAGACGGCCGACGAAATAAGAGAGATTCTCAAAGGATATCCCAACGCCCTGCTGTTCAGCGGGCATACGCATTGGACGCTGGAGAGCAAGCAGCCCATACTGTACGGCTGCGGTCGAGACGCTACCTTTGTCAACTGCGCCGCGGTGGGATATCTCTGGAACGATCAGGACGAAGCGGCCGGCGGGTCGGAGGGGTACTATGTGGAAGTCTATGAGGACTATATCCTTTTGCGCGGCAGAGAATTTCTGAAGGGCAAATGGTGTGCCGCGGCACAGTTTCTTATCCCGATCACGCGTGCCGCAGGCTGAAAATCCAGCAAAGAGCAATTTACGCATACGCGTGAAGCGGCGGACGCTGCTTTTACGCCGGACGCTTTTTGCACCTTGTTTCAGATGCGCCGTCTTTTCGGCGCCGTCAATAGAAAAGCGCCTGCCGATGCAACGGGCAGGCGCTTCTTTTTTCTTTGTATAAAGTATAAAACGCGCACGACGCCGCACGAAAGGAAGAAAATAAACCGGCGAAGCCCATAAAGAAACGGTTATACGATGGAGCGGCACATATCTGATGCCACACCTTGTTTTGCTTCCCGCCGTCCGCCGAAAACGATGATTGGCATTTTGGGGAAACCGCAATGCCGTTTCCGCCGTCCGCCGTTGTCAAAGGCTAAGCCCGACGCGTTCTTGGATTTGCCCGACAATGAAATCCACATTCTGCGCGATGGCTTTTGTTCCGTCCACACGCAGGACGGGACAGTTCAACGATTCGAGCCAGTCCTCGACGAGCGTTTCCGATCTGGAGGCGGCAAACGCGAAAAAACGTTCCTCCGCCTCATACAAATCGCCCCCGCGCTGCATTCTTTTGCCGAATTTCTGAAAAGAACGCCTTTTCACACGCCGCATCCGAACGTCTTTTGGAGCGTCTATCCGCACGGCGTATGTAAAATACGGACACACCCTTTCGCCGTAATCGCCCTTCACCGCCGCAAATACAAAATTCTCGTGCGCCGTTATCGCATTCCAAAGCAGCCGTTCGACTTCTTCCTTCGTCCGGGGAGAGGCATAGAGGTATTGCGGGTCTGATTTGGAAAAAAACAGGTCCTCAATATCGATGAAATGAAAGTGCAGCTTATTGGCGAGCGCTTTCCCCAAGGTGCTCTTTCCGCTTCCGTTCAATCCGCACACGATAATACCTGTACCCATACGTCACAACTCCGAATTTCATTTTGCCGTACAAACCAAGCCCTCCGAAAAAAATCTTCGGAGGGCTTGGTTCGATCCTATACGCTCACAAAAGCCGCATCGTCCGATTCCGCGTCTTTTATTCCGTATCATCTTTGTTCTTTTTCTTTTTCCGCCGCCAGAAATGGATGCCTCGCGCTTGATTGCGCCTATTCTGTCGTTTGTCGGCTTGATAATTGTGCGGCAGCATAACGAATTGATCCGATTCCAAATCATAACGCTCTACGTCGCGATATTCCTCCGACACCACGGGCAGCCCCTTCGATTTCAGATGTTCGTTCAGCCACATACGAATTAGGTAGTAAATCACCGCGAACAGCGGAACGCCGATGATCATACCGACGAACCCGAATATACCGCCGAAAAACAGCAGCGCGAAGGTGACCCAAAATTCACTGATGCCGGTCGTCGAGCCGAGAATCTTCGGACCGAGGATATTGCCGTCGATTTGCTGAAGGATGATTATAAAGATGATGAAAATCAAACCGTCCATCGGGTCCATCAGCAACAGCAGCAGCGCGCTGGGGATGCCGCCGATAAACGGGCCGAAAAACGGGATGATGTTCGTCACGCCGACAAGCACCGAAATCAGCACGACATACGGCATGCCGGTGATGAGCATAAAAATCGCGTTGACGATGCCGACGATGAGCGAATCGATGATTTTGCCGGTCAAAAAGCCGCCGAAAATCTCGTGGCCGTGGCGCGCGGTATCGATGACCATATTCGCCGTTTTCGGCTTGCAGAACGCAAAGAGCAGCTTTTTCGCCTGTCCGCGGAACTTATCCTTATCACAGAGGACATAGACCGCGACGACGATGCCGATGAAGAAATTGACCAAAAAGCCGACGATGCCGATGACGCTGTCGGTCAGATAAGTAAGCATATTGCCCGCAAGCTCGGGCAAGCCGGTGGTGATCCAGTTATTGAAGGCGTTAAACGCGTTGTCGATGAAATTCTTGAGCGTCTCGCCCCAGAACACCTCGGTATCGATACCGTTGCGCAGAAAGTCGATGACCCGCTCCAGCTCGCCGGGCAGACTTTTGGCGAGCGTGGTGAGGCTATAAACCAGCTCCGGAATGATCATCACGCACAGCACGGTAATCAGGGTAATGCCGAACAAAACCGCCAGCGTGATGGAGAGCGCCTTGGAAATTTTTTTCGCCTTCCGCTCGGTCTTGCAGCGCTTCGCCAAAAAGGGCGCAAAGCGCAAATCGAGGAACACGACGACCGGGTTCAGCAGATACGCCATGGCGATGCCGTAAAAAATCGGCATGATATAGCCGATGATCCGATCGATGACAGCCAGAATCGTGTCCAGCCGGAACACGGCGATGGCAAACGCGAGCACGGAGGCAAGGACAAGGAAAATGAAGAGTCCCTTTTTGAACGCCGGCGTCTGGTACAGCCGGCGCTTCGGCGCGTTTTCTTCGGGCTTTTTTTCCGGATTTGGCGTACCGTCCACGACGCATGGCCTCCTTTCCGCTTGCTTTACGGTTTATTATAACAAATATATTCGAAAAGCACAAGGGCTTTTCCGAAAAAAGGCTGTAAAAAATCGCGGCGGGAAGGCCGGCGCAATTTTTGCAACCTTTTTTCGGCGGGAACAATCGGCCGGCCGCGCCGACCGAATTTTTTCGCTCGGCAGCGCCGGAGCTTCATAAGCGGCCTGCCGCCTTCCTCGGCGCAGCGCAGATTTTCACGCCATCGCTATGGCGTATCTGCCGAACGCGGTCGTCGTATTCCCCGATTTGCATAAGGTGCGAAAAGCGGACAGAAAATGTCCCCGCCGATGGCGGGGACATTTTACCTGCATTACACCTCGACCCAGACGCCGGGGTTGGCGATGGCCTTGTTGCCCGCCTCGATGATGCCCATAATGGCGACCGTTTCTTCGTGCGCGGCTTTGATCTCGCCGGTGCGGAAAAAATCGCACATCGCTTTGATGAAGTTCGGGAAGGAATTGCTCATAGCCGGCAGGACGGCGGTGCTGCCGTCGGCATAGCTGACGGTCATATTGAAGTCCACGCCCGACCAGCCGTAATGCGACATCACCGCAGAGCGGCCGCCCTTGAACTCGATGACGACGGTCTGGTGCATACCGGCGCCGACAGCCATCACGCGCGTCGCCTCCGACCCCATCAGAACGGTAATCGGTTCGATCTGGTGGATGGAATAAGTGTCGAAGTCGCCGGGGCCGCGGGAGTTGATGAACGCGATGTTGTCATGCCCGACGGTGGTCAGCTCGTCGCTGAACCGCAGCGCGCTGGAGGAAAAGAAAGGCGTGTGGTTTTCGTCGGCCAGCTTGACCAGATCCTCCGCAATTTTCTTGGACGGCGCGAAGGTCTTGTCGACGTAGACGCGCTTGCCGCTGCGGAAGGGCTTCTGGCAGAGGTCCCAATGCCGCTCGGGATGGTCGGGCGAAAGGACGATGAGCACGTCGCTCTTTTCGATGACCTCGTCGATCGTGCCGAGCAGCTCGACGCCGAAGCTGTCCGCCCACTCGCGGTTCGTCTTGCCGTTCGGGCTGTCGATTTCTCCGTAAGCGTAAGCCACGACGAATTCGTCGCCGACGGCGTCCTTGATAAACTTGGGATAGTTATTGGCATGCCACTCATCGAGGAAATAATCGATAAAACCGATTTTTTTCATTTTACAGTCCGCACCTTTCCGTTTTCAAGCGTTTATGTTGGATTTCAGATAATCGACGGCTCTTTTGATGTCCGCGTAAGGGTCGGCGCCGCACTCGCGCTCGACGGTCAGGAAGCCGGAATAGCCGATGTCCTCCAGCGCGTCGAGGTACTTATCGAACGGAACGTCGCCGTCGCCGAGCGGCAGCTCCTTGAAATACTCGTCCAGCCGCAGGTCGCCGATGCCGCCCTCGGCAAAGAAATTGTACACCTTGTGCGTATCGGCCTGCTGAAGCATCACGCCGTCCTTGGCGTGGGTGTGCACAATGAATTCCTTGAGCGTATAGACCGCCGCGACGGGGTCGCAGCCGGTGACCATCACCAGGTTGGCCGGGTCCAGATTGACGCCGATACCCTTGCTTCCGACGTCGCGGATAAACGCCGCAAGCGTCTCCGGCTTTTCGGGACCGGTTTCGATGGCGAAGGTAACGCCGACGGAGGCGGCGTAATCGCCCAGCTCGCGGCAGGCAGCCTTCATCCGCCGATAGGTCTCGCAGGTATTGTCCTCCGGCACGACGCCGATGTGCGTGGTCACGACCGGCGCGCCGAAGCGCACGGCCAGATCCGCAACCAGCTTGCTGGACGGGATTTTCCACTCGTTTTCCGCCTCGGTTTCAAAGCCATGGCCGCCGAAATCGCCGCAGATTGCGGAGACAACCAGTCCCCGATCCGCCAGCTCGCGCTTCGCCTGTTCGATGCGCTCGTCCGTGAGGTTCTTATAGAACATATCCCCCTCGGTCACATACATCTGCACGCCCTGCGCGCCCAGTTCCTTCGCCTTATCGAGCGCGTCGACGAACGTCGTCCGAAACGAGTCGGTCATCACGCCGATTTTGAAGTTTCTCATGTTCTTGCAATCCTTTCCGTATTCTGAAGTTCACGAGCATACATACAAGAGCCGCGCCCCATCGATGCCGCGCGGCGGTGTACATCCGAGCTTTTTCCTCATTATAGCAAACGCGTTCCGGTATTGCAAGAGCTTTTTGCAGGAGTTTTTATTTTTTTACAACTTCCCTACGCCTTCATATACGCCCGAATCTTATCCACCGCGCATTTTTCGATGCGGGAGACGTACGAACGCGAAATGTTCAGCCGCTTCGCGACCTCACGCTGCGGCATCGGCTTATGCAGCTTATTCATCCCGTAGCGGAGCGCGATGATGGTCCGTTCGCGTTCATTGAGCGCCTCGCGCACCGCCTTATAGAGCAGGTCGCTTTTGATTTTCATATCCAGTTCCTCAACGATGTCGTCCTCGGTGCAGAGGATATCGAGATAGGTCAGCGGATTGCCGTCCTTATCCACGTCCACGGAGTCGTTGAGCGAATTTTCGTACGTCAGCTTCTTCTGGCTGCGGAAATGCATCAGAATTTCGTTTTGCAGGCACTTACCGGCATAGGTAGCAAAGCGCGCGCCCTGCTCGATATTGAAGGAATCGATGGCTTTGATCAGTCCGATGGTGCCGATGCTGATGAGGTCCTCCTGCTCGCGGCAGTTCGTGTAGTACTTCTTCACGATATGCGCCACAAGACGGAGGTTGTGCTCGATGAGCTTGGCGCGCGCGGACTGATCCCCCTTCCTGCAGAGCACGAACAAACGGCGTTCCTCCTCCTTACTCAGCGGCGGCGGGAAGGAGGAGGAAGGCGAGGTGCGCAGAAAGAGGCAGATCAGCTTGGAAAAGACGGAGACCAAAAAGGAGAGCATAGAATATCACCCTTGATACTCTATGCTCTCCGTGCGGTCAATATGCTTTACGCAAACAGATCCGCCAGCTTGAGAACGTGTTTCTTCAATTTGAGGTAGTTCGACGCCGACGGAGCGGTGGTTCCGCCGAGCTTAAACGCCTCGGTCTGAACCTCGTCCAGTTCGGCCAGCTTCAGAATGCTCTTCTTCGCCAGCAGATAATCCGTGGCGGTAATCTTGGCGTCGCCGTTCAGGTCGCCGATGAGAACCGCCGTCCAGGTCTGTCCGTTGTAGGTGATCTGCGCGCCGGTGCCGACGCCGTCCTTCGAAGCGCCGCTGATAACGACGTCTTCGGGGCTGACGAACTGCGCCTTCACTTCTTCTTCGGTCATTCCGGGCGTAAGGCCGGTGAGATAGCCGGTCTCGTCGTCAACGGCGATGGTAGCGTCTTCGTTCAGTGTGCCCGTGAAGCGGATATAAGCGCCGGGCAGCAGCGCACCGGTCGAAAGATCGACGCCGTCCAGCAGGATATACTGGCCGACCTTCGCGCTCTCCGCATACGCGCGGTTCGCCTTGGAATTGACATTCTCGGTATCGGTATGCACCGCATAGACAAAGCCGTTCGCGGGGATGGCGACAGGCGTACCCGCGTTGCCGGGGTTGGAATAAACCGCCGTCACCTTATAGCCGGAGCCGGAGGCTTCCGCAACGACAACATAGGCCCATGTGCTGTTGCCGTTGTCCTTCGTCAGCGTATCGCCGAAATCGGGCGTGAAAATCACCGCGTCGTTGTTGCCGATGGTCTTGTTCGTATCAGTCACATAACCGACGTCGCCGATCATCGTGTCCTCATAGGCAAACGCCTGCAATTCAGAAATGAAAACAAAGCTGCCGCTGCCTTGCGCCATCAGAAGCCGAACGCGAATATAACGCCCATTTAGTCCTTCGTCCAGTACAAGCGGGAAATTCAGTTCGCCCTCAATATCCGCCGCCGTAGAAACACCAAGGTCTTCCGCTTTCACAGTTCCGGCGACTGTCCAATTATTCGAATCCGAGGATACGGCGTACTCAACTGCATAGCAATAGCCGATCCCCCAATACCCCCCAGTGGTATAAGCAACAAATTCCTTGATATTCTCCGTTTCTTTATCAAGGTCAACAATGACATCGACATACGGGCAGATAACGCCGTCGATCGTAATCTTATCTACGGTAAATTTATCTGTCGCGGCCGGCGCCATCCTAAAAGCTACAAAAGTTTTTTCTGCACTGCTGTCCAGCTTCGGATCGATAATCATATCCGTCAATTCGCCGCCGGAATCTCCATATGAATCCGTCGCCGGATAATGAACGGGAGCGGTATAATCCTTGCCCGCGGTTACATTGAAACCGATTTCACCCTTATTGCCGACCGCCGTCTTGAGCGCTCTGGCGGCGTTGAGAATCGTCTCGGAATCGTTCGTATTCACATTCAGCTTCGAAGCGACGTCATAAGCGGCGCGCAGCGTGCCGAGCGCGGAAGGCGAATAATCATAAGCGATGATGCCTTCACAGGCCGCCAGCGCGTCCGCCAGCTCGTCGCCGGCATCCAGAATGTTCTGCAGCTTCATCGATTCGCGAAGAATGTCGCCTTCCATCAGCTTTTCCGCGGTCAAAAGCGCTTTTGCGGAAGCCAGAGCGGCTTTGGCCTCGTCGGTTTCGATTTCCTTCTCCTCAACCGCGCTGATGAGATAATTCAGGTTGCTCAGCGCTTCGGTATTGTCCGTCGGACGCTTGACGATGTACAGGCTGTTGGCGACGCTTCTGCCGTTGGTGCTTTCGTTTTTCCAGACAGTGAAGCTCTCCTCGCCCTCCGCCTTCGTAATCATCTGAGAGGAGCCGCCGCCGTCAAGGTTATATGCAACCTCGCAGCCCAACTCGAGCATCAGCTCGCCCAGCTCGGGAATGGTCAGGCCGGGGGCCGAATCCGTGACGCTTCTGCCGGCCGTACAGACGAGAACAACCGTGCCGTCCGCTTTCACGCCGATAGAGGTGCGCTGCGCTCTCTGCTCGTAATGGTCGAGCGACTTGGTGTCGTCGCCGGGCGCGTACATACCGTCGGCGACGATGCGGTACTGCGCGGCAAGCGCGGTGACCGCCGCAGAGGTGACGGCCTTGCTGGCCTCCACTTCCTCGTTGACGCGGATGGAAACGGTGTCGCCGACCTTATAGGTACCCTCGATGGCGTCCTTGAGCGGCGAATCGTTCTTCACATACAGCACGAACTGGTCGGCGCCGACCGAGGACTTCATGGAATCGGTGCGGATCTCCACGATCTTGCCGGTGAGCGTGCGCTCAACGCCAAGCTCGCCGCCGTTCTGCTTTTCGCAGACGATTTCAACGCCTTCGATATTCGAATCGGTTTTGGTGCCGCATTCGGTGTCCCAGTAATAGAACAGATTGCTGACGTTGGACGCAAGCGAGCGCTTATTGATGTAAGCCAGCGAATTCGAGCCGTTATAGGTCACCAATTCGCCGTTGAAATACACGTCGAAGGTCAGCTTGGAATTGACAACCTGCATTTCCCCGTCGGAGGTAAACGCGATGATGTCGCTCTGGTAGCCGTATTCGGCCTGCGCAAGACGGCCGTCATGCACCCAGTAGCCGGCGTAGGTGCTGCCCGTCGCCGTGCTGTAAAAGTTGGCGTTGACGCCGGCGTACACCTCTGCGCCGAACTGCGTCTCCAAATTCTGGCCGCCCAGCAGCGTCGTCGCGCCGGTACCCGTCCAACGGCTGTAAACGACCGGCATAAAGTCGGACGTTTTGGGATTGAACTCCAGCGCGTACATCGCCTGCGTTCGGTCTCCGGCGTCGGTGTACGTCGTCTTGGAGTAGGTCAGGCCCGTGCCCAGCGTTTTGTTTTCAAACGCCGTGACCTCGCCGCCGACCAGTTCGTCCCCGACGCTGAATTCCAGGGCGGAAACCGCCGGCGCCATCAGCGCAAGGACCATGACCAGTGCAAGCGAAGCGGATAGGATTCCGCGAGCTTTCGTTTTCATGTTTCCTGTTCCTTTCTTTGGGTTGTATTTGTCCTCATTATACAAGAGCGAAACAGCTTTGTCAATAAAGTTTTTCAAATTCTTACAAAATTTCCGTTCCCAAAATCCGAAACAGCTCGCAGTGCGGCAATCCGAGCACGGTGAAGAAATCGCCCTCGATGCGTTCGACGAAAATGCCGCCGCGCTCCTGAATGCCGTAAGCGCCCGCCTTGTCCAGCGGCTCGCCGGTGGCGACGTACCACTCGATCTCGCGCTCGGTCATCGGGCGGAAGTACACGGCCGCGGCAGACACGACGGTCTGTGCTTCCCCGCCCCGGATGACGGTCAGGCCGGTGTGCACCGTATGGCGGCGGCCGGACAGGGTACGCAGCATCGCCGCGGCGTCGGCGGCGTCGGCGGGCTTGCCGAGCAGGCGGCCGTCCTGCCAGACGAGCGTATCGGCGGCGATGACGGTGTCGTCCGGCGAGGCGGCCGTCCGATACACATGCGACGCTTTCCGGCGCGACAGCTCGGCCACGGCCTCGTCCGGCGGCGCGGCGGGGTCGATCGTCTCGTCCACCGCCGCGGGGCGCACGAGAAATTCCAGTCCGAGTGAGGCGAGCAGCTCGATCCGCCGGGGAGAGCCGGATGCCAGAATGATCATAAAAACAATACCGCCTTCCTGCGATTTTGAAGAGTTTGCTCTTGCAAAACGGCTTTTTTTCTATTATAATATAGGGAAAGCAAAAATGGAAGCCCTTTTTTACCGGGCTGAAAGGAAAAACAAATATATGAAGCTGAATATGGAAAACAAAAAGCGCATCGTCGTCAAGGTCGGCACCTCCACGCTGACCTATCCCAGCGGACTGATGAATCTGCGCAAAACCGAGCGGCTGGTCCGCTGCATTGCGGACATGCAGAACAGCGGCAGAGAATGCCTGCTTGTCTCCTCGGGTGCGGTGAGCTGCGGGCTGGCAAAAATCGGGCTGGTCGGGAAGCCGCTTTCCACGGAGGAGAAGCAGGCGGCGGCGGCCGTCGGTCAGTGCGAGCTGGTCGATATGTACGACCGGCTGTTCGCTTCGTACGGGCACAAGATCGCGCAGGTTCTGCTGACAAAGGACGACCTCGACTCGCCGGTGCGCAGCGCCAACGCGTCGGGCACGCTGAAGATGCTGCTCGGCTTCGGGTGCATCCCGGTCATCAACGAGAACGACACCGTTTCGTCCGAGCAGCTCCGCATCGGCAGCAACGACACGCTCTCTGCGGTGGTCGCGCGGCTGACCGACGCCGATCTGCTGATCAACATGACCGACATCGACGGGCTGTACGACAAAAACCCCCGCGTCTGCCCCGACGCGCGCTTCATCGAGCGCGTGGAGGTCATCGACGACGTCGTCCGCAGCTACGCGGGCGGCGCGGGCAGCGCGCGCGGCACCGGCGGGATGCGCGCCAAGCTGGAGGCGGCCGAGAGCGTTATGGCGGCCGGCATCCCGATGGTGATTGTCAACGGCGCGGACCCGGAAATTTTATACGACATCACGGCCGGCGAGTTCACCGGCACCTATTTCGGAAAAACAGAGTAAAGAAAGGCAGGGCTGCTTTATGACCATACGCGAAAAATGCGCATTGGCGCAAAAGGCTTCCCCCGCGCTGGCGCAGGCCGACGCCAAAACGCGCAACGGGGCGATTCTGAAAATGGCGCAGTATCTTCGGGAAAGCGCGGACGAGCTCCTCGCCGCCAACGAGACGGATATGCGCTCGGCGGGCGTCAACGGCGTCCCGGAGGCGATGCTCGACCGTCTGCGGCTGACGCCGGCGCGCATCGAGGGGATCGCCGCGGCGCTGGAGGAACTGGCGCAGCTTGCCGACCCGCTCGGCGGCGGCGAGGTCTGGCGGCGGCCGAACGGGCTGGAAATCAAGCGCGTACATGTGCCGCTGGGCGTCATCGCGATCATTTACGAGTCGCGCCCGAACGTGACGGCGGACGCCGCAGCGCTCTGTGTGAAGAGCGGCAACGCGGCGGTGCTGCGCGGCGGCAAGGAGGCCATCCACTCGAATCTGGCGATTGTCTCCGTCCTCAAGCGCGCGCTGGCAGACGCCGGCATCGACAGCGACGTGCTGGCCATCGCGGAGGACACGTCGCGCGAGACGGCGACCGAGCTGATGCGGATGAACGAATATGTCGATCTGCTCATCCCGCGCGGCGGCAAGGGGCTTATCCGCTCGGTGGTGGAGAACGCGACGGTGCCGACCATCGAGACCGGCGCCGGAAACTGCAACGCCTATGTGGAAAAGAGCGCGGATTTTGAGAAGGCCCTCTCGATCATCCGCAACGGCAAGACCTCGCGGCCGGCGGTCTGCAACGCGCTCGAGCATGTGCTGGTCGACCGCGAAATCGCCAAGGCGTTTCTGCCGCTGCTCAAAGACGCGCTGCCCGGCGTGAGGCTGAAGGGCGACGCGGAGGCGGCCGCCATCCTCGGCGCGGAGGAAGTCGGAGACGACGAGTTCTTCGTCGAATACGACGACCTGATCCTGTCGGCAAAGGTCGTCGGCGGCATCGAGGAAGCGATTGCGCACATCAACGCCCATTCCACCAAGCATTCCGACGTCATCCTGACCACCGACCTGCGGAAAGCGGACGCGTTCACGCGGGCCGTCGATTCGGCGGCGGTTTACGTCAACGCCTCGACCCGCTTCACCGACGGCGGCGAATTCGGCTTCGGCGCGGAGATCGGCATCTCCACCCAAAAACTGCACGCACGCGGCCCGATGGGGCTTACGGAGCTGACGACGGTGAAATACATCGTCACCGGCGACGGACAAATCCGATAAAGCGGAAAGTCGGTAGCAACCCGACCGCCTCCGACATACTCTGTAGTATGCGGGTAGAGGAAGGAGGTATTGTAATGGGCTGCTTCGACTCGTTCCTTGGCGGTAACAACGGCTGCTGCTGGATCATCATCCTGATCGCGATCGTCATTGTTTGCTGCTGCTGCGGTTAAACCTTACATTCCGCCTATTCAGAGCCATAAACGGGCCGCCGTCTCGGCGGCCCGTTTCCCCATGCACGGCGTTCGGTTTATTTGGGGAAAAGCTCTTGAATTCCGAACGCACTTGTGCTATAATACCGTGTAAGCATGCGGCCGCCGCCGCGTGTATTGGAATACCTGCGGCAGCGCCGCATATTCAGGAAAGGAACGGTTAGAGAAGGAATTATGAAAGTAACAAAGGCCGTCATCCCGGCTGCCGGACTGGGCACCCGTATGCTTCCGATCTCCAAGAGCGTGCCGAAGGAAATGCTGCCGATCGTGGACAAGCCCGCCATCCAATATCTGGTGGAGGAGGCCGTCGCCTCCGGCATCACGGACATCCTCATCGTCACGGGGCGGAACAAGGAAGCGATTGAAAACCATTTCGACCACTCGCTCGAATACTACGAGCGGCTGGAAAAGAGCGGTAAGACCAAGCAGCTTGAGGAGCTGAAGGCCATCGCCAATATGGCGAACATTTCTTTCATCCGGCAGAAGGAGGCGCGCGGACTGGGGCATGCGGTGCTTTGCGCCAAGAGCTTTGTCGGGAACGACCCGTTCGCCGTGCTGTACGGCGACGACATCATCTTCTCGCGCACGCCGGTGACCAAACAACTCATCGACGTATACAGCAAATTTACGCTTCCCGTCGTCGGCGTCAAGCAGGTGACCGAGGAGCAGATCGTCAAATACTGCTCGCTGAAGGTCGACAACATCGAGGACAACGTCTACCGCGTCTGGGATATGATTGAGAAGCCCACGCCGGACAAGGTCTTTTCCCTGCTGTCCATCCTCGGGCGCGTGCTGCTGATCCCGGAGATCTTCCCCGTTCTGGAAAAGACGGCTCCGGGCGCGGGCGGCGAAATCCAGCTCACCGACGCGATGTGCGCGCTGGGCAAGCGCTACGGCATGCTCGCCTGCGAATTCGAGGGCACGCGCTACGACCTCGGCTCGAAGCTGGGCTTCCTGATGGCCAACCTTGACAAAGGGCTGGAGCATCCGGAGACGATGGCCGAGCTGCGCAAGTACATCAAGGCCGCCGCGGCGCGGTTTTGAGCCGCCGCACACCACACAGAGCAACAAGGAGGCTGCCGGCGTCATGGGCCGTGTATCGAAGGAAAACTATTATCTCGACATCGCACAGACCGTCTCGGCGCGCGGCACCTGTCTGCGCCGGAAATTCGGGGCGATCATTGTCAAAAACGACTCGATCGTCTCGACCGGCTACGCCGGCGCGCCGCGCGGCAGGCTGAACTGCTGCGACCGCGGCGTCTGCCTGCGCGACCAGCTCAACATCCCGCGCGGCGAGCGGTACGAGCTGTGCCGTTCCGTCCACGCGGAGGCGAACGCCATCATCGCCGCCCCGCGGGAGACGATGCTCGGCGCCGACCTCTATCTCGCCTGCACCGACCCGAAAACCGGCGCACCGATCGGCGGGACGACCTGCTGCCAGATGTGCAAGCGGCTGGTCATCAACGCGGGCATCGAGCGGGTCATCGTGCGGGAGGACGCGGAGCGCTACACCGTCTACATGGTGCGCGACTGGGTGGAAAACGACGACAGTCTCGGCCAGATCGGCTATTGAGGAGTATATGATGCGCAAAATCAAACAACGACTGACCGCAGTCCTGCTGCTGTGCGCCCTCTGCTTTCTGTACGCCTGCGAGGACGTAGTGGATTTTCAGGAGACGGAAAGCGGCATCTACGACGAGGAGACCGGCATCACCTATGTGATGTCCAACTGGGCGGTGCAGCCGATCAAGCTTGAGGGCGTATACGGAAAGTACAACAAGGTGTCGCTGTATGCCATCCAGTTCGAGGACACGGCCAACTACCTTGCCGACACCGAGATGGAAGACATCGGCTTTATCTACCGCAACGCATCCCTGCCCGATTTCACGATGGAAACCTTCAACCCCGTGGCGGCGCTCATCTATGTTCCGGGCGCGACCTCGCTGTTCGTCGAGCGCTGGAACGCGGAGAAAAAGTATCTGGACGAAGAATACCAGAACGTGGAGGGCCTGCGGGACGACAGCGAATACGTCTACGCCGTGCGCGACGCCATCATCAGCGGCGAGGAGGCCGTGCTGCCCGGCACCAACGACATCGACCACGATTATGACTACCACATCCGGCTGCTGTCGCCGGACTACCCGGGGCTGTACTATCTGATCGCATTCTACCGCGATCTGAACGGCAAAACCTATCTCTATGACCGCGGCTCCAAAAAAACCGTTCTGTGCCCGCAGAACGTGCTGGAGCGGATTTTCGGCAACATCGTCGTGGAGGACTAAAAACCGCCGGGAGGGTTTATGTATGCGCGAAATCAAGCCGATTCCCCTCTCCCATATCGACGAGGCCGCCTCCATCGAGGCGGCCTGTCTGGGTTCCGCCTGGTCGGCCGAGCAGCTTGCCGATTCGGTCGGACGGCCGGATTTCTGCTATATCGGCGCATTCGAGGACGGCATATTGACCGCAGTCTGCTCGTACTACCTTGTCGCGGGCGAGGTGCAGATCGTCAATCTGGCCGTTCTGCCGGCCTACCGGCGCCGCGGCGCCGGCCGCGCGCTGCTGACCTATGTGCAAACCGACGCGCGCACACGGGGCTGCGGCAGAATTTTACTGGAATATGAAAAAGGCAACCGCGCCGCCGAAGCGCTTTACTTCTCCGAGGGCTTTCGGACGGTGGGCGAGCGGCGCGGCTTTTATCACGGGACGGACGCCGTCCTTGCGGATTTGGAGATTTAGAAAATGCGGATTCTGGGTTTGGAAAGTTCCTGCGACGAGACCGCCGCGGCGGTCGTGGAGGACGGGCGGACGCTGCTTTCGAGCGTCGTCGCCTCGCAGGTCGAAATACATAAGCTGTACGGCGGCGTGGTGCCGGAGATCGCCTCGCGCGCGCATACGGAGGCCGTCTGCGGCGTGACGCGGAACGCGCTCGAAAAGGCCGGCCTGACTCTGGCGGACATCGACGCCGTCGCCGTCACGGTTGAGCCGGGGCTTATCGGCGCGCTGCTGACGGGGCTGTCCTTCGCCAAGGGGCTGGCCTGCGCAGCCGGCAAGCCGCTGGTGCCGGTGCATCACATCCGCGGCCACATCGCGGCCAATTACCTCGTACACCCGCTCCTTGCGCCGCCCTTCCTGGCGCTGGTCGTCTCGGGCGGCGACACGTCGCTGATTCGCGTCGACGGCTACACCGATTTCAAGCGCATCGGCCAGACGCGGGACGACGCGGCGGGAGAGGCGTTCGACAAGGCCGCGCGCGTGCTCGGTCTGCCCTACCCCGGCGGCTTGATGATGGACAGGCTGGCCTCTGCCGGCCGGAAGGACGCGTTCCCCTTCACCGCAGCCACCGTACACGACAGCGAATACGACTTTTCCTTCTCCGGCCTGAAAACGGCGGTCATCAACTGCGTCCACACGCGCGAGCTGCGCGGCCAGCCGTTGGACGAGGAAACGAAAGCGGACATCGCCGCCTCGTTCACCGACGCGCTGGTCCGCACGATCGTGACCCGCGTCTCGCGGCTGCTGGAGCGCTCGGACGTTCCTGCGCTCGTGCTGGCGGGCGGCGTGGCGGCGAATTCCCACCTGCGCGCCGCGCTGACCGAGCTGTGCGGACGTCTGGGCCGCCCGCTCTACCTGCCTCCCCTCTCGCTTTGCGGCGACAACGCGGCGATGATCGCCGCACAGGGCTACTACGAATACCGCGCGGGCAACCTCGCGCCCCTCTCGCAGAACGCCTATGCGACGGCCGGCGTTTGAGCGGATTTCCTCTTTTTTCCATTCCGCCGCGCATAATGACAAGACATAATTCCGGCCGCCGGATGTGGATAAGTCTGTGGATATGTGGACAGCTTGGCGCGTCATGACGCGTTTCGACAGGCAAAGCGGCCTTCATGTGTGGATAAGTCGGTGGACAATGTGGATAAGCTGCGGTTTGCGCCTTTATTCGACACGGATTATGTCACCCACCGACAGGCATCGGCGCTTTCGCTGAGAGGAGGAGATGAACGGCATGAACGAGCGCTTGCGGAAGGCCCTGCGGCTTTTTGCAGTCTTTTTGAAGATCGGCGCCTTCACCTTCGGCGGCGGCTATGCGATGATTCCGCTGATTCAAAAGGAGATCACCGAAAAGCGGGGCTGGATGACCGACGACGGCGTTCTCGAAATCGTGGCCATCGCCGAATCGACGCCCGGCCCGATCGCCGTCAACGCGGCCACCTTCGTCGGCTTCCGCGTGTGCGGCTTCCGGGGCGCGCTGCTGGCTACGCTGGGCGTGGTGCTGCCCTCCTTCCTCATCATCTTCGGCATCTCCTTCGTCCTCAGAGCGTTTCAAAGCGTGCGGCTTGTGCAGTACGCCTTCAACGGCATCCGCGCCGGCGTGCTGGCGCTGATTCTCAAGGCGCTTTGGTCGATGTACAGGCAATGCCCGAAAAGCGCCGTCTCGTATGTGGTGATGGCCGCGGCGTTCCTGCTGACCGCGTTTCTGAGCATCAACGTGCTGTTCGTCATCTTCGGCTGCGCGGCGTTCGGCCTGCTGACCGCGGCGGCGACGGCGAAGAGGAACAGGCGATGATCTATCTGGAGCTGTTCCGGACGTTTCTGAAAATCGGCGCCTTCACCTTCGGCGGCGGCTACGCGATGCTGCCGCTGATTCAGGCGGAGGTTCTCTCGCACGGCTGGATGGACGCGTCGGCGCTGGTCGATTTCATTGCGGTCAGCGAAAGCACGCCGGGGCCGTTTGCAATCAACATCGCCACCTATGTCGGCACCGAAACGGGCGGAATCGGCGGCGCGCTCTGCGCCACGCTGGGTGTGGTGCTGCCGTCCTTCGTCTGCATTCTCATCGTTGCGAGGTGCTTCGAGGCGTTCCGAAGCAGCTTTATCGTCCAAGGCTGTATGACCGGCCTGAAGCCGGCGGTCGTCGGACTCATCGGTGCGTCCGTGCTGTCGGTGGCCGCCACGGTTTTCGCCCCGGCCGGAATTTCCGCCGCCGTCTTGACCGACCCGTCCTTTTACGCTTCGCTGGTCATATTCGCCGTATGCGCGCTGCTGGCCTTCAAAAAGGCGCATCCCATCCTCGTCATCTGCCTTGCGGCCGCGCTCGGCATCCTCGCGGGATATGTGCTTTGAGCGGCTCACAGGGTCGTTTCGGAGAAACACAAAAACGCGGCTCTGCCGTTTTTTTCGTTGGCGAACGTCGTGCCGCCAAGCATATATGTGCCGCGCTCCGCTTCCAGCCGTATGGCCGGACGCGCCGCTCGCCGTACCACCGTGTCGCGGCAAACAAAATACGGGAGACCGTCCTGCCGGACGGCCTCCCGTTTCTTTATCATTGCTTCTCCCCGCTATATACAGACGCTAAAGCGCGATGCAAGCAGGCAAAGACCCGCGCTTCCTTTGCCGTCTCTCCGGCTCAAGGAACAGCGCAGCCGACAGCCGCTTGCAAAAACAGACGGGCGGCCCCTCAGCGCCGATTCGGTACGGGCGTCTGTTCCGCCGCATTCGACGGGAGGGAAAATCCCCTTCCGTTCGTTCCTACATTCCCTACACGCCCGCAGACGCGCAGCCGGCCACCTGCCGTTCACGGCGTTCCCGATGCGGGTACCCGCAGACACGCGGCCGGCTGCACCGTCACAACGCAGGCGGAAGCGCAAGGAGGTCCGCCGCTTTCCCCGACTGCGCTCCTATGGAATCCGATTTGCCTCAATACCCGTTCTGCTCTACGCCATACACGGCCTGCTCGTGGGTAATACCATCAAATTCAAGCTGGTCGATCAGCCCGTCGCGGGAAAAGGAGCCGGAGCGCAGATAGCTTTCCGCCTTTTTAGCGGCTTGCTCGTTCCAATCGGCGCCGCAGTGATCGACGGCAAAAATCGCATCTTCAAGCGTATACTTCTCAAATTCAAGCTGCTTGACCAAGCCCTCATAAGAAAACGGAAGCACATCCAAATATCTTTTGGCCGCTTTCAAAGCATTGGACTGCCCGGTGGTCAGCGCTTCACCGCCGCCGCTTTGCTCGCCGACCACGTCGCTGCCGCAGGCCGCCAAGCAGAGGAGCAGCGCGAGCGCCACCATAACGGAACCGATTCTTTTCATTCCCAGCACGCCTTTCAATTGATTTCACTCGTTTTTGCTTACCGTCCGCGCAGCGCCGTCTAACGGTTTGCCGCGCAGACAAAGCAATACGAATTCCATCTTTTTTAGGATTGCACCAATACATATGCAAGCATTATTATATCGCAATCGTATCAGCTCGGTCAATCCTTTTGCTTCCAAACAAATGAAAGCCGGGATAAAAAGAATCGGGAAAGCGGAAAGAAAATCGGGAAAAGCATCAGAGAACGACGGAAAAAGCCGCAGCAGCGCGGGCACGCCTTGCGGCCCGACGGCAGCTTCACGGCCGTGATATTCCGCGGCGCGCCGTCGCAAAGAGGAAGAACGGACGGCATCGCTTTTATCCCCGATGAACACATTCCGAACAAAGGGCTTTCAGCCGCGCAAAATAAATAACGCTATATGTTTTACAGATTTTATTGAAATAAATTGCCGTTTATAGTATAATGAGGCGAGATGAAGCGGGTTCGGTTCGACTAAAGGCTCGCGGCAAAGACCGAAAGTCAATTATACGAATGCGCATCATTATTGCAGCAAACCGCAAAGGGAAAAGGCTGTTTCAGCAGCAGTTGCAGAAATCGTCGGCGCAGACCGTCCCTCCATCGGCGCAGCAAAAGCGCAGCGGCCCTTTTGCATCGGACGGCTTTTTCGGTATCGCCGCTGCTTTGGGGGACTTCGCCAACGCGCTGCTGCGGGAGGCGGTCAAAAGCATATTCGTCCGGCTTCAGCGAAGCATTTGCGAAAATATTTGATGCCAAAGCCGGGATTTTTGCGCTGCGACGTCGGAATTCGCCTCAATATAGGCCTTTCCGGCGCGGGCGCAGGCGGAGGAGCCGCGCGGCTTTACCGGGTGCCGTTGAGGAAGTCGAGCGCGCGCTCCACGGCGTCTTTGGAGTTCTTCCAATCCTCTTTTTCGTAGCGGTAATCAAACTTTTTGCAGAACCACGAGACGTCGCCCCCCAGCTCCTTCGCGTAGCCCGAAACGACGGCGAACGCGTCGCGCACAAAGTCCTCATAGCGCTTTTTGTCGAGGATTTCGCGGCCCTTGACCAGCAGCGCGCGGAAATGCGGCAGGCAGAACATCCGCTGCTCGTTGAACAGCCTGCGGAACTCCGGCTCCCGCCCGTAAAGCAGCGCGGTGGTCTCAACCATACGCGCAAGCGTGGCGTCGATGCGGTCGCACAGGTAGCAGCTATGCTCCAGCTCTTCAAGCCGCTTTACGCTTTTGGCGGCGATATCGCGAGAGAAGAAGCCGCCGGTTTTCAGCCCCTTTTCCACCTCGGCGAGATGGCTTTCGAGCGTGAGCGCCAGCGGCAGGCGGTTGCCTCGCGCATACATCTTGTGCAGGTGGTCGTTGCAGAAGCCCTTTTCATTGGTCTGAATGCGGATATCCGGCTCCATCATCGACGCGCCGAGAATCAGGTCCAGCTCGTTCTGCTCCCATTTTTCGCGCAGCAGGCAGAGCGGACACTTGCCGCTGCGCGCTTCAAACGCCTCGGAGACGCGTATGGTATAGATTTGTTCCTTCATCGTTTTGATTCCTTTCCGAAGAGAGGTAGGTTTTATGGTCGTATCCTTCACGCCGGCCGGAACCGTGCTGACCGGCGCGGCGCTGGATATCCGAAAAACATTCGACTGCGGGCAATGCTTCCGCTTCGCGCCGGACGGCGGCGGCTACACGGGCGTCGCGTTCGGGCGGGTGCTGCACGTCACGCAGGACGGCGGCAGCATCATGCTGCACGGCGTGGACCGCGCGGCATACGAGGCGGTTTGGGCGGACTACTTCGACCTCGCGCGCGATTACGAGGCCCTCTCGGACGCCTTCTGCGGCGACGAGGCGCTGCGCACGGCCTACGCGTTTTCGCGCGGCATCCGCATTCTCGCGCAGGACCCGTGGGAGACGCTCTGCTCGTTCATCCTGTCGCAGAACAACAACATCCCGCGCATCCGCAAAATCATTGCGTCGCTCTGCGAGCGGTTCGGCGCGCCGATTGCGGGCACGCCGTTCTACGCCTTCCCCACCGCCGAGCGGCTTGCCGAAGCCGGGATGGAAGGGCTGGCGGAGATCCGCTGCGGCTTCCGCGCCAAGTACGTCGCGGACGCGGCCGCTCGGGTGGCGAGCGGCGCGCTCGACCTCGAAGCGCTGCGGAAGCAGTCCTACGAAGCGGCCAAAGCGGCGCTGATGACGGTCTACGGCGTGGGCGCCAAGGTGGCCGACTGCGTGCTGCTGTTCTCGCTGGGCTTCTACGAGGCCTTCCCCGTCGACGTATGGGTGAAAAAGGTCATCGCCAAATACTACGGCGAGGGCTTTGACGGCCGGCGCTTCGGCGCTTACGCGGGCGTCGCGCAGCAATATTTATTCTATTACGAGCGGTCGCTCAGCGACCGCTGAGGGCAGCGTCCTGCCGTTCCAGAGGACGGTCAGTATGCCGTCCTTGACCGTGACGGCGGCGGGCGCGCCGGTGAACGCGTTGCTCACGCCCAGCGGCCACGCGGGCGTCAGCGTCGCGTCGTGCAGCGGATAATACAGCCCGGTAAGGTACACGCCGCGCGCCGGACTGCCCAGCGCAAACACCGAGACCGTGCCGGACAGCCCGGCGGGAAAGCCGAGCGTGCCGTTTTTTACGGCCGCGGCGGTCCAGTCGTCCCCGAACAGAAAGCCGACGCCGCCCCGTTCGGCGATAAAGGCGAGCGTTTGCAGGTTCGCCAGCGTATGGTCGATGCGGCCGCCCGTGCCGCCGAAAAGGTAGAAGCGGGAGAAGCCGCGCGCAAACCCCTCGCGTACAGCCAGCAGCATATCGGTGTCGTCCTTCTCCGCCGGATGCCGGACGACGGGCACGTCGTCGGGCGGCGCGCCCATCGAATCGAAATCCCCGACGGCAAGGTCGGGCTGGACGCCGAAATCCCGCAGGCGGTTGTAGCCCGCGTCCGCCGCGATGACATAGGCGCCGGACGGGAGCAGCGCGCATTCGTCGCCCCCGTACGCCCCCGCCCCGAAGATACAGCAGATACGCTCCATATGATTTTGTCTCCCCGCTTCATACGGCCGCCGGCAGAGCATTGCCGGCGGCCTCGGTTTTATTTCGCTTCGTCGTCCTCATCATCGTCCTCGTCGTCGATGACGTTGTTCTTGCGGGAACGGGCGATCCAGATCGCCACCGCCGCGCCGACGGCGACGACCGCAAGCACGACATACAGGACATAGCCCTCGTCGCCGGTGTCGGGCGTTTCCGCAACAGATTCCTCCGCCGCCGTCTCGGCCAGACGCAGCCGCGCGCAGGCGGACGCGTTCGTTCCGCGGTAGTCGGCGAAGAAGCCGCCGAGGCTGACATAATCGCCGCGGTACTCGCCGTTCTCGCCGTCATACCCGACGCCGACGTCGGACAGGCCGGCGTTGAAGTCCAGCCCGAAAACCGCGCCGGACTGCGCTTCAAACGCCGCGCCCGCGTACTCGGTCGAGAAGGCAGAAAAGGCGATGCGCATCTCGTACACGTCGAAGCCGTCCGCGCTCGTGCAGGCGGCGAGGAAGCCCTCGTCCTCGGTCAGCGACAGGAAATGGTTTTCGGTCACGACCGTATCGGTGCGCGAATCGAGGATCGTCGTCCACTCGAAGCAGACGCCGGCGTCATACGCCTCCTGCCAGAGCCAGTATTCCCCGTTGGAGGGGCGGTATTTGTCCGCTGCCGGGTCCTCGGGCACCAGCGCGGTCATCAGGCTGTGGCCGTTGAAGATATAATGTCCGGCTTCGTCGTCCTGATAGGACGAGTGCGGCGCCTGACAGCTTACGCGGACGGCGAAATAAAAGTATTCGTCGTCCCATCCCGCGTAGAACGCGGCGTCGGGCTGCCGTCCGTTGCCGGAAAGAAGCGTGAGACCGCCGGAGGCATACGAGCGCAGGCAAACGTATTCGTCCGGGCCGATGATGCCGTCGATTTCGGGCGCGGCCGCACAGCGCGGCACGTCGATGACCGCCTCCTCGGCGGCGGCGAGCGGCGCGCAGAGCGACAGCAGCAACAGGAGCGCCAGCGCGCAGGCGGAATATTTTTTCATTTGCAAATCCGTCCTTTCCAATGCTTCACAGCTTGATTTTGATGAGATCTCTTATTTTCAGCCTCTGGCCGTAATACAGCACGCTGGCCGAATAAATTTTCATCGTCGCATAGGCGATCAGCGCAAACGCGGCGGCCAACAGCAGCAGCGCCAGCACGGGGATATGCCATGCCACCGACTCGTTCAACAGCCGGAAGGGCAGCACGAAGGGCGCGGTGAACGGTATGAGCGAGAACACGTCCTTCAGCCCGCCGTCGCCGATGAGCGCGACAAAATACGCCGAGTAAAAGGCGACGAAATTGACAATCATCACCGGCGCCATCGCCGAGCCGAGGTCCTCGGTGCGGGAGACCATCGCGCCGGTAATCGAATACAGCAGCGCGTAGAGGAAGAAGCCGAACACGAACAGCAGCAGGATCAGCAGCGCGTTCAGCGGCGTGAAGGTCTCGAACGACAGCGGCATGCCCGCGACGGTGAAGCCCTCCGGCACCAAAAGGGTATAGCAAGCCACGGCGAACAGCGCGCAGACCGCAAGCTGCGCAAAGCCCACAAAGGCGGTGCCGAGCAGCTTGCCCGCCAGAATATTGCGGGGTTTGGCGCTGACGACGAGCGTTTCCATCACGCGGGAGGATTTCTCGCTTGCGACGCTGGAAGCGACGCTGTAGCCGTAAAAGTAGATGGCAAAGAACATGACCATCAGGACGACGATGCCCGCGGCAAAGCCGGAAAACCGCATCGTCCCCAGCGGCAGCGACGCACTGCCGAGTCCGGCGGCGGTCAGCGCGATGACGTCCTCGCTGACGCCGTTCTCCGCCAGCAGGGCGGCGACCCAGCGCTCCTTGAGCGCGTCGACGACGCCGACCGGGTTGGACAGCGCCCCCTGATAAAGCTGGATGAAGGGCGCCCCCTCCCGCTCGACCACCTCGACGACGAGCGTTGCGCCGTTGTCGTCGCATTCGAGGCCGTATTCGTCCAGACGGGCGATGTCGCCGTCGAGAACCTCCGCGTCGGGCAGCAGCGCGGCCAGCGTCTCGCGGCCGCCGGGGATCAGACCCTTCGGGTCGATATAATAGCAGGCATACGACTTTTCGTCCGCAGGCGTCTCCTCCGGCGGCGTCTCCGCATCGGAGGACAGCAGCGAGGGCAGCGCGCAGAGAATGAGAATCAGCGCCAGCAGCACGATCGTCGTGACCTTAAAGGGCTTTTTGCGCACGGCGCTGCGGACCGTAAAGCCGAAAACCGTTTTGATCTCGTTCATCGCTTGGCGTCCTCCTCCGTCCCGCCGACGCGGTCGAGAAAGATCTCGTGCAGCGACGGTTCCTTGATTTCATAGCGCGTCGGATACACGCCCGATTCCAGCAGGCGGCGCAGAAAAGCCTCGGCGGACGCGTCCGAGCTGATTTTGTATTCGGTATAATCCGCGCGGATTTCCACCGGCTCCAGTCCCAGCGCGGCTGCGGCCGCGGCGGTTTCGGGCGAGGTGTTGACGGCAAGTCGGGTGCGCCCGTAGCCGCTTTTGATCTCCCGCAGGTTGCCCTTCAGAATCGTCTTTCCGCGGTTGAGGATGAGCAGGTTCTCGCAGTATTCCTCGACGGTCGCCATCTGGTGGGAGGACATCACGATATACCGCCCCTCCTCGACCAGCTCGCGGATGACCGAGCGGAACAGCTCGGTGTTGACGGGGTCCAGCCCGGAAAAGGGTTCGTCCAATATAATCAGCTCGGGGTCGTGCAGCAGCGTCACGATGAGCTGCACCTTCTGCTGGTTGCCCTTCGACAGCTTTTCCGCGCAGTAATCCGCGTATTCGGTGATGCCGAGCCGCTCCAGCCAGCGGCGCGCGGCGGCGGACGCGTCGGCCTTGGTCATCCGATGCAGCATCCCGAAATAGACGAGCTGCTCGAACACCTTTTCCTTCATATAAATGCCGCGTTCCTCGGGCATATAGCCGAACCGCACGTTCTCCCGCACGATCGGGCGGCCGTCCCATTCGGCGCGGCCGGCGTCGCTTTTCATAATGCCGAGGATGATGCGGATCGTGGTCGTCTTGCCGGCGCCGTTGGTGCCGATAAGCCCGAACACGCCGCTGTGCTCCATCGAAAAGCTGAGATCGTCCACCGCCGTCTTTTCCCCGAAGGTTTTGGTGATATGCTCCACATGCAGCGCCATTGTCGTCCTCCCCTCAGCGCTCCGCCGCGACCGCATCGCCGCCGCGCGAGGCGCTCTCCGCTTCCTTCAGCGCGAGCGATACGGCCGCGGCGCTGTCGGAAAGCGGGACGGCGTCGGGCGCGCGTCCGCTGCGGATACAGTCGTAAAAATAGCGGATTTCATTGTAATACGCGTCGTCCGACGGCGTGAGCGGGTCGTCGTACACGGGCGTAAAGACCGCGCCGTCCTCGGTGTAGACCTTGAGGACGTTATCACGGTATTCGAGCGTGGCTTTTTCAAAATTCACCTTAAAGCCGTAGCCGAACGGCACGCCCTTATAGGTGATGTCGTCGAGCGCGGTGACGACCTTGTCGCCGTAATGGTACGCGGCGCTGACAATGTCGTCGGCGCTCTTGGGGAACACCGTCCGCGCGCGGACGGAAACCGCCTCCGGCGGGCCGAACAGCCAGCGCACCGCGTCGATGTCGTGGATATGCTGGTCAAACAGCGCGCCGCCGCCCTTCTCCTTCGTGATGATCCAGTCCTGCCACGAGGGATTCTTCCTATGGTCCTGAAAGCCCCCGCGCCAGAAATACGCACCGCGCGCCTGCCCATATACGCCGCTTTCGACGCAGCGCTTCAGCCAGACGTACTCGCGCCAGAAGCGCAGGCAGTGTCCGACCATCAGGAATTTCCCGCTGCGCTCGGCCGCGTCGGTCATCCGCGCGCATTCGGCGGGTGAGAGCGCCATCGGCTTTTCGCACAGACAATGCGCGCCCTGCTCCAGCGCCTTGACCGCCGCGCCGCAGTGCAGATAGGTGGGCAGGATGACGTCGACGAAATCCGGCGCTTCGGCGCACAGCATCTCGTCATAATCGGTATAATGGCGGTAATCGCCGTAATGCTGCGGCGTTCCGCCGCCGGAAAGGTTGACCTTCGCCGTTCCGCCGCCGGTGAGCTTATGCGGCTCCACGTCGCAAATCGCAACGATCTTTATGTCCGCCTGCTCCGCGGCCAGCTTCTCGTGCACGGCCAGATGATACGAACCCATGCGGCCGATCCCGCACAGCGCGACCTTTATCATAGCTTTCGAAAACCGTCCTTTGCATCATTGTCCCGTATACGGGTTGTCTGCGAATGGAAAGCATTGGCTTCCATCCGCATAGATTATAACACAACAAGCCGTGCAAAGCAATAAAAAGCGTGATTTTTTGCAAAAAAAGAGAAAATCGCTCTTGTATTATTTTGTTGTATATGATAGAATAAATAGCGGCATATGCGCAAGCGCATAACGTGCATACGTTTTTCCCCGTCTACCGAAAGCCCGCCATCCTGCGGTATATTGTAGACGGATATGCGCGGCCGCATACCGTCTGCCGGAATACGAAAAAGCACGCCTTGACAACAGGGCGGTTTTTTGAGCGCGGAAAAATTTTTATTATCTTCAGGAGGCAAGACATGGCACTCACGAAAGAACAGATTGACAAAAAGACGGCGGAGCTCAAGCAGTTCATCGCGGCCAACAAGGATACGAAGGGGCCGCTGATGCCGATTATGCAGAAGGCGCAAGAGCTGTTCGGCTACCTCTCGCTCGAGACGCAGGAGCTTATCGCCGACTCGCTGGACATCCCGGTCTCCGAGGTGTACGGCGTGGCCACCTTCTACTCGCAGTTCTCGCTGCGTCCGAAGGGGGAGAACGTGGTTTCCGTATGTACAGGCACGGCGTGCTACGTCAAGGGCGCGCAGGCGGTGCTGGAGGAGGTCGAGAACGTGCTGGGCATCAAGGCCGGCGAAACGACTAAGGACGGCAAGTTTACCATTCAGGACACGCGCTGCCTCGGCTGCTGCGGGCTTGCGCCGGTCATGGTCATCAACGAGGACGTCTACGGCCGTCTGACGCCCGCCGACATCAAGGGTATTTTTGAGAAGTATTGATTTTTCGGCAGCAATACAGGCATTCAGCGCTGCCGGCGGGACCGGCAGACAAGGGGACGGCTCCCGTTTCCCTGCTGAATTCGGGCGTGAAACAAACGCGCTGCGCACGCTGCGCGGGCATATCTTCACGCCGGGCAACCCCTGACAACGACTTTCACACAAGCGGAAAGGCAGGACTGGATATGAAAATCAGCGAAATCAGAGACCTTCTGGAAGCCGACGTACTCTGCTGCGGCGAGCTTGCCGACAAAGAGGTCTATTCCGCATGCGGATCGGATATGATGAGCGACGTACTCGCCTATGTGAAGGATCAGGCCGTACTGCTGACGGGACTGGTCAATTCGCAGGTGATCCGAACGGCGGAGATGATGGATATGATCTGTATCGTCTTTGTCCGCAGCAAGGCCCCGACGGAGGAGATGCTCGCGCTCGCACGCGAGAGCGGCATCGTCATCCTCGCGACCGGGATGCGGATGTACGAGGCGTGCGGCAAGCTGTACGCCAACGGACTGCGCGGCAACGGAGGCAAAGCCTAATGGCTGCCGACGCGCTGCGCTTCCGTTTTGAAGTGGACGGAGAGAACTTTACCTCGGCGGGCGAAGCCTCGGTCGAGGTGAAGAAAAAGCTGCGGCAGCTCGGCTTCGCGCCGGAGGTGATCCGCCGCGTATCGATTGCGATGTACGAGGGCGAAATCAATATGGTCATTCACGCCGGCGGCGGCGAGGCCGTCATCACGGTGGACCCCGACCGCATCGTAATCGTACTCGAGGACCACGGCCCCGGCATCGCGGACATCGAGCTGGCGATGCAGGAGGGCTTTTCCACCGCGCCGGACAATATCCGTTCGCTCGGCTTCGGCGCCGGCATGGGTCTGCCGAATATGAAGCGATACACCGACGAGATGAAAATCGAATCCGAGCTTGGGGTGGGCACGAAGATCACGATGGTCGTAAACGTCTGATCTTTTCCCCGGCCGGGAGGAGAGGGGTTTGCGATGAGCACATACAAGCATTCCGTTACGCTCGACATAGACAAATGCAAGGGCTGCACCAACTGCCTCAAGCGCTGCCCGACGGAGGCCATCCGCATCCGCAACGGGCACGCCGTCATCGACGCGGAGCGCTGCATCGACTGCGGCGAGTGCATCCGCGTCTGTCCCTACAAGGCGAAGAAGGCGTTTTCCGACAAGCTGGAGCAGCTTCGCGACTACAAATGGAAGGTCGCGCTGCCCGCGCCGTCGCTGTACGGGCAGTTCGACAATTTGGACGACATCGACTATGTCCTCCAAGGGCTGCTCGATTACGGCTTCGACGACGTGTACGAGGTTTCGCGCGCGGCGGAGCTGGTCAGCGGCTACACGCGGCGCTATCTCCGGCGGGAGGGTATCCGCAGGCCGGTCATCAGCTCGGCCTGCCCCGTGGTGGTGCGGCTGATTTCGCTGCGGTTTCCCTTCCTGTGCGACAACGTGATGCCGCTGCTGCCCCCGATGGAAATCGCGGGGATGCTGGCGCGCGAGCAGGCGCGGGAGCGGAATCCCGGGCTGCGGGACGAGGACATCGGCATCTGCTTCATTTCCCCCTGCCCCGCCAAGGTCAGCTATGTCAAAAACAGCTTCATGGGGAAAAAGAGCAACGTCGACCTGGTCGTCTCGATGAACGACGTGTATTTCGCGCTGCTGCCGCTGATGAAGAAGGACAAAACGCCGATGCCCATTTCGCACAGCGGTATGATCGGCATCTCGTGGGCGTCCGCCGGCGGCGAGGCGAGCGCGCTGTTCAACGACCGGTACCTCGCTGCGGACGGCATCGAGAACGTCATCCGCGTGCTCGACCAGATCGAGAACGGCAATATGCCCTCGCTGGAATTCATCGAGCTGAACGCCTGCTCGGCAGGCTGCGTAGGCGGCACGATGGCGGTGGAGAATCCGTACATAGCCAAAACGCGGCTGCAAACGCTGCGGCGGTATCTGCCCGTCACGCAGAACTGGTCGTACAAGGAAAAGAACGCCGACACCTTCGTGCCGGAGGAATACTTCAGCGGCGACCGGCTGAAATACCAGCCGATCACGCTGCTGGACAACGATATGGACGCCGCGATGCGCAAGATGCAGGCCATCGAGGCGATCAACGAGCGGCTACCGCACCTCGACTGCGGTTCGTGCGGCTCGCCGACCTGCCACGCGTTCGCCGAGGACATCGTCAACAGCGAAGCGAGCGAAAACGAATGCATCGTGAAAATGCGCGAGCGGATCCGCAGGTTTTTGGCCAAAGACGAGCCCGCCGCAAAGGAGCGTGAAGCTGATGACCGTAAATGAGCTTGCGGCCCGCACCGGGGCCGAGCCGGTGGTGCTGGCCGACGGCGGCCGCGAAATCCGCGGCGCCTACACGGGCGATCTCCTAAGCTGGGTGATGGGCCGCGGCAAGCAGGATCAGGCGTGGGTGACGATTATGACCAACATCAACATCGTCGCCGTCGCCACGCTGGTGGATTTCGCCTGCATCGTCGTCGCGGAGGGCGCCGAAATCGGCGAGGACGTCCGCGAGGCGGCGCGCGCGAAGGGCGTGAACCTGCTCGCCTCCCCCCGGCCCGCGTTCGAGCTGTGCGCCGCGCTGGCCGGCGAGGCGGACAAATGAACAAGTATTATTACGATCTGCACATCCATTCCTGCCTGTCGCCCTGCGGCGACAACGATATGACGCCCAACAACATCGCGGGCATGGCGGCGCTCAAGGGCTTGAATTTGCTGGCGTTGACCGACCACAACACCGCGAAGAACTGCCCGGCCTTTTTCGAGGCCTGCCGCAGACAGGGCATCGTACCGATTGCGGGCATGGAGCTGACCACGGCGGAGGACATCCACATCGTCTGCCTGTTTGAAACGCTGGAGGCGGCCCTTGCCTTCGACGCCTTTGTGGACGGCAAACGGGTGAAGATCAAAAACCGCACCGACATTTTCGGCGAGCAGATCATCTGCAACGGCAACGACGAGCCGCTCGGGCAGGAGGCGTATCTGCTCTCCAACGCCACCGAGCTGCCGCTGGAGGCGGCCGTGGAAAGCGCACGCGCACACGGCGCCGTCGTCTATCCGGCGCATGTCGACCGGCAGGCCAACGGAATCCTGACGACGCTGGGCGGACTCCCCCCCTCCCCCGTGTTCACGGCCGCGGAGTTTCACGACGGCGGCAGGATTGCGCCCCTGCGTGAAACGCACGCGGCGCTCGCCGGACTGGAAACGGTGGTCTGCTCGGACGCGCACTACCTCTGGGACATCAACGAGGCCGAGCATTACCTCCTTCTTGACGACGAGCCCTATTCCTCCGCGCTGGTCCGGCGCCGCGCGCTGGAGAAGCTGGCGGGACGGGGGTGCGGCGTATGAAGGAGCTTTCGCTGAACATTCTCGACATCGCGATGAATTCGGTCAAGGCCGAAGCCACGCGCATCGACATCGAAATCCGCGAGACCGAGGACGAGCTGGAATTCTCCGTCACGGACAACGGCTTCGGTATGAGCGAGGAGATGATCCGCAACGTAACCGACCCGTTCTGCACCACGCGGAAGACGCGCAAGGTCGGGCTGGGCATCCCCTTCCTGCGTCTGGCCGCCGAACAGACGGGCGGCGGCATCTCGATCACGTCGCGCGAGCGGGCGAAATTCCCGAACGACTGCGGGACGCGGACAAGCGCCAAATTTTACAAAAAGCACATAGACTACACCCCGCTGGGGGATATTATATCGACGGTGTGCACGCTGATTCAGGGCTCGCCCGACATCGACTTTACCTTTACGCACACGGGACCGGGCTTTTCGGTCTATCTGTCGACGGCCGAAATGCGCGAAACGCTCGGCCCGGACGTTCCGCTGTCCTCGGTGGAGGTTATCGCGTGGACGGCCGACTACCTGCGCGAGCAGTACGGGTGCGCAGGATAAAATGCAAATAAAAAATCATAATACATACAGAAAGGGTCAATGGGAATGAAATCATTAGCAGAACTTGCAGCCATCCGCGAAAAAATGAAGGACAAGGTCGCCATCCGCGAGGGGAACAACGAAATCCGCATCGTCGTCGGTATGGCCACCTGCGGGATCGCCGCGGGCGCGCGCCCGGTGCTCAACACGTTTGTGGAGGAAATCGCCAAGGAGGACCTGACCGACAAGGCGACCGTTTCGCAGACCGGCTGCATCGGCATCTGCCAGTACGAGCCTGTCGTGGAGGTCTACGAACAGGGCAAGGAAAAAGTCACCTACGTTAAGATCACGCCGGATAAGGCCAAGCGCATCGTCGCCGAGCACATCAAGGGCGGAAGCGTGGTAACGGAATATACGATAGGAAATTCTAAGATTTAGTTGGAGGGTATTTTGTTATGATTAGATCGCATGTACTGATATGCGGCGGTACCGGCTGCACCTCCTCCGGAAGCGCGGCGCTGCTGTCCGCGCTGGAGGAAGAGCTGAAGATTCGCGGGCTGGACGACGAAATCAAGGTCGTCAAGACCGGCTGCTTCGGACTCTGCGAGCTGGGGCCGATCATGATCGTGTATCCCGAGGGCACCTTTTATTCGCGCGTGACGCCGGAGGTCATCCCCGAGATCGTTGAGGAGCATCTGCTCAAGGGCCGTCCCGTCACCCGTCTGGTGTACGACGAGACCGACGTCCCGCTGCCGGAAGGCCAGTCGGTGTCGCTTTCCGACACGAACTTCTACAAGAAGCAGAAGCGCGTGGCGCTGCGCAACTGCGGCGTCATCAACCCCGAGGTCATCGACGAATACATCGCGATGGACGGCTATCAGGCGCTCGGCAAATGTCTGACCGAGATGACGCCGGCGGAGGTCATCCAGCTCATCTCCGACAGCGGTCTGCGCGGCCGCGGCGGCGCGGGCTTCCCCACCGGCACGAAGTGGAACTTTGCCGCCAAGAGCGTCTCGGATAAGAAATACGTCGTATGCAACGCGGACGAGGGCGACCCCGGCGCGTTTATGGACCGCTCGGTGCTCGAGGGCGACCCGCACGCCGTGCTGGAGGCGATGGCCATCGCCGGCTACGCCATCGGCGCAGACGAGGGCTACATATATGTCCGTGCGGAATACCCGATTGCCGTCAAGCGCCTTGAGATCGCCATCAAGCAGGCGCGCGAATACGGCCTGCTGGGTAAGGACATATTTTCCACCGGCTTCAACTTCGACATCCAGCTTCGTCTGGGCGCAGGCGCGTTTGTCTGCGGCGAGGAAACGGCGCTGCTGACCTCGATCGAGGGCCACAGAGGCGAGCCGCGTCCGCGTCCGCCGTTCCCCGCCGTGAAGGGTCTGTTCGGCCAGCCGACCATCATCAACAACGTCGAGACGCTCGCCAACATCCCGCAGATCATCCTCAAGGGGGCGGAATGGTTCGCCTCGATGGGTACGGAAAAGTCGAAGGGCACGAAGGTATTCGCGCTCGGCGGCAAGATCCGTCACACCGGTCTGGTCGAAATCCCGATGGGCACGACGCTGCGCGAAATCATTTACGAGATCGGCGGCGGCATCCCGAACGGCAAGAAATTCAAGGCGGCGCAGACCGGCGGTCCCTCCGGCGGCTGTATCCCCGCTTCGCTCATCGACACGAAGGTCGACTACGATTCGCTCATCGCCATCGGCTCGATGATGGGCTCGGGCGGTATGATCGTTATGGACGAGGACAACTGCATGGTCGACATCGCCAAGTTCTTCCTTGAGTTCACGGTTGACGAATCCTGCGGTAAATGCACCCCCTGCCGAATCGGTACGCGGCGTATGCTGGAGATTCTGCAGCGCATCGTCGACGGCAAGGGCGAGGACGGCGATATCGAACGGCTGGAGGAGCTGGCGCAGACAATCAAGTCCACCTCCCTCTGCGCGCTCGGCCAGACGGCGCCGAACCCGGTGCTGTCCACGCTGCGTTACTTCCGCGACGAGTATGAGGCGCATATTTACGAAAAACGCTGCCCGGCGCACCACTGCAAGAAGCTGGCGCAGTTCACGATCATGCCCGACAAGTGCAAGGGCTGCTCGGCCTGCGCGCGTGTCTGTCCGGTCGGCGCGATCAGCGGCGTAATCAAGCAGCCGTATGTCATCGATCCCACCAAGTGCATCAAGTGCGGCGCTTGCATCGACACCTGCAAGTTCGGCGCCATTGAAAGAAAGTAGGAGGATGCAAGACAATGAACACTGTTACCCTCACCATCGACGGCATTTCCGTAACGGTACCGTCGGATTATACGATCCTGGAGGCCGCCAAGGAAGCGTCCATCAACATCCCCACGCTCTGCTACCTGAAGGACCTGAACAAAATCGGCGCCTGCCGGCTCTGTCTGGTCGAGGTCGCGGGCGCGAGAGGACTGCTGGCCTCCTGCATCACGCAGGTGGCGGACGGGATGGTCGTCAAGACCAATACCGCCGCGCTGCGCAAAGCGCGCAAGCTGAATCTGGAGCTGCTGCTTTCCAACCACAACCGCGAATGTACGACCTGCGTCCGTTCGCAGAATTGCGAGCTTCAGGCGCTCTGCCGCGAGCTGGGCGTGGATGAATACGCCTTCGACGGCTCGAAAAACGAGCACACGGTGGACGAGCTCAGCCCCTCCATCGTGCGCGACAACTCCAAATGCATCAACTGCCGCCGCTGCATCGCCGCCTGCAACAATATGCAGAAAATCGGCGCCATCGGGGCCACCCGCCGCGGCTTTTCCACCTCCATCGGCTGCGTGTTCGACCGCTCGCTCGCCGATTCGCCCTGCATCAACTGCGGCCAGTGCATCATCGCCTGCCCGGTCGGCGCACTGCACGAAAAGAGCAGCATCAACGCCGTCTGGAACGCGCTCAACGACCCGGAGAAGGTCGTCATCGTACAGCCGGCGCCCGCCGTCCGCGCGTCGCTGGGCGAGGAATTCGGGATGCCGATGGGCACCGCCGTCACCGGCAAGCTGGCTGCGGCGCTGCGCCGCCTCGGCTTCGACAAGGTGTTTGACACCGACTTCGGCGCCGACCTGACGATTTTAGAGGAAGGCACCGAGCTGCTCAACCGTCTCAACGGCGGCGGGGCGCTGCCGATGATCACCTCCTGTTCGCCGGGCTGGGTGAAGTACTGCGAGACCTTCTTCCCCGAATTCATTCCCAACCTGTCCACCTGCAAGTCCCCGCACGAGATGCTCGGCGCGATCATCAAGAGCTATTACGCCGAGAAGAACGACATCGACCCGCGCAGCATCTTCACCGTCTCGATTATGCCCTGCACGGCGAAGAAGTACGAATCCCAGCGCGAGGAGCTGGGCCATGACGGTCTGGCCGACGTGGACGCGGTGCTGACGGTGCGCGAGCTGGCGCGGATGATCAAAACCGCAGGCATCGACTTCGCGCGGCTGCCCGACGAGGACTTCGACGATATGCTCGGCGACTCCACCGGCGCCGGCGTCATCTTCGGCGTGACGGGCGGCGTTATGGAAGCCGCGCTGCGCACGGTCTACGAGGTCGTGACGGGCAAGACGCTCGATAAGGTCGAGTTCACGGCCGTCCGTGGCACCGAAGGCATCAAGGAGGCCGAAATCGACCTCGGTGCGCGCAAGGTTCGCGTGGCGGTCGCGCACGGCACCGGCAACGCGAAGAAGCTGCTGGAATCGATTAAGAGCGGCGAAAAGAGCTACGACTTCATCGAAGTGATGGGCTGCCCCGGCGGCTGTGTCACGGGCGGCGGTCAGCCGATCGTTTCCGCGAAGGACTTGATGTACTGCGACCCCAAGACGCTGCGCGCCGCCGCGCTTTACGGCGAGGACAGCGGCAAGCAACTCCGCAAATCGCACGAGAACCCGTCGCTTAAGAAGCTGTATGACGAGTTCCTCGGCGAGCCCTGCGGCCACAAGTCGCACGATCTGCTGCACACGCATTACGAGCCGAAGAAGAAATACAGATAACCGCTCGCCGCGCCCAACGTCCGACGAAACGTCCGGCGCAAATCGCGCGGTGAAAGGAAGAAGCATTCGGAGGGACGGCTATGTGCCGTCCCTCCGTGTTTTTTGACAACAGCGCTTCAAGCGCCGGACTTTGTATCCGCTTGCTTTTGCCCGATACGGTTTCGGCAGCAGCCCTCAATAGGCAATATCAGACGACAGGAAAAAAGCATCCTCTATAAAGGCGTTGATAAAACATTCGCGAGAAAAGGCAGACAAGCTTTCGGTGCATATAAAACGTTATGAATCGTTTGCTTCATAACGCAAGAGGAATGCTTTCACAGGCAAAAACCACAGCAGCGCGGCAGCGGAACGAAAAAAATTCGCACCGCCTTACTTGTCGGTCCCGTTTCGGCTATGCGGAGTGTCAACGGCGGTTCTTCTCCATAAACGGAGCGGGTGCGGCTAGACGCTCGATTCGGCATAGAGAATTCGCACAGAGGCGATGCGGCGGCTTTTGAGAACCATATAAGTGGGCGCGCGCTGCCAATGCCTTCTCATAACGAATGGGAAGATATGCATGCGCTTCTATGAGGCCGGTGTAAAACCTACCATGCAAGAACGCTGCACTGCAAAGTGAAAACCGCCGCATCCCCTGCCCTCTAACGTAAAAATCCGGCCGGAGTTCTATACTCCGGCCGGGTTTTTAACATTGTTTTGTTTTTATGTCGGCTTATTTGTCCGTCGTTCTTCTGCGAAGGATCATCGCAACCGCGCCGGCCGCCGCAACAAGCAGCATAAGCGCAACGAAGGTAGCCGAGCTGTCAGAGGTCGAAGGCGTTTCGGACTCGCCCTCCGAAGCGGCGGGCGCCGAAGACTCGTCCTCGGAAGACGCCGCAGCGGCTTTCACGGTGATCGTGCAGGTCGCCTCGACGTCGCCGTTTTTCACGGTGATGGTGACCTCACCCGCCTTGAGCGCCGTGACCTCGCCGTCCTTGACGGTGGCGATCGTCTCGTCGGAGCTGGTCCAGACAAGCGTCTTATCGGTCACGTTCTCGGGCGCGAGCGTCGCAGCCAGCGTCAGCTTGCCGCCGACCTCCAGCTCCGCAGTGGTCTTGTCCAGCGTGATGCCGGTCGCAAGAACCGCAATCTGCTCCTTATCGCCATAGCTGTCCTCGTCCGAGGAGGCGGTAACCTTGTAAACGATATTGCCCTCGGTGATGGTCATCACCGCTTCGTCCCACACGCCGTAATTGTTGTCCACATTCTCAAACGTGGTGTTGGTGACCGTAGCGGTCGCATCGGCGGAAAGGTCGATGGCTTCGCTGCAATTCTTCCACTCGTTGTCCGCGTTGTAAATCAGGCCGGAGATCGTCACGTCGTCGATCACGGCGTTGCCCTTGCGAAGGATGATGCCGTTCTGCGCGATGATCGCCTGTGCGCCGGCGCCGGTGATGGTCACGCTCTGGATGGTGATGTCGCCGGTTGTGTTCAGGTCGATGGCCTGCTTCTGGAATTTCTTGATTTCGACGTTCACAAGGCTCACGTCGCCCTCGCCGTCAACCAGAATCGGACGGCCGTACTGCACGCCGCAGATTTCGCCGCCGTCCGCCGTGCAGCGGATGTCGGTGATGACGACGTCCTTCACCGTCAGCGCCGCCTTGGCAAGAATGCCGTCGATGCCGTGATGCTCGTCGGTCGGACCGGCGATCGTCAGGCCCTCGATGGTCACGTCGGCGGTAGCATAGATCGTCGGATACGCGATTCTGCCGCCGAAGTATTCGACGCCGCTGCCGCGCATGGTCTTATCAAACTTAATGGTGGTCTTGTCCGCGCCCGCGCCCTTCAACGTCACGGCGACGTCAACCGTAAGATTGCCGGTGAACTCACCCGCCGGGATCGCGATCACATCGCCGGCCTTCGCCGCGTCGATCGCGCTCTGGATGTCCGCATAGTAGACGTCGGTCGTCTCGTTCAGGACCGCGCCGGCAACCGCCGCGTTCTCGCTGTCCACGATGACGTATGTACCGTCGCCGTTGTAGATGGTGGTCATATCGGAGCCTTCCGCAAAGGTGAGGCTGTCCGTGCCGCCCATCGCATCGCTCGCGCGCTCCGAGCTGATGACGCCGTTGGCCAGCGTCAGTTCGCCGAAGGTGACCTCGTTGGCCTTCCCGTAAGCGGCTTCGTTGTTCGGATTATAGGGGAAATAAATGTCGCAGTTCCAGTCGTTCGCACCGGTGGACAGCGCATCGATTTCCACATCCGACGCGCTGGCGATGCTGACGGAAGCTTTCTTGGAGGACTCGATCGTCACATTGGTCACGTTCGCGCCTTCCACGCCGTGCAGGTTCAGACCGTAGCCGGCCTCCACCGCCTTCAGGCTGACGTTGGAAATGGTCACGTTCTTGACGGCGGGCAACTCTTCGGCCGTACCGATCTTCGTCACCTTTACGGCGGCGCCGCTCGCGCCGGGGTTATTGCTGACGACGGCAAGGTCCTTGAGCGTCACATTGTCGGCGGCAATCAGCACGCCGGCCTGACCGGAAATGGCGAAATCGCCCGTGCGGATGACGGTCTTGTCCGCGCCCGCGCCGGCAATGGTGAGGTTGGGCGTTTCGATGCGGAAGGTGTTCGCATCGACGGCGTCAACCGTGCCCGCGCCGAGCGTGATCACCTTGACGGCGTCCGCATCGGCAGCCTTGACCAGCTCCATAGCGGCGGCAAAGCTGTCCGCGGTCTGCGCCTCCGCGTCGCCGATTTTGACGGTGATGCTTGCGACACCCTCGTCGGCAGCGACAGCGGAACCGACCATGAACGTTGCCGCGCATGCCACGGCGAGAAGCATCGCCGCGAGCACAAGAAAACGTTTGTTCTTACGCATGTCGATTTTTTTCCTTTCTTCTTTCCGGGCTGCAAAAAACAGCCGTATAATACTTATATTATACTCTGCACCGCGAAAAAAGCAAGGGCTTTTTATTAAAATCACGTCTTTTTTGTCGTTTTTCAACGATATGTTGGATATTTTTCAAACCGAACACAGAATTTCAGACGCCCCGCACACAGGAACTGTGTGCGGGGCGTTTTTGCGCCTGAAAAGGGTTCAGACGCGCTGTGCGCTGCCGGGCTCGACCGGCGTCAGCGCCTGCACGGAGCACCAGGTATTGATCCCCTCGGTGATCTTGCCGTCCCGGCGCGAGATTTTCTGGCCGAGCAGCACGCAGGTGTCGCCGTTCTTCACGACGGGCTGGCCGCGGTAGGCTGTCGCCGCCACGACATAGTCATAGTCGTTCTTGACCCAAGCGGGAATACGCGGTCCCTTGCTGAAATAGTATTCGGCGGAAGGATTGATGCGCACTACGCTGCCCACTCCAAGCTCCTTTTCGGCGAATTCGCCGTAGGAGACGTCCTGCGAAACCGCGCCGCGGATGCCGCTGACGCTGCCGCCGTCGTTCCACTGCCAAAAAATGATATTGGCCCAGTCCTGCGGCACGTTCTCGTCCGAACGCGGATTGCGGTAAAGTGCAAACCAGATCGGAATATCGCCGAGCATCGCGTCGTCGTAATGGTTTTGCAGAAAGTCGCGGTTGGTATACAGCATCGTCTGATAGCCGGCCTCGCCGACGATCCGCATAAACTCCAGCGCGAGGGTGCTGTTCAGCTCGCGCGTGTTGCGTCTGTAACGCGCGTCCTCAATGTCCACCGCCACGGGGAGCGTGATGCGCTCCTTATACGGCGCAAGCAGTTCGACCACATACCGCGCCTCCGCCGCCACGTCCTCAACCGTCACGCCCATCAGAAGATGGTACGCGCCGCAGAGCAGGCCCGCGTCGGACGCGCCGACGATGTTGCGCTTGAAATAGCGGTCTGTGAAGGGCGAGATGGCGCTGCTGTTGGTGAACCCGCCCTGCGAGCATTTGATCAGTGCAAATTCTATGCCGGCGTTGCGCACCGACAGCCAATCGACCTCGCCTTGGAAGATCGATACGTCTATCCCTTTCATCGATTCACCCCCTTCCTTATAGCATATGTGCATGATAACACAAAAGTCAAAGGAGGGAGGTGCGGCGAAAGTCCGCTATTCTTTATGCTTATTGACCAAAATCGTCCACCTGGAATTGTCTATAACGCCCAATCGTCTTTTCGTCGCAGCAGACGGTGAGGCAAATTCCCTCGTCCGTATAGGCGCGTTCGACGACACGCGCGCGGTCGAACAGCTCGCCTGCGGCGCGGGCGTCCTTATGCGGGAAGAAGAACTTTACGGTGCGGCTGCCGCTTTCGGCGGTCTGCTCCAGCACGTCGAGCAGTCTGTCGATGCCGGCGCCGGTCGCGGCCGAGATGCAGACGGCGGCGGGCGGGATGAAGTCGGCGTCCACGGCCGCGTCCATTTTGTTGTACACCTCGATGACCGGCTTGCCGGAAACGCCCAGCTCCTCCAGCAGCCGGAGGGTGACGCCCTGCTTGCGCGTCCGCTCGTCGGCCGGCTCGCTTGCATCGACGAGATGAACGATGATGTCGGCGAAGGTCGCCTCCTCGAGCGTGGACTTGAACGCCTTGACCAGATGCGTGGGCAGGCGGTCGATGAAGCCGACGGTATCGGTCAGCAGGATTTCGCCCCCGCGCGGAAGCGAAAGCCGCCGCGTGGTCGGGTCGAGCGTGGCGAACAGCTTATCCTCCGCGAGGATGCCCGCGTCGGTCAGCCGATTGAGCAGCGTCGATTTCCCCGCGTTGGTATAGCCGACGATGGCGGCCGTCGGGATGCCGGCGCGCGTGCGCTGGCTGCGGTTGACGGCGCGCGTCTTTTCGATGTCCTTCAGCTCGGCGTTCAGCGCGCTGATGCGCTCGCGGATGCGGCGGCGGTCCAGCTCGAGCTTGCTCTCGCCAGGTCCGCGCGAGCCGATGGGACCGCTGGTGCCGCCCTGCCGGGACAGCGACTTCCCCTTGCCGGTCAGACGCGGCGCGCTGTAACGCAGGCAGGCGATTTCGACCTGCAGCTTCCCCTCGCCGGTGACGGCGTGGAGCGCGAAAATATCCAGAATCAGCATCGTGCGGTCGATGACGCGCACATCGAATATGTCCTCCAGATTGCGGATCTGGGAGGGCGTAAGCTCATTGTCAAAAACGACAAGGTCGATTCCGCCGTCGTTTCGAATGAATTCGGCGATTTCCTTCGCCTTGCCCGAGCCGATATAGGTCCTCGGGTCGGCGGACGGCGCATTTTGGACGACGCGAGCGGCCTCGACGCCGCCGGCGGTTTCGAGCAGCCGCGCCAGCTCGTCCAGCGAGGCGGTCAGCCCGCGTTCGGAGAGGCCGCCGGTTTGGAGCGCGACGAGCACGGCGCGCGCGCCACGTTCGGTGTCCGGACGTTCCGCTTGCATAAAAACACCCCTTTCACAAATAAAAAAGCAGCACAAGCAAAAACCTGTGCTGCTCCAAAAATACAAAGCCAGACTATTCGAGGTTGAACTTCTTCTTGAACTTATCCACGCGGCCGCCCGCATCGACAAACTTCTGCTTGCCGGTGAAGAACGGATGGCACTTCGCGCAGATATCAACCTTGACAGAATCCTTCGTAGACTTGGTCGGATACTCCGCACCGCACGCACATTTGATTACCGTATCTTTGTATTCCGGATGCATACCCTGCTTCATCAATAATCCCTCGCTTTCATCTAACAGGCAACAGTATACCACATCCATTCCAAAATTGCAAGTCTTTTTTCAAAAAAATATTGCGTTTTGCGGGAAAATCGTATATACTCATACTCAAACCCGGCAGGCGCGTCCGGCCGGACGCGTCCGCACACACCGAAAGGATGAAAAAGGCTATGAAATTCAGGTATCTCGGCACCGCCGCGGCGGAGGGCTGGCCCGCCGTATTCTGCAACTGCGACCACTGTCACCGCGCCAAGAAGGCGGGCGGCCGGAACATACGCACGCGGTCGCAGGCGCTTATCAACGACGACCTGCTCATCGATTTCCCCTCCGATTCCTACCATCACGCGCTGCACTGCGGGCTGGACTTTTCAGCCTGCCGTTATCTGCTGGTCACCCATTCGCACACCGACCATTTCTCGCCGACCGACCTCCTTATGCGCATCAAAGGCGTTTTCGCGCATGATCTCACGGAAGAGACGCTCACCATCGCCGCAAGCGACGCGGTGCTTTCGGTCTGGGAGCATTACAAAGCCTTTTACAACGAAAACCCCGGCAAGTATGTGGATACATACGCCCTGCCCCTCTACACGCCGACGGCGCTCGGCCGCTACACCGTGACGGCGCTGCCGGCCAACCATATGGCGAACGAGGTCGGGCATCTCTACATCATCGACGACGGCACGGCGAAGGTGTTGTATCTGCACGACACGGGGCTGCTGTTCGACGAGGTATACGACTACCTGCAAAAGACCGGCCTGAAGGCCGACCTGGTCTCCTTCGACTGCACATTCGGGCAGCTTCGGAGCAGCGGCGGCCATCTGGGGCTGGATAGCTGCGTCGTGACCAAGGAGCGGCTGGAATCCATCGGCGTCATCGGCAAGAACACGAAGCTGTGCGTCAATCATTTCTCGCACAACAGCGGTCTGATTTACGACGAGCTGGTGCCCGTGGCAGAGGAGCTTGGCTTCCTGACCTCCTACGACGGCATGCAGATCGACCTGTAAGCACGGCGCTTCGGGGCGTCCTTCGATTTGAAGGACGCCCCGTTTTTTTACATCACCTTTTGGAAGCACGCCGGAAAGTGCAGCTTATACCACAGAAACAGCAGCGCGATTCGGGCGTACTGCACGCCCTGCGCTTTGGGGTACAGGCAGCGCGGCTCTGCAAGGGACGCGGCAAAGCGTTCGTCAAGCCCAAGCGACGAAAGCTGCTTTTTCAGCAAAGCGGACATGCCGCCGCGGGCATAGACGCCGCGAGCGGCGTCGTGCATAACCTTATAGGCGAACCCGGAACAGCAGCCCTCCGTCCGGCGCTGTATGCGCAGGAACACGTCGTCCCGATAGGCGAGCGCTTCGGAGAGCGGCAGGTCCTCCGGCAGCGCGCCGGTCCCGCGCAGCAGGCCCAGCGCCTGGACGACGTCGGAAAAGGAAAGCGACGGGAGCGAGCCGAGCGCGCGCCGAAGCTGTTCCGAATCCAGCTCGGGTACGCCCTGCGTCCGTCCTGCCCGCACCGCCTCCAGCACCTCCGGCGACGCGAACGAAGCGTCGGCGCAGGAGATTCCCGTATCGGCCTCCAGACGCCGGAGCGCATCCAAATCCGCGTCGGGCAGCAGCATCACGGCGGGACAATGCCGCAGCGCGTCGCCGTATGCTTCAAACGGCAAAATCTGCCCGTCGGCAAGCGCCGGCTCGCAGGCATCGGCGACGGCCACAAGGATTTCGAGCGTCGGGTACGCCTCTCGCCGCAGCGTAACGACGGGGAAATCCGCAAAGAACGCGCGGAATGCTTCCCGCACCGCCTTGCGGCCGGCATGCGAAACCGAAAGCTCGAGCCACGGCCGATATGCCGTCGTGCGCAGCGTCTCGAAGGGAATATCGTGGCCGTCCCGAACCGGCAGCGCGCCGCAGGCGCAGCGCTTCTCGGGGATGTCCCATCCGCAGCGGACGTCGTCCGCCCACTCGAACCGGCCGCAATGCGGACACAAGGTATGCGGCCGCAGCGGATTGACCTCGGTCGCGCCCAAGACGAAAGCGACGAAGGACGAGCCGAGCGCGCCCCGCACAAGCACATGCGCCCCGGTCTCTGCGGCCCGCGCGCGGAGACAGCGAAGCAGCTCGAAGCACAGGATTGCGTCGGTTGTCCGCAGCTCTTCATACTCGCTCAGCCAGCGGTTGAGCACCTCATGCGGCATTTGCTCCCCATAGCGCCCGCACAGCGCGCGGTGCGCCGCCTTCCACAGACGGTCCTTCCGTTGAAGCGCATCCTTCTGCGACGCCTTTTCCGGCGGACGGCGGCGGCAGGACAGCAGCTCGTCGACGGTCACGCCGAGCAGGTCAGCCAAGCGCCGCAGCAGTCCGCTCTGCGGCCGTGCGGCGTCGCTCTCCCACTTGGATACCGCCTTATCGGACACGCCCGCGAGCCTGCCGAGCTGTGCCTGCGACAGACCGTTTTCCTCCCGCAGACTGCGCAAAAACATACCGAACGAAACCTCTTTCATTCAGGTTTCCCCCTTTCTATGGATTTATTTTAACGCCTCCGTTCCGAACGCGCAAGCGTCAAACGTCAACCGGCGGTAGAACTTCGACGCAATTCTGTCTGCTGCCGGCATAAAATCCTTTTCAAGCACTTTTTTCTGCAGAAGAAGCCGGCATAAGAAAAACAGCGATACGGCCTTTTGCCGTATCGCTGCTTGCAAGGCAATTCAGACTATTCCTTCTTACCGCTTTCCCAAAATTTATACACGGCGGCCGCAAGCGCCGCGCCGACCAGCGGTGCGACGACAAACACCCAAAGCACGGAAAGGGGTGCCGTATTGCCGTTCATCGCTGCAACAAAGGCGGGTCCGATGCTTCTTGCCGGGTTCACGGATGTACCGGTGAGGCCGATGCCGAGAATGTGCACCAGAGTCAGCGTTAAACCAATAATCAAGCCGCCGAACGAGCCGTGCGGATGATTTTTGGACGTTACGCCGAGAACAACCAGCACAAAAATGAATGTCAGCAGAATCTCCACGATCAGCCCCGCCGCAACGCTGCCACCGACGCCCGCGAGCGTATTGGAACCGTAAAGGCCTGTCGTCATATCTATAATATTCCCGAGATCAAATACCAGCGCCAGAACGCCGGCCCCGGCAAGCGCCCCCAGACATTGCGCCACAACGTAGCCGACGAATGTCCAAATCTTCATTCCGCCGCTCAACAGGACGCCGAGAGAAACAGCGGGATTGATGTGGCAGCCGGAAACATTGCCAACGCAATAGGCCATCCCTACAACCGCAAGGCCGAACGCAAGCGCCGTAAGCAAATAACCGCTCCCAACGACAGAAGCGCACCCGACAAGCATCGCGGTGCCGCAGCCCATAATGACCAAAACAAATGTGCCGATAAATTCCGCTGTGTACTTTCGTAACGAATCCATAAAAACACTCTCCCTTTTCTTTTTATCCGCAAAGCACCCGTCCGCTGCAGACAGGCGCAAAGCTCCGATTCCGCCGGTAAAACGAGGCGCCGAGACAGCCGTTTTTACAGTTTTTTGCGCGCGCAGATTTTCTATATCATTAGGCGTCAGTCAGCCGCGCCGTTTTCATGGAAAGTGTATCTGCTAAGCTTGCCGCTTGCAACGGTATATGCACATGCAGAAAGACGCAAGCCGGCGCGCAGCCGCCTTATCCCATCAAAATATCGCCCGCAAGGAACAGGCCGAGGACGCAGGCAGCTTCCACGGCGACCATAATCAGGCCGGTGCGGAGCGACATTTTGGCGATGCGGACCTTGAGTATGTAGCCGACGGCGATCAGCAGATACGCAATCGGCAGGACGACGCGCATCACCGAAAACGGGACAAAGCACATCAGCAGCACGAGAAAGGGCAGCACATAGCAAATAAAGGGAATCGGCACGCCGGTGAAATGGTCCATTTTCAGATCCGGGCGGGCGATGGCCTGCGTATTGAAATACGCCAGCCGCACGCCGCCGCAGACGGCGAAGAAGAGGAACACGAGGATGTCGAACACGCCCCGCATCCCGAGCGCGTAGCCGATGATCACGGGCGTCAGGCCGAAGGAGACCATATCGCAGACCGTGTCAATCTGCACGCCGAACAGCTTCTCGCGCCCCGAGCGCATTTTCATACTCCGCGCGATTCTGCCGTCGAACATATCGCAGAGGCCGGCCAGCAGAAACATAACCACGCCCATCTTGATGTTGCCGTTCATCGCGTTGAAGCAGGCGAGCACGGACGAGACCAGTCCGAGCAGGGTGACGAGGTTGGCTATGTTGTAATACCCAATAAACACGAATACTCACTCTTTCTCTTAATAAGGTTTTTTTGCCTTCAGCTCTCCATACATCCGGCAAAAGCTCTCCCACCGTTCTTCGGACGCCAGCCCCTGCTCCACCGCAGCGGCGACGGCGCAGCCGTCCTCGCCGGTATGGGTGCATTTGCGGTAGCGGCAGCGGTCCATATACGGACGCAGATCGGGAAATGCATCGTGAATCCGCTCGAGCGGTATGATATCATAGCGCACAAGGTCCAGCATCGTGAACCCCGGCGTATCAGCGACATAAGTAGACGGACCGGCTTTGAACAGCTCGGTCAGGCGCGTGGTGTTCCGGCCGCGGGCAATGCGGCCGCTGATTTCCCCCACCTGCGCCGAAAACGCGGGATACAGCGCGTTCATCAGGCTGGATTTCCCCACGCCCGACGCGCCGGAAAACGCGCTTACGTGCCCTTCCAGCCGGCGCCGCAGCGCGTCCACGCCCTCCCCCGTCGCGGCGGAGGTGACGACCACCTCGCAGCCCGCCTGTGTATACACGCGCCGGAGCAGCTCGGTTCGCGCGCCGTCGGTTTCGGTGTCGTGCTTGGTGACGGCGATGCAGCAGTCCGCGCCGTTGAGCGCGGCGAGCGCGGTCTGTTTGTCGATGTTGTACAGCGGCGTGGCCGGCGTCGACGCCGAAACGGCAATGACCAGCAAATCGATGTTGCAGACCGACGGACGGATGAAGTCGTTCCGGCGCGGCAGGACTGCGGTGATAAAGCCGGTGCCGTCGCCGTTGTCCTCGCCGCGGACAAGGTCGCCGGGCTTGACCCCCTGCCCGCCGTTCCGCAGCCGGGTAGCCGCACGGCAGCAGAGCAGCGCGCCGTCCGCCGCTTCCACGGTGAACAGGCCGGCGTTGTCCTTTCGCACTCTTCCGTCAAAAAGCGACATAACGCATCCTATTCATCCGAGTCGCCGGACGATTCGTCCGACGGCTCGGAAGAGGTTGACGGGTCGCCGGAGGGTTCGTCCGGCTCCTCCTCGGAGAGCACGATATCGATGGGCGTACCCGGCTCGACCTCGGTGTTCGGCTCAAGGCTCTGGTCGATGACGGTACCGCTCTTATAGGTGGACGGCTCGTAGAAGATTTCGTTGAAGGTCAGCCCTTCCTCGGCGATCCTGCGGATGGCCTCCTCCGCGTCCAGCCCAAACAGGTCGGGCACGGTGACGGTACTCTTTTCCACATACTTGCTCACCGTCAGCTCAACGACCGTCCACGCCTCCAAATCCTTGGTACCCTCCGCGATGCTTTGGCGAAGCACCCTGCCGTCCGGCTCCTGCGATTCTTCCTCGACGATCTTTACGCTGTAATACAAGCCGCGCAGCCGCGCCACGGCATCTTCGGACTGCAGCCCGACGACGTTGATCATCGTACCCGCATAGACGTTCCCCGGTCCGTCGGAGACGTAAAGCGTGACCGTATCGCCGGTGCGCAGGGTATCGCCGATTTCGGGCGAGGTGCGGATGACCTGGTCGGACTGGATATAGGCGTCGTTGACATGCTCGGTGAGTACGCGCAGGCCGAGGTCCTCCAACTGCTTTTTGGCGTCGCGCGACTTCCAGTAGCGCACGTTGGGAACCTGGACGTCCTCATACAGGCGGTTGATGGTCAGCGTGATGCGGCAATAGGAGCCGGGCACGTTCTTCGGGCCGGAGGTCGGGTCCTGCACCAGCACGGCGCCGTTGGGATAATTCTGATTATAGCCTTCCTTGAGCGTAACGCTGTATTTGTTTTCGCGCATGCTCGCCGCCAGCTCGTCGTTGTAAATCCGGCCGACGAAGTCCTCAACATAAAACGAGTCGTCGGGCGCGGGCTCAAAAAGGCTGGGCAGCCACTTATAACCCAGATAGGCGACCACGCAGATGGCGACGGTGAAAAACGCCAGAAACACGCCGGTAATGATCGGGAACAGCGAGCGGCTCTGCCACTCCTCGCGAATCCTGCGCTTTTTCTTGGGCGGCTTCGGCTTTTCCTCCGGCTTCTGACCGTCCTCGGGCTCGAGCTTGAACTCGCCCAGCTCGCCGGTGGCGATGAGATTGATGTTGACCAGCTTATTGTCCTTGCTGTTCTCGGCGGCGATGGCATTGTCGGTGAACACAACCTCGGGATCGCGGAGCACGCAGTCGAGCGCCTTGACCATCCCGTGCGCGGTGGCGAAGCGGGCGGCGGTGTCCTTCTGCATCGCCTTCATCACGATCTGCGACACGCCGAGCGGAATCTGATCGTTGATTTCCTCGGGCGGCGTGGGCTGGTCGTTGATCTGCATCAGCGCGATGGTCACGGGGCTGTCCGCCACAAAGGGCAGGCGGCCGGTGAGCGCCTCATACAGCATCACGCCGACGGAATAGATGTCCGACGAAAAGCTCGTCTCCTTCCCGCTGGCCTGCTCGGGGCTGATGTAATACACGGTGCCGATGGCCTTCTCCGTCGTGGTGAGCGACGAATCGTTCGGCAATTTGGCGATGCCGAAATCCGTGACCTTGATTTCCCCGTTTTTCTGCAAAATGATATTCTGGGGCTTGATGTCGCGATGAATCACGCCCTTGCTGTGCGCGTGCTCGAGCGCGCGGAGAACCTGGCCGATGTAAATGCAGGCCTCCTTCCACGGGAGCGCGCCTTTTTTATCGAGGTATTCCTTGAGCGTGATGCCGTCGAGGTATTCCATCACGATATACTTCATATCGGGATAGATGGCGACGTCGTACACGCTGACGATGTTTTTATGCGAAAGCATCGCGACGGCTTTGGACTCGTTGATGAAACGCGTCTCAGCCTGTTCGTCGCCGTTATACTGGTCGTTGAGGATTTTGATGGCGACGATGCGGTTCATCATCAGGTCCTCCGCCTTCAGGACGAACGCCATGCCGCCCACGCCCAGCATTTCCAGTATTTTATACCGCCCGTCGAGCACCTTGCCTATAAAGCTGTCGTATTTATCCATCGTTACGGCCAATCCTTTCTTGGGATAACACTGCGCGTCAGTCGGGTAAGTAAAGCACGGCGGTGATGTTGTCCGCCCCGCCGCCGTTGTTCGCCGCGTCAATCAGCCTGCGCAGCTTTTCCTCGCCGGTCGCTTTCCGCCGCAGGATGCTGCGGATGTTCTCGTCGGAAACGCAGTTGGTCAGTCCGTCGCTGCACAGAAGCACGGCGGCGCAGTCCTCTATGAAGTATGTATCCGCTTCGATCGACTCATTGACGCCGAGCGCGCGGAGGATGAGGTTCTTGTTCGGATGATTTTCCGCCTGTGCGGGGCTGATGGTGCCGTTATCGATCAGGAACTGGACGAAGGAGTGGTCCTTGGTCGCCTGCACAAGCACGTTTTTCTTCAAGCAGTAGGCGCGGCTGTCCCCGACGTTGACGACGACGATATGCCCGCCGCAGGCGAGTAGAGCGACGAGCGTGGTGCCCATCCCCTCATATTCCGCATCGGTAAACGCCTTGTCATACACCTCGGTGTTCGCGCGGCTGACCGCGCCGAGCATCACATGCTCGAGGTCCTCCCGCGTGACGCTGGATTTGCGCTTCAGCCGGGACATCCCGCTGCGGACCGCGCGCGTATAGGCGTCCGCGGCGAGCTTGGAGGCGATGTTGCCGCCGTTGGCGCCGCCCATACCGTCGCAGACGACCGCCGAGCAATATTCGCCCGTCGTATGGATCTTATAATTATCCTGATTCGTTTCGCGGCGTTTGCCGATGTCTGTGACCCCGAAAGCAGTCAAACGATCACACCCCTAACCTTGCGAATGCTCGGCCCGAAGCTGTCCGCAGGAGGCGTTGATGTCGCCGCCGAGCGATCTGCGGACCGTTACAGTCATTCTATACGATTCCAGCGCTTTTGTAAAGAGTTCTATGGCAACTTTTTCACTTCTTTTGTAAATTTTCCCCTTTACCTCGTTGACCGGAATGAGGTTGACGTGGCAAAGCGAGCCGCGCAGCCGGCTGCCGAGCTCGTGCGCGCAGGCGGGCGAATCGTTGACGCCGCGGATGAGCGCGTACTCGAACGAGGTGCGCCGGCCGGTGCGCTTTTCGTATCGGCGGCAGCAGTCGAGCAGCTCGTCGATGGAATAGCGGTTGGCGACAGGCATAATCCTGCGGCGGATGTCGTCGTTCGGCGCGTGCAGCGACACCGACAGCGTGACGGGCAGTCCCTCGCCGGCCAGCCGGTCGATGCGGTCCACCAGCCCGCAGGTCGAAAGCGAAACATGGCGCAGACCGATGTTCATACCGCTCTTATGGTTGACCAATTTCAGAAATTTTATTACGTTGTCATAATTGTCCAGCGGCTCGCCGATGCCCATCAGGACGATGTTGGAAACCTTCTCGCCCGTATGGCGCTGCGCGGCCATGACCTGCTCGAGCATCTCGGCGGGCGTCAGATTCCGCTTGAGTCCGTTGAGAGTCGACGCGCAGAAGGCACAGCCCATCCGGCAGCCGGCCTGCGTGGAAATGCAGACCGTATTGCCGTGCTTATACCGCATCAGCACGCTCTCGACCTTTTCGCCGTCTTCGAATCCGAACAAAAACTTGACCGTGCCGTCGCGCGCGGAAACGAGCTTTTTCTCGACCGACGCGGCGGTGACGAAGGCCGTGCGCGCGAGCTTTTCACGCAGAGACAGCGGCAGGTCGGTCATCTGCGCAAAATCGGCGACGTCCTTCCTATGCACCCAATCAAAAACCTGCCGCGCGCGGTAAGCGCTTTCGCCCGTTTCGCACAGAAACGCCTCCAGCTCCTCCGGGAGCAGACTTTTCAAATCAGTCATTGGCGGCAAGCCATTCCTTCGCGGCGGAAACGACCTTCTTCGTAGCGCCCTCGGTGAAGGGGCTGACCACCTGCCCCACCGCGCAAAGCTCGGTGAAGGTCATCCGTCCGCCCTGCTCGAGAAACGCAAGGTATTTTTCAAACGCCAACCCGTAGTCCTCCTGCGACATCGCCCAGTATTCAAGCGCGACGGTCTGCGCCAGACAATAGTCGATATAATAGAACGGATATTCGTAAATATGGAGCTGGCGCTGCCAGAGGCGGCCGTCCTCGTAGCCGGGCACGCCGGACGCGTCCATAAACGGGCGGTAAATCTTCTCCAGACGCAGCCATTCGGCGTTGCGCTCGACCGGCGTCAGCGCGGGGTTCTCGTACACGATGTGCTGGAAGTGATCGACCATCGTACCGTAGGGCAGGAAGATCAGCGCGTCGGTCAGATGCTGGAGCTTGGCCTTTTTCGTCTGTCCGCCGTAAAAATAATCGAGATATTTCCAGCAGAAGAACTCCATCGACATCGAATGCACCTCGCACGCCTCGCTGGTCGGTCTGAGATACTCGGCGAGCGGCTGGTTGCGCGACTCGTAAAAGGCGAAGGCGTGGCCCGCCTCGTGGGTGAGGACGTCGACGTCGCCGCTGGTGCCGTTGAAATTGCTGAAGATGAACGGCGCTTTGTATTCGTAGAGCATCGTGCAGTAGCCGCCGGCGGCCTTGCCCTCCTTGGCAAGCACATCGAACAGCTCGTTTTCAAACATAAAATCGATGAATTCGGCCGTTTTGGGACTCATCTCGCGGTACATCCGGCGGCCGGCGGCCAAAATCTCCTCGCTGGTGCCCTCGGGCTTGGCGTTGCCGTCCTTATCGAAGAAATTCTGGTCGTAGAGCTTCATCTCCGGCACACCGATTTTTTCGCTCTGGCGGCGCTTGAGCGATTCGACGATGGGCACGATGTCGCGCACGACCTGCGCGCGGAAGGCTTCGACGTCCGCCTTGGCGTAGCAGTTGCGCAGATTGCGGTTATAGGCGACCTCGACGAAGCTCTTTTCACCCAGCGCCTCGGCGATTTTGGTGCGGACTTGAACGAGCTTGTCGAAAATCTCGTCGAGCTTCGCGCCGTTTTCGCGGATGAACGCGCCCTCGGCGCAGTAGGCGGCCTTACGCGTTTCGCGGTCAGCGTCAATCTTATACGGGCCGAGCTGGGCGATGGTCAGCTCCTTGCCGTCGAAGGGGATGCGCGCGCCGGCGATGAGCTTGGTGTACGCGGTGGTCAGCGCATTTTCCTCCTGCAGCAGACCGATGATCTCGGGCTTGAAGGTTTTCAGCTCCAGCTCGATATTCAAGAACAGAAGTCGGCCGTACTTTTCCTCCAGCGCGGGGCGGAAAGGGCTTTCGTACAGCGCGCGCATAAAGCCCTGCGACGCTTCGTTCAGCAGGGGCGCGTTTTCGTCGATAAACGCCTGCTCGGCCTCGTAAAACGCGTCGCGGGTATCGATGGTATTGCGGATTTGGGCGATGGTCAGCATCGTGCCGACGTGCTTGGCGATTTTTTCGTGCTCGTCCACGCAGGCGGCCGCTTCGTCGGCGGTCGGGGCGTTCCTGACCCGTTCGGTCAGCGCCGCATACGCCGCGCGGACCTGCTCGACGTCTACCCGTTCATACCTGTATTCCGAAAACTTCATATTCGTTCACCGTTCCCTTTTCCCCGCCGCGCCTCCAAGGCGCGCCGGCATTCTATTTTCCGGCATTATGTCCGGTATTCTATTTTCCGGTATTATGTTTTGATGAGCTTCGCCGCATAGAACCCGTCGCAGTGCGGCTCGCAGGGCAGCGTTTGCCGTTCGTCGGCCAGCGTGAAGCCGGGCGTCTGCGCCAAAAACGCGCGCACGATATCGCCGTTTTCGCGGCCGTCCAGACTGCAGGTCGAATAGACCAGAAGCCCGCCCGGCCGCAGGCAGCGTGCAGCGGCCGACAGGATGGCCGCCTGCGCTGCGGTAAGCGCGGAAATATCCGTCACGTCCTTATAGCGGATTTCGGGCTTGGAGGCGAGCACGCCGACCGAGGTGCAGGGCACGTCGCAGATCACGCGGTCGGCCTTCCCGACCCATTCCGGCGCGGGTGCGCGCGCGTCGCGGCAGCCTGTGCGGATGCAGGTCAGGCCCAGCGCCGCGGCGCTTTTTTCGATCAGACCCAGTTTATTGGCGTGCAGGTCGAAGGCGTGCACGGCGCCGCAGTCGTCCATATCGACAGCGGCCGCGAGCGATTTCCCGCCGGGGCAGGCGCAGACGTCCAGCACGGTCATCCCGCGTTCGGCGTTCAGCATACGCACGGCGCGGCGGCTCGCGACGCCCTGCACGAAGAACAGGCCCTCGTCCAGCAGGCGCAGCGCCTTATCCGCGCCGGAGACGACGACGGGGATACCGTCGTCGGCAAACACGCACGATACGCCCTCGGCGGCGAGGCGTTCAACGAGCGCGTCGGGCGCAATCCGCCGCGTATTCACGCAGAGCGGCAGGCCGTCCGGCTCGAAAAAGGACGCAAAGATATCGGCGCACCGATCGGGGTACTGCTCCCGTATGCGCTCGCAAAGGCTGTCGGACAGCGAGTAGCGCACGCCGTCGGGCTGCGCGGCAATCTGCCCGGGCAGCGACGCGCGGTCGCGGCAGACGCTGCGCAGGACGGCGTTGACAAACCCCGCCTCACGCGCGGAGACCAGCTCGCGCGCGGCGCGCACGCTCTCGTTGCAGGCGGCGCTGTCGGGTATTCGATCCATATACAAAATCTGATAAATCCCCGTGCAGAGGACGGCCTCGGTCATCCGGTCGGGCGGACGCTTCACATAGAGGCCGGCGACATAGCGCAGCGTGCGCAGCCGTTCGACCGTCCCGCGCACCAGCGCGGTGAAGAACGGGCGGTCCGCAGGGGCCAGTCCGGCGCCTGCAAGGACGAGATTGGAATACGCGCCGCCACAGCAGATGCGTTCGACGGCAACGGCCGCCGCGCTGCGGGGCGAGGTGAGATTCCGCTTCATCCCGCGGTCAGTCGCGGCGGCGGCCGAGAATCGTCAGCAGGCGAAGCAGCGACATCAGCGCCACGCCGACGGCGGCGACATAGGTCATCGCGGCGGCGGAAAGCACCTTTTTGCTCGCCTGCGTCTCCTCCTCATCCAGCAGGCTTGTCTCCCGGATGGCGGCGAGCGCGCGGGACGAGGCGTTGAATTCCGTCGGCAGCGTGACGAGCTGGAACAGCAGGCAGAGCGCGTAGCAGATCACGCCCGCGTAGGCGATCCACACATACTGCTCGGCATAGGAGGACAGGATGAGACCGATGAGGAAGAGCGGCATCGCAAGCTGCGAGCCGATGTTGGTAATCGGGATGATGGCGCTGCGCAGCTTGATGGGAAAATACCCCTGCGCGTGCTGCACGGCGTGGCCGGCCTCGTGCGCCGCAACGCCGACGGCGGCGGCCGTGGCGCTGCCGTACACCGACTCGGACAGGCGGATGACGTTGGTGCGCGGGTCGTAGTGGTCGGTCAGATTGCCGGCCACGCGTTCGATGCGCACGTCGGTCAGGCCGTTCGCATCCAGAACGCGCCGCGCCGCGTCCGCGCCGGTGACGCCGCGGCGGGTGGGTACGGCGGAATACTTTTTGAAGGTGCTCTGCACCCGCGCGCTGCACCAGATCGAAAAGATGACGGCGGGCAGGACGAGCACGACATACGTCCAGTCTATGAACATGTGAAAAAACTTCCTTTCTCAACGCGATTGCCGCGCAGATAGCTGTCCGCGTCGGTTTTCGGCTTTCCCTCGGCCTGCAGCATCGTCACGGCGACGGCGCCCGAGCCGCAGGCGACGGTGATCGCGCCGTTTCCCTCGCCGAGGATTTCCCCCGGGCGGCCGCTGCCGTCCGCCGGGACGGCGGCGAGCAGCTTGAGCCGTTTCCCGCCGTAAAAGCAATACGCGCCGGGCGACGGCGAGAGGCCGCGGATGCGGTTGCAGACCGCCTGCGCGGCGGCGGCGAAATCCAGCCGGCGGTCGTCGTCGGTCAGCTTGGCGGCATAGGTGGCGGACGCGTCGTCCTGCTTCTCGCGCGGGACAGTGCCCGACGCGGCCAGCGCAAGGTATTCGTTGATCGCCTCCCCGCCGAGGACGGCGAGTCGGTCGTGGTATTCGCCGGCCGTCATCTGCGGCGGGATGGGCAGCTCTTTTTTCAGAATCATATCGCCCGTATCCAGCCCCTCGGCCATATACATCACCGTGACCCCGCCGACGGCATCGCCCGCCATAACGGCGCGGTTGATCGGCGCCGCGCCGCGCCAGCGCGGCAGCAGCGACGCGTGGATATTGACGCAGCCGAGCGGCGGCAGCGCCAGAATCTCGGGTGGGAGCAGTTTGCCGTAAGCGGCGACGATGAACACATCCGCACCGACGGCGCGGAGGGTCTCGCGCGCGGATTCGTCCCGCAGCGTGAGCGGCTGAAAGACCTCTATGCCGCGCGAAAGGGCGTAGTCCTTGACGGGCGGCGGCGTGAGCTTATGCCCGCGGCCGCTCGGCTTATCGGGGTTGGTCACGACGAGGGCGACGTCGTGGCCGCCGTCCTCGCAGAGCGCGCGCAGCGCTTCGGCGGCGAAGGCCGGCGTACCCATAAACACAATGCGCATCATTCCTTGAAATCCCGCGCGTCGGCGCTGAAGATTTCGCTGGCCTTATCGACGTACAGCACGCCGTCCAGATGGTCGTATTCGTGACAGAGCGCGCGGGAGATCAGCTCCTCGCCTTCGAAAACGAACTCGTTCCCGTTCCGATCCAGCGCTTTAACCTTGGTGCGCATCGGACGGCTGACGATGCCGTACTTCCCCGGGCAGGACAGGCAGCCCTCGGTGCCGACCTGCACGCCCTCCTCCTGCACAATCACGGGATTGATGAATTCCACCGTCCGTTCGCCGGTGTCGACGACGAAAATGCGGCGCAGCACGCCGACCTGCGGCGCGGCCAGACCGACGCCCTCGGCCTTTTTGAGCGTGTCCTTCATATCGTCCAGCAGCCGCAGCACGCGGGGGTTGATGACCTCCACGGGACGGGATTTCTTGCGGAGGGTTTCCTCCCCCTCGCGGAGAATATTGAGTATTGCCATATCAGTTCTTTCCTTTCCCGATCGCTGCGGTCAGATGACCGCGGGATTGACGTCAATTTCCACGGAGATAGGCTGCGGCGCGAGCTTGAGCGAGCGGACAAGCAGCTCGGAGAGGAACGTGCGCGAAGCCTTGTTGTCTTTATATTTATACACGATGCGCTGCCGGTATTTGCCGTTGAGCTTATACACCGCCTGCCGGAACGGTCCGAGGCGGATGACCCGCGCGTCGGGCGGGGCGGCGCTTTCCAGCCTGCGCGATTCCTCGCCGAGCAGGTTGGCGAATTCCAGCAGCGCGAACTCGTCCGGCCCCGAAAGCGCGAGCACGGCGATGTCGCAGAAGGGCGGGAACAGCACCGCGCGGCGCAGCGCGATTTCGCTTTCGTAAAAGGTCACATAATCCTGAAGCGCGGCCTTGCGGAGAATTTCATTATCGGGGTTGAAGGTCTGGATGACGGCGCGGCCCCGCTTCCCCGCGCGGCCGGCGCGGCCGACGAGCTGCGTCAGGAGCGAAAAGGTGCGTTCGCCGGCGCGGAAGTCGTCCATATACAGCATGCTGTCCGCGTTGACGACGCCGACGAGGCTGACGCGCGGGAAATCCAGCCCCTTGGCGACCATCTGCGTGCCGTAAAGCACGTCGTTTTCGCCCGAGGCGAAGGACTTCAGAATTTCGTCGTGCGAGAATTTCTGAGCGGTGGTATCGGTGTCCATCCGCAGCGGCTTGAGCGCGGAGAAGTCGCGTTCCAGCTCCTCCTGCAGCTTCTGGGTACCGAAGCCGAAAAAGCCGATATGCGTACCGCCGCACTGCTCGCAGGTCTGCGGCACCCTGACGGTATAGCCGCAATAGTGGCAGATGAGCTTTTCATTTTTCTTATATTCGCCGCTGTACAGGTGATGCGTGAGCGAAACCGAGCAGTTCGGGCAGGTGACGACGCTGCCGCAGTCCTGACAGGACAGGAACGAATTGTAGCCGCGGCGGTTTACGAACAGGATGGACTGCTCGCCGTTTTCGGTATTGGCGGCAAGCTCGGCGGACAGCCGCTCGCCGATTAGGCGGCGGTTCTGCACGCGCTCGTCCTCGCGCACGTCGACAATGGAGACCTCGGGCAGCTCGACGTCGGTGGCGCGGCGGTCCATTTCCACGAGCGTATACACGCCCCGCTGCGCCTTGTAATAGCTTTCGACCGACGGCGTGGCGGAAGACAGCAGCATCAGCGCGCCGTCCCGTCCGCAGCGGAAACGCGCGATGTCCCGCGCGTGGTAGCGCGGCGTCATTTCGGATTTATAGGTATGCTCCTGCTCCTCGTCGATGGCGATGAGGCCGAGGTTCTGCAGCGGCGCGAACACCGCGCTCCGCGTGCCGAGCACCACGCCGACGTCCCCCGCGCGCGCGGCGCGGTAAGCGTCCGCACGTTCGCCGTCGGAAAGCATCGAGTGGATGACGGCGAGCCGGTCGCCGAACGCCGCGCGGTACCGCGACACGGCCTGCGCGGTCAGCCCGATTTCGGGGATGAGTACGATGGCCGAGCGGCCGGACTGCAGCGTATGTCTGACGCATTCGATGATGACGCGCGTTTTGCCGCTGCCGGTCACGCCGCGCAGCAGCGCCGCCTTCGGCGTATGCGCGTCCAGCAGCGGGAACAGGCGCTCGAGCGCGTTTTGCTGCTGTGCGGTCAGCGGCGCTTCGCAGGCTTCCCCGCCCGCGTCCCGATAAGGCAGACGGGCGATGCGGCGGTTTTCCAGTGTGACCAATCCTTCGCCGACCGCGCCCGCGACGACCTGCGCGGAAATGCCGTAACGCTCGGTCAGCTCGTTCTGGGTGAGAGGCCCGTGCTCGGCCAGCAGCGCGAGCAGCTCCAGCCGCTTTTTCGAACCGGCGCGGCGCGAGCCGTCGAGGTACTCGGACAGCGCGGATTCGTCAAGCGCGGGACAGACGACCTTCACGTTCTTTTCGTTCTGTCTGCGCACGATGCGCACGCGCTTCTCCGCCAGTCCCGCGGCGGCGAGCGTATGCAGCGCGGCGGCGGATTCGTCGCCGAAGCGTGCGAACAGCTCGCGGCGGGGCGTTTCGCGGCCCGCATCGCGCAGGTAGGCGTAGACCTCGCCGGCAAGGCCGTCGGGCGCCGATTCGGCGGGCAGGGCGGTATAGGTTTCCTCCGTCGCGACGGAAAGGCCGCGCGGCAGCACCGCGCGCAGCGCGCTGCCGAACGTACAGAAGGTGCGCGATTTGAGGAACAGGCACAGCTCGATGGTAAACGCGTCGATCTCAACCGGCGCCTCGACGACGTCGATGACCGCCTTTGTGTTTTTGTATTCGGACGACTCCGCGAACTCGACGACCACGGCCAGCAGGCGGCGGTTGCCGTTCCCGAAGGGCACAAGGACAAAGCTGCCGAGCTTCAGCTTTTCCCGCTGCTCCGGCAGCGTAAAGTAGACATACCGGCCGTCCAGCGCATAGGTCGCTTCCAGCAGGTACACGCGGACAAAGCTGTTCATCCCGTCAGTCCGTGATGATTTTGCACTCGCCGGAGCTGAGCATATCGATGGCCGTCGTGACCGGCTTCTCGCTGACGATTTCCGCCTCGACGGCTTCGCCCTTCGGCTCCTTTTTCTCCTCCGCCTGCTCGGCCTCCTCCGTCATTTGGTCGGTGATCCGGCGCGCGCACTTGGCGGCGGCGATGACCAGCATATAGCGGTTGACCTTATCGTTTGTCATCTTCTGCACATTGGGATACAGCATCTTTCATTACTCCATTCTATCGTTTTGTTCGTTATTTTATGCACCGAGAAAAGCGCGGATGCGCTCGTCCGCACAGCGGCCGGCACGAAGCTGCTCGGCCTGCACGACGCTCAGCAGCGCCTGCGCGGCCTGCGCGGCGCCGCCGTCCTCGTTGACGATGATATAGTCGTATGCGGCCGCGCGGGCGATTTCCTCCTTCGCCTTCCGCAGCCGTCTGGCGATGACCTCCTCGGTCTCGGTGTTGCGGCCGCGCAGGCGCGCCTCGAGCGTCTGCAAATCCGGCGGACAGAGGAACACGAGCACGGCGGACGGAAACAGGCGCTTGACCTGCGCGGCGCCGTCGACCTCGATTTCGAGGACCACATGCCTGCCGCTGCTCAGCGACGCATCGACGTAATCCCGCGGCGTGCCGTAGTAATTGCCGACGTACTCGGTATGCTCCAGCATCCTTCCCTCGGCGATGCGCTTTTCGAATTCCGCGCGCGTGAGGAAGAAGTAGTTCACGCCGTCCCGTTCGCCGGGCCGCGGCGCGCGCGTGGTCGCCGAGACCGAGTAGCAAAAGCCGTCGTTCTTCCCGAGCAGCTCGGCGAGTACGGTGCCCTTGCCGCTGCCGGCGGGGCCGGAGACGACAATCAGCAGTCCGTTCGGCATCCGTCCGCACCTCCGTTCAGCGCTTTTGCCAGCGCGTCCGTCTCCAGCGCGGAGAGGACGACGTGCTCGCTGTCGGTGAGAATGACGCTTTTCGTCTTTTTCCCGCAGGAGACGTCGATGACCCGGTTGACCGACTTGGCATCCTGCACCAGACGGCGGACCGGCAGGGATTCGGGGCTGGCGACGGTGATGATGCGCGACCGCGCCACATAGTTGCCGTTCCCTACGTCGATAAATTCCATTCGTTGACCGTACCTTTCCTGAAAATGCCGCCGTTCTCACGCGGAGACGGCATAGAATTCCCGCGAAGCCTGTTTGCCGGTTTTGTACTGCGCCGAAACCGACGGCGGCGCGCTCCCGTCCGGGGCGTACACCGGCGCGCGGGCCTGCAGATCGCTCCCGAATCGCGGGTCGTCCGCTTCCCTCCGCCGCCGGCAGGCCGCAAACGCAGAGCGCTCCGGCGGGCGCGGCCGCTGTCTGCGCCGCGGGCTCACTCCAGATTCTGAATCTGCTCGCGGATTTTTTCCAGCTCGCTCTTGGCGGTGATGACGAGATTGGTCATCTCGGTGCCGCAGCATTTGGAGCCGATTGTATTGATCTCGCGGTTGATCTCCTGCACCAGAAAGTCGCACTTGCGGCCGACGGGCGCGTCCTCGCCGAGCATCGTCTCAAACTGTCCGAAATGGCTCGACAGGCGCACCAGCTCCTCGGTGACGTCGGTTTTATCGGCAAAGACGGCGCATTCGGTCAGCAGCCGCGATTCGTCGGGCGTCACGCCGGAAAGCAGCTCGCGCACGCGGGCGAGCATCTTCTCGTTGGCCGCGCGCACCGCCTCGGGCGCAAGGGCGTCCAGCCGGCCGGCGATTTCCCGCAGGACGCCGAGACGGGCGAGCAGGTCGGCGCGGAGCCTTTCGCCCTCCGCGCCGCGCATGGCGGCGAAGGCGTCCAGCGCCTCGCGGGCGGCCCGCTCCATCAGCGGCCAGACCTTTTCCGCGTCCTCCTCCGCCTTGCGGGCGAGAAACACCTCGCTGCGGGCGGCGACCATATCCAGCGTAACTTCGCCGGGTATGCCGTATTCCTTCCCGACCTGCCCGAGCACGGCGAGATAGCCCTCCAGATACTCGCGGTTGAGCGAAAGCCGGACGCATTCGCCGTTGAGATGCTCGACGCCGATATACACGTCCACTTTCCCGCGGGAGACGGCGGCGCCGACGAGCGCCTTGACCCGCTCCTCCAGCGGCGCAAAGGCGCGCGGCATACGGATATTCAAATCCATATACCGATTATTGACCGATTTGATTTCAAAAGTTATATCCAGCCCGTCGGCCAGAACGCGGCCGCGGCCGTAGCCGGTCATGCTTTTTATCATGACAGCCCTTCCTTTCAGCGCCGAAAGCGCTTGTAATAGACCGAGATCAGTCGGGTCAGCGCGACGTCATACAGCACGAACAGCGCGTTCCCCGCGCCGTACACGACGAGCGAGAAGCCGAAAAAATCCTCCAGCCCCAGCAGATACAGCCCCACGGCAAGAATGGCGGTGAGCGCAAGGTTGAAGAACGCCAGCTTGCAGACCCACGACCAGACGCGGCTCCGCCGCTCCGCAAAAGCCTTGAACAGCGGATACGGGCCTGCGAACAGCGCGAACAGCAGCGGCGCGGAGCGCGGGAACAGCAGCAGCGAGACCGCCGAAGCGCAAAGCCAGACGGCGGCCGACCATTTGGCGCCGTATTCGATCCGCGCGTAAACGACGGCCAGCGACGCCGCGGCCGCGCAGGACAGGTCGAGCACGTCGACAAGCGAGCCGAGAATCAGCAGCACGCTCGTCAGCGCGGCGAGCATGCCGCAGACGGCGGTCCGGCGGGTACGATCAGCTTTCATGGCGGCTCAATGGCAGGGCGAGATGCAGTCGCACAGGCAGTCCGCGCAGATCAGCCCCATGCACAGGTCGCAGCCCGAGCAGCCCGACGTATGAGACGAGCGCGCGTAGGGGTCGTTGGCGGCGCCCTGTCCCATCCGCACGAGCGTATTCTGATACTCGCTGTTGTACGGGTCCATCCGGCAGGCCGTTTCAAACTCCTGCCGCGCCTCCATCATCCAGCCCTTGTGCAGCATGATGTGTCCGTACAGGAAATGCCACTCCGCCGTCCGCTCGGCGGCCGCCTTACGGCCCAGCAGCACCTCCGCCTCGGAAAAGCGGCCGGCGTTAATCAGCTCGCGCACGCGGACGTATTCCCCGCTCTGCGCGCCGCTGCCGCCGGAAGCGCCGCCGGCGCCCGACGACGACTGTCCGCCGGCGCGCTGCTTCTGGATTTCATCGTATGCTTCGTTGATCTGCTTCATCTTCTCCGCGGCCAAATCGGCGAGCGGGTTGTTGACGTAATTGTCGGGGTGATACTTTTTCGCCAGCGCGCGATAAGCCTTTTTCACTTCCGCGTCGGTGGCGTCACTCCCAATCCCGAGAACCTTATACGGATCCATTCATCGTACCCTTTCGTGCTTGCAGTATTTTACGGAACGCCGCCTCGCTCCCCAGCGTGGCCACGTTATAAATCAGGTTGTCCAGCGCACAGCCGTCGGCCAGCGCATAAGCGCGGGTGAAGGCCGCCATACTGTCCTTGAGGGTCAGCAGCACCTCTTTGGCGTGCGCCTCGGTCGCCTCGGCCGAGCCGTAGCGGCTGTTCAGGCAGTTGTATTCGCCGCGGAGGCCGTCCTCGCGGCAGTCGTCAAACGCGTCGATAATATAAATGTAGCGTCCCAGATGGTACCCGCAGACCTCGGCGACCTCCTTCGCCTCGCCCTCAAGCCCGCAGGCGGCGAGGATGCGGGTGAGCGCGGCGAAGCCGTCGGCCGCGCGGTCCACGGACGCGCCCGCCCCGGCCTCGGCGGCGGCGAAGTCGTCCATCGCGGCGGCGACCTGCGCGTCCAGCGCCGGATACAAAGCCGCCGCCTTTTTGCGCATCCGCGAAAAAAGCGGGCGCAGCAGTCGTTTCTTCCAGCGGCGGAGACCGCGCAAATCCGCGATGTCGTCGCACAGCTTATAATAGGACAAAAGGCCGAAGGCCGCCGTCGTATACGTCACCGCGTCGTTTTCGGAGAGAACGGTTTTCTTTTTCAGCCTGTACGGGCAGAACGCCTTTTCCGTCCCGACCTGCTCGCGGGTCAGCGCCAGCCGGACGAGCGCGAGGAAAACAAAATCGTAGTTTAGGAAAAAACGGGAAAAGCGCGAGACGCGCCGTCCGCCGGTTTTGCACAGCGAACAGTAAACCGCGCGGTAAAACTCGTACTCCTTTACCAGCAGCTCGCTTTCGACAGGCCGAATGTATCCGAACATGCCAACAACTCCCCATTCTTAAGAGTTTATTATAGCACAAACGGCCGAGAAAGGCAACAGAAATAAAAAATTTTCTGGATTGTTAAATAAAAAAGGGTTTTTTCTTTTTTTTGCGTATATTATATTTAGTAAAGGTTATTGTGGCGATTTGCGGCGTTTTTTGACCCGGCCGCGAGATTTGCGTACAAAAGGAGGTGCAGACCGCATGCTGCTGTCCGTCAACCGAATCAGCAAGAGCTTTGAGGACAGAGCGGTGCTCTCCGACGTCAGCTTCGACATCGGGGAGGGCGAAATCGTCGGCTTTCTCGGCCCGAACGGCGCGGGAAAAACGACCGCGATCAAAATCATCCTCGGTCTGCTCACGCCCAACGCCGGCGAGGTATACATCGACGGGCTGAACGTCCGCACGGATTTTGAAAAGGCCATCCGCAACGTCGGCGCGATCATCGAAACGCCCGAGCTGTACGGCTATTTGTCCGGGATGGACAACCTGAAGGTCGCCGCGCGCCCCTACCGCGTGCGCCGTTCGCGCATCAACGAGGTGGTCGAAGCCGTGGGGCTGTCCGAGCAGATCGGCGAGAAGGTGCGCCGCTACTCGCTGGGGATGCGGCAGCGGCTCGGCATCGCGCAGGCGATGCTGCACAGCCCGAAGCTGCTGATTCTGGACGAGCCGCTCAACGGGCTGGACCCGTCCGGCGTGCTCGATTTCCGTATGCTGGTGCGCTCACTTGCCGCCGGCGGCACGTCGGTTTTGATTTCCAGCCATCAGCTCGCGGAGATGGAACTGATGTGCAGCCGCCTCATCATCATCGAGAGCGGCTTCATCGTCTCAATCAAAACGCTCAAGGAATTAACCGGCGAAAGCGACGACATCCCGGTGCATTACCGGCTGGACGTCAACGACGCCGCACGCGCGCTGAAGCTGCTGACCGACAACGGCTTCTCTGCCGAAACGGCTGAATCCGGCCTGAACGTCTATATGACGCGCCTTCAGTCCGCGGAGGCGGCGCGGCTGCTGGTGGAGAACAACATCGCCGTTTACGGGCTGACCGCGGTGAAAAAAACGCTCAGCGACGCGTTCCTCGAGGCCACCGGCAAACGGAGGAGGGCGAAGAAGAAATGAAGCTGCTTTTGCTCACCGCCAACGAATTTACGAAAATATTCAAGCGCCGCGGCTTAATGTTCTTTTTTGTCCTCGTGATTCTCAACTGCTTTCTGGCCGGTCTGAACGTGTATGAATCCTATACCACGGCCGGCGGGAACTTTTCGCTGGAGACCGAACTGGACAATTACCGAAAAAGCGCCATCACATATAAAAACCAACTGCTCGAATACGAATCCGAACTACCTTCCGCCGACGAAAGCGCCGTCTCCGGGTCGTCCAGCGCCGACGCGAGCGAAACGCGAAGCACCGACTACAAGACCTACAACGAGCTTCGGTTTGCCTTGATGGAAGCCGAGACCTACGCCGCGGTGTACGAGAAAGCGCTGGAACTGAACATCCTCTCGCGCGACGACTGGCGCTATTCGGTGCTGTACGACATCATCAACGGCGAAATGAAAATCGCCTGCTACCGCGTGATTTTGGAGGCCGAGCCGGACGACGAGGACTACATTTCCACCGTCATCTGTCCCTATTTAGAGATCAGTTCCAACTATACCATCACCGAAATCACGACCAAGCTGCACAACCAGACGCAGAACATCGAAACGCTCTGGTCGGGCGTCGAAGCGCTGGACTACGGCTCCTACTGCAAAAACCAGATCACCACGCTGCAATACGACCAGGCGGCCAAGCAGTCCGAACTGGAGGCAATCAACCGACAGTTGGAGGACAACCCGTCCAGCATCGAGCTGGCGATGTCCAAGCGCAAGGCCGAGGGCGTCAAGGCGGCCATCGAGGGCAAAATCGAGATTCAGACCTACCGCTACCAAAACGGGATTGAATTCCAAAGCTGGGTGGATCGCACGCTCGACATCATGCTCGACAAATACGACGCGTATATTTCCAAGCTCAACGGGTTTGTCACGGAGGAATATTTCCATAAGAACGGCGATTACTACGAGTGGGCCTACGCCGATTACGGCGAATATTCCACGCTGCTCAACGCCGAACTGCAGGATCAGCTTGACGCGGTGGCAATCGGCTGGTACAGCATCAACAACGGTGTGGAGGAGCTGTCGGTCGCCGGCTCGACGCGCTCGAATATGCTCGGCTTTTCGGATATGTTCACCTTTTTCGCCTTCTTCGCCATCGTCATCGCGGGCGTTTCGGTTTCCAGCGAGCATGTGACGCGCACGATTTACCTGCTGCTGATCCGGCCGGCCAAGCGCTACAAGGTCCTGCTGTCGAAATACCTGTCCTGCATCCTCACGACGCTGGCGCTCATCATCCTCTCCTTCGGCGCCTATCTGCTGGCCAGCGTCCTCATCTGCGGCGCGGGCGACCTAAGCCTGCCCTACCTGTTCGTTTCGGACGGCGCGGTGGTGGAATTCGACTTCCTGCGCTGGATGCTTCTGCGCGTGCTGTACTGCTCGGCGTCGGTGCTGTTCCTGCTGACAATGACATTCACGGCGTCGACGGTGTTCCGCAACACGGCGTTCGCCGTTTCGTCGGGTCTGTTTACCTTTTTCTCGTCGATTCTGCTGTCGACCTTTTTCCGCAACAGCACGCTGTACGGCTATCTGCCCTTCCCCTATTTCAACATTTCCTCCTTCGTGTTCAACGATCTGGTGACGCTTGCCCCCGAAACCATCTCGCGCATGGCCGGCGAAATCGTCGTGTATCCGACCTTCGCGTTCATCTGGCTGGGCGCGCTGACGGTCGTCTGCCTGATCATTGCGTTTGCGACATTTACGAAAAGGGATGTGACGAATACCTAAATGAAGGAAACGGTTTATGCCAACGAGAGGAATTCTCTGTGCGCACGCGCGTTCCTGTCCGAGAACACGGCGGGACGGCTGAAGGCGCTGCGTCCCTGCCCCGTCCGCACCGATTTTATGCGCGACCGCGACCGGATCATCCATTCCAAATCCTTCCGGCGGCTGATGCATAAAATGCAGGTCTTTCTCGCGCCCGAGGGCGACCACTACCGCACGCGGCTGACCCATACGCTCGAGGTCACGCAGATCGCGCGGACGCTGGCGCGCGCGCTCCGGCTCAACGAGGACCTGACCGAAGCGGCCGCGCTCGGCCACGACCTCGGCCACACGCCGTTCGGCCACTCGGGCGAGCGCGCGCTGAACCGCCTCTGCCCGAACGGATTTAGGCACAACGAGCAAAGCCTGCGCGTAGCGGACAAGCTGGAGAACCTCAACCTCACCGTCGAGGTGCGCGACGGGATGCTGAACCACTCGGGCGACGGCCGCGCATCGACGCTGGAGGGACAACTCATCAAGTTCGCCGACCGCATCGCGTACATCAACCACGACATCGACGACGCCATCCGCGCCGGCATCCTGCAGGCCGGCGACCTGCCGCGCGAGTTGACGGCGATTCTCGGCGACACGCATTCCCAGCGCATTTCGACGATGGTCAACGCGGTCATCGCCTACGGCACCGACGGCGACATCGGGATGACCGAGCCGCACTGGGAGGCGACGATGGCGCTGCGCAAATTTATGTTTGAAAACGTCTATTTCAATTCCGCAGCCAAGAGCGAGGACTCCAAGGTTGCGGATATGATCGAACATATCTACGAATATTTCCTCAAGCAGCCGGAAAAGCTGCCGCCCGAATACCGGGCCAACATCGACGCGGACGGCGTCGAGCGCTCGATCTGCGACTACATCGCCTGCATGACCGACCGCTACGCGCTGGCGCTGTTTGAGGAGCTGTTCGTACCGAAAACCTGGCAGCACAAGTGACGCGCAGGGCAGTCCCGTCCGAAGGGAGGTGAACGGCGTTTGCTTTTTTCGCGTGAATTTATAGAGGAAGTGAAGCGCCGCAGCGAGATCGAGGACGTCGTCGGCAAATACGTCCGGCTCAAGCGCACGGGCAGCAACATTGTCGGGCTGTGTCCGTTTCACAACGAAAAAACGCCGTCGTTCACCGTCTTTCCGCAGACGAGCAGCTTTTACTGCTTCGGCTGCGGCGCGGGCGGCGACGTGTTCAGCTTCATTATGCGCGCGGAGGGGCTGGATTACCCCGGCGCCGTCGAATTCCTCGCGCGCAGCGCCGGCGTCCCGCTGGAGGAACGGCAGTCCGGCGGCGGCAATCGCCCGACGGTCAAGCGCGAGCGCGTACTCGACTGCAACCGCGAGGCGGCGCGGCTGTTTCACGCCGCGCTGCAGAGTCCGTCCGGCGCGCAGGCGCGGGCCTATCTGACAGAGCAGCGCCGGCTGACCGAAAAGACGATTCGGCGCTTCGGCATCGGCTACGCGCCCGACAGCTGGGATTTCCTTCACAGCCGTCTGACGGCGAAGGGCTATACGGACGAGGAATTAAAAGCCGCGTTTCTGTGCGGGATTTCCCAAAAAGGGCACCCTTACGACGTGTTCCGCAACCGCGTGATCTTTCCGATTTTCGACCTCAACGGCGAGGTGGTCGCCTTCGCGGGCCGCCGGCTGAACGAGAACGACGAGCGGAAGTACGTCAACACCTCCGACACGCCCGCATTCAAGAAAAGCAAGGTCATCTTCGGGATGAACTTCGCCAAGCGCTCGGAGGCGGGCAGTCTGATCGTCTGCGAGGGGCCGGTGGACGCCATCGCGCTCCAGCAGGCGGGGTTCGACAACGCCGTCGCCACGCAGGGCACGGCCATCACCGCCGATCAGGTGCGGACGATGTCCCGATTCGTCAAAACCGTCTACCTCGCCTACGACATCGACAAGGCCGGGCGGAACGCGACGATGAAGGCCATCCAGCTGTTTACGCAGGTCGGCGTCGCGGCGAAGGTCATCGACCTCGGCGCCGAGGCGAAGGACCCCGACGAGTACATCAAAAAATTCGGCGCCGAGGCGTTCCGCCGTCGGCTGGATGCCTCCGCGGGGCAGGTGGATTTCCGCATCGACGAGATTCTGGGCCGCTACTCGCTTTCCCTGCCCGACGAAAAGCTGCGCGCCGTCGACGAGCTGACCACGCTGGCTGCGGGCATATACTCCAAAAGCGAGCGCGAGGTCTATCTCGCGCGGATGTCGGAAAAAACCGGCGTGTCCGCCGCCGCGCTGTCGATGGACGCAGCGCGCAAGGCCAAAAAAGCGGAGGAAAAGCAAAAGGCCGAGCAGCGCCGGCGGACGGTGAACGAAGCCCTCGGCTACGGCGACAGGGTCAACCGCGACCGGCTTACCTACGCCACCGGCGCGCTGCTGGAGGAACGGCTGCTGGCCTGTATGCTCTCCAACCCCGCGCTGGCGGCGGAAGCCTGCGAGACGCTTTCGGAGGATGATTTCCTGACAGCGTTCGGCAAAAAGGTATTCGCCGCTTTTGCGGAAGAATTTGCCGAGGGCACAGAGGTTGTCCTTTCCAAAGACGGGCTTCTCGAGCCCGAGGAGATATCCGCATTGGCGCGGCTGATGGCCAAGCATGACAAGCTGCTGTCGGTTATGCCGGATGATGCGGCCGCGCTGGTGCGCGCGCTGAAAGAGGAACGTCTCCGAGTCGAATTCAACGAACGAATCGACGAGAATCCGCAGGAGGCCTTAGAAGAATACATCCGGCTGAAGCGGCAGAAAAAAACGCGCCCCGGCGACGGCGGCGGTGAAGAATAAAAACATATACCCCCTTGCATACGCAGGAAAGGAACGGTAAAATACAGTGGAACAGGATTTCAAGAAAATACTCGACAGCCTCATCGAACGCGGGAAGGCGAAAAACGGCATCGCCGCCTCGGAGATTATGGAGGTCATCGATTCGGCCGACTGCTCGATTCAGCAGATTGAAAAGATTTACGAAACGCTGGAGGAGAACGGCATCGAGGTCGCCAACGATCTGGAGACCGTCACCTTCGACATCCCGGACGAGGACCTGCTGCCCGACGACATCGACGAATCGCCCGAGGAAGTGGAGGAGATGCTGCTGCAGGAGGGCGTGACCATCGACGACCCGGTGCGGATGTATCTCAAGGACATCGGCAAGGTGCCGCTGCTCTCCGCCGAAAAGGAGCTGGAACTGGCCTATAAGATGTCGCTCGGCGACGAGGAAGCGAAGAAGCAGCTTGTCGAGGCGAACCTGCGTCTGGTCGTCAGCATCGCCAAGCGGTACGTCAACCGCGGCATGTTTTTCCTCGATCTGATTCAGGAGGGCAATCTCGGGCTGATGAAGGCCGTGGAAAAATTCGATTACGGCAAGGGCTACAAGTTCTCCACCTACGCGACGTGGTGGATCCGGCAGGCCATCACCCGCGCCATTGCGGATCAGGCGCGCACGATCCGCATTCCGGTGCATATGGTGGAAACCATCAATAAGGTGCTGCGCGTGTCCCGCCAGCTTTTGCAGGAGCTTGGGCGCGAGCCGACCGGCGAGGAAATCAGCCAGGAAATGGGTCTGCCGGTGGAAAAGGTGCGCGAGATTCTCAAAATCGCGCAGGAGCCGGTCTCGCTCGAGATGCCGATCGGCGAGGAGGAGGACAGCCACTTAGGCGACTTCATCGCCGACGACAACACCCCCGCCCCGCAGGACGCCGCTTCGTATATGATGCTGCGCGAGCAGCTTTTGGAGGTGCTGCACACCCTCACCCCGCGCGAGGAGAGCGTGCTCAAGCTGCGCTTCGGACTGGAGGACGGCCGTCCCCGCACGCTCGAGGAGGTCGGCAAGGTGTTTGAGATCACGCGCGAGCGCATCCGCCAGATCGAAGCGAAGGCGCTGCGCAAGCTGCGGCACCCGAGCCGCTCCAAGCGGCTGAAGGATTATCTGGAATAAGCCGCAGGCAGACGTTTAGGAAAGGAATGCTGAACACAGATTATGAAGGAAGAACTCAGGAAAATATCGGCCGAGGCGCAGGCGGAGATCGCCGCCGCGTCGTCGGAGGCGGAGCTGGAAGCGGCCCGCGTCAAATACTCGGGCAAGAAGGGCCGGCTGACCGCCATCCTGCGCGGTATGGGCGCGCTGGACCCGGACGCCCGCCGCGAGGTCGGCGAGCTGGCCAACACCGTACGCGGCGAGCTGGAAGCGGCCATCGCCGGCAAGGCGGCCGCGCTCCGCAGCGCGGCGCTGGAGAAGCGGCTGGCGGAGGAGAAGCTCGACGTCACGCTGCCGGGCCGCGAGAAGCTCTGCGGACGGCTGCACCCGCTGCACACGGTGGAGAACCGCATCCGCGAAATTTTCATCGGCATGGGCTTTACGGTCGTGGACGGGCCGGAAATTGAGAGTACGCACAACAATTTCGACGCGCTCAACGCGCCCGCCGACCATCCGTCGCGAGATTTTCAGGATACGTTCTACATAGACGAGACCACGCTCCTGCGCACGCAGACCTCGCCCGTCCAGATTCGCGCGATGACGGGCAAAACGCCACCCATCCGCGTCATCTCGCCCGGCCGTGTTTACCGCTCGGACGACGTGGACGCGACGCATTCCCCGATGTTCCACCAGATCGAGGGACTGGTCGTCGACAAGGGCATCACGATGGCCGACTTAAAGGGTACGCTCGACCTGTTTGCGCGCAGCCTGTTTGGCGAGGAAACGCGCACGCGCTTCCGTCCGCACAACTTTCCGTTCACCGAGCCGAGCGCTGAGGTGGACGTCTCCTGCTTCGTCTGCGGCGGCAAGGGCTGCCGACTGTGCAAGGGCGAGGGCTGGATTGAAATTCTCGGCGCGGGCATGGTTCACCCCGACGTGCTGGCCGGCTGCGGCATCGACCCGGAGGTCTATTCCGGCTTTGCGTTCGGCATGGGCGTGGAGCGCGTGGCGATGCGGCGCTACAACATCAACGACATGCGGCTGTTTTTTGAAAACGACGTCCGTTTTCTCTCGCAGTTCTGATTCCATATAGAAGAAAGGCAGCGCTTAAAGGATTATGAAAGTTTCACTCAACTGGCTGAAAGACTATGTAAAATTCGACCTGTCCGACCGCGACTACGCCGAGCTGATGACGGGTACCGGGACGAAGGTCGAGACGATAGAAAGGCTCGGCGAGGACATCGAGAACGTCGTCGCCGGCAGAATCAACAGCGTCACGCCCCACCCCGACTCCGACCATCTTGTAATCTGCATCGTCGACGTCGGCGGCGAGAAGCCGCTGCAGATCGTCACAGGCGCGCAGAACGTAAACGCGGGCGATCTCGTCCCCGTCTGCCTCAACGGCGCCAAGCTGCCCGGCGGCAAGGTCATCAAGACCGGCAAGCTGCGCGGGGTGGTCTCGGAGGGTATGCTCTGCTCGCTGTCCGAGCTGGGGCTGACGGTCCACGACTTCCCTTACGCGATTGAGGACGGCATTTTCATTATGCAGGAGCCCTGCAGGCTTGGCGACGACATCCGCGACGTGCTGCGGCTGCGCGACACGGTCGTGGACTTCGAGCTGACCTTCAACCGCCCCGACTGTCTGGCGCTGCTCGGCATCGCGCGCGAGACGGCGGCCTCCGCCGGCGTGCCGCTGGAGTACAGCGCGCCGGAGGTACATACCGCAGGCGACGGCGACGACATTTCCAACTACCTTTCCGTAACCGTAAAAGAACCGGCGCTCTGCCCGCGCTATACCGCGCGCGCGGTGAAAAACGTGCGCATCGAGCCGTCTCCGCTCTGGATGCGCGCGCGCCTGCGCGCCTGCGGCATCCGTCCGATCAACAACATCGTCGACATCACGAACTATGTGATGCTGGAATACGGCCAGCCGATGCACGCGTTTGACGCGTCCTACATTTCCTCCAAGTCCATCGTCGTCCGCAGAGCGGCCGAGGGCGAGCGGATCACCACGCTCGACGGGAACGTCCGCGAGCTGACGACCGATATGCTCTGCATCGCCGACGGCGAAAAGCCGGTCGCGCTGGCGGGCATCATGGGCGGCGAAAACTCGGAAATCACCGACAAAACCGCCGCCGTCATCCTCGAAAGCGCCAATTTCAGCCGCTCGTCGATCCGCCGCACCTCGCGCGCGGTCGGCCTGCGCACCGACGCCTCGCGGCGCTACGAAAAGGGCATTCCGCCCTGCACGACGATGTCCGCAATCGACCGCGCCTGCGAGCTGATTACACAGCTCGGCGCCGGCACGATCATCGACGGCACCATCGACGTCTGCAACGCCGACGTCAATTCGCGCACCGTCGATTTCGATTACAAAAAAATCAACGCGCTGCTCGGCATCGAGCTGAGCGAAGCGGAGATGCGCGCGCTGCTTGAAAAGCTCTTCTTCCGCTTCGACGGCGACGGCTGGATGATCGTCCCGCCTTACCGCGGCGACATCGTCAACACCGCCGACATTGCCGAGGAGGTCGTGCGCCTGTACGGGTTCGACAAGATTCCCGCCACCCGCTTCGCCGGCCGCGTGACCGAGGGCGGCGAAAGCGCCTACCAGAAATTCTGCGCGCGGCTCAACGCCGGAATGACGGGTCTGGGTTTCTTTGAGACCTACACCTACTCTTTCATTTCGCCGAAGGTGTACGACAAGCTCGCGCTGGCGGCGGACGACCCGCTGCGCGACGGCATCCGGCTGCTGAACCCGCTGGGCGACGACACGTCCGTGATGCGCACGACCGCGGTCGGCTCGCTGCTGGGCGCGCTGTCCTACAACCGCAGCCGCCGCATACCCGCCTGCGCGCTGTTCGAGAACGCGACGGTCTACGCCAAGCCCGACGCCGATACCCCCGCCGACCGGTTTTCCAAGGAAGAAAAGCAGCTCGTGTTCGGCTTCTACGGCAGCGGTGATTTTTATGATTTGAAGGGTGTCGCCGCTGCGCTGACCGAGGCGCTGCACATCGGCGCGCTGCGGTTTGCCGCGGACGCGACGGTGCCCTATTTCCATCCCGGCAGATGCGCGGCCGTATACACGGGCGGCACGCTGCTCGGCCGTATCGGGCAGCTTCATCCCACGGTATGCGACAGCTTCGAGCTGTCCGGCGACGTGTACGCGGGCGTTTTCTCGACCGAAGCGCTGTTCGCCGCGTCGCAGACCGAGTGGGAATACACCCCGCTGCCGGTTTATCCCGCCGTCGAGCGCGATTTGGCGCTGGTGATGGACGAATCGACGGAAGCCAGCACAGTGGAGAACGCCATCCGCAGCTACGCGGGCAAATCACTCTGCGGCGTGACGGTTTTCGACGTGTACACCGGCAAGGGCGTCGCCGACGGCAAGAAAAGCGTGGCCTTCCGCCTCAGCTTCCGCCTGCCCGACAAGACGATGAACGACAGCGAGGTCGACGCGGCGGTGACGAAAATCCTCCGCCGGCTGGAGAGCGAGAAGGACATCACGCTGCGCACCTGAGCGCCGAACAAAAAAGTTTGCGCGCAGCTATTGCTATTTTGTTGGTTTTGTGGTATCATGTTGCAGATGGGAGAGATGAAAATGAAGGACAACGCTTCCAAAACGATCATGTTCAGCCTCAAGGACGAGTCGGAAAAGGAAATGCACAACATTCTGCAAAGCGTTTACGACTCGCTGAAAGAGAAAGGCTATAACCCGATCAACCAGATCGTGGGCTACATTCTCTCGGAGGATCCGACCTATATCACAAACTACAACAACGCGCGGGCGCAGATTCGCAAAATCGACCGCGACGAGTTGCTGCGCTCACTGGTCAAAAACTACATCAAGCTCTGAAAGGAAGGGTAATATTGAGCGAAATCAAGCCGCTTTTGTATAAGGGAAAGCCGCTCGTCCGTCAGGGGCAGTATCTGTTCTACGGCGACCCGGAGGATAAGGCGATCCTCTTTATGAACATCCTTGAGACACGCAAGGAGGGCGATCTGAACGTCGCCTCGAAGGTGCTCGTGCAGATTCAGCGCACCGACGACGACCTCGGCTTCAACGAAAAGGTCATCAAGCAGTGCGAGAAAAAGAGCTTTTACGACGCGTTTGAGATCGGCACAATCTGGCTCGACCGCGAGCTGCGCAACAGGTAAAAAGCCAAAGCCGGCTGTAAAGCGGCCGATTTCACAGAAGACGATGTTTCCATATCATCCGTATAACGCGGACCGCCGTCTGCAAGAGGAAGGGAGCGGCTTTTCATTCCGACAAGCCGCTGCGGTTGTCCGAAGCGCTTCACCTTTCCGGCGCTTGCGCAAGCATCCGCAAGCGGCGGGAACAGCGTCCTGCATAAAAAATCTCCGCATGACATAAGTCATGCGGAGACTTTTTTCGTTTTTCCGTTCCGGCGCGCAGACCGCCGCCGAAAGCACGAAATACACCCATCCAAAACGACCGCCAAGTCGGGGGCGTCTTCCCGACGCTGTCACACATCCGAAAGGTAAAAGCCTAAGCACCGGCCTTGCGCCGACCCGAAAGCCGATTATCCGCCGGCGGCTGCTCCTCCCGAAGTCGTTGGCGGATCACGCCGACCTGTTCCCGCCGAAGGCAGAAAAGAGCGCCAACGCCCGGCGCCTCTATCCGCAGACAGGACATCAGAGCGACGCCCGCGCCGGCCTCTGCGCCTTTAGCGGGTCGCCGTGAAGAAAAAGCGACGGAATCCGAACAGCACTTCCCCGCTGCGCGTCAGCGGATACGCCTCGGCGGCGCGCGCAAGAAGCTCGGACTCCAGCGCCGCACGGCCGGCTTCGTCGAGGCGGGCGAGGTACGGACGCAGCCGCGTACCCCGAACCCACTCGATAAGCGCCCGATGGTCGGGCAGTCGGTGATAATATTTGCATTCCCACATATCAAAGCTTGACGCGCAGCCGGACAATAGGTCGAAGTATTCTGTCGGCGTGCAGGTTGCGTTGGTCTCCAATTCAACGCCGCGAAATCCCCATTTTGCGTCCTCGGTCACTTCCCGAATGATGCGGTAAAACGGCTCGTCGTCGTTCATCGGCATCTGCACGGCCAATATGCCGCCGGGCGTCAGGCGCTCCATCAGGCCGGGGATAAGCGTTTCATGCTGCGGCACCCATTGCAGGCAGGCGTTGGAAAAGATGAGGTCGTACTGCCCTGTCAGCGAAGCCGCGTCGCCGACCCGAAACGCGATTTCCGGGTACTGGCGCGCCGCCCTTTCCACCATTTCCGGCGACAAATCCACGCCGAGCAGACGCGCTTCGGGAAATGTATGCCGAAGGACGGCGGTGCTGTTCCCCGGCCCGCAGCCCACGTCCACGGCCGTCCGCACCGTTCTGCCGGTTCCGCCGGTCCTGCCTACCACCCGCGCCGCGAGGTCTGCGGCCGGCTGTGTGCGTTGGTCTGCAAAGAGCAGGTATTGCTTGGGGCTCCATTCCGTCATAATGATCCCTTCCCGTCTGAATGATGAAATCCGAATGATGAAAAGTATTACAGAAAGAGCCGCTCGATTGGAGCGGCTCTTTGCGGCTGAAGGAAAGGCGGCTTACTTTTTGAACACCAATATCGCGCTTGCCGCCGCCGTCACGGAAAAGGAGACAAGCGTATAGCCTTCCTTCAGCATTTCATTTGCTTTTTCTTCGATTTTTTGCGCCATATCCGCCGCTTTGGGCGTATAGCCGATCACGACCGTCTTATACATCCGGCAAACCTCCGTTTCGATTCCGACGCGCAGAAGCGGGAAAACGCGGACAGGGGTTTATCTTTAATAGGTTTTCCGATTCTGGTTGAGAATGGAAATGATGTCGTTGAGATCGCTCTCGCCGTTGTCCGAATCGTTCGAAGCGGCAGGCGTCGCGGACGGCGCGGCGGAAGCGCTCTGCGGTCTGCGGTCGCCGGGACGCTTGTCCAGATCGAAGCCGGTCGCAATCAGAGTGATGCGCATCTCGTCCTCGAGCGACGCGTCGAACGCCGCGCCGAAGATAATCGTCGCGTCCGGCTGCGCCTCGTCGGTGATCATCGCCACGGCGGAGTCGATCTCCTCCAGCCCGATGTCGGGGCTGGCGGTGATATTGACCACGATTCCGCGCGCGCCGCTGATGTTCGTCTCCAGCAGCGGGCTGGACATCGCCATCTTGGCGGCCTGCTCGGCCTTGTCCTTGCCCTTGGCGGAGCCAACGCCCATATGCGCCAGACCGGCGTTGGACATAACGGCGGAAACGTCCGCGAAATCAAGGTTGATAATCCCCTCGACGGTAATCAGCTCGCAGATGCTCTGCACGCCCTTGCGCAGCACGTCGTCCGCCTCCTGAAAGGCGTTGAGGAAGGTAATCTTCTTATCCGTCAGCAGCTTGAGGCGCTCGTTAGGGATGACGATGAGTGAATCCACGAACTCGCGCAGCTTGTTGATGCCCGCCTCGGCCTGCGCCATTCTCTTGCGGCCCTCGAAGTTGAAGGGCTTGGTCACGATGGCGACGGTGAGAATCTCCATCTGCTTGGCGACCTTGGCCACGATGGGCGCGGCGCCCGTGCCCGTACCGCCGCCCATACCGGCGGTGATGAAAACCATATCGGCGCCCTTGATGGCGTTGGTAATCTCCTCGATCGATTCGTCGGCCGCTTTTTCGCCCAGCTCGGGATTGCTGCCGGCGCCATGACCCTTCGTGATGCGGTCGCCGATGGAAATCTTGGTCGGGGCAAGCGATTTGATAAGTATCTGCGTATCCGTATTGATGTTGATGAACTCTACATCCTTGCCGCCTGCGGCGATCATACGGTTGACGGCGTTCCCGCCGCCGCCGCCGACGCCGATTACCTTGATCTTGACATCGTTTGTACTCGTTTCAAATTCATTAGGCATTGTATGTCCTCCCAAAATTTTATACAATTTGTAATCGGCACAAGCCACAGTACCTTATAGTATATAATACTATCTTCTATTTCATTTTTCAAGTCTTTTTTGAAGATTTCGTAAAAAAGTTACTTTTTTATTCGAATTTGGAGAAAGATGCCTCCCGCGTATCCGAAACATCGATATTTCCGCGGTTGTCGCCGAGCTTTTCGATCACCTTGACCAGAAAGGCCGTCTTAATTTCGGCGTCGTCGACCGTACCCATATACACATAGAAACGGTCCTCATACCAGAAATAGATTTCAAAGCGGTTCGTCATATCGACCGAAACGATTTTATCCAGAATGCCGCTGCCGTCCAAGGCGTCCAGCAGTCGAACGATGGTATTCGCCACGCGCTGGTCGGCAAACACGGCGGTCCGGCCGACGATACAGACGTCCGTCGGACTCGTGGAGAGGAACAGCAGCCCCTCCGGCTTGTCCGTCAGGCGCTCGAGCACCTTCAAGTCGCGCGAAAGGACGAAATACTCGCCGTACTGCTCGACGCAGGCGGCGGGCTTTTCCTCCTGCACCGTCACGGTCAGCTTCGTCGGAAAGCCGCGCGACACCTCGGCCGACGCGATATAGGGGAACGCCTTTTTCAGCGCGCTTTCGACATCGCCGGCGCGGAAAGAGAACATATTGTCGCCGACCGAAACGCCGAGCGCCTCGCGGACCGCGGCCGCGTCGCAGCGCTCCAGCCCGACCAGCTCGATCTCGCCGACGTTGAAAAAGACCAGCACACAGACGGCGAAAAACGCCGCGGAGATCAGCAGGATGAGCGCCAAATAGAAAATCCGGCGGCGCAGCCGCTTTTTGCGCTGCTGTCCCTGCAGCTCGTCGATGGCGATATTCTTTTTTCGAAAGCGCTCCTGCACCATATGGGCATAACCCTTCCCTGAGCTTTTTTACTTCTCTCGCTTTGCGATTTCCATAGCCGCCAGCGCAATTTCACGGTCGGCAAACGGCTTGGCAAAGGCGCGGATGCGCGCTTCCATTTCCCGGCGCGCGTTCGGGTCCTCCGCCAGTCGGCGGACGGCGGCGGTGAGCGAAGCGCCGTCCAGCTCGCTTTCACGGTACACGACGGCCGCGCCGGCGTCGGCGAGCACCTTCGCGTTCTTAAACTGGTGGTCGCCCGTGACGTTCGGCGACGGGATCAGAATCGACGCCTTCCCCATACACGCGTTTTCCGCAAGCGTCATCGCGCCCGCGCGGCCGATGACGATGTCGGCGGCGGCAAGGTGAAGCTGCATATCGTAAATGTATTCGGCGATGCGGATGTTCCCGTACCTGTCGAAGCCGCGTTCCCCGGCGAGCCGGCTGTATTTCTCCCAGCCCGCACGCCCGACCGAGTGGATATGGCGAATGCCCTTCGGGCCGGTATACGCGCCGATGACCTCAAAAACGTACTCGTTGACCTTCTCTGCGCCGAGCGATCCGCCGCTGGAAACGACATAAAGCGCGTCGGGCGCCAGCCCGAGCTTTTCACGCGCCTGCGCGCGCGTAAACGCGGAGGCGGCGACAGGGTTGCCGGTCAAGAGAATCTTATCCTGCACGGCATCGTCGAAAAATTTACGGCTTTCTTCGAAGCTGACGCAGATTTTGTCGGCGTATTTCGCAAGCATGCGCTGCGTCACGCCCGGGAACGCGTTCTGCTCCTGAATCAGAGTCGGCACGCCCAGCTTGGCGGCGGCCTTGACGGTCGGCCAAGAGACGTAGCCGCCGGTACCGATGACCACGTCTGGCGAGAAATCGCGGATGATCTTTTTCGCGGCGACGACGGACGTCACCGCCTTGACAGCCGCGTCGATGTTGGCGAGCGTCAGCTTACGCTTGAAGCCGCGCACTTTCACGAAGCGGATGGGATAGCCCGCCTTGGGGACGAGCGAGGCTTCCATCCCCTTCTCGGTGCCGACGAAAGCGATCTCCGCGCCCGGCGAAATCGTTTTGATGCGGTTGGCGACGGCGATGGCGGGATTGATATGGCCGCCGGTGCCGCCGCAGGTCATCAGTACTTTCAAACGCTATACACTTACCTTTCCGCGAAGGGGGACTTATCCCCTTTCAATATAGGAATACCGCGATATGGAGAGAATCACGCCCATCTCGACCATCAGGATGACCAGCGACGTGCCGCCGTAGCTGAAGAAGGGCAGCGAAATGCCGGTGGAGGGCAGCGTGTTGGTCACGACGGCGATGTTCAGAATGGCCTGCAGGGAGACCTGCAGCGTCAGACCCATCACGACGAGCGAGCAGAAGCGGTTCGGCGAGTTTGCCGCGATACGGAAGCCGCGGTACGCAAACGCGGCGAAGAGCAGAATCACGCCCACCGCGCCGAAGAATCCAAGCTCCTCGCAGAGAATGGCGAAGACGTAATCGTTCTGCGGCTCGGGCAGGAAGCCATGCTTTTGGTTGCTTTTTCCGATGCCCAGTCCCCAGAAGCCGCCCGACGAAATGGCAAACAGCGACTGCGCGGGCTGCCATGCCGCGTCGCGCGTGGCCTTATCCGCGATCATCGCGACCGGGTCCTCCCAGATGGCAAGGCGCTGGAAAATGTGCGAGAGCTTTTCCTTGAACAGCGGCAGCTCCTTCACAAACGGCAGCTTCAGAACCGCGAAGGCCGCGCCCGCAGCCAGTCCGGCAGCGCCGCCCAGCCATGCGAGGCTGGAGCCGCCGAGCAGCATCATCGAAAACACCAGCAGGCAGACGATGATCGTCGCCGAAAGGTGGCTTTGCAGCACCAGCAGCCCCGCCGCCGGCGCCAGTATCAAGATGAAGGGCAGGATGCCGTAGCGGAACTCCTTCATCCGCGAATGGTTATTGGAGATATAGGAAGCGCAGACGATGATCACGAAAAACTTGAGCAGCTCAGAGGGCTGGAACTGGATCGGCCCGAGCTTCAGCCAGCGCTGCGCACCGTTGTTGGCAATGCCCATCACGACGACGGCGGCGTTGAGCAGCAGCGCGACGCCGTAGCCGAGCCACGCGAAGCGCTTGATCCAGCGGTAGTCGACGAACACGGCGGTAAAGCACATTCCGGCCAGTCCGAGCACCGCCCAGCCGAGCTGTCTGCGCGCAAAATAATAGCTGTCGTTGAAATAAAACTTGCCGTAAGCGTAGCTGGCCGAAAAGACCATCACCGAGCCGATGCAGAGCAGCGCAATGACAATCAGCAGAAACGGCCGGTCCACCTCGCCGATGATGCGCACGAACGTTCCCCGTTCGCGCTGCGCCTTCCCCGCCGGCAGCGCGGCGCGCTCCTTCGCGCGCGCGGTCGGTTCTTTCCGCGTTCCGTTCAATCTATCGCGCCTCCCGTCCGCAAATCCATCACAGCACGATCGCTCCCCAATACGCCGCGGCGCAGGTGAGTGCCGTTACAAACGTAAATACAAAGACAATTTTGACCTCGCTCCAGCCGTTCATTTCAAAATGATGGTGCAGCGGCGCCATTTTGAAGATGCGCTTGCCGGTCTTTTTGAAATACGCGACCTGCAGCATCACCGAAAGTCCCTCGATCAAATAAACGAAGCCGATGAGGAACAGCAGAATTTCCATCCGATACAGCACGGTCAGCCCGCAGACCAGACCGCCGAGGTACAAACTGCCCGTATCGCCCATAAAAATCTTGGCCGGATGGAAATTGAAGATAAGGAACGCCGTCAGCGCGCCGATCGCCGCCGTGCCGACATACATCGAAGCGGGGTCGAGCGCGTCGGAGACCAGCGTGAAAAAGACCATAATCACCAGCGCCACGCTGCCGGCGAGGCCGTCGATGCCGTCGGTCAGGTTGGCGCCGTTGACGAAATAGACCAGCACGACGCTCATCACGAGATAATAGAACACGCCCAGATCGACGCTCTTGTCGGTAAAGGGAATCTGCAGCTCAGTCGAGGCGTAGCCCGCCAGCGAAAGCGAGACGAAGAAGGCGGCGACGACCAGAAATTGCAGGACGAGCTTCTGCATCGGCGACAGGCCGCGGTTTGTCTTTTTGAACAGCTTAACGTAATCGTCCACGAAGCCGATCAAGCCGCAAAGCAGCGCAAAGCCGAGCACCAGCAGCGTCCGCAGCGGCAGCGAGCCGGAAAGCAGGCTGAAGGCCACGGCGGCCGCCGTAATCGCGATAGAGAAGAACAGCCCGCCCATAATCGGCGTCCCCTCCTTGCTTTTATGCCATGAGGGACCGATCTCCAAAATCTTCTGCCCCAATTTCACGCGCCGCAGTATCGGAATGAAAATCCGAAGCAACACCGCGCAGACCAAAAACGCCGCAACGCCGCTGAGCACCGAATACAACACTTCCGTCTCTCCCTTTTAGCTTATTCCCGTCAGTTCGATAACCTTTTTCAAGTCCATCCGATTGCTTGCCTTAAACAGCACTGAGTCCCCGCAGCGCAGCGTTTCCCGCAGCGCCGCCGCCAGCGCCTCGTGGCCGTCCGCCGGAAACAATTGTATAGCGCCGCGCAGCATGCCCTGCGCCGCCGCGCCCTCGGCGATTTGGCGGGCCGCTTCGCCGAGCGTAAACAGCAAATCGGCCGCTTCGCGGACGGCGCCGCCCAACTCCCGATGCAGGCGGTCGGTGTGCGCGCCCAGCTCGAGCATATCGCCCAGCACGGCAATACGGCGGCCCGGAAAGTCACGCAGCACCGAGAGCGCCGCCGTCATCGATTCCGGCGAAGCGTTATAGCAGTCCGCAATGATATGCAGGCCGTTTTTTTCATAGACGTTCTGCCGGCTGCCCGACGGGACAAAGCCGGCCAGCGCATCGACGCAGACGGCAGCGGGTACGCCCGCCTCGACGCCGACGGCGAAGGCGGTGAGCGCGTTGCGCACGTTATGCAGCCCCAGCGCCGGCAGCGCGACCTCGGCCCGGCCGCCCGCAAAAGCGATGGCGAAGCGCGTCACGCCGTCGGTCTCGACGACCGACTCGGCGCGATACTGCGCGGGCCGTCCCTCGACCGACGTGAATATGCAGCGATGCGGCACGCGCGCGGCGGCGGCCGTCAGCAGCGGCTCGTCGCCGTTGAGGATGAGCGTTCCGCCCGGACGCAGGCCGTTGACGATGGACATTTTCTCCAGACAGATGCCCTCGCGGCTGCCGAAAGCCTGAATATGCGAGGAGCCGATGTTGGTCACGACGGCGATGTCGGGCGCGGCGGCCTCGGACAGCGGCGCGATCTCGCCCGGCTCGCTCATCCCGATTTCCAGCACGCAGGCGCGCGCGTCCTCGGGGATGCGCAGCACCGACAGCGGCAGGCCGATCCGGCTGTTCATATTCCCGACCGTCGCATAGGTGGGACGATTGGCGGCCAGCACGAGCGCCGTCATATCCTTGGTGGTCGTTTTTCCGACGCTGCCGGTGATGCAGACGCATTTCACGTTCCCCAGCCGTTCGCGCCGGTATCCGCCGGCCAAACGCGCCAGCGCTTTGCGGACGTCGTCGACCAATATGGTGTTGCGCACGAACAGCGCCCGATCGCTCACAAGCGCCGCGCCGCCCGCGTCGAGGACCGAGCCGACGTACAGGCCGCCGTCCGTCCGCTCGCCCCTGATCGCCGCAAACAGCGGTCCTTCGGTTTTCAGCGCCTCGCGGCTGTCCGCGCAGACATAGCGCAGGACGAGCGCGCCGTCGCTGTCGGGATGCAGGACGCCGCCGGAAAGGCGCGCCGCCTCGCTGAGTGTGATAAGCATGAAAATCGTTTCTTTCCTAAAATAGTATTTATTCGATCGATTCGTTATAGATAAACTGTACGGAGACGATCGTGCCGGTCGTAACCATCGTACCCGGCTCGATGCTCTGCGTGCTGGCATGGCAGGAATAATCGTCCTTGTGAATGCCCTTCAGCTCGACGTTCAGTCCGTAGGTCGAAGCGGTGCTGAGAACCTGCTGCGGCGTCATGCCCGCGAAGCTGGGCACCGAGACGGTCGGTTCGGCCTCCGCGCCGTCGGTATACAGAACCACGCGGCCGCCCTCGGTGATCACGCTGCCGCTGCGCGGCATCTGATCGGTGACGGCGGCGCCGTCGCCGCGGACGATGACCTTGAGGCCAAGCTGCTCGAGCGCCTGCTTGGCGGTATCCACGCTCGCGCCGCGGTAATCCGAGACGGTGAGCGTCTGGATGGCGGAGTCGTCGGTCGGCTCGATGCCGAGATAGGGCAGCACCTCGGTGAGCACGTTGGTAATCACGGGCGCGGCCAGCAGCGAGCCGAAGAATTTTTCGCCGGTCGGCTCGTCGATGACGATCAAGATGGCGATCTGCGGGTCCTCCGCCGGCGCGAAGGAGATGCAGGAACTGATCATCCAGTAGTTGCCCGTCTCCTCGCGCTTGGGCTGGTCGATCTTCTGCGTGGTGCCGGTCTTGGATATGATATTATACCCGTTGACCGAAACATTTTTTGTCGAATTGGTCAGAATCTTACAAAGCTGATCGGCGGTCTCCTGGCTGATGGCCTGCCGGGTCTCGTTATAATCGGTCACATATGTGAGGTTGCCGTACTCGTCGGTATACCCCTTGAGCAGATGCGGCGTGACGAGATAGCCGCCATTGGCAATCGCGGACAGCGCGCGTATGTTCTGCAGCATGGAAATCTTCATATTCTGCCCGAAGGAGGCGGTCGCGAGGTCGATGGGCGTCAGGGACTCGTGGTAGATGCCGTCGCGTTCGCCGAGCACGTCGCTGCCGGTGGTCTGCGTATAGCCGAACGAATCGAAATAGCGCAGGAACGACTCGGCGCCGAGCGTCTGCCCGATTTGGATGAGCGCGGGGTTGCAGGATTTGACCAACGCCTCCGAAAAATCGATATGCCCATGCGGCGTGGAATGGCAGTGGTAGGTCTGCCCAAGCACCTGAATGCCCGCCGAGGTGCAGTTATAGGTGTCGTTCAGCGACGAGGTCCCCTCGTCGAGCGCGGCGGCGGCGGTGACAATCTTGAAGGTGGAGCCGGGATAATACAGCTCGGTGACGGTCTTGTTCTTCCACATCTGGTAGATCAGGTCCCAGCGATACGCCTCCTTTTCCTCGTCGGTCTTGGAGGCATCCGCCGCATACGCGTCATACAGCTTTTGATACGGCTCGGAAAGCTGGGTGGCGTTATTGAGATCATAATCGGGATAGTTGGCCATCGCGAGAATCTCGCCGGTGTGGACATCCATAATGATGCCGCGCACGCCGCCGTTGGGCAGGTTGTCGTCATACGCCTGCTTGAGATATTTCTCCAGCACCGACTGAACGGTATAGTCGAGCGTCAGCATAATGTTGGTGCCGTCGATCGAATCGATATAGCTTTCATACTTGAACGGCAGCTCGTTGCCGTGCGCGTCCTGCCCCTTGACGGCGCGGCCGTTGACGCCGGCCAGCAGCTCGTTATAGGTCAGCTCGATGCCGTTGAGGCCGGTGTTGTCGCCGCCGACCGATCCGATGACCTGCGAGGCGAGCGTGCCGAAGGGGTAGTAGCGCTTGGAGCTTTCCTCGAGGCAGACCTGCATCGTAAGCTCGTTTTCCTCGATAAAGCGGCGGACGGCTTCCTCCTCCTCGCCCTCCACATTCTTTTTGATGATCTGATAGCGGCTGCTTTTCTTGGCCGCGCGCTCGCGGATATAGTCCTTATCCACGCCCAGAATTTCATTCAGGCCGTTTATAATCAGCTCCTCCTGCGCGTCGTCCTTGATGTCGCTGGGCGAGATGAACACGGTCTGCACCGTGGTGCTGACGGCCAGCTTCTGCATCGTGCGGTCATAGATCGTCCCGCGCTTGGCGTTGATGGTGACCTCGTTGGTGTACTGGAGGATGGCGTTGTTGCGGTTTTCGTCGGGATGGATGAGCTGCAGCTCGGCCAGACGGTAAACCATAAAGCCCATCAGCAGCAGGACGGCGACGATGGCCGCGCGGCTGCGGTTCAGGATTCGTTTGTTGGATGTTTTGGTGTTTGTCACGTTCGCTCCTTGCCTTTCCTTTTCGGGCTACACCGAAAAGGCTCAAATCAAACAAAAGGGTAAAGTGTTTTCTTTACCCTCAATATATGGACAACGCCGGAAAATAATGCGTGCGGCTCGCCCATTTCCTCCGGGCAGGCTGCGCGTCGGTCCGCGCTGCGTTCTTATTTATAAGTATAACATAGGCGAAGAGTCAAATTATGTTCTATTTGAAAACATTATTCAATCGTTCAGAAAATTGCGGATGACCTCGCTCAGACCGGACAGCAGCACGCCGAAGCCGCCCTCGTCGCCGCGGCGATCGATGACGGTGGTCACGTCCTCCGGCAGCAGGCTGACGTACTCCTTCGGCAGCGAATCGCTCTTGACCATCCCCAGCTCGTCCTCGATATAGGACTGCATGCCGGTGATGGCGCCGTCCTTTTTGTCCAGCTTGCCCTGCAGCTTGTCCGCTTCGGCCTTCAAATCGGTGACCGTCGCCTTCATCTCCGCAATTTCGCTGTTGTAGCGGTCGATTTCGGCGTAATTCATCATCATAAACAGGAACAGCAGCGTCAGCAGCACGGCGGAAAAGACGACCGCGATGGGAAACGGCGCCTTTTTCTTCTTGCGCACGGTGACGATTTTCGGGCTGCGGACGGGAACGAGCTTACGCGCGCGCTTATTGCGTTTTTCGATCTGACGGCCCGTCGGCTGCTGCGGCAGGCGGCGCGCCTCGGCGGCGGCGTTTCGGGGAATTCCGACGGAAGCCGTCTCGCGCGGCGCCTTTTTGACGGAATTCGACACTGCGGGCTTATTTTCACGCCGTCCAGTCGGCAAGTTGCGGTTTTCCATATCTACAAGCTACCCCTTCTACAATTTTTCCGCCACCCGCAGCTTAGCGCTGTGCGAGCGGCTGTTCTCCTCGTTTTCGCGTTCGGTCGGCAAAATCGGTTTTTTTGTTATGAGGCGCACCGACGGCTTCCGGCCGCAGGCGCAGACGGGCAGGTCGCGCGGGCAGACGCAGGGGTCGGCCAGCGATGCGAACGTCGTCTTGACGATGCGGTCCTCCAGCGAATGAAAGCTGATGACCGCCATCCGGCCGCCGGCGGACAGCCGTTCGGTCAGCGCGCGGATGCTCTCCTCGATGACGGCCAGCTCGCCGTTGACCTCGATGCGGATGGCCTGAAACGTGCGGCGCGCCGGATGTCCCTCGCTTCGGTTTTTCGCGGGAATGGCGCCCGCAGCAAGCTGCGCCAGCTCGAGCGTGCCGCGAATCGGTTCCTGCTCGCGCGCCCGGCAGATGCGGTCGGCGATCCGGCGGGCAAAGCGCTCCTCGCCGTACAGCGAAAGGATCCGCGTCAGCTCCGCCGCGGAATAACCGTTGACCACGTCGAAGGCGGTTATGCCGCCGCTGCGGTCCATCCGCATATCCAGCGGCGCGTCCTTCATATACGAAAACCCGCGTTCGGCGTTGTCAAGCTGATAGGACGACACGCCGAGGTCCATCAGCACGCCGTCGACCATCTGCACACCCAAGCTGTCCAGCACGGCGCAGGCGTCGGAAAAATTCGCTTTGACGGCCGTAAAGCGCGGGTCGGTGAGGGTTTGCCGCGCGTTGGCCACGGCGTCGCCGTCGCGATCCAGACCGATCACGCGCGCCGTCGGTGATTCGGCAAGAATGCGCCGCGTATGGCCGCAGCCGCCGAGCGTGCAGTCGAGATAAATTCCGTTTTCCTTTATGTTCAGCGCGGCGATGCATTCCTCCAGCATCACCGAATAATGCTTGAATTCCATACCGATCAGAGACCGGCCTCGATGAGCGATTCGGCGATGGACGCGGGATCCAGCTTGTCCTGCTCCTCGTTCCAGACCTCGCCCGCCCAAAGCTCGATACGGTCGTCGTTGCCGACGACGGTCACATCCTTGACAAAGCCCGCAAATTCCTTCAAAAGCGGCGAAACCGTAACGCGTCCCTGCGCGTCAAGCGTACACTCAACCGCGTTGGAAAAGAAGTAAAGCCGTTCGCGGCGGTTTTTCACCATCGGCAGCGCCGCAATCTTGGCGGCGAACGCTTCCCACTTCGGCATCGGGAACACGAACAGGCAGCGGTCGAAGCCCTTCGTGACCATAAAACGCTCGCCCAATTCGCTTCTGAGGCGCGAGGGGATGAAGATGCGGTTCTTTTCATCGAACGTATGCTTATATTCGCCGACGAACAAGACAACCCCTCCCCTTTCTCCGTGCGTTCCGGTGCGGCGGGAAAATAAGAATTCCCCACTTCCCACCACCTATGCTGTCATTATACTATATGCAAATGCAAAATGCAATACCTTTTCGGAAATTTCCGTAATTTTTCCGAGATTATGTAAAGCGAAGCCTAATTTGCATAATGCTTGAAATTACAAAGGTTTTCAAGCCAAAATATGCGAACATGCGTTCTTGACTTGGTGAAAAATTATGTAAACGAACGTTTGTTCAAATCGGAGAAACGCCTTGTGTTGAAACTCATTTGCAAAACACTATATATTGAACATTTTCTTTTTATATCCCATATAAACACAATATATTGATGTCTAAAAACTATAAGTGGGGGATATTTCCCGGGAAATGGGGCGCAAAGGCAAAAAAAGCGGCTCCCCGCCGTATAAAAAACGGGGCAGCCTGCTGCGAAACCCCAAGGCGGACATCAGCCGAGACGCATCCCGCTTCCGCCGCTCCGGCGCGCCGTCCCCCGCGGGTACATTCGTACCCGCGGGGGACGGCGCGCCGGAAGCGATACGGCCCGTTCCCAAGCACGCTTCGAGGGGCATTCGTCAGTGCCGAAGCTCGGGAACGACAGAACGGCATTCCCCGAACGGACAGCCGACAAGTCGGCAGCGGTCGGGAAATACGGCTGCGTGTGGACAGCGGGCATATACCCCACGCGCCGCCAAGCGGCGCCGATTTCAAAACAGAAAGCAATGTCCCAACATCAAGCGGATAACCGACCGCCGAATTGCGGATTGACGGTCTTTCCAAGATGCCGGAGCGATGCTGTTGTCCGAAACGCCATACCTTTCAAGGATTTGCACATTTGCTCGCAAATCAGAACAACACCAAATAAAACAGACAGGCGTTCGGAACACGTCCGGACGCCTGTCTGTTTCGCAGTCCGCAGAACATCAACGGCCGCAGGAAGCTGTCCGCCCCGCGTCGTTTTCGATTCCGCACAAGCCGCGTATGTTTTTTTACCTCTCGCTTGCCAAAATATCGTTTCGACGTTGATACGTCTCAAATCCACGTCCGACAGCATTGCGGACAAAGCTTCCCTACTATAAATCTCGGGCGCGAAGGAAAGCGGGCGGGCCGCCGGACGGCTTCGCGCTCACGCGTCGCCGTCGATCCGGCCGCGCGCCATCGCCGTGACGCCGGTGCGCGCGACCTCGAGCACACCGTATTTTTTCATATTGGAATAAAACGCCTGCAGCTTTTCCTCGTCGCCCGCGATTTCAAAAATCAAGCTGTCGGACGCGACGTCCACCGTCTTGGCGCGGAAAATATCGGCAATCTGCACGAGCGCGGCGCGCGTTTTATCGGTCGCCCTGACCTTGAGCAGATACAATTCGCGGCAAACCGAGGAATCACGGCGCAGCTCAGTGACCGAAACGACGTCGACGACCTTGCGCAGTTGGTTCTGGATCTGCTCGTTGGTATGCTCGTCGCCGTAAAATTCGATCGTCATACGCGAGATGCGTTCGTCCTGCGTCTCCCCGACGGTGAGGCTCTTGATGTTATAGCCGCGGCGCGCAAACAGGCCGGAAATGCGGGTCAGCACGCCGAAATGGTTGTTGACCATCACGCTGATGATATAGTTGCGCATCGTTTCGTTTTCCCTTATCATAACGTAACCTCCGTTAAAACCCGAATCAGCGCCGGACGTCTCGCACGCTTGGCCGTCCGCAGCGCAGCGCGGAACGACGGCTCGTCCTGCGCGGTATAGCCGTCCGCCCCCATCGCGCGGGCGACCGACTCGTAATCAATGTCCGGCGTGGCGTTTTCGATATGACGGCCGCCGAAGCGGTCGTCCTGCCACGCGGTAATCATCCCAAGCTGCCGGTTATCGCAGACGACCTCGATCAGCGGCAGACGGTAGCGGACGGCGGTGGCAAGCTCCTGCATATTCATATTCAAACTGCCGTCGCCGCTGATGTTGACGGTCAGCCGTCCCGTGCCGATGCAGGCGCCGATGGCCGCCCCCAGCCCGAAGCCCATCGCGCCCAAGCCGCCGCTGGTCAGAAAGCGGCGCGGACGGTTGATCCGCAGACCCTCGCAGGCCGCAAGCTGATGGAGGCCGACCTCGGTGGTGAACACCGCGTCCCCGCAAAGCTCGGACAGCACGCGGAAAACGAACGAAACGGGCTTCTCCGGCCGCTCCGGCGGCGCAAGCCAAGGGGACCGCTGCGCAAGGCCGGAATTGAGCGCGCGGAGCGCCGCCCGCAGATCGCCGCAGACGGCGGCGCTGACGGCGGCGTTTTTCCCGATTTCGGACGCGTCGATATCGATGTGCAGGATTTTCGCCTCGGGCGAATAGCCGTTGACGTTGGCCATCAGGCGCTCGGAAAAGCGCGTGCCGATGCCGACAAACAAATCGCAGCCGCGCATCGCGCTGCGGGTATAAGCGGAGGGATGCATCCCGACGACGCCGGTGCAGAGCGCGCTGTCCCGCGGAAAAGCGCCGATGCCCATCGCCGTCAGCCCGACGGGCGCCTGAAGCCGCTCGGCAAACGCGCGGAACTCCTTCGCGGCGTCCGCGCTGATGATGCCGCCGCCGCCGCAGAGGAAGGGGCGCTCGGAAGCGGCAAGTACCGCCGCCGCTTCCCGCAGTCCGGCGGCGTCGGGCACGGGCCGGCGGGACACGCGGCGCGGGGCCGGACGGTATTCGCATTCTTCTTCAAATATGTTTTTCGGCACGTCAATCAGAATCGGGCCGCGCCGGCCGGTCGCAGCGTAATAAAACGCCTCGCGTACGACGCCCGCCAGCTCGCCGACAGATTTGACGATATAGTTGTGCTTGGTAATCGGCATCGTCACGCCGGCGATGTCGATTTCCTGAAACGAATCGCGGCCGAGCTGCTCGAGCGCGACGTTGCCGGTAATGGCAATCAGCGGCGTCGAGTCCATATAGGCGTTGGCGATGCCGGTAACGAGATTGGTCGCGCCCGGGCCGCTGGTCGCGAGCACGACGCCGGTGCGGCCGGTCGCGCGCGCATAGCCATCCGCGGCGTGACAGGCGAACTGCTCATGGCAATTTGTGATAAGGCGCACCGTGCCGTCGCGCCCGAGTGCGTCGTACACCGCCAGCACGCTGCCGCCCGGATAGCCGAAAATCGTATCCACACCCTGTTCCTTCAAACAGGCCACAAGAATTTCCGCGCCGGTCATCTTTGTCTCCATTCCGCCGCCCAAGCGGCGGCACAAAAGTGAATCTAAGCAAGTTGTGTCGGCAAGGCCGACAGAAATAGGCCGGGAACCGTTCCCAAGCCGGATTTTTGCGTAAAGCAGGCGGCTCTCGGCGTCCCGCAGATACGTTTCACGCTGCCGCACCTCCTTGACTTACAGCCGCAGCTTTCGCGCGGCAAACGCGTCCGCCCGACAGTGCGAAGCAAAAGCGCCGTCCCGTCGGGCTATATAAGGCATCGCGCTGTGATTGCGCCTTCCAACTTTTGTGCCACATACAGCGGACGCAGAAACGCGGCGCATATTTTCTATGCAGACGACAGCGCGGGCACAAAGCCCGCTTCGCAGCTCCGCACCGCCCGCAAGCACAAGAGATGCGGCGGAGCACCGTGGGGCGTAAGAACGATTTCCGACGGCGAGTCGTACCGCGTAGGCCGTCAAAAGCGCCGGCGCAGCGCGGCACTCCGCGCGGGCGTTATGCCGCCGTCTGCACAGTCCGCCGTATTCCGCGCATTGCGGCACGGGGGGAAAAAACTGAAATGCCCGTCATAGGGATTCCGAGCTTTCGCAAAGTACAGCGCAGCATTTTGCAATAGCCGGAAGCCGGAGCCGCTTCGTATGCGCCTGCATCGGGTAATTTTCTACACAGCTATATTCTTGCAGCTTCGGTTTACAGCCGCACGCAAACACGCAAAGCGGCGATTCTACGCGATACTTCGGAGTGCTTCGCGCCGCAGGGGTGGCAAATTTATAGCCGCCGCACAGGCTCTTATGCCGCAAGCGCTCGGTGCGGCACCGCCTGCCCGCCAAACGCCCAGAGTTTGCCGCACCGCAGGTGCGGTAAACTTGGGATAGCCGCCGCACAACGCGCAGCATTCGGCTACGCTCTATGCGGCTATTATAAACGCACAATACTCGGCGTTTCTGCGCCTACGGCGCGGAAACGCAAATAGCCGCCGCACAAACCTTTATATCGCACATTGCTCTATGCGGCTATTATACCACAACCGTCGCGGGAAAGCAACAGAAATCGCAAAGCCGCACGCCATACATACCCGACGGGCGACAGCAAAGCCGCGGCCGTCAAGCCGAAGCCGCTGCGGCTTACGGCGGCGAAGGAAAAACAAAGTCCCGCTCTCCACCGAGAACGGGACTTTGCCATAGCCTTGAAAGCGATTTATTTTAATGACTTAAAATAACGGCTTTTTAGCTGTTCTTCTGCGCGGCGTAGCACTCGCTGCAATAAACGGGTCTGTCGTCAGAAGGCTGGAAGGGAACCTTCGCTTCCTTCCCGCAGTTTGCGCAGACGGTGGTGAACATCTCTCTCGGTGCTCTCGCAGCGTTCTTCTTCGCGTCTCTGCAGGGCTTGCATCTCTGCGGCTCGTTCTGGAAGCCTCTGGATGCGTAGAACTCCTGCTCGCCGGCCGTGAAAACGAATTCCGCTCCACAATCCTTGCAGACCAATGTCTTGTCTTCGTACATGTTTTTTACCTCGCTTGAAAAATATTTCTTTACCTTCGGACGGATTTGCACCGACATCATGCGTTTGACGGCATCGCTTTCTTTAAGCTACCAAGGCGTATTATCTGTGCTGACGGCCCGTTTGATTTTGGCCTTTATTCTTTGAACGGCGTTATCGATGCTTTTGATTTCTTTGGACAAAGCAGACGCCATCACTTTATAAGACGCACCCGAAAGGTACATCTCCAAAACCCGCCCCTCCAACGGGGACAATATGGTCGAAACCGTATCGTACAACGCTTTTGTGTTTTCTTTGTCCACCAAATCCGCTTCGGGACTCTCCTCACCTGCGGAGCAAGCCAGCTCCAGCGGCGAATCGGAGAGATAAACACAGGAAACGCGGCTGTACTTGCGCAAAGCACTGATAATACTGTGTTTGATGCAAAGTGAGGCATATGTGGAAAACGACGACGACTCGTTGTCGTAGCTTCTGACGGCGCGCAGCAGGCCGATAAGCCCCTCCTGCGTCAGATCATCGCGCTCGGAGGGCGGCACGCCGGCGGCGCCGACAAGCTTTTTTATCAAAGGGATATATCTATGCGCCAATGCGGCGAACGCCTCGGAAGAGCCGGCCTTCACCTGAACGATCAGCCTGTCCTCACCCGCGGGCGGAACGCTGCGCTTTTTCTCCTCCGTTACATTCAAGGGTTACACCGCCAGAAAAATGTTTTTAGCCGATATACTAATTATACACTATTTTACATAAAAGTCAATAGAATTTTGAAAATACTTTGTACAGATTTCAATTTTTTTTCGACACCGTTCCCCACGATTCTACGCCTGCTGCGCGACGATTTCGCGCAGATTGTCCATCTTTCGGCAAATATCCTGCGCCAGCGCGATTTGATTGCGCGCGCGGACGAGGTTGTGGTCGCCCGTTCGGATTTTGAAGTAGCGGTCGCCGTCCAGATAGTCGGTCAAAAAGCGCGCGGCCAACTCGAGCGTAATCAGCAGCAGGCCGTCCGGCAGCGTGTTCACCTCTTCGGGGCGGAGGCGGTCGCGGATTTTGCCGACGAACCCGTCGGTAAATGCGCGGCAGAGCCGCAGGTCGAGCGAGACCTTGGAAATATCCGGCTCATCCTCGGCCGCGGTATTGGCGGCGAAGCGCACCGCGTCGCCGTAGTCATAGGCGGTGAAGCCGGGCATCACGGTATCCAGATCAATGACGGCAAGCGGCTCCTTGGTGTCCCGATCGAACATCACGTTGTTGCATTTGGTGTCGTTATGCGTCACGCGCATCGGAATTTCCCCGCGCGCATGCGCCTGCTTGAAAAAGGGCGCCCTGTCCCGCATCGAAAGCAGATACGCCAGCTCGTCGCGGCAGCCGTCCAGCCGTCCGGCGACGTCCGCGCGCGCGGCCTGCTCGAGCGCCTCGAAGCGCTTTTCGGTGTCGTGGAAGTCGGGGATGGTCTCGTACAGCTTCTCCGCCGGAAAATCGGAGAGCTGGCTCTGGAAGGTGCCGAACGCCTCCCCCGTTTTGTGCAGCAGCCGGACGCCGCCGCGGTCGTGGCTTTCGGCGTTGTAAATGAAATTCATCACGCGCCAGTAGTCGCCGTCCGGCGAGATGTAGAGATGCTTGCCCTCGGTCGTGACATAAAGCCTGAGTACCTTGCGGCCGATGTCGCGGTCGCACGCCTGCTCCAGCTTCTGCGCAATGTGCTCGGTCACGGCGCACACGTTGGAGATGATCCGCTCGGGATGGCGGAAAACGTTATGGTTGATCCGCTGCACGATATAGCTTTTCATCCCGCTGCCGGTGCGCAGATCCATTCGGTATGTATCGTTGATGTTCCCGCACTTTATGACTTCATTGCCGAGATAATCACCCTCGAGCGCGAACACGCCGCAGATTGTTTTCAAAAATTCGTCCATACAAATAACTCCAAGCCGGTCGGTTATTCCGCTGTGTCGACAAAGTACAGCGGATCGGCGCGGTAGCGCTCGTCCGCGGTCCGCCACATCTCTGCGGCGTCGATCAGCTCACAAAACGCGGTATGCACGTTTGCGGCGGCGTACCCGCCCGCAGGCAGCAGCGGCACCAGCCGCTCGTAGCGCTGCGACACGCCGGCAAATCCGTGCGACACGCATATTGCAGTATATGTCCGCCCCGCCGCGTCTGTCATTTGATAGCGGACGGGCGGACCGAACAGGTACGGCGGACGGCTCAGCTCCTCGACCGCGTGCATCGACGTATTCGGACGCGTCCCGCAGCCGATGAACAGCACCTTGCCGCCCGCGTCCCGCAGGCGGCGGAAGGGCGAGCTGGGCCCGCAGGGCGTATCGTCCAGATGGTGCGCGCCGGTGAGATACTCCGCCCGCAGCCCGACGGCGGCGCAGGAATGGGTCGGACACAGGCTGCGCAGCGCGGGATATTCGGTGCGGAAGTATTCCGGAATCGCGCCGACGTTGGACGGCGTCCGCCGGACGTCGAAAACCGGGTTGTTCCGGTTGCTGTGCAGATAAGAAAGCGTGGGGAACATCAGCGTACCCTCGGGACCGAGCAGCGCCAGCAGCGCCTCGATCACGTCGGCAGGCGACGCGCCCTCCAGCGATTTGAGCGAGGAATGCACCAGCAGCGTGTCGCCGCTGCGAATGCCGAGCGCCTCGAAGCCCTCGGCCAGCCGTTTCTGAAGCATAACAACTTACGCGAGCGGCGCGAATACCGCGCAGCTCTTTTCCTTTACCGTTAGTTTCGAATCATATAATACACCGTCAAGGAGGTCTTTGTAAACCCCTTTTCGAAGAAAAGAAAAATTTTCTTCCCGACCGTTGAGCACGACGAGAAACGCGCCCGTCTCCTGCGCATATTCGGCGGCGAACACCCCTTCGGGCGCGTCCAGCACCGTCTCGTCGGTATAGTTTCCCCATTCATACTGCCGGCGCAGGGCCGCGCAGCGGCAAAAATACGCGATCAGCTCCCCGTCGGCGCCCGCCCACGGATAGGGACGGCGGCAGAAGGGGTCGGCGCAGCCCTCGAGCGCGGTCTCGTCTCCATAGTACAGGCAGGGATAGCCGGTCTGCGTACACAGGAACAGATAGGCGGCCTTCAGCGCGCGGACGGCGGACTGCCGCTGCGCGTCGGTCAGGCGGAGCGCGGCGCGTTCGGGCTCGGTCAGCCCCTCGCCGTCGGCGCCGGCAAGCGCGTTGACGATGCGCACCGTGTCGTGCGAGCCGAGCAGGTTCATCAGGCAGCGGCGGTTGGCAGCGGGATAGCGGAGATACTGCGCGTGCAGCGTTTCCGCCAGCGCGCGCGTATCGCGCCCCGTGAGGAAGGCGATGAGCGATTCGCGCAGCGGATAGTTGGTCACACCGTCCAGACGGCCGCCGCAGAAATAGTTTTTCCGCTCGCCGTAAGCAATCTTGCTGCTCGCGTCCTCCCAGACCTCGCCGACGACGGGCGCCTGCGGGTCGCAGGCACGGACGGCGCGGACGATGGACTCCAAAAATGCGCCGTCGTACTCGTCGACCACGTCCAGCCGCCAGCCGCCGACGCCCAGCCGCATATAATACGGAATGACCTGTTCGGCGATGAACGCCCGATATTCCGGCGTTTTGCGTATCTTCGGCAGGTTGGTCACACCCCACCAGCAGTCGTACAGGTCGGGGAAGCGATAGAAGGCAAACCACGAGCTGTACGGCGACGCCTCCGACTGGTAAGCGCCGAGCGAAGGATAGGCGCCGTACTTATTGAAGTACAGACTGTTGTCGCCGACGTGGTTGAACACGCCGTCCAGCATGATGCGGATGCCCAGCGCGCCGGCCTTTTCGGTCAGCTCGGCCAGCGCCGCCTCACCGCCGAAGCCCGCGTCGACCTTGAGAAAATCGCCCACGTCGTATTTATGGTTGGAATACGCCTCGGCCACCGGGCTCAGGTAGATCATCGACGCCCCGAGCGCGCGGATATAATCGAGCTTCTCGGTCACGCCGTACAGCGTGCCGCCGAAAAAGCTGTTGTTGCGCAGGAAGCCCCCTTTTTCGACAGCGTATTCGGGGACGCCGTCCTCCCAGTCGTCGCGGTAGACGGCGTCCGCGCGGCGCGGGACCTCCCCCGCCTTACGGAAGCGGTCCACAAACACATGGTAAATGATGCCGGCGTCGTACGGGCGCGCGGGCGCGTCCGCATAGACGAGAAGCTGCCACTCGCCGCTGAAGCGCTCCGCGAGCGTACAGCCGAGCGTCTCCTCGCAGGTGTAGAGCAGGCCGTTCTCGGTTTCCAGCTCAAAGTGGAAAAAATAAAGCCCTTTCTCCAGTGTGCAGGACGGCGAGCAGAGCAGCGCGGTCTCCCCTTCCCACTCGACGGCCGCTTCCGCGCCCTGCACGAGAATGCCGTCGTCGCTGCCGAGATAGAAGCGCGCGCGGGCAAACGCCGGCGGACGCCGCAGCCGCAGCCGCAGCGAAAAGGGCGTATCCGCGCGGATATAACGCAGCGGCGACTCGCGTCCGTTCGCAAAGAGGCGGACAAAGCCCGCGGCGTTTTGTTCGATGTCAAAAAAGCTGTTCAAGTTCGTCCCTCTCGGCCGTCCAGACGCTTCAGACGCCAGATTCTTTCGGCGTACTCGGTGATGCTGCGGTCGGCGGCGAAGATTCCCGCCTTGGCGACGTTCGTCAGCGCCATACGGTTCCAGCGCGCGCGATCCTCATAGGCGGCGGCCATCCGCGTCTGCGCGTCGGCGTAATAATCGTAATCGGCTAAACACATATACGGGTCGGAGATGCCGTAGGAGAACAGCAGATAGTTGGCCATATCGCTGAACGAGCGGCCGTTGAAGCCGGTCTGCAAATGGTCGATGACCCGCTTGAGGCGCTCGCTGCGGTTGTAGTACAGGCTCGACGCGTAGCCCTTCCGCCAAAGCTCCTCGACCTCCTCGGCGGTATGGCCGAAGATGAAGATGTTGTCGTTCCCGACGGCCTCGGCAATCTCGACGTTCGCGCCGTCCAGCGTGCCGACGGTCACGGCGCCGTTGATCATAAATTTCATATTGCCCGTGCCGCTGGCCTCCTTGCCGGCGAGCGAGATCTGCTCGCTGACGTCGGACGCGGGGATGAGGCGCTCGGCGAGCGTGACGTTGTAGTTTTCGAGGAACACGACCTTGAGCTTGCCTGCGATTTCGGGATGCTTTTCAATGTCTGCGGAAATGTAGCAGATGAGGCGGATGATGTCCTTTGCCAGATAATACCCCGGCGCGGCCTTCGCGCCGAAGATGAAGCTGTGCGGACGCATCTCGAGCGCGGGATTTTCGCGCAGCGCCAAATACAGGTCGATGATGTGCAGCGCGTTGAGAAGCTGCCGCTTGTACTCGTGCAGCCGCTTGACCTGCACGTCAAAAATCGAATCGGGGTCGAGCAGGATGCCGGTTGCGCCGTACACATAATTCGAGAAGTCGGCCTTATTGGCGCGCTTGACCGCCTCCAGCTCGCGAAGCGTGTCCGCGTCGTCCCGGTAGGGCAGCAGCCCCTCGAGCGCGGCGGGCTGCCTGCGGTAGCCGTCGCCGATGCGCGACTCGACGAGCGACGCCAGCCGCGGGTTGGCGTAGCAGAGCCAGCGGCGGTGCGCGATGCCGTTTGTCACATTGGTGAAGCGGTCGGGATACATATCGCGGAAATCCCGGAACACGGAGTTCTTCAGGATTTCGCTGTGCAGCTTGGAAACGCCGTTGACCGTGTGCGAGCCGACGACCGAGAGGTTGGCCATGCGAATCTGCGCGCGGTTGATGATCGACATCCGGCCGATCTTTTCCCAGTCGCCCTGCCAGAGCCGCCACGCCTGCGCGCAGAAGCGCTCGTTGATCTCGTGGATGATGGCGTGGATGCGGGGCAGCTTGACGCGGAAAAGGTCCTCGTTCCAGCACTCAAGCGCCTCGGGCATCACGGTGTGGTTGGTGTAGGACACCGTGCGGACCGTGATGTCCCACGCCTTTTCCCACGGGAACTGATGCTGGTCGACCAGCACGCGCATCAGCTCGGGAATCACGAGCGCGGGATGCGTGTCGTTGATGTGAATGGCGACCTTGTCGGGCAGGTTGTCAAAGGTTTTATACTGCGCAAAATGGTTGTTGAGAATATTCTGCAGCGACGCACAGACGAGGAAATACTGCTGCGACAGCCGTAGCAGCTTGCCCTCGGGGTGGTTATCCGCCGGGTAGAGCACCTTCGAGATGGTCTCGGCCATCGTGTTCTCCTCCACGGCCTTGATATACTGCCCCTGCGAAAAGGCTTCCATATTGAAATTGCGGATGTCGCGCGCCTTCCACAGCCGCAGCACGCTGACGGCCTCGCTGTCGGCGCCGGAAATGAACATATCGTAGGGCACGGCCTCCACCTCGTCGCAGTCGTACTGCGTAATGTGGCAGACGCCGTTCTCCCACCGCTCCTCCACGCGGCCGCCGAAGCGGACGGTCACGGCGCGGTCCTGCCGCGGCACGAGCCAGACCTCGCCCTCGGGCAGCCAGACGTCGGGCAGCTCGAGCTGCTCGCCGTCAACGATGCGCTGGCGAAAAAGGCCGTATTCGTACAGGATGGAGAAGCCGCGCGCCGGGTACGCCAGCGTCGAGAGCGAGTCCATAAAGCAGGCGGCGAGACGTCCCAGCCCGCCGTTGCCGAGGCCGGGGTCGGGCTCCTTTTCATAAATCGCGTCCAGATCGAAGCCCAGGTCGGCGAGCGCCTCGCGGTACGCCTGCTCGAGACCGAGGTTGTTCAGATTCAGCCGCAGCGAGCGGCCGACCAAAAACTCCAGACAGATATAATACACGCGCTTCTGCTCGCCGGCCTTGACGCGCTCGGAAAACGCCCGATTCTTCTGCGCAAGGATGTCGCGCACGGTCAGCACCGTGGCCTTATAGATCTGTTCCTCGCCGGCCTCGGCGGGGGACATCCCGAAATAGCGCGACAGCTTGCTGACGAGCGAATCCCGGATCTGTTTCTGCTTGATCATCGGTTTTCTCCATTCCTTTTTCTCAGTTCAATTCGCCGTACAGTTCGATATACCGCAAAGCCGAGCGGTTCCATGTGAAGTCGCACGTCATCGCGGTGTGCCGCAGCGCGCGCCACTGCTCGGGCTGTTCGGTGTACATCTTTTCCGCACGGCGGACGGCGCCGAGCAGCTCCCACGCGCTGTAAGGCGCGAAGGTGAAGCCGTTGCCCCCCTCCGGCCAGCCGCAGTCGCGGATGGAATCATACAGCCCGCCGGTTTCCCGCACGATCGGCACCGCGCCGTAGCGCGAGGCGATCATCTGCGACAGGCCGCAGGGCTCGGTTTTGGACGGCATCAGGAACATATCCGCGCCGGCGTACACCTTTTTGGACAAATCCTTGTTATAGACCAGCAGCGCGCTCACCTTATTCGGATAGCGCTGCGCCAGATGGTAAAAGAAGTTTTCATAATAATATTCGCCCTTGCCGAGCACGATCAGCTGCACGTCGCCCTCCAGGATATCGTCCGCCGCCAGCGCGACGAGGTCCAGCCCCTTATGGTCGGCCAGCCGCGAGACGATGGCGAAAAGCGGCGTATCCGGCGATTCGGGCAGCGAAAGCATGCGCTGCAGCTCGGCCTTATTGACCGCCTTTCCGGCGGGGGCCTCCGCGGAATACGCGGCGAACAGCTCCGGGTCGTTCGCGGGATCGTAATAGGACGTGTCGATGCCGTTGAGGATGCCGCGCAGCTTGCCCTTATGCAGCTCCAGCACATGGTGCAGGCCGCCGGAGAATTTGGGCGAGAGGATTTCGCGCGCATAGGTGGGGCTGACGGTGGTGACCGCGTCCGCGCAGACGATGGCGCCTTTCATCAGGTTGATGCTGCCCGAATAGTCGAGCACGCTGCTCTCCCTCTCGGTCAGCTCGAACACGTCGCCGAGGATGTCAAAGCCGTACACGCCCTGATAGGCGATGTTATGGATGGTAAAAACGGTCTTGATCTCCGCATAGCCGGGCGTCAGTCCGTATTTGTATTTCAGATACACGACCGTCAGCGCGCTCTGCCAGTCGTGCGCGTGCAGGACGTCGGGCATAAAGCCGACGACGGGCAGCAGCTCCAGCGCCGCCTTGCAGAAGAAGGCGTAGCGCTCGCCGTCGTCATACTGGCCGTAGAGCGACCCGCGTTTGAAATAATACTCGTTATCAATAAAGTAATAGGTCACGCCGTCGCGGACGCAGGTGAAAATCCCGCAGTACTGCTTCCGCCACGCGAGCGCGACGGTGATGCTTTGGACGAACGTAAGCTCGGCGCGGTATTTTTCCTCCATCGTGCCGTACAGCGGCAGGACGACGCGCACGTCGCACTCTCCCGCCGACGCGGCGGCGATGGCCGCGGGCAGCGAGCCGATCACGTCCCCCAGCCCGCCGGACGAAGCGAACGGCAGCGCCTCGGAGGCGACGAACAAAATCTTTTTCATAGTAAATCGGTTTCCTCCCTTCCCGGCCGGCGGCCGGCTCAGACGGTCGAGCCCTTGCGTATGTAGAACGGCATCGTTTCGTGTCCGGAGAGCACGCGGCCGTCGCGCAGGACCACGTCCTTATCGGTGATGACGCAGTTGAGATAGACGTTCTCGCCGGTCAGCGTGTCCTGCATCAGAATGGAATTGCGGATGTGCGTGCCCTTGCCCACCTTGACGCCGCGGAAGAGGATGGAATTCTCCACCGTGCCCTCGATTAGACAGCCGTCGGCGATCAGCGAATTCTTGACGATCCCCTCGCGCGAATAGACGGTCGGCGGGCTGTTGCGCACCTTGGTATAGATCGGGCGCGCCTTGACGTCGAAGAGCTGCCGGCGCACCTCGGCGTCCAGCAGGTCCATGCTGCACATATAGTAATCGGTGAGCGAATGGATCGCCGCAAAATAGTCGCTGCAGGGATACACCTTGAAAGTATAGGCGGAAAGATTGCGCTTTATGACGTCGTTGGTGAAATCGTCGTAGCCATGCGCCGTCGCGTCAAGCACGATGTCCTCCAGAAACCGGCGCTGCGTGACCCATATGTTCAGCGACACGTCGGCATAGCCGCTTTTATTGCCGGAATACTCCTCCACGCCGACGAGGCGGCCGTCCTCGTTGCTTTCCATCACGACGGTGGGCGCTTTCATCTCCTTGGTCAGATACGAGCGCTTGACGATGAAGGTTGCGTCCGCGCCGGAGCGGATATGCTCCTCCAGCAGCGCGGACAGGTCGAGGTTGCAGATGACGTCGCAGTCGGAAAGGATGACATAGTCCTCCTTGCAGTTGGAGATGAAGGAATTGATGCTCTTGAGCGCCTCGAGACGGGTGTTGTACAGAAAATTGGCGCTGTTGGAAAAGGCGGTGATATACGGCGGGAGAATCTGCACACCGCCGCCCCGGCGCGCGAGGTCCCAGTCCTTGCCCGAGCCGATGTGGTCCATCAGCGATTGGTAATTGTAATGCGTAATCACGCCGACATGCGTGATGCCCGAGTTGACCATATTGGAAAGCGTAAAGTCGATCAGCCGGTACCGGCAGCCGAAGGGAACCGAGGCCATCGTCCGCATCCGCGTCAGCTCGGCGATGTTTTTATCATGGATATTGGAAAAAATAATACCTACCGCAGACATAATTTTTCTCCGTTCCGCCGCCCGGCGCGGGCGGCCTGTATTTCACAACTCAAACCGCTTCGCGCGCCTGCTCCAGCGCGGCGACATAGGCGGCGTCCGCGCGGACGCCGTCGGGAATCACGGCGTTCTCGGGCAGCGTCAGCCCGCCGCCGACGAGGGTGATGCCGGAGGCGTTTTTCCGTTCGCAGCCGACGCATGCGCCGCGGCCGACCGTCGTGCCCGCATCCAGAATGGAATAGCGCACCTGTGCGCCTTCGCAGATGCGCACGCCGTCCAGAATGACCGAATCCTTGACCGTGGCGCCCTTTTCCACCACCACGCCGCCCGAGATGACCGAGTTGACCACGCTGCCGTATATCTCGCAGCCCTCGGTCACCAGCGCGTTGCCGATGACCGCGTTTTCGCCGACGAAATGCGGCGGCTCGGCGTAGTTGCGCGAGAAGATGCGCCAGCTCTCGTCCCGCAGGTCGAGCGCGGGACGGTCACCGAGCAGGTCCATATTCGCCTCCCAGAGCGACTGAATGGTGCCGACGTCCTTCCAATAGCCCTCGAAAGGATACGCGAACATCCGCTCGCCGGCGGAGAGCATATGGGGAATGATGTTTTTGCCGAAATCGTTTTCGCTCGACGGGTCGCGGTCGTCCGCCTCGAGATACTGGAACAGCTTATCCTTGGAAAAGACGTACACGCCCATCGACGCCTGCGTGCTGTCGGTCTTTTTCGGCTTCTCCTCGAATTTGACGATCCGGCCGTCCGCGTCGGTGCTCATAATGCCGAAGCGGCTCGTTTCCTCCGGCGGCACGTTGATGACGGCGATCGTACAGTCGGCCTGCGTCTCCTTATGGCGGCGCACCATCTCGGCGTAATCCATCTTGTAGATGTGGTCGCCCGAAAGGACGACGACATACTCCGGGTCATAGCGCTCGATGAAGTTCATGTTCTGATAGATGGCGTTGGCCGTCCCCTTATACCAGTCGGCCTTTTTGGACGCCTGATAGGGCGGCAGGACCATAATGCCGCCCAGCACACGGTCGAGGTCCCAGGGCTGGCCGTTCCCGATGTACTCGTTGAGCGCCAGCGGCTGGTACTGCGTGAGCACGCCCACCGTATCGATCCCGCTGTTGATGCAGTTGGAGAGCGGAAAATCGATGATGCGGTATTTGCCGCCGAAGGACACGGCGGGCTTGGCCGTCCGCTCGGTGAGCAGATACAGCCGGCTGCCCTGCCCGCCGGCCAGCAGCATAGCCACGCATTCTTTTTTTCTGATCATACTCCGTCATCCCTTTTCGTCTTTTTTGACGTTTTATCGTGTTTCGCCCGCGCAGGGGCGTCATAGCGCTTGAGGAATACGGCCGTCAGCGGCGGCAGATACAGGCGGACGCAGACGCCGCCGTCCGGCGCCGGTTCGCTCGGCAGCGCGCCGCCGTTCACGCCGCCCGCGCCGCCGAAGGCGCGGTCGTCGCTGCTGAGCAGCTCGCGGTAAACGCCCGCCGTCCGCACGGGGACGGGATAATCCCGGCGCGGCGCGCCTGAAAAGTTCGCCGCGAACACGACGGCGCTGCCGTCGCCGGCAATCCGCTCGAACACGAGCACGTTATCGTCGCGGCGGTCGGCCGCCGTCCAGCAGAAGCCCTCCCAGGAGCGGTCCAGCTCCCAGAGCGGCGGCGTATCGAGATAAAAGCGGTTGAGCGTGCGGACGAACGAACGGAGCTTGGCGTGCATTTCATAGTCAAGCATAAACCACTCGAGCGAGGACGCGTAGTCCCACTCGCGGAACTGTCCGAATTCGCAGCCCATAAACAGCAGCTTTTTGCCCGGATGCGCCATCATATAGCAGAGATACGCGCGCATCGTGGCAAATTTCTGCTCGTAGCCGCCGGACATTTTGTCCAGCAGCGATTTCTTGCCGTGCACCACCTCGTCGTGCGAGATGGGCAGCACATAATTCTCGCTGAACGCGTACATCAGCGAAAAGGTCATTTTGTCATGCAGGCCCCTGCGGTAAATCGGGTCCGCGGCGACATAGGCGAGCGTGTCGTTCATCCAGCCCATATTCCACTTCATCGAAAAGCCCAGCCCCGCGCGGGAGGTGACCTGAGGATAGGCGGTCGATTCCTCCGCGATCATCAGCACGTCGGGGTAATGCGCGCGGACGGCGCCGTTGAGCTTTTGGAAGAAGGCCACCGATTCGCGGTTGATGTTCGACCCGTCGGGGTTGGGATTCCACTCCCCCGGTCTGCGGCCGTAGTCGAGATACAGCATCGAGGCGACGGCGTCGATGCGCAGTCCGTCGATGTGGTATTGATCAAACCAGAACAGCGCGTTGGAGACGAGAAAGGACTGCACCTCCGTGCGGCCGACGTCGAAGGCGCGCGTACCCCATTCGCGGTGCTCCTGCCGGTCGGCGCCCTGATATTCGTACAGCGGCCCGCCGTCGAATTCGTACAGCCCGTGCGCATCCTTGGGAAAATGCGCGGGCACCCAGTCGAGAATCACGCCAAGTCCGCGCGCGTGCATCGTATCGACGAAGTACATAAAGTCCTGCGGCGTGCCGAAGCGCGAGGTCGGCGCGTAATAGCCGCAGACCTGATAGCCCCACGAGCCGTCGAAGGGATGCTCGGCCACCGGCATCAGCTCGACGTGCGTATACCCCATATCGGCGGCATAGGCGCTCAGCTCGTCGGCCAGCTCCCGGTAGGTGAGATACGACCCGTCCGGCCGACGCTTCCACGAGCCGAGGTGCACCTCGTAAATGTTGACGGGCAGCGGCGGCATCGCGTCGTCTTCCGCACGATTGCGGCGGCTTTCCATATATGCGCCGTCCCGCCATTCGTAGCCGTCCAGCGTACAACAGACAGAGGCCGTTTTGTCTCCCGTCTCGGAGCAGAACGCGTACGGGTCGGCCTTATAGCGGCGCACGCCGCTCCGCTCAATAAGAAATTTGTATTTGCCGCCCTCGCCGAAGCGCGCCTCCGGCAGCGACGCCGTCCAGACCCCGCCCGGCTGCTTTTCCATCGGCGTATCGTCGCCCCAGCCGTTGAAGTCGCCCGTCAGGAAAACGGCGTCGGCGTTCGGCGCCCACACGCGGAACACATACCCGCCCCCGCGCAGGCGGTGCGCGCCCAGATAGGCATACGAGCGGTAATTCGTACCCTGATGGAAAAGGTATTCGGCAAGCTGATCCTTCGTTTTCTGCACGTCCACGCCCCCCGCGGCTGATTTCTGTTTTCATTATACTATAAAGCGCAGGCAAAATCAAGTTAAATTCAAGATATTCGGCAGTGCGCAGAGCCGTCCCCCGCATGCGGCGGATACCGACGCGAATCGAGCCGATTTGCAGCGAAAGCCCGGCATATGCGCGCCGGGCTTTCCCACTCTTTTTATGCGTCGGCGGCAGTGTCGGCGATTTTCAGCAGCAGCACGTCGCCGAACACGGCCGACCGGGCAAGCACGACCCCATCCGAGCAATCGGTGATGCTGTCGTAAACGGCAGGCAGCACATACGCGCCGGTGCGGTCGATAAGCCCCTGACGTCCGTCCGCCGCGGTGACGACGGCCAGCCCCTCGTAAAACGGCGAGGCTTCCGTAAATTCCGGCGCGGTCAGCCACACGCCGCGGCTGTTCATATAGCCGAACAGGCCGTCCTTCTCCAGCAGAATCACGCTGTCGGAATACGCGCGGACGGTATAGTCGTCCGGCAGCGGGAAGAGCGAGCCGTCGAACAGCATCAGCGCCTCGCGGAAGGATTCCGCCCCGTCGCCGCCGGTCTCCCGGATGCGCACGCGGGTCAGCCCGTCGTCGAAGTAGAAGAAGCCGACGCTTTCCTCGCCGCGGGTATCGGGCGCGTAATATTTGCGCGAGACCTCCTGCGAACGCCGGTTATAGAAATACAGCATTTCCCGTCCGTTCGGCGCGGCGATGACACAGCCGACGTCCTGCTCGCTCCACGCGAACGCCTCGCGGAAGCTGGCGGTGACGATGACGCTGCCGCCGGCCGAGCGGTAGCCGTAGGCATTGCCGTAGCGGAAGCGGCGGACGCTCTCGCTCTGCACGCCGAGATAGGCCGGAAAATCGAACGTAAAGCCGCGGCCGTCCTCCTTCGGGTCGTAGCCGCTCGCGACCAGCGCGCCGCCCTCGAATACATAATAGGCGCCGTCCTTTTCAAACACCGCGCGCCCCTGCGCGTCCCGCGCCGACAGCTGCTGCGCGCCCGCGAGCGCCTCCGTGACCTCGGCAAGCGTGCTGTCGTACACGCGCACCGCGTCCGAGGCGTCGGTGATATAAAGGAAGCCCATCCGCGCGTCCACCGTGCAGCCGGTCAGCTCGCCCAGCCGGGAAACGTCGGCCACGACAAGGCGGTTGTCCGCCCCGAGCGGGTCGGTCGTTACGGCGCTGCCCTCCGGCAGACCGCCGCGGCAGTCCTCCAGCGCCGCAAGGCAGTCTGCGGGCGTGACCTCGCTTTCCTCTGCCGGCGGCTCGGAGACATCGGCAAACGACTCCTCCGGAATGGATTCGTCGGGCGGAACATACGGCTGCTCGCTGACGGCGCCGGATTCCCCGCCTATGAAGGGCAGCGACCCGGACGAAGCCGCGAAAATGCACACGCCGGCCGCCGCCGCTAAAAGCAGCAGCGCAAGCGCCTGTACGACATAGCCGACAATGACGGCCGTTAGACTTTTCTTCAGCATAGACACGTTACCCTCACCGCACAAATCGTAATCTATTCGATTGCCGTCCCGCAAATTTCGTTCCGGCAGGTATCGGCGCGAAAAAAATTTCGCATAATAGCTTATAGAAGCGTGACGCGGCCCGAACCGCGTCAAGCGGAGGTTTCATATCTTCGGTAATATGTTACCATTCTTTTGCCGCTCCGTCAAGGAAAACTTTTGAAATTATTTAAAAAAAAGAGCGCGAAAGTACTTTACAAAGCGCCCTTCGTGTGCTATAATGTCCAAAGCGCACTGAAAATATCGGTGCGGACAAAGAGGTATTGCTTAGTGCCGCGGCGGTTCACCGGCCCACGCGCCAGGTTTTACCCGAACACGAAGAAAGCGAGGTGAAGAATATGCTCACGAGCGAAAAGAAGCAGCAGTTGATCGCCGAATATGCGACGCACCCGGGCGACACGGGTTCCCCCGAGGTGCAGATCGCCATACTCACCTATCGAATCAACGATCTGCAGGCGCACTTCAAAGCCAACCCGAAGGATAATCATTCACGCAGAGGTCTTCTTCAGATGGTCAGCAAGAGGAGAAAGTTCCTCAACTACCTGATGAAGAACGACATCAACCGTTACCGTGAGATTATCGACCGCTTGAACATCCGAAAGTAAGCGTCAAAAGCGGAGCGAGCCCACTCGCTCCGCTTTTCACAAAGCCATCGGAGGACAAAACGGGCGGACGGCGCGGTTTAGCAGTTAAATATGCTCCAAACGCCGGTTTGGGTCGTATCTAAGTGTTAAACTGTGCATCCGTGTCGGTTTTGTCCTCGGAAGAAAAACGAAAGGACAAAATTGCCATGTTTGAACATTACAGAACATTCAGCTACAACCTCGCCGGCCGCGATCTGACGATCGAAACCGGCAAAATGGCACAGCTCTCCAACGGCTCGTGTCTGGTGCGCTACGGCGACACCGTTATCCTCGCGAACGCGACGGCCTCCGCCGCGCCGCGCGACGGCATCGACTTTCTGCCCTTATCCGTCGATTTTGAAGAAAAGCTCTACTCGGTCGGCAAGATTCCGGGCAGCTTTCTCAAGAGAGAGGGCCGTCCGAGCGAGAAGGCCATCCTTGCCGCGCGCGTGATCGACAGACCGATCCGCCCGCTGTTCCCGAAGGATTTGCGCAACGACGTCGTGCTCAGCCTGACCGTGATGTCGGTGGACCCCGACAATTCGCCCGAGATTGCGGCCATGATCGGCGCGTCGATCGCGCTGACGATTTCCGATATCCCGTGGAACGGCCCCATCGGCGGCGTGTTCGTCGGCTACGTTGACGGCGAAATCGTCATCAATCCCACCTTTGCGCAGCGCGAAAAGAGCGAGCTGGAGCTGACGGTAGCCGGCACGCGCGAAAAGGTCGTTATGATCGAAGCGGGCGCGAAAGAGATTGCCGACGACATTATGTACGACGCGATTATGAAGGCGCACGAGGCCATCAAACCGCTCGTTGACTTCATCAACTCCATCCGCGCCGAAATCGGCAAGGAAAAATTCGCCTACGCCTCCTGCGAGATCGACCCGGCGATGTTCGACAAGGTCGAATCCCTCGCGGCCGACGATGTGCGCAAGGCGCTCGACACCGACGACAAGCGCATCCGCGACGCGGCGCTCAAGCCTGTTTACGAGCGCGTATACGAGGCGCTGGCCGAGGAATATCCCGACAGCAAGGCGCTGATCGACGAGTGCCTGTATAAGCTCCAGAAGAAGATCGTCCGCCGCTGGCTGCTCGACGAGCAGCGCCGTGTGGACGGCAGACGGATGGACGAAATCCGCCCGCTCGCCGCCGAGGTCGCGCTGCTGCCGCGCGTACACGGCTCCGGCATGTTCACCAGAGGCCAGACGCAGGTGCTTACGACGGCCACGCTCGGCTCGATCCGCGATTCGCAGCTTTTGGACGGCATCGACGAGGAAGAAACGAAGCGGTATATGCATCAATACAATATGCCCGGCTACTCCGTGGGCGAGGCCAAGGCCGCTCGTTCGCCCGGCCGCCGCGAGATCGGCCACGGCGCGCTGGCTGAGCGTGCGCTGCTTCCCGTGCTGCCGACGGTCGAGGAATTCCCGTATGCGATCCGCTGCGTGTCGGAGGTACTCTCCTCCAACGGCTCGACCTCGCAGGCTTCGGTCTGCGGCTCGACGCTGGCGCTGATGGACGCGGGCGTTCCGATCAAGGCGCCGGTCGCCGGCATCTCCTGCGGTCTGATCACCGAGGGCGACCGCTGGATGACAATGATCGACATTCAAGGTCTGGAGGACTTCTTCGGCGATATGGACTTCAAGGTCGCCGGCACGAAGAAGGGCATCACCGCCATCCAGATGGACCTCAAAATCGACGGTCTGACCCCCGCCATCATTAAAAATGCGCTGGAAACGACCCGCAAGGGCAGATTCTATATCATCGACGACATCCTCACCCCGGCCATCGCCGCACCGCGCGACGACGTCTCGAAGTACGCGCCGAAGATGATCACCACCAAGATTGACACCGACAAGATCCGCGAGGTCATCGGCTCAGGCGGCAAGGTGATTCAGAAAATCTGCGCCGACACGAATTCCAAAATCGATATCGAGGACGACGGCAGCATCTTCATCGCCTCCGTCAACAAGGACGACGCCTACAAGGCGCTGGCCATCATCGACGCAATCGTCAAGGACCCCGAGCCCGGCGCCATCTACACCGGCAAGGTCACGGGCATCATCCCGATCGGCTGCTTCGTCGAATACGCGCCCGGCAAAGAGGGCCTCGTGCACATTTCCAAGCTCGACACCAAGCGCGTCGAGAAGGTCGAGGACGTCGTTTCCATCGGCGACGAGATCAAGATTATGGTCCTCGGCGTGGACAACAAGGGCAGAATCAATCTCTCCCGCAAGGACGCCATCGGCCGCTGAGACCCGAAACCCCAAAACAAAGAAAAAACGCCCGCAGACAAAAATCTGCGGGCCTTTTTTGTTTCCTGTCCGTCGTTGTTTTCACCTGCCGCCCGCACGAAACGGCCGCGGCGCGTCAGACGCCGCCGGAATCCGCTCTCCGCAGCAAAGGCGGCCGCGTTCGAAGCATCCGTTTTCGGCCGCTCCCCTTCTCACGGCAAGGTTATCCGAAGTGAAGTTCACCCCGCCCCCTAAACGCGGCCTCCGTTTTCCGGGGCCGTCCGGCATAGCTGGCGGCATGTTTTTAGAAACCGGCTTTGAAAGGGACGCCCGGCAAGACGGTCCGCCGCAGCTTTGGGAGCGGCTGTTTTGGCACACACACGGCATCGGCACACGGCGCCGCGCGTCGGGCGCAGTGCAAAATTTCAGCATCGAGTAACACCGCGCGCAGTGCCGCGCAGACGCAAAGCCGCAAAATCGGCACGGCCGCAAAAAAGCGCCGCCGCGCGTTTCCGATTCCTTCCCGAGGCCGTTCGTTCCGCCGCAGCAGGGCGGCCTGCGGCCTATTCCAGCACCCCGTCGGCAATGCGGACGACCCGGCCGCAGGATTCGCTGACCGTCCTGTCGTGCGTGATGATGACCACAGTCGTGCCGGACGCGTTCTGCCTGCCGAGCAGCTCGATGATCTCCGCGCCCGTTTTGCTGTCCAGCGCGCCCGTCGGCTCGTCGGCGAGAATCAGCGACGGCTCGTTGATCATCGCGCGCGCAATCGCCACGCGCTGCTTCTGCCCGCCGGAAAGCTGGTTGGCCTTTTTGTTCCGCTGGTCGGCCAGCCCGACTTTTTCCAACACGCGGAGGGCTTTCGGCTTGATGTTCCCGTACTTCTCTCTGCCCAGAATCAGCGGCAGCGAGACGTTGAACAGCACGCTCTGGTCCTCGATCAGCGCAAAATCCTGAAGCACGAAGCCGATTTTTTCGTTGCGCAGTCTGGCCAGCCTGCGGTCCGACTGCTTTCGGATGCTGACGCCGTCCAGCAGATATTCGCCCGAATCCCAGGTATCGACCAGACCGATGATGTTCATCAGCGTCGACTTCCCCGCGCCCGACTTTCCGACGACGGCGACCATTTCCCCGTCGCCGATGGTCAAATCGACGTCTTTCAGCGCGTGAAACCTCTGCTTGCCGACCTTGTAATATTTGTTCAATTGACGCAATTCAATCACAATACCCACCGCCCTATTTGTTCTTCCGATAACTTTCGATCGGCGTATTTTTTTGGAAAACGTAATATGAGGCCAAAATTGCAACCAGAATGGTAACGGCAAAATACACGGTCACAATCGCAACGGTCGTACCGTTCAACAGCTTCGGCCTTGACGACGACCAAAGATCTAAATTCATATGATTATAGGCGATCCACCCCAAATTCGCAAGCAGCGCCAGAAACCCGACAAAGGCCGCAGGTATGCCGGAATACAAAAAACATCGCGGCGCCGTCGAGCCGCACAGATAATACACCGCGTTGTTGCGGTACATCTTCATCTGCGTCACGATTACGGAGGAAATCATACTGAACGACGAAATGATAAGGAAAAACATAAGCATCGGAAAGCGCTCGTTGAAATCCTCCCGTATACGCATCTCGGTATTGGTGATTATCTCTTCCGGAGTGGTCAGATAGCCCCAGCTCCGCAAGCTGGCGCGCGCCCGTTCAAGCGCGGCTTCATCCAAATCCTGCTCGTACCGAACCATCATACCGCGCTCCGCTCTGTTTACGGAAGCATACCGCGAGAGCAATGCCTCATTTCTCTGCGTGGGGACGGCAATAAAGCAGTCCGACGCACTGAACAGATCGTCAGCCGAAAAAGCATTGGAACTAATATTGAGCGCAATCGAGAAACCGGGCGACGCGACACGTCCGACAACCTTGAGCTCCAAAACAGCCGTGCCGCCGGACTCGTCCTCCACGGCGATGGATACAACGTCGCCGACGCGGTATTCCGACGCAAGACTGCCGCAGGCGACAACGTTCACCACCGTCTGCGACGGTTCTTCTTCGGGCTGCCATGTCCCGTCGGAAAGCTCAAGCGGGAGAGATCCGAAAACCGACGGCGTGAGCAGGGAGACGGAATACCTTCGCTGAAGCTTCTTCTCCAAATTCAGATCCGCCGCGTTGATGCCTCCAAATGTACGGCTGATCCCGATGGCTTCCACGCCGTCGGTGTTTTCCACCGCCTCGAAAATAGCCCCCTTGGCACTTTCGGGCGAATCGGTCAAACCCGGAACGGTATGTGCGGTGAAATGGTCACAGCTGACCAGCCCCGAGTCCCGATAGAGGTCGAGCGCATAACGCTGGTATTGCAGCTCGCCAAGCTGCTCGGCAAACAGCGCCATCGACAGAGTCAGTTCCAGCAGGACAAAAAGAAGCAGGAAGGGATTTTTTCTGAAAAAGCACAGCATCAGCTTCAAAGTTTTCATTTGTTATACTTCCGCCTCACTTCCGCTATCGTATTTGTGGCATGGTTATACAGCATCGGACAGCAGACCAGCAGGCTGGCCGCCAGAAAGCAAAGCAGCACGATCAAATAATCCGAAAAATGCAGGGTCGTATTCACGACCGCCGAAAAAACCGCATCCTTCGCAAGCGCAAAGACGCCCAATGCGACGGCGCCCGCAAGCAGATTGACGACGAACGCGTCCCAAAGCACCGACAGGCAGGCTCTCACTCGGGACGCACCGCAGAGCAGCATCACGCGAACCTCGGCGGCGCGGCTTTCGAGCAGAAAGCCGAAAAGGAAAGCGAATGCAATCATCGAAACGGCGGTAAAAGCCGCGATGAGCAGCATCGAAGCGAGGAACGACTCCCGGTATTTCATCTCCGGCGTAGACGGCGTGTGCAGCACCGGCTCGCGGAAAAGCGAGCCGGCCAGACTTTCAAGCCCGTCCAGCCCGCTCCCGCGCAGCGGGCGATTGGTCACAAAGCGGAGCATTTTGAAGGAAAGCGCAGAAACGCAGGGATCGTCGGGTGCGAACATGATCTCATTTCCACCTTCGCCATGTGTTCCCAGCAGAACATGTTCTTCACCGAACAGTCCGACGGACTGCCCGTAAACGCCGCTCTCGGACGACTGCATAAAATGCGCATCCAGCGCCACCGCATACGGACGTTCCCCGCCGCGTTCGACGCAAAGGTCAAGGCCGTTTTTCCATTCGACCTGACCGACATACCGGCCCTCGAACAAAACCATCGGATACACAGTCGTATCCACACCGTAACCCGACGGAGGATTATCGAAGACCTCTCCGAGTGTACAGACGGCGTAAAAGCCTCCCCAGAGAAAATCACCGCGCCCGGAAAGCGCCGAGGCCTCGCGCGCAGCCTCCAGCCCTTGTTCGAGCGAGAAGCTCTCCTCCCCTGCGGAGCGGATCGTATATCTGTAATATCCCTCTTCGTCGTATTTGACCTGCGACAACTGTGTCATATACATAAAGAGCATGGAGAAAACCGCCAACAGCACGCCTATAAAATACAGTACCGAGACCAATCTGTTGGACGAGAGCAACGCGCGAATCCGCGCCGCAGACAACATCAACCGCTTCATTTACCCAATCGCCGCCTCACTTTATGTTGATTCTTTAGGCGTTATTGATCCACTTCAATAATTTTTCGAACCGATAGCTGACAACGATCTGCTTGCCCGCAAACCGCACTTGCTGTGCGCCGTTCACCGTGCCGTAAACGGCATCCAATTTCATCCATCCATCCTCAAATTTAGCATTCTTATTATCGGAAGAAATGTCTCCCGCCCGTACAACGCCGTTTGTATCCTTAATTTCAGCAAACGCGTATCCGTCACCGTTCGCAGGCACGCTGACCTCTGTCGAAACCCAAGCGTCATGGAACCAGCTTCCGTAATTGTAATAGACCTGCACAGGTGTGAAATTTGCATGGTGATCTTCGTTTTTCAGGTTCATATAGGAAGTTTCCCAATCGACCGTCCAATCGCCGGAGGGCTCCGTTGCCAGTGCGGAAGCCGCAAACAGTGTTACGATAATCGACGCCACAAAAAGGCCGCAAAGTATTCTTTTAACACGCATTTTTCTAATCCTCACTTTCTGTTCATCCATCTCAAATTTCGCAAAGGTAAGAAGCGCATAAGCCCACATCGTAAACTTATGCGCCGTTCCCGCTTAATAGGAGCGGATGCCGAGCCGCGAAGCGCGCCGCACAGCCGAAAACGGCTGAAAAAGGGAAAAGCGTTTTCTTATGAACCTTCCCATCGATCTTCCATTGTTTGCAATTTTATTTTATATCCGATTTATTTTTCTGTCAAGACTTTTATTTATTTTTGTGATTTACGTCATTTATCGACTTGTGCTTTTGTATATTTTGCCGGTCGCGCAAAGAATACGCACCTATGACATCCTTTGCACTTCAAAAGCATAATCGTGATCTTTCAAAAAAATCGGCGGTACTCGACGACGCCGGGCGGGACGGCATGCGGGCGCGCATGCTTACGGTGTGCGCGCAGACAGGCGGCTGTATATGCAGGATTACGGTGTGTTCGCAGGCAGTGTGCGCAGGCAGGCGGCTGTATATGCAGACTTGCGGCGGGTGCAAGCAGCAGACATCGTCGGCCATGACCTGCGGAGAGCGCGGCGGAATTTGCGGGCTTATGTGCGCGCAAATGGGGCCACGATGCGCAGGCATGCGTACACACAAATTCCAAAAGCCGGAGAAGCGTCTCGCCGCCGTCGTGCTGCGGTGCGCAGGCGTGCGTATACACAAATGCCGCCCTCGGTGCATGACTGCGGCAGGCGGAGTACCGTGCGGACTCATAGCGTGCGAAATCAGGCGCTATCGGCGTCGCCACTGAGCGTTTCGCAGGCTTGCGGAGGCGCTAAAGGAGGCGCAGTGTCGCAGAGCTGCGCACACAAATGAACGTCATCCTTGGGCAAGCAAACCGCTGCGCGGGCCGGCGGCGGGCGAAAGCAGACGCTATCGGTCGTCACCGGTGATGATTTGGACGAAATTGCGCATTTACGAGCGGACCGGGCCTACATACGCATGCTTGGGTGCGCAAACGGATATCGCCCTCGGTGCGCGACTGCGGCGGACGAGCCGCCGCGAAGGTCTACGGGCGTGTGAAAGCAGGCAATATCGCAGCGTCGTGCGCAAGTAGGCGTTATCGGCCGTCACCGCCGCGCGCGGCGGCATTCGCGGGCCGGCGGCGGGCGCAAACGGTCGGCTGTGCGCGCAGGTATACGGACAGGCGTTCGGCAGTCAACGGCGGCGCGCGGGTATGTATGCGCAGCTTACTTCTGCATTCGATTATTCTATCCATCTCTTTGGGCGCAGGCGTGCGGATCTGCGGGTATGCGCGGCAGCGGACGTTTTCGGCTGTGCGGAGGGGCTTTGCGGTGCGGCGTCCGCTTCTTTGCGCGGGAAAGCGGATGAAAGCCTGCAAATTCGTTGAAAAATATCGGGCGAATAGGCACGCTTGCTTGACTTTTCACGGCAATTTGTGTACAATAATAAAAAGGGAAATTTTCTGTCCGCACGAACCGTGCGGGCGGCTATGAAAGGACGGCGCGTCGATGTACAAACGCGTATTTTTGACGGTACTGGACTCTCTCGGCGCCGGCGCGGCGCCGGACGCCGCCGATTACGGCGACGCAGGCTCGGGCACGCTGGACGCGCTGCTGGAGAGCGGGCTTCTGCGCTGCCCGCATCTGCGGCAGGCCGGGCTGTTTTCTCTGCCGACGCTGCGGAATCCGCTTACCGGCGGCACGCAGGGCAGCCGCGCGGTGCTGCGCGAGAAGTCCCGCGGCAAGGACACGACCACCGGTCACTGGGAGCTGGCGGGGCTTGTTTCCGCGCGCGCCTTCCCCACCTTTCCCGACGGCTTTCCGGAGGCGCTGCTGAAGGCTTTTTCCGCCGCCGTCGGACGCGGCGTGCTCTGCAACCGTCCCTACTCGGGCACCGAGGTCATCCGCGACTACGGCGAGGAGCATATGCGAACCGGCAAATACATCGTTTACACCTCGGCCGACAGCGTGTTTCAGGTGGCGGCGCACGAGGACGTCGTCCCCGTCGAAACGCTTTACCGCGACTGCCGCACGGCGCGCAGTCTGTTACAGGGCGAGAACGCCGTCGGACGCGTGATTGCGCGCCCCTTTGCGGGCGCGCCCGGCTCGTTCTACCGCACGGCGGGACGGCATGATTTTTCGCTGGAGCCGCCTGGCCGCACACTGCTCGACGCGGTCGCGGAGGCGGGCATGCAAGTGACCGGCATCGGCAAGATCGGCGACATTTTTGCGAACCGCTCGCTGACCGTTTCCCATCCGACCAAAAGCAACGACGACGGCGTCGAACGGCTGCTGTCGTGCATGGAGCAGGACTTCACCGGCCTCTGCTTCCTCAATCTCGTCGATTTCGATATGCTTTACGGCCATCGCAACGACGTGCGCGGCTACGCCGAGGCGCTCAACCGCTTCGACGCGCAGCTCCCCTCGCTCCTCGCGCGATTGCAAAAGGACGATCTGCTGCTCCTCACCGCCGACCATGGGTGCGACCCGTCCACGCCGAGCACCGACCACTCGCGCGAATATGTTCCGCTGCTGCTGCTGGGGGACGGCGTCCGCGACGGCGCCTCGCTCGGGATTTTCGAGGGCTTCGACTGCGTCGCCGCGACCGTGTGCGCCGCGCTGGGCATTCCGCCCGTCGGCGCCGGAAAGGATCTGCTGCCGTTATGTACGAAGCGCTGACCGCAAAGGCGGCGGAGGCGGCGGCGAATGCCTACGCGCCCTACTCGCATTTTTCCGTCGGCGCCGCGCTGCTCTGTGCGGACGGGACGGTGTTCTGCGGCTGCAACGTCGAAAACACCTCGTATTCCGCAACGATCTGCGCCGAACGCGGCGCGCTCTGCGCGGCCGTTGCGGCCGGCAGGCGGCGCTTCACGGCGCTGGCCGTGTACACGCCGGACGACTGCGCGTCGTTTTACCCCTGCGCCGTCTGTCTGCAGGCGCTGTCGGAATTCTGCGGCTCCGACCTGGAAATTCTCTGCACCGCCGGCGGACGCACTATCCGCCGCACGCTGGGCGAGCTGCTGCCGTTTGGCTTTCGGCTGGGAGGAGAAGCGCAATGAATATGATCGAGCTGATTGAAAAGAAAAAGCGCGGGCAGACATTGTCCGACGCCGAAATTTCGTATATCGTCCGCGGCGCGGCGGACGGGTCGATTCCCGACTACCAGCTCGCCGCGTTCCTGATGGCCGTCTGCTTTACGGGGATGACCGACGGGGAGACCGCGTGTTTTACCGCCTGCATGGCGCACAGCGGCGAGACGGTGGACCTGTCCGGCGTCGGCGGCGTCAAGGCCGACAAGCACAGCACCGGCGGCATCGGCGACAAAACGACGCTGATCGCCTGCCCGCTGGTCGCCGCGGCGGACTGCGGCGTGCGGGTGGCGAAGCTGTCCGGCCGCGGGCTGGGCTTTACCGGCGGTACGGTCGATAAGCTGGAGAGCATCCCGGGGCTGCGCACCGACCTGCCGGCCGACGCATTCGTCGGGATTGTCAACCGCGTCGGCGTGTGCGTCGCCGGGCAGACGAAGTCGCTCGTCCCTGCGGACAAGCGTCTGTACGCGCTGCGCGACGTGACGGCGACGGTCGACAGCGCGCCGCTCATCGCCGCATCGGTTATGAGCAAGAAAATTGCCGGCGGCAGCGACGTGATCGTGCTGGACGTCAAATACGGCGCCGGCGCGTTTATGAAAACCGCCGCCGAGGCCGAAGCGCTCGCCGTCCGTATGGCGGACATCGGCAGACGGCTGGGAAGGCGCGTCTCGGCGCTGATCACCGATATGAACGCGCCGCTCGGCCGCGCCGTCGGCAACGCGCTGGAGGTGCAGGAGGCCTGCGCCGTCCTTGCCGGACGCGCGGGCGGGCCGCTGGCCGAGCTTTCTGCGGCGATCGCGGCGGAAATGCTCTGCGCCGCAGGCGTCGGAAGCCCGTCCGCCTGCGCGGACAGGATTGCCGCCGCGCTCCGCAGCGTGCGCGGGCTGGAAAAGCTGGCCGAGATGGTCGAGGCGCAGGGCGGCGACCCCGCGTATATCCGCGAACCCGAGCGCTTTCCGCAAAGCCGGGTGCGGCGCACCCTGTACGCGCCGGCGGACGGCTGGGTGGAAAGCACCGACGCGCTGGCCATCGGACAGGCCGCGTGCGCGCTGGGCGCCGGCCGGCGCAGCAAGGACGTGCCTGTCGACCACGCCGCCGGCATCCTGCTTGCAAAAGTTCGGGGCGAATATGTGCGGCGAGGCGAGGCGCTGGCGACCCTGTTCGCCGACAGCGACGGACGGCTCGACGACGCCGAAGCGCTGCTGACGGACGCGTTCCGTTTACAGCCGCAAAAGCCGCCGGAGACAACAACGATTTACAAAACCATCCATTGAAGCAAAGGAGATACCCGCGATGTGTGCAAAAGCATTCAAAAGCGATGTGGAAATCGCCGCCGAGGCCGTCAAGAAACCGATCACGGAAATCGCCGCCGGTCTGGGACTGACGGCGGACGAGCTTGAGCCGTACGGCAAATACAAGGCCAAAATCACAAGCGAGGCGCTCAAGCGTCTGTCTGCCAACCGCGACGCCAAGCTCATCCTTGTCACCGCCATCTCCCCCACGCCGGCCGGCGAGGGCAAAACGACCACCACCATCGGGCTGGGACAGGCGATGACCCGCATCGGCAAAAAGGCGGTCATCGCGCTGCGCGAGCCGTCGCTCGGGCCGGTGTTCGGCGTCAAGGGCGGCGCGGCGGGCGGCGGGTATGCGCAGGTCGTGCCGATGGACGAGATCAACCTGCATTTCACGGGCGACTTTCACGCCATCACCTCCGCCAACAACCTGCTTTCGGCGGTGCTGGACAACCATCTGCATCAGGGGAATACGCTGCGCATCGACCCCAAGCGCATCGTACATAGGCGCTGCGTCGATATGAACGACCGCGCGCTGCGCGGCGCCGTCATCGGGCTCGGCCCGAAGGCCGACGGCGTTGTGCGCGAGGAGAGCTTTATGATCACCGTGGCGACGGAGGTCATGGCCATCCTCTGCCTCGCCGATTCGCTGTCCGACCTGCGCGAACGGCTGGGGCGGATGATTGTAGCATATAATTATGAAGGAAAGCCGGTCTTCTGCCGCGATCTCGGCGTGGAGGGCGCGATGTGCGCGCTGCTTCGGGATGCCGTCAAGCCCAACCTCGTGCAGACGGTGGAGAACACGCCCTGCATCATCCACGGCGGCCCGTTCGCCAACATCGCGCACGGCTGCAACTCGGTCATCGCGACGCGCGCGGCGATGAAGCTGGCGGATTACTGCATCACCGAGGCGGGCTTCGGCGCCGACTTGGGCGCGGAGAAATTCTTTGACATCAAATGCCGCGCCGCCGGACTGCGTCCCGACGCGGTCGTGCTCGTGGCGACGGTGCGCGCGCTGAAGTACAACGGCGGCGTACCCAAGGACAAGCTGAACGAGGAGAATTTGGAGGCTCTCGCCCGCGGCGCCGCCAATCTGCGGGCGCACATCGAGAATCTGCGCTGCTACGGCGTCCCGCTGGCTGTAGCCATCAACCATTTTTACACCGATACCGACGCCGAGATTGCGTATCTGACCGAGCTCTGCGCCTCGCTGGGCGTGGAAGCGCGCGTCTCCAAGGCGTTCGCCGAAGGCGGCGCGGGCGCGACGGCGCTGGCCGAGGAGGTCTGCCGCCTGTGCGAGACGCCCTCCGCGTTCGCGCCGCTGTACACGGACGAGCTTTCGCTGACCGAGAAAATCGAAACGGTCGCCCGCCGCATCTACCGTGCGTCCGGCGTCGACTTTGCGCCCGCGGCGCAGAAGGCGCTGCGCGAGGCGGAGGACAACGGCTACGGCCGCCTGCCGGTCTGCATCGCAAAAACGCAGTATTCCCTCTCGGACGACCCGAGCCTGCTCGGATGTCCGTCCGGCCACCGCATCACGATCCGCGAACTGCGCGTATCTGCGGGCGCGGGCTTCGTCGTGGCGCTGGCCGGTCCGATTCTGACCATGCCCGGGCTGCCCGCCAAGCCGGCGGCGCTGCGCATCGACGTCGACGAAGACGGCGGCATCACCGGCATTTTCTAAGCATCGGGGGACGTTTATGAAACGACAAAGCACCTATCTTTCCGCCTCTCCCGCCGAAACCGAGCACATCGCCGCCGAAATCGCAGCCGACGTCAGGCCGGGCGACTACATTGCGCTGTTCGGCGAAATGGGCGCGGGCAAAACCGCGTTCACCCGCGGGCTGGTCGCCGCGCTCGCGCCAGAATGCCTGCCGCTCGTCCACAGCCCGACCTTCGCCATCGTCAACGAATACAGAGGCGGGAACGTCACCGTTTATCACTTCGACCTCTACCGCATAGAGGATGAGGACGACCTGTATTCCACCGGCTTTTACGACTGCGTCGGCGGCGACTGCATCGTCGTTTCCGAGTGGAGCGAGCGCTTCCCCGACGCGCTGCCGCCGGACGCGAAGCGCGTCACCGTCGAGCGCGTCGGCGGCGGGGACGAAAACGCGCGGCGCATTCTGTACGAATATGAAGAATGGGGGGAAACCGTATGATCGTTCTGGCCGTTGATTCCACCGCCGTCTGTGCGACGGCCGCCGCATGCCTGTTTGAAAACGACAGGCTCGTCACCTACGCGCTGACGACCTCGAAAAACGGACTTACGCACAGCGAGACGCTGCTGCCGATTGCGGACGGCGTCCTGCGCCTGCTGGGCAAGCGGATGGACGAGGTCGGGCTGTTCGCCGTCTCGGCCGGCCCCGGCTCGTTCACCGGCGTGCGCATCGGCGTTTCGCTGGTCAAGGGGCTGGCCTTTGCCGGCGGCACGCCCTGCGCGGCCGTCTCGCCGCTGGAGGCGCTGGCCAAGGCGCACGAGGCGTTTCCCGGCGTCGTCTGCGCGGTGATGGACGCGCGGCGCGGGCAGTATTACAACGCGCTGTTCCAAAACGGCGAGCGCCTCTGCTCCGACCGCGCCATCGACACCGACGCCCTGCTGGCCGAGCTGGGAAGCGGGCCTGTCCTCGTCTGCGGCGACGGCGCCGCGCTGCTCTGCGAGCGGGCGCGGCGGGAGAACCTGCGCCTCGCGCCCGAATCCTCCCGGGAGCAGAACGCGCTTTCGGTCGCGCTCTGCGGCTACCGGCGCTGGTCGCTCGGATACGCGGTCACGCCGGACGCGCTTTCGCCCGTCTACCTGCGCAAGCCGCAGGCCGAGCGCGAAAGAGAGGAACGAATGAACAAAGGAGAAAACAAAGAATGATTGCATTGGGCTGTGACCACGGCGGTCTGGAAATCAAAAACGCCATCGCCGCCGACCTGCGCGCGCGCGGCGTCGAATACAAGGACGTCGGCACCTTCACCGAAGCGTCGGTGGACTATCCGGTTTACGCGAGGGCCGTCTGCGACGAAATTACGTCGGGACGCGCCGAGCTCGGAATCCTCTGCTGCGGCACGGGCATCGGCATGAGCATCGCCGCCAACAAGCGGCGCGGCATCCGCGCGGCCGTGCTGTCGGACGCCTTTTCGGCCGAAATGACCCGCCGCCACAACGACGCCAACGTGCTCTGCCTCGGCGGGCGCGTCATCGACGCCGCCAAAGCGGTCGAGCTGGCGCGCATTTTCCTCGCCACCCCCTTCGAGGGCGGCCGCCATGCCAAGCGCGTCGCGATGCTGGAAGAATGACGGGCGACGAAATCCTCGGCATCGCGCTCGAGCAGTCGGCAATCGACAGCGGCTGCCGGCCCTCGGACTTTCTCTCGCCCGCCGGATGCGTGGTCGTCTCCCGCGCGAACCCGCGGGCGCGGCGCTATCTCGAGCTGCCCTTCGACTGCGACCTGACCTGCTACGGCAACGGCATCGTCGCGTCGGTGGCCGAGCCGCTGGTCGAGCCGGTGCGCGGCTATATCGAACGCTTCCCCGCCGTCCACTGCTTTGAAACGCCGAACCTGCTGGTGCTGGCGGAAGCGCTGGCGCCGTTCGGCCTGCGCGTCTGCTTTATGGCGTCGTATTACCTGCCCCTGCCCGACCTCCGCCCGCTGCCCTGCGCGCTGAACGTCCGCTTTCTGACGCCGCCCGACCTCGCCGGGCTGTACCTGCCGCAATGGAGCAACGCGCTCTGCGAAAAGCGGCGCGAGCTGGACGTGCTGGCCGCCGGCGCATACGACGGCGACCGGCTGGTCGGACTGGCGGGCTGCTCGGCCGACTGCGAACGCATGTGGCAAATCGGCGTCGACGTCCTGCCCGAATACCGCCGGACGGGCGTCGCCTCGGCGCTGACGAGCGCGCTCGCGGCCCGCGTGCTGGAACTGGGGCGCGTCCCCTTCTACTGCTGCGCGTGGTCCAATGTCCCCTCCGCGCGGAACGCCGTCCGCAGCGGGTTCCGTCCGGCCTGGGTGCAGCTTACGGCCAAACCCGAGCCGTTTGTGCGCGCGATGAATGAAAAAACCGTGTAAAAAGGCGCATTTTGCAGACGGAAAGCGAAAAAATCTATTGACAAAGTCCGTAAAATGGTTTATACTATATTTACCTCTGTGCGGGGTTTTCTTTTTGCGCCCGCTTTTGCGGTTCCGATTTCCTTGCCGCAGCCGACGGACGCGCGTCCGCACCGAGGGAGGTAACAATAATGGAGGTGCCGTTTGAATGAGAGTAAAGATCACGCTGGTTTGCGGAGAATGCAAGCAGAGAAACTATGACACGGTCAAGAACAAGAAAAACGATCCGGACAGGCTTGAGATGAAGAAATTCTGCAAGTTCTGCCGGAAGCACACGCTTCATAAGGAGAGCAAGTAAATTCAAGGAAAAGAGGGAACGCAATGGCAAACGAGAACAACGTTCAGGCCGAAAAGAAAGAAAAGAAGCCCGGGCGCGTCGCAAAGTTTTTGAAGGATCTCAAAAGCGAATGCAAGAAAATCGTATGGCCTTCGCGGCAGGAAACCGTGAAGAAAACCTCTGTGGTCTTGGTTTGCCTGATCGCCGTCGCCATCGTGATCGGCGTGATGGATTTTGCTTTCAATAAAATCGTCGAGCTTCTCGCGACGATCGTTTGAAGCGTATGAGCCTGCAGAACGAGACCACCCCCCTCTGGTATGTCATCCATACCTATTCGGGGTATGAAAACAAGGTCGCGACCAACATCGAAAAAATCGTGGAGAACCGCGGACTGCAGAATATGATATTCGACGTGCGCATCCCCACGGAAACGGTCGTGGAAAAAACCGAAAAGGAAGAAAAGGAAATCGAACGAAAGCTCTTCCCGAGCTACGTCCTCGTCAAAATGGTCATGAACGACGAAAGCTGGCACATCATCCGCAACACGACCGGCGTCACCGGCTTTGTGGGTCCCGGCTCGCGTCCCGTCCCGCTGACCGAAGAGGAGGTCGAGGCGCTCGGCGTAGAGGTCAGGGTCATTGAAATCCATTTCTCGGTCGGCGACAGCGTGCGCATCTGCGACGGACCGCTTTCGGGCTTCATCGGCATCGTCGATGCCATCTCGGAGGACAAGAAAAAGGTCAACGTCACCGCCTCGCTGTTCGGCAGAGAGACGAAGGTCGAATTGGACTCGTATCAGGTCAAGCCGCTCGACGAATGAGCGATTGACGAAAGAGCGCCGTGAACGCGCGCGCTCGGCCCGCTTCCCCGCGGGCTTGTGGGAGGGAGACTGCTCCCGAAAATTTTTTACCACATTTCGGAGGTGTATTTAACCATGGCAAAGAAAGTTGTAGGCTATATCAAGCTGCAAATCCCGGCCGGCAAGGCGACCCCGCAGCCGCCGATCGGCCCCGCGCTCGGTCAGCACGGTGTTGCCATCCCCGTATTTACAAAAGAATTCAACGAGCGCACGAAGAACGATATCGGCATGATCATCCCCGTGGTCATCACGGTGTATGCCGACCACTCCTTCTCCTTCATCACCAAAACGCCGCCCGCCGCCGTCCTCATCAAGAAGGCCTGCGGGATTGAATCCGGCTCCGGCGTGCCGAACAAGAACAAGGTCGCGAAGATCACCACCGAGCAGGTGAGAAAGATCGCCGAGACCAAAATGCCCGATCTGAACGCGTCCTCGGTCGAATCCGCGATGCGTATGATCGCCGGCACCGCCCGCAGCATGGGCGTCGAAGTTGTTGAGTAAGGAGGGCGCGGAATCATGAAAAGAGGAAAAAATTACAACGAAGCCGCCGCGCAGGTCGATAAGAGCAAGCTCTACGACAGCAAGGAGGCGCTGGCGCTCGCCTGCCAGATTTCCAAGGCCAAATTTGACGAGACCATCGAAGTGCACGTCCGTCTGGGCGTCGACTCCCGCCACGCCGACCAGCAGGTCAGAGGCGCGGTCGTCCTCCCGAACGGCACCGGCAAAAAGGTGCGCACGCTCGTGTTCGCCAAGGGCGATAAGGCCAAAGCCGCCGAGGAGGCCGGCAGCGACTACGTCGGCGCCGAGGACCTCGTGGAGAAAATCCAGAAGGAAAACTGGTTCGATTACGACGTCATCATCGCCACGCCGGATATGATGGGTCTCATCGGCCGTCTGGGTAAAATCCTCGGTCCGAAGGGCTTGATGCCGAACCCGAAGGCCGGCACCGTCACGATGGACGTCGCGAAGGCCGTCACCGACGCCAAGGCCGGTAAGATTGAGTACCGACTCGACAAGACCAACATCATCCACTGCCCCGTCGGCAAGGTTTCCTTCGGTGCGGATAAGCTGGCGGAAAACTTCGACACGCTGCTCGGCGCGATCATCAAGGCCAAGCCGGCCAGCGCGAAGGGTCAGTATATCAAGTCCTGCGTCATCGCTTCGACGATGGGCCCGGGCCTGAAGGTCAACAGCGCGAAGCTCGGTTAAAAATCAGGTATTGACAAACCGCTTCAAACGTGATATACTATTATCGTTTTGAATAGGTTCCTAAGACAGTAGGCACGCGCGCACGCGCGTATAACGGTTCAGTCCGCCTGCCGAGGAAGCGCACATCGGTCTTTTTATGCCGTTTTCGTGCTCCCTTGCGCTTTTGGGCGGAGGGAGCACTTCTTATTGTCTTGCAGGATGACTCGGAGGTGAAAACAAAATGCCAAGCGCAAAGGTTTTGGAACAAAAGCAGAAGGTCGTCGCCGATCTGGCCGAGCGTATCAAGTCGTCCGCGGCCGGCGTTCTGGTCAACTATCAGGGCATCACGGTCGCCGATGACACCGCGCTGCGCGCAGAGCTGCGCAAGGCCGGCGTCAACTACACGGTCATCAAGAACACGCTCATTTCCAAGGCGTGCGACATCGTCGGCTTCGAGGGTCTCAAGGACGTCCTCTCCGGCATGACCGCCATCGCCACGAGCGAGGAGGACGCCGTCGCCCCGGCGCGGATCATCAACGACTTTGCAAAGAAAAACGAAAACTATTCCATTAAGGCCGGCTTCGTGGAGGGCGAGCTGCTGGACGTCAAGGGCGTCGAGGAGCTGGCGGCCATCCCGACGAAGGAAGTGCTGATCGCCCGCTTTATGGGCTCGCTGCGTTCGTCGCTGTACGGCTTTACCTACGCATTGCAGGCCATCATCGACAAGAACGGCGAGGGTCAGCCCGCGGAGGAAGCCGCGCCGGCGGAAGCGCCCGCAGAGGCGTAACCGCAGCCGCGCAGCATAAGCGCCCGAAGGCGCCGCTCGGCGCACGGACCTATCTGCGCGCCGTCGTCCGAACATACGGCGACGTACATTTTCTATGACAATACGAAATCGGAGGTAAAACAACAATGGCTAATGAAAAGACACAGCAGATCCTTGATCTGGTAAAAACCCTGACCATACTTGAGCTTGCAGACCTCGTCAAAGCGATGGAGGAAGAGTTCGGCGTCTCCGCCGCTCCCGTCGCCGTGGCCGCCGCTCCCGGCGCCGCCGCTGCCGGCGCTCCCGCCGCTGAGGAAAAGACCGAGTTCGACGTCGAGCTGACCAGCTTCGAGGAAGCGAAGAAGCTCAAGGTCATCAAGGAGGTCAAGGACGTGACCGGCCTGTCTCTGGGCGAGGCGAAGGACCTCGTTATGGGCGCGCCGAAGGCGATCAAGACCGGCGTTTCCAAGGAAGAGGCCGAAGCCATCAAGGCGCAGGTCGAAGCCGCCGGCGCTGTCGTTACCATCAAGTAAAAAGCAATCGCCAAACGCGATTACGACCCGGCTGGGAAATCCCTGCCGGGTCTTTTCTTTACTCTTACAACTTTTTTGCTTGACTTTTCAGTCTGTTTTGCCTATAATAAGGGCAAGCTAAGACTTGGCTAACCTATGAACGCGAAAAGAGACACACATCATGAAAAAAATTCTTACTGCCGCGCTGGCGCTGACGCTGCTTTTTGCGCTGTCGGCACAGCTTTTGGCCTCCGCCGTCGAACCGTCGGCGGACACCTCTATGTCCTCCGACGCCGAATCCGATACGTCGTCGACCGACGTCAGCGGCGACGAATCCTCGGATACCAGCTCGGACGACAGCTCCGACACAAGCTCCGACACAAGCTCCGACACAAGCTCGGATACAAGCTCTGAGCCCGACCCGGAGCCGCAGCCCGATGAGGACGACACACCGTTCGATTACATCGACGGCTATCTTTACGGCGTGTATCCCCAAACCACCGTCGCGGATTTCGCCGCGATGCTCGGCGAGGCGGGCGGCGAGCTGACCGCGCCGGACGGCAGCGTGCTGGACCCGTCCTCTTCCGCGTATATCGCAAACGGCTCGGGCGCAGTCGTGGGCGGAAACGCCTACTGCGTCATCGTCACCGGCGACGTGAACGGCGACGGCGGCGTTACGCCGACCGACTATCTGCTGCTCAAGCGCTACATTCTGCTGCCGGAGAGCCTCACCCTTTCCGAAGCCGCCGTGCGCTGCGCGGCCCTGAATCGGACGACCACCCCCGCCGCGTCCGACTATCTGAAAATCAAACGCTACCTTCTCACGGGTCTTTACGATCTGGTCAAGGACGAGGCCATCCCCTGCCCGCACGAAAAATGGCTCGACGCCGACTGCGAGCACGCGAAGCGCTGCGCGCTCTGCGGCAAGACCGAGGGCAGCCCGCTCGGCCACCAGTGGCAGAGTGCGACCTGCACCAAGCCGAAATACTGCCGCCGCTGCGGGAAGACGGAAGGCGAACCGCTCGGCCACAAATACAAGCCCGCCACGATGACGACGCCGAAAACCTGCACGGTCTGCGGCGCCACCTCCGGGCTGCCGGTCGCGCAGCAGTCGATCAACAGCATGATTCGCGGCGACCGCGGAAGTGCGAACAATAACGGTACGGTCATCGTCAACAATACCGACTATACAATCCCCGCCGAGCTGCTGCAAAAGCTCAACAACAAAATTAAGCAGGCAAACGACGATTTGTCCTTCTACGTCGTTGACCTGAACACCTATGCCACCATCGGCTACAACATCGACCGTGAGATGAACTCGGCCTGCGTGGTCAAAGCGGCCTACTGCCTGTATGTGTTCCAGCAGATTGAAAAAGGCAACGGCTCTCTGGACGAAATTCTGACCTTTGAGTCGCGGCATTATTACCCGAGCTCCGGCACGATCAAGAATTCGCCCTTCGGCACGCAGTTCACCCTGCGGGAGGTTCTGTACCGCACCATTAACATCAGCGACAACTGCGGCTACTATATGCTCGTTGACCGTTTCGGGCGGGACGGCTATAACCGCTGGCTCGATTCGCTCGGCGTGCAGTATCTCCACCTGCTGCGTCCCACCTCGAACTGGACGAGCGTCTGCACCCGCGACCTGGCAATCATCTGGAACGAAATTTATTCCTACTACCAGACCGGAACGCCGACTGCGAAAACGATGTTCAACTACTTCCTCAATGCGCAGTACAATTACCTGAAGGTGCTGCTGCCCGGCTACCAGATCGCGCACAAGAGCGGCTGGACCCAGACCACCTTCAACGACGCCGGCATTGTGCTCGAGCACAGCGAGGGTCCGTACCTCATCGCCATCCTCACCAGCGACCGGGAGGGCAACATCCTCTGCCCGCTCGCGAAATTTCTGGATGATATTATGGTCGACTATTTCAACTGGCTCGACTGACACAACCTTTTGTCTTACGCGCGGACCGTACCCCTTTCGGTCCGCGCGTATTGTTTGCAAAAATAAATGTCAAGGTACCTTGACATTTATTTTTCTTTGTGGTATTCTACTTATGCTGCAAATGGAAAGGGGCGATTGAAATTACCGGAAAGGAAAAAGCGGAAACGCAGCGCGCGATTATGATCGGCCTGCGCGCCTGCGGCCATTTCCTCCACTTCAATATGGGCGGAAAAGCCGGCCGCAAACGGGTGCTGGCGACCCTGCTTCGAGAGGGGGAAATTTCACAGCGGACGCTTCAGGATTTGCTGGACATCCAGTCCGGTTCCCTGAGCGAGATTCTCGCCAAAATCGAAGCGGACGGGCTGCTGGAAAAGGTCAAGTGCGGCAGCGACCGGCGCGGGTATATCCTGCGGCTGACCGAAAGCGGCCAAGCGTTGGCGAAGCAGGTTACCGCCTGCCACGAGGCGCGGGTCGATAAGCTGTTGGGCTGTCTGAGCGACGACGAGCAGTTGGCGCTGCTGGCGATGCTCGACAAGCTGACCCTGCATTGGTCCTCGGACGAGGTCGCATCTATGTTTGAGAAACAAAACCTAAGCGGAGAAATGACACAGCTATGATAAGAGAAATTGCAAAAAGCATACGCGAATACAAGAAGGTATCCATCCTGACGCCGATTTTCGTGTCGCTGGAGGTGGTCATTGAGTGCATCATCCCCTTTTTGACGGCCGAAATGGTCAACCGCATCAAGGGCGGGCATGAAATCAGCGAAATCACGCTGTACGGCATTATGCTGATCGTTCTGGCCGGCCTGTCGCTGGCGTTCGGCGCGCTGGCCGGCTCCACCTGCGCGACGGCCTCCTGCGGACTGGCGAAGAACCTGCGGCGGGATATGTTCCACAAGGTGCAGGACTACGCGTTCGAGAACATCGACCGTTTCTCCACCTCGTCCCTCGTCACACGGCTGACGACCGACGTGACCAACGTCCAGAACGCATACATGATGATCATCCGCATCGCCATCCGCTGTCCGCTGATGCTGATATTCGCGTTCGTGATGGCGTTTGTGATGGGCGGCAAGATGGCGTTCATCTTCCTGTTTGTGGTGCCGGTGCTGGGACTGGGGCTGTTTGCGGTCATCCGCAAAGCGATGCCGCTGTTCCGCCGCGTTTTCAAAAAGTACGACGCGCTCAACAGCTCAATTCAAGAAAACGTCAAGGGCATCCGCGTCGTGAAATCCTATGTCCGCGAGGACTTTGAGCAGCAGAAATTCACCGCCGCCGCCGCGGACGTGGCCGGCGATTTCACACGCGCGGAGAAAATCCTTGCGCTCAATACGCCGATGATGCAGTTCTGCCTGTACACGGTGATGGTGTTCGTACTCTTCTTCGGCTCGTATACCATCATCACCACGCGCGGTCTGGACCTGGACGTCGGCCAGTTTTCGGCGCTGCTGACATACAGCTTTATGATTCTCAACAGCCTGATGATGGTTTCGATGATTTTCGTGATGATCACTATGGCCAGCGAGTCCGCCAAGCGCATCTCCGAGGTCCTGACCGAGCAGAGCGCGCTCACCGACCCCGCCGACCCGGTATATGAGGTTGCGGACGGCTCGATTGAATTCGACCACGTCAGCTTCCGCTATTCGGCCAAGGCGTCGCGCATGGCGCTGTCCGACATCCAACTAAAAATCGCCTCCGGCGAGACAATCGGCATCATCGGCGGCACGGGTTCGGCAAAATCGACGCTGATTCAGCTCATTTCGCGGCTGTACGACGCCACGGAGGGCGTGGTGCGGGTCGGCGGCCGCGACGTGCGCGAATACGAGCTGGAAAGCCTGCGGAACAACGTGGCGGTCGTGCTGCAGAAAAACGTCCTCTTTTCCGGCACGATCAAGGAGAACCTGCGCTGGGGCAATCCCAACGCCACCGACGAAGAGCTGGTCGAAGCCTGCCGGCTGGCGCAGGCGGATGAATTCATCTGCGGCTTCCCGAACAAATACGACACCTACATCGAGCAGGGCGGCGCCAACGTGTCCGGCGGGCAGAAGCAGCGGCTCTGCATCGCGCGGGCGCTGCTGAAGAAGCCGAAGATTCTCATTCTGGACGATTCCACGAGCGCTGTGGATACCAAAACCGACGCGCTCATCCGCAGAGGCTTCAAGACCTATATCCCCGAGACGACGAAAATCATCATCGCGCAGCGCACCGCCTCGGTGGAGGACGCGGACCGGATCATCGTGATGAACGGCGGCCGGATTGACGCCGTCGGCACGCATCAGCAGCTCTTGGAAACGAACGAGATCTATCGCAGTACATATCTGTCGCAGAACAGAACGGAGGATCAGCTTGCAGTACAGTAAAACCAACGAAACCGAAAAGAAGCGCACGCCCGTCAAAAACAAGGGCAAGACGATCGCGCGGCTGATCAAGCTGCTGTTCCGTTATTACCCGGTCATGCTGCCGGTGGTGCTTTTCTGCATCGTGTTCAACGCCGTCATCAGCTCGGTGCCGTCGGTCTTTATGCAGAACGTCATCGCCGTCGTCGAATCCAGTTGGGAAAGCGGCAACTGGAGCGCGGTCGCCGGCGACGTCTCCAAGTATGTGACCATACTCGCCGTGTTCTACATCCTCTCGCTGGCGGCCTCCTTCGCTTACAGCCGGATGATGGCCGTCATCACGCAGGGTTCGCTGATGAAGCTGCGCGTGCAGATGTTCGGCGGGATGCAGACGCTGCCGGTCAAATACTTCGACACGCACAACCACGGCGACATTATGAGCCACTACACCAACGACATCGACACGCTCCGGCAGCTCATTTCCCAAAGCCTGCCGCAGCTTCTCGTCTCGGCCATCGTCATCAGCACGGTGCTGTTCATCATGCTCTACTACTGCGTATGGCTGACGCTGGTCGTCATCGCGGGCGTGTGCGTAATGCTGGTCGTCACCAAAAAAATCGGCGGCCGGTCGGCGCGCCACTTCGTGCGCCAGCAGCAGGCGCTCGGCGCGGAGGAGGGCTATATCGAGGAGATTATGAACGGGCAGAAGGTCGTCAAGGTGTTCTGCCACGAGGAAGCCTGCAAGGCCGACTTTGACCGCATCAACGAAAATCTCTTTTCCGAGTCGGAAAGCGCCAACAAATTCGCCAACACCCTCGGCCCCATTCTCAACAACATCGGCAACGTCCTCTACGCGGCGGTCGGGATGACGGGCGGTCTGCTGCTGCTTTCCGGCGTCGCCAATCTCAGCATTTCCGGGCTGGCGCTGGGTATCAGCGTCATTGTCCCCTTCCTGAATATGACCAAGCAGTTTGCGGGCAACATCGGTCAGGTGTCGCACCAGATCAACGCCGTCGTGATGGGACTCGCGGGCGCGCAGCGCATCTTCGACCTCGTTGACGAACAGCCCGAGGCGGACGACGGCTACGTCACGCTCGTGAACGCGCGCGAGGAAAACGGCGTGCTGACCGAATGCAGCGAACACACCGGCGTATGGGCGTGGAAGCACCCGCATCAGGCCGACGGCAGCGTGACGTACACCAGGCTTGCGGGCGACGTGCGGATGTTCGACGTTGACTTCGGCTACGAGGAGGGCAAAACCGTCCTGCATGACATCTCGCTCTACGCCGAGCCGGGGCAGAAGGTCGCCTTCGTCGGCGCGACCGGCGCGGGCAAAACGACCATCACCAATCTGCTCAACCGCTTTTACGACATCGCCGACGGCAAAATCCGCTACGACGGCATCAACATCAACAAGATCAAAAAAGGCGCGCTGCGCCGCTCGCTCGGCATTGTGCTGCAGGACACGAACCTGTTCACCGGCACGGTGATGGACAACATCCGCTACGGGAACCTGTCGGCAAGCGACGACGAATGCATAAAAGCCGCGGTGCTGGCGGGCGCGGACGACTTCATCACCCGTCTGCCCGACGGCTACGCGACGATGCTGACCGGCAACGGCGCCAATCTGTCGCAGGGGCAGCGCCAGCTTTTGGCCATCGCCCGCGCGGCGGTCGCCGACCCGCCGGTTATGATTCTGGACGAAGCGACCTCGTCCATCGACACACGGACCGAGGCCATCGTCCAGCGCGGTATGGACGCGCTGATGCAGGGCCGCACCGTGTTCGTCATCGCGCACCGGCTGTCCACCGTCAAGAACGCGGACGTCATTATGGTACTCGACCACGGCCGCATCATCGAGCGCGGCAGCCATGAAAAGCTCATCGCCGACAAGGGGCAGTATTACCAGCTCTACACCGGCGCGTTCGAGCTGGAATAAAAACGCGCGGGCCGGTTGACAAAGCCGTGCGTTTGGTGTAAAATAAAAGCATATCATGCGCCGTCTCAGCCGCGTGGAGGAGACGGCGCAAACTATGTTTATGAAGAAAAAAGGGATAAGGATATGCAGGCAACAAGCGATTTTTTAGGTACCGAGCCGGTCGGACGGCTTACGCTGCGGCTGGCCATACCCGCCGTTACGGCGCAGTTGGTCAATATGCTTTATAACCTCGTTGACCGAATGTACATAGGCCATATTGCCGACATCGGCTCGCTGGCGCTCACCGGCGTGGGCGTCTGCGCGCCGCTGATCCTGCTCATCTCCGCGTTCGCCGCGCTTGTCTTTATGGGCGGCGCGCCGCGCGTTTCGATGCTGATGGGCAAGGGTGAAAACGAACAGGCCGAAAGGGTGATGGGCAACTGCTTCACGCTGCTCGTCGGCCTTTCGATTCTGCTGACGGTCGTCATCTCTATCTGGGACCGCGACCTGCTGCTGCTTTTCGGCGCGAGCGAAAATACCGTCGGCTATGCAGAGGAGTATATGCACATTTACACGCTCGGCACGCTGTTCGTCCAGCTCACGCTCGGGATGAACGCGTTCATCACCGCGCAGGGGTTTGCGAAGGTCAGCATGCTGACGGTACTCATCGGTGCGCTCTGCAACATCGTGCTCGACCCGCTCTTCATTTTTGCGTTCGACCTCGGCGTACAGGGCGCGGCAATCGCAACGGTGCTGTCGCAGGCGGTGTCGGCCGTATGGGTGATGCTGTTCATCACCGGCAAAAAATGCGTGCTGCGCCTGAAGCTGCGCAACCTCCGCGTTCAGCCGCGGCTGGTCGCGCCCTGCATTCTGCTGGGGCTGTCCCCGTTCGTGATGCAGTCGACCGAGAGTGTGCTGTCCGTCTGCTTCAACGCCTCGCTGCTGAAGTACGGCGGCGACATCGCCGTCGGCGCGATGACCATCCTCGCCTCCGTGATGCAGTTCGCTATGCTGCCGCTGCAAGGACTGACGCAGGGCTCGCAGCCGATCGTCAGCTATAACTTCGGCGCGGGCAACGTTCAGCGCGTCCGCAAGGCCTTCCGGCTGCTGCTGATTGCCTGCGTTTCCTATTCCACGCTGCTGTGGCTGGTCTGCATGCTCTTTCCGCAATGGCTTGCGGGCGCCTTTTCCTCCGACGCGGCGCTCATCGCCTACACGATTCCGGCGCTGCGAATCTATATGGCCTGCTCGCTGCTGTTCGGCTTACAAATCGCGTGCCAGCAGACCTTCATCGCCATCGGGAACGCTAAAACCTCGCTTTTCCTCGCCGTACTGCGGAAGCTGCTGCTGCTCATCCCGCTCATCTACATCCTGCCCGCACTGCTGGAGGACAAAACCACAGCCGTATATCTCGCCGAGCCGGTCGCGGACACCCTGGCGGTCATCACCACGGTGACGATGTTCTCTTTCCAGTTCCGCCGCGCCCTGAAACAAATGGAGGCAGCAAAATGAAAAGAGCTTTCCTGCTCCTCTGCGCCGCCCTGCTTCTGCTGACCGGCTGCAGCACGCCGCCGGCCGAAGCCTCCGGGACGTCCGAGACGTCCTCCGCCGAAAGCGAGCCGCCGACGGACGAAAACGAGTACACCAAAAAAGCCAAGGAGGCCGCGCAAGCCGTGTATCCGCAGCTAAAGAGCTACACACCCTACGATTACAGCCTTGACCTCTCCGCCGTCAATCTGATCGACGACGGCGCCGCACCGGCGGCGATGGACGCGCTCCGCGAGCTGCTCGCCGAGCGCGGCAGCCGCATCGAAGCCGGCGCGGGCGTGACGATCACGCTCGGCGGCGGCGCGGAAAACGCCCCGGAGGGAGAGAATTACCGCATCGACTGCACGCAGGACACAGTCGTGCTGTCCGCAAAAGACGCTTCCGGCCAGTTTTACGCGGTCAAGACCCTCGGCGCGCTGCTCGGAGAGGGCAGCACGCTGTACGCGCTGTGCGTGGAGGACGGGCCGACCGTCCCCTACCGCGGCGTCGTGGAAGGCTACTACGGCACGCCGTGGTCGCACGAGGACCGGCTGTCGATGATCGAGTTCTGCGGCGACGTGCGGATGAATACATACATCTATGCGCCCAAGGACGACAGCAAGCACCGCGACCAATGGCGCGAGCTGTATGACGACGCGGAGGAAGCCAAGCTGACCGAGCTGATCCACGCCTGCGCAGAAAACAACGTGCGGTTCGTTTACGCGCTTTCGCCGGGACTGGATTTCCGCTTCACCGTAGACGGCTACGAAGCGGATTTCGAAGCGCTGATGGCCAAATACGACTCGCTCTACCGGCTCGGCGTGCGGGATTTCGCATTGCTGCTCGACGACCTGCCCGACCGCACCGCGCAGGCCGCGGCCAACCATGCCAGGCTGGTCAACGAGTTCCGCGAAGCGTTCTACGCCAACCATGAGGGGCTGTCCGAGCTGCTGACCATATTCGCCGAATATTTTGACGGCTACATCACGGCCGACTACACATACACGCTTGCCGGAAGGCTCAACGACGACGTAGAGGTGATGTGGACGGGTCCGGACGTGTCCCTTGTCAACCTCAACGCCGCGTCGATGGAGCAGCCGAACCGGCTGTACGGCCGGAAGATGTTCTTCTGGTGGAATTACCCGGTCAACGACTACTGTGTCGACCGGCTGCTGGTCGACCGCGTGACGGGGCTGGCCACCGACCTGCCGGAAGCCATCTCCGGCTTTGTCTCCAACCCGATGAACCAAGCGGAGGCATCCAAGCTGCCGCTGTTCACGCTGGCGGACTATCTCTGGAACCCGCAGAGCTACGACCGCGCCCAAAGCTACGACGCGGCGTTCCGCAGCCTGCACGGCGATTTGGCCGAGGATATGCGTCTGTTCTGCGACACGATATGCGCCGGCTACATCAACAATTATACCGACTCCCTGCGTTTCCAAACGCTGGTCTCCCGCTTCTCGGCCGGAAACGACGCCGTCTGCGCCGAGCTGAAAGCGCTGTTCACGGCGCTCAAGGAGGCAGCCGCCGCCATTCGGGAAAACGACACGACCGGATTTGCCGCCGAGACCGAGCCATGGCTTAAAAAGGCCGAGCTTTACGGCGAAATGGGCGAGCTGCTGATGACGCTGGCCGAGGGCGCGGAAACGATGGACGGCGCCGAATTCTGGTCGCTGTGCACGCGCATTCTGGAGCTGCGCGAGCAGACGGACGCCTTCTCCGCAATCGTCAGCGGCAAGGTGCTTACGCCGCTGTTTGCCGAGTTTGAAGCGCTCGTCACCGCGCGTCGGGAACTGATTCCGGCGCCGGCATTTGCCGCGGGCAGCCTGCAGACGACGCTCTCCGCTTACGGCACGAACACGCCCGACAAAGCGACAGACGGCTCGCTGCAAACCTATTTCTGGTCGTCGGCGGCGCCGAAGGCCGACGGCAGCGACAGCTTTACGCTGACGCTGAACGAGCCGACGGCCGTGCGCAATCTCTACCTTGCCATGGGCGCAGACGAGACGGACGGCGACAGGCTGACCGGCTATACGCTGGAATACTCGTCCGACGGCGAAACCTGGACTGCCTTCCACACCGCCGTCAACGGCGACACGCTGTATTTGCAGGGGCTGGATTTTGAGGCGCGCTATATCCGTCTGTCCAACCTGCGCGGAAGCACTTGGATTGCGCTGCGCGGGTTAGAGGTCAACACCACCCGTCCCTCGACGAACGTGGACGTACACGCCGAGCAGGCGACGATTTCCTCCACACAGGGCTGCTATCAGGCCGGCTATGAGATCGAAAACGCGCTTACTTACGGCAGCGACCGCTATTACTGGTCGGAAGGCGCGGCCGCGCCGGGCTTCGCCGTTACGCTCGATCTGGGGAAAATCACCGACGTGCGTTCGCTGATTTACGAATCGGGCGTCGGCGCGGCGACCGAGGATTACATCCGCTCCGGCGTGATGGAATACTCGACGGACGGCGTCAACTGGGAGACCGTCGGGACCTATTCCACCCGCAATATTTATCTGCATGATCTAAACCTGCGCTGCCGCTATCTGCGCTACGTTTCGCAGTCGGAGCAGGACTACTGGCTGTCGCTGGCGCATTTCGCGGTCAACGAAGAGCTGACCTGCGATTCTGTCGCCGTCACCGCACCCGGGCGCGCGCAGCACGAGGCGTTCCGGCTGCTGGACGGCAGCTTCACCACCTCGTACCGCGCGACGGTCAAGGCGGGCGACACGATTGCCGTCGACTGCGGCGGCATATCGGTCAGCGAAATCACGCTGCTCGCTTCGTCGCTTCCGGCCGCGCGGCTATCGCTTGTGTCCGACGGCGCGACAGTTGAGCTGGGCGCGCTTTCGGAGCCGTTCGGCCGGATTTCACCCGAAACGCCGACCGAGGCCGAAAAGCTGCTCCTGACCTTCACCGAAGACGGACTTGCGGACATACAGGAAATTTTCTTTTCCTAACACAAACAGGGGCGGGTTTCATCCCGCCCCTGTCGTTTTACCGGCAATCCGTTCGTTTGCGTATATAGCGCAGCTCGGGAATCCGCCGGCCAAGCTGCTCGGCATGAAAGACGCCGGTACCGTAATAAGTAAAGCCGCATTTTTTCAATCACGCGCTTCGACCGCACATTTTCGGGAAAATGCGCGACGGTCAGCGCCTCCAGTCCCAGCGTACCGAACGCGTACTCGATAACCGCACGCACGGCCTCCGGCATCAAGCCGCGGCCCCAATAGGCGCTGGAGAGTACATACCCGATCTCCTTCACGCGCGGCGGACAGCCGGGCGGCGCGGCAAACGCGGGCAGCTCCGCCGCCCACGAGGGATGCACGCCAAGCGAACCGATCGCCCGTTGCTCCGAGCGGAGAACAACGGCAAACACCTCCTGCGCGCGGATGAACGACTCTAAAATTCTTCGGGACTCCTCCCGTGATTCGTGATGCTTCCAGCCCGCGCGTTCCCCTACCCCCCCGGTTCGGACGCGTAAGCGTAGAAATCCTCCAAATCATCCGCGCGCCATGCGCGCAGGATCAGCCGCTCCGTTTCGAGCGTCTGCGACGTAATCGGCTGCATAGGCCCTCTCCCCCTCCCGTCGATCGACAAACGGATAAATTGCAGATAGTATAACACGCCGCCGACGGGCTGTCAACGCTTTTTCCAAAAGATGCTTGGAAAAGCAATGCAACTTATGTGATTTGCACATTGCATTTTGAAAAAGCGGGTGCTATAATCGGCATGATAAATGCGCCGGTGCGAAAGAGCCAAATTCAACGCCGGCGGGAAACGGACGGCATCCGCAATGGACAACCTGACCGAAAAGCACAACAGCATTGTCGAAGGCGTGATCTGGAAGCAGCTTCTGCTGTTTTTCTTCCCCATCCTGCTCGGCACCTTTTTCCAGCAGCTCTACAACACCGTGGACGCGGCCGTCGTGGGCAAATTCGTCGGCAAGGAGGCGCTTGCGGCCGTCGGCGGCGCGACGGGCACGCTCATCAATTTGTTTGTCGGCTTTTTTGTAGGGCTTTCCTCGGGCGCAACCGTCATCATTTCCCAATTCTACGGCGCGAAAAAGGAGAAGCCCACCGAGGACTCGGTACACACCGCTGTCGCGATGGGCATCGCCGGCGGCCTGCTGCTGACTGTGGTTGGAATGCTTCTTACGCCGACGATGCTGCGAATGATGGATACACCCGACGACGTCCTCGCGCCGGCCGTAACCTATCTGCGCATCTATTTCGCAGGAATGGTTTTCAACCTGCTTTACAACATCGGCTCCGGCATCCTGCGCGCCATCGGCGATTCGCGGCGGCCGCTGTACGTTCTGATCGTCTGCACACTGACCAATCTCGTGCTCGACCTGCTGTTCGTCCTTGTGTTTCAAATGGGCGTCGCCGGCGCGGGACTGGCCACCATTCTCTCGCAGGCCGTCAGCGCACTGCTGGTGCTCCGTTTTTTGGCACGCACGAGCGAATGCTACAAGCTGACGATACGGAAAATCCGCTTTCATTTGTCCATACTGCGGCACATCATCAAAATCGGGCTGCCGGCGGGCATCCAATCCTCGCTGTTCAGCATCTCCAACGTGCTGATTCAGTCCACCATCAACGCCTTCGGCACGACCACGATGGCCGCTTGGACAGCCTACGGCAAAATCGATTCGGTCTTCTGGATGCTGATGAGTGCGTTCGGCATTTCCGTCACGACCTTTGTCGGTCAAAATTTCGGCTGCGGCCGAATCGACCGAGTCAAAAAGAGCGTGCGCATCTCACTGGTGATGGCGTTTGCCGTCACGGTCCTGCTCTCGGGAGTCCTGCTGCTGGCCGGACAATACATATACCTGCTGTTCACCGACGACGGCGACGTGCTGGAACTGGGGCTGCAAATCCTGCGTACGCTCGTGCCGTTTTACGTTACATATGTGCTGATCGAAATCCTGTCCGGCGCCATCCGCGGCACAGGCGAATCCCTGCGGCCGATGCTGATTTCCGCCTTCGGCATCTGCGTGCTTCGCATCGTATGGATCAAATGCTTCGTGCCTATGCATCCGCAGTTGGAGATGGTGCTTTACAGCTACCCGATTACATGGGGCATCACATCGCTGCTGTTCCTCGTCTACTATCTGCGCGGCCGATGGCTGAAAAAGCGTATGTATGAAACGTCGCTCAGCTTATAACGCTTGCCTTTTTCCCTTTTTCTGCCGATTACCGACTGCCGCCCGCGCAGCTCGCAGCTTGCGCCAGGTTTCGCGCGTCGGGATACCAAGATAAACATATCCATACAAAAAATAGGACGGCTCAAACAAGAGCCGTCCTATTTTTATGCTTTAGGAGTCAATCAGTCAATGCCGAGAATCGCTTTCTTCATCATCAGATAGTCGGACGCCGTCAGACCATCCTCACCGTTGAAGCAAGCGGCAGCCTCCAGATACACGCCCTCCAGCTTATCGAGCTTGAGAACGGCCTTCTTGACCAGCAGGTAATCGGTGGCCGTGAGCTTGCCGTCGCCATTGACGTCGCCGCGAACAATCGCGGTATACTTTTCAGCCGCGCCGGAGACAAGCTCGGTCACGACCGCACCGGTTCCGACCAGCGCATCCGCAGACAGCTTGCTGCCCTTGGAATCCGTAACGCTGTACAGCTTGCCCTCGCTGTCGCCAATCGCGGCCAGCAGGTCCGCAACCGTCGTCTTGTCATCCATCATCAGCGTCTTGGCCTCGTCGTCCGCAACGACCGTGTCGTCCACGGGTACAAAGGCTTCAAACGCACCGACATAGAACTCGGTCATCGCGGTGAATTCGTCCACGACCTTGCCTTCAAAGCCGCTCGGACCGATTTCATACTCGAGCATCACATAAAGCGCTTCCGCGTTCAGCGCGTTCGCGGAGAAGACCTCCGTGCCGAACTTGCCGACGGCCGCCTCGGACGTGAGCGTGTAGGTATCAAGCGCCGTGAAGTTCAGACCGTCAGTAGAAACGCTGATGCGGATCTGATTGTCCTTCGGCAGCCCGATCATCGAATTTTTGTCGTGATAGAAGCCGAGCTTCAGAACGCTGATCGCCTGTTTGGCGTCCAGCTTCAGCAGCAGCTTGACCGTCGGGTTGATGGAGGCATCCGTCGGGTTCAGGTTCTGGATGAGCAGAACGTCGCCCGTACCCGTGCCCCAAGCGCCGGCAGCTTCGCCGTACTTGCCGTCGGTCAGCTTCCCGGTGGAGTCGATCTTGATCTCATTCGGGTCGGACAGGTTGGTCACGCCGCTGCCGACGGAAGTAACCGTGAAGCCCGCGTTCACCAGAACGTCGTAATCGTCCTGACCGGAATAATTACCGAACAGCGAGGTATCTACATTGTAGAGGCGGATGTAGTCGCCCACCTTGATGGCGTCCATTTTCTCATAGCCGGCCTTATTGGCGTTGTAGGAGATAACGAAACCACCCTCAGGGCACTGGACATTGCCCTTGCTGTAATCGCCAAGCGTAAAATATGTGCCGGTCACGAAGCCGTATTTATTGACCGTGATGACCTTGGCATAGTTGTTGTCCTTACCGGCGATTTCGGTGATCGTACCGTTGCCGGCAAAGATCGAAACCGTAGCGGCATGCTTATAACCGATGTTGTCAATCGTGATCGCGCCCTCGGGAAGCGCAACAATATCGCTCTCGACAGCAATTTCGGTCCAGGAATTTCTCTTGACAGCGCCGGCCGGATGGCTCACCTTAATGATGAACTCTTCGGCAACCACTGCTATGTCAAATTCAACCACATAGTCGTTGACAGCGCCGTCTTTGTTTGTGACATTGACCGCCGTATAATCCGTTCCGTTGATGTTTACGACGATAGAAGTCGGCAGGCCGATGTTGCCGGCCGTATAGTTCAGCAGCGACATCGTGATCTTGGAGATCGCGACCTCCTCGCCGAACCGACGGGTCAGCGTATAGTCGATTGCATTTGCAGTCTCGAGATTCTTGATGGTGTAGAGCTTATCCTTGTTGTTCTCATACCCGGTGATTTCGGTTTTGTCGCCGTCAAGGAGGATTTCAATCGGCGCATAACCGGCTTCGACTTCCATCGACCCTTCGCCGGCCGTGAATTCCAATTCTACCACAGGCGTATAGAGGTCGGTGCGGCCGGGCATCTCGCAGTCGAAAGTGATGAGATTGGTGTTCTTGAACGCCATGTCTCTCACATCGCCCAGCGTGGCAATATTGATGCCATACACATACAGCGACTTCCCGACGCTGTCAGCGCTGATCATCCCACTGGGGAGCGTTTTGTTGCCGTTGCCGCAGGAGGCGACCACAAAGCCATACTGCGGAATCACAACCGAGCCCTTATCCGAAGCGCCGGCGGGCGCCTGATAGTCGGTGATTTTGTAAACGCCGGCATCAAAGTCGTATGCCACGGTCCATACGTTCCACCATGCGAAGTTCGAACCGGTAACTTCCTTGAGCGTCTTGCCGCCGGCGGTGTACAGATAAACCGCGTCGCCGACGCCGGCAAGCGACTCGCCGCCGTTGTAAACCCAACCGTTGGGATCCTGATAGCCAACCGCATACTGGTTTGCAAAGTCAACAGCAAACGAAGGGTAATAATCATAGTGAATCACTTCGATCTCGTTGACAAACGCAAACACGCCGTTCGCTTCAAAATCAATGCGGATATACCGAGCGTCTATCTCCTCATCCAGTATCAATTCAGCCCACTGAACGGTGCTCTCGGCATCATAGGACATCTCGCCGATTGCCAGCCAGCTCACCTCATCCACCGACGCATAAACCTTAACAGCTTTAGGCGCAAGGATACCGGATGCGCTGCCCGTGAAGATATTGGCGCGGAAGGCGCCGATACCTGTATCGGTTTTGCCCAGATCGATTGTCACGCTGCCAACATGATTGGTCATATTGTCATCTTCAGTGCTATTCTGGTAAAATGCAAACCAATTATTGTCATAGGACAAGGTGCTTGCAGCGACGCCGTCAAACAAATCGGCAGTATATTGGGCGTAACCTGTCGGATACGAAGTCTCTACGCCGTCCTCGCGCGCAATGTTGGTCGCAACGGACTGAGAGGGCAGAACCGGGTTGCCGTTATACTCGGGATACTTTGCACCGTTCGGGAAGAATTTCTCCCAAGTCGTCCGGTCCGTATAGCTAAAGCCTTTATGTGCAACCAAAGCGCCGTAGGTAGAGGGTTTCGTACTTCCCTCACACTCACCGAACGGATCCGAAACGGTCAAGCCGAGACCGTAATACGTCGAGTCGTCCCAACCCAGCAGACCCAGCTCGCTCAGCGGGATAGCGATCTCAACCGACCAAGAGTTCTCGTCTTGCGCATCGCCAACGACGACCTTGGTTTCGTCGATATCCACCGCATCGGTCGTACGCTCTGCGACGATCGCCTCCGCCGTCAGGCCGGTATACCGAACGTCGACAAGACCGTCGAATTTGCCTGTCGCCGTTGTCTGCGTATCCGCAAACCAGATACGGATGTTGGAGGCGTTCGTCTGGGAGTTATAGTAGAACGAAGGCGCCTGATTATATACCACACCAAGATAAAGGTATTCGGTGCTGAAATAGAACTTATAATCATAGGAAAAGCCTTCCTTCGTGCTGTCACTGGCCTGCCACTGGCCGACGTTCACGCCGTCAACCGTGGTCCAGCCGTCTTCCCAGCAGCTCTCGTCGAACTGACCGTCGACGGTCGCCCAGGAATAGGTATAGTCAGCATCGGGATTCCAGGAAGCCGTGCCGCCGGTGGGAGCGCCGCCCACGCCGCTGTGCAGACATGTATAACCCTCTGTGCCGTTCGGCCAGAGCGAAACCCATGCGTCGATATAGGTCTGATTTTCCAGGCCGTCAAACGCCGCAAGAGGCATAGAAACGGTAAAATGCGTGTAATCGTTTTCAGCCTTTGCAGAAATCGACACGCTCGCCGTAAGATATTCGTCCCAATTCTCGCCGCTGTTGCTGTGCAGCTCTTTATTGTACTTCGCGCTGCTGAGGACGTATGCCCCCCCCGATTCCTTCACGGTGACGAAATCGGTATAAGCGGTTGCTTCGGCGTTGTCACGCAGCCAGACGCGGAACACGTCGCCGCCTGTTTTCAGGTTCGCCGTTGCCGTCACAAAGTAGAAGATGAGCGAATCCGCATCCATTGCGAAATTGTAGGCAAAGCTGTAATCCAGATTGCCCTCGACGGGAGATACCCAGAGGTCCTCGTCCGATGAGCCGTCAACCACGCGGTAGCCTTCCGGCCAGACGGGCGCGGCCGGTTCGTCATCCACGGCAAGGCCGAGGATCATGCCGACCGACGAAAAGACCATCAGCATCGCAAGCAGAAGCGCCGTCGATTGCCTTAACGTTCTCTTCATTTCTTTCTTCCCTTCCTGTTTTTGATTTTGTGAAAAATATTGCACCTTTTGTGCAAATTTAACCATAAACAGTATACATTTTTTTCAAAAATAAGTCAATAGGAAAATCCAACAAAACCCCGCCAAACGGCCAACCGCGCCAAAAATGCCGAAAAGCATTGCGGCAGAACCGTTTTCGCGCCTGCGGCCTCGGGATGAGAAATACCGGCAAAACGCCATTTTTTGTTCAATCTGCACAACAGGGCCAAAATGGCCGGGAAGAACGTTGGCCTTTTTGTCGCTTCCTGTCGAACGGATGCTATGATATAATAGCCGCAGAGCGTACCGTTCAAATTACGAGTATGTACGGCGGCTATTATAGGAGTTGCCCGCAAGCAGGCAACTCCGTAGGTGCGATGCCGATGCCGCAGAGCGTACTGTGCTAATTACGAGTTTGTACGGCAGCTATACAGTAGTTGCCCGCAAGCAGGCAACTACGCAGGTGCGATGCCTGATGCCGCGCAGACTTCGACAAGGTGTCGGTTTGCGTCGGCGGCGGCTTCATTCCCGCATATAGGGCGCGCGGCTGCGGGCCGTGCGGCTTTCCAAACGAAAACGCAAAGGAGAAAAAAGACATGAGCGTCTTCAATCACGGCAATGCGCCGGCAAGCCCGCCGGAGCGGCGGGCGGCAAGCGATTGCGGCTGCGACGGGAGCGTCGGCTTCCCGGGCAGTGCGGCCTATATTCTGTTCGACCTTGACGGGACGCTGACCGACCCGAAGGAGGGCATCACGCGCTGCGTCCAGTACGCGCTTTCGAAATTCGGCATTCAGGCCGAATGCGACGCGCTGACGAACTTCATCGGCCCGCCGCTGGAGGAATCGTTCGGCAGGTTTTACGGGCTTTCGCCGGCGGACAGCAAAAAAGCGGTCGGCTATTACCGCGAACGCTTTACGGACGTCGGCATATTTGAAAACGGCGTCATCGACGGCATTCCCGAGCTGCTGCTTGCGCTTTCGGGCGCGGGTGCGGTTTTGGCGCTGGCGACCTCCAAGCCGCAGGTGTTCGCCGCACGGATTTTGGAAAAATACAATCTGAGCGCCCCTTTCAGCGTCGTCGTGGGCAGCGAGCTGGACGGCCGCCGCAGCGACAAGGCGGAGGTTGTCGCGCTGGCGCTGGAAAAGCTCGGCGTGCAGGACAGGCGCGCGGCCGTGATGGTGGGCGACCGCCGGCACGACGTTATCGGCGCGCACAAGAACGGTGTCCGCGCCTGCGGGGTGACGTTCGGCTATGCCGAGCCGGGCGAGCTGGAGGCTTGCGGCGCCGACCGCATCGCTTCCTCCGCAGCCGAACTGAAGGAAATCCTTCTCTGCTTTTGCCGAACGCAAGAACTGTAACAAAACATAAGCCGCCGCCCGAAGCGGCGGCAGGCTCGGGCGGGCAGGCCCCGCGGCGCCTTGAAAAGGCGCCGCG